>Ga0074195_1000025_pt1 | contig 412793 bp, 377 predicted proteins | sample EPASupsiteHSE623_FD_64525 | JGI IMG/M metagenome (GOLD analysis project Ga0074195, IMG submission 64525) | Bioremediated contaminated groundwater from EPA Superfund site, New Mexico - Sample HSE6-23 | ecosystem: Environmental > Aquatic > Deep subsurface > Groundwater > Contaminated ... | reverse complement strand
TACGGGCGCTCGGGCTGGCCGTGCTGGCCCACTTCTTTTTGCTGGCGGCCCTGACTTTGGGGGTGCACTGGAAGCGTGAGGCGGTGACCGTCACCGCCGAGGCCGAGTTGTGGTCGGCCGTACCGCAGCTGGCCGCACCGAAGCTGGTCGAAGTGCCGCCTGAGCCACCTGAAACACCGAAGCCACCGGTAGCCAAACCCATACCCAAGCCCCCCACCCCAGCCGCGCCGCCGCAAGTCCAGCCCAAGCTGCCAGACGCCGACATTGCGCTGGAGCGGGAGAAGCTACGGTTGAAAAAGGAAAAGCAGCAAGAACTACAAAAGCAGCAAGAACTGGAGAAGCAGCGCCTGGAAACCCTGCGCCTGGAGAAACTGAAGCAGGAGAAGCTTGAAAAGCTGAAGCTGGAAAAACTGAAGCTGGAAAAATTGAATCAGGAAAAACTGCTGCTTGAGAAAAAGCGCTTGCAGGAAAAGCGCGATCAAGACAGGAAAGTTGCGGAAGACAAGAAAAAGCCTGACCAGGACACCAAACGCAAAGAAGCGCTCCAAGCCCAGCAAGATGCGCAAAAAATGGAAGCCCAGCGGCAAAAAAACATCGCTGACATGATCAAAAATGCAGGCGGAACCGGCGCATCAAACAGCAAGGGCACAGGCAAGCAGTCATCCGGCCCGTCCACCAGTTACGCCGGGCGAATTGTCGAACGGATCAAGTCAAATACCACTTTCACTGACGCCAGCGCAGGCAAACCGACTGTGATTGTCTTGGTGCGGGCGGCTTCCAGCGGCACCATTCTGAGCCGCAGAGTCGTCACCCCCAGCGGCAACAAGGCATGGGATGATGCCGTCCTCAGGGCGATTGACAAAATGGAAACCCTGCCGCGGGACCTAGACGGAAGAATTCCAGAAATTATCCAGCGCGATGGGCTGGAATTGACGGTTAGTCTGTAAACCAGGTTCCTCCTCTCTGTCATCCCGGACCTGATCCGGGATCCATGGATTGCGGGACAAGCCCCCAATGACAGCCTTGGAAGGGAATGCGGACAAGCTACATATTTAATAGCTACCCACGCCCATTCAACGGGGGCTAGCGCCTGATTTCACTCATAAACGATGTCGGACTTGCCCTGCTCGGCCTGCACCCGCCAGCCGGCCAGGGCAGCATTCGTGGGGAAAAATTTGAAAGGTTCACCCAGTTGCAGTTCAGCCGAGGCCGCGCCCGCCTCGCCCTGACACGCCACCGCGAGCCGCACCGCCAGCCCGCGAACCACCTCGCCCTGCTCCGTCATCTCGCGCTGAGCCGGATATTCCTTGATCATGCGGGCCACATCGGGCGCCTTGCCCGCCGCATCCGAGTTCACAGCCACCCGCAGGTATTTACCGAAACGGCAACGCGCCTGGTCCAGGTCCCAGATCTGCGTCACGGTCAGCTGCATGCCGCCTGAAAAACGATCCGGCTGTTGTTTGCCCATGACAATCACCAGTTCATCGTCTTTCAGCAGATTGCGGTGGGCGTTGATCAGGGCTTCGTCGGCACGGGCCTCGATCACACCGGATTTATCGTCCAGCTTGAACAGAGCCAACTTGCCACGCTGGCCATTGATGACCCGGAAATCGGTGATGATGCCAGCCAGCAGTTGCGGTTCGCGCGTGTCAATCAGGTCTTCGATCTGGCGCTTGGCAAAGCGGCGCACTTCCAGCACCACCTCGTCAAACAGGTGCCCTGACAGGTAGAAGCCGACCGCGGTTTTCTCATAGGTGAGCCGCTCCTTCACGCCCCACGGCATGGCATCCACCAGATCGGGCTCCTGCGTGCTGGAGCCATGGTCATCGTCGCCGCCCATGTCAAACAAGCCGCCCTGGTTGGCGTTGGCGAGCGCCGCCGCACCAAACTCGAAAGCCCGGTCCACCGAGGCCAGCAGACTGGCACGGTTGAGCTGAATCGAATCAAACGCACCGGCCTTGATCAAAGCCTCCACCGTGCGCTTGTTGATCCGGCTGCGGTCCACCCGCACACAAAAATCAAACAGACTCTTGAACGGCCCCACAACATCGCCCGACGGACCGGCACCCCGGCCCTCACGCGCCGCGACAATCGCCTCGATGGCCTGCTGGCCCGAGCCTTTGATGGCGCTCAGTCCATAGCGAATCATGTTGTCGGAAATCGGCTCAAAGCGGGGCACGCCCCGATTCACATCAGGCGGCTCGAAGGTCAGGCCCGTTTTCAGCGCATCTTCATACAAGACTTTGAGCTTGTCGGTATCGCCCATTTCCACCGTCATATTGGCGCAGAAAAACTCGGCGGTGTAATGCACCTTGAGCCACGCCGTGTGATAGGCCAACAGCGAATAGGCCGCGGCGTGCGACTTGTTGAAGCCGTAGCCGGCAAACTTTTCCATCAAGTCGAACACCTCGTCGGCCTTCGCCTCGTTGATGTCGTTTTTCAGGGCGCCGTCACGGAAGATCTGGCGATGCTTGGCCATTTCGTCCGCATCTTTTTTACCCATGGCGCGGCGCAGCATGTCCGCGCCGCCGAGTGAGTAGCCGCCCAGAATCTGCGCGGTCTGCATCACCTGCTCCTGGTAGACCATGATGCCGTAGGTCTCGGAGAGCATGTTGGCCACCAGCGGGTGCGGGTACTCCACCACCTCGCGACCGTGTTTACGCGCCACAAAGCTGGGAATCAGGTCCATCGGGCCGGGCCGGTACAAGGCGTTCAGTGCAATCAGGTCTTCCAGCCGGGTCGGCTTGGCGTCTTTCAGCATGCCCTGCATGCCGCGCGACTCGAACTGAAACACGGCCTCGGTCTTGCCGTCTGAAAACAGTTTGTAGACCCGCGCATCGTCCAGCGGCAGGTTCTCAAAGGCAAAGTTCTCCTGCCCCTTGTGGCGCTTGACGATAAACTCGCGCGCAATTTCCAGAATGGTGAGTGTGGCCAGGCCCAAAAAGTCGAACTTCACCAAGCCAACGGCTTCCACGTCGTTTTTATCGTACTGGCTCACCGCCGAATCGCTGCCCGGCTGCTGGTACAGCGGGCAAAAGTCGGTCAGTTTGCCCGGCGCTATCAGCACCCCGCCGGCGTGCATGCCGACATTACGGGTCATGCCCTCCAGCTTGCGCGCCAGTTCCAGCAGGGTCCTGACGTCTTCTTCCTTGCTTTCGCGTTCAGCCAGAATCGGCTCATCCGTCGCGTACACGGTTTTATCGTCTTTTTTGCGATCCGGCGGCGGCAACTGCAGGCTGACGCTGACGCCCGGTTTGTTGGGAATCAGCTTGCTGATGCCGTCGCAAAAGGTGTAGCTCATGTCGAGCACGCGCCCCACATCGCGCACCGCCGCGCGGGCGGCCATGGTGCCGAAGGTCACGATCTGGCTGACGGCATCCTTGCCGTATTTATCCTTCACGTAATCAATCACCAGATTGCGGTTGGTCTGGCAAAAGTCGATGTCAAAGTCGGGCATGGAAACCCGCTCGGGGTTCAAAAACCGTTCGAACAGCAAGTTGTATTGCAGCGGATCCAGATCGGTAATCTTCATTGAATACGCCACCAGCGAGCCGGCACCAGAACCCCGGCCCGGTCCGACCGGGCAGCCATTATTCTTGGCCCAGTTGATGAAGTCGCCCACAATCAAAAAGTAACCCGGAAACCCCATTTTCAGAATGGTGTCAATCTCGAACTCCAGCCGCTCAACATAACGCGGCCGCTCCATCTCGCGCTTGGCCTCGTCCGGGTACAGGTGAATCAATCGCTCCTTGAGCCCTTCATGCGAGGTGTAGCGAAAGTAGTCATCCGGCGACATGCGCTGGCCGTTGACTTCCGGCGTCGGAAAGTCCGGCAACTGGGGCTTGCCCAGTACCAGTGTCAGATTGCAGCGCTTGGCAATCTCCAATGTATTGGCCAGCGCGGAGGGCACATCGGCAAACAAGGCCTGCATCTGTGCGCTCGACTTGAAATACTGCTCGCGTGTGAACTTACGCACCCGGCGCTGGTTGCCCAAAATTTCGCCCTCGGCAATGCAGACGCGGGCTTCATGCGCCTCATAGTCGTCCGGGCCGGGGAACTGAACCGGGTGCGTGGCCACCACGGGCAGGCCCATGCGGGCGGCCAGTTGCACCGTCGCGATCACATGGGCTTCGTCATCAACACGCCCGGCGCGCTGCAGTTCCAGATAAAAACGGTGCGGAAACAGGCTGCCCAATTGGAGTGCAGCGTCAAAAGCGCGCGCCTCGTCGCCTTGCACCAGTGCCTGCCCCACCGGCCCGGCCTGCGCACCCGATAACGCAATCAAACCTTCGTTGAGCTCTGTGAGCCAGGCTAAATTGACAGAAGCCTGCGCCTTGCCCGCATTCTGGGTCCAGGCCCGTGCCAATAATTCCGATAAATTCAGGTAGCCCTGCTTGTTTTGTACGAATAACACCAGGCGCGACAGGGTGCCATCGTCTTTGCCCAGCCCTTCCAGCCAGATCTCGGTGCCAATCAGGGGTTTGACGCCCCGCTTGCGGGCCTCTTTGTAAAACTTGATCGTGCCAAACAAATTGCTCAGGTCAGTAATGGCCAACGCAGGCTGCCCATCGGCGGCAGCGGACTTGACGATATCATCAATGCGGTTGGTGCCGTCGACGACGGAGAATTCGGTGTGGAGACGCAGGTGTACAAACATAACGTCTAGTGTAATTTGTGGGACAGACCGCCGCGACACGCAGTGCGCAAGCTCTGTCCCCAACTGATTGAGTCTGCGGGACAGGTGGCAGCGCTGAGTGCACCCGCTTTGTCCCCAACTGATTAAAAGAAAGCGCCAGGGTAAAGATTTTGAAAATACTTGTTGTTGATGACCATGCCTTGGTGCGCGAAGGGTTACGCCAGGTGCTCAAAGGCCTGGATGAACAGGTCGAGGTGCTGGAGGCACCGCACTGTACCCGCGCTTTTGAGCTGGCCGCCCTGCACGCCGATCTCGATCTGGTGCTGCTTGACTACCACCTGCCCGACATGAACGGATTGGACGCACTCGCCATATTTGGCAAAAAGCATCCTGAACTCCCCATCGTCATGCTCTCCGGCTCGGTCAATCCCCAGATCATGCGGCTGGTATTGGCCAAAGGCGCGGCTGGTTTTCTTACCAAATCCGGGTTGAGCGACGAATTGCTGTCGGCCTTGCGTCTGGTGCTGGCCGGTGAGGTGTATGCGCCGCCAGAGTTGCTCGCGGCGCCCGGTATTCCTCCGGCGCAAGGGGTAGACGCAGAGAATACGGCCCCACAACTCACGCCGCGCCAGGAAGAAGTGCTGTATCTGCTACTGGATGGCCGCTCCAACAAGGACATCAGTCAAACATTACAGCTCGCGGATGAAACCACCAAGAGTCATGTGACCGGGATTTTGCGCGCCTTTGGTGTGCAAACCCGTATTCAGGCGGTTTTAGCGGCGGGCCGCCACGGTTACACCAAATCAATGCCGTCTGCTTGAGGATCAGCGGCCAATCGACGAACCAGGCTGCGCAGTTTGGCCGGACGCACGGGCTTGTGCAGCAAGGTCAAGCCGGCATCCCGGGCGGCCTGCATCAGGTTCGGGTCCGTATCGCCACTCATCAGGCAGGCAGAAATCGACCGCCCCGTTGCTACACGCAGCTGACGGATCACATCAATGCCATTTTCGCCGTCACGCAAACGGTAGTCGCTCACGATCACATCAGGAACAAGCCCCTTTTTCAAGTGCCACAGCGCCGTTGACAGACCTTCGGCCACGCCCACACGGACGTCCCAAGACTCGAGCAAACTCACCAGACCTTCACGCGCCAGGGCATCGTCCTCAATCACCAGCACGACCCGTCCTGCCAGATTGTGAAATGTCTTGACATCAAACGGGCTTGGCATATCCAAAGCGGTGCCGAGTGGCGCCAGCGGCACTTGCACGCTGAACCGGGTTCCCAGCCCCAGGCGGGAGCGCAATTGCAACCGGTGTCCCAGCAGTTGCGCGGTGCGTTCGACAATATTGAGACCCAGCCCCAAACCCTTGCCGCGATCTCGCTCGGCATTGGCGACTTGGTAAAACTCCTTGAAGATCGCCTGATGATGCTCTGGCGCTATGCCGATTCCGCTGTCCCACACTTCGATGCGGGCGTGCTTGCCGTCACCCGCCATCCGGCAAGCCAGCAGTACGCTGCCTTCCCGGGTGTAACGCAAGGCATTGACCACCAGATTCAGCAAGATGCGGTGCAGTAGCGTGGGATCGCTCATCAGCCAGACCCCGGTCGGCCGAACGCGCAGGCGAAGACCCTTTTCTACGGCGGTCAATGTCAATCCACCCCGTAACTGCTCAAAGAGTTCGGCCAGCGCGAAGGGGCGCAGTTGAACCTGCACGGCCTGTGCATCCAGCCGGGAAATATCGAGCAAGCCATCCAGCAAATCCTGCGTGGCACGCACCGAAGCCTCCAGGTTTTCAATCAACCGCCTTGTTTGCGCATCGTGCGGCAATTGCGCCAGCCGTGCCACGAACATCCCCAGCGCATGGGTCGGTTGCCGCAGATCATGGCTGGCCGCAGCCAGAAAGCGTGATTTGGCCAGCGTCGCCGTCTCGGCTTCTTCCTTTTTCTCCCGCAACTCCAGTGTCGCCATGGCAATGCGCTGCTCCAGTTCGTCACGTCCCGATTCAAGACGTTCAGCCATCTGGTTCAGGCCCTGCTGCACATCGCGCAGCGGGTCATCCGGCAACACCTCACCACGCGCTGACAATTCGCCGTGTCCGATGCGCTCAATCATGCTGGAAACACGCAAGATGGGGCGAATGACCCCGCGCCCAAGATACACCGCCAGGAAGCCGCCAAACAGCAGACCGCCGAAGGTGATGGCGACGCCCGTCAGCAGCATGTCGCGCTCGCGCTGAAGTAGCGTATCCCGTGAAAACTCGATCAGCACATGGCCCAGCAGTTGCGGCTGTGCCGCAGCATCCGTCGCTTTGCCTTCAAACAGGTCGTCCAGTTTGACCTGACTTTCAACAATGGGTTGCAACAACAAATTCGTGTGCGTCGACGGATCAAGCTTCTCGTCTTCCTGCCGGGTCAGCGCCGGAGGTGTTATGTAAGCCGGCTTGCCCGCGATGGCAAGAATTTGACCTTGCGCATCCACGATGGTTACCGAGCGCACGGCTGGCTCTCGCAACGCGCCGTTGGCAATGGTTTGCAAATGGGTGATGTTGTCCGAAAACAGGCCATATTCGCTGGCCATTGCCAGCTGACGGGCCAGTGACCTGGCACGCTGGCTGTGCGCCTCGTCAATGTCACCGAACCGTACGGCAAGAAACACCCCAGTCAACAACACGGCGATCAGGGTCACCGGCAAAAGGGCGGCCAGCAGCATGCGGCTGCGAATGTTGACCATTTTCATGGCGTGCCCTCCCGGCTTTGCAAGCGCTCGCGCAAGGCATCAGCATCAAGATTCAATCCAAGCGAGCGGGCAACGTGCTCATTCACGGCAACGCTGTATTCCTGCGAGTAAAGTGGCGTTGCCGACAAGGCCTTTCCCTGAAGTACGCCACGGGTAATAGCGGCGGCTTGCCGGCCAATTTGAGTTGGCGTCACATACAAGGCCAACAAGGCTCCCGCGCGCACATAGGCGGGTGAAAAAGCCACCATCGGCACCTTCGCCCGAAAGGAGGCCAGCAGAATATTCTGGATGCTGCTGCTGTTGTACAACTGAGGGTCCACCACCGCCAACAACAGATCTGCATCCTGCAGGACTTTTTTGAGGCTGGTAAAAAGCGACTCATCGCGACCGACGGTCGCCTCTACCAGTTCCAGTCCACCGGCCTGGGCAAGTGCTTTCAAAGCCGTTGCATGGACTTGCGATTCAGGCCCCCACAACACGCCAATGCGACGTGCAGCAGGCAAGGCCAGGCGGATCAGTTCCAGTTGACGGCTTAAGGGCTGATTGAGATAAAGGGCTGAAAACTGCGACGACGACTTGCGCCCGCTGCCGTACAGGACACGCTCAAAACTGCTGTGCGGCAACAGCGTGCACAGCACCGGCGCCCGCGGCTCCGCTTTGGCCAGCGCATTCGCGGCTTCCATACCAAGCGCCACGAACAACTTGGGCGTCAACGGGCCTGCGCTCGACAATTCAAGGGCGGTGAGTTGAAGCATGTCATAGCGCGACAGGCCGCCGCGTTCAAGTTCGCTGATCAGTGCCTCTGCGGCTTCCACGTAGGCGGCACTGCGCTCGCTGCTCACGATCACGACCGTCGTCGCCGCATGAGCGCAAGCCCCGGCAAAGGCACCCAGCCAGAGACTGAAGATCAGGAAACGCAGTCGCACCAGCATGTACACCGGATCAGTTTTCCACCCGCAGGGTCACAAAGGCCCGGCGCTGAAACTGGAAGTTCGGTGAAAAATCCTGGTACGGCGCACCCAGGTTCTGCACCACCAGTGCCAGCTCGCCCCGGTTGGGACCAAAGCGCAGCGGCAAGCCCAGACGCAGATCGGTGCGGGTCATCGCCACCGGGCGTTCATGATTCGCCCCTTGCAGGGTCACGGTGCCGCTGTCCTGATGCATCAGGCTGAGGTCCAGGTTACCGGGCAATTTCTGAAACAGAGTAATCGAGCTGGCCAGTTTCGGCGCGGCCAGGACGGTGCCTGGATTAGCAGAATTGATGCTTGTATAAGCCTGGTTGAAGATGACTTGTGCACCCTGCCAGGGCTGACCTTTCAATTGGTATTCGAGCCCATGTATAACAATATCTTCGAAATTGGCATAGTCATAGGGGCTGAATGGAAGCAAGGGCGCGACTTGGGACGGCAGGTCATATGTTTGTTGCCGGACGAAACCATTGATCTTCTCGTAAAAAGCGCGCACATCCAGGTTGAGTCCAAGCGCGGGGAAATCGCCCAGGTAGCCGATCTCGCGCACATCCGCGCTTTCTGGCTGAATGTTGCCGCGTGATAACGAGGTTACCTGCAGCAAAACACCATTCGAGGAATAACGAACATCGCCGAATTGCTCAAACGTACTCGGTGGCCGATAGCCTTTGGAGGCGCCCGCCCGCAATGTTTGCCCCTCCGTAAAGTGCCAATTCAGCATCAACCGCGGCGCAACACTGTCGCCACTCACACTGCTGTGTTCAAACATCGACCCGGCATTGAGCACCAAGTCACGGGCCAGCCGCCATTCGGCATTGGCAAACAGACGGGTGAAGTCGGTGATAAGGGCAGCATCGGTGTTGTACAGCGGTTTGGAGACGACCTGCTCACGCCGCAGTTCTCCCCCCCAAACTACCCGCAAATCCTCGCCATGGCGAAAGGTGTGCTGCAACGACAAGTTGTCGTTGCTCGCGCGCCCACCGTCGTCAATGGCAACGCTGGTGTCAATAGCTGCAGCTTGAATTTTTTTCACTTTAAACTGATCATCAGTCAGAGTTGGAAACCAACGTACAAGCTGATTTTTATTGGTAACAGCTGCGAATAAGTTTTTGTAATCTACCAGCAAATACGGGAAGGCATCCTGGTAAGTCTCCTCCGTGTGAGAAAAACTAAACGCCAGGTCTTCATCCGCCCCGAGACTGCGTCGCCAATCGAGTTGCGCATAACCCGAACTGAAAAAATCATCCCGCAGAGGGTCATTAACATTGCCGGATTGGCCCCGCCCTGAATTGATTTCAAGACTGCCGGCACGCACCTGAATTTCATCGTTCGCGTTGTTGCGCAGGTCGGCACGAAAGTTGACGCGGTTGATCTGGTTGTGGCCATTTGGCCCTGTCAGTCCGCCATCGGCCCGGCGGTCCATCGTCAGACGGTAACTGGCATCGTCTTTGCCCCAGCCAATGCGCGCCTGCGAATCGTTGATACCATTTTCTCCACTGGTCTGCGTCGCCTGCACACCTAGCGTATCTTGGGTGTGGCGGGTCACGATGTTGATGACCCCCAGCATGGCGCGCGCACCATAAGCGGCTGAATTGGAACCGCGCAGCACCTCGATGCGCTCAATATCCTCCAACGCGACCGTCTGCAAGCCGCGCCCCGTGCCGCCGTAAAAGTAAGGCGAGTAAACCGAACGCCCATCGACCAGCACTTGTATTCGTACGGAATAAGCGTCAAACCCGCCGTGGTAGCTAGCGATCGGCGCACCCGTTTCATACGCCGTGCTGGTCTGAAAACCGGGCACCAGACGTAGCAGATCCGCCACATCGCGCGCGCCGGACAGGCGAATCATGTCGCGGTCAAGGAGGGTGACGGCACCCGGTGTCTCGTCCAGTCGCTGGGGCAGACGTGAAACGGACAGGACAATGGGCATGTCGCCCAAAAAATCCTTCTCGGAGACAGATTCAGGTGCTTGCGCTGAGGCCAGGCTGGCCCAGCCCAGTGTGGTGATCAGGCAGACGGAATGACGCAACGATGATTTATTATTTTTTAGTTTCCTCATGCGCCGATTTTGCCCTGCCGACCGCCCGCCCCCGCTGACGCGTTGGCCCGGTCTCCTAAAATCAAGACGTGAACACGACCCTCAATATTTCCGCTTATAAATTCGTCGCCCTGCCGGATGCCGCAGAGCTCCGCACCTGCCTGCTTGAGCGGGCACTGGGCTTGCAGCTCAAAGGCACCATCCTTCTGGCCGAAGAAGGTATCAATCTATTTCTGGCAGGAAGTGGCGACGCGGTGCGCGGGTTTGTGACCCAGTTGCAGGCCGATGCACGCTTCGGTGACATCGCCCCCAAAGAGAGCTGGTCAGCCGATCAGCCGTTCAAAAAAATGCTGGTGAAGGTGAAACGCGAAATCATCCGCATGAACCATCCCGCGATTCACCCCGCCGCAGGCCGCGCACCGGCGGTGGATGCGCAAACCGTCAAGCGCTGGCTGGACCAGGGGCATGACGACAGTGGCAGGCCGGTTGTCACCCTGGACACGCGCAACGCGTATGAAGTGGACCACGGCACATTTGAAGACGCGATCGACTGGCGCATTGACAAATTCACCGAGTTTCCGCAAGCCCTGCTCAACCACAAGGCAGAGCTACAGGACAAAACCGTGGTGAGCTTTTGCACTGGCGGCATCCGCTGCGAGAAGGCGGCGATTTTGATGCGCGAGGCCGGGCTGGAACATGTGTACCAGTTAGAGGGCGGCATCCTCAAATATTTCGAGGAGGCCGGCAACGCGCATTACACAGGTAGTTGCTTTGTGTTTGACGAGCGCCGCGCCCTCAGCGCCGACTTGGCGGTTACAGAATAAGTATAAAAACGGGCTGTAGCCCCCGTCTAATATGCGTAAGAAGCTATTAAATAAATAGCAAATTCGACCATCAGAGCAAGGGCGCCACAACCGCCGATTCACGTTAACCGCGGAACTTGACGGCCACTTCGGCCACGCGTTTGCCAAACAGTTTGGCGGTATCCAGGTCGCCCTGCAGCATTTCGGCCGGAGAAGAGTCCGAAGGTGATTGCGCCATGGCGCCGCTGGATGAACCCACGTAGTTGATGTCGTTGCGCTGCGCGGCCTTGCTGTTGCTGGGCATCATGCCGGTGCCAACCCAGATGCCACTCTGCTGCATGGCCAAGGTGAACAGGTAGTGCAGCGTGGACAACTTGTCGCCGTTCATGGTGGCGCTGTTGGTGAAGCCGGCGAACACTTTGTCTTTCCAGGCCTGGCTGAACCATTGCTTGCTGGAGGCGTCGGCAAATTTCTTGAACTGCCAGCTCACGCTGCCCATGTAGGTGGGCGAACCCATGATGATCGCGTCGGCCGCGTTAAGGGTGTCCCAGCCAGCATCTGTCAGATTGCCTTCGGCGTCAATGGCCACCAGTTCGGCGCCCGCGCCTTCCGCCACGGCTTGCGCCATGCGCAGGGTGTGACCATAACCTGAGTGAAAAACTACGGCTACTTTTGCCATTTTGAATATTCCTGAAGTAAGTTGAGTGAGGTGAAAAAAATTAGGGGGTTAGATCAAACACCAGGACTTCGGCATCCTTGGCGTAGTTCAGCGTGAGTTGGCTTTCGCCTTCGATCAAAGCCGCATCGCCCGTGGTCAGCGCGACGCCATTAACGCTGAGCTCGCCACGCACGAGATGCACATAGCACTTTCGACTTGGGTCCAGAGTCAATTCGGCAGTTTGGGCGCCGTCAAATAAACCGGCGTACAGGCGCGCATCCGCATGGATCGTGACCGACCCCTGGGCGCCGTCATGAGAGGCAACCAGCTGCAGCTTGCCCCGCTTCTCGGCGTCGGCGAACGTCTTTTGCTCGTAGCTCGGCTGAACGCCCGTGACATTGGGCTCAATCCAGATTTGCAGCAAATGGGTGGTGTCATCTGGCGAGTGGTTGAACTCGCTGTGCTGCACCCCGGCACCCGCGCTCATGCGCTGGACGTCGCCTGGCGGAATAACCTTGACGTTGCCCATGCTGTCCTGGTGCGCCAAAGACCCGCTCAACACGTAGGTGACGATCTCCATGTTGCGATGGCCATGGGTGCCAAAGCCCTTGCCGACAGCAATCCAGTCTTCATTGATGACACGCAGATTGCCCCAGCCCATGTATTGCGGATCGTAATAACCGGCAAACGAAAAGCTGTGAAATGATTTGAGCCAGCCGTGGTCGGCGTAGCCGCGTTCTTTTGATTTCCGGACAGTCAACATGACAAATCCTCCTTTGAAACCCTGAACTTTAGACGCTTCCCGTGTCTGCGGCAATCCATGGCGTTTGATGGCATCATTCAAATAATTCGAACCAAAAGGAGAAACAAGTGCAAACCGCTCGCGATGTTTTGACACCTGACGCCTTGGCCATGCTGCAGACCATCGCGGCGACCGGCAGCTTTGCGGCCGCCGCCCGCGACTTGGGGCTGGTGCCCAGCGCCCTGACCTACCGGGTGCGCCAGATTGAAGACGCACTGGACGTTCTGCTGTACGACCGCAGCTCGCGCCAGGCGCGTCTGACCGAAGCCGGTGCCGAACTGCTGCGCGAAGGCGCCCGCCTGCTGGAAGAAATTGATGCGGTGGCCAACCGGGTCAAACGGGTGGCGACCGGCTGGGAGCCGCAACTGACCGTCGCGGTGGACAGCATCATCTCCAAGGCCACCGTGATGGAACTGTGCGAAAGTTTTTTCGCCCTCAACCCGCCCACCCGCATCAGGCTGCGCGATGAAACGCTGTCCGGCACGCTGACGGCCCTGACCTCGGGCCAGGCCGATCTGGCGCTGGGTGTGGCCGAGTCCAGCACCAACGCGGGTATTCATGGCAAACCTCTGGGCGACATGACCTTTGTTTACGCGGTGGCACCGCATCACCCGCTGGCCAAGGCCCCCGAGCCACTCAAAGACGAGTTGATCCGGCAACACCGGGCGGTTGCTGTGGCGGACACCATCACGCGTGGCGGCGGTATGACATTTGGCTTGCTGGGCGGGCAGGACGTTTTTACCGTCGCCACCATGAAGGACAAGCTTGATGCGCAGCTACGAGGCTTGGGTGGCGGCTTCGTGCCCGAATGCATGGTCCGCGACTACATTGAAACCGGTCGCCTGGTGGTCAAGCAAACAGACCGCCCGAAGCGTGTTGTGCGGCTCAATTACGCGTGGCGCAGCGTCACCAGGTCGGGCCACGGCCGCGCGCTGCAGTGGTGGCTGACCCAGCTGGAAAGTCCCGCGACCCGCGCCGCCTTGCTGGAGCGGCACCGCGGGGTGTAAAGTGCAATCAATGCAACAACCCTTGGAGATACCGTTCATGACTCAATCCAAATCCAAACATTTTGCCGTCGTCGGGGCGGGCATGGCGGGCGTTGCCTGCGCCCGTACCTTGGTGCAGGCAGGCCATCAGGTCACGGTATTCGAGAAGAGCGCCGGTATTGGCGGGCGCATGGCCACGCGCAACAGCGCATTTGGCACGTTCGACCTTGGTGCGCAGTATTTCACCGTGCGCGACCCGCGATTTATGCGGGCACTGGAAACCGTGCCGAACCTGTGCAGACCCTGGAGTGCCAACACCGTGCGGGTACTGGACGAGCATGGCCAGGTAACTGCTGCCGGCCTGCCCGCGCGGGAAGCCCACTGGGTACCAACCCCGGGCATGAACGCGCTGGCCAGCCGCTGGGCCCTGCCGCTGATGGAGCAGCACAACGTCGAGCTGGAAACCCGGGTCACGCACCTGGAGCGCGATGCGCTAGACCCCCGGCAATGGCAACTGCACACCGAGGGGCCGGGTGACGCGCAGCATGTGTTTTCAGGTTTCGATGCGGTGCTGCTGGCCATGCCTCCGGCACAGGCGTATGTGCTGCTGCAAACAACAAAACAGGGCCATAAACTGGCGAAACAAATCGACAAGGTGAAAGTGGTCCCCTGCTGGACGCTGATACTGGCGTTTCCGCAAGCCATGCAGCCGGGCCTGACCACGCTGGGGCCGCAGTGGAATGCTGCCCGCAGCACGCACCACCGCATTGCCTGGCTGGCCCGCGAATCAAGCAAGCCGGGGCGCAACGCGGTGGAGCGCTGGACCGTGCAGGCCAGCGCCGCCTGGTCGCAAGAGCATCTGAATGACGATGTCGAGCGCGTACAGGCCAAGCTGTTTAAGGCTTTTTCCGAAGTCACCGGTATCCGGGCCGAGCCCGCCCATGTGGACACCCAGCGCTGGCGTTACGCCCAGACCATCAAACCGCTGGGCAAATCACATCTGTGGGATGCCAAGACCGGCATCGGCGTCTGCGGCGACTGGTGCCTGGGACACCGGGTGGAGAACGCATTTATTTCCGGACTGGAGCTGGCGCTGGCAGTCGTTTAACGCAATGAGCGTCGACGGGCCGACAAGCGTGGGGGCCAACTATGTGGGCCGCTTCGCACCCTCCCCCACCGGGCCAATGCACGCCGGCTCGCTGGTCGCAGCCCTGGCCAGCTGGCTGGACGCGCGCGCTCATGGCGGCCCGTGGTTGGTTCGCATGGAAGATGTGGACACACCGCGCTGCCTGCCGGGCATGGACCTTGTCATCCTGCAGCAACTTGCGCGCTGTGGCCTGCATCCCGACGCGCCACCGGTGTGGCAATCACAGCGCAGCGCCCTTTACCAGCAGGCACTGGACCAGCTGGTCACGCGCAGCCTGGCTTACCCCTGTGCCTGTTCGCGCCAGGACATTGAAACGGCGCTGAAGCACCGGGGACAAGGTCACCCGCGCCACGCTGAGCTGATTTATCCGGGCACCTGCCGCACCGGTTTGCACGGCCGGGCGGGCCGCGCATGGCGACTTCGGACTGATTTTTATATATCAAATAGGCCTCTAACCCCCGTCGCATATGCGCAAGAAGCTACAGAATCAATAGCAAAAACCATTATCCACTGGAGCGACCGCCGCTTGGGCGAGCAGCAGCAGGATGTGCCAGCCGAGGTCGGCGACTTTGTGCTCAAGCGCGCGGATGGCTGCTTTGCCTACCAACTCGCGGTGGTGGTGGACGATGCGACGCTAGGCGTTACCGACGTGGTGCGCGGCGAGGATCTGGCTGACAACACCGCACGGCAAATCCTGCTGCAGCAGTGCCTGGGTCTGCCAACGCCGCGCTACCTGCACACGCCGCTGGTGCTGGGCGCCAATGGCGAAAAACTCTCCAAACAAAATGGTGCGCAACCGCTGAATACCGCCGATCCGCTGGCCGCGCTCAATAACGCAGCGCGCGTACTGGGCCTGCCCGCCTGCAGTGGCAGCACGGCGGATGCGCTCACCGCCTGGGTGACGCATTGGCAGCCTCTCTACAATCCTGTCCCGTGAACGATACAAACCAAACTCCCCCCGCCTCCGCGCCCACAAACAGCGCGCGCAGCCCACGCATCCGGGGCAGCGTGCCGGAGGGCGTGGCTTACCCCAAAGAAATCAAGAGTTTTGTGCGGCGCGCCGGGCGTATCACCACCGGCCAGACCAAGGCTTTTGAAGACATTGGCCCTCAATTTCTGCTTCCCTATCAGGCCGGCGCTATCGATTTTGCAGCTGCTTACGCAGGTGCGACGGGGGCTGGCGGCCAAAATGATCTAAAAGATCGGCCGGTTATCCTGGAAATCGGCTTCGGCATGGGCGAAGCCACCGCCCACATCGCGGCGGTCATGCCAGAGAAAAATTTCTTGTGCTCCGAAGTACACGAGCCCGGCGTCGGTGCGCTGCTCAAGCGCATCGGTGAGCAGGGCTTGCGCAACATCCGCATCGTGGCCCACGACGCCGTCGAGGTCATTGACAACATGCTGCCGCTGCAAAGCCTGGACGGCGTGCATATTTTCTTTCCCGACCCCTGGCACAAGAAAAAGCATAACAAACGCCGCCTGATCCAGGCGCCGCTGATTGCCAAGCTGGCAGCGCGCCTCAAGGTGGGTGGCTACCTGCACTGCGCCACCGACTGGCAGCCCTACGCCGAGCAAATTCTGGAAGTGCTGAGTAACGAGCCGCTGCTGAAGAACACAGCCGTGCTGACTCACCCGGAACTGGCCGGCTACGCGCCCAAGCCGCATTACCGACCGCTGACCAAGTTTGAAAACCGCGGCATCAAACTCGGGCACGGCGTGTGGGACGTGGTGTTTGAGCGCATCTAGACCCCTATCATCTGGTCATTTTGTGCCGCCCGCCCGCAACGGCGTGGGGCCAAGCTGCATCGGACTGCCCGCCGGGGCTTGGCCAACAACGCTGGACTTTTTGGCCGAGCACTTCCCCGCCATCTCACGCGACGTCTGGCACCAGCGCATGCTTGCGGGCGATGTGGTCGATGAACACGGCATCACCCTCACGCCAAACTGCCCGTACCAGGGCCATGTTCGGGTCTACTACTACCGCAGCGTTCCTGATGAGCCGCGCATCCCGTTTGAAGAAGTCATCCTGTTTCAGGATGAACAGCTGATCGTCGTCGACAAGCCGCATTTTCTGCCGGTGGTACCGTCCGGCGGCTACCTGGCTGAGACCGTGCTGGTGCGGCTCAAGCAGAAGCTGGGCATCGACACGCTGGTACCGGTGCACCGCATTGACCGCGACACCGCGGGCCTGGTGATGTTTTCAGTGCAGCCTGAAACCCGCGCCCACTACCATGCCCTGTTCAGCCAGCGCAGCGTCAAAAAGACCTACGAAGCCATTGCCCCTTGGCGCGCCGACCTGGCGCTGCCCCTGACCCGCGAGAGCCGGATTGTGGAGGCCGGCCACTTCATGCTGCAACACGAGGTGAGCGGCCCGCCCAACGCCATTACCCATCTGGATGTACTGGAGGTGCGTGGCGCACTGGCGCGCTACCGCTTGAGTCCCGTTACCGGCAAACGCCACCAGTTGCGCGTCCACATGGCGGCACTGGGCCTGCCCATCATGGGCGATGGCCTCTACCCGACACTGACGCCCGAGGGGCAAATCGACTACGAGCACCCGCTGCAGTTGCTGGCCAAGTCACTTGAATTTATTGACCCCCTAAGTGGTCAGATCAGACAGTTTGAAAGTCGGCGGGTGTTGGGGCCAATGACCTGACTTCAGCCGTCCTTGCCGTCAAGCCGGGTACTCATCAGCCAGGGCGTGAATATCCACAGATAGATCAAAAACGCAGCACTCCAGGCCGCCGCCGCACCGATGAGAGAGACCACCAGCAGTCCAGGTGAAACCAGGGGCAGCAGCACGCGCAGCACCGCGGCGGTCATCACCAGCGCGTAGGCCAGCACCTCCGGCGTCGATGCCTTGATAGGCCGGCCAGTGTGGCCGCGTGCCGTGCGGGTGATCATGCCGATGATGAGGCCGCCGGTGGCGCCCACCGCCAGCGCGTGCACGCCGGCCGAGACCGGCAGCAGGCCGATCTGGGCCAGTGCCAGCAGTCCCAGCCCGACCGGAATCCAGGCATAAGCGGCATGCAAAATCCACAAAATCGGACGTTTGCGGGTGAGCGCCGGACGCCATCCCAGCAAGCGCTTGACATGCAAGCCGCTGGCGAGCGCAAGCACGGTCAAGCTCACCACACCGTGTGGCGCGAACACCCACAGCGCCAAACCCAAGCCGGTGGCACCCAGCGTCACCCGCTCAATCCAGGCCGTGGCGGTCAGCTTCAAACCCGGCGTGACCGCCATGGTGAAAGCCGGAATGACGCGCCCGGCGATCACACATTCAATCATCACGATCAGCGCCAGACCCGCATACAGGGACGTGATGGCAGGCACCGGCAGCACGCCCATCACCGCCAGATGAAACATCAGGTTGGTGGCCGCCAGCAGCGCCAGAATCAGGCCCAGCGGCAGGTTGCGGTAATTGCGCGACCGCAGCAGCAACGTGACAAGAATGGCAGCCACCAGCGGCAACAGCGCCAGGTCCAGCACGGCATACACGGCGTAAGGCCCCACCACCGAGGTCACGCGGCCTGCCAGCCACAGCAGGGCCAGGGCAGCCAGCCAGGAGCCGTGCGGTGTGGCCAGCCCGGTCCAGGCTTTGCCAGCCGTCAGCAGAAAGCCCACGATGATGGCCACCGCGAAGCCAAACAACATCTCATGGGCATGCCACAGCAGGGGCGGCACGCTCGGTGTCAACTGCACCTGACCGAGAAACATGGCCACCCACAGCGGCACGATCAATGCGGCAAGCAGCGCACCACCGACATAGAAAGGCCGAAAACCCAGTCGCAACAAAGGCAGGCCTTGAGGCACCCGTGCGGCGGCTTTGACCTCGGTGAAGATGGGCAAGGAATCTGGTTTCATGGTGGCGGGATGACAATCACGTTAAGGATTTTTAATAAATGCATTCTATATACATCTTAAAATTTCTGCAGCAAAAAATAACCGGCGACGCACACCTTGAAAGACCCCGATGAGACTGACGGACTACACCGACTACACGCTGCGGGTTTTGATGTTCTGCGCCCTCCACCCCGAGCGCTCGGTCACCATTGCCGAGCTGGCTGAAAGCCACGCCGTCTCCAAAAATCATTTGATGAAGATCGTCAACGATCTGGCGCGCCAGGGCTTGCTGCAGACCACGCGCGGGCGCGGCGGCGGCCTGCGACTGCTCAAGGCCGCGTCTGATATCCGTATCGGTGATGTGGTGCGCCAATCAGAAACAGATTTCCGGCTGGTGGAGTGCTTTGACGCCGGCCACAACGCCTGCACCCTCACCGCCCACTGTCAGTTGAAGCAGGTTTTCAAGACGGCGCTGCAAAGCTATCTGACTGAGCTGGACAAGGTGACGCTGGCCGACGTCACTCGCCCGACTTCCTCCAGCCAGCTTCCCGGCAGCCGCAGTGTCAGCCGGGTATCCGTGAGCGAGATCAAACGACCGGTGGCAAAAAAGTCAGCGCGGTCCAAGGCGGCGCCCAACAAGTAGCTCAGCTTAGATTTTGGCGGTGACCCAGGCCATCACGCTGCTCAGTGCGGCGGGCAGCTTGGCGGGCTCGGTGCCACCGGCCATGGCCATGTCGGGCTTGCCGCCGCCTTTGCCCCCCACTTGGGCGGCAATGAAGTTGACCAGTTCACCGGCCTTGACCTTGCCCGTGGTGTCGGGCGTAACGCCAGCGGCGATCTGCACCTTGTCGCCCTCCACGGCCGCCAGCACGATGACGGCGGTTTTCAGCTTGTCTTTCAGCTTGTCCATGGTGTCACGCAGGGTCTTGGTGTCCGCGCCTTCGAGCATGGCGACCAGCACCTTGACGCCATTCACCACCACCGCCTGAGTCACCAGTTCATCGCCCTGCGCGGAGGCCAGTTTGCCCTTGAGGGCCGTCACTTCTTTCTCCAGGGCCTTGACGTGATCGAGCACGCTGCTGATACGGTCGTTGATCTCCACCACTGGCGCCTTGAGTGCCCCCGCTACCTGGGTCACGGTGTCTTCAAGGTCCTGCAAATAGGTCAGCGCGTTCTGGCCGGTGACCGCCTCGATGCGGCGTACGCCGGAGGCGACACCGCTCTCCGCCACCACCTTGAACAGGCCGATGTCGCCGGTGCGGGCAACGTGGGTGCCACCGCACAGTTCGCGGCTGGCGCCAATGTCGAGCACGCGCACCGACTCTCCATATTTTTCGCCAAACAGCATCATGGCGCCGGTCGCTTGGGCCGACTCGATGTCCATCACGCGCGACTGGGTGGCGGCATTGGCCAGAATTTCAGTGTTGACGCGGGTTTCGATCTCACGAATTTCGGCATCGGTCACGGGGGCGTTGTGGGCAAAGTCAAAGCGGGTGCGCTCGGCATTCACCAAGCTGCCCTTTTGCTGCACATGCTCACCCAGCACTTCGCGCAGGGCTTTGTGCATCAAGTGGGTCACGCTGTGGTTGCGCTCGGTGGCGGCACGCAACGCGGCGTTGACATGGGCCGTCACGGCGTCACCCACCTTGAGCACGCCGGTTTTCAGCGTGCCATGATGACCGAACACATCGGCCTTGATTTTCTGGGTATCGCCCACCTCAAACAGGGCGGTGTCGCAGAAGATGGCGCCCTCGTCGCCGACCTGGCCGCCGCTCTCGCTGTAAAACGGTGTGCTGTCCAGCACCACGACCCCAGTTTGACCTGCTTTTAGCTCTGTAGCCGCCGTGCCGTCTGCGTAGAGTGCTACAACTTTGGTAGCTTGCGTCAGGCGGTCATAACCGACAAAATCGTTGCCGTCGCCGCTGTAGTCCAGCGCGCGATCCATCTTGAACTTGCCGGCAGCACGCCCCTGGGCTTTTTGCTTTTCCATGGCGGCGTGAAAACCGGCCTCATCCACACTCAGGCCGCGCTCGCGGCACACATCGGCCGACAGGTCGAGCGGGAAGCCAAAGGTGTCGTGCAGCTTGAAGGCCACATCGCCGGGCAGCACTTTAACGTCGCCTTCCAGCGCGGCGTCCAGAATCTGCATACCGTTTTCCAGCGTTTCAAAGAAACGCTCTTCTTCGGCCTTCAGCACTTCAATGATGCGCTTCTCTTCCGACTTGAGCTTGGGGTAAGCCTCGCCCATCAGGGCCACCAGATCAGGCACCAGCTTGTGGAAAAAAGGCGTCTTTTTGTCCAGCTTGTAACCATGACGGATGGCGCGGCGAATGATGCGGCGCTGCACATAACCACGCCCTTCATTGCTTGGCAGCACGCCGTCACTGACCAAAAACGCCGTGGCACGGATGTGGTCGGCAATCACGCGCAGGCTCTTGTTATCCAGATCGGCACAGCCGGTTTCGCGGGCGGCGGCCTTGATCAGCGCGTCAAAAATATCGATTTCGTAGTTGCTGTGCACGTGCTGCAAAATCGCCGCCAGCCGCTCCAGGCCCATGCCGGTATCGACGCAGGGTGCTGGCAATTTGACCAGACTGCCATCAGGCTGCATGTCGAACTGCATGAACACATGGTTCCAGATTTCGATGAAGCGGTCGCCGTCTTCACCCGGGCTGCCCGGAGGGCCGCCAGGAATGTGGTCGCCGTGGTCGTAAAAAATCTCCGAACAGGGACCGCAGGGGCCGGTGTCAGCCATCATCCAGAAGTTGTCGGACGCGTATTTCTTGCCCTTGTTGTCGCCGATACGGACGATGCGGTCGGCTGGCAGACCGATTTCCTTGTGCCAGATGTCATAGGCTTCCTGGTCGTCAATGTAGACGGTGACCAGCAGTTTTTCAGGCGGCAGTCCGTAGACCTGGGTCAGCAGCTCCCAGCCCCACTTGAGCGAGTCGCGCTTGAAGTAGTCGCCAAAGCTCCAGTTGCCCAACATCTCGAAAAAGGTGTGGTGGCGCGCGGTGTAGCCCACGTTTTCCAGATCGTTGTGTTTGCCACCGGCCCGCAGGCAGGCCTGGACCGAGACGGCACGCACGTAAGAGCGCTTGTCGGTGCCCAGGAATACGTCCTTGAACTGCACCATGCCCGAGTTGGTGAACATCAGCGTCGGATCATTGCCCGGCACCAGTGGGCTGGATGGGACCACGGTGTGCCCCTTGGACTCGAAGAAGTCCAGGAATATCTTGCGGATATCGGCAACGCTAGCGGGAGTAACAGGTGAGTTCATAGCGAGAGGGGAATGGTTGAATAATTCTTGTGATGAAGCGGTAGGGGCCAGCAGCGCATGAAGACGGACATGCACCCACTTGAGCGACCACTCAAGCGCACAATTTTAAGTCATCAGCCCGCTTGGCGATGTTGCAAAGCCAGTCGCGTTGTGAGTCCTGTCACGAGCGGCACTGCGAGCAAGCTGAAAACCCGCTACGCTTGACGCTTTGCTTCTGCCTTCATCCCCAACTCGCCCCACTGACCGCCATGGACATGAAAATCGAAGATTTCACTAAAACTGCCCCCCTCTCGCTGCTGAACGACCCGACGCTGCTGAAGACCGATGCACTGATCAACGGCCAGTGGATCAAGGGGCCTGGCGCAGGGGCCGCCGGTCCCGGCCGTTTTGACATTCTTGATCCATCCACCGGTAACAAACTGGCAGATGTCGCCAACCTGGGCCCGGCTGAGGCAGAAATGGCCATCGCCGCCGCCAATGCCGCCTGGCCCGCCTGGCGCAGCAAAACGGCCAAGGAGCGCAGCATCATCCTGCGCAAATGGTTTGATTTATTGATGGCCAACCAGGAAGACCTGGGGCGCATCATGACGGCCGAGCAGGGCAAGCCGTTTGCCGAAGCCAAAGGCGAAGTGGCCTATGGCGCGAGCTTTGTCGAATGGTTTGCCGAAGAAGCCAAGCGCGTCAATGGCGAAACCCTGCCCCAGTTTGACAACAACCGCCGCCTGATGGTGATCAAACAGCCGATCGGCGTCTGCGCCGCCATTACACCCTGGAACTTCCCGCTGGCCATGATCACGCGCAAGGTGGCACCGGCGCTGGCCGCCGGCTGCACGGTCATCATCAAACCGGCCGAACTGACGCCGCTGACCGCGCTGGCTGCCGCCGAGTTGGCCATCCGCGCCGGCATTCCGGCGGGTGTGCTCAACATGATTACCGCCGACGGCAATAACTCGATTGCGGTGGGCAAGGTCATTTGCGCCAGCGAGGTGGTGCGCCACATCAGCTTCACCGGTTCCACCGAAGTGGGCCGCATCCTGATGGCGCAGTCGGCCCCGACGGTCAAGAAAATGTCACTGGAACTGGGCGGCAATGCGCCCTTCATCGTGTTTGACGATGCAGATGTTGATTCCGCCGTCGAAGGCGCCATGCTGAGCAAGTACCGCAATGCCGGCCAGACCTGCGTCTGCGCCAACCGCTTTTATGTGCAGGACGGCGTCTATGACCAGTTTGTGGCCAAGTTTGCCGCCAAGGTCAAAGCGCTCAAGGTCGGCAACGGCTTCGAAGAAGGTGTCTCGCAAGGCCCGCTGATCGAAGACGCCGCCGTCGAGAAAGTCAGCCGCCATGTAGCCGATGCCATCGCCAAAGGCGGCAAGGTGATGGCAGGCGGCAACAAATTGCCGGGTCAGTTTTTCGAGCCCACCGTGATTTCGGAAGCCTCGGCTGACATGCTGTGCGCCAAAGAAGAAACCTTCGGCCCGTTCGCGCCCGTGTTCCGCTTCACCACCGAACAGGAAGCCGTCGATGCCGCCAACAACACCGAGTTCGGCCTGGCCAGCTACTTCTACAGCCGCGACGTCGGCCGCATCTTCCGCGTGGCCGAGGCGCTGGAGTACGGCATGGTCGGCATCAACGTCGGCATTCTGGCCACTGAACACGTGCCCTTTGGCGGCGTCAAGCAGTCAGGACTGGGCCGCGAGGGTTCGCACCATGGCATGGATGACTATGTCGAAATCAAATACCTCTGCATTGGTGACATCCTGAAATGAAAGGGCTGATTCAATGTTTGTCGGCGTAGTGCTTCTATAATCCGTGCCACTGCGGGTGTAGTTCAATGGTAGAACGGCAGCTTCCCAAGCTTCATACGAGGGTTCGATTCCCTTCACCCGCTCCAAGTCTCTCCCTCTGCCCGCCGGGCATTTCCCCTCTTCGCATTGCCGTCCCGGCTCAGTTTCACCCTGTCTGCAACAAGCGCGAACTGGTCGCTTTTTTTCGCGTCGCATAATCCGAGGAAGCTAATCAAAAATAATCGGACAGGGACGCCACGGCATGCTCGACGACATCAAAAAGACTCTCTGGGCCACGGCCGACAAGCTCCGCGCCAACATGGACGCCGCCGAATACAAGCACCTGGTGCTCGGCCTCATCTTCGTCAAATACATCTCCGACACCTTTGCCGCCCGTCGCGCTGAGCTAACGACGCGGCTGACCAACCCTGCTGACGAATACTATTTCCCGGAGGCCAGCACTGATGATCTGGCTGCCGAGCTGGAAGATCGCGACTATTACAAAGAGGTCAACGCCTTCTGGGTGCCGGAAGCGGCCCGCTGGGAAAGCCTGCGTGCTAGCGCCAAGCAGCCCGACATTGGCAAGCGCATTGACGAAGCCCTGACCCTGATTGAGACGGAGAACCCCAAGCTCAAAGGCATTCTGGACAAGCGCTACGCCCGCGCCCAGCTGCCCGACGGCAAGCTGGGTGAACTGGTCGATCTGGTGTCCACCATCGGCTTTGGCAACAACCCCAGCACCGCCCGCGACGTGCTGGGCCAGGTTTACGAATACTTTCTGGGCATGTTCGCCAGTGCGGAGGGCAAGCGCGGTGGGCAGTTTTACACCCCGGCCAGCATCGTCAAAACCCTGGTCGCCATCCTCAGCCCGCACAGCGGCAAGGTGTATGACCCCTGCTGCGGTTCGGGCGGCATGTTTGTGCAGTCTGAGAAGTTCATCGAGGCGCACGGCGGCAAAATTGGCGACGTGTCGATTTACGGGCAAGAGGCCAACCCCACCACCTGGCGCCTCGCCGCCATGAACCTGGCCATTCGCGGCATCGACTTCAACCTGGGCCGCGAACCGGGCGACACCTTCACCCGCGACCAGCACCCCGACTTGCGGGCCGACTTCATCCTGGCGAATCCGCCCTTCAACATCAGCGACTGGTGGCACGGCAGCCTGACCGGCGACCCGCGCTGGGTCTATGGCGACCCACCACAGGGCAACGCCAACTACGCTTGGCTGCAGCACATGCTGCACCACCTCAAGCCGACGGGCCGCGCCGGCATTGTGCTGGCCAACGGCTCCATGAGTTCGAGCCAGAACAATGAGGGCGTGATCCGCGCCGCCATGGTCGAGGCCGACGTGGTGGAAGTCATGGTGGCGCTGCCGGGCCAGTTGTTCTTCAACACCCAAATTCCGGCTTGCCTGTGGTTCCTGGTCAAGCAGAAAACCCACCGCAAGGGCGAAGTGCTGTTCATCGACGCCCGCAAGCTCGCCACCATGATCAGCCGCGTGCAGTCTGAGTTGACCAACGAGGTGATTGAGCGCATTGCGGGCACGGTGGCGGCGTGGCGCGGTGAACCGGATGCTGGTGAAGCAATTGGCGAATACAAGGACATCCCCGGCTTCTGTCGCAGCGTCAAGCTGGCTGAAATCGCCCAGCACGGCCACGTCCTCACACCCGGCCGCTACGTGGGCGCGGAAGAGGTGGAAGACAACGATGAAGACTTCGCCACCAAGATGCAGCAGCTCACCGAGAAGCTGGGTGAGCAAATGGCCAAGGGCGCGGAGCTGGACCAGTTGATACGCGCCAAGCTGGGAGGGTTAGGATATGAACTCTGAAAAAAGTTGTACCCATTTGCGAAAGGATCCAAGCTATGCTGCAAACCTATGAAGCGGTGTTACAGCCAAACGGCAGTCTTCTGTTCCTGGACTTGCCCGCGATGCCCACTCGAAAGCCACAGCGTGTGCTCGTCACGTTCACAGATGAGCCCATATCCGTTGACACTGCACTGTGCGGCGCAACTTTGAGCGAAGCTGCCTTGGCGCAAGATTGGCAGCGTGAAGAGGAGGATGTCGCATGGGCCCATTTGCAATCCGCCAAGTAATCTTGCTACCGTTTCCGTTTTCAGACCTCACCGCCAGCAAACTGCGCCCCGCTCTGGTGTTGGCAGATTCAGGCAAAGGTGACTGGGTACTGTGCCAAATCACCAGCAACCCGTATGCCGACCCATCCGCAATCACCCTCACCGATGGAGATTTTGCGCAAGGCAGCCTGCAACGTGTGAGTTACGCCCGTGCCAGCAAGATTTTTACCGCCCATGAAAGCCTGTTTCAGCGTGCGGCAGGGCAACTCAAGCCCGAACGCCACAGTCAGGTGGTGCAGGTCATCGTGGATTTGCTGCAGGCTGGGGCATGAATTCTGACGACCACTACGACGACAGCGGGGTTTCCATCGTTGACCAGCCATTCAGCATTGACGAAACCGAACAACCTTTTGGTAAACGCTGGGGCGGCGAGTGCTTCACCCTCACCTCTGAACATCTGGCAGCACTGCAAGCGGGCAAAACACTCGCGCTGGATGTGCAAAACGAATACGTCACGTTTGTGCGACTTCACTCTGCGGATGGTGGAAAGGATGCGCCATGACCGACAACCTGCACCAACTGGCCGGGCAAATGGTGGCCCTGTTCCGCCAAGCCGTCCCACTCGCGAATGCCGAAGTGGATACCATCATTCAACGCGGCGAGCGTGACAGCGCCCGCATCGACCATCAGCTCGACGACATGCTCAGCTTTTGCTGCGACCCGGACATGCTGCTGGTGTTCAAGCGGCTGTGCCGCTATTACTTCGACATCGATCCGGTGGCGACGGCTGAGCATGTCAATGCGTATCGGGAGATGTGGGATATGCCGGATGATGCCGAAAACGAAGGGGGAGCCGTATGAGTCAAAGCAAAAAAAATGCGGTTGAAAAAGTGCCGACAAGGTCCGCACCATTGGCAACAACGCCGTCAAACGCGGCAAAGCCATCCGGCTACGCCGACTTTTTGCTGGAAGTCAAAACCCAGATTCGCCAGCGCCAGCGGCAAGCCGCATTGGGCTGGGGCAAAGCCGTGGTTGAGAATTTGGCGCGGGATGTGCAGACGGAATTTCCAGGGCGCAATGGGTTTTCTGCGCGCAACCTTTGGAATATGCTGAACTTTTACCGTGACTATGCAGACAAGCCAAAACTGCAACCACTGGTTGCAGAAATTAGTTGAGCGAAGAATCTGCTCATCATGGCACGCGCCAAAGACGACCTGGAGCGCGAGTTTTACTGTCGATTCTAAGATGCATTAAAACCACCTAACGAACTATGACCGTATGACCGACGATGTAACTTTTGCTGCTGAGGAGAAACAAAACCATGTCTGATGAACTTAGCTTTGACGCGCTGGAAAAAGCCATTGCAGTGCTGGAAGAAGGCCTACTCGAACATGCGCAATATTCGCAATTGCTGACCGTGCGTGACGGAGTGATTCAGCGCTTTGAAGTTGCGGTTGATGTATCCCAAAAACTGATGAAGCGGGTTTTACTGGATATCTTCAGGATTGATGCTGCCAGGGTGCAGAAAAACACGACCCGAGAAGCTGCATCCATGGGATTGATAGCCGACGCCGAAGCGTGGATAGGTCACATCAACGCCCGCAACGAAACATCGCACACCTACGACAGTGCCAAGGCAAACCAAGTCTTTCAAACCATCCCCGGTTTTTTGCCCGATGCCCGCGATTTATTGGCGAGACTGAAAAATGCCGTTGCTTGACGTTCGCCCCGACCACTTGGAATGGGTCAAAAAAATTCTGGCTGAGCATGTGCCGCAAGCAGACGTTTGGGCGTTCGGCTCCCGTGCCAAGTGGCTGGCGAAGGACACGTCCGATTTGGATTTATGTGTGGATGCCAAACAAGCTCTTAGCTTTGTGCAAATAGGTTTGCTGAAAGAAGCGTTTGAAGATTCCGACTTGCCTTACAAAGTGGACGTAGTGGACTGGGCAACGACCAGCGAGTCGTTTCGGAAAATTATTGAGCGGGATCGGGTGGCGGTGCAGAGGGCTGGTCGCGGTATCGAGCTAGGCATTAATTCTGAAGTGACAGTTCTGCCGCTTGAGGACTGTCTCGATGCCCTGATCGACTACCGAGGAAAAACGCCGGTAAAAACTAATGCGGGCATTCCGCTAATTACCGCAAAGATCATCAAAGGTGGGCGAATTGAAACCCCAACGGAGTTCATTGCAAGGGACGATTACGTCGCTTGGATGCGCCGAGGGATACCCAAAGAAGGCGATGTTGTTTTGACGGTTGAAGCGCCGCTTGGTGAAGTGGCGCAACTCGGACCAGAAAAAATTGCACTCGCTCAACGCGTAGTGACCTTGCGCGGTAAGGCAGGACTCCTTGACAGCACTTATTTGCTGTACTTGCTACAGACCGAAGAGATGCAGGGTCAACTGAAGTCCCGCGCAACTGGAACGACTGTTCTTGGCATCAAGCAAAGCGAATTGCGAAAAGTAACACTGACGTTGCCATCGCTTGATCTGCAATTGAGTGCAGCGGCAACGCTAAAGGCCCTCGACGACCGCATCACCCTCCTGCGCGAAACCAATGCCACGCTGGAAGCCATCGCCCTGGCGCTGTTCAAATCGTGGTTTGTCGATTTCGACCCCGTGCGCGCCAGGATGGAAGGCCGCGCCCCCGAAGGCATGGACGAGGCCACCGCCCGGCTGTTTCCCGACAGCTTCGAGGAGTCGGCGCTGGGCTTGGTGCCGAGGGGGTGGCGGGTAGCAACTTTGGCTGATACGTTCGAGATCAATCCAACGCGCAAGCTGTCTAAAGGTTTGATGGCTTCATATCTTGACATGGCGAGCTTGGCCACCAGTGGACATTGCGTGGAAACTCCAATTCAACGCGAAATGGGTTCCGGCGCAAAGTTTCGCAACGGCGACACCTTGCTGGCACGCATCACGCCTTGTCTGGAGAACGGAAAGTCTGCCTTTGTTGACTTTCTTGCAGAAGGCCAGACTGGATGGGGTTCAACTGAGTTTTTGGTGCTACGTCCCAAAGCGCCGCTGCCTGAATATCTCGGCTATTTGCTGTGCCGGCATCCCGCATTCAGGGAATACGCCATTCAGAGCATGTCCGGCACCAGCGGGCGACAACGTATCCAGAACGATGTGCTTGGGCGGTACCTGCTCGCAGTGCCAGGCGGTGAAATAGCATCAGCGTTTACGGAAGTCGTGGAGCCGATTCAGAAGAGCATTGCCGCGAATCACGAAACCGCCCAAACCCTCGCCACCCTGCGCGACACCCTGCTCCCGCGCCTGATCTCGGGCCAGTTGCGGCTACCCGAGGCCGAGGTGATGTTGGCGGAAGCCGCCGCATGAAACGCATCCAATGTCCCGGCAGCCCAATTGGGCAGCAGCCTGCTCCCCAATTTGCTATTTTTTATATAGCTGCTTGTGCAGGACCATCAAGGGATAGAAGCCTATTTGATGCCCATAAAAATAGGAAATCAGGTCATGATGACGTTCTTTACTTGAGCCGATTCTCATGTAAAAAAACACGAGGATTGTTTACATGACATTCAACCCTTCCCTGCTGCGCGACCTGTCCCAGCTGGCCGAATCGGTCACGCTGGAGTGCAAGCTGGCGCAGGGCAAAGACGGCCAGGGCGAGGTGCCCAAAGATTTTTGGCCTACGTATTCCGCCATGGCCAATGCCCACGGCGGCATGGTGCTGCTGGGGGTGCGCGAGAAGGCAGGGGTGTTCAGCGTGGCGGGCATGGCCAACGTAGACAAGGTGCGCACCGAGCTGTTCAACAACCTGAACAACCGCGCCAAGGTCAGCGTGAACCTGCTGACCGATGCCGATGTAACGGCGCACACCCTGGACGGCAAAACCCTGCTGGCAGTCCACATTCCCGCTGCCACCCGCCGACAAAAGCCGGTGTACCTGAACGGTCAGCCGCTGGGCAACACCTATCGGCGGCTGCACGAGGGCGATCGTCGCTGCGACGATGATGTGGTGCGTCGCATGCTAGCGGAGCAGCTCGAAGACAGCCGCGATGCGCGCATCCTCGATAAGTTTGGCTTGGCCGACCTCGACCTGGAGAGCTTGCATGCGTATCGGAATATTTTTACAGCGGTGAAGTCTGGGCATCCGTGGACTACTCTGGGAGATCAAGAATTCTTGCAACTGCTGGGCGGCTGGCGCGATGACCGCAGCACGGGTGAAAGTGGTCTGACGCTGGCGGGCTTGCTGATGTTTGGCCAATGGTCCCGCATTGCTGATGCCGCGCCGCTGTATTTTGTGGATTATCAGGAGCAGCAGGACCAGCCCGATACCGAGACACGCTGGCTGGACCGGGTGATTCCGGATGGCACCTGGTCAGGCAATTTGTTTGATTTCTACCGCAAGGTGATCCGCAAGCTGACGGCAGACTTGAAGGTGCCGTTTGTGCTGAAAGGCGATACGCGCATTGACGATACGCCGCTGCATCAGGTGCTGCGCGAAGCGCTGGTCAATACGCTGGTGCATGCCGACTACTCGGACCGCGCCTCGGTGCGCGTCATCAAGCGCCCATCGGGGTTTGAGTTTCGTAACCCTGGCGTGCTCCGCGTTCCGGTCGCGCAGGCGCTGCACGGTGGCGAGAGCGATTGCCGCAATCGCACGTTGCAGCAGATGTTCTTGATGATCAATCTGGGGGAGCGGGCGGGATCTGGCTTACCCAAGATTCGTGCTGGCTGGGAGGGCGAGGGGCGCACGCTGGCGTTGAGGGATTCGTTTGAGCCGTTTGATCAGACGATTTTGACCATGAACTGGCCGACAAGTTTGGCGAACTTACCTGACGATGGTTCACCAAAAAGTTCACCAAAAAGTTCACCAAAAACAGAAGAACGCATCCTGGAGCTGCTGAGCGTCGATTCGCGTTTGACCACGCAACAGTTAGGCGATGCGCTGGGCATCAGCAAGCGTGCCGTGTTGAAGCAGATTGAAAAACTGAAGTCACAGAGCCGACTCCGACGTATCGGTCCAGCAAAAGGCGGGCGTTGGGAGGTGCTGAAATGACCGAAGACCAACTCGAACAAGAAACCCTGGCCTGGCTGCAGGACGTCGGCTACACCCACGCTTATGGCCCCGACATCGCGCATGACGGCCCCGCACCCGAGCGCACCAGCTACCGCCAGGTGCTGCTGCCGTTCCGCCTGCGCGAGGCGATCCACAAGCTCAATCCCGACATCCCCACCGCCGCCCGCGAAGACGCGATCAAGCAGGTGCTCGACCTGGGCATTCCCGTGCTGCTGTCGGCCAACCGGCAGTTCCACCGCCTGCTGGTGGGTGGTGTGCCGGTGCAGTACCAAAAGGACGGCGAAACCCGGGGCGACTTGGTACGGCTGATCGACTGGACCGAGCCTGCCCACAACGACTGGCTGGCGGTCAACCAGTTTTCTATCAAAGGCCCGCACCACACGCGCCGCCCCGACATCATCCTGTTCATCAACGGCCTGCCCCTGGTGCTGCTGGAGCTGAAGAACCCGGCCGACCTGAACGCCGATGTCTGGAAGGCTTACGACCAGATCCAGACCTACAAGGAGCAGATTCCCGATGTGTTCCAGACCAATGAGATGCTGGTCATCTCGGACGGCACCGAGGCGCTGCTGGGTTCACTGTCGGCTGACCCGGAGCGTTTCATGGCCTGGCGCACCATTGACGGCATCACGCTGGACCCGCTGGGCGAGTTCAACGAGCTGCAAACGCTGGTGCGTGGCGTGCTGGCACCGCAGTATTTGCTGGACTACCTGCGCTACTTTGTGCTGTTTGAGGACGATGGCGGCATCGTCAAAAAGATTGCGGGCTACCACCAGTTTCACGCGGTGCGTCTGGCCATTGGGCAGGTGGTGGCGGCATCACGCCCCGGTGGCAGTCAAAAAGGCGGCGTGGTCTGGCACACCCAAGGCAGCGGCAAGAGCATCACCATGACCTGCTTTGCGGCGCGGGTGATGCAAGAGCCGGCGATGGAGAACCCCACCATCGTCGTCATCACCGACCGCAACGACCTGGACGGCCAGTTATTCGGCGTGTTCAGCTTGGCGCAAGACCTGCTGCGCGAGCAGCCGGTGCAGGTGAGCACCCGGCAGGACCTGCGCGCCAAGTTGGCGAACCGGCCCTCGGGCGGCATCGTGTTTGCCACCATCCAGAAGTTCATGCCGGGGGAGGACGAAGACACTTATCCCGTGCTGTCTGACCGGCACAACATCGTGGTGATCGCCGACGAGGCGCACCGCACGCAGTATGGTTTCGAGGCCAAACTTAAAACACGAAAAGTGCCTCTATCCCAGGCAGGACGGGCGCAGCTAGCTACCAATGTCGTAGCAACTGGCGATGGCATACTGGCGCCGCACCGCGTCGAATTTGCGCCGCCTGCGTATGACACGGGCCGCACCGAGCATTACCAGGCGGGTTATGCCCAGCACCTGCGCGACGCCCTGCCCCATGCCACCTTTGTCGCCTTCACCGGCACCCCGGTCAACAGCACCGACCGCGACACCCGCGCCGTGTTTGGCGACTACATCCATGTCTATGACATGCAGCAGGCCAAGGAAGATGGCGCCACGGTCGCGATCTACTACGAGTCGCGCCTGGCCAAACTCAGCCTGAACGAGGCCGACCTGCCGCAGCTCGACGAAGAAGTGGACGAACTGGCCGAGGACGACGAAGAAAGCCAGCAAGCCAAGCTCAAGAGCCGCTGGGCGGCGTTGGAGAAGGTGGTGGGCGCCGAGCCGCGCGTAGCCAGTGTGGCCGCCGATCTGGTGGCCCACTTCGAGGAACGCAACACCGCCCAGACCGGCAAAGCCATGGTGGTGGCCATGAGCCGCGACATCTGCGTGCATCTCTACAACGAAATCGTCAAGCTGCGCCCGGATTGGCATGACGCCGACCCGGAAAAGGGTGCCATCAAGATCGTCATGACCGGCTCGGCCAGTGACAAAGCGCTGTTGCGCCCGCACATCTACAGCGCCCAAACCAAGAAGCGGCTGGAAAAGCGCTTCAAGGACCCGGCCGACCCGCTGCGCCTGGTGATCGTGCGCGATATGTGGTTGACCGGCTTTGACGCGCCTTGCGTTCACACCCTGTACGTCGACAAGCCCATGAAGGGCCACAACCTGATGCAGGCGATTGCCCGCGTGAATCGAGTGTTCAAGGACAAGCAAGGCGGCCTGGTGGTGGACTACATCGGCATTGGCAACGAGCTGAAGGCCGCCATGAAGGAGTACACGGCCAGTCAAGGTCGTGGCCGCCCAACGGTGGATGCGTACGAAGCCTACAGTGTGCTGGCTGAAAAGATGGACGTGCTGCGCGCCATGCTGCACGGCTTTGATTACAGCGGCTTCCTCACTGGCGGCCACAAGACGCTGGCCGGTGCCGCCAACCATGTGCTGGGCCTCAAAACTGGCGAAACCCGTGACGGCAAAAAACGCTTTGCCGACACCGCGCTGGCCATGAGCCAAGCCTTCACCCTGTGCTGCACCCTGGACGAGGCCAAAGCGGTGCGTGAAGAGGTCGCCTTTTTGCAGGGAGTCAAGGTGATCCTGACCAAGAAAGAAACCGCCGCCAAAAAGCGCACCGACGAGGCTAGAGAACTGGCCATCCGCCAGATCATCAGCCAGGCGGTGGTGTCCGAGAGCGTGGTGGACATCTTTGATGCCGTGGGCCTGGACAAACCCAACATCGGCCTGCTGGACGACGAGTTTCTGGCCCAAGTGCGCAACCTGCCCGAGAAGAATCTGGCGGTCGAATTGCTGGAGCGGCTACTGGAAGGTGAGATCAAAAGCCGCTTTGCCAGCAACGTGGTGCAGAACCGCAAGTTTTCAGAGTTGCTGGCCAACGTGATCACCCGCTACCAGAACCGCTCCATCGAAACAGCACAGGTCATGGAAGAGCTGGTGGAGATGGCCAAGAAGTTCCGCGATGCCGCATCCCGTGGCGACCAACTGGGTTTGACCGAAGACGAAGTGCGCTTCTATGACGCGCTGGCCAACAACGAGTCGGCTGTACGGGAGCTGACCGACGAAACCCTCAAGAAAATCGCCCACGAATTGACCGAAAACCTGCGCCAGAGCCTGACTGTGGACTGGTCAGAACGCGAAAGCGTGCGCGCCAAATTACGCCTGATGGTCAAGCGCATCCTGCGCAAATACAAGTACCCACCGGATCTGCAAGACGCAGCGGTGGAGCTGGTGCTGCAGCAGGCGCAGGCTTTGGGGGAAAGTTGGGGGGATAGGTAGAGCGCTATGACCAACAAAAAATCCGGCGCACCAGCGTTCGATGCCCCTTTCGTGTTTTCCGCCGACGGCATCAAATCCCTGTATTTCACCCTTGACCAGCTGCAAAGCCGCATGTGCAGTGCGTGGCCTACCCAACTCGAGGTGGACTACACCCGCACGATGATGGGTTTTTTGCTGTTTGACAGCCGTCCGGTCAACATCGCCATGATTGGCTTGGGGGGTGGGTCGCTGCTCAAGTTCTGTTACCGCCACCTGTCCGAAGCACGCTTCACGGTGGTGGAAATCAACCCCCACGTCATTGCACTGCGCCAGGAATTTGAAGTACCCGACGATGCGGCGCGCATCGCCATCGTCTGTGCTGACGGTGCCGACTTTGTTCGGGACACAGCCTTGGGCGCTTCACCCCGGTATGACGTGCTGCTGGTGGACGGCTTCGACAGCCAGGGACAGGCAGCGAGCCTGTGCTCACAAGCCTTTTATGACGACTGCTTTAACGTGCTCTCACCCGAGGGCATCATGGTGGTCAACCTGCATCACGACCACCCCGATCATGCGGTGTTCACCGGGCGCATCCGGCTGGCTTTCGACGGCAATCTGCTTGAGATTGCCTCCAAAGAAAAAAGCAACAGCATTATCTTCGCGCGCAAAGGCCACCGTATTTCAGTTGATGAACTGCGGCAGAACGACCCGCTGCAGAACTTTGATCCGGAGGTACGCGCTCAACTTCAGCATGAGTTTTCGCGTATCTCCTGGGACATGACACAACCCGTTTAATGCAGCTGCACGCCCGTCTTGGCCTGCAACTCTTCACGCGTCACGCCGGGCGCCATCTCCACCACTTTCAGGCCGTGGGGCGTTACGTCCAACACGGCCAAGTCCGTGATGATGCGGTCCACCACAGCCACGCCTGTCAGGGGCAGCGTGCAACTGGGCAGTATCTTCAAATCGATGGTGCCATCCTTCTTCTTCGCCACGTGTTCCATCAACACCACCACGCTTTTGACGCCGCCCACCAGGTCCATCGCGCCGCCCATGCCCTTGACCATCTTGCCGGGGATCATCCAGTTGGCCAGATCGCCGGTTTCGCTCACCTGCATGGCGCCCAGAATGCTCAGGTTGATCTTGCCGCCGCGAATCATGGCAAAGCTGTCGTGGCTGCCAAAAATGGACGAGCCAGGAATGGTCGTCACGGTCTGCTTGCCCGCGTTGATCAGGTCGGCATCGACCTCATCTTCGGTCGGAAACGGGCCGATGCCCAACATGCCGTTCTCGCTTTGCAGCCAGACCTCGATAGCCGGGTTGACGAAGTTCGCCACCAGAGTCGGCAAGCCAATCCCCAGGTTGACGTAAAAACCATCCTGCAATTCTTCAGCGGCCTTGGCCGCCATTTGCTCGTGTGTCCAGGCCATGATCAAACTCCTGCTTTCTCGGTGAGGGTTCTTTTCTCAATCCGCTTCTCGGGATTGGCATTGAGCACAATCCGGTGCACGTAAATGCCGGGCAAATGCACCGCATCGGGGTCGAAGGTACCGGTCTCGACAATCTCTTCCACCTCGACCACCGTGATCTGGCCCGCCATTGCCACCGCCGGGTTGAAGTTGCGCGCGGTACGCCGGAACAGCAAATTGCCACTCTTGTCCGCCTTCCAGGCCTTGACCAGCGACACCTCGGGCACCAGGGCGTGTTCCATGACGTAAACGTGGCCATCGAACACCCGGGTTTCCTTGCCTTCGGCCACCAGCGTACCCACGCCGGTCCGGGTATAAAACGCCGGGATGCCGGCACCACCGGCCCGCAGTTTTTCAGCCAGGGTGCCTTGTGGCGTGAACTCAAGCTGCAACTCGCCGGCGAGGTATTGCCGCTCGAACTCCTTGTTCTCCCCCACATAGCTGGAAATCATTTTTTTGATCTGGTGCGTTTCCAGCAGTTTGCCCAGGCCGAAGCCATCGACGCCCGCGTTGTTGGAGATGACCGTCAGGTTTTTCACGCCGCTGTCGCGCAGGGCGTCAATCAGGGCCTCGGGAATGCCGCACAGGCCAAAACCGCCCACCGCCAGAAGTTGCCCGTCTTTGACAATGCCTTCCAGCGCCTTGGCGGCACTTGGGTAAATTTTGTTCACTGATGCATCTCCTTTAAAGAAACTATGCCCTACGATACTACCTAGCTAAATACGTAGTTCTTCTTAAAGTACAAACCCTAACTTTTTCATCCCACGCACGCATGGATATTGATTACCGTCTTGCCTTCGAGCTGGCACCGGTCGGACTGGTTCTGTCGAGCAACCGGCAAATGGTGGACTGCAACCGCCACTTGTGCGAGATGTTTGGCGCATCACGCGAACTGCTGGTGGGCCAGTCGTTTCAGGTGCTGTACCCCAGTGTTATCGAGTTTGAGCGCACCGGCTCGCGCATTGCGCCCATTCTGAATCGCAACGGCACCTACGCGGATGACCGCATCATGAAGCGCGCCAGCGGTGAAACCTTCTGGTGCCACGTGACCGGCCGCGCCTTCAACCAGAGCACGCCCCATGAGTCCGGCATCTGGACCTTTGAAGACCTGAGTTCAAGCCGCCCGGTCAAGGCCGAGTTGACCGCGCGTGAACGCGAGGTGGCCGCGCACCTGATGGACGGCCTCACATCCAAGGAAATTGGCAAGGCGCTCACGATCAGCCACCGTACCGTTGAAATCTACCGTGCCCGCTTGATGCGCAAATACAAGGCCTCCAACACGGGCGATCTGGTGCATAAGCTGATGGCGGGCTGAAAACGGCTTACCGTTGCACAACGGGTAAGCTCAATCCTTCACTTCAGAAACCATGCAGGGCAATCAGATATGGACATCAACCCCCTAGACTCAGTCGAAGCTACCGAGCCTGTTCCGAAAAACGCAAAGTCATCGCGGCTTAACCCCGCCGTTGCCATCACCGTCGCCCTGCTGGCCACCTTCATGGGCATCTGCAAAGTCAAAGATGACAACATCGTGCAGGCCATGCAGCAAGCCCAGGCGGACAAGATTGATCACTGGGCGTTTTATCAGGCGCGCAACCTCAGGGAGGAGGTTGCCAAGTCAACCCTGGTCCAGTTGCGCCTGCAAGCAGCCCTTGCACCGGCCCAACATCAGGCGGCGTATCAGGAGCAGATCACCGTGTACGAAGCACTGGCTAAAGACCAGGCTCTGAAAAAAGAAGAATTGAAACTCCAGGCGAACAAGGATCAGACAACGTATGACGCGCTGAACTTTCATGATGACCAGTTTGATCTCTCAGATGCCCTGCTCGCCATTGCCATCGCCATGCTGGCGGTGGCCTCGCTGACCCAATTGTGGTGGCTCTACGGCTTAAGTCTGGTGCCATCAGGATTTGGCGTGCTCATGGGAATCTCGGGGCTCGCAGGCTGGGGCATTCATCCGGACGCGCTCATCAAGCTATTGAGCTAATAAACACGTCTTTTTTCCTGGACTTTCATTTTTGATTAAAACCGTGACCCGATACTCACACGCCAAACATTGTCCGGCGTGAAGTTCGTATTGGGGTCGTAGGCAAGACGGATGAAGAAGCGTGGCCAGTCGTAGGTCACGGTCGCGCCCACCTTGCTGATGCTTTCGCCATTGACGAGTCCACGCTTGTAGAGAGCGTCGAAGGTGAGGCGATCACTGTCGTTGATGGGTGTCCGGTAGACCGCATGTAAGTGCTGTTGATCGGGGTTTTCACGATCGTCCCGGATATAGCTGAGGGCATAGCTGACGCCGTCCGCTGCGCGGTAGCCACCGCTAAGTGACCAGGCATCGTTGGGGTCATAGTTCAAATTGAAATAGGGACGCAAGTTGGTGCGCCCCAAACCGGCGCCAACAAACCAGGTCTTTCCGGTCTCCACGTTGATGCTGCCACCGACAAAGCCGCCTGATGCAAGTTGAATAGACGGCAACAGGCGCACCGTGTCACCATACGAACGTTCCCAACCCGCACGAAACTGATGTGCGTCGAGGCCGCTTGCGTCGAAATAGCCAACCCAGGTGGTACCCAGCACCGACGAATGCCGCAGGTTGACATCAACGCCGTTGCCGCTTTCGCTAAAGTGCTGTCCGCCAACCGTCAGTTTGAATGCGGGGTCATCGCCACCTTCATCCGCATAGCTTGCGGTTGAAAATGCCATGACTGCGACCACGGCGGCGGACAAGGACGTGAGCCCATTAATTGCGGTTTTTTTCATTTTGGTTTCCTGTTGGCAAAGCACAGCGCAAAGACGAAACGGCCATCATCCGGGATGATCTCCTGGCAGACGATCCCTCAAGCTCAAAACTCACTGTGCCAGCGCAGGGTGTAGGTCGTGACCGGGCCGCGGTCACGGTTGTAGCCGGGGTTGCTGATCAGCTGGAAGCCGGCACTCAGCGCAGACTGGACCTTGCCGATGCGCACACCCCACTCCGGCAGCACAAGGCGATAGTAGGCTTCGAACACGCGTTCGTTGTCGTAGTTGAGTTGACCGTCACCGAGGAAGAAGCTCTGCCCACCGGCGCCGAGGTAGGCCTGGTGTGTGTCGGACAGGCCATTGACGGCATAGGCCATGCCCCAACGGTCCTGGCTGCGGCCCCAGGATGCGCCGGAGAACTGGCCACCGAGTGCCAGCTGGCGGTCGATCTCCGCGAAAGCATAAGTTTCGAGGTTGCCACTGTTGCGGCTGACCCGCAGGAACAGGCCAGCGTCGTCCGAGAGCGGCGCTTCGAGTGTCAGGCCCCAGCCGGTCTTGGTCTGGTCGCGACGCACCAGGCCTACATCCGGCACCCCACCGAGCGCCAAGGCATCGGCAAAACTGCCGGCGTTGATGCGGTTGCGAAACACCAGCGCCCGCCCCCGCAGCGGCCCGGCCGGCAGCGCCAGGGGTAAATTGCCTTCGACTTCGAACTGATCGCCATAGTGACTACCCACCGCATCATCGAGCGCCAGGCCATTGCTTTCGATGGGCTGCATGGCACGGCCTGCCCGCACAGCCCAGCCCGGCGCACGGTACTCGGCCATGGCGCCCAGGGTGTAGCCGCGCGCGTCGGCCGCATAGTCCCAGGCGCCATGCGTGAGGAACGACCAGTTGGTGAACTGAGTGCGCGCGTCCTTGGCGTAAGGGTTGTTGTCAAAGTAGTCGAGCAGGCTGAAGTTGCCAATCGTGAAAGTCCAGCGTCTGGCGGTGAACTGGCCGCCAAGTTCGTTGAAGTCAGGCGTCACCGTTTCCATGTCGCCGCCGACGTTGATGCGCTGTTGCACAAAGAGCCGTGCTCGATAAATCGTGAGACTGCTGTTGCTGCCGCGCGCCAACTCGCCATTGCTGATGCCGCCTGCGCCGACTAGGTTGGAAAAGGGAACGCCCTGCGCGCCTTCCGGATTCAGGTGCAGTTGCGCGCCGTCCCACAGGCGCAAGCCCAGATCGCCCGTCACCGTGAAAGAGTAAGACGTCTCCTTGAGCGGACTCAGGGAGTTGGGGCCGCTGTAGGCGGCGTTGAAGGCCGGCTTGGACTGCCAAATATAGGTGGTCTGGGCGTGAAACGCCGCGCTGGCCGATTCTTCCGTATCCGATTGGGCGAAAGCCCAGGCGGGGCAAGCGCTTACCGCTATCACAAAGATAGCTGAAGCCAGAGAGTTCAATGGGTCAGTAGGAGAACGCATGTGGGGATTTTTCCAGCACCATGTGACATCTATTGTTAAGCCCTACTGCCAGCCAAAGCGTCGAGCGTAATAGCGCTTCATGACTTGCGTCAGCACCATATACCCGACAAGGATGACGAGCAGGATCGGGAAGTAGCCAAGCGGCAAGGCCTGCAGCTTGAAGTAATGGGCGAACGGCCCCATCGGAATAAAGATGCCAACGGCCATGATCAAACCGGTGGTTATCAGCAGGGCCGTGCCCGGACGACTCTGGATGAACGGAATCTTCTGGGTGCGAATCATATGCACGACCAGGGTCTGCGTCATCAGCCCCTCAATGAACCAGCCGGACTGAAACAAGGTCTGGTGCTCCGGCGTGTTGGCGCCAAACACGTACCACATGACAAAATAGGTGCTGATGTCAAAGATTGAACTGACCGGTCCGAAAAACAGCATGAAACGGCCGATGTCGCCCGGATTCCAGCGCTGCGGCTCTTTCACCAGTTCCTCGTCCACCTTGTCGAAGGGAATTGCGATCTGCGAAATGTCATACAGCAGGTTCTGCAGCAGCAGGTGCATCGGCAACATCGGCAGGAAAGGGATGAAGGCGCTGGCCACCAGCACCGAGAAAACGTTGCCAAAGTTGGAACTGGCCGTCATCTTGATGTATTTCAGCATGTTGGCGAAAGTCTTGCGACCCTCGATAACGCCCTCTTCCAGGATCATCAAACTCTTTTCGAGCAGGATGATGTCGGCCGCTTCCTTGGCGATATCCACCGCCGTGTCCACCGAGATGCCGATGTCGGCAGCGCGCAATGCAGCCGCGTCGTTGATGCCGTCACCCATGAAGCCCACGACGTGGCCGTTGGCCTTGAGGAGGCGAACAATACGCTCCTTGTGGTACGGCGTGAGTTTGGCGAAGATGTTGTGCGTTTCAATGGCGGCGGACAACTCGGTGTCGCTCATCCGCTCGACATGGGAGCCGAGCAGCACGGTATCGGCCTTCAATCCCACCTCGCGGCAGATCTTTGCGGTCACCAGTTCGTTGTCGCCGGTCAGCACCTTGACCGTGACGCCGTGAGAGGCCAGTGCCTTGAGTGCGGGTGCCGTGGATTCCTTGGGCGGATCGAGGAAAGCCACATAACCGATCAGGGTCAAGCCCGCTTCGTCCGCGACGCCGTAAACCTCCTGGGTCGGCGGCATTTCCTTCGAGGCCACGGCCACAACCCGCAGACCGTCGCCGTTGAGTTCGGCGGTGACCGCGTAAATACGGGCCAGCAATTCCGGCGTCAGGGTCTCGTTGGTTTCGCCATGTCGCACCTGGGTGCAGACGCTCAGGATTTCCTCGACGGCGCCCTTGCAGATGAGCAGGTGATGCTCCTCGTGCTCGGCCACCACCACCGACATGCGCCGGCGCTGGAAATCGAAGGGGATTTCATCCACCTTGCGGTAGTTGACCGCCGGCTGCAGTGCCCCATGGACCTCGACATGCTCCAGCACCGCCACGTCCAACAGGTTTTTCAGGCCGGTCTGGTAGTAGCTGTTGAGGTAGGCCGATTCCAGCACATCATCGGAGGCCTGGCCCCAGACGTCGGTATGGTGGGCCAGAAAAATCTTGTCCTGGGTGAGCGTCCCGGTCTTGTCGGTGCACAGCACGTCCATCGCGCCGAAATTCTGGATCGCATCCAGGCGCTTGACGATCACTTTCTGGCGCGACAGGATGACGGCGCCCCGGGCCAGGGTCGAGGTGACGATCATCGGCAGCATTTCCGGGGTCAGCCCGACGGCGATGGACATGGCGAACAGGAATGCTTCGGTCCAGTCACCCTTGGTGAAGCCGTTGATGAACAGCACCAGCGGCGACATCACGAACATGAAACGGATGAGCAGCCAGGCCACCTTGTTGACGCCGGACTGGAACTGGGTGGGCGCCCGATCGGTGGCGGTCACGCGCTGCGCCAGAGCACCGAAATAGGTGCTGTTGCCGGTGCTTACCACCACGGCGGTAGCGGCACCGGAGACGACATTGGTGCCCATGAACAGGATGTTTTCCAATTCCAGCGGATTTGACGTGTCGGTATCGCGCTGCCGGACGAACTTTTCCACGGGCAGTGATTCGCCGGTCATGGCCGCCTGGCTGACGAACAAATCCTTGGCCGAGAGCACCCGGCAGTCGCCGGGAATCATGTCGCCGGCAGACAGCACCACCAGATCGCCGGGGACCAGTTGCTTGACCGCCACTTCCACTTTGCCTGGCGCCTTGGGGTGCAGTTGGACATCGAAATAACGACGGGCTTCCTCCATCGCGTCTTCCGCCACGTCGCGCCGAATGACGGTGGCGGTATTGCCCACCATGGCCTTCAACTTGTCAGCGGCCTGGTTGGACTTGCTTTCCTGCCAGAAACGGATGAGCACCGAGAGCACCACCATGGAGCCGATGACGATGGTCGCCTTGATGTCTTCGGTGACGTAGGAAATCACCGCCAGCAGGGTCAGCAGCAGATCGAACGGCGTTTTGTAGCAATGCCAGAGGTGCAGCCACCAGGGCTGTGGTTTTTCCTGCTCGATCTCGTTCAGGCCGAAGCGCTCCCGCGCCGCCTCGGCCTCGGCCTCGCTCAATCCCGTGGGGTGGGAATCCAGCTGCTTGAGCAGCGCATCGGCATCGCTATGGGCGGCTGCGATCAGGGTCTGGGACAGGGTCGGTGGCACCTCACGGCTGACCCCCGTACCGGTCAGGCTGTCGAGCATGGCCAGCCGGCGAAAGTGGCGACCGATGGCGCGGTTGCGAACGAACCCCGCGAAAAGTTCTTTAAGGATATTGAAATTCATGTTGTTCTACTGCCCGGTCAAAGCCAGGCCATCCGCAAACCAGCATTCGAACGGCAAGGCTGCGTCAATGACGCACGCCCACAACCGAAGCACTGTAGCGGCCTGAAAAAGATTAAATGGGAAGTAGATTGAGCAGCCGAGAACCGACTGCTTTCATGCCACTACCCCGCCATTGCGGCAGGGTAGCAGAGGGATATGACCCTGTTATTACCCTGCCAGTTGGTGGTCGATAAAAGATCGACTACTGGAACTGTCCACAGAAAAAACTCCGTAATAAAACACGGGCGGATTCTAACTTTTTTTCACTGAAACAGCTTTTCGACCTTGAGCAGCGTGAGCAACCCCATCAAGGCAAAAATGCCTGCCGCGATCGAGTGGACCAGCTTCATCGGGATTTTTGCGGCAAATTTGTTGCCGATAAAAACGGCCGGCACATCCGCCAGCAGCATGCCCAGTGTGGTGCCGGCAACGACCAGCAGTGGAGCACCATAGTGCGCCGCCAGGGCAACCGTTGCAATCTGCGTCTTGTCGCCCATCTCGGCAAGAAAGAAGGTGATCAGGGTGGCACCGAAGACACCGAGGTGTTTCGCCACCTGGGTTTCTTCTTCCTCGATCTTGTCGGGAATCAGCGTCCAGATCGCCATGCCGATAAATGACAGCCCCAGCGCCCAGCGCATGACCTCGGGACTCACCACCGAGGTAATCCACGCGCCCAGGGCGCCAGCCAGACCGTGATTGACCAGCGTGGCGCACAGAATGCCGGCAATGATCGGCAACGGTTTTTTGAAACGCGCCGCGAGGATGAACGCGAGCAGCTGGGTTTTGTCGCCGATTTCTGCAAGAGCGACAACGCCAGTTGAAATGAAGAAAGCTTCCATGATGAGTTCCAGGGCCAGACAAAAAAATAAGCAAGAGTTGGTTTCGCTATTTTTTTTATAGCTACTTACGCCCACTGCACGGGGGCTAGAGGCCTAAATCATACAGAACCCGGCCCATCCACCACTTCGGCCGCCGAGCGAAACGCCTCCACCGCCGCCGGCACGCCACAGTAAATGCTGGCGTGCAGCAGCACTTCCTGAATCTCGGCCACCGTGGCGCCGTTATTCAGCGCCCCGCGCACATGGCCCTTGAGCTCGTGCTGTTTGCCCAACGCAGTGAGCATGGCGACCGTGATCAGGCTGCGCGTTTTCAGATCCAGCCCCTCGCGCTGCCACACGTCGCCCCAGGCATTGCGGGTGATGTGTTGCTGCATCGGCTGCGTGAAATCGGTCACATTGCCCAAGGCCTTGGCCACAAAGTCTTCGCCCATCACCTGTTTGCGGGTCGCCAAGCCTTTATCGAACTGTGCATCCATGTGGTGTTCTCCTGAAAATTGGATTGCCGAAAATGGCACAGGATAATGCCAACCAACAACAAAAGGAGACTTCATGGCCCGCTACCCTGCCCCCGAACTCAAAGACCTGCCCGATGACATCCGCACGAAAGTGCTGGAAGTGCAAGAGAAGGCGGGCTTCGTGCCCAACGTGTTTCTGGCGCTGGCGCGCCGCCCGGCCGAGTGGCGCGCCTTCTTTGCCTACCACGACGCCCTGATGCTGAAAGATTCGGGCCTCACCAAAGGCGACCGCGAGATGATCGTCACCACCACCAGCGCAGCCAACAAGTGCCTGTATTGCGTGGTGGCGCACGGAGCCATCCTGCGCATCTACGAGAAAAAACCCTTGGTGGCCGACCAGGTGGCAGTGAACTACCGCAAGGCCGACATCACGCCGCGCCAGCGGGCCATGCTGGACTTCGCGATGAAAGTCTGCCTGAAGGCCGACGAGGTCGAGGACGCCGACTTCGCCGCCCTGCACGCCCACGGCTTCAATGACGAAGACGCCTGGGACATTGCCGCCATCACCGCGTTCTTTGGCCTGTCCAACCGCATGGCTTCGTTCAGCAACATGCTGCCGAACCCGGAGTTCTATTTGATGGGTCGAGCTCCCAAGACAAAGTAACAGCTATAGATATAGTAGCTACTTACGCAGTAGTGACGGGGGCTAGCGGCTGATTCACCTTATAAATCAGCTCACCAGTGCCCGCATCCAGTCGGGCAGCGTCTTCGCCTTCTGGTTCGGAAAATCGACCCAGATGGTGTTGACGTGGTTCATCGCGTCCATATCGCCCCAGCGAATGGGGATACGCATTTCAATCTTCATCGGTACGCCTTAATGGAAATCAGGGGGACTTTGGGTTGCCCGACCCGAAAGATCAATGCTGTAAGCCATTGAACAAGTCGCCATGAATAAAAAAGAACGAGCGTTCTATTATGCAAATTCAACGCATAAAATCATTTTGGCGTTCGACAGTCCCCGGCCACGGTCCCTTCCCGGACCTTGCCCCATTATCAAGCGAGTTAACCCATGACAAACCAGGAAATTCTGGCCCAGTTCGGCCCCCGTGAAGCAATGGAATACGACGTGGTCGTCGTCGGTGGCGGCCCGGCTGGCCTGGCCACCGCCATCCGTCTCAAACAACTGGCCACCGAAAAAGGCAAAGACCTCTCGGTCGTGGTGCTGGAAAAAGGCTCCGAGCCCGGCGCCCACATTCTGTCGGGCGCCATCATGGACCCGATCGCCATGAATGAACTCTTTCCCGACTGGAAGGCCATGGGGGCGCCGCTGAATCAGCCCGTCACCGATGACGCCATGAGTTTTCTCAGTGAAAAATCAGGCTTTCGCACGCCCAATATGTTTCTGCCCGCATGCTTTCAGAACCACGGCAATTACATCGTCAGCCTGGGTGCCGTGACGCGCTGGCTGGCGCAGCAGGCCGAAACTCTGGGGGTGGAAATTTTCGCCGGCTTCCCGGCGGCCGAAATTCTTTACAACGACGACGGTTCGGTCAAGGGCGTCGCCACCGGCAACCTCGGGGTGGGCAAGGACGGCGTGCCGGGTGAAAACTTCCAGATCGGCATGGAGCTTTTGGCGAAGTACACCATTTTTGCCGAAGGCTCGCGCGGTCATCTGGGCAAGCAGCTCATTGCCAAATACCAGTTGGACGACGGCCGGGATCCGCAAACCTATGGTCTGGGGATCAAGGAGTTGTGGGAAATTGACCCGGCCCGCCATCAGCCCGGCTTTGTCTTGCACACCGCTGGCTGGCCGATGAACAACAGCACCTATGGCGGCGCGTTTTTGTACCACATGGAAGACAACAAGGTCGCCTTGGGCTTCATCACCGGGCTGGACTACGCCAACCCTTACCTGAGTCCGTTTGAAGAGTTCCAGCGCTGGAAAACCCATCCCAACATCCGCTATTACTTTGAGAACGACAAAGGCGAAGTCAATGCCAAGCGCCTGGCCTACGGTGCCCGTGCCATCACCGCTGGCGGCCTGATGTCCCTGCCCAAGACCGTGTTCCCCGGTGGCGCGCTGGTGGGTTGCGAGGCCGGCTATATGAACGTGAGCCGCATCAAGGGCAGCCACGCCGCCATCAAGACCGGCATGCTGGCGGCCGAGGCCGCTTTTGATGCCATCACGGCCGGTCGCCAGCATGACGAACTCAGTGCTTACCCGGAAGCATTCGAAAAAAGCTGGCTATACACCGAACTCAACAAATCACGCAACTTCAAGGCCTGGTTCAAAAAGGGCCTGTCCGTGGCGACCCTGATGAACGGCCTGGAGCAGTACCTCCTCAAAGGCAACATGCCCTGGACCCTGCATCGCGACAAGCCGGATTACGCCTGCCTGAAACCGGCCGCCGAGTGCCAACCGATCGTTTATCCGAAACCAGACGGCAAGCTCACGTTTGACCGCCTGAGCAGCGTATTCATCAGCAACACCAACCATGAAGAACAGCAGCCGGCGCATTTGACCTTGAAAGACGCCTCGGTGCCGGTGGCGATCAACCTGGCGAAGTTTGCCGGCCCGGAAGCGCGCTACTGCCCGGCGGGTGTCTATGAGTTCGTCAAGAATGAAGACCACTCCGACCGCCTGCAGATCAACGCCCAGAACTGTGTGCACTGCAAAACCTGTGACATCAAGGACCCGACCCAGAACATCGTCTGGGTGACACCTGAAGGCGGCGGCGGACCGAACTACGCGGGGATGTAACTTCAGGGCCTGCGCGATCGGGTGTACGCGAAATAGTAGAATCCAAAAAGTCAGGAGAGAGCCGCCCCTTGAGGAGGCCGCCGAAGGCGCAGGACCGCTGATTGCAGCGGTTTGAACGCTCAGGCAAAAGGACTGACAAACGTGGGCTGGTCGAAATACCAGCCCACGTATCCCCACTGGAGAGAGGTCAAACCGGAATTCAAACCGGCTTTGATCCACCGAAGGAGCAACCCGCAGTCTGCCAGCCACCACGGCTCAAGCAGACCCGGCGAATCTCTCAGGTAAAGCGGACAGCGGGGGCAAGCCATGACGTCGGTCATGGCATTTGACTTGCCCCTTTCACTGCTTTTTTCTCTCCAGGAGTTCGCTGATGGCAACCACGCCCGACAATCTTTTAAAAGTACCACTCAACGACCTGCATGTGTCACTGGGCGCCCGCATGGTGCCGTTTGCCGGCTATTCCATGCCGGTGCAGTACCCGGCTGGCTTGATGGCCGAGCACCACCACACCCGCAGCGCCGCCGGCCTGTTTGACGTGTCCCACATGGGTCAGTTGCGCCTGGTCGGGCCGGATGCTGCGGCCGCCTTTGAGAGCTTGATGCCGGTGGACGTGATCGACCTGCCGGTGGGCAAGCAGCGCTACGGCCTGCTCCTCAATGAGGACGGCGGCATCATCGACGACCTCATGTTCGTGAACCGTGATTACGCCAATGGCGGCGATATTTTTGTGATCGTCAACGGCGCCTGCAAGGTGAATGACATCGCCCACATCCAGGCCAAAATCGGCACGCGCTGCCAGGTCATCCCCATGCCAGAAATGGCCTTGCTGGCGCTGCAAGGCCCGCAGGCCGTGACCGCCCTGCAGCGCCTGTGTCCCGGCATCGAGAAGCTGGTATTCATGACCGGTGGCAAATTCAAGATTGCCGGCAACAGCACCGGACCTCACCCGACGATAGAGTGTTTTGTCACCCGCAGTGGCTACACCGGCGAAGACGGTTTCGAGATTTCGGTGCATGCGATGCAGGCCGAAGCCCTGGCGCACGCCCTGCTGGCGCAGCCTGAAGTCAAGCCAGTGGGCTTGGGCGCCCGCAACTCACTGCGGTTAGAGGCCGGCCTGTGCCTGTATGGCAACGACATCGACACCTCCACCACCCCGGTTGAAGCCGGTCTGAACTGGGCTCTGCAAAAAGTGCGACGGGCCGATGGTGCACGCGCCGGCGGCTTCCCGGGTGCTACAAAAATACTAGCGCAACTCGCAGGTGGAACAGGGGCTCCAGCCCGAAAACGTGTCGGTCTGCTGGCGCTGGAGCGCATCCCCGTGCGGGACCACAGCGAGCTGCAAGACCTGGCAGGCCAGCGCATTGGCGAAGTCACCAGCGGCTTGCTTGGCCCCACCATCGACAAGCCGGTGGCCATGGGCTACGTGGCACCAGAGTTCGCAGCGCTGGGCTCACGCATTAACGCCATCGTGCGCGGCAAGCCCGTGCCCATGGAAGTGGTCGCCATGCCTTTTGTGCCCACCCGCTATTTTCGCGGTTGATTTTTCAATTTCATTGATATAACTTTTTCAGGAAAAAACCCATGACGATCAAATACACCCCCGACCATGAATGGATCAAAGTTGATGGCGAAACCGCCATCGTTGGTATCACCCACCACGCGCAAGACGCCCTGGGCGACGTCGTGTTTGTGGAGCTGCCCGAAGTGGGCAAAGCTTTTTCCGCCAAAGACATCGCCGGCGTAGTCGAGTCGGTCAAGGCCGCGGCTGACGTGTACATGCCTGTTTCCGGCGAAGTGACCGAGGTAAACGAAGCCCTGCGCGCCGACCCGTCGCTGGCCAACACTGACCCGCTGGGCGCCGGCTGGTTTTTCAAGGTGAAGCTCGCCAATCCGGCCGAGCTGGACGCCCTGATGGACGAAACCAGCTACTCCAGTTTTTCCACCCACGCCTGAGGACGTGACCCCCACCACCCTCTAGCTGGGAAAAAAATATGTTGATGCAATCCGCCAAGCCCTTAAACGAGCTCGAAAACGCCTCTGAATTTATGGCCCGCCACATTGGCGTGGACGCCGCCGATGAGGCCTTGATGCTCAAGGTCGTGGGCGCGAGCTCACGCCGCGCGCTGATCGACGGCATCGTGCCGCGCTCCATCGCCCGCCGCAGCCGCATGGCCATTCCGGCGGCAGTCACCGAAGCGGCAGCCCTGGCAGAGCTGAAGGCGATTGCAGCCAAAAACCATATTTTCAAAAGCTATATCGGCCAGGGTTATTACGACACCCACACGCCGGGCGTGATTCTGCGCAACATTCTGGAAAACCCCGCTTGGTACACCGCCTACACGCCCTACCAGGCCGAAATCAGCCAGGGCCGCATGGAAGCGCTGATCAACTTCCAGACCATGATCGCCGACCTCACCGGCATGCCGATGGCCAACGCCTCCATGCTGGACGAAGCCACGGCGGCGGCCGAAGCCATGACACTGGCAATGCGCGTGGGCAAGACCAAGTCCACCACGTTTTTGGTGGACCGCGAAGTGTTGCCGCAAACGCTGGAAGTGATCCAGACCCGGGCCCGGCCTTTGGGCATCACGGTCAAGGTCTGCAACGGTGACGAAGCGCTGGCGCAAGACAGCTTTGCCATGCTGCTGCAATACCCGGGCGTCAGCGGTGTCGTGCGTGACGACCGTGAATGGATTGCGGCCTACAAGGCCAAGGGTGGCGTGGTCATCATGGCCGCCGACCTGCTGGCGCTTACGCTGCTCACACCACCGGGCGAGTTGGGCGCCGACATTGCCGTGGGCACGACCCAGCGCTTTGGTATGCCGATGTGCAACGGTGGCCCGCACGCGGCCTACCTGGCGTGCCGTGACGAGTTCAAGCGATCCATGCCCGGCCGTCTGGTCGGCGTGAGTGTGGACGTGCATGGCAACCCCACCTACCGGCTGGCGCTGCAAACGCGCGAGCAGCACATTCGCCGCGAAAAAGCGACCTCCAACATCTGCACCGCGCAGGTCTTGCCGGCCGTGGTGGCCAGCATGTTCGCGGTATACCACGGCCCGCAAGGCCTCAAACGCATTGCCCAACGCGTAGCAGCCTTCACCGCCGTGCTGGCGCGTGGCCTGCAGGACATGGGTTACGAAATCACCAACGCCAGCGCGTTTGACACGCTCACTGTCAGCACCGCAGTCGCTACAGATTTAATAGCTGCTCGCGCCCATTCGGCGGGGGCTAACCTCCGATTTGTCTCAAAAACAAGTCTGAGCGTGTCACTCGACGAAACCACCACGCGCGACAACATCGAACAACTCTGGGCCTTTTTCGCCCAAGATGGGCAAACGCTACCGAAAGTCGCCACGTTCGAGCAAGGCATCGAGCCCCTGCTCCCCACCGGGTTGCGTCGCGCAAGTAACTATTTGACGCATCCGGTGTTCAACACACACCACTCCGAGACCGGCATGCTGCGTTACATCCGGCGCCTGAGTGACAAAGACCTGGCGCTGGACCGCAGCATGATCCCGCTGGGCAGCTGCACCATGAAGCTCAATGCCACCAGCGAGATGATTCCCATCACCTGGCCCGAGTTTGCCTCGCTGCACCCCTTCGCCCCGCATGAGCAGCTGCAGGGCTACAAGGAACTCGACGAACAACTGCGCGCCTGGTTGTGCCAGGCCACCGGCTACGCCGGCATCAGCCTGCAGCCGAACGCCGGCTCGCAAGGCGAGTACGCCGGACTGCTGACGATCCGGGCCTACCATGAAGCACACGGTCAGGGTCATCGCAACATCTGCCTGATTCCCTCCAGCGCCCACGGCACCAACCCGGCCAGCGCGAACATGGCGGGCCTGACCGTGGTGGTGACCGCCTGTGACGCACAAGGCAATGTGGACCTGGTGGACCTGAAAGCCAAGTGCGAACTGCACAGCGCCAACCTGGCAGCGGTGATGATCACCTACCCCAGCACGCACGGCGTGTTCGAGACCAGCGTCAAGGAACTGTGCGCGCTGGTGCATGCGCACGGTGGCCGCGTCTACGTGGACGGCGCCAACATGAATGCGCTGGTCGGCGTGGCCGCTCCGGGTGAATTCGGCGGCGACGTCAGTCACCTGAACCTGCACAAAACCTTCTGCATTCCGCACGGCGGCGGCGGCCCAGGTGTCGGCCCGGTCTGCGTGGTGGCCGACCTGGTGCCTTATCTGCCGGGACACGCAACCGGTGGACTGACGTCAAAAGGCGTGGGGGCGGTATCAGCCGCGCCGCTGGGCAATGCCGCCGTGTTGCCGATCAGTTGGATGTACTGCCGCATGATGGGCCCGGAAGGGTTGCAAGCGGCTACTGAGACCGCGATCCTGAGCGCCAACTACATCAGCGCCCGCCTGAAAGAGCACTACCCCACGCTGTACGCCAGCGCCAATGGCCACGTCGCCCACGAGTGCATCCTGGACTTGCGGCCCTTGAAAGAAAGCAGTGGCGGCGCCAACGGCATCTCGGCCGAAGACGTGGCCAAACGCCTGATGGACTACGGTTTTCATGCGCCGACGCTCAGCTTCCCGGTCCCCGGCACGCTGATGGTGGAACCGACCGAGAGCGAGACGCTGGACGAGCTGGAGCGCTTCATCAACGCCATGATCGCCATCCGCGCAGAAATTGCCAAGGTGGAGCGTGGCGAATGGCCACAGGACAACAACCCGCTCAAGCATGCGCCGCACACCGCGGCGTCATTGATGGGCGCGGACTGGGATCGGCCCTACTCGCGCGAAGTCGGTGCCTTCCCGCTGACCACGCTGAAGCAGGTCAAATACTGGCCGCCAGTGGGCCGCGTCGACAACGTCTATGGCGACCGCAATTTGTTCTGTTCCTGCGTGCCGGTCAGCGACTACCAGTAAACATGGGCCGCCCTATTCGGTAGCAGGGACGCGCCAAGCGGGTCGCGGCGCGGAATGGGGGCGATGACAAGGCATCTTTCTATCGACGGGGCGCATGTCTCTGTAGTGCGCACCATGGACATCCATTTTTTGGGCCTCGAATGACTGGCTTGCAGCTTGGAGCAGACATTTAGCAAGTTCACCCAAATGGGGGATGGTCCAGCACTAATGAATCGATCAGAATCACGGTAGGTAAGCTCGACGGCGGGCCAGCGTCGAATCGTCATGACGTTCTGTCATTAAATACTTTTAAAGGTATCACTCAATGTCTCCATTGAAGGTTTTCATTGCCGGTATGGCTGTGGTCATTCTTGTCGGCTGCGCACATCCGATAACAGTTGCACCAAATATCGCGAAGATCGAGCAAAGCGCAAGCAGTAATCGTGTTGCGGTAAGTGTTGGCTATTACATTCCGCCCGAACTTGACTCACTTGAGATCACAACACCAGGCGGAGGCGGCGACAACGTTAGGTACTACCCATACCGCGATATCGAGCCTGGCTTTGCGAAATTGCTATCAAATGTGTTTTCTCGAGTCGTGAAGTTGCCGGCGGCCCCAGTTTTTTCAGACACCAACCCGCAGCGTCTCGACTACATCGTTCAGCCGCAACTTGTAACCAGTTCGGGGAGTACAGGTTTTTTTACTTGGCCTCCAACCAACTTCGGCGTGGACCTAACAAGCAACTTCCGTGATGCAGCGGGAAAGCTGGTAGCGAGTCCTCGCGTACTTGGCGTGGGAACGGCAGAAACCGGCGAGCGTTTATCAGACCATGGGATCGCCGGACGCCGAGCGATGGAAGATGCGTTGGTAAAGATGCAGGCAGCAATACAGGAACAAAAGTTCGGAGCCCAAGGGGTAACCACACAAGTAAAGCAATTGACTCCCAAGCCCGGATCGAATTCTTCTACCGCTCGTCTTGCTCACCTTAAAGACTTGTTGGCAAGCGGTCTAATCAGTCAGGCGGAATACGATGCAAAGCGAAAAGAAATTCTAGATGCTCTGTAAATAACCACTCAGCGTTGATAAAAACATTTACCGGAATGAAAAGTAACGATAAGGCCGGTGTTCACCACTTTTATTGTGCCGCGCCATCAACTTCGCCAAGCATTCAAGGTGGCACCCATGCCTCGCATGGTTGCACTTTAAATTTCACGTTGAACGACCGTTACAGAGCCCTGCGAATGACAGCCATCAGTCTACTGACAGCCAACTTTCTACGAAGCTGACAGTCAAAGTCGAAAGTCAGCAATGGAGCGGGATGCACTTCGGTTATGCAGCGGAAGCGGCCTTTCAAGTGCGTGGTCCAATGGGCTATAGTTCTCGACGATTTAACCCATTACACATTCGTTAGCCAATAGAAATAATGCGCTTCCCAATAGCCCTAATCTTGGTCCTCATGTTGGACATTCCCGAACTAGCGGCGGCTCAGTCGTCCGTCCAGAACGCTGATCGTTCGTTTTCACAATTGTGGCCTTCGCTGTGCAAAACACTGGCCACGAATAGCGTGTCGGCCCTGTCAGGTCCCGAACTACAGCCGATTCTGGAGTTACATCCGATTGACATCGATGCGGTGTGTCAATGCATTGAGGCGAGTATGAAGGCTGACCAATACCTTCCTGTACTCTTCGCCGAAAACAATGGCGAGAAACTTCGGAGCATGGAGAGTAAATCGTGGCGCCTATACATTCGCGGGAAAGCGGCAACCTTCACGACGGTCTGTACGGCGTCTGAACTTGAACGTTCCGTAAATGCTATTTACCCTGGTTCAGGTCGCTAACCACGAGTTTGAGGCGACCTTCGTGAAAAGCCACGCAGTTCGCCTCCACTTCACGTTAACGGCTCCTTTGGAGCAGAGCGAACGACAGCAACGGGTCTCAAGCGGTCGGCCAGCGCCACACATTCAAGTGGGATGCGTTGATCGAAGCGCGACCGCAGACTCCTAGCTCACGGCCCGTGCCGCGTTCTGCATTGCTTTAGTCACCTCGTTGGTGCCCTGCGCGGCGCCGCTTGGCGGGACTGTTTCTTCCGCGCGATCGGTCACCTCGGCCAGGCGCTCGGCCAGGCGCTCCGGCGTCTGTGCATCGGTGCCAAGCCAGACGCCTTGGGTCATGGTGATATGGGCGGCTTCAAAGGTGCCGGCACCCGCACACAAAATGGTACGGTTGGGCGCGTCTTGTGACGCCAGCACTAGCATGGCAGGCACCACCGCCTCAGGTTTCAAGGCAGCCAGCACGGCCTCGGGCATCAGGCCCTCGGTCATGCGGGTGGCGGCCGTGGGGGCCAGGCAATTGACGCGAATATCGTGCTTGGCGCCTTCGAGCGCCAGGGTCTGCATCAGCCCCACCAGCGCCATCTTGGCCGCACCGTAGTTGGACTGGCCAAAGTTGCCGTACAAGCCGCTCGACGAGGTGGTCATGACGATGCGGCCATATTTCTGCTCGTTCATGATGGCCCACACCGCCTTGGTGCAATGCACGGCGCCCATCAGATGCACGTTCACGACCAGCTCAAAGTCAGCCAGTTCCATCTTGGCGAAGGTTTTGTCGCGCAGAATGCCGGCGTTATTCACCAGAATGTCAACGCGCCCCCAGGCCTCTACAGCTTGCTGCACCATCGCCTGCACCGCACTGAAGTCGGTGACCGACGCGCCGTTGGCCATGGCCTCGCCACCGGCAGCCCTGATTTCTGCCACCACCGCTTCAGCGGCACTCACCGAGCCACCGGAACCGTCCCGTGCGCCACCCAAATCATTCACCAGCACCCGGGCACCCCGTGCGGCGAGGGCCAACGCATGTTGACGGCCCAGTCCGCCGCCGGCGCCGGTCACGATGGCCACACGGCCTTTGAAATCAATAGTCATGGTTTTCCCCTGAAATGTTTCTCTTACCGCAGCAACCCAACGGACTGATGGCCTCCTGCACCAGACGGCTCCAGCTTGAACGATGCCGCCAGACTGGCCAGCTCGCGGGCTTGTTCTTGCAGTGCGCTGGACGCGGCTGAGGTTTCTTCCACCAGCGCGGCGTTTTGCTGCGTCACGCTGTCGAGTTGCGTCACGGCCTGGTTGATCTGGGCAATGCCGGCGGATTGCTCACGGCTGGCCAAGGCAATTTCACCCACGATCTCGGCCACGCGCTTGATGCCCGTGACGATTTCCTGCATGGTATCGCCCGCTTCAGCCACCTGCTGGGTGCCCACGCCCACCTTCTCAACCGAGTCTGAAATCAGCGTCTTGATTTCGCGGGCGGCTTCAGCGCTGCGCCCGGCCAGGCTGCGCACTTCTGATGCCACCACGGCAAAGCCACGGCCCTGCTCGCCGGCACGGGCGGCTTCCACGGCGGCGTTGAGCGCCAGGATGTTGGTCTGGAAAGCGATGCCGTCGATCACGCCAATGATGTCCACAATTTTGCGCGACGAAGTATTGATGGCTTGCATGGTGTCCACCACCTGCGACACCACGGCACCACCCCGGCTGGCGACGTCAGAGGCTGAAGCAGCCAACTGGTTGGCCTGGCTGGCGTTTTCGGCATTGTTCTGCACGGTGCTGGTCAATTGTTCGGACGCTGCCGCGGTTTGCTCCAGTGAACTGGCTTGCTGCTCGGTGCGGTTGGATAAATCCAGCGTGCCGGTGGCCACTTCGCTGGCCGCACTGGCGATCGAGTCAGAGCCATTGCGCACCTGGCCGATCACCCGGTGCAAATTGCTGCGCATGGTGTTCATCTGGCTCAGCAGAGCGCCAATTTCGTCATTGCCCGTGTGCGGCACGGCATTGGACAAGTCACCCTCGGCAATGGCCGTGGCCGTTTCATGGGCCAGCCTGAAGCCCAAGCGCAAGCGTGCCAGCAGCATGAAGGCGAGCATCGACGCGGGGATGACACCCAACAAAATAGCCAATACGAACACCAGCAGCGCATTGTGGTAACGGTTTTCGGCCGCTGTGGAGGCCTCATGGGCCTGCTTGACCTGGAAGTCACGGTACACAATCAGCGCCTTGACTGCGGCTTCGCCTTCTTCACGGCCGGCTGCCAGGAACTGTGCCATGGTGGCAGGGCTGAAGTCACCCGATTTGATGGCCTTGACCACCTGGTCGAGCTTGTCGCGCCAGGCAGCGCGACTGGTTTTAGTGGCTTCAAAGATGGCCTTTTCATCGGGGCTTCCCCCAGTGGCTTCCATCTCCTTGAAAATCCGGTTCGCCTCGGCCCGGTTGGCTTCAATGGCATCGGTGTGAGCGCTCGTCGGATGGCTGTGGATGGCCGCCAGTGGGCTGTCGGGTGCGTGCTGGAACGCCAGCAGCACCTGCATGCGGTTTTGCACAATCTTGTTGATCGACTCGTCCGCCAGCAAGGCGGGTCGCATGGCGTCATCGTGCACGGTCTTGAGGCTATCCCGAGCAGACATCAGGCCCCAGAAACTCACCCCCATCACGGCCATGAAGGCTATCGCGTAAATAACAATCACCACAACAAAACGTTGCGTGATCCGAAATTTTTCAAACATGAATACCCCTTTATATAGAAAGGTATTTTATGACGTCTTAGCTTGTCATTGACCCCAATTGAAACTGCGTGGGGGATGCCGCCAGCAGAGTCTGCGCGTGATGCGCCAGATGGTCGGCGATAAAGGTCGAGATAAAGTAGTAGCCGTGGTCGTAGTCGGCATGGCGGCGCAGCGTCAGCGGTTGACCCGCCTTGGCGCAAGCGGCTTCAAACAGATGCGGGTGCAATTGGCTGGGCAGGAACTTGTCGGCCAGACCCTGGTCGATCAGGATGCCTGCGGGAAAAAGCGCGGTATTGCGTTCGCTCATCAGTGCGCTAGCATCGTGTGCCGCCCATTGGGCGGTGTCGGCACCGAGGTAGCCGGCAAACGCCTTGTGGCCCCAAGGGCACTGCGTGGGCGCACAGATCGGGGCAAAGGCCGACACCGACTTGAACAACTTGGGATGCCTGAGTGCCAATGTCAGCGCCCCATGCCCGCCCATGGAGTGGCCAAAAATACCCACGCGCTGGGCGTCCACGGGCAGCTCTTGGGCCACCAGCGGCAGCAACTCAGTGGTGATGTAGCTTTCCATGCGGTAGTGCCGTGACCAGGGCGCCTCAGTGGCGTCCAGGTAAAAACCGGCGCCTACGCCAAAGTCCCAACTCTCGGTCTCACCCGGCACACCGGCACCGCGCGGGCTGGTGTCCGGGGCAATCAGCGCCAGGCCCAACTCTGCCGCCACGCGTTGCGCGCCGGCCTTGACCATGAAGGTTTCTTCGGTGCAAGTCAGACCCGCCAGGTACAGCAAGGCTGGCACTTTGGCATGTGCCGCTTGCGGCGGCAGGTACACCGAGAACCGCATCGGCAAGCCGATCTCGCGCGAGGCGTGCTGGTAAAAGCGCTGCACGCCGCCAAAGCAGGCGTGCTCGCTCACCAGTTCCATTGCTGCCATCAGAACAACACCACGCCGCGAATGGACTCGCCGCTCTTCATCAACTCAAAGCCCTTGTTGATGTCTTCCAGCGGCATGGTGTGGGTGATGAGGTCGTCTATGTTGATCTTGCCTTCCATATACCAGTCCACAATTTTGGGCACGTCGGTGCGGCCGCGCGCGCCGCCAAAGGCCGAGCCTTCCCATTTGCGGCCGGTGACCAACTGGAACGGACGCGTGCTGATCTCAGCGCCAGCTGCGGCCACGCCGATGATCAGGCTCCGGCCCCAGCCCTTGTGGGTGCACTCCAGTGCCTGACGCATCACATCGGTGTTGCCAATGCACTCGAAGCTGTAATCCGCACCGCCATCGGTCAGTTGCACGATGGCGTCCACCACGTTCTCGACCTCTTTCGGGTTGATAAAGTGCGTCATGCCGAACTTGCGCGCCATCGCCTGGCGCGCCGGGTTGATGTCCACACCGATGATCTTGTCCGCGCCCACCATCTTGGCGCCCTGAATCACGTTCAGGCCAATGCCGCCCAAGCCGAACACCACGACATTGGCCCCGGCCTCCACCTTGGCGGAGAACAGCACGGCACCGAGCCCGGTCGTCACGCCACAACCGATGTAGCAGACCTTGTCAAACGGCGCGTCCTTGCGAATCTTGGCCAGTGCAATCTCGGGCACCACGGTGTAATTACTGAAAGTACTGGTGCCCATGTAATGAAAGATGGGCTTGCCGTCCAGGCTGAAGCGGCTGGTGGCGTCGGGCATCAGTCCCCGGCCTTGTGTGCCGCGGATGCTCTGGCACAAATTTGTCTTGCGGCTCAGGCAGAATTTGCACTGACGGCACTCCGGCGTGTACAGCGGAATCACGTGGTCGCCCTTTTGCAGCGAGGTAACGCCCGGCCCCACATCCACCACGATGCCGGCGCCTTCATGCCCCAGAATCGCCGGGAAGATGCCTTCCGGGTCGGCGCCCGAGAGCGTGTAGTAGTCGGTGTGGCAGATGCCCGTGGCCTTGATCTCGACCAGCACTTCACCGAATTTCGGACCCTGCAGGTCCACGGTTTCAATGGTCAGGGGCGCGCCGGCTTTCCAGGCAACTGCAGCTTTGGTTTTCATGGGAATTCTCTCGGTATCAGGTAAAAATGGACGGGTAGTCCTATTGTCGGCGGTCGCAACCGGGCACCCCGGTGGCGGCCAACCAGCGATCAATAGCCGCCGGATCGCTGATGGTACGCAGTGTCATATAGGCATGCTCGGCTTCAGGGTACTGGCGCCGCAAAAAGTTGAGCCACTGCTTGAGTCGCCCGGCCTGCTGGCGGCGCTCCAGCCGTGCGCACACCAGATGCCAGAAATCGGCGATGAGCGGCAACAGTGTCTGCCAACTCACAGCGGAGTTCATCGGCCCGCACTTTGTCGTGGCCGCCCGGATGGCCAGCGCCAGTCCCGGATCGGTAACCATGCCACGGCCCAGCATCAAGCTGTCGCAGCCCGACACTTCGCGACAACGCAAGGCGTCCTGCACATTCCAGATATCGCCATTGGCCACTACCGGAATGCACACCGCCGTACGAATGTCCGCGATGCGCTCCCAGTAAGCGGGTGGGCGATAAGCGTCCGCCTTGGTACGGGCGTGCACCACCAGTTCGCTGGCGCCGCCGCTTTCAATGGCCAGCGCGCATTCCACCGCGCGTGAATCGTCATGCAAGCCCAGCCGCATCTTGGCAGAGACGGGCATGTGGGCCGGCACGGCGCGGCGAACTGCCGCCACTATTTTCAACAGAAGTTCCGGCTCATCAAGCAAGGCCGCCCCGCCGCCATGGCGGTTCACCACCTTGGCCGGGCAACCAAAGTTCAGGTCGATGCCATCGGGCCCTAACGCCGCCAGGCAGGCGGCATTTTCCGCCAGGCAGACCGGATCGGAGCCCAGCAACTGCACTCGCACAGGTACTCCTGCAAAAGTCCGCCCGCCATTCAGCAACTCAGGCACCACACGAATGAAGGCCCGGTCCGGCAGCAGGGTATTAGTGACGCGGATGAACTCCGAAACGCAGCGGTCCACCCCGCCGACACGGGTCAGAATGTCGCGCAACACGAAGTCCAGCAAGCCCTCCATGGGCGCGAGAAGAATGGTCATGAGAAATAAGAGAAAAGCGATAACAGGTGGAAATCAGGCAATCTTGACCATCATCAATATGTGAATCACTTAACGGCATAAGCTGATGCTTCAACCAACAAAAAAGGAAAAACATGTCGCACTATCACGCCGTTGTTTGGCTCGATCACTCTGAAGCCCATGTGATGCAAATCAGTCCGGACGATGTGGAGAAATCAGTGGTTCACCCCGCCAAGCCCCATATCCATTTGCACTCCAGGCGTGGCACCGTGGGTACCGGACGCCAAGCCGAGGACAGCGCCTATTATCAGGCCGTCGTCGATGCACTGAAGGGCGCGCAAGAGATTCTGGTGGTCGGCCCTGCGCAGGCGAAATTGCAGCTTATCAAGCATATTCATGCACATGACCACGCCATGGCGGACAAAGTTGTCGGCGTGGAAACCGTTGACCATCCAAGCGATGCCCAAGTGGTTGCCTATGCACGCAAGTATTTCGTTGCCAAAGACCGGATGCTGTCCCAACCCTGATCTGCGCCCAGATCAAACTGTCTGCACGCCTTGCGGTTCAGTTTGCCTGGGCCGTAGGCGGCGTATCGTGGGCAGGCGGTGCTACTGAAAAACCATACAAACGTTCGGGCGGCAAACGGGTGAGCATGGCTTTGTCAGTCACATTGGAAAGAATCGCAAAGCCGGGTTGCCCCGTGTCATGGCGCACGGTCCGTGCCACGGGATGCCCGGCCGTGTCCGTGATGGCGGCCACAATCGGCGCCCGCGCATTGCCGGTCCGCTGGACCACGAGGCCCAGTTCACCGGAGGCGAGTTTGACAAAATCACCGGGGGGATAGATTCCGAATTCCTTGATGATGGCGGTCGACAGCGGGCCGCCTTTATCCTCGCGATAAAGCTCCCGGACCGCCTCCTGCGGCGACAGCGTCGTACGCAAGGTACGCGGGCTGATTTTTGCCATGAATACATCGGCCACCCGCAACGCGACGGCCATCTCGCAGATATCTGTACACCCGAGAGGATAGCCGGTTCCATCCGATCGTTCATGGTGTTGCGCTATGGCAGCCAGCCAGTCGGCATCGGTAACCCCGGCCTGCTGCAGCAGTTCAACGCATTGGACGGGATGCTCGTGAATCGCCGCTCGCTGTTTGTCTTTCATGGGACCATCCTGCCCCGCCATTTGCCCCTGTAGCTCCAGAATCGTCATGTTCATGGTGAGCGCCGCCTTAACCAGACTCATGATGCGATCTTTGGGCCATTGAAGATGACGGGACATCAAAATGCAAAGCGTGGCGGTATGCACCGAATGGCTATAGCCATAGTAGAAATTCTTGGCATTGTCCTGACGAACAATGCGGTAAATACCAATATCAGCGTTGTAGTCGACCAGTTCCAGAATGTGCCGGGCAAACTGATCCATGCGTCCGGAAAAATCAGGCTGTTGAGCCACATCGGTCAGCAGCTTTTTCAAGCCTTCCGCAGTCTGGTCCCATATGTCAAAAAGATTGGGCGGCGCCCCCATGACCTTGGCTTGCTCCGGCCCGGCATCCCGTGCCTGCGCCTTGATTTCCTCAGGATCCACAAAGGCCCCGCGCTGGAGTAGAAGTTCAAGCTGATGCTCGCTCTCAACGACATGCCCCTTGGACAGCATGAGTCGGCCTTCCTCATCACGCACGTTCCATGGCAAGGGAGAGCCGATCTGGACTTTCGAACGCGGCAGTCTCAACATTTTCATGATCAAACCTCCTCCGGTCAGGACCAGGCGCATCTGCTTGACGCGAAACAACAAGCATAAGGCATTCGGGTCAGTGTATCCGGCTTGCTACATTTTCAATAGCTACTAACGCACATTCAACGGGGGCTGGAGGGTTAAATATCTTAAAGAAAACGCTGCTGCAGACGCTTCACCCCTGTTACACCAGCCAACACCACCGCACCCGCGAGGATGCCCGGAAAGCCAGGGACAACCCCGCCGATAATCGCCACTTGCTTAGAGCTCTCCAATCCAGCATTTTTTCCAGGACAAACACCATGCATCGTGTCGCCATCAGCAGCACCGGACTCTATATTCCGCCGGACGTCATAAGCAATGAAGAACTGGTTATCGCCTTCAATCGCTTTGCCGAGCAGGAAAATGCAACGCACGCCGCCGACATCGCGGCGGGCACGCGGCAAATCATCCCCCAGTCCAGCGTCGAGTTCATCGAAAAGGCGTCGGGCATCAAGCAGCGCTATGTGATGGAAAAATCCGGCGTGCTGGACCCGCAGCGCATGCGCCCGCGCTTGCAGGCCCGGCCCGATACCGACATCTCGTTGATGGCAGAAATTGGCGTGGCCGCAGCGCGCGATGCGCTGGCACGCGCCGGCAAACAACCGCAGGATATTGACGGCGTCATTTGCGCTTGCGCCAACATGCAACGGGCCTACCCGGCGATGGCGATTGAAATTCAGACCGCCTTGGGCATCCAGGGCTTCGCCTTCGACATGAATGTGGCCTGTTCATCCGCCACCTTCGCGATTGAGATGGCGGTCAATGCCGTCAAAACCGGCTCCGCCCGCGCCATCCTGGTGGTTGATCCGGAAATCACCTCACCCCATCTGGCCTGGAAGGACCGGGATTGCCATTTCATCTTTGGTGATGTCTGCACCGCCATCCTGATTGAGCGGCTTGACAATGCCCCCGCCGGCGCGTTTGAGGTCATTGGCACCCGCTTGCTCACCACCTTCTCCAACAACATCCGCAACAACGCCGGCTATATGTCGCGCAGCGAAGACCGCAACCCGCAAGACCGTGACCAGCTTTTCTACCAGGAAGGACGCAAGGTCTTCAAGGAAGTGTGCCCGATGGCGGTAGAGCACATCAGCCAGCACCTCGCGGCGCATGATCTGGCGCCAAGCGGGGTACGCCGCTTCTGGCTGCATCAGGCCAACCTGGCCATGAACCAGCTGATTGGCCGAAAACTGTTGGGCCGCGATGCCACGCCCGACGACGCACCGGTGATTCTGGACGAATTTGCCAACACCGCTTCAGCCGGTTCGATCATTGCCTTTCATCGCCACCACGATGACATCAAGGCCGGCGAAGTGGGCGTGATCTGCTCTTTTGGCGCTGGCTATTCGATTGGCAGCGTGGTGCTGCGCCGCAGCTGATCAGGTCAGGTCGCGTTTCATCCGGATCTCTTCCACCTTGACCGTGCCCATGGGCACGGTTTTGATGCTGGTCATCTCACGCTTGAAACCGGCCAGATCGTGAAAGCGCAAGGCGCGCTCGTTACCCAGTGGCACCCACAACGTGACTTTGGTGCACCCTTCTTCCAGCAAACCGTCACGGGCGGCATCCCACAGCGCCAGGCCAACGCCCTGGCCCCAGTGCGAAGTGGCGACGTAGATCGCCCAGATTTCACCCGTGGTGTTCGGTGTGCCCTTGTCACGCGACCGGTCAAAGCCGATAAAACCGACTACTTTTCCTTCATCAACCGCCACATACACCTGCGGCTCGCTAAATTCAATGGCTTCGCGCCAATAGGACTGGCTCTTATCGACCGGCACAGCCGGCATCTTTTCACCTGGCACCAGGCTCTTGAAAGCAGCCTGGCTGGCACTGACATGAATTTCGGCAATTGCCTTGGCATCGCGCGTAACTGCGGGCCGGACTTCAAAATTGGACGTACTGGACATGAAAAATGTTTGGAGGACCAAACGAATAATGAAAATTGGAGCTAGATTGTCGCCGCAATCAGCCCCTGAACCCGTCGCGGGTTGAGCCCCTCTTCATTTGCGATAAACATACAGGCCAAGGCACAGACCAGTTCCGACGGCATACAGCAACCAGGTACTCGAAATGGCATACGGGTAGAGCATGAGCGCGACCCCGATCCATTTGGGGGCCGGCAGCGCGGCTTTCTTTCCATAGCGGTAAGCCGCATAACCCAGGAGGCCAAAGACGATGGCACCCAAAATGTACATCGGGCCTGGCAGGGTCAGGCCGAGGGATTCAAGGGTCTTGAGCTCATTCATTGGCGGGGCAGTGTCAACGGCTCTATCCCTGCTTTGTCTGCCCAAGGGCGACACCACGCAGAAACTCGACCAGTCCACGGTCCACGCCCAGCCGGGCGACAAGCGCACCCGCTTGCATCACATCACGCGTGGACCCGATGCTCGTCTGCAGGCTCATAGCCTGCTGGTACCAGCGTTGCCTGCGCCGCCGGGGTAAAAAGGCGCGCAGGGACTCGATGCCGTAGCGCGTTCGCTTGGCAAGGATGCGAACACGGTGCAGATTGTCGGGGGTGTCGGCCTCCTTGCGCGCGCGCTGCAGCTGCGCATGCAGGCGCAAGATTCGGCGCCTGGCCCAGCGGCGCAGGGACACTTTCGATTCAAGCACCGCATCACCCGCGCCTCTCAAAGCAGACAGCCCTTCCAGCCATTGGGTGGTCGCCAGCAGGCTCGCACCGACCGCTGGCTCCTGAAGTGCGTAGCGCACGGTTTTGCGCTGCAGGTCAGCCGCGTGCAGCAGGGCTTGTGTCATGGCCTGCCACGACTCTGCACGCCGGATGTCCCCTGCCGTGTAGGCGTCAGCGAACGGCGGCAGCGTCTCGGCGAGGGCAACATCGAGGTCCCGCAATTCACCCAGACAAGTCAGCAGCGCTTGCAGTGGCTGCCAAGAGGGCAACGCGACGACGGCAAGGGCTGGCCTGAAAAGTCGGCAGGCACTTTTGAAGCGCCGCCAACCGATCCGGGCCTGGTGCACCACTTCCGGATCATCCGAGCTGCGCAGCGCGTTCAGGTTGGTGGTGAACTGGCAGAACATTTCGCGCAGCACGCGCTGCGCGGCATCCAGCACTGGCAGGTCGGACTTCAGCTTGGGAGGCTGGACGCGCAGCGGCAGATCCAGGCGATCCTGCGCCAGGGCGTAGCCACGCTCCGCCTTGCTCATGTTGGCCGGCAGCACGGCGATGCTGCGGGCAATCTGCTGGGCGATGTCAAACAGTGCGGCCGGTTGGCCCACTTTCAGTTCGAGTTCCAGCTCGCAAATGGGGGCGCGCTTGTCGCCGGCCTCGATGTGGCCGACGTCCAGCGCCACTTCAACCACGCTGCCATCGCGCCGGCGCACCAACCAGCTGGTCCGCTCGAAGGTCGTCACAAAGGCGGGCGCCAGCGCCTGAAACACGCTGCCGTCAGGATCGATCTCTGACCACGGCGTGGCTTTGAGGGCATCCAGGGACAAGGCGGCGCTGGTCACAGACGTTTCCCATTCGCCACGCTGGCTCAACGCCGAGTCGCTGCGGCCGCCGGTCTTGAGAGTCTGTAGCCACTGCGGCTTCGCGTCGCTACCAATGCGCCGCAGTCGCAAGGCGACGCGCTGCTGGCGCAAGAGCTGCTCGGGCGTGTCATAGTAGACGTTGTGCAAATGCTGGTGGGTCGCCTTGCGCCGCGCCAATGCGGGCGTCCGGGCCAGGCGCTTTGCCAGGCTCGACGGATCGGAGCTTGGCAGCGCCAGCTTGAGCTCAATTTCTTCTGAATGGGGGGTGCGTGGATCTGGCTTCATAGGATTCAATCCCTTTGCTTCAATGGTATCTTTCCATCAACCATTCCCGAACTTGAGCCGAAACCCAAGACCCGTCGTCCAGCGGCAGATCGTGCCCGGCGCTGGGGTGCAGACGCAAGTCGCACTGCCAATGTCTCGCCAGTGCTTTGGAGCATTCTACGGAAACCAGATGATCCTGCTCACTGGCCAGCACCAAGGTAGGGGCAAGGGGTTTAACCGCCGGCGCGCGAAAGCGGGCCGCAGCGACCAGTTGTCGCAGCGCGTTGGCGCGTGAGACCGGGCTCTCCAGGTGCAGCGCCAGCCAGCGCGGCAGAACTTGGTCGATTGCGCGGTTGCTCGTGAGGCGCAGGACAGTGCGCGCCCAGACTTCAGGCGTAGCGCCCGACAGAACCAGTTGCAACAGCGTGCCATAGTTTGCGGGCCGCAGGCGCTGATAAAACGGACTGAAGGGCCGCATGCTGGTGTTGATCAGCACGTTGGCAGCCACCTCCTGCGGATGCGCGTCAGCCCAAGCCACGGCCACCATGGCGCCCAGCGACATGGCCAGCACATGGTAGGGCGGCTTGATGTTGCTTGACGCGAGCTGGTCGCGACAGTGCGCCACCATGTCTGGTACGCGCAGCGGGCTGCGTAAATGGTTCAGCGGGCCATTGCCCGGCAGGTCCAGCGCCACCACCCGGCTACCGGGAAGGGTCTGCTGGAACTGCCCGACAAAGTCACCCCAGTGCCGACTTTCCCGTGTCAACCCGCGCAGAAATATCCAGGTTTTTATGTCGGTGTTCATGGCGCCTCAATACCAGTCTTGTAGCGCCTGCGCATGGTGCTGGGCGCGGGTTTCGCTGCCCGGTAACCAAAGCGGGTGACCGCAGGCGGCGCGCGACAGGAAGTCCAGCAACAACTGGTGCTGGCGCAGCACCCGCTGCTGCCGGTGTTCAATCAAGGGATTGAAAATGCCATGGCGCGAGAACAGCTGGCGCGGGTTCTTCTTGACCCACAGCCAGGAGCCCATCTCCAGCGTGAGCGGCAGAAACACGCGTTGCGGCTGCGCGCAGGCTTCCCGGTACAAATGGTCCCACAAGTCCCCGTGCGCCAGGTACTGCAAACTTTGTGGCTCGATGATGTAGCGGTGCTGACTGTTCGACTGGACAAAAATATTCTTGAGTGCGTGCATCTCTGCCAGGTGCGCCATCGGCGCGCGCTTGTGGGCATAGGGAAACCAGATGCGGTCTCGGGCGCCAAAGCCCGAATGACAGTCCACCGACAAGCTGAAGTCCCGCGACAGCAATTCGGCCGTCACCACATCGCACACCGCCTGACTCTCGATTTCCATGGCTTTGCCCTTGGGGCCGCGGTACCAGGGCAAGCCGGCGCTGAGGCGCTGCCCGCCCACCAAAAATGGCACCGGCTCGCGGGCCTCCACCGGCGCATTGCGCATCAGGTCTACGCCATGGGGGTTGGCCCGAGTGCCCAGCGCCATGCCGCCGGGATTGACGATGGGCATAAAAACCAGGCGGACCGATTCGAGCTGCTTGTGCAGCGTGCTGTCCCATTGCAGGCGCATGACCAGGCTTTGCAGATAGGCAATCACCACGCCGGCACCGATGCGCTCCAGGCCATGAACGCCGCCAAAATAGCCCACCGCAGGCACCACGCGCGAGGGGTTGCCGAGCGTAATCACATGAACCGGGTAGGCGCCGCCGCCCGGCAGATTCACGTCACAGACGACGCGTGCCTCCAACCAGCCAGCGCCCAATTCAATGATGCGCTCCAGCGCGTCCAGTTCGGGCAGTTTAGGTAGGGTCACAGTGGCTTGGGGGCGGTGGTTGCAAAACTAAAAGCATCGCGGGCAAGCATACAGTCCGCCACGTCGGGAGCGCAACACCTGCGCGGACTCACGTCGTAATTCGGCACTGACACGAAGCTGTCATACGACGCGGGTAACTTTGGCCGCAACTAACTCCGGGCCTTCGCGCTCTCACACCATGTTGCACAAAGCCGCCTTTTTTCGCGTCATCGCCATTCCGGCCTGCATGGTCTGGGGTGTCATGGAATTCTTCGCCCTGCAGCGCTCCCGCCTGCTGAGCCGACGCGGCCACTTTTGAAACCTTGCGGGACAGACCGCAGTTACACGTAACGAACAAGCTCTGTCCTCGACTGATTAGGAAAGAAACACCGCATCAGGAAAATGCTCTATCGTCATAGGCCGCGTTAAATGCGGCCGAATCCTGACGCACCTGCGCGGCGCAGTTTTCCGCGGCGCTGAGCAAAGTCTCCCGCCATTTCTTGTCTTCCCCAAAATCGATCAGCGCATCGGCAATGGCGGAGCCTTCACGACCTGCGCTGCGCAACTGGGCCCATGCCACGATCTTTCCCATCGTTTCGATCACCTGCGTCAATTCACCCATCGTCTGGCTGGACTGATCCAGCGTGATGCGGTCCTCGGACGGCTGCAGACCGCGCAGCACAAAGGGGCTGTCGCCCAGCAAGACCGGGTGCAGAAAGGCCATCGAAACCGCCTGCAGACGGCGTTGCAGTGCCACCACCCGATGGGCGTCGGTCTGCCACTTGGGTTGCTCGACTGTCAGCTGAGGTGCGAGCGAAGACGGCAGCGACTGCTTCAGGTCGAGCAGGTAATTACCGTCCGGCGACCCCTTGCCCTGCACCAGGATGACGTAGCGATCCACACCGAGGCTGCCCGTGCCGGCAATGCGGCGCGCCATGTCGAGGACTTCGTAGAAATCCGGATCGGGTTGCGTCTTGGCAAACGTGGCCATGAAGTCGGTAACCGCCGTGCGCTGCCTGTCGGACGCCGGCAGCGCCTTCTTGCCGTCGATACGCAGCAAGCGCTTGTTTCTCTTGATCTGAGTACGGGTGTCGAGAAACTGGGGGCGTCGGCGATCACGCAACCCTTCCAGAAGTTCTCGTACCGGCCCCTGTGCCGTATCACGCTCCACCCAATACGCCTTGCCAAGAGCCAGGGACGCGCAATAGGCATTGAGGAACAGCAGGCAGAGTTTGCGTGCGTCAGACCGGCTGATGGAGAGACTGTCAGCCCCGACCCACAAGCTCGATAGCAGACGAACCAAATCCCAGCTAACCGGGGCCAAAACAGCCTCATCGAAGTCGTTCACATCAAAATAAACCAGGCGGTTGTCGCCCTTGTAGCTGCCGAAATTCTCCAGATGCAGGTCGCCGCAGACCCACGTCAACGGCGCCGACTTGAAAATGCCGCCGTCCGGCAAACGGTCATAGAACAGATGGCAGGTTCCGCGCATAAAAGCGAACGCGTTGCTGCGCATCTTGCTGTATTTGATCTGCAAGCGCTCAGGGTCCCGGCCTGCGTTGAAAGCTTGAATTTGATGAATCGCACCCATTTTTGACATCGCCTCAACCTTGTTGTGTCCGGGAACTATACCGAGGGCTTCGCGGGCGGCAGGTGTTACTGGGGTAAACGCCTAGTGCCGTAGTAATGCGCTGTTACCTGTCCGGTGCGCCCGCGCCGCACACTGGCATCCTCAACTTTTCAGGAGATTGTGATGACCAAAAAAATTCTGATGCTGTGTGGCGACTATGGTGAGGACTACGAAACCATGGTGCCGTTTCAAACCCTGCTCGCCGTCGGCTACACCGTGCACGCGGTTTGCCCGGACAAAAAGGCGGGCGACTACGTGATGACCGCGATCCACGACTTTGAAGGCGCGCAAACCTACAGCGAAAAGCCAGGCCACCGCTTTGTCCTGAACGCCAACTTTGCCGACGTCAACACCGCCAACTATGACGCGCTGCTCATTCCGGGTGGCCGCGGCCCCGAGTATTTGCGGCTCAACGCCCGCGTGCTGGCCATCACCAAGGAATTTGCCGACGCCGGCAAACCGATTGCCGCTGTTTGCCACGGCGCGCAAGTGCTGGCCGCCGTGCCCGGCATCATCCGGGGCAAGCGCATCAGCGCCTACCCGGCCTGCCGCCCGGAAGTGGAGCTGGCGGGCGCCCTCTTTGCCGAAATTGCCATCGACGCCGCCGTCACCGACGGGCAATATGTCACGGCGCCCGCCTGGCCGGCGCACCCCGCCTGGCTGTCGCAGTTCATGACCCTGCTGGGTACAAAAATTACCCACTAGCAACAAAGTGCCCCGGCGCTTATGCTTTGGGGCTACTTTTTTGAAACGCGAAGGAGACCCGCATGTGTCAAATTTTCGTCCGCGCCAATCCGCAAAGCTATGAAGCCACCACGCGCAGCATCCGGCTGCACGGGGTCGTCACCAGTGTCCGGCTTGAAAACCTGTTTTGGGACACGCTGGAAGAAATTGGCACCCGCGATGGCATGACGGTGCCGCAACTGCTCTCCAAGCTCTACGACGAGCTGCTGGAGCACCGCGGCGATATTCCCAATTTTTCAAGCTTTTTACGGGTATCTGGCCTGCGCTACCTCGCCTTGCAGGTGGACCAGCGCATTCCAAGCGACCTCAGCATCCCGATCCGCTCGCTCAACGCGCATGCCGTGCTGCGGGGTTTGCGCCCTGGCCTGGTGGACGCCAGCGCAGGTTAGGCCTTGATGCCAGACGGCAACGGGGCAGGCACGTCGGCGCAACTGTTTTGCTATTATTTAGATAGCTACTTACGCTTTATCTACGGGGGCTAGAGGCTAATTTTGCATAAAATTCTGGAGCAACTCGGACCATGGGAAGTTGTTGTAGACGATGTTGTTCGAATAGCGAAAACGCTTTTCATGCGCCCGAAATGACAGCTATGGGCGCAAAATTTGGGGTGTCCTTTCCGCATTGACGTCTGCCCCATTCTTCAATTTTTCTCCCGCATCCTGCTCCTCGCCCTGTTCGGCTGGCTGCCTCTGCAAGCGGTGTCTGCATCCAAGTTTGAAGACAGCATGGCCCAGCGCACACTGGCCTGCTGGGCCTGCCGCGTGACTACTTGAGCGCCCAACTCGGCGGCTGGCAAACCAAACAGCGTCGGGCTCAGGCACCCGACTGCATGGCCCACATCGCGGGGCAACTGACGACCCAGGACGTGGCAGCCATCGCCCACTGGCTGGCCGCACAAGTCCTGCCCGCCAACAGCCAAGCTGTCGCCAGCCTGCCACCCGTGCCACCTGGCGCACAGCGCATCAGTTGTGGCAGCGCGCCCCTGCCCGCCATGACGACACCCACAGTGACGACCCCGGCCAGCCCGGCGTCAGCGCTGATTGCCCAGGGCGCCTACCTGGCTCGCGCTGGCGACTGCATGGCTTGCCATACGGCGCGCGGCGGCGCCCCTTTTGCGGGTGGCCGCGCCATCGTGACACCTTTTGACACGGTGTTTTCCAGCAACCTCACGTCCGACACGAGCACAAGCATTGGCAGTTGGTCGTCTGCTGATTTCTGGCAGGCGATCCATCATGGCCGCTCAAAGGACGGACGTTTGCTGAATCCGGCTTTCCCGTACACCAGCTTCACGCAGGTGACGCGGGCAGACTCGGATGCCCTCTTCGCCTACCTGCAAACGGTGCCGCCCAGCAGGCAGCCCAACACCGTCCATTCCTTGCGCTGGCCTTTTGGTACGCAAGCGGCACTGGCCGTATGGCGTGCGCTGTACTTCACACCCGGCATTTACCAGGCCGATGCCGCCCAGACCGCCGACTGGAACCGGGGCGCCTACCTGGTAGGCGGTTTGGGGCACTGCGGCGCCTGCCACACACCCCGCAACGCGCTGGGTGCCAGCAAGAGCGGGGTCGATCTGACGGGCGGCCTTATTCCGATGCAGAACTGGCATGCACCGTCATTGCGCACCCCTCTTGAAGCCGGGGTGTCAAACGGGAACCCGCAGGACGTCGCGGCGCTGCTCAAAACGGGGGTCCACCCAGGCGGCTCTGCCACCGGCCCCATGGCGGAGGTGGTGCTTAATAGCACGCAATACCTGTCCGGCAGTGATCTGAGTGCGATGACCGTTTTTCTGAAGTCTTTGGCACCGGCGGCGTCACAAGGCACCGGGCCGGTGCGCCACAACGAGACGTTGTGGCCTGTGCCGGGCAACGGTGCCAGGCTTTATGAGGCACATTGCGTCCAATGCCACGGTGACCGGGGCGAAGGCGTCAGTGGGGCCTACCCGCCGCTGGCCCACAACCGCGCCGTCATCCTGCCCAACACCGCCAACCTGGTGCAGATGGTTTTGTACGGCGGCTATGCGCCCGCTACAGCGGGCAACCCGCGACCCTTTGGCATTGCCCCCCTTTGTTCTTAAAATGGATGACAAAGAGACGGCTGTCGTCTTGACTTACATCCGTAATGCTTGGGGCAACAACGCATCCCTGGTGACAGAACTCGAAGTTACTCGTGCCCGTGAGCAGCCCTGATCGCCCCTATTTATTCCCGCCTACTGACAACAGGATGTCCGCATGAACTTCACCAGACTCACTGTTTATCTGCTGGTTGCCGCGGCAGTGGCCGGCTGTGCCAACGCGCCCCTCAATGGCCCGGAGAAAGATAAAACCTACCGCATCACCGTGCTGCACACCAATGACCAGCACGGCCGTTTCTGGAAAAACGGCGATGGTGAATATGGCATGGCGGCGCGCAAGACGGTGATCGACAGCATCCGCAGTGAAGTTGCATCCAACGGTGGGTACAGCCTGTTGCTGGACGGTGGCGATGTGAATACCGGTGTGCCCGAGTCGGACCTGCAGGACGCCGTGCCCGACTTCAAGGGCATGAACCTGCTGGGGTACCAGGCCATGGTCGTGGGCAACCACGAGTTCGACAAGCCACTGCCCGTACTCAAGATGCAGCGCGAGTTGGCCCAGTTTCCCATGCTGTCCGCCAACATCTACGAACGCGGCGAACGAATGTTTGCGCCCTACAAAATATTCATACTGGGGGACGTGCGCGTGGGTGTGATGGGCCTGACCAGCGAAGACACCGACAAGATGGTGAGTCCTGAGCATGTGAAGAACATCGAGTTTCGCAGCGCGATCGCCGAGGCCACCAAGGTGGTGCCCGAAGTGCGCCGCCAGGCCGATGTGGTGATTGCCGCCACCCACATGGGCTACTATGAAAACGGCAACCATGGCACCCAGGCCGTGGGTGATGTGGAGATGGCGCGCGCCGTCAATGGCATTGACCTGGTGGTGGGGGGTCATACCCATACGCCGGTTTGCATGAAGGCCGAAAACGTACTGGACCGTGCCTACGTGCCCGGCACGGACTGCAAGCCTGACCGCCAGAATGGCACCTGGATTGTGCAGGCCCAGGAATGGGGGAAATATGTGGGTCGCGCCGACTTTGAATACCGCAATGGCGAGTTCAAACTCGTCAGCTATGCGCTCATTCCCATCAACCTGAAAAAGCCGGTCATGGCGGCTGACGGCAACACCTCGTTGCGGCCTTACACCCGAGAAATTGCCGAAGACAAGGAGATGCTGGCCCTGCTGTCGCCCTACCAGGAATTTGGACTTCAGAAGCTGGGCATGGAAATTGGCACGGCCGACGCACGCCTGGAGGGTGACCGCACCATCGTGCGCGCCAAGCCCGCCGCCATGGGTGTATTGATTGGCCGCGCCACGATGGAAAAAACCAAAGCAGACTTTGCTGTGGTGAACGCCGGGAGTGTGCGCGACTCGCTGGCGGCGGGCAAGATCACCTACAAGGACGTGCTCAGGGTTTTCCCCTTTGGCAACACGGTGGTCACCGTGGACCTGGGCGGCACGGAGGTGATGGACTACCTGAATACTGTCGCCAAAATGACGGTCGGCTCGGGTGCTTTCCCGCAGTTCGCCGGCATCAAACTGGTCATCACGGCCGGTGCCGTAACAAGCGCCAGCATCAAGGGGGCCCCTGTTGAGGCGGCGAAAACCTACCGCATGGTGGTCAACAACTTCCAGGCGGTCGGTGGGGACGGCTATCCCAAACTGACAAGTCACAAGAGCTTTGTGGACAGCGGCTTTGTGGACGCAGACGTGCTGCGTGCGTTCATCGCTGCCCATAGCCCCCTGAAGGCGGTAGACTTTGAACCAGGCGACGCTGTCGTGCGTAGATAATCATGGTTTCCAGCCTCAATCCGGATGGCCGGGCATGTAACTTAGGAGCAAAAAATGGCAAAAGGTCAACAAAGCAACAAGATGGTGAAAAAGCCGAAAAAAGACACCGCCCCGCCCAAGCCGGTGTCGCCTGACGCCGTGCGCCCCACAGTCACCACAGTGGTGCCGGTGCGCGGGAAACTGAAAAACGCCCCAACCCGCTGATAGCAAAAAGCATTAAACCGGAGGCAGTCTGGTTTGAGGTCCGCACGGGAAACGATTGCACCCATGAAAAGTCGCTCCAAGGGTAAGAAGTCGCCCCTGCGCGCGGATGCTAATAAGCAAAGTGCTCTTGCAGCAGGCTATTCCCTGCCGCAGATGGTTGAAGATCTGCGCAAGTACCAGGCCGAACTGGAGATACAAAACAAGGCACTGCGGTACAGCCAGGTCGCAGCCGAGGGCGCGTCCGAACGCTTTCTTACCCTTTTTTCAAACGTACCACTGGCCTTGATGGTGGTGGACGAGAACGGTTTGGTGCTGGAGAGCAATGCCATGGCTTTGCGTCTTTTTCGGCCTCTGGAGCACGACCCGCCGCTGAATTTTTTATTGCCGCTGGTCAGCGCCGAACACGTCGACAAGGTCGCACACGCTTTCTCCAGTGCCAAGAATACCGGGACCAGCGAAACAACAGAAGTGGTGTTTTCATCCGGTTCCAGCGGAGTTTTCACTGGGGACCTGCATATCGCCCGAATCGAGAACGCGCAAGACGAACTGGCGCACTTCATTTGCGCCATTATTGACCAAGGCCCTCTGCTGACCCAGCGGCGAGCATTGCAAGCCAGTGCTGCAGCGCTGCAAGAGCGAAATGAAGAGCTTCAACTGAGCAAAGACAGACTGGCGGCGATCATCAACTCATCACTCGACGCAATTATTTGCATCGACCAGGATCACAGCATCACCATCTTTAACCCCACCGCAGCAGCACTGTTCCAGTGCGCGCCCGCTGAGGCGCTTGGAAGCCAACTTGCACGATTCCTGCCTGATATGGTTCAAACGCTTAACTACGCCCAACTCACCACCCATGCGCAATTGGGTGAAATGACGGGGCTCACCGCAGCCGGAAAAACCATTGCAATTAAAGCCAGCATGTCTTTTGAGCATCACCCTGACGGCGATACCACCACCATTTTTGCCCGTGACCTCACCGCCCGCAAAAAAATCGAGACACACCGCAATGTACTGGAGGCCCAACTTCGGGAATCTCACAAAATGCAGGCTGTGGGCACCATGGCAGGCGGCATTGCACACGATTTCAACAACATCATCAGTGCCATTCTTGGCAATGTTGAACTAGCCAAACAAGATGCGGGAGCGATGTCGCCAGCGCTTGTCAGTCTGAATGAGATCGACAAGGCCGGACGGCGGGCGCGGGATCTGGTGCGACAAATTCTCACATTCAGCCGCAATGAGTCGCCCAGGCGGATTCCGATTCAATTGGCTGAAGTTGTCCATGAAACCATGCGCTTGTTGAAAGTCGCTCTGCCACCAACAGTGAAAATGCTGGTGAGCATCGACCCTGGCACCCCGCCTGTGCTGGCTGATGCCACACAGGTTGGACAAGCCCTGCTCAATCTCTGCACCAACGCCATTCAAGCCATTGGCGCCAAGCGGGGCACGGTCAGCATCGAACTGGGGCACAACCTGCAGACAGGCACGGGGCAGGTCGAGCGCCGGGGCGGGGTACGTGGCCACCACGTCAGATTAGCGGTTCGTGACACAGGCAGTGGCATCGATGCGGATACGCTGCAGCGTGTTTTCGAGCCGTTCTTCACAACCAAGCCGGTGGGACAGGGAACGGGCCTTGGTTTGGCCGTCGTTCACGGCGTCATGCGCACCCACCAGGGCACGGTCGATGTACAAAGCACACCGGATACCGGTAGCGTCTTCACACTTTATTTCCCTGTTGTCAACGATGTTGTAGTACCGACCCCCGTGGAGGCGCCGAAGCCGAAGGCTGTGCACGGAATGGGCAAACACGTCATGTATGTTGACGATGATGAAGCACTGGTTTTTTTGGTGGAGCGCGCACTTACGCGCAAAGGCTTTGCAGTGAGCACCTTCACGGACCCCCGACTGGCGGTCGAGGCTTTGCGAGCCCGCCCTCTGGACTTTGACCTGTTGGTCACCGACTACAACATGCCGGGCTACTCTGGCGTGGAACTTTTGCGAGAGGCACGCTTGATTCGCCCCGAGCTTCCGGTTGCGCTGGCTTCCGGCTATGTCACGGCCGAAATTGAACAAAGCGCGCTGAATGAAGGTGCACGTGCACTGATCCACAAGCCCAACGACGTCGACGAGATGTGCGAGACATTGCAGCAGCTACTGCAGTCCGGCGATGCATCCAGTTGATCTCACTGTGTTGTACGCCGACGATGCCATGCTGGTGCTGGAAAAGCCAGCTGGCCTGCTGTCGGTGCCTGGACGTGGCGAAGACAAACAAGACTGTTTGAGTGCGCGGGCACAGCGCCAATTCCCGGATGCGCTAATCGTCCACCGCCTGGACATGGCCACATCGGGTGTGATGGTGCTGGCGCGAAGCGCCGCCGCACAACGCAGCTTGAACCAGGCCTTCGCCAGCCGTACCGTTACCAAACGGTACATCGCCATCGTGGACGGACATCTGGCGTCACCGCCGGAAACCTGGGGAGTGATTGATCTTCCGATCATTGTGGACTGGCCCAACCGGCCCCGCCGCGTCATTGACCATCAGCAGGGTAAGCCCAGCGTGACGCGCTGGCGCGTGCTGTCACACAACGGGCCCCTTGATACCACCCGGGTCGAACTGGAACCCGTAACAGGACGTTCCCACCAGTTGCGCGTGCACCTGCTGGCATTGGGGCACCCCATTGTGGGCGATGCACTGTACGGTAGCCCGCGAGTTCAGGCCATGGCGAACCGGTTGCTGCTGCATGCCTGTTCAGTCGAACTGCCTCACCCCGTGACTACTGAGCCCATGCGCTTTGTCAGTACAGAACGTTTTTGAATTTCTGTGCTTTTGCGAAAAGTAATCTCCGCGCCGGCCAAATCCGGGCATCATTGACCGTCTTATGTACGCCAGCGTACAGAAGTCTGTCGGAAAGACCGTGATGATCGACAATCTTCTACGGAGGTGCGCGGTTTTTATCCGATGGCGGAGGTGGCAATCTTATGTTGCCGGCCCGACCAGCACAGTTCCTCCTGTGGTTCCTTGTACGCTTTTCACGGAAATCAGCCATGTCCGAAACAAAAAATGGCCCTGCCCATGCCGACGAAGCTGGCAAGGCGGATGGCATGACCGAAGTGCGGCGCCAGGAAGCATTGCTTAAAACCGGAGCCTTGCAGAACGCGATTCTCAACAGCGCCAATTTCTCCAGTATTGCCACTGACGCCAAGGGCGTGATCCAGATTTTCAACGTCGGCGCCGAGCGCATGCTGGGCTACACCGCCCTGGAGGTGATGAACAAGATCACCCCGGCCGATATCTCCGATCCGCAGGAAGTGATCGAGCGGGCCAAGACCCTCACCATTGAACTCGGCACGCCGATCACACCGGGCTTTGAGGCCCTGGTGTTCAAGGCGGCGCGCGGCATCGAAGATATTTATGAACTGACCTATATCCGCAAGGATGGCAGCCGTTTCCCGGCCGTGGTGTCAGTCACCGCGCTGCGCGATGCTAAAAACATCATCATCGGCTACCTGCTGATCGGCACCGACAACACCGCGCGAAAACAGGCGGAAGAGGCGCTGCTCAAGGCCGGCGCTTTGCAGAGCGCGATTTTCAACAGCGCCAATTTCTCCAGTATTGCCACCGACGCCAAGGGCGTGATCCAGATTTTCAACGTCGGCGCCGAGCGCATGCTGGGCTACACCGCCCTGGAGGTGATGAACAAGATCACCCCGGCCGACATTTCCGACGCGGAGGAAGTGATCGAGCGGGCTAAAACCCTCACCGCGGAACTCGGCACGCCGATCACACCCGGCTTTGAGGCGCTGGTGTTCAAGGCGGCGCGCGGCATCGAAGATATTTATGAACTGACCTATATCCGCAAGGATGGCAGCCGTTTCCCGGCCGTGGTGTCAGTCACCGCGCTGCGCGATGCTAGAAACATCATCATCGGCTACCTGCTGATCGGCACCGACAACACCGCACGCAAGCAGGTCGAAGCAGAGCAGAAGAAGCTCGATCAGCGTCTGCGCGACCAGCAGTTCTACACCCGGTCCCTGATCGAATCCAACATCGACGCGATCATGACCACCGATCCGTCCGGCATCATCACCGACTTCAATAAGCAGATGGAGGCACTCACCGGTTGCACGCGCGACGAATTGATTGGCGCGCCGTTCAAGAATTACTTCACCGATCCGGATCAGGCAGAGACGAGTATCAAACTGGTGCTGAGCGACAAGAAGGTTACTGACTACGAACTCACCGCGCGCGCCAGGGACGGCAAGGAAACGGTGGTGTCTTTCAACGCGACCACCTTCTATGACCGCGACGGGAAACTACAGGGCGTGTTCGCCGCAGCGCGCGACATCACCGAACGCAAACGCCTGGACCAGGTGCTGCTGGATAAGAACGCCGAGCTCGAGAGCGCCATGTCTGTGGCGGAAAAAGCCAACCTCGCCAAATCAGATTTTCTTTCCAGCATGAGCCATGAACTGCGCACCCCGCTCAATGCCATCCTCGGCTTCGCCCAGTTGCTGGAGGCCGGTTCACCGCCGCCAACGGCTGCCCAAGGTAAAAGGCTACACCAAATTATCAAAGCCGGCTGGTATCTGCTGGCGTTGATTAACGAAATTCTCGATCTCGCGGTGATCGAATCCGGCAAGCTGTCTGTGTCGCGAGAACCGGTTTCGCTGATCGATGTCATGCGCGAATGCCAAGCCATGATCGAATCGGAAGCGCAAAAACACCGCATCCAAATCAACTTTCTCCCATTCGACAACACCTGGTTTGCCAATGCCGATCGAACCCGGGTCAAGCAGGTTCTAATCAATCTTCTTTCCAACGCAATCAAATACAACCGCGAACATGGAACGGTCGATGTGGAGTGCTCCGCGAACACCCCGGAACGCCTACGCATCAGCATCAAAGACAGCGGTGCGGGCTTGTCTCCTGAAAAGCTGGCTCAGCTATTTCAGCCGTTCAACCGTCTCGGACAAGAGAATGGCACCGAGGAAGGGACGGGCATTGGCCTGGTGGTCACCAGGCAACTGGTCGACCTGATGGGAGGCACGATCGGCGTCGAAAGCACCGTCGGAATGGGCAGCGAATTCTGGATCGAACTGATCCGGGACGTTACACCGCAGCTTTCCGCTGGAAATTCAATGCCCGTAGAATTTTCGCCGCAAGCTCAAGGAAACACGGCGTTGCGCACCCTGCTCTATGTGGAAGACAATCCGGCCAACCTGATGCTGGTCGAGCAAATAATTGAGGGCCACCCACATATACGCATGCTGAGCGCACGCGATGGAAATCACGGCATAGCGCTTGCGCGCACCCATCTCCCGGATGTGATCCTGATGGACATCAATCTGCCTGGCATCAACGGAATCGAAGCGCTGAATATCCTGCGCAAAGATCCGGCAACGATGTATATTCCCGTCGTTGCCCTCAGTGCCAACGCCATGCTCCGAGATATCGAGAAGGGATTAGAGGCTGGATTCTTTCGGTATCTCACCAAACCAATCAAGGTCAATGAATTTATGAATGCGTTAGACGATGCCCTGAAATTTTCAGTAATGGAATTGGTCAATGCAAATGAAACCGGACAAATATGATGATTAGTGAACAAAATATTCTTGACGCCAGCATTTTGATCGTTGACGATCAGCCATCCAATGTGCTTCTTCTTGGGGAAATGCTGCGTGATATCGGCTATGCGGGCATAGTGTCGACGACAGATCCCTATGCAGTCTGCGAGTTGCATCGAAAAAACCGCTACGACCTGATCCTGCTCGATCTGCAGATGCCCGGCATGGATGGATTCCAGGTGATGGAAGGCCTTAAGGAAATCGAAACGGATGGCTATCTTCCCGTGCTCGTGATCACTGCCCAACCAGATCACAAGCTGCGTGCGCTCGCCGCCGGCGCGAAAGATTTCGTCAGCAAACCATTTGATCTGGTCGAAGTACAGACGCGTATCCATAACATGCTGGAAGTTCGGCTGTTGTACAGAAAACTCGAAAATTACAACAAGCTGCTGGAACAGACGGTGCAGGAACGGACCGCCGAACTGCGTGAAAGCGAAGCCCGCTATCGCAGCCTGACCGAACTAGCCTCCGACTGGTACTGGGAACAGGACGAGAACGGGAAATTCACCAAAGTTTCCGGCCCGGTCCTGGAGATGCTCGGAATCCGGGTCGACGCATTGGTAGAAGACACAAGCAGTATTCAGGTGGCAAGCTGGAATGAGGCGGAGCGGGAGGTGCTGCAGGCAACCATTGCCGCCCGGCAGCCCTTCCTGGATTTCATCTTCAGCCGCGTCAAGGCCGATGGCTCGCAACAACAGTTTCGGGTGAGCGGGGAGCCGATGTTCAGCCAGTCGTGCCGTTTCATCGGTTACCGCGGAATCGGCGTGGAACAAACCGCAAAAAAATAGGACGCAAGATATTGACAATTAGCCATGTCTTCACCCCATAGCCCGAATCAAAACTGTCTTCTGGCCGCGCTGCCGACTGCGGAGTTCGAGCCCTTGGCTGCGCATCTGGAACTGGTCCCGATGGCGCTCGGTCAAATGCTCTACGAACCCGGCGGACAGTTGAGGCACGCCTATTTCCCAACCACCGCCATCGTGTCGCTGCACTATGTCACTGAGTCTGGCGCATCGGCCGAAACAGCAGGAGTTGGAAATGAAGGTGTCGTCGGCATTTCACTTTTCATGGGAGGAGATACCACGTCAAGCTCAGCCGTTGTGCAGACCGCAGGACACGCTTATCGGCTGGAACACCACTTGCTGCAACAGGAATTTAATCGCGCCGGCATGATGCAGCATCTGCTGCTGCGCTACACCCAGGCGCTGATTACACAGATATCCCAGATCGCAGTCTGCAACCGACACCATTCGGTGGAGCAGCAGTTATGCCGCTGGCTATTATTGACCCTGGATCGAGTCCCTTCGCACGAGTTGGTCATGACGCAGGAATTGGTCGCCAGCACACTCGGCGTACGCCGGGAAAGCGTTACGGAGGCTGCCGGAAAATTACAGCGCGCTGGTTTTATTAGTTATCGCCGCGGCCACCTTGCCGTGCTTGATCGGTCCGGACTGGAAACCCACTCCTGCGAGTGCTACGCTGTAGTCAAGAAAGAAATGAGCCGCCTGCTGCCCGCTGTGTGCTACCGCCAGGAAACATCTACGCTCGAGCGATAAGATTTACTTCTCGCGGTAAACACGGCACGGTAGTGCCATGTTCACGCGCGAATCAGATGCGGGCTTGTGCGAACGCTCAAGGACGGATGGCGATTTCGTTCTTGACCGACTTCACACCGTTAACGCCGCGCGCGATGCTCTCGGCAGTGGTCTTCTCTGTGCCGTTCTTGGCGAAGCCCGACAGCATGACAGTTCCATTGAGAGTTTCGACCCGGATACTGGTCGCGTCAACCTGCTTGTTTTCGACGAAGCGCGCTTTGACAGTGGTGGTAATCGTAGTGTCGTCAACGTAGGCGCCAACGGTTTCCTGGCCGCGAGTGACCGCACAGCCGGATGCGGCGAGCAAAGCGACGGCAGCAATGACGGCGGCGAGAGTGGTGCGAATGATCATGGTGAATCTCCAGTTAAAGTTGATAGGTGATTGAATTTAATCGGGCTGTGACAAGTCAACTATAGAAGCAACTTCCCTATGCAACCATCGGCGCCCGCCGCCTGCACATGTAGGACGGCGCGCCGAGCGCTGCTGTTGAAGGATCATGCGTGCACGACGGTTGCAGCGCCAGCTATTGGCGGCGCAGCCTCGTCCATCAGTGGGATCACAAAACAGGTGTCCGTCGCCAGTCCAAGCCAACGCAGTGGCTGGCCGGGATGCAGCAGCTGTGCACCCCATTGGGCCGTCGCTGCCAGCGCTGCGAGCGTGCTGGCGCGGTACAGAATGAAGCGCATCGTGCGGCCATCGCGGACCAGCGTCAGTTCGGCCTGCTGCCAATGCGAGGGGAGGCAAGGTGTGAAACACAGGTCTTGCTCACCTTGCCGCAACCCGAAAATTGACTCGATCGCCGCGCGGTGCATCCATGCCGCAGCACCCGTGTACCAGCTCCATCCGCCACGCCCGACGTAGGGCGGCTGGGTGTAAACGTCACCGGCCATCACATACGGCTCGATGCCGTAAACCGCGCCATGCGTAGAGTGGTGTGCGCGATGCGCAGGGCTCAGGTAAGTGAAGTAGCGGTAGGCGACGTCGCCGCCATCGCGTGGGCCCGGGAGGATGTTCTCAGGATCGGCAGGAGCCTGGGTTTGAGCCATCAGCGCCCACACGCCAGCGTGCGAATACTGGCTGCCGTTTTCGCGCACGCCTGGCGGGTAAGCCTGGATGTAGCCGGCGGTAGGGAGCGCATGGACGAGCGGTGGGTCGAGCAACTTGATCAGCCCGGCCTCATGATCCACCAGATGCTCCTCCACCGCCGCCAGCGCCATACGTTGCAAGGCCGGTGGTGCCGCCTTGGAAAGGACAGCCCAGGCTTGCGCAATCAAGTCGATGCGGGCCTCGGGATTGGCCTGCGAACCCAGCGCTTGCCCGTCGTCGAAGAAGGCGCGCTTAAACCATTGCCCATCCCATGCGGGTCCACTCAAAGCCACCTTCCAGCCCTGCGCGGCATTCTCCCAGCGCAGCGCACGGACCTCTTCGCCGCGCTTGCGCGCCAGCGGTGCGAAGTCGGCCACCAACTGGTACAGGAACCAGCCCAACCACACCGACTCGCCGCGTCCCTCAAACCCGACCCGGTTCATGCCGTCGTTCCAGTCGCCGCTGCCCATTAACGGCAAGCCGTGCGCGCCCACACGCAAACTGCGATCAATGGCAAGTGCGGCATGCTCGTAGACCGACGCGCTGTGGATGCTGACAGTGGGCGTGTAGTACGCATCTTCAGCGCCCTGGGGAATGGCGGCTCCTTCGATGAAAGGCACGCTCTGGTCGAGCAGCGTGACGTCGCCGGTCACGCGCAGGTAGTGCAGAGTGGCGTGCGCCAGCCACAGCAGGTCGTCGGAGAAATGCGTGCGCACGCCGACGCCCGTGGGCGCGTGCCACCAATGCTGCACATCACCCTCGGCGAACTGGCGTGACGCGCCCAGAACGATCTGCTGGCGCAGCATCCCGGGTGCCGCCCAAGCCAACGCCATCGCGTCCTGCAACTGATCGCGAAAACCGGTGGCACCACCGGCCTGGTAAAAGCCGGCCTTGGCCCACAGGCGGCATGACACCGTCTGGTACAGCAGCCAGCGGTTCACCATCGCGTCGAACAAGGGGTCGGGCGTCTTTACCTTGGTGGCGCCAAGCAATTGATCCCAACTGCTACGCACCTGCTCCATGCGCCGAGCGGCGGGCGTCGCTGCGGCCAGGGTGGCGAGCAGCCGGGCCGCGTTCTCATTCTCGGCATAGCCCAGCAGGAACACCCGTTCCACCGATTCGCCGGCGGTCAATACAACGCGGATTGAGAGTGCCGCGCACGGGTCGAGCCCGTCGCCATGCTGCATCCCGAAGTGGTCGGGCAGAACCAGGCGGCCGCGCGCGTCAAAACACTCGCGCCGGTCGCAGGTCCAGTCTTCAGGCTCATCCGCTGCACCAGCGAGGCCGAAGAACGCCGTGCCATCGCCGAAGCCGGCTGAACGTTCGCGTTGCGTGCAAAGCAGTGCGGTGAGTTTGTGTACGCGCAGGGCATCGGGCTCGATGCTCGACTCATGCAACGCGGGCAGGCGCTGGCGGTAAAGAGCTGTGTGCACCGTACTTCGGTCGGATCGGTTCGCTCCCATCATCCACTCGGCGATGCCGATCACGCGCAAATGCAAGGTCCTGCGGCTGAGGTTGACTATTCCCAAGCGCACCTGCTTGACGGAAGTCTGCGCGTCCACACACCACGACGCTGTCACATCCACATCCCCGCGACGGTGGCTGATGACGCTGTAGCCCTGCCCATGCGACACGCGGTAGGTCACACTATCGTCGCTCCAGGCGTTTGGTGCCACACTCCACACCTCCATCGTCTTGAGGTCCTGCAGCAAGAACCATTCGGTCGGTGGGTCAGCCACCGGGTCGTTCGACCAGGCTGTGAGCTGATTCAAACGACTGTTCACCGCCCAGGTGTAGCCGCCACCAGCTTCCGAAATCTGCGCGCCGAAAGCCGGGTTGGCCAGCACATTGATCCAGGGCCGCGCGGGGCGCAAATTGGCGCTGACTTCGAAATGAAACTCACCCGAGGCTGCCGCAAATTCACCCACGGGCGCAGGAACGGCAGCACGGACATCCGAGGCGACGGCTAGCGCCGTGGTGGACGTGTCATTCCGCTGCTCGAACGCCAGCTCATGCAGCGCGCTCCATTCCTGCACGTGGTGCACCAACGTCCGGCCGTCGGCATAAAGCCGCACGCGCGCCAGGCTTTGCAGCGTGCTCAGGTCGTCGGGCGAAAGGTCGTCGGGGCGCAGCACATGGAACCCGGTGCACGCTGGGTTGGCAGGACTGGATTGAGCGGCGCTGTCGGCACCATGGCGTTCGCGCAGCTCAACGATCTCGCGCTGCAACGCCATCAGGTAGGAGGCCGGCTCGGCATTCACCACCACCAGATCGCAGGCGATACCGCCCCATGACCAATGGTTCAGCGCTTGCGCCAGCGAGCGCAGCAATCCCAGGCCCTGTATCACGCCGGCCGACACGAGAATCAGGGGGCGGTCGCCCGAGATGCCGAAGCGCCACAGCAGGCGCCGGTCGCAGACCGCAGCGACCGTGTGCTCGGGGTTTTCGGCCCCACCCATGCGCACCGGACCGGCCTGCGGGCGCGTCAGACTCAGCACCAGCGCCGTTGTCAGTAGCTGGATGGCCGCGTAGCTCTCACTGCTGATGCGCAGGGCGCGCAAACGGATACTGGTCAGCGTGGCCGACATCAGTGAGGCGCGTTCGATATGGCTCGGTTGCAGATACTTGTCGATCACGGCGTGCAAGGTGCCGCCGTTGTCGGACGCCGCCGTGGCGAAGGTCAAACGCGCCTTGGCGTTGGGCGCAATGCGAAGCTGCACGGCCAGGGCACAGACCGGGTCGAGGCCGGTGTTGAGCCCGTTGTGAAAGCTGTTGTTGAGCCCGACAACCTGATCGGACGATGCAGCCGGCAAGGCATCAAAAGAGGCCAGCGGCTGGCTCGCACTCTGGTTGCGGCCCAACCAGCGTTGCCGGTCAGTCTGAACGCGAACGCTCAGCACTTGCGGGTCGGTATCGGCGAGGAAATGCGCGGCCTGCAATCCTTGTTCGGTGGGCAAACGCGGCTTGCGCTCGAACAGCAGCGCCTGATGTTCGGCCTGCCATTCAGCGCGCACGAACAGATTCGTGAACGCCGGGTGGGCTTCATCAGCGCGCGAGTCGGACAACGTTACTTCGAAGGCCGACATGAGTTCGATGTCGAGGCTGCTATCGCTCAGGTTGCGCAGTTCAACCTGGCGGAACTCGATGTCATCTTCCGGGCTGACCCATACCGTGATGTGGGCCTGCAAGTCGGGCCAGGCCGCGTCGAAACACACGCGATCTGCATGGTAGATGCTGTTGTAGTGCGCAGCCGGATCGGGCGCGGGATGCTGGGTGATCGAGACCGGCCGAGCTTGCCCGCCGTCTTCCGCGTTATCCGGCCAGCGCAAGAAAAAGAAACTGCCGAACGCGTCGCGTAGCGCATCATCCCGCCAGCGTGTGATGCCGGTCTGGCCCCAACGGCTCCAGCCAGCGCCGTTGGGCCGCAGCGACACGCTGTAGCGACCGTTCGACAGCAGGTGCGTGGGCTCAATGGCGGACAGGCCGGGCTGTACCTCGCGCATCAGCCCCAGACCCCGCCGTTGCAGCGTTTGCGCTGGCGGACCGGACGGTGGCGCATACAAATTCGACACCTCGCGCGGCACGCGCTCGTGCAGCAGCGAGACCACCGCTTCGATGTGCGCATTGGACATACCCCAGCGCTGCGCCACTCCGCCGAGCAGCACGTTGGCCAGCGCCACGATGCTCATGCCCTGGTGGTGCGCCATAAAGGTGCAGACCGGCGTGAACACGTCGGCAGCCACCTGCCGTGAGGGGGTGAAGTCAAGTGCTTCAATAAAGCCGTAACGTCCGCGTGCCGCCAGCGCCTCCAGCGCCGCGAAGTTGAGAGACGCGCGGTGCGGTGAGATCTGCGCTGCCAACGCCGTGGCATACGGCGCGATCACCAGTTCATCGGGTGGCATGCGGCGCAGCGCCAGCCGCGGAACCCCTTGTGGTGCGTACTGGTAGGCCAGCGTGTAGTCACGGCCGGCATAAGCCGACTCCGAGATACCCCAGGGTAAGTCCTGGTCGGCGGTGAAAGCGATCTGCTCACACAGTGCTGCATGGCAGGCCTCGCGCAACACGCTGCCCTGCGGCTCATCCAACACCAGGGTGGGCATCAGGTATTCAAACATTGAGCCCGCCCATGAACGCAGGCCCGCGTCCGCACCAACGGCATAAAACAGTCGGCCAAGCGAGGCCCAATGGCGCACCGGAACATCGCCCTTGGCGACAGCCAGCAGACTGGTCAGACGCGACTCCGACGCCAGCAAGTCATAAAAGCTAGCATCGAGCTGCTGCTCTGCGACCCGGTAGCCGATGTGGAACAGATGCCGTTTGTGGTGGTACAGAAAGCTGAAGTCGGATTGCCAGGCCAGTTGTTCGCAGTCATGGGCCAACGTCTGCAAGCGCCGAGTCGCTTCAGATGTGCCATCTGAAGCCTCCGCCTGCACGTCGAGATCTACTGAGCGTTGCGTCGCCCGATGATCGGCCAGGCACCATCTCAGTTCATCGCGCATCGCCGGCGACAGTCTGGATCGCATCGCAAGCAGCGGCGCAAGCCGTTGCCTTGACGCCAGGATGGCACGCCGCGCTGCATCCGGATCATACGGCGCGCGTACTAGTTCCAGGCAGGCCTGGGCCACCGCGAGCAAATGGCCGCTGAGGTTACCGCTGTCGATGGTGGATACATACATCGGCAGCAGCGGCGCGCGCGTTTGTGTGTCGTACCAATTCAGAAAGTGGCCACGGTGGCGCTGCAGGGTGGCCAACGTGGCCAGCGTCGCCTCCATCCGCGTCAGCAAGTCCTGCGTGCCGATCCAGCCAAACTGCCGGGCGCAGGCCACGCTCAGCAGGTACAGGCCGATATTGGTGGGCGAGGTGCGGTGCGCCACCATGTCGTGCGGCATGGTCTGCAAATTGTCGGGCGGCAAGTGGTTGTCGTCAGCGCCTACGCAGCGCTCGAAAAACCGCCAGGTATCGCGCGCGATACCGTCCAGATAGACCTGGTCCTGAAGGGGCAAGGCGACGTCTTTTTCCGCTAGGTGCGGCCGACTGACCCACCAAGTCCATACCGGGGATGCGGCCCACAGCAGGCATAGCAGAAGTGCCAGAAGAGGGGAAGACGTGGCCGCTCCGAGCAGCGCAGCAAGCAACAGCAGCGCCACCACCGGCAGACTCCAATGCACACGCGCCACCTCCGCGAAGTTGCTCTTCGCCGCCGCCTGCGCGGCCGCGGCTGTGGTCCATTGCAATAGGTGGCGTTGGCTGATGATCATGCGGTAAAGCGCGCGCACGATGGCGTCGACGGCCATGAGGGCCTGCAGCAGCAGCAGCGCCAAGTGCCACAGACCGCCCCATAACGCCCGCGCCAGATCGGTCCCGGCCTGACGATAGAAATGGCGTTTAGCCACGCTGTCGCGACTGGGCGAGAAACCCGCCACTGCGCCCATCAGCGGCCCAGCAGAAAATGCCGCCATCACCAGCGCCAGCGCAGCCCATGGCGACACAATGGCGCTGGCCAGCGCCAGCAACAGCAAGGCCAACGACATGGGTGCCACAAGCGAGCGGCGCAGGTTATCAAACATCTTCCAGCGATTAATGGCGCGCAGACAAAAGCGCTTTGGATTGAGCAAAATCGGCAGCAACTGCCAGTCGCCGCGCGTCCAGCGGTGTACGCGCGAGGCGGCCACATCGGCATGAAACGGCGCATCCTCAATCACCGTGATATCGCTTACTGCGGCGCAGCGCGCCATCGAGCCTTCTAGCAAGTCGTGACTCAGCACCTGGCCTTCTGGCAGGCGGCCAGATAGCACCGCATGCATCGCCCACACATTGAGCAGGCCCTTGCCGGTAAAGGTACCTTCGCCGAACATGTCCTGATAGACCTCCGAGGTCGCGGCGCTGTACGGATCAATGCCGCATTGCCCGGCAAACAGCCAGTGAAAGAGCGTAATGTCGCGGGGCGCTGGCAGTGGCGTGACGACACGCGGCTGCAGGATGCCGTAGCCGGCCACGACCATACGCCCACTGGCGTCGAGCTGCGGCCGGTTGTGGGGGTGCGCAGCCACGCTCACCAGCTCGCGCAACCGTCCGGGCGGCAATTGGGTGTCGCTGTCGAGCGTGACGATGTAACGGGTGTCGGCGTCGATGCGCGATGCATCGCCCAAGTCAAGGAAGTCGGTCTGCGAATTCTCTGCCAATGCTGCGACCAGCAGTTCCAGCTTGCCGCGTTTGCGTTCCCAGCCGATCCAGCGCTGCTCGGTCGGACTGAAGCTGCGCTGTCGATGCAACACGATGAAGCGCGGTCCAACGCCAGCCTCATTGGTCTCTTTGGGATGGCGCGCATTGAGCGCTCCGATCTGCTGCAGCGCGCTGGCAAGCAAGGCGTCGTCCGCAGCGGCATGCGCTGTGTCGGCATCGACCCAGTCGGACAGCAGTGCGAACTGGGCGTGGTGTTCCGGGTTGGCGAGATAATGCAAGTACAAGCGGTGCACCAAATTTTCGATCGATGCGCTGTCACTCAGCATGGTCGGGATCACCACCATCACCCTGTGTTCGGAAGGGATGCCATTCACCAGGGCCAGGCGAGGCAGATATTGGGGCCGCGCCGACTCGCTGATCAGCCGGTTGATCACTGCGACCACGGCTTCGGACGCCGGAAACAGCATCAACACCGCGCCCAGCAGGGTCAACCACCCCGAAGCGCCGGTCAGCCCCGTGTGGAGCCCCGCACTGTGGTGCAACAGCATCCACGCCACCAAGCCAAAAACGCCAAGCAGCAGCGCACTCAAGTAGACCGGCAAGGCTATTCGGCGCAGAACGGTTTGCCAGAGAAGCGCCGCGCGCTCGTGCAAGCCGAGCGCATGCAACAGTGCTGGCCGGCCCGCGCCGAGCAACCAGTACCCGGCCACCGCAGTGGCGCTCTCGGCGTCCGCCGTGGCATGCATCAAATCTAGCAGCGTTTGCGCCACCGACACTTCGCTGCGGCCGCTGCACTTGGCCAGCCGCTCGATGCCATGCAAAGTCTGACCGCGCGTGGTGGCATGTTCGGCTTCGAACACGGGCGAGGTGAGCATCAACCGCATCAGCGTACTGGTGCGGGCGACGATTTCAGGCCAGTCGTCGTCGCCAATAGCACGCAACGAAATGACCGCGTTACTCACACTCAGGTTGTCGGCGGCCTGATCGGCGCTTTGCTGCGTCTGCGTTGCAGCCAGGTCTGGCAGTGCGTTCTGCAGCCATTCGCGAAAGCTGACCGAATACTGGACGTTCGCGGTCGCGCCAAGGTCTTGCAGACGTTGTGCCATCTGTGCCAGAAACACCCGGCCGACGCCGCGCTTACTGAGAAGGATGAGCAACTGGTCAAGCGCCTGCAAGGTGTAGGTTTCGACATGATCGAAGCACAGGTTGGCCACCTCGCGCGCCGCTTTGTTGGTGGCCACGCGCTCGGCCAGACGGCGCAGGTTTTCGATCAAAACGACGCGTAAAGTCGTAGGCAGCGCCCACATCTCGCTCAGGTTCAGTTCGCGGGTTTCCTGGTAGGCGCTCAGGAACTTCATTAGCAGGTCTTCGTCAAACGCACCGTCGGTGTGCGCAACGAAGGCCCAAGCCACGCCATAGACGCGCGGCAGGCCGGCCAGCGGCGGGTCTTGCAGCACTGGCAGGGCGCGGAAATAGCTGCGCGGCAGCCCCTCGTGAATTTCCTTGAGCTGCGCTTCGATCAAGTGAAAATTGTCGAGCAGCCATTCAGCTGCTGGACTAATGTCATAACCGGTGCTGACCTGCTCGCCGATGTAGTGTTGTGCTTCGCGCAGCGCGCGGATGTTGCTGCGCAGGCGCGGAAAAAATGTCGCCGCGCGCCAACTTGGCCTGGCAGCACGATGAGTTTCGCCAAGGCTGCGACCATGTTGTGCAAAACGTTGCAACCCGAAAATCTCGGAACGTATCGGCGGCTCCAGCTCGCCGCGCGCACCATCCAAGATGTCGCACAACGCCTGCGGCGCATTCGGTATCAGGCTCAGCAGTTCGGGTTTCGCCATGCCCTACAACACCAGGAAACCAACACCGATCAGCAGCACGACAGCCACCAGCGTCGTCACGAAGCGCGCCGCCACGAATCCGTGCATGGTCTGTGCAACGCAATGCAAAGCGAACAGGCGGTCACGCGACCCCCGGCACAGGTCCAGGTGCTCTCCCAGAGCCGACAATTCCGTTGGCGATGTGTCAGCAGCGTCGCCAAACGAAGCCGTGCTCCAGCACGTGGTGACGATGACATTGGTGTTCATAAAAGACTCCAGACGCACGGACAAAAAGCCGAGCCGAATAGTTGAGAAATGCATTGAAAACATATGCCTTCGTCTTGTGGACGAGGCCGTTACAAAGCGGTTGATAGATACTATGAAAGATGCGTTGCGGTGTCTGTCAGACGGGGCCCCGAAGGGTGTAGGACAAGCCCCAAAAGAGGACCGTGAAGGCCGATTCTTCCGTCAGAGTGACTCCTTATATTCCCCCCGAAATACGTATTCCATAAGTGCTGATTAAATTCAGAAATTGGAGATTGCGAAATGAGAAATATCAAAAACAGACAAGTTCAGGCCAATGCGCCATGAGCTAAAACTGGAGGCGGCGTGGATGAATAGAAAGCGCCAGCTCAAGAGCGCGAACGACAAACCGGTGAGCCCTGAATAAATGGAACTGGCCCAATTAAGGGCCAAGTTGACTCCGGTGAAGATCGGTGACGGCGCGAAATATCGAGTTCCTGCCTCGCGCTACGTCCGACGGTCAACGCGTGCCCGAGACTTCGACATCCACGCGGCGATCCGGCTGCAGGCAGGCGATCAGTTCCTTGCTTGCTTTCTTGCCGACACAGTCACCGGGCTTGGTCACAGGATCTGATCCGTCTACACCTTTGGCCGCGATCTTGTCAGCCGGGATCCCCGCAGATACCAGATAGGTGCTGACCGCTTCGGCGCGACGCGTCGAAAGCTTCTGGTTGTAGGCGTGCGAACCGATCCGGTCAGTATGGCCCGTTACCGTGATGACGTCAAAGTTGGAGCCCCTCAGGTCTGCCGCAAACTTGTCGAGGTCCTGTGCGCCCGCCGGCTTCACGGTCGTCTTGTCGAAATCGAACAGGGAATCCGCGGAGAACGTCACCTTCGTCGGCACGGGTGGCGGCGGTGGCGGCGTCACGACCTCCGGCTGGGGCTCAGGGGCGATGGCAACGGGTTCGGGCACCACCGCCGCGCGCGGCGTGGGGGCCGGCGTTTTCCCGCCAAACCGATAGAGCAAGCCGACCGAGACCAGATCGATGTCGCCTTTGTTGCCGACGGCATCGTCGATGCGGTAGCGCTCCACCTCGGCGCGCATGGCGAGAGATTCCGAGAAAGCGTACTGAAGTCCCAGACCTAACTTGAGGTTCGTATCACGCGAGCTGGGGTTGGGATTGCGCACACTGACCAATCCAGTTCCGGTGAAGGAGTCGGTGGCTTCCGCGTAGTTCGCACCGACGCGGCCAAACACAGAAAACTTTTCAGTGATCGGCAGAATGCCGACTGCGTCAAGATTGATGCCTCTGAGCTTGATATTGCCGCTCAGTGTTCCCGCGGGTACCGTGGTCGCGGTAAAACCGAACTTGCCCAGATCGAAATAACCGCCTTCAAGGGCAAAATTCTTGTTGAACTGGTAGCCACCAAATATCTTGTAGCCGAGGTCGCGGTCTTCATCGGTGATCGAGGTCGTGCTAAAACCGCCTCCCAGCAGGCCGCTGGTGATCCTCGCGTCGTCGATGGTCGCTCTGGACTGGCCAATGCTGGCCCCACCGTACCAGCCTGCTGAATCGTCCGCCATGGCGAATGGGCTGGCGATGACTGCGAGTGCCAACAAGCCCAGCTTCCCTGTGGCTCTTGCCAATTTGACTCTTGCTAATTTCATGTTTTTCTCCAAGAGAATTTAAAAACTCTTACCACTTTGTCTTGGTTAAGCAATCAAGGTTGGCAGGCATAACGCTGCCGACCCTAGCTTTAAGGCCTCAAGCCTTACGGCAGAGGCACAGTAATGGTGCTGGAGTCCAAGGAGATCGCTGCGGCCGTCGCACCCTGATTCAACGCTCGCCCTTCCAGATTCACACCAGTCTGCAGCGTGATAGCCGTTCCTGCGATCAGGGTTCCCTTCATGATCGAGTTCGTACCAAGAATTACCGCACTCCCCGCTGTCCAAAAGACGTTGGTCGCCTTTGCGCCGCCGGTCAAGACAACCTCACTCGTGCTGAGTGTGGTGATTGCGTTTGAACTCCGCAGGATAAAGACGGCATTCACGTCGCCCTGAGCATCCAGGTAAAGCTTGCCACCGGCGGAAAAGTCAAGCGTGGTTAACGATTCATACAGGCCCGGGTACAGCGTCAGCCCAGTTAGATTGGTGGTTATGGCGGTGGCCGTTCCTCGGGCTGCGGCGTTGGCATAGGTAAACGCGACTAAAGCATCGTCTTTGGCAGCCTGGAGAAGGGTCGGGTTGATCTGCGCACAGGCAGGACCAGCGGCATCAACTTTGTAAATGACCCCCGTCACTTCCGGGCATGTTAGCGGAGAGCTGAACCCGGTTATCTTGGCTCCGGTATCCGGGGTCAAACCGACATCGCCGGTAATCGCGGAAGTCGGAATATTGGTAACCGCCGCGGAAGCCAAAATCGCGAACTTGGCGGACGATCCCAGAGGGACTGGCGTCTGACAGAGAGTTGTCCCCGTATTAAAGGTCCAGACCTTGTCGACTGCAAGCGCATTGCCTGCCAAGTCCTTGACCCCGCTGGCACCGCCTTTGATCGTGGCGATATAGTTGGTCGGTCCAGTGAGATCCGCGACCGGGTTAAAGGATGCAATATTCGTCTGCGCATCGTAGGCCACGACCCCGTTCACGAGCGTGCCGGGGGTTGCGGTTGGCGCCAGCGTAAAGTTGCCCGCAGTGATAATCGTTGCCGGATCCATCGACTTACTGAAGGTGGCGTTGATGGTCTTGTTGAGACAGACCAGTGTGGCAAGATTAGCCGGATTCACGAGAGTCACCGTGGGCGGCGTAGTGTCCAGGGTCGCACTGGTTGTAAAGCTCCATACCTTGTTGAGGGCCAAGGTGTTGCCGGCGAAATCTGCGGCCACCGTGGTAACCGTCGCCGTAAATGTGGTGTTGGTTGGCAGTGTTGCGGGGGTTGTCGGCGTAAAGGTCGCGGTTCTGGCGACGCCAGCGTAGCTCACATCGCCTGCTACGGCAGTTCCGCCAAGTGTTGTGTTCACCACCGTAAAGCTTGATCTGGTGATCGTTGCCTGGTCCATGTCTTTACTGAACGTCGCGGTGATTTTCGTGTTGGGCGCGACGCCGGTAGCACCAGCAGCAGGGACGGTGAGTGTCACGGTAGGCCGGGTCGTGTCAGCCGTTAGACCCGTTTTAAAGTTCCATGCAAAGGCATTTGCCAATGCGAGGCCTGTGGTGTCCTGGGCCCCGGTTGTAATCGTGGCAGTACAGATGGTGTTGGTTGGGAAATTGTTTGTGTGAGAAAAGGTTGCGATGCGGCTTGCGGCGTCATAAATGACGGGTACTGTTATGGCCGTCCAGTTAGGGCAGGCTACCGTAAATGTTGATTCGCTGATCGTTGCACGGGCCATGTCCTTACTGAAGGCGGCTGTGATTTTGCGGTTGATCGATACGTTGGTCGCATTATTGAGCGGGGATACGACGGTCACCGTGGGCGCGATTCCGGCGATGCCGTCTCCGCCCAGAACTGGAGCTCGCCCCCCCCCACCGCCGCATGCTGCCACCAAAGCGCTCAGCAGCAATGCCATGAACCACGGCAGGACTCTGGAATAGCTCTCGAATTTTTTCATTTGCTTTCCCCTATATTTGATCCAAAAAACTATCCATGTAATGGACCGACCCCAGCCGGTTCTTACGTTGACGTTCCGCATAATCGCTTTCGCACATCACATCACATCACATCACATCACAGGTTTAGTGTCACCTTGCGCCGCTAGAGAGTCTGTGCGCTGGCCAACATACGCTGGACAATTTTTACGTTTATTTACAACACGGGTCAATGCCCGAGCGTCAAACGATCGCACCGAATTGGCCGTCTGTTCGACGCCGAACGTAGCGCAGGCCTTTGTTAGTAACCGCACAGACGACAGGCCTCGTCTTCCCGTACGGTATGGCCAGTGTCGTGCCCTTTCCGATCTGGAGACCCTATGCAAAACGATTTCGTGCCCCAGCCTGTGTCATCGCCTGACATGTCCACGGTCAGACATGCGCGTGACACAACGAACTATCCTCATCAATGCACGCAAGAGTGTCGCGCCGACCGTCAGTTCGTCGCGATGCTCAATTCCTATCGAGGCAGCGGCGGTCTCGCACGGGAGCAAGAGGTGGTCGCACTGTTCAAGCGCCGCTGCGGGCCCGATATCGCAACACTCGCAAGCTGGATCGTCGAAAGAGAAGTCATTTGCTTCGAGTGGCAGTCGCAAACATGGCTTCCCTGGTTCCAGTTCAACCACTTTGACATGGCACCTCAACCGGAACTGGACCAGGTATTCGTGGAGCTGACCTCCGTCTACGACCCTTGGGAGCTGGCGAACTGGTTTGCGCGGCCAAACCCATGGCTCGCGGATCGCACCCCTGTCGACACGCTTGTATATGACCTTCCCGTGGTGGTACACGCCGCACGTGCCGACCGATTGATTGCCAACGGATGAGTAACACACGTACCGAGTCCGATAGCTTCGGACCCATCGACGTGCCCTGCGACGCGTTGTGGGGGGCACAGACGGCACGCAGCCTGCGCTTCTTTGCCATCGGCGAGCAGCGCATGCCGCTGGAGGTAATCCATGCGCTGGCTTGGGTCAAATGGGCTGCAGCCCGCGTGCATCGTGATCTGCATTTGCTTGATCCCGCCAAGGCGCAAGCCATCGCCAACGCAGCGCAACGCGTGGCGACGGGTGAATTCGACGCCGAGTTCCCACTCTCGGTGTGGCAGACTGGCTCAGGCACACAAAGCAACATGAATGTCAACGAAGTCGTCGCCAACCTGGCTTCGCGCGCGCTCGGTGGTGGCGTGGGTGCAGAGCGAATGGTTCACCCTAATGACGAGGTGAACCTCGGGCAGTCGTCCAATGATGTTTTCCCGACCGCCATGCACATCGCTGTGGCCCAGCAAGCCAGGCAGCGTCTGCTGCCGGCGCTGAACGAGCTGCTCAGCGCGCTGGCAGCCAAAGCCCTTGCCTTCGAAGCCGTAGTAAAGATTGGCCGCACACATCTGCAAGACGCGACGCCGGTGACGCTGGGCCAGGAGTTCGGTGGCTACGAGGCGCAGCTCACCCTGTGCCAGGGGAGCGTGCGCCATGCACTGGTGGCCGTGCACTCGCTGGCCATCGGCGGAACGGCGGTAGGAACGGGCCTGAACACGCACCCGGAGTTCGGCTCGCGCATGGCGGCAACACTTGCAGACCAGCTCGACTTGCCACTGGTGCAGGCCGACAATCTGTTTGCCGCGATGGCCGGCCATGAAGCCCTGGTGGCATTCCATGCCAGCTTGAAGATGCTGGCAATCGCATTGACCAAGATCGCCAATGACATCCGCCTGATGGGCAGCGGACCGCGCGCCGGGCTGGGGGAACTGCAATTGCCAGAGAACGAGCCCGGCAGCTCGATCATGCCGGGCAAGGTCAACCCGACCCAGGTCGAGGCGCTGACCATGGTGTGTGCCCAAGTGATGGGGCACGACGTAGCGATCAGCTTCGCCGCGAGCCAAGGGCACTTCGAACTCAATGTCTACAAACCGCTGATCGCACTGGACACACTCGACAGTGTGCGTCTTCTGGCCGATGCGATGCGCAGCTTCGCCCAGCACTGCGTGGTCGGCATTCTGGTCAACGAGGCGCGTGTTGACGAGTTGCTACAAGCATCCCTGATGCTCGTCACCGCGCTGACGTCGCACATCGGCTACGACCGCGCAGCGCAGATTGCGAAGCATGCCCACGCCCATGGCACCACGCTGCGTGAAGCGACGCTAGCGCTCGGTGGAGTGAGCGCAGAGCAGTTCGACGCTTGGGTAGACCCTCACCGGATGCTCGGCACGCGCACCGACCAGAGCCTGTTGACACCGGGCCATCCGCAGGCTGGCAGGGGTGGGCGGTAACGCGCCTCAAGACAGTAAAAGTTTGCCACTATGTTCGCCAACGCACTGAACAGTGCGTTGCATGCGCCTAAGCTGTTCAGTAGCCGGGTGCGACAGCTTAGGTTGTGCCGGTTTTTCACGGACGTCTCGAAGCCATCCGTGCCACTATTTTCCAATTTAAAAGGAATTGCCATGAACCGTTTGATGCTGATTTCGGCGTTGCTCGCCACGTTGAGTCTGGGTGCTTGTGACAGACCCGCCGTTGTCAATGTTCCTGCCACGCCCGTCGCTGTGCCCGGACCCGCGGGACCGACCGGCGCGACAGGCAGCCAAGGCAATGATGGAAGCACGGGCGCAACCGGCAAGTCCGGCGACGGTACCACTGTGATCGTGATGCCTCCAGCTTCTGCGCCAGCGAACTAAATTTGCTTACTACTTCGAGGAGAAACTTATGAGCTTGGGAACCATATTATTGATCGTTCTGATCCTGATGCTGATCGGCGCCTTTCCGAGCTGGCCGCACAGCAGGAACTGGGGCTACGGGCCCAGTGGTGGGTTGGGGTTGGTGGTGATCATCATCATCGTGTTGCTGTTAATGGGGCGCTTGTGACGGGTCGTCTCGCCCTGCGGTCAGGGTGATGCGAACGCGGCGCTTGAGAGCCTCGCTGATTGGCGTGGTGGCCTTCGCACTCGCCGCCTGCGGTGAGGTGGCCAGGCTGCCGATTTCTGCCGGCACCGGGCCACAGCCCACGTTGCCAGCGCCACAGCATACGCTGATTCCAACAGTAAACATCGCACCCGCCAAGGGCTGGCCACTTGGTGCGACGCCGCAGGCGGTGCCGGGTACACGTGTGGCAGTCTTCGCCAGAGACCTCGACCACCCGCGCTGGCTTTATGTATTGCCCAACGGTGATGTTCTGGTGGCAGAGACCAATGCTCCGCCCAAGCCCGAAGACGCCAAGGGCCTCAAGGGCTGGCTGATGGGTCTGGTGATGAAAATGGCGGGCGCTGACGTGCCCAGCGCCAACCGCATCACACTGCTGCGCGACACCGATGGTGACGGGGTGGCGGATTTGCGCTCGGTGCTGCTAAAAGGACTGAGCTCGCCTTTCGGCATGGCACTGGTGGGCAACGATCTTTACGTGGCCAACTCGGATGCGGTGCTGCGCTTTCCTTACGCCGCTGGCGACACGCGTATCACGGTGCCGGGCATCAAGGTGGTGGAGTTGCCGGCTGGCCCAATCAACCATCACTGGACCAAGAACCTCATCGCCAGTCCGGACGGAAGCAAGCTCTATGTGACCGTAGGCTCAAACAGCAACGCGGCCGAACGGGGTATGGAGGTGGAGGCGGAGCGAGCCGCCATCTGGGAGGTAGACATAAAAAGCGGCGCGCACCGCATTTTTGCGTCCGGCCTGCGCAACCCGAATGGCATGGCTTGGGAACTTCACAGCGGGGCGTTGTGGACTGTGGTGAACGAACGCGACGAACTCGGCAGCGATCTGGTTCCCGACTACCTGACATCGGTGCGCGACGGCAGCTTTTACGGCTGGCCCTACAGTTACTACGGCCAGCATATTGATGAGCGTGTGACGCCGCAGCGACCCGAACTGGTGGCCCAGGCGATTGCACCGGACTATGCATTGGGATCCCACACCGCCCCGCTGGGCCTGGCGTCTTCCGTCGGTACCACGCTGCCCCCAGCCTTCGCCAACGGCATGTTCATCGGTCAGCATGGCTCGTGGAACCGCCGGCCCCACAGTGGCTACAAGGTGATCTTCGTTCCATTTGAGGGCGGCAATCCTGCGGGCGCGCCGATTGATGTGCTGAGCGGGTTCCTCAGCGAAGAAGGCAGTGCCTTCGGCCGGCCGGTCGGTGTGGTGCTCGACAAACAGGGAGCGTTGCTCGTGGCCGACGACGTGGGCAATATAGTCTGGCGCGTGACTTCTCGGCGCTAGTTCTCGCGCTTGACATACTCTGACCAGGCTTCATCCATCGCCAAGCCGCTTTACCAGCAAAGCATCGGTCAATGCTTGGCATGTTCGTTAGCGTACAGACGAAACCCTCTTGACTTGGCCAAATGGAACATAGCACCACAGTCGAAGATGCGCGGTGTGTACGTCGTCCCGAAAATATCACCTGGAACTATTACCATGTTGAATTCTGAGTCCCCAAGGTCAGAACTAAAGTCTAATTACCGCGATGCCGGCCCTGCCGTTATCGAGCTACTACGAGGTGGGGACAGGGTTGTTGATGTTCACAGCGACGCCGCCGTTGCATTGCGTGCATGCTCATCGTCGCCAGGCCAGGCTGTGGATATTGCGACCGAGGATTGCAACGACCTGTTGAGCGCCGTGGCGGCAAGACTCAGGTTGACCGTTGGCACCTGCCTGACCTCGATTTCCAGGCCGCATTTGCAACTGCAGAACACAGCGACTCGGGTCCAAGCCAACGTTCTGGAATGCGCCATGGCACTGGACCAACTACACATTACACTGACGCACGAATTTGAACGACGCCAACAACTCGAACTGGAAGTTTTCGATGCGAAAACTGCACTGGCACAGTCTCGCGCAGAACTCGTTAGTACTCAGGACGGAGAGAGGCATGCTCGCCACCTGGCCTTGCATGACAGTCTGACATCGCTACCAAACCGCGGCTTCTTTCTCGATCAACTTGATCACGTACTGGCCCTTGCCGCAACAAAGCGCCAATCGTTAGCAGTACTGTACCTCGACCTCGATGGTTTCAAACCGGTCAATGACGCACATGGGCACGGCGTCGGGGATGAACTACTCAGGATCATCGCTGCGCGATTGACCCAATCTGTTCGTACTGAGGACATGGCGGGACGCCTTGGGGGCGACGAGTTCGCGCTCCTGCTTGGGGATTTACCTAACCGGGAGCAACTGAGCCATCGGGCCTGCAAGTTGCTCGATGCGGTGTCCTCCCCCATCAAAATCGGAAAGCTCGATCTTATCGTGCGGCCCAGCATCGGTATTGCGATGTATCCCTCTGATGGCACTACCGCCGAAGCGCTGCTCGGAAATTCCGATGCGGCGATGTACAGCGCCAAGCGGAACCAGACTGGCTATGCGTTTTTCGATGAATGCGCCGACATACGACTCGGACTAAGGGGCTGATCCGGCAGCGCGGTGTCCGCATTAACTGCGATACGGCAATGGCGGCGCTTTAATCGCGATCACGGGAGCGGCTCATCAGACCAACCAGCGCCATCAACGCAGCGCCGGCAGCGGCGGCGATCAGCAGCGCCTTGACCGGCTCGTCCTTGACATAGTTCACCGTGCTGGCTGAGGCGCGCGCTGCCTTGTTGTGCAGTTGCCGTGAGCTGTCATGAATAGCATCCATACCATGCCGCCTCAGCGCGCTGGCTTGCTCGGTGGCGCGATTCAACAGCGGCGCGGCTTGGTGACGCATGTCCTGCATAGCGTCGGCCAGACTGTCAAGCGCTTCGCTGGCTACACGCTGAGTTGACTTGATGGCCTGGTCTGCGAGGCTGTTGGATTGTTCTAAAGCCTTTTTGGTAAACATAAGTGCTCCTTTGAGGTGGAATGAGATTGAGTGCAACTCACGGCGCCCAAGCGCCGATCACGTTCAGTCAGGCCCAGACGTCAGCGCTTCCTGATGAGCCCCAACAAAAAACTGGCTATAGCCAGGATCGCGAACACGATGAAAAGAATCTTTCCAATTTCCACAGCGCTGGCGGCAATACCACCGAAGCCGAACAAGGCGGCGATCAATGCAATAACAAAGAATACAACGGCATAGTGCAGCATGACAGAACTCCTGATGGGACGAGCGGTAAGCCGGTCGGGTTGAAACCTTCGCAACCTATATCGCTACGATAAATTGAGTATGACCCTTCGCGAAGGCGGCGGCGATAGGCTGCCCTGCCGCGAAACTGTCGGGGGAGTTCGTGAGCTCGCGTAGGACTTTGCTGACAGACTTTTTAACGAGGGGCTCAATTCGCCCTATTGGCCTTAGGTTCCTGGGCTCTACCGAGCGTCAATTCCGGCAGTTTTGCTTGGATCAGCGTGCCTTGTCCCGGCGCGGACACAACAACCAGGGTCCCACCTTGGGCCTTGACGCGAAAACGCATGCCCACCAGCCCGTACGCAGAACTTGGCTTCGTGATGGTGTCGAAGCCGACGCCATCATCGCGAACCGAGACTTCCACCTGACCGTCTCGTGCGCCCAAACTCACCCAGACATGGCTCGCCTGGGCGTACTTGGTGATGTTGGTAATGGCTTCCTGTACCAGACGATAGACCATCAATTCGGCGGTCGCCTCCAGCTTGACAGGTTCCAGCGCGCAATGAACCTCGACGCCTGAGTGCTCGGCGAACTCGCGCGCCAGAATTTCGAGTGTTGCCACCAGTCCCAAGTTGCTCAGTGCCGACGGCCGCAGGTCCTCGATGATGCGGCGTCCCAGCGCAATGCCGCTGTTGAGCGTGCCAACCAAATGTGCAAGTAGATCCAGGGCCTCGGGTGCCGTGCCGGCCAACCGTGACTTGATGCGAGCCGCGTCGAGCTTGGCCGATGTGAGCAGCGCACCCAGGTCGTCGTGCAAGTTACGCGCCAGGCGGTTGCGCTCGTCTTCGCGCGCGGTTTGCAGGTGGTGGGTCAGTTCGGTCAGTTGGGCCGTGCGCTGAATAACCTCGATTTCCAGCCGGTCGCGTTCGCTTTGCACGATGCGTTGCAGTTCCTGTTGCTGTTTTTTGAGCGCGAGGGTCTGTCGAAGGACCATGAAAAGGGCCAGCAGGCTGATGGCGCTCAACACCGCCATGCCGATACGGCTGAGCATCAGCGTGCGGTAAATATCGCTTCGGCCTTGCACAACGTTCGCCGTCTGAAGTTCCAGTAGTTGCACGCTAAACATCCGGACGGCATCCATCTTCTCCTTGCCAATATCGCTCAACACGAGTTCCGTCACCGCTTTGCCCTTGCCTTCGTCGTACAGACGGATCGTCATCGCAAGTTCCGACAGCTTGGCTTCCGTCAAGGTGTGCAACTTCCTGAGCACCTCCCTGGACTTTGGTTCTTCGCCGTAGTACAAATCCAGCAACTGGAACGATTCACCGATTTTCTTGAGCGCCTTGTCATAAGATTGAAGGTACTCTTTGCGGCGGGTCAGCAAATAACCGCGCTGCCCGGTCTCGGCGTCCATGAGGCTCAGTTGCAAGTCCTGGATGCTCGTGCCTGCTGCCCCCATCGTGCCAAGTTCGTTGAGCGTACCGACCGACTGCCAGTATGAGCCTTCACTAATGACTACCATCGCCACAACCGCAAGACAGGCCAGAGGAAAAACAACCCGGCTGGGTTTGACGACCTTGAAAAAATCCATCTTCAATCCTTACCCAAAAATGTGGGATCATGCAGCATGGAACACTGCCACATACCATGATTCGAATTGCCATCGTTGACGACCATGCCATGGTGCGCGCCGGGTTGCGCCAATTTTTTGCGGACCAGACGGACTTCGCCGTTGTCGCCGAAGCGGCCAACGGTCGTGAGGCGCTCGACATCGTGCGCAAGGGCGAGGTCGATGTGATCGTGATGGACATCGCCATGCCGGACCACAGCGGCGTCGATGCACTGGCAGCAATCAAGGCACGCGCACCCGACCTGCCGGTGCTGATCCTGAGCGGGTTTCCGGAAGAACATTACGCCACCACCCTGCTGCGGCAGGGCGCCAGCGGCTATTTGAACAAAGACTGCGACCCGGAAGAAATCGTCAAGGCGATCCGCACGGTGTACCGAGGGCGCAAGTACATCACCGCGGGTGTGGCCGAGCGCCTCGCAGAGGGCTTGAGCGGTGATGGCAACACGCTGCTTCATGAACAACTATCGGAACGCGAGTTGCAAGTGTTTCTGCGGTTGGCCAAGGGTGAGGCCGTCGGCCACATGGCGGTCAGTTTGTCGCTCAGTGTCAAAACGGTCAGCACCTATCGCACCCGGGTGATGGAGAAAATGAAACTCGAATCCAACAGTGACCTGACCTATTACGCGCTGAAAAATGGCTTGATTCAGTAGGCACTGATCATGCCAGTGCTCTGTTACCGATCTCGCCGGCGGCCAGTTGACCACAGTACAGGATCAGGGCATCGATTTCGGTCGACTTGTCAAACACCCTGTCCGCACCGAGTTCCAGGCATTTCCACCGAATGTCCTGGGTGGCGTAGTTGCTCAGCACAACCAGCTTGTGCCGTTTCGGCAGCCTGTTCACAGCCCTGAGCACGCCCAAACCAGAGCCTCCCTTCAAGAAGATGTCGACGATCACCAGGCCGACATGGTTGCTCGGTTGCGTGAGCCACTGAACCGCAGTCAATTCGTCCTCGGCCGTGCCAACCACCTCGACCGGCACGAGTTCTTCCAACGTTGCGATCAGACTCTCACGAATGACCGGGCTGTCTTCGACGATATAGGTCTTGAGCTGATGCATGAACTGTGGCGCTACTTCCTTGAAATCCAGAGCCGATGGGTTGCGCCCTGCGTCACCGTGATGCTTATTGCCGAGGCAATTCGCTGCCGGTGAAATGTGAAACATAAAAAATCTGCTCGAGTATGCCTTCTAAATCATAACGAGACCATCGGGCGCAAGCGCACTTCGTTGTCGGAAGATTCCTACACCACTTGATCTTCAAGCGGACTCAGCCGCGTGGCGCGACCATCAACGTAGGACATTTACTACTGCGATTGGCGATGCAGCCCGCTGTTCAAGGTGCCGTACGCATCCCATACTTCACTGTCCATAACTTTTTGCAGGAACATCAATGAATGTAATTTTCAAAAGTGCTTTAGCGGTGGCCGCAGTGGCTATTGCCACGCAAGCGGCCGCCCAGGTCACATTTTACGAACATGACGACTTTCAAGGCCGGTCCTTCAGCACGGAGAAACCAGTCAGCAACTTCGATCGCTCTGGCTTCAATGACCGCGCCTCGTCGGTTGTGGTTCTCCGCGATCGTTGGGAGGTTTGCGAAGACGTCCGGTTCAGCGGTCGATGCGTTATCTTGCGTCCGGGCAGGTATCCGTCGCTGGCCGCGATCGGCTTGAACGGCCGCGTTTCATCGGTGCGGACCGTGAGCAGGAACGCGCGCATCGATGACAATCGTTATGCGCCCGCACCTGCTCCGGTTTACGACAACCGTCGGCGCAACGGCGAGCGGCTGTACGAGGCAAACGTCACTTCCGTCCGTGCGGTGGTAGGACCACCCGAGCAGCGATGCTGGGTCGAGCGCGAGCAAGTTGTACAGAATCAAGGAAACTCCAACGTTCCCGCAGCGATTGCCGGCGCCGTCATTGGCGGTATTCTCGGTCACCAGATCGGTGCCGGTACCGGTAAGGATCTTGCTACTGCCGGTGGCGCTGTCGCGGGAGCCGCAGTGGGCGCCAACATGGGTCGCAACGACGGCGGTCAGCAAGCATCGACCCAGAACGTCCAGCGTTGCGAAAGTGTACCCAACCAAGCCCGCCCCCAATATTGGGATGTCACCTACAACTTCCGGGGCCAAGAGCATCGCATACAAATGACCACCCCGCCCGGACCCACGATGACCGTCAATGATCGGGGTGAGCCCCGGACATAATGCCTGACGCATTGCGCGGAGCAAAGCGGCCCTCCAGGGTCGTCTTGCCTCGCATGCTCAGGTGAGATCCACTGGTCCGCAAGCGAGAGTGGTTGTGACAGGAACTCTCGCTACGGGATCAGGGCAATGAGCAACCGCGACGCGCCGGGCGGCTAAGCCAGGTGCACCGCGCGTCGATCATCATCAGGGTTTGCTGACTTCGTGGCCGATAACACCGCCGATGGCTGCACCGCCGATGGTTCCGCCTGCGCTGCCGCCCGTAAGAATGGCGCCTCCGACGGCACCGGCGCCAGCGCCGATGGCGGTATTCCTATCCTGCGTCGACATGCCGGAACAAGCACCCAAGCCGACCAGCATTGCGGCGGCAACGGCACTAAGTGCGAATTTCTGTATCGTTTTCATAGGATTACCTCTTTTTCAAACATTGATTGAGTTTCCGGTGCTTCTCACACCATGGAGTGCAACTGGCTATTTGCCAAAGCGCGCCTTGACTTGGGCCAGACAATAATCTTTGGCCCCACCCGCGTACAGGTCGCACTTTTCCTTCTCCACCTTGTACTGGGCATCAAGCTTTTCTGCAGCGGCGTCCTTACGGGCACCGGTGGATTTCTCGTTGGCTGTAGCATTCGCATCCGAGGTTTTCATCTGAACCGTGGCGTCGGCTTTGGCGGCGATTTCTGCCGCCTTCGCTTCCTTCACGCAAACATCCTTTGCGTTGCCTGTCAGTTCATTGCATCGTTCTTTCGCCACGGCATAGTCGGCCTCCGCCTTGGCGACGCGCACCTGATAGTGGGTCTTCCGGGTGGGCTTGTAGCTGGCTTCGAGTTCGGATTTTGCGATCTTCTCCTTGCCCTTGGCCTCGGTTACGCAGATATCCTTCGGGTTACCGGACAATGAAGCGCAGCCCGCCTTGGCCGACTTGTACTCGGCCGCAATCTTGTCCTTGCCGACCTTATAGTCGTTCTTTGACATGCTTTGCGCCATCGCGCCAGCGCTGAATGCGAGGCTGACCGCAAGCGCGATCACGTTAATGTTGAGTTTGTTCACTGTCGGTCCTTCATGTGGTGAGTTTGGGATCTATACATTGGCAAGCAATGCCATGCATATACGTCTCGTCGCCAAAACCGCGCTGTTTCCAGCCACTACGTATGGCCACGGTGAAAACATCGCAAGCATGCTGGCTTGGATGAATTAAGGTTAGGGCGAACGCTCCTCGCCGTCTGTTCGCTGACGCACATAATTGACCGCCAAGGAGAGGAATTTCAGCTCAAGGGTCCGGTACTATGCAGCATGACCCGACATCTCTACCTACTTACCGGCGCATCACGTGGCATGGGGTTGGCCATTGCAGAGCAGCTGCTTTCAGCCAATCACTTTGTTCTTTGCATTTCCCGCCACACCAACGAAGCGTTGGCATCCCATGCTGCCAAACTGGGTAGCCAGCTTGAACAATGGCCGCTGGATCTGGAACACAGCGTTGAAGCTTCCGCCATGCTGGCGCAATGGCTGGACAGTCGCAAGACAGGCTCATTTGCCAGCGCAACACTCATCAACAATGCGGGCGTGATGCCCCGCATTGCGCCCCTGAGTGAGTCCGATCCGATCGATCTGGTCCGGGCTCTGCGAGTGGACCTGGAAACACCCCTGCTGCTCACCGCTGCATTTTTACGCTCGACAGAACTTTGGGACATACCACGCAAGGTGCTCAACATTTCGTCCGGACTGGGACGCCGGGCGATGGCATCCCAAGCAGGCTATTGCGCCGCCAAAGCTGGCATGGACCACTTCACACGTTGCCTCGCACTGGATGAAGCACTCAAACCCCATGGCGCACAAGTCTGCTCGCTGGCACCCGGTGTGATTGATACCGACATGCAATTACAACTGCGCGGGGCTGACGCGTCGGCATTTCCGGATCAGAAAAATTTTATCGACCTCAAAATTAACGACCAACTCACATCCCCAACTGACGCCGCAACCCAGGTACTGGCCTACCTTGCGCGCCCCGATTTTGGTCGCAATCCAATTGGCGATGTACGCGACTGCCACCCGGGCAAGAAGTCAATAGATCAGTAAGATGTCGACAAACGTTTTATCGCAAACTGCGACGTTTTTTCACCTTTCCCAATTTTGGAGATTCCCATGAGCCGTGAAGTTGTTGTTGTCAGCGGTGTGCGCACCGCAATTGGTACTTATGGTGGCAGTTTGAAGGATATCCCCCCCACCGAGCTGGCAGCGCAGGTGGTGCGTGAATCGCTGGCGCGGGCCAACGTGGATGGCAAAGACGTCGGCCATGTGGTGTTTGGCCATGTGGTCAATACCGAGCCGAAGGATATGTACCTCTCCCGTGTGGCGGCTGTCAACGGCGGCTGCGCCGAGGGTACACCGGCGTTCAACGTCAACCGGCTGTGCGGCTCGGGCTTGCAGGCCATCATTTCGGCCAGCCAGTCAATTTTATTGGGTGACACCGACATCGCCATTGGTGGCGGCGCCGAGAACATGAGCCGCGGTCCCTATGTCAGCCTCACGGCCCGCTGGGGTGCCCGCATGGGCGATACCAAAATGGTCGACATGGTGGTGGGCGCGCTGCACGACCCCTTCCACACCATTCACATGGGCGTAACCGCCGAAAACATCGCCGCCAAGTGGGGCATCAGCCGGGACGAGCAGGACGCACTGGCCGTCGAGAGCCACAACCGGGCACAACGCGCGACCGAAGCCGGTTACTTCAAGGAGCAGATCATGCCGGTCATGCTCAAGAGCAAGAAGGGCGACGTGGCCTACGCGACGGACGAGCATTTCCGTCCCAATTGCACCCTGGCTGACATGGCCAGGCTCAAGCCTGTTTTCATCAAGGAAAACGGCACCGTTACCGCTGGCAACGCCTCGGGCATCAACGACGCCGCCGCTGCCGTGGTGCTGATGGAAGCCGGCACCGCCAAGGCGCGCGGCCTGAAGCCGCTGGCGCGTCTGGTGGCCTACGCACACGCTGGCGTCGACCCCAAGTACATGGGTATTGGCCCCGTACCGGCTACGCAGCTGGCACTGAAGAAAGCCGGACTGACGGTGAAGGACCTTGACGTGATTGAGGCCAACGAAGCCTTTGCCGCACAAGCCTGCGCCGTCTCGCGCGACTTGGGGCTGGACCCCGCCAAGGTCAACCCCAATGGCTCAGGCATCTCGCTGGGTCATCCCATTGGAGCGACCGGCGCGCTGATCACGGTCAAGGCCCTGTACGAATTGGAGCGAATCGGTGGTCGGTACGCACTGGTCACCATGTGCATCGGTGGCGGTCAGGGTATCGCCGCCATCTTTGAGCGCGTGTCCTGATCTTGATAACGGCAGGCGGAACGGGCTATGACAACTCGCAAGCACTGGAGTCTGGGGGCCAAGCTGGCTCTGGTGGCTCTGCGCCAAAAGACCTATGTCACCGCCTTGCGCCAGTATTTGAGCCTGTTGGCTGGCGAAGCCGCCATTGTGGGGGTTGATCTCGAAGCCGCTGACTCGCCTTTGGTTCAGTAGAGCCCCTTCAACGAGCAGCGCTTAAATAGCAATTAGCAGCACTCATGCTGTTAATTGCTATGTTTATAGTAGCTGCTTACGCAAGTAGCACGGGGGCTACAGGCAGATTTAGCATCAACCAAGCAGCACCGGCAGCCCCTGCCGGTCAAACGGAATAAACGTTCCCAACGTGCCGGCCTTGATGGCTTCGACCATGCGCTCCAACGGTTTTTCCGCCGCCTCGCTGGTCGGCGCGAGCCCGTCACATCCAGATAGAGCGGCGGCGAACACGATGCTCCACTCTTGACCAAACTGGGTCGACTCTTGCACCAGGTCGTAACAATTGAGCAGTTCTTCAGCGGATTTATCCACGCACATGGTAGGCACCAGCGCGCCGCCTTGGCCTGAGGCAATTCTTCGAATCCACCCACGCAGCATGCGTTTTGTCCTGTTTCAACCGCAAACGATGGGAATTTTCAGAATTTTCCTGCCTACCATTTTCACTACCAGTAGCGTTCAGATACACATCTGACCACTACCTATAGTGCTGGCACAGCTAAAATCGTTCAACCAAGCTTGCTTTATATCAATGACACCGCCAAAGCTCGGCCCTAGTATTCCACAGTCTTTTTCAGGAAATACGTCATGTCTCAAAAAACCCCCGAACGAACAAAACCAGCCACAGCGCTCGCACCTCAGCAAATCAGCGAAGAAGTGCTTCTTGAAAAATACAGCAAGGGATCCGAAAAAACCATATTTGACGTCAATCAGCGCGTTGCGCGTGCTTTGGCTGAAGTCGAAGCACCGGAGCACCAAAAGCAGTGGGAAGCCAAATTCCTGCAAGCACTGCAAAATGGATTCCTGCCAGCCGGACGCATTCAATCTGCCGCTGGCACGGATCTGGCCGCCACGCTGATCAACTGTTTTGTGCAACCTGTCGGCGACTCCATCGCCCACGTGGAAGATGGACACCCCGGCATCTACACCGCCCTGACCGAGGCCGCCGAAACCATGCGTCGCGGCGGTGGCGTGGGTTATGACTTCTCACGTATTCGACCGCGTGGCGCTTGGGTTGGCAGCACGCAAAGCAGCGCGTCAGGGCCTGTCAGTTACATGCGCGTATTTGACCGCTCATGCGAAACCGTCGAATCCGCTGGCTCCCGACGTGGCGCGCAAATGGGTGTTTTGCGTTGTGACCATCCTGATATTGAAGAGTTCATTCACGCCAAGGACACGGGCGACTTGAAAAACTTCAATATTTCGGTGGGTGTCAGCGACGCCTTCATGGAAGCGGTGCAACAGAACAGCGAGTTCGCCCTGATCCATCGCGCCGAACCTGGCACCGCCCAAAAAGCGGCGGGCGCCTACCAGGCCAAGGACAGTGGCTTGTGGGTCTACCGTAAATTGCAGGCGCGCGAGTTGTGGGATCAAATCATGCGCTCCACCTACGATCATGCAGAGCCTGGCGTATTGTTCCTGGACCACATCAATCGGGACAACAACCTGTCCTATTGCGAAACCATTGCCACCACCAACCCTTGCGCAGAACAACCCCTGCCCCCTTACGGCTGCTGCTGCCTCGGCTCCATCGACCTAACCCGGTTCATCGATCATCCCTTTGAAGAAAATGCCCACTTTGACAGCGTGGCATTTGCCGAAGTGGCGCGTGTTGCCACACGCATGCTGGACAACGTGCTGGACGTGACGGTGTGGCCGCTACCGCAACAACAGGAAGAAGCTCGCAGCAAGCGTCGCGTGGGTCTGGGCTTTACCGGAATGGGCGATGCACTGGTGATGCTCAACCTGCGCTACGACACGCAGGAAGCGCGTGACATGGCCAGGCAAATCGCCGAGTTGATGCGCGACACCGCCTACGATGCATCGGTTGAACTGGCGCGCGAGCGCGGGGCCTTCCCGCTGTTCAATGCCGACCTGTACCTTAGCGGCCAGACATTTGCATCGCGCTTATCCCCTGCCATGAAAGAACGCGTTCGTGCCCACGGTCTTCGCAATTCGCACCTGCTCTCCATTGCGCCTACCGGCACCATCAGTCTCGCATTTGCGGATAATGCCAGCAACGGTATCGAACCGGCATTCAGCTGGAGCTACACCCGCAAAAAACGCATGCCTGACGGCAGCTTCAAAGAATATGCGGTGGAAGATCACGCCTGGCGTCTTTATCGCCACCTGTATGGTGAGAATACGGCACTCACCCCCGCCTTTGTCACGGCACTGGAAATGAGCGCACAAGCCCATGAAGCCATGGTGGCAGCCGTAGCGCCTTTCATCGACACCGCCATCTCCAAAACCGTCAACGTACCGGCTGACTACCCCTATGCCGACTTTCAGCACCTGTATATGGAAGCATGGCTGTCTGGTTTGAAGGGACTGGCCACGTACCGGCCGAACTCGGTACTGGGGTCAGTGTTGAGCGTCACACCAAGCTCTGCACCGACCACCGCGACACCCTTGCAGATCGACGGCGCCAATTACCGTTTGTCACTGGAACGCCTGCCTGCCCCGGTGCTGTCCTCCCTGCGCTGGCCGAGCCGGCCCAATCTGCCTGCGGGCAACCCGGCGTGGACTTTCATGGTGCATCATCCCTTTGGGGACTTCGCGCTGTTCGTAGGTGAACTGGCGGCAGAAGAAGGCGGCGCACCCAAACCTTTCGAGGTGTGGGTCAATGGCACCGACCAGCCGCGCGGTTTAGGCGCACTCTCCAAGACGCTTTCAATGGACTTGCGTGCCAATGACCCCGCGTGGCTGCAACTGAAACTGGACGCCTTGGCCACAGTGGCAGAAGAGCACTCATTTGAGATGCCATTTCCACCGCACGGTGAACTCCGTTTATTCCCGGGCGTAGTGGCCGCCACGGCAGCAGTCATCCGCTGGCGTTGCGACCAGCTCAAGGCTTTGGCCGGCACGGACACCACGGTGCCAACACCCGTGATGGATGCCATGTTCAGCCGGGGTGAGCCGCAAACAGGCCCTTCCGGCACGCTGGCGTGGTCGGTGGATGTGGACAATCCCGCCACGGGCGAAGACTTCACGGTCACCCTCAAAGAGGTGAACCTGCCCGGCCATGACGGCGCCATCGTCACCCGGCCTTGCGCCGTGGGCTTTTCAGGCAACTATCCCAGAGCACTGGATGGACTGGCCAGACTGCTGTCACTGGACATGCGGGTGATTGATCCGGCCTGGATCGGCATGAAGTTGCGCAAGCTGCTCAACTACGCCGAACCACTGGGCCACTTCATGGCCTTCGTGCCAGGTTTGCCGCATGGTGAGCGTCGCCAGCAGACCTGGCCTTCTACTGTGGCGTATATCGCGCGCCTCATCATTCACCGCTATGCCATGCTGGGCGTACTGGACGAAGAAGGCTTTCCATTACGTGACATGGGTGTGCTCGACGCGCCCAATCATCAGGAGGCACCGAGCACCATGGCCGGCAAAGTTTGCCCGGAGTGCGGCAACCCCACCGTCATTCACAAAGACGGTTGTGATTTTTGTACCGCTTGCGGCTATGTCGGGCAGTGCGGTTGAGGTAGAAAACCCTGCGGTTTAGTCGCGCACCACCAGCACTGGCAGCTTGGTGTGCGACAAAACCGCTTGCGTGACACTGCCAAGCACCAGTTTTTCCAGGCCACTGCGGCCGTGCGAGCCCATGATGATCAAATCGGCCGGCAGCGACTCGGCCGCCTGCACCACGCCCCGCCAGGCGGCGTGAGATTCAATCACGGAGGTGTCCACGCTGACACCCGCTTCCTCAAACGCGGTTTTCGCCGCCTTGATCGCCGCGTTGGCCTCGGCGGTAGCCGCACTCAGATACTCGGCCTGACCATACGCAAAATCCGTCCCGACCCCGGTAAACGGGTATGGATCGATGACAAAAATCGCGGTAACACGACTGCCGAAAGCTTTCGCCAAACCGATGGCCTTGCCAACCGCCAACTGCGCGGTCGATGAACCATCTACCGGAACGAGTATGTGCTTGAACATGATGAAAACTCCTTTTGATTTGACCGCGTCAAGTGTCTGATTGACTGACTCGTAAAACCTTGACTGAAATCAACTGACTAAATATCTTCCTGAAAACCCGCGGCGCGAAGGGTCACCACCAGCGTATCACGATGCCCGCCCTGCGCATCTGGTGTGATGGGCTGGATCGGCGTTGACTCGTGAATCACGCGGGCATCGTCCAGCAACAACACCGACCACGGCTCGGCCAGTGTGAAGCGTTGACCGTTCGGCCCGGCAGCGTCAAACACACGGGTCTCCCCACCCTTGACGCCTTCCCGGTTCACCAGAAACACGGCGACCATGTCGACACCGTCGCGATGCGCCCCCTCCGGCGTGGGCCGCCCGATACCATCCGTGGTGTCAATGCGGAACTGGTGCACCTCGACAAACCAGGGTTTTACGCCTTTCAGGCCTGAGCACACGCCGCCCAGCCACACCAGCAAGGGGTTCCACACCGGCTGGGCCAGCAGCTCGGGCAAGATCGGCTCAAACAAGCGCTGCATACCGCCATGCAAGGCGTTGTAGGCCACCGGCTGCCAGTGCGCTCGATGGGGCACCTGGGTCACCTGCCCGTCCTGTACCACAAAGCAGGAATGCCGACGCCGACGGTAGCGGCCTCCATCCTTGAGAAAGGTATCCGGAGGAAGCCCGGCCCACAGGGGGCGCAAGGCAGCCAGCTCATCTAACGGGCACCCACTCAGGGCGCTCACGCTGCGTGCATCCAGCACGCCATAGCCCTGCTGCCGCAGAACCGTACCGAGCTCACTGGGCGCGGCCAAAGAAGGAGAAGGAAACGAAGTACTCATGGACCCCAAGCTTACCGCGTCAAGTTTCGGACGCACGCGTCGGTCAATGCTATTTGTCGGGCCAACGGGTCCATAAGGATTCCGATTGGCAGTTTTATGACTTTGGTCAACCCCAGAAAACCGGATTCCCGTATGCTCGCGCAATCTTTTTATGGAATATCGGTATGTCCACACTGCAATGGTCTGATTCGCTCGTACTTGGTTTGCCCTTCATGGACGACACGCACCAAGAATTTGTTGACTTGCTGGCCATCGTCGTCAATGCGACTGACGACGACCTGCTGCCGACCTGGCAAACCTTGATTAAGCACACCGACGAGCATTTCGGTCGCGAAGACCAATGGATGCAGGACACCCATTTCTCCTCAAGCAACTGCCATTCGATGCAACACAAGGTGATTTTGCAGGTGATGCGCGAAGGCGACCTACGCGGACAGGCCGGCGAGCTTGACGTGGTTCGGCAAATGGCCCGCGAACTCGGCATCTGGTTTCCGCAACATGCGCAAAGCATGGACGCTGCCCTCGCCTTGCACCTGCGCGGCGTCGGCTATGACACAGCCACCGGCATCGTTCACTCGCCCCAGGCGTTGCCCCAGGAGGTGATTCATGGCTGTGGCGGCGCGACCTGTTCCAGCCCGGAAAGCGACGCCGCACAAGCGCCTGCCGACCACCTTCCCGTCTGATACTTTGGAAGAGCAGGAACGAGCATCCCTGCGCCATCGCCCCTATGAAGATGTACAGGCGCTGATCACAGGCACGCTGTTCGTGGCCCTCGGCATCGTGATGTTTGGCCACACCGGGCTGTTGACCGGCGGCACCGCAGGCGTCGCGTTCCTGATCCACTACGCCACCGGCTGGAATTTTGGCTTGGTCTTTTTCCTGATCAATTTGCCGTTCTATGGACTGGCGTGGCAGCGCATGGGCAAGGCCTTCACCCTGAAAACATTTGCCGCCGTCGGCTTGTTGTCGGTGTTTGTCAATCTGCTGCCCAAACTGGTGAGCTTCCAGGCTTTGTCGCCCCCCTTTACCGCCGTGATGGGCGGCTTGTTGATGGGCGCCGGCATGCTCATGCTATTTCGTCACCGGGCCAGCCTGGGCGGGTTCAACGTGCTGGTGCTGTATTTACAGGAACGCTTTGGCTGGCGCGCCGGCCGGATCCAAATGGGGTTTGACTGCCTCATTGTTCTCAGCTCGTTCGTTCTGGTGGACTGGCAACACGTCGCCCTGTCCGTGCTGGGCGCCGTGGTGTTGAACCAGACCCTGGCCACCAACCATCGGGCCGGTCGCTACATGACGCTTTAGAACCGCCAATAGCTACAAAATAGATAGCTGCTTACGCATACTGAACGGGGGCTAGAGGCCAATTTCTTATAAAAATTCAGACGCTTCAGTCCAGCAGCGTGGCGTACACCAGATCGCGAAACAGCATGCGGTAGTACTCACGCTGATTGGGGGCCTGCAGCATCAGTATGGCAAACAGGTCTTCGGCCGGATCGACAAAGAACGTCGTGCCCGCCATGCCGCCCCAGAAATAGGTGCCGACCGAACCCGGCACCGATGCCACGCCCAGCTGCTTGCGCACCGCAAAACCCAGCCCGAAGCCATGCCCCAGTGGCAGCAGTGCGCGGGAGGCGCCACTGTTCACGGGAATGTCCCCCAGATGATCAGCGGTCATGAAATCGACCGTTCTTGGCCCCAGCAGGCGCACGCCGTCGAGCTCGCCCTTGTTCAGCATGAACTGCAAAAACCGCGCGTAATCGGTCGCCGTCGAGGCCAGTCCGCCGCCACCTGATTCCAGCGCGGCGTCTTCGCGCACATCGAACACCCGCATCTGCACCCCGCCCTCGGGGTCACGGGCAAAAGGCTCGGCAATGCGGGCGTGCTGCTGCGCTGGCACACAAAACCCGGTGTCGGTCATGCCCAGCGGCTGGAAGATGTGTTCTTGAAGGTACGCTCCCAGCGTCTGACCGCTCACCACTTCAATCAGGCGTCCCAGCACATCCGTGGCACGGCCATATTCCCATACCGTGCCGGGCTCGAACATCAGAGGCAAGGCCGCCAGTTCATGGGAAAACCCGGCATTGCTGCGCTCGCGCGAACCGATTCGGGTCTGGGCATATTGCCGCTGCACCGGTGCGCTACCCATGAATTCATAGGTCAGGCCGGCCGTATGGCGCAACAAGTCCTGGATGGTCGCCCCCTGTCGCACGGCTTGCAGTTGGACTACCCCATTCACCAGACTGGCAAGCTTCTGTGCGCTGTACTCGGGCAGGTACTTGGCCACCGGGTCGCTCAACAGCAGTTGTCCCTGTTCCATCAACATCATGGCCGCCACAGACACGATCGGCTTGGTCATGGAATAAATGCGAAAAATGGCATCCCGCGTCATGGGAGTGCCCGTCGCCGGGTCCAGCGCACCGAGGCTTTCAAACAATGCCAGTTTCCCGTGGCGGGCAATCAGGGCGACCGCACCGGGCAGGCGCTGGCGCTCCACCTCGGCTTGCAGCACGTCCATGAGCCGCTTGGTGCGCTGCGGGCACAGACCTGCTTCGTGCGGCAATACAGCGGACAGTGTCTGGCCGTGCTGAGAAAGGGGGGACTTGCGGTTTGTGCTCATGCCAATACTCCTGTTACCCCCCATTTTCGCGTGAAACGTGCCCTCACTTTCCTTCCGCTTCCTGCAAAGAGCGCCACATCACCTTGCCCGCACCGCTCTTGGGCAAGGCATCCACAAACTGCACGACCCGCGGCACTTTGTACACCGCCATGTTGTCACGGCACCAGTCGACGATGTCCTGTTCACTGACGGCGCCCTTGTGGGATGGCCGCAGGACAATCACGGCCTTGACCGATTCACCCCGATAACTGTCTTTGGTGGAAATAATGCAGGCCTCCTGCACCGCCGGATGCCGGAACATCAGCGCCTCGACCTCGGCCGGCCAGACCTTGAAGCCGGACGCATTGATCATGCGCTTGAGCCGGTCGGTCAGGAAAAAATAGCCGTCTTCGTCGACATGTCCCAGGTCACCGGAGCGGAAGAAACGTTTGCCTTCCAATTCGATGAATGCCGCCTCGGTGGCGTCTGGCCGCTTCCAGTAGCCCTGAAAAACTTCCGGGCCATGAATGATGATTTCACCCTGCTCACCGGTTGGCATTTCAAGCAAGGTGTCCGGGTCAATCACCCGTGCATCGGTGCTCATGAAGGGAATGCCCAGGCACTGCTGTTTGGGCGCATCCGGCGGATTGCTGTGGGACGGTGCCGCTGTTTCAGTCAAGCCATAACCCTCCACATAACGCAGGCCAAACTGCTCGAACAAGCGCTGCGCCACCGCCTGTGGCATGGCGGCGCCGCCGCCACCCATGTAGACCAGGCTGGAAAGATCGTAGCGATCGAAATTGGGACTGCCCAGCAGATCAATCACCATGGTCGGGATATTGGTCCAGTGCGTTATCTGCCAGCGCGAAATCAGGCGGCCCGCCAACTCGCGGTCCCAGCGCGGCATCATGATGAGCGTGGCACCACCCCGAATGCTGGTGTGCATCAGGCTCACCATGCCGGTGATATGGAACATCGGCACAACTGTGAGGACCACGTTTTCAGCCGAGCCATTGCCCCACAGGCCGCTGGCGATGGCGTTGTGCATGATGCTGGCATGGGTGTGCATGCACCCTTTGGGCAAGCCGGTGGTACCGCTGGTGTAAGGCAGGATGGCCAGATCGCCTGGCCCCACCGTCAACTCGGGCACCGTGGCAGTAACGCTCAGCGCCTCCTCCCAGCTGTGCACCTGGCCATCCTGCAAACCGGGGAGCGCGTGACGCGTCAACAGCCAGTCGGCCCATGCCGCAGGCGGCGCATCGTCACCCGCGACCGTGGCGTCAAACGCATCGGTGAAATGCGTCACCAGCAGGTGCGCCAGCCCTTGTCCAGGCGCCAGTGCATTGCTGGCCCGCGCCAGTTCAGCCGCCAGATCGGCCATTGTGATCGCGACTTTGGCGTCCGGGTCGAGGATGTAGTGCTTGAGCTCTTCGGCGCGGTTCATGGGATTGACCGGTACCACCACGGCGTTCGCCCGCAGAATCGCAAAATGTGCAATCACCAGTTGCGGGCAGTTTTGCATGTTGAGCACCACCCGGTCACCCCTTTTGACCCCCAGCCCTTGCAAACAGGCCGCCAGCCGCTCTGCTTTTTGCAGCACTTCCGCATAGCTGAAAACGCGTCCCAAAAAGACGAGGGCAGCTTTCTGCGGGTAACGCCGGGCGCTGGTCTCCAGGTTGTCCCACAAAGACGTCGCCGGCAGCGTGATGGCATGGGGCAGCCGCTTGGGCCAGAAACGATAATGAGCCCGAACATCCGGCTTGACCTTGAGGCCCAAGGAACTTGAAGACTGGTCCATATGGCATATGCTTTCTTGATCTGAGGTGAACAGTAAAACCCGGCGTGCGCAAAGGATACGGGAGCTCGCGTACACCAGAGCACGCCAACTGTCGCCGGTGGGACGCGAAGCGAATCACGTTATGAACTTTTTGCATAAACTTCAAGGGCAAACCCTCGCCGCCTCAAGAACGAGCCGCAGTAAAGTATGGACCTGACGTAACATGATTAAGTGAGAAGTTATTCCCGGCATGTTTGATGCTTAATCAATGTCGTTTGGGCGGCTTATCAATTCGCCAAAAACTTTTTATCTTGCTTTACCAAAGCTTTCAATAAGGAAATTCCATGAAGAAGCAGTTTCTCGCTCTTGCCGTTTTGGCCGCTATTGCCGCTGGCGCTTATGCGCAGACGACGGACACCATCGCCAAGGTCAAGGCCTCGGGCGAAATCACCATGGGCGTGCGTGACTCGTCCGGTGCGCTCTCCTACACACTGGGCGACGGCAAGTACGTTGGCTACCACGTTGAAATCTGCCAGCGCATCATTGGTAACCTGGAAAAAGCCATCGGCAAGAAAGTAGCCGTGAAATATCTGTCCGTTACCTCACAAAACCGTATCCCCCTGGTGCAAAACGGCACGGTGGACATTGAGTGCGGCTCAACCACCAACAACGCCACCCGCCAGAAAGACGTGGCCTTTGCGGACACCACCTTTGTTGAAGAAGTGCGCATCGCCGTCAAGGCCAACTCGGGCATTACCAGCATTGCCCAGCTGAAAGGCAAGAATGTAGCCACCACCACCGGCACCACATCGGTGCAGACACTGCGCAAAAATGAGCGCGCAACCGGCATCGAGTTCAAGGAACTTTTTGGCAAAGACCATGCGGATAGCTTTTTGTTGCTTGAATCTGGCCGCGCCGATGCCTTCGTGATGGATGGGTCGATCCTGGCCGGCAACATTGCCAACGCCAAGAACCCGGCTGACTTCAAAATCGTGGGCGAGGTACTTTCCGTTGAGCCGATCGCCATCATGATCCGCAAGGGCGACCCTGCCTTCAAGAAACTGGCCGACGACACCATCCGTGGGCTAGCCAAGTCCGGCGAAATCGGCAAGATCTACGACAAGTGGTTCATGCAGGCGATTCCCCCGAAGAACACCAAAGTAGGTCTGGCTGCCAGCGACAGCATTAAAGCTGCCTGGGCCACTCCCAACGACAAGCCCATGGAAGACTACGCCAAGAAATAAGCCTTCAGGTTTCATATGAACCCGACCCCGCCTGGCTTGTGCCGAGGCGGGGTCTTTTTTTAACCCTGGCGGAGAACGAGATGACGTGGGACTGGCAAGTATTTCTGAATGATGACGGCAGTGGCCGCACTTACCTTCAATGGATGTTTAGCGCCTGGGGCTGGACCCTCGCCGTGGCGGGCAGTTCCTGGGTGGTAGCGGTCGTCATCGGTGGCTTGATGGGCACCCTGCGCACCTTGCCGGGCAGCCCGTGGCTGAGGCGACTGGCTAACGTCTGGGTGGAATTTTTTCGCAACATCCCGCTGCTGGTGCAAGTATTTCTCTGGTACTTTGTGGTGCCCAAAATGTTTCCGGCCTTTCAGCAAGTGCCGGGGTTCATGCTGGTGGTATTCGCCCTCGGCTTCTTCACCTCGGCCCGTATCGCCGAGCAGGTGCGCGCCGGCATCCAGGCCTTGCCCAAGGGCCAGCTTTATGCCGGTATGGCGATGGGATTCACCACCGCACAGACCTATCGCTATGTGATTCTGCCAATGGCCTTGCGCATCATCTTGCCGCCCTTGACGAGCGAGTCCATGAACCTGCTGAAGAATTCTTCGGTGGCGTTTGCAGTGTCGATTGCCGAGCTCACCATGTTTGCCATGCAGGCGCAAGAGGAAACCTCGCGCGGCGTTGAGGTCTATCTGGCCGTCACGGCGCTGTATGCCCTGTCGGCCTTCGCCGTCAACCGGGTATTTGCCCTGATTGAGAAAAAGACACAAATCCCCGGCTTTATCGTGGCCGGCGGCACAGGCGGAGGGCACTGATATGTTGGGCCTTGACCTTACCTTTCTCAGCTGGGACATGATCAGCAAGTTTGTCCTGAGCGGCTTCCGGTTCAGCGTGCAGCTGACCCTCGTGGCCACGGCCGGCGGCATCTTTTTAGGCACGCTGCTGGCGCTCATGCGCCTGTCGGGCAAAAAGGCGCTGATGCTCCCCGCCACCATTTACGTCAACGGCATGCGCTCCATTCCGCTGGTAATGGTGATTCTGTGGTTTTTCCTGTTGGTCCCCCTTCTGATCGGCCGACCGATGGGTGCCGAGCTGTCGTCCACCATCACCTTCGTGGCCTTTGAGGCGGCTTATTTCAGCGAGATCATGCGGGCGGGCATCCAGTCCATCCCGCGTGGCCAAGTGCATGCGGGTCAGGCCATCGGCATGACCTACAGCCAGAACATGCGTTATGTGGTGCTGCCGCAAGCGTTTCGCAACATGCTGCCGGTGCTGCTGACCCAGACCATCATCCTGTTTCAGGATACGTCGCTGGTCTACGCCATTGGGGCCTACGACATGCTGAAGGGCTTCACCACCGCCGGCAAGATTTATGGCCGCCCGGAAGAAGCCTATTTGCTGGCCGCCGTGGTCTATTTTGTGATTTGTTTTGCCCTGTCCTGGCTCGTCAAGCGCCTGCAGGCCAAGATAGCGATCGTTCGCTAAGCATCGGAGAAAAATATGATTGAAATGAAAAATGTGTCCAAGTGGTATGGCCCGGTGCAGGTGCTGAGCGACTGCTCGATCAAGGTCAACAAGGGCGATGTGGTGGTGGTTTGCGGCCCGTCGGGCTCCGGCAAGTCGACCCTGATCAAGACCGTCAACGCGCTGGAGCCGATTCAGCAAGGCAGCATTTACGTCAATGGCGTGCCCTTGCATGACCCGGCAACGAACCTGCCCAAGCTGCGCTCGCATGTCGGCATGGTGTTCCAGCACTTTGAGCTGTTTCCGCACCTGTCCGTGACCGAAAACCTCACCATTGCGCAAATCAAGGTGCTCAACCGCAGCCCCGACGAGGCCAAAATCCGCGGTCTCAAGATGCTCGACCGGGTCGGGCTGATGGCGCACAAGGACAAGTTTCCGGGTCAGCTCTCAGGCGGACAGCAGCAGCGTGTGGCGATTGCGCGCGCGCTGTCGATGGACCCGATCGTCATGCTGTTCGACGAACCCACTTCCGCGCTGGACCCCGAGATGGTCGGCGAGGTGTTGGATGTGATGGTGAAACTGGCCAGTGAGGGCATGACCATGATGGTGGTCACGCATGAGATGGGCTTTGCGCGCAAGGTAGCCAGCCGCGTCATCTTCATGGATGTGGGAGGCCATATCCTGGAAGACTGCTCCAAGGATGAGTTTTTTGACCACCCGGAAAATCGCCAAACCCGCACCAAGGATTTCCTGAACAAGATTTTGCAGCACTGAATTCATGATCGCCCGGCGGCCCCGGCGCGGCTGGATGGGCGATATGATGGCGATGGTGATCGCCTCCGGGCACTCTTATGCTACAGAAAATATAGCTGGTCACGCATATTCGACGGGGGCTAGAGGTCATTTTGTTATAAATTTTTAGGCACCTCACACGGACTGCCATGAACCGTACAAAGCACCCCGCAGGATCCATCACCGATGTCGCCGGCATCGAGGTGGGCCACTTCACCGACCCACGCCGCCCCACCGGCTGCACGGTCATCATCACCCGCGACGGCGCGGTGGCCGGGGTGGACGTGCGTGGCGCCGCCCCCGGCACCCGCGAGACCGACCTGCTGCACCCGTCCAACCTGGTAGACCGTGTGCACGCCATCACGCTGGCCGGTGGCAGTGCCTGGGGGCTGGACGCCGCCAGCGGCGTGATGCAGTGGCTGGAACAGAACCACATCGGATTGCAAGTGGGTTTCGGGCTGGTGCCCATCGTGCCCGCCGCCGTGCTGTTTGATCTGTCGGTGGGCGACGCCACCATCCGGCCCGATGCCAGTGCCGGTTATCAGGCTTGCATGGCAGCCAGTCGCCATGCGCCGGCCGAGGGGAATGTCGGCGCCGGCGCCGGCGCACTGGTCGGCAAACTCTTTGGTCTGGAGCGCGCCATGCGGGGCGGTATCGGTACCGCGTCGGTCACGGTGGACGGCATCACGGTCGGCGCCATCATCGCCTGCAACGCCGTGGGCGACGTCATCAACCCGGCAAATGGCCAGGTGCTGGCCGGTGCCCGAACGCCCGATGGCGCGTCGCTGCTCAACAGTCGCGACGCGATTCTGGCGGGTATTGCGCCCCAGTCACCGCTGGCGGGCACCAACACCACCATCGGCGTCATTGCCACCGACGCGCTATTGACCAAGGCGCAGGCGCACCGGCTGGCCCAGGTGGCGCACGACGGACTGGCCCGCACCATCAATCCAGTGCATACGATGCTCGACGGCGACACCCTGTTTGCACTGGGTACCGGCCAAGCGGGCAAAGCAGCGGACATGCTGCTGCTCAGTACCCTGGCCGCCGAGGTCACCGCCCGGGCGGTCGTGCGTGCCATACTGGCCGCCAAGGGCATCAGCTCAGGCGGTATGCGCTGGCCGGCAGCGTGCGACCTGTTGCGACCGGCCGCCACCTGAATCACCACGACGCAGCACACCATGCCCAAAACCATCCGCTACACCTTGCTGTCCCTGCGCGAGATGCTGACATCGGCGGGGCCCTTTATCCTGCTGACCATCGCGTTGCTGGCGCTGACCTACTGGTGGCTTGACCCGACACCGCCCAAACATGTGACGCTGGCCACCGGCCCAGCCCAGAGCGCCTACGCCGAATTCGGAAAACGCTATGCCAAGGCCCTGGCCGCTTATGGCATCGAAGTGCAGCTCCTGCCCAGCGAGGGTTCATCCCAAAATCTTGAATGGCTGGCGGCGGGCAAGGCTGATCTCGGCTTTGTTCAGGGTGGCAGCAGCGCACTGCCGGCCAGTGACCACGAGGGGCTGGCATCCCTGGGCAGCCTGTTCGTCGAACCGGTGTGGCTGTTTTACCGCACGCAAGCCGCTCAAAAAGTGACGACGGACGCCACCCTGGATTCACTGACCCAACTTAAAGGTCTGCGCGTCAATGTCGGCACAGCAGGCAGCGGTGTGCCCAGCTTGATGAGCAAATTGTTCGACGTCAATCGCATTGACGAAGGCAGCATCACACTGTCCCGGCTGGAGCAGACACCGGCCACGGTGGCATTTTTGAATGGCGAACTGGATGCGCTGGTTTTTGCCTCGGCGCCGGAATCGCTCATGGTGCAAATGCTGCTGCAAACCCCGGGTGTGAAATTGATGAACTTTGCGCAGAGCGAAGCCTACTCACGCCGCTTCGCGTTTTTAACACCGGTGACCCTGCCACGCGGCGTGGTTGATCTGGCCAATGACGTTCCGCCACAAAACGTGCGGCTGGTGGCGCCCACCACCACGCTGATGGCTCGAGACAGTGTGCATCCTGCCGTGCTGCAACTCTTTTCCCAGGCATCCCTGGCGTTTCACAGCCCGGCCGGCTGGTTCAACCGCGCTCACGAATTCCCCAACGTTGCCAACACCGAGTTTCCCCTGTCCAGGGAGGCGGATCGCACGATCCGCAACGGCATTCCCTTGATGCAACGTTATCTGCCTTTTTCCTACGCGAACCTGATGGAACGCATGTGGCTGGCGCTGGGCATCATCATTGCAGTGCTGCTGCCGCTGAGCCGCGTTGTGCCGCCACTCTATGAGTTCAGAATCCGTTCCCGGGTTTTTCGCTGGTATGGGCAGTTGCGAGAAATCGAAGACCGTGCCAGTAGCAGTACCGAATCGCCACAGGTCCTGGTCGATGAACTGAACCGACTGGAGACGCGCGTTGGCAAAATCACCGTGCCCCTGTCCTATGCGGACGAGCTCTATGCCCTGCGCGAGCACATTGAGCTGGTGCGCCAAAGGATTCTCAGAGCTTGACGTCCCTGCGGTTGAGCCTGGCGCTTTGCGCCACCGCAATTCGTTCCTGGCGAGGAGTGCCCTGTTATTAAGTGTGACAGCGCACAGACCACCCCTGCACTTGCAACTATGCTGATCTGAAGTTTCGACACCGAATGCAGGTAGACGCATGGCAAATTTTCTCCCGAAAACCACTCGTAAAATAGTTGCTGCACTTGCGGGCGCAGTCCTGCTGGCTGGACTGGGGATATCGATATCGTTCTGGGCTTTCAGACAGACCGAGCAAGCAGCCGAGGCGCGCAAGCATACCTTCGTTGTATTGGACACCGCAGAAGAATTTCTGTCTGCGTTGAAAGATGCCGAGACCGGTGGGCGCGGCTATTTGTTGACCGGTGACGAGGCCTTTCTGGAACCGTATTTGGCGGTGCGCAATAGCGTCAGTGGCCAGCTGGAAAAATTGCGCCAACTCACCTTGATCAGTGCGGCCCATCAACACCTGGACGCAATGGCGTTATTGGTAGAGGCCAAATTAACTGAACTGTCGCATGTCATTGAGTTGCGCCGCAACCATGACATGACAGCTGCACTGGCGGTGGTAAGCAGTGGTCAGGGCAAGCGGACGATGGATTTGATTCGTACCGAGATGAAAGGCTTCGTCCAGATAGAGGAAGACGCGTTGGCGCAGCACGAGGCAGAGTTCCAGGCGAACCTGCACTATCTATTTACCATCCTCGTTGCCGCCAGCCTGATGACGCTGCTGTTTGCACTTTCGTTCGTCTATTTAATCTATCGAGGAACACAGCAGCGGCTCAAGAATCTGGTTCACCTCGAAACACTGCATTTGCTCGAAATCCAGGAGGAGACGAATAAGCAACTGCAGCAGGCCAACAGCACCTTGCTGGTCAGCGAGGAAAAGCTTGCCGTGACGCTCAACTCCATCGGCGATGCAGTGTTAGCCACCGATGCCGAGGGGCGTGTGACGCTGCTCAATCCGCTGGCCGAACGGCTCACCGGCTGGACGCAGCGCGAAGCCAGCGGTCGCCCGGTGGACGAGATTTTTCACATCATCAACCAGGACAGCCGTCAACGCGTCACCATCCCGGTCATGGAAACCTTGGCGCATGGCACGATACAAGGCTTGGCCAACCACACGGTACTGATTGCGCGCGATGGCAGCGAGTGCGCTATCGCCGACAGTTGCGCACCGATTCGCGACCGTAGCGCTCAGGTGGTCGGAGCCGTACTGGTGTTCCGTGATGTCACCAGGGAATATGCAGCGCAGCAGGCCTTGCGCGACAGTGCCGCGTTGATTAAGACGGTTCTCAATACCGTGGTGGACGGCATCGTCACCCTCCATGCCAGCGGCGGCATTGTCCAGACCGTTAACCCGGCCGCTGAACGAATGTTTGGCTATACCGCAGCAGAACTCATCGGACAAAACTTCAGCACGCTGATACCTGAGCTTGATCGAGACCAGCCCAATGGGGCCCTCGAGTATTCCAGTGCAAACGATAAGGCGGGAGGTATCGGCCTCGCACGCGAAGTCGTGGGTCGGCGCAAAGATGGCCGCAGTTTCCCGATGGAGATGGCAGTCAGCGAGATGTGGCTGGGGGGCAAGCGTTACTTCACCGGCGTTTTACGTGATATCACCGCGCGCAAGCAGGCCGAAGAGGCGCTGCTTAAGGCGGGGCCTTTGCAGAAAGCGATTTTCAACAGCGCCAATTTCTCCAGTATTGCCACTGACGCCAAGGGCGTCATCCAGATTTTCAACGTCGGCGCCGAGCGCATGCTGGGCTACACCGCGGCCGAAGTGATGAACAAGATCACGCCGGCCGACATTTCCGATCCGCAGGAAGTGATCGAGCGGGCCAAGGCACTCACCGCGGAACTCGGCACGCCGATCACACCCGGCTTTGAGGCGCTGGTGTTCAAGGCCTCACGTGGCATTGAGGACATCTACGAGCTGACCTATATCCGCAAGGACGGCAGCCGCTTCCCGGGGGTGGTGTCAGTCACCGCGCTGCGCGATGCTGGAAATATCATCATCGGCTACCTGCTGATCGGTACCGACAACACCGCACGTAAGCAGATCGAAGCAGAGCAGAAGAAGCTCGATCAGCGTCTGCGCGACCATCAGTTTTACACCCGCTCCCTGATCGAATCCAACATCGACGCGATCATGACCACCGATCCGTCCGGCATCATCACCGACGTCAACAAGCAGATGGAGGCGCTCACCGGCTGCACGCGCGACGAATTGATCGGCGCGCCGTTCAAGAATAACTTCACCGATCCGGAGCGGGCAGAGACGAGTATCAAACTGGTGCTGAGCGACAAGAAGGTTACTGACTACGAACTCACCGCGCGCGCCAGGGACGGCAAGGAAACGGTGGTGTCCTTCAACGCGACCACCTTCTACGACCGCGACAGGAAGCTGCAGGGCGTGTTCGCCTCAGCGCGCGACGTCACCGAGCGCAATCGCCTGGATCAGGTGCTGCAAGAAAAGAACGTGGAGTTGGAGAACGCCAGGTCTGTGGCGGAAAAAGCCAACCTCGCCAAATCGGAGTTTCTCGCCACCATGAGCCATGAGATCCGCACGCCGATGAACGGCGTGATCGGCATGATCGACGTACTGCAGGAAAGCAGCCTCAACGGCCCGCAGATGGAGATGACCAACATCATCCACGACTCGGCGTTTGCCCTGCTTGCCGTCATCAACGATATTCTCGACTTCTCCAAGATTGAGGCTGGCAAGTTCCAGATTGAATCCATACCCATGTGCGTCGCCGACGTGGTTGAAGGCGTATGCGAAACCATGGATCGCATGGCCCTGAATAAAATGGTGGAGTTGACGCTGTTCACCGAACCTGCTATTCCCGCAGTGGTTATGGGCGATCCGGGGCGACTGCGCCAGATATTAATCAATCTGACGAACAACGCCATCAAGTTTTCCAGCGGGCAGCAGCGAACGGGCCGGGTGTCGGTTCGCGCCATACTGGCTGAAAGCACACCAGAGCAGGTGATGCTCGAGTTTCATGTGGCCGACAACGGCATCGGCATGGATGAAGAAACCCAGGCCCGGTTGTTTGCACCATTCACTCAAGCTGATTCTTCCACCACCCGAAGTTTCGGCGGGACCGGACTGGGGCTGGTCATATCCCGCCAGTTGACAGGAATTATGGGCGGTGAGATCACGCTGCACAGCACGCTGGGCAAGGGCACCACACTCAATGTGCGCATCTCCTTCCTGCAAGCACCGGTAAATCCTGCAATCAACGAGGCACCCTCTCTGGTCGCAGGGCTGGACTGTCTGGTGGTGGTGGACGGGTCGGAGAGTCTGGCTGACGATCTGGCCACCTATCTCGCCTATGACAAAGCGCGGGTCGAACGGGCAACGGATCTGGCGACCGCCCGGCAATGGATGGCCAACCGTCCATCCGGACTGTGTATCGTCGTCATCGACACCACAGCCGCCCACCCGCTGCTGGATGACCTGCGCGCCGCAGCCCGCGCCCACCCGGAACAGAAAACCCACTTCGTCGTCATCGGGCGTGGGCAGCGTCGGAGTCCGCGTTTGGAGGGTGCCGATCTGGTGTTCGTGGATGGCAATGTACTTACCCGCAGGGCTCTGCTGAAAGTGGTGGCGATTGCGGCCGGTCGAGCTAAAGAGCCTGACCGGGAAGATCTGCCAACTGTGGTCCAAGCGGCACCCACGCAACGGTCCCGCGAGGAGACGCGCCAGCAGGGTCGTCTGATCCTGATCGCCGAAGACAACGAGATCAACCAGAAAGTTATCCTGCAACAGCTCCTGTTGCTCGGGCACACTGCAGACATCGCCAACAATGGCCGCGAGGCATTGAAGCGCTGGCAGAGCGGCGATTACGCCATCCTGCTCGCCGACCTGCACATGCCGGAGATGGACGGCTACGAGTTGACTACCGCTATCCGCGCCGCCGAAGCTGGCAAGGCTCGCATGCCTATCATCGCCTTCACCGCCAATGTGCTCAAGGGCGAGGCCGAGCACTGCCTCGCCATGGGCATGGATGATTACCTGAGCAAACCGGTGCAACTGGTCAACCTGAAAGCGATGCTGGAAAAATGGCTGCCCATTATTATCTCTGTGCCGATCGCATCCAAAACCACGCCACCCGAAACTACGCCACCCGGATCACCCTCTGCTGAAACGTCCGCAGCGGTTGACGTGAATATGCTCAAGGCCTTGATCGGCGGTGACGAGGCGATGATCCGTGAGTTCCTGCATGACTTCCGCATCAGCGCGGCCAAGATAGCAGTGGAATTGCGCACGGCCAGCGCGGCTGGCCAGGCTGCGACTGCCGGTGCGGCGGCCCACAAACTCAAGTCCTCGGCCCGCTCGGTGGGCGCGCTGGCACTGGGTGAACTATGCGCCGAAATGGAGAAGGCGGGCAAGGGTGGCGATGCTGAAGCCTTGGCCGTGCTGTTGCCCAAGTTTGAGCAAAAGTTGGCGAGTGTTGAAAGCCTTCTTGATGCGTATGAAAAGCGCAGTCAGAATGAGGCATAAATACGACACGATGTGCCTTTATCCACCCCGTCGCTTGAGTGTAAATAACAGGACAGAACGTGCAACGACTAACGAAATAGGGGGCTTACCTTTGTGTTGAATAAATCTGCAATCAAGATATTGGCGCTCGATGACGAACCGTTCATGCTCAAGCTGCTCGATCGCATGTTGACAAATTTGGGATTTACCTCGGTCACGACCTGTGACAACGGACGGACTGCGCTGGCGTTGGTTGATAGCCCAGACAACTTCCCGGATCTGATTCTGTTAGATATCAATATGCCGGAAATGGATGGGGTCGAATTCGTTCGGCATTTGGTTGAACATCACTATTCAGGCGCGCTCATTCTGGTGAGCGGGGAAGATGAACGTGTGTTGCAGTCCGTCGAGAAACTGGTGCTGGCCCATAAGATTACAGTGCTTGGCCATCTGAGTAAGCCCGTCGCGCCGGAGTGGCTGGCGGCGTTGATTGATAAGTGGGTGCCGCCATCGCAAGGCGCCATCGGAGCGGTCAAAAAAATTTACAGTGCGGACGAGCTGCGTGCGGCCATCACCAACGGCGAACTGATCAATTATTACCAACCCAAGGTGACGACGGCTACCGGAGAAGTCATCGGTGTGGAGACCTTGGTGCGTTGGCGTCACCCCAAGGATGGAATGGTATTGCCAGACCAGTTTATTGGCATCGCGGAAGAACATGGTCTGATCAACGAACTGACCCGCGTAGTACTGACCGGAGCGCTGGCCCAGTCCAAAATCTGGCAGGATGCGGGGTTGTCGTTGCGGGTAGCCGTTAATTTGTCAATGGACAACCTGGTTTCACTTAATTTTCTGGATTACGTTGCCGATCTCACGACCCAGGCGGGCGTGCCGCCGCAGGAGCTGGTCCTGGAGGTGACGGAAAGCCGCTTGATGCTCGACCAGCGCGTACCACTTGAAATTTTGACTCGATTGCATCTGAAGCGCTTTCGCCTCTCAATCGACGATTTCGGCACCGGTAATTCTTCTCTCGCCCAGTTGCGCGACATTCCTTTCGATGAACTCAAGATCGATCAAAGCTTCGTGCATGGTGCTTGGGCCAATGACACGCAGCGTGCGATGTTCAACGCCAGTCTTGGCTTGGCAAAACAGCTCAAAATGGAATCAGTGGCGGAAGGGGTGGAAGACCGGGCGGACTGGGATTTTGTCCGCCAGCAGGGCTGCGACCTGGCCCAGGGCTACTTCATTGCCAAACCCATGCCGGCCGAGAACCTGACGGCCTGGCTGGCCGACTGGGAAGCGCGTCGCCCGGAGGTAGCGCCGGGATGAAGGACCAGCGCGACCCGTAAAGGGCCGCTTACTGATTACTTCAGCGCCTTGAACCTCATGCGCTTGGGCTTGGCACCTTCTTCACCCAGACGTTTCTTCTTGTCGGCTTCGTATTCCTGATAGTTGCCATCGAAGAAGGTCCACTGGCTGTTACCCTCGCAGGCCAGAATATGGGTGGCAATACGGTCCAGGAACCAGCGGTCATGGCTGATCACCATGATCGTTCCGGCAAATTCCAGCAAGGCATCTTCCAACGCACGCAGGGTTTCCACATCCAAGTCGTTAGACGGCTCATCCAGCATCAGCACATTGCCGCCGGCAATCAGGGTTTTGGCCAAGTGCAAGCGTCCGCGCTCACCGCCTGACAGGGTGCCGACACGTTTTTGCTGGTCCGCACCGTTGAAATTGAAGCGTCCGCAATAAGCGCGGCTGGCCATCTGGAATTTACCGACATTCAGAATGTCGAGCCCGCCGGACACATCTTCCCAAACGGTTTTTTCGTTTGCCAGGTCATCGCGGTTCTGGTCGACAAAGGCCATCTTGACGGTCTGACCGATCTTGACTTCGCCGGAATCGGGCTTTTCGCGTCCGGCAATCATCTTGAACAGTGTGGATTTACCGGCTCCATTGGGGCCGATGATGCCGACGATGGCGCCCGGCGGCACCTTGAAGCTCAGGTTGTCGATCAGCACACGGTCGCCAAAGGACTTCGTGACATTCGTGAATTCAATCACTTCCTGGCCCAGGCGGTCGGCCACCGGGATGAAAATCTCGTTGGTCTCGTTGCGCTTCTGGTATTCGAAATCAGACAACTCTTCAAAGCGGGCCAGACGCGCCTTGCTCTTGGCTTGCCGCGCCTTGGGATTCTGGCGTGACCATTCAAGTTCTTTCTTGAGCGCTTTGGCGCGGGACTCTTCGCCTTTTTGTTCCTGCGACAGTCGCTCCTGCTTTTGCTCCAGCCAGGAACTGTAGTTGCCTTTGTACGGCATGCCGTTGCCGCGATCGAGTTCCAGAATCCACTCGGCCGCATTGTCCAAAAAGTAGCGATCGTGGGTAATGGCCACCACGGTACCGGGATAGCGCGCAAGGAACTGCTCCAGCCAATCGACGGATTCAGCATCCAAGTGATTGGTGGGCTCATCCAGCAGCAACATGTCAGGTTTGGACAACAGCAGGCGGCACAGGGCGACACGACGTTTTTCGCCGCCCGACAACAATCCAACCTTGGCGTCCCATGGGGGCAAACGCAAGGCGTCGGCGGCAATCTCCAGCTGGTGCTCGGAGTCGGTGCCGGCGCTGCCAATGATGGCTTCCATCCTGGCCTGCTCTTCGGCGAGCGCATCAAAATCGGCATCTTCTTCACCGTAAGCCGCGTAAATTTCTTCCAGGCGGGCTTTGGCCGTAAAGACGTCGCCCATGCCCGCTTCCACACTTTCGCGCACGGTTTGCTCAGGGTCCAACTGAGGCTCTTGCGGCAGATAGCCAATATTCAGGCCGGGCATCGGCATGGCTTCGCCTTCAAACTCCTTGTCAACCCCAGCCATGATTTTGAGCAGGGTGGACTTGCCGGAACCGTTGGTACCGAGCACGCCAATTTTGGCGCCGGGGAAGAAGCTGAGGGAAATGTCTTTGAGAATGAATTTCTTCGGCGGCACAATCTTGCCGAGGTGATTCATGGAAAATACGTATTGAGCCATTGGTCTTGCGAGGTTTGTCGAGATGGAAACCTGACATTATCGGCGATTGACCCGTTTTCACCATTTTTGGCTCAGCGCAGGACACAATTTGCAGACCGTGCGACAATGCGGTTCGTTGTGGAGCTTCAGTTGCCCACGATGCCAGCACCTTGCTGGGAACAATGCCTCGCGCAGACGTTCCACCTTTGTACCCATCTGCCTTTCACTGACTTGGTGTTTCAAGCACCAAGATAGGCCGATGCCATAGCGCCCAGGATAGGCGCCACACTATGAAATTTGAAGAACTAAATCTGGCTCCGGCCATTGTCAAAGCCGTGCTCGAGCAAGGCTACGAGACACCCACAGCCATTCAGGCGCAGGCGATTCCACTCGTCCTGGAAGGACATGACCTGCTCGGCGGTGCCCAAACCGGAACCGGCAAAACAGCAGCTTTTGTGCTGCCCATGCTGCACAAACTCAGTGCTGGCGAAACGCCCAAGAATAAATTCGGCGGCATTGGCATTCGTGCCCTGGTGCTGACACCGACGCGCGAATTGGCGGCTCAGGTGGAAGAGTCGGTACAGACCTACGGTAAATACGTGGAACTGTCTTCCACCGTCATTTTTGGCGGTGTTGGCATGAACCCCCAAATCAGCCGTGTCAAAAAAGGCGTGGACATTCTCGTTGCCACGCCGGGTCGTCTGCTGGACTTATTGCAACAAGGCGTGCTCGACTTGGGCCAGGTACAAATGCTGGTGCTCGACGAAGCCGACCGCATGCTGGACATGGGCTTCATCCATGACGTGAAAAAAGTGCTGGCTGTGGTGCCCAAAGACAAGCAGAGCCTGCTGTTCTCGGCCACGTTCAGTGACGAAATTCGCGACCTGGCCGCTACGCTGCTGAAAAACCCGCAAAGCGTCCAAGTCACGCCGCGCAACACCACCGTGCAGCGCATCACGCAGGTCATCCACCCGGTGGGCCGCGGCAAAAAGAAAGCCTTGCTGGCGCACATCATCCAGGAACACAACTGGAGCCAGGTGCTGGTGTTCACCCGCACCAAATTTGGCGCCAACAATGTCGCCGAGTTTTTGACCAAGAACGGCATTGAGGCGATGGCCCTGCATGGCAACAAAAGCCAGTCAGCCCGCACCCAGGCCCTGAGCGGCTTCAAGAGTGGCAACATTCGCGCGCTGGTGGCCACCGACATCGCGGCCCGTGGCATCGACATTGATGATCTGCCGCACGTGGTGAACTATGAAATCCCCAATGTGTGCGAAGACTATGTGCACCGCATTGGTCGTACCGGTCGTGCTGGCGCAGACGGTACTGCGTCGAACCTGGTGTGCCTGGACGAAGAAGGCTTCATGCAAGCCATTGAACGTTTCACCAAGCAGAATATTCCGGTTGAAATCGTGGAAGGCTTCATGCCCGAACCCGGCGAAAAGGCCGAGCCCATCGCCATGGGTCGCCAGACCGTCTGGGGTGGTGCCGGCAAACCGCCAAGCCGTGACGTCATGCAGGCGGCGGCCAAGACGGCGCGCACCGAGATGCTGCAACGCGTGCGCGACACCAAGGGTGCTCAAGGCGACCGCGGCGGCCCTGCGGGTGGCGGACGTGGTGGTAACGGCGGCGGCAATGGTGGCGGCCACCGGGCTGCTGGTCAGCGCAGCCACAGCCCGGCCGGCGATCAGGCAGCCCGCGGCCCGCGGCCCGCGCAAGGTCGCGGCGGCAATGGCGGTGGCTACGGTGGCGGCAATGGCGGCGGTGGTTTTGGCGGTGGCAACGGCGGCGGAAATCCGGCGCCTTCCAGGTCTGCGCCGAGCCAGCCCGATCCGATGCGCACCAGTGTCGACATGATGGCCGAACGCGGCGCCCGCCGTGGCGGTGGCGGTTTTGGTGGCGGCAACCGCAATGGCGGCGGCTTTGGTGGCGGTGGCGCCGGTGGCCGCTCCGGTGGCGGCGGCGGTGGTTTTGGTGGCGGGAACGGCGGTTCACGCGGCTCTTTCAACCGATAAGCGCCATGACCGGTCATCCTGGACTTTTCCAGGTTGACAGGTAGCAAAAATCCAGCGGGCAGTCCAGGCGACTTGCCCGCTTTTTTTTAGCTATTTCAGGCTCTAGCCCCCGTACTCACTGCGTAAGCAGCTATTAAATTAGGAGTATTTCCTAGTTTGAATGCGATGCAAATCGCACCACGGGACGCAGCAGCCAGGCGGGCCGTGCGCCGGCACCAACCGCCAGCCCGACGGTCCAGAACACCACCGACACCCCCACCACCGCCCCCGCTGTGCCAAACAGCAGCGGCATCAGCACACTGGACGCGTTCATGGCCATCAGCCGCAAACCCAGCGCCTCGCCATGGCGCGCGTCAGGCGTAATCTGGTGCAAGGTGCTCATGATCATGGGTTGCACCGAGCCCAGCGCCAGCCCCAACAGCACCGAACAAGCCCCCATCGCCAGGGGCGAAGCCATGAATGGGTAGACACTGAAAAGCAGCGCCGTAATCAACATGGCCGACGTGATCACCGCCCACTCATGCACGCGCGCTGCAAACAGCGGCAGCAGCACCCGCACCAGCGTGGCGGCCAGCGCAAAAGATCCCAGAATCGCGCCAATCACCGAGGCACTGAAGCCCCGCTCATGCCCCAGGATCGGAACCACAAAAGTGTGCACATCCCAGCAGGAGGACAACAGCCAGTTCACCAGCATCAGGCGCCGCATCAGGGGCTCACGCAACAAATCCCAAGCCTTCTTTGGCGCCGCCCCCGGATTGGGAACAACAGGCGGCAACTCCACCGTGCGGCGCACCCAGAGCCAGGTTGCCAGCGGCAACAACGCCAGGAACAAAAAGGCGGCTCGAAACCCGCTCTGGTCAATCAGCAGGCCCGCCGTCAGAGGCCCGAGAAAATTCGACACTGCAGGGCCGATGGACAGCCAGCTGAACACCTGCTTGAGCTCGGTCGCATTCTGCGCCGCCCGCCCGACATGACGCTGCAAGGAGATGGACGCCACCCCCGTGGCGCCACCGGTCAGCAAGGCACTCAGGCACAGCACCGCAAAAACGGGAAAAACCACCGCCAGCCCCGCGCCCAACGATGCGGCCACCACACACAAGCCCACCGGGCGCTTCAGCCCATGCCGGTCCGCATAGCGACCCGCCGGCAAAGCCAGAAAGACCTGCGTCAAGGCAAACAGGGCCAGCAAAAAGCCCACGGCCAGCGCGCTGAAGCCCTCGCGCAGCGCCAGCAAGGGCGCCGCCATGCGCATGCCGGCCATGCAGGCGTGCAAACAAACTTGACCCGCAATCAGGCGCGCCAGCGCAAAGCGGGGGGCTTGCGTGGGGTCAGCAGCAGGGTTCACGCCTGCTCGGCCCCCGCATCGCTGTCGAAGTCCTTGTCCAGGGGAATCAGGGCCTGCACTTCGGGCTCGGGCAACGCTTCCACTTTTTTCAGCGCCCGGCCCATGGCGCGGCTGCGGGTCTCGGCACTGTCCAGCGTTTTGAGCACGGTCTCGGTTTGCGACTTGACCTTGGCCAGCACGTCACCAAACTTGCCGAACTCGGTTTTGACCGCGCCCAGCACCTGCCACACCTCGCTGGAACGCTTCTCCAGCGCCAGCGTGCGAAAGCCCATTTGCAACGAACTGAGCATGGCCAGCAGCGTGGTGGGCCCGGCCAGCGTGATGCGGTGATCGCGCTGCAAGGCCTGCATCAGACCGGGGCGGCGCAGCACCTCGGCATACAGACCTTCGGTCGGCAAAAACAGAATGGCGAAATCCGTGGTGTGCGGCGGCTCCACGTATTTATCGGCGATGGACCGGGCCTCCAGCCGGATGCGCACTTCCAGCGCCTTGCCGGCCGCCTCGGCCCCGACGACGTCGGCCCGGCCCTGCGCGTCCAGCAGACGCTCGTAGTCTTCATTCGGAAACTTGGCGTCAATCGGTAGCCACAGCGGTTCGCCGTGCTCGGATTTGCCGGGCAACTTGATGGCGAAGTCCACCACGTTTTTACTGCCCGGACGCGTCGCCACCTGCGCCGCATACTGGTCGGCCACAAACACCTGCTCCAGCAGAGAAGCCAGTTGCGCCTCCCCAAAAATACCGCGGGTTTTGACATTGGTCAGCAGGTGCTTGAGGTCGCCCACGCCCTGCGCCAGCGTCTGCATCTCACCCAGGCCCTTGTGCACCTGCTCCAGCCGGTCCGCCACCTGTTTGAAGCTTTCACCCAATCGGGTTTGCAGCGTGGTTTGCAGCTTTTCGTCCACGGTAGCGCGCATCTCGTCGAGCTTGGCCGAGTTGGTGGTTTGCAGTTGCAAGAGTTGCTTCTCCAGCGTCTCGCGCACTTCGTTCATGCGCCGCGCGTTGGATTCGCTCAAGCCCGACAGTTGGTTGGTGAGGGTGTCAGACAGCGTTTTTTGCAGCAGCGCCAGCTGCTGGCCAAAGGCGTCAATCTGGGTGTTTTGGGTGCGGGTGGCTTCCGCCCCCTGCTGCACCAGCGCCTGCTGAAAAGTGGCCAGGTTTTGCGTTAACTCCTGCCGCCCGCCGCGCGAAGACTCGCTGATCTCGCGGCGCAGTTCACGCTCCAGGCGCTCCGTGCGTTCGGAGCCGCCCTGCACTGCTGCCAGCAACTCGGCCTTGCCCTGCTCTGCCGCCAAAGCCCCGGCGGCATCGGGTCGGCGCAATGCCAGCCACAGCAATACCAATCCATTCAAAACGGCGAGCGCCAGCACCAGCCATAGCAAAACATCATTCAAACCGGTTTCCTCCAAACCCCCTATTGTTGTTCAAAACCCCGGCGTTCCCGAAGGCACCGGATGGTTGGCAGCTTGTGCCTGATCCTCATCATCGCTTTCGCGTTTGGCCGTGAGTTCGCACGCGGGTTGTCGTGGTCACGCAGCCAGGACCACGCGCCCGCCAAACAACTGATAATTCACTGCACAACTCAGCTTATCAACGGAACTCAAACTCCCGATGCCCGCACCGCTTGCCCCTCCTCCACCGCAGCCACAGGGCGCCGCCAAAGACGCCGGCCTGGAACACTCAGGGCGGTGGGGCTCATCGTCTGACATTTCGCGGCGCGCGGGAATCCTGATCGCTGTCCTGCTTGTCACCGGGCTGCTGGCCTTGTCCGACACTGTTCACAACCAGATCGTCTCCGTCATTGCGCTTGCCGAGCCCATGATTTCACAGCACCGTGTTCTGGGCGCCCTGATTTTCATGGCGCTGGCGGCGCTCTCGGCCATGCTGGTGTTCTTCTCCGGTGTGCTGATCGTTCCCATTGGCGTACAGACCTGGGGCGAGACAGGCTGCGTGCTCTTGTTGTGGAGCGGCTGGTGTCTGGGCGGGCTCGTCACCTACGCGATTGGCCGCCGCCTGAAACGCCCTGCCGTGCAACGGATGCTGCCCGGTGGCGTGTTCGACCGCTACGAAAACAGTATTCCGGAAGGTGGCTCGTTCGTCACCGCCGTGCTGGTTCAGCTGGCGGTTCCGTCAGACGTTTCGGGCTACTTCTTCGGGCTGCTGGGCTACCCGCTGCGCGTCTATTTCGGCGCGCTGATGCTGACCGAGTTGCCGTACGCCCTGGGTACGGTTTTTCTCGGCAACGCTTTCATGCAAAAACAGTATGTGGTGCTGCTCTCTGCTGCCGCTGTGGTGCTGGTTGCGCTGGGCCTGGCGTGGCTTTGGTGGCGACGGCGCCACGAGCGCGCATCCCACTCGTAGCAAACCGCGCCTGCGGCACACCGGCGAGCGCGGGAAATGCTATCAATTAACGAGCAAGAACTGCAGGATTCAAGGGCGTCAGGGCCTTGTTTTGTGTGAGGAACTGGATCAGGTTGTCGGCCGCCAGATTCGCCATGGCCAGTCGCGTGGGCATGGTGGCGCTGGCGATGTGCGGCGTCAGCACCACGTTAGGCACGGTCAGCAGGTCCGGATGCACCTTGGGCTCGCCTTCAAACACATCGAGACCGGCGGCGGCAATCGTCTTGTTGCGCAGGGCAGCTGCCAGCGCGGCATCATCCACAATGCCGCCGCGCGCGATGTTGACCAGCGTGGCGGTGGGCTTCATCTGCGCCAGCTCGGCCGCGCCAATGGCATGGTGTGATTGAGCCGAGTACGGCAGCACCAGTACCAGGTGGTCAGAGGTCTGGAGCAACTCTTCTTTGCTGACAAAACTCGCTTTGCATTCGGCCTCAGTCGCAGCATCGAGGCGGGAGCGGTTGTGATAAATCACTTTCATGCCAAAACCGTGGGCGCCGCGCCGGGCAATGCCCTGCCCGATGCGGCCCATGCCCAGAATGCCGAGCGTGCTGCCATGAATGTCGGAACCGGCAAACATATCGTAGCTCCACTTGGTCCACTGTCCAGCCCGCAGAAAGTGTTCGGCTTCAGCCATGCGACGGGCCGTGGCCATCAGCAGGGCGAAGCCAAAATCGGCCGTGGTCTCGGTCAGCACATCCGGCGCATTGGTGCCCAGCACACCGGCGGCGGTCATGGCGTCGAGGTCGAAGTTGTTGTAACCCACGGCCATGTTGGCGCAGATTTTCAAGGCGGGGCAGGCGGCCAGCAGCGCGGCGTCAATGCGCTCGCCGCCGGTGGTGAAGACGCCCTGTTTGCCTTGCAGCTGCTCAATCAGCTGGGCCGGGGTCCAGAGCACATCGGCCTGGTTGGACGCCACATCGAAGTGCTGTGCCAGTTTGGCGATCACTTCAGGGAAGATGGCGCGGGCCAGCAGGATTTTTGGTTTCATTCAGGGTGCCTTGTTATGGGTTCAATGGAGCAGCCGGTACTGCGCGATGTAGACCAGCGCGCCGGCCAGGTAACCGACGAGCGCCAGCCCGCTGATTTTGCGTACAAACCAGATGAAATCGATCTTCTCCAGCCCCATCGCCGCCACGCCGGCCGCCGAGCCGATGATGAGGATCGAGCCGCCCGTACCGGCGCAGTAGGCCATGAACTCCCACAGAAAACTGTCGGCTGGGTACTGCGCCAGGTTGTACATGCCCATCGAGGCCGCCACCAGCGGCACGTTGTCCACGACGGCACTGACCAGGCCGATGAGCATGACGATGATGTCCTGGCGGCCGACCGTCTGGTCGAGCCATTGCGCGAGTGAGGCGAGGATATGGGTGTGCTCCAGGATCGCCACCGCCAACAGAATGCCGATGAAAAAGACGATCGAACTCATGTCGATGCGCGTGAGCGCCCGTGCCAGGGTCAGGCGTTGCTTTCTCAGGTCCTCTTCTTTGCGGTGCACCAGGTCCCCCACGGCCCACAGGAGCCCCAAGCCAAACAGAATACCCATAAAGGGCGGCAGGTGCGTTACCGTCTTGAACACCGGCACCGCCACCAGGATGCCGAGCCCTAAAAAGAACATCAGGCGGCGCTCGAACGGGCTCGTATAAAGCTCGCCCGCGTCGTCTCGCTGCGGCGGCGGTACGACCGGACGGTCCCCGAGGAGGTAGCTGGTCACGGCCAGCGGCACCATCAGATTGACCAGCGACGCAAGGAACAATCCCTTCATGATCGCCATCGCCGTAATCTGACCACCGATCCACAACATCGTGGTGGTGACGTCGCCAATCGGCGTCCAGGCGCCGCCGGCGTTGGCGGCAATGACGATGATGCCGGCAAAGAACAGGCGGTCGTCCCGCTCGCCGAGCAGCTTTTTCATCAGCGAAACCATCACGATGGTGGTCGTCAGGTTGTCCAGGACCGCGCTGAGGAAGAAAGACACAAACCCAATCATCCACATCAGTGTGGAAAGCCGGGTGGTCTTGATGCGCGAGGTGATCACCTCAAAGCCGTTGTGCGCGTCCACCACCTCGACGATGGTCATGGCGCCCATCAGGAAGAAAACAATCTGCGCCATGCCCTGCAGCGACTCGCTCAGGTCGGTGGCGACTTGGTTCGCATCGCCGCTGGACAGCGCATAAATTGTCCACAGCAGGCCCGCGCCAATCAGGGCGGAGGCCGATTTATTGACCTTGAGCGGGTGCTCCAGGGCAATGGCCGCGTAGGCCAGGACAAAGATAATGGCAAGCGTGATGATCATGGGTTGACTTTAAGCGATGAGTTGACCCGCCACCAGCGTAATTACCCGGTCTGCGCGCTCGGCCAGAATGCTGTTTTGCTCGGCCCCCAACATCGGCATGCCTTAAGCCCGGGCAAGCGCGGCGCTCGTTATTCCAGCCAGTGCGTGAACTCTTCCACTGGCACACGGGGGGTGTGAAACGTATTCACCACATCGGTCTCATCCGCGTAGCCCAGCGCCATGCCGCAGACCAGCATTTCATTCGCACCGGCCCCGATGTGCGGCAGAATAATCTTGGAGAACCCGTTCCATGCCGCCTGTGGGCAGGTGTGCAGACCGTGACCCCGTGCCGCCACCATGATGTTTTGCAAAAACATGCCGTAGTCCAGCATCGAGCCGCGCCCCATGACGCGGTCGAGCGTGAACATCAGGCCGACCGGCGCGTCAAAGAACTTGTAATTGCGCTGGTGCTGCAAATGCATCTTGTCCTTGTCGCCCTTGCCGATACCCAGCAGGCCATACAGACCCCAGCCGTTTTCGCGACGGCGGTCAATGTAGGGGCTGACCCATTTTTCGGGGTAGTAATCGTATTCTTCGCGGTAGTCAGCGGCCAACGCCGGATTGACGCGAATGGCATCGTGGGCGGCGCACACCTTGTCCACCAGCGTCGCGCGGCTGGCGCCAGCTAGCACGTAAACTTTCCAGGGTTGGGTGTTGGTGCCCGACGGCGCCCGGCTGGCCACCTGCAGCAACTCGGTGAGGGTCTGGCGTGAAACCGGTTGCTGGGTGAAGGCGCGGGCCGACATGCGCGAGGTAATCGCGGCATCCACGATGGTTTGGGTCATACAAGAGTCTCCAGAACAGTTTTGAGGTTGAAAGGCAAAGGCACCGGGCGGCGAGTGTTTTTGTCAACGTAGACGTGGATAAAGTGCCCCTTCGCCGCAGTAAGTAGCTCGCCTTGGGCAAACAGACCCACTTCATAGCGCACGCTGCTGGAGCCCAGCCGGGCCACGCGAATACCGGCCTCGACCGTCTGCGGAAATGCCAGCGGAGAAAAGTAGTTGCACTGGGTTTCAATCACCAGCCCGATGGTCTCGCCATGCTGGATATCGAGCACGCCCTGCTCGATCAGATAGGCGTTCACGGCGGTATCGAACCAGCTGTAATAGACCACGTTATTCACATGGCCATAGGCGTCGTTGTCCATCCAGCGCGTGCCGATCGTGCGAAACACCTTGTAGGCACTGCGCGGCTCGGCTTGGGGTTTATCAGGTTTGGTTTCGCTCATGGGGCCTGATTTTGCCAGTGCGGCAACCCCAGGTTGGGGACACACGCCTACGCCTTGAAGACGAACGCTTTTTCGCGGAATAAACTGATGCACGAGCGGACCACATCCGCATCGTAGTATTGCCCCGCATGCGCGGTGATCTCCTGCAGCGCCAGATCGATGCCAAGCGCCGGCCGGTAAGGCCGGTACGAGGCCATGGCTTCGACCACGTCCGCGACCATCAATATCCTGGCTTCAAGCAGGATCTCGTCGCCTTTCAATCCGCGCGGGTAGCCGGACCCATCGAGCCGCTCATGGTGCTGGAACACGATCTGGGCGATCGGCCAGGGGAAGTCAACGCCTTTCAGGATGTCATAGCCGGCCTCGGGATGCATCTTGATCAACTCGAATTCGATAGGGGACAGTTTTCCCGGTTTGGTCAGGATTTCCGCCGGGATGTGGATTTTCCCGAGGTCATGCACCACTGCGGCCAGATAGACACCGTGCACCTGGTCTTGCGCCAAACCCATGTCACGGGCGATGGCGGTGGCGAGTTCGGCGACGCGGCGCTGGTGACCGGCGGTATACGCATCGCGCATTTCGACCGTGCCGGCAACCGCCTGGATGGTGGCCTCCAGGCTGCGCTGCAGCCGCTCCGCACTGCGTTCGTGTGCGCTGCGCGTGCGCAGCGTGGCAATGCCGAACGCCATGTCGGCCGCAAGTTCGCTGAGCAGCGTGATTTCTTCGCTGTCGAATGCATCGGCGCCCGCGGCATAGATACTCAGCGCGCCAAGGGTCACGGAATCGGACACCAGGAGTGCGACCAGTACCGAGCCGTAGCCGAGCTTGACTGCGTTGGCGCGCCACGGCTCGAAGCATGGATCGGTCTTCACATCCTGCACCACCTGCATCTGGCCACTGCGGATAGCGATGCCCAACGGTCCGCGCCCGCGCTCGTTATCGGCCCAGGTAATGTCGGCATGTTCCATATAGCCCGGTTCGAATCCGCTTTGTGCCACGGGGCGGACCGTCTTTTGGGCATCATGCTCGGCGTAGCCAACCCAGGCCAGGCGATAACCCCCGGCGTTGACGATGACGCGGCATATTTCATTCAACAACTGCATCTCGTCGCTGGCGTGGATCAGCGCCTGATTGCAGTCGCTGAGCGCTTTGAGCGCGCGATTCACCTTGAGCAGCGCGCGCTCAGCCTGCTTTTTCTCTGTGATGTCGCGTGCGATGGTGGAGGCGCCGACGATGCGGCCAGCGGCATCCCTGATCGGCGACAGACTGAGCGCAATATCGATGCGACTGCCATCCTTGCGTAAGCGCTCTGTTTCAAAGTTCACGACGGCTTCTCCGCGCCGGACTTGCTCAATCAGACCCTTGATCTCTTCCTTCCTGCCCTCCGGCGCGAGAACAGAAACTGGTTTTCCGACCACTTCCTGCGCCGAGTAGCCGTAGACCTTCTCCGCGCCCGGATTCCAGCTGGTGATGACGCCGTCCAGATTCTTGCCTATGATGGCATCGTAGGAAGACTGAACGATCGCCACCAGCTGCGTGCGAACCGCCTCGACCTGCCGGCGTGTCGCGGCGTCGTTCAACTCGCGCTGCATCACCGAGCCCAGGCGCCCCATCCGGTCCTTCATGACGAAGTCGGTGGCACCCGCCTTCATCGCCAGAACCGCGGTATCCTCCCCGACTTTGCCGGACATCAAAACGATGGGCAGATCGAGGCCGCTTTCCTTCGCAATCAGCAGCGCATCCATGCCCCCGAATCCCGGCATCACGTAATCGGAAAGAATGATGTCCCAAGGCTTGTCCTTGAGTGCCGCACGCATGGCCGATGCCGTCTCCACGCGCTCGGACACCGGCTCATAGCCGCTCTTGCGCAACTCGCGCAGAATCAGCGCGGCGTCATCGGCGGAATCATCGACGATCAGGACCCGCAAATTTGTCTTGGCGTCAGGCATGGTTGGCTCGCATTCTCGGGTCCCACGTTTACTTTTGATCTGCTGGCGGCGGTTCGTTGAAAACCAGCCAGTACAGGCCGAGCTGGCCGACTGCATCGACAAACTTGTCAAAGTCAACCGGCTTGCGGATGTAGCTGTTGCAGCCAAGCTTGTAGCCGGCGACCAGATCCGAGTCCTCGTTGGATGAAGTCAGGATGATGACCGGAACGAGTTTGGTGCGCGCGTCCGCGCGCAGGCGCTTCAGGACCTCAAGCCCGCCGATCTTGGGCAGCTTGAGATCGAGCAAGATAATCGAGGGCGGCGGCCTGCCGGGGTCGAACAGGTAATCGACCGCCTCCTGGCCGTCGTGCGCGACGACCACCGGATTCGCAATCTTGTTCTTCTTGAACGCCCGCAGAGTCAGCTTCTCATCGTCGGGGTTGTCCTCGACCAGCAATATCGTCCTGTTGTCCATGGTCTGCTCCTTCAGGTTGAAAGCGTGAAATAAAACGTCGCGCCCTGGTCAACCGCGCCTTCGGCCCAGACGCGCCCGCCGTGGCGTTGTACGACGCGCCGCACCGTGGCGAGGCCGATGCCGGTGCCGGGGAAGTCAGTCACGCTGTGCAGACGCTGGAACGGGGCGAACAGCTTCGCTGCGTGCGCCATATCGAAGCCGGCGCCATCGTCGCGCACGAAGTAGGCCGGCTTGCCATCCGCCATCGTCACGCCGAACTCGATGCGCGCACTGGCATGCTTGCCGGTGAACTTCCAGGCGTTACCAAGCAGATTCTCGAACAGCACGGCAAGAAGCCGCTTGTCGCCATGCACCTCCAGCTTCGGCGCAATCTCGAAGACGGCGCTGCGCCCGGGGTCACTCGCCTTGAGCCCATCGGCGACCGAGCGGGCGAGCGCACTCAAGTCGACCACCTCCAGGTTCATGTCCGAGCGCGTCAGGCGCGACAGGCTCAACAGGGAATCGATCAGCTCGGCCATTCTCTGCGCCGCAGCGCGCACGCGGTGCAGCGCGTCCTTGCCTTCTTCGTCGAGACGTTCCGCGTAGTCCTCCTCCAGCACTTTCGCAAAACCGTCGATGCCTCGCAGCGGGGCACGCAGGTCGTGCGAGGCCGAATAAGTGAAGGCTTCCAGCTCCTGGTTGGCCGCATTCAATTCAGCTGTGCGCTCCAGTACGCGCTGCTCGAGAATCGCATTGCGTTCGCGGATCTCGGCCTGGTGCGCCGTACGCTGGGCCAATAGCGACAGCATCAGCAGCGCCAGCGCGGCAGAGCCAAAGAGCGCCCCGTACACGAAAAGGTCGCCATGCCATTCCCTCAGGGTGGCCTGGACGCCTGCGCCATACAGCAGGATCACGTCGTACCTTGGCAGCCTGTGGAAGGCATACAGCCGGTCAATGCCGTCGGTTTTGGAGACGGCCCGGTAGGCGCCCTGTTCCGTGTTCCGGGCAAACCCAAAAAGCGGGGCGTCAGTCGGAATCGCAAGCACCTTGGGCTCGATTCTTGGCGCCCTGGCCAGGAACTTGCCATCGCTTCGCACCAAAGCAACCACGGTGTCGGTCGCCGGCACACTCCGGCTCCAGAAGTCGCTGAAATAGTTCTCGAGAAGGGTGACGACGACAATGCCGTCGAAAGCACCGCCGCTGCTCACGCGGCGGCGCGCCGTGCTGAAATTCCAGCCCTTCATGACGCGCCCCGGGACGAGCTCTCCAACGGCGGCACCGACATCGCGCTCGCGCAATGCCTTGAAGTAGTCGCGATCGGCCACGCTCACCGGCGACGTCGGCAGCGGCTGGCTGGCGTTGCGAATCCGGCCGGAACTGTCGGCGAGCCAGATCGCCTGTGCCTGCGGGAAGTTGTCCGTGATGTTCTTCAGGTAGTCTTGGACGCCCTTCGATTGTTCGATCTCGTCCCATGGCATTCCTGCCAGTCGATCGCTGACGTGCTCGGCAATGAGCTCGTCCGTCTGGAATACGTTGAGCGACTGACTGTAGAAGACTTCGACTGATCGCTGCACGTCGCGCTCGGCGTCTTGCATCGTCGTCTGGTAACCCTGCCACGCGACAGTGCCGAACATGACAAGGGGCACCAGCACCGAAGCCACCGCCAGCGGCCAGAAGGTCTTCGGCACCGGGCGGTAAAGGTCGGCCTCGCGCTCCGACGCCGGCTCGGGGCGGCGGAACGCGAACTCGACCAGAACGCCGTAGATCATCCAGAAGGCGAACAGCTTGAAGATATGGCCTATCAAATTGGCAGGCCCGTAAACGCTTGCGTACTGGGTGAAGCTGAATTCGGCGCCGATGGTGAAGACATTGGCAAGCAGAATTCCCATCCAAATGCTCTCGTCGATGAGGGCGCGGCGCTGCCACAGGTTTGCCATGGCGCCGGCCAGGATGGCAATGATCACGTACTCGCTGTAGATCTTGAACGGCGTCAGGCCCATGCCCTCAATGAAACAAGCCGGGAATTTTCCGCTCATGATGAGGCTGAGCAAGGCGACTGCGATCAAACCGAACAGCGCGAAGGTCCAGGCGCGACGAATTGGACGCGTGATAAAAAAGGGCGCGACCAGCAGCAGCAAGGCCTCGCTGTAACGCGCCGCAATCCAGAGCTGGGTCGGCTCGTTCGAAGTCACAACCGATGGCAGGACGTGCATGCCCTTAAAGGCCAGCGTGTGCGCGAAATCGATCATTCCGATCCAGAAGTAACCACAACCGAGCATCGTCAGATAGGGATTGCGCAAGTTGGCGTAGGCGTGCCACGTGACAACCAGAGCGGCGGTCGCAATCAGCACGGTGAGCAGTTCAAGCACGGTGTGGAACAGCAGGTAGCTGTAGAAGCTGCTGGCAACAAGAACCAGCGCCAGCACTGCGGGAATGTGCCAGCGCCCGCTGATCACGCGATTCACGCTTTGCGCTAAATTAGCCACGTGCCACTTTCTACTTTCTATATTCGGCGGCCGTCGGCCGCAGGAGCCCGGCCGGTTTCTCGGATCATCAGGTGCACAACAGAGCCCCCTTGGATATCGCTATCGGCCGACGCCCCAATTCTTATGTAGCGCAAATCCGGGGGGTTGATAAAGATCAACCTCGCAGCACGGCGTATTTTGTCATTGGAAAGCGCTGCCCGACGGCAGGGGCAGCACGAAGTGATCCGAGTAAAACCCTTTCTGCCGACATTGTGTCGGGGCCATGAAAACCCCGCGTTTTAGAACACACCGTCTAATATGTTGCATTGCAGCAAAAACAACTTGCAAAGGGTCGGGATAACCCTATAATTCAACTCATGCTGCACTGCAACATAAACAAAGCAAAGGCTGGGTTTTGGCGCAGATACTGTTTTTTTACCTCAGCTTCATTGGAGAAATTAATATGTTGACCGTCGAACAAATCATGGCTTCGCAAAAAGCAAGCGTCGAGACTCTGCTGGGTCTGACTGCAAAAGCCTTCGAAGGCGTTGAGAAAATTGTTGAACTCAACCTGACCGCTTCCAAAGCCGCTCTGGCTGAGTCTGGCGAGCACGCCAAAGCGATGTTGAGCGTGAAAGACGCACAAGAACTGTTGGCCCTGCAATCCGGCCTGCTCCAGCCTCTGGCTGAAAAGACCGCTGCTTACAGCCGTCACCTGTATGACATCGCTTCTGGCGCTACCGCTGAGTTGAGCAAGACGCTCGAAGGCCAGACGGCTGACGCACAAAAGAAATTCATGGGCTTGGTGGACACCGCCGCCAAGAACGCACCTGCCGGCTCCGAGTCCGCTGTTGCCGTGATGAAGAGCGCTGTGGCGGCTGCCAACAATGCACTGGAATCGGTGCAAAAGGCTGTCAAACAAGCGACCGACGCCGCCGAATCCAATTTCAACACGGTTGCTGCTTCCGCTGTGGACGCCGCCAAGACAAGCTCGAAAAAGCGTTAATTCATGACGCTGGTGTGAAGTAATGCAGAGACAGATCGCTTTTTTTGAGTGCCGACTCTATGAATTCAGGGAAAACCCTGAGATACTTCACCCCAGTTAGATTTTTTAGAAACAAGTAGTTTCTACAGGTTGTCTCCTCGGGTCCTTTCGAAACCTTCAGGTTCAGGGATCCCTTAAGGGCTGGTCGCAAGATCAGCCCTTTTTTTATGCGCAATGACCTTCGCTCCCGGATCGGCAGTTCGAAGGGCCAACACCAACATAACGGTTTAGTCATCGTTTTCCCCCGATGCAGGGGCTGCCAGAAGTTCCAGCGACTCATCGATCAGGGCATGCAGTGCCAGCATGCGCGGCATGCCCAGCAGGCGGTTGAGACGGGTCTGCGCCGCTTTCCAGTGCCGCTGGGCGTCCTGGCGCTTCTCGCGGCCCGCATCCGTGATGGTGATCAGGCGGCTGCGCCCATCCGCGCCTTCCGCCAGTCGGACCCAGCCCGCGACAACAAGAGGTTTGAGATTGCGCGTCAGCGTGGATGCATCCATTTTCATAGCCTGCGCCAGATCGCCGGGCCGGATCGGGCCCAGTTTGAGCACATGGGACAAGAGCGAATACTGGGTAGTTTTGAGCCCAACCTGGCCCAGCTCGGCGTCGTAATGCTGCGTGATGCGCCGCGTCAACTGGCGCAGCTTGAGATTGGTGCAGCCCTGCAACTTCGTCGCAGCAAGTACCGGCGGGGAAAGCGTGTTGGTATTCATGCCTATGATTGTAGCTACAATGATTGCATATACAAATATAATGATCAACCGGAGCCCGCATGACCAAAACCAACCACCTCGACGCCTGGCTCGCCCAGGAACAAACCATCCGCGCTGTGCTGGACGCTGGCGCCGGCCCGGGCGTTGCCCGCCCCGACCAAATCGCCGGCAAAACCGGACTGGCGTTGATGCAGGCGATGTTGCAGGGCGAGTTGCCCTACCCGTCGATTGCGCAAACGCTGGACTTCACCATTGTCGAAGCCGGGCATGGCCACGCGGTATTTCAAGGCACGCCCGGTGTTGCGCACCTGAACCCGATGGGCACGGTACATGGCGGCTGGTTTGCCACCCTGCTCGATTCGGCTTTGGGCTGCGCGGTCCACACCCGCATGGCGCCAGGCCAGGGCTACACCACCGCTGAACTGAGCGTGAACATCGTGCGCGCCCTGACACCCAAGGTAACGCGGGTGCGGGCCGAAGGCAAAGTCATCCACTGCGGGCGACAACTGGCCACGGCAGAGGCCAGGCTGTTTGGCCCGGATGGCACGCTCTATGCCCATGCCACCACCACCTGTCTGGTGTTTGAATTTCCGCCACAATCAACAACATGAGATTTCTTCACACCATGCTGCGCGTTGGCAACCTTCAACGCTCGATTGACTTCTACACCCAGGTGCTGGGCATGCAACTGCTGCGCACCTCGGAAAACCCGGACTACAAGTACACGCTGGCCTTCGTCGGCTATGGCAGCAACCCGGAGCAAGCCGAGATCGAACTCACCTACAACTGGGGGGTGGATTCGTACGAGCCCGGTACCGCCTTTGGCCACATTGCGCTGGGTGTGCCCGATGCCTATGCCGCCTGCGACAAAATCAAAGCCGCTGGCGGCAACGTCACGCGCGAGGCGGGGCCCGTCAAGGGCGGCAGCACCGTGATTGCCTTCGTGACCGATCCTGACGGCTACAAGATTGAGCTCATTCAGCGCGCCGAAGCCGGGGCTGGCGTCGGTTTGCGCTGAAAGTTGCTATCATTTAAGTAGCTTATTGTGTAGATTGTACGGGGGCTACAGGCCTTATTTCCTAAAATCGACCTCTAGCCCGGCGCTACTGCGCAAGCAGCTATTAATTCAATAGCGCAAAAAGCAATCAATCAGTCAGCCGGATTGGAGGCCGTGGCGCAAAACCGTGCGTGATGGCAGCCAGCGCCGCCAGGCACCACACAATCAGCGCGCCGGAGGGCAGGTCCAGCGCCGATGACAGCAGCAGTCCCAGGCCATAACCCAGCAAGCCAATCCCGTAGGCCAGCGGCAGGCGCCGCCTGGCCGGGTGGTTGCGGGTGCCCAGGCTGGGAACAATCAGGGTGGCAAACACCAGGTACACCCCCACCAGTTGCACCGAGACGGTGACCGCCAGCGCGAACAGCAGGTAAAAGCCCAAGGTGGACAACCGACTGCGCAGGCTGAACCAGACGCCCAGGATGACGGTGCTGGCCAGCAGCGGGATCAGGAGCTGCCCAAAGCTCACCCACAGGATTTGCCCGGCCAGCAACTCACGCAGGTGCTCGCCGCCATGCGGATTTTTGGCCAGCAGCAAAATGCCGGCCGTGGCCGCCAGCACAAATACCACACCAATCTGGGCCTCCTGCACCTCGGGCCATTTCTTTTCGGCCCAGTTCAGCAGCAACGCGCCGCCCAGCGCGGCGATGCCGGCTGCAGCCTGAATCTGCCAGCCCGTGGGGTCGATGTCCATCAGGCCCGCAGCAATCACGCCCAAAGCGGCGATCTGGGCAATCGCCAGGTCAATGAACACGATGCCTTTGCGCAGCACTTGCGCCCCCAGCGGCACATGGGTGGCCAGCACCAGAAGGCCAGCGGCAAACGCGGGCGCCAGGATCGACCAGTCAACGGCATTCCAGTTCATTTGGCGGCCTCCAGCAACAAGGCGATGCTGCTGTCAAACAAGCCGAACAAGTCGCTGGCCCGCTCGTTCCCGCCGACCGTGAACGGCAGCGCTACGGCCTTGATTGACGTCTGGCTGGCGAGCCACTGCGAGGCGCGCGGGTCTTCATACGCGGCGCGCACCACCAGTTTGGCCGGTTGACGCGCAAGCTGAGCCTTGAGCTCGGACAGATGACCCACACTGGGTTCAACCCCCGGCTTGGGCTCCAGGGTACCGACTTCACGCATGCCCAGCCAGGCCCACAGGTAATCCATGTTTTTATGGTGGGAAACCACCGTCAGCCCTTTCAGGGGCTGGGCCTGTTGCTCCCATTTTTGAAGGGCGGCGCTCCAGCGCACAGAGAAGTTTTGCAGCCGGTCCTGGTACAGCCGGGCGTTGGCCGCATCCAGTTGCGCCAGCCGCGCGGCCAACGCCGCCGCCACCCTGGCAATGTTGCGCGGGTCTTGCTGGATGTGCGGGTTGCCCATGGCGTGCACGTCGCCGTCGCTGCGGTCCAGCCGGCTTGGCACTTCGAGTGCCGTGATATAGCGACCGGCCTCAAAGTTGGCCGGTGAGCCGGCCGCCAGCCGGACGTTGCCGGACTGCTGGATCAGCACCGGCAACCAGCCGACTTCCAGCTCCATGCCGGTGCACACCAGCAGGTCGGCGCCCCGCACCCGGGCAATCAGGCTGGGGCGGGCCTCAATGTGATGCGGGTCCTGCAGGGCCGTGGTGGCCGAGCTGACGTTGAGCTTGTCGCCGCCGAGTTCTTTGGCCAGGGCGGCCCATTCGGGCTCGCACGCCACGACGTTCAGGGCGGCTTGCGCGTTCAGGCCCAGGCCGATCAGCAGCAGGGCCAACAGGTGTTTGAAAGAGATGGGTTTCATGGTGATGTCCTAAAACGAATGCGCACCGTGAGTACCGAGACTCATGATGTACTGGAGAAAGATTTGCTTGTCGGTGCTGCCGGGGCGGCTCTGGTCGCCCGCGAGCTGCAGGCGAAAGCGACTGAACTCGGACAGGGAATAGTCCACCATCAGGCTGGTACGCGACGGGCTGGCGCTTTGCAGAACGGGGAAATCGGCGGCATTCAGCAAACCTGAGCTGACCTGGCCAATCCCGGGCGAGCCCGAATTGAGCTTGTCATAGCGCACACCCGCCCGCCACATAGGCATGAACTGGTAAATCGCCTGCAGGTACCAGCCACTTTGTGTCGCGCGGTAGCTGCCAGGCGTGCCGCCAGTGCCGTCGGTCTGGGTGGCGTAGTTCAGCGTGCCGTCTTCGCTGCGCTGAAAGTACTCGCCCTGCAGCTTGAAGTTGGTTTGCGTCGCATTGCCGTTGGGTGCCCACTTGTAGATGCCGTCCAGAATCCAGGTGCGACTGCTGCCGGTGAAGGTGTTGGTCACTGGCGTCGTACCGTCTGACATGGTGTCGGTATAAGGGCGGCCATCGGCCTTGTGGTTGAGATAGGACAGGCCGATCCGCCAGCTGGCGTTGTCCCCCAGATCGTCGCCCAGATGGGCAAACAGGGCGCTGGAGCCCAGGCCGTTGCGGCCGGTGTCGCTACCCGGAAAGCTGCGCCCCGCCCCCAGTTCGGCACCCAGCTCGAGGAATCGATCAGTCGGCGCCAGCCAGCGCAACTGCAGGCCGTCGGTTTTGGTCGGGCCGCCGAGGAACGCCTGGTACACCAGGGGCGCATCGACAAAGTCCCAGGCATGGGCGTGCTGGGTATTGAGGTAGCCCACGGAGGACAGAAAACGTCCGGCTTTCAGCGAGGCGCCATTGAACAGCCCCTGGCGTTCAAACACCGCTTCTTCGACGCTGATCTTGTTGTCACCCGTGAGCGAAAAGGTCAGGTGCCCGGAGAAGGTGGGATCGATGCTGGCCGACAGGCTCAACTCGGATTCACCCAGCTGAAAACCCCGCGAGCCTGGCCCCACGTCGCCGCCTGACGGTATGAAACCCTGCAACCGGTAGTGGGCCGGATCCTGCGAGAGGCTGGCGTAGCTGCCGTTGAGAATCAGCGAGATCGCCGGGTTGAAGGCGGACGCCGAAGCCTGGCTGGTGACGGGGGCGGCTTCAGGTGCTGGCGGTGCCGAGGCGGCCACCGCACCGGTAGCGCCACCCTGTTGCATGGCCTGCAGCCGCTGCTCCAGTGCCTGCATCCGAGCCTCATAGGACGCTTTGAGTTGATTGATTTGTTCCCTGATCTGCTGCAGTTCGGTGGGGTCTGCCGCGTGCGCAGGCAGGGCGATGAGATCGGCGGCGCAAAGCGCAATCGCCGCAATGGTGCGTATGGACATGAATTTTTCTGTTAACAAAGCCGAACAGCGGAGACGCGGTCGCGCTCCGGGATGAAGCCCTTTGCAGGGCGCAACTTCAGCTCTTGACAGGAGGGCCGCGGGCCAGGCGTGCGACGACGACCGGCGGGGTGGCGGGGCAGGCGGACACCGGCTGGTAGTCCGGCACCGCTTGTGCCGCACAACGCCATTCGTGATGCGAGGCCAGCCCCGACCCGAGTTGAAGCAGCGCGATGCACAAGTCACAGAGGGACTCGTGTTGCGCCTGGTCGGGGGCGCCGGGTTCGCTGCTGGTCAGCGCATGAAAGTGGTTCGAATAGACATGCACAAGCGAGGCCTGTGCTGTCAGAAACAGCGACCCCAGCAGTAAAAATATCCGCAGCGAACTAAGAATTGATTTCAAGGCCAGCCAATTTAGCACACATGGTGCCCACAGTGTCTTGCTAGACTGTGCCGGACCACCCCACCGGAGCCCCCCATGATTCCACTGCAACGTCGCGCCGGTCACGCTCACGATGAAGGAACGCAGCGGCGAGGTGATCGAGCTGGTGCTGCCCGACAAGCTCGTCATCTTTGAAGTGCTCCCCATCGCCCTGGCTGACATCCAGCCGGGCAGCTGCATCGGCACAGCTCATCGACGGCAAACCCACGGCCCGGCGCATCAATGCGGGGCGCAACGGCTTCGCATTGCCGTACTGACAGGTGCGGCTTGCTGAATTCATGTCCAATACGGGGATGGAACACCCGCACAACAACGAACAACGCCTGACCGATCTGGAGATCAAGGCCAGCTTCACCGAAGACCTGCTGGATCAACTGAACCAGGTCATCGTCCGCCAACAGCAGCAAATCGACATCCTGATTCGGGAGATCGGTCACCTTCGACAGTCGACCACGGACGAGGGCGTCGGCATGCCGCGCAATTTACGCGATGATCTGCCGCCCCATTACTGACTGATCTCACTGGCATGGCCACGTGCTCGACTGGGGGTGCGGCATGGGCATCCGTGACTTGGTTGACAATCACGGGTTGACCGAACGTTTAATCCCATGACCGATACCACATCAGAAACACCGCTCCAGCCCGCTGCGCCGACGCAAGCAAACGATCAAGCCAGGAAACCGGGTCGCTCGCGCGCGGTCCAGCCCGTGCTTGAAAAGCTGTTTGAACTCTATCCGAACCTGTTTGGGTCCACGTTCTTGCCCCTCAAGCTCGGCGTTTTTCAGGAACTGTTGGCAAATCACCCCGACCAGTTCGAGCGTGACACCCTCAAAGCCGCACTGGGCTTGCATACGCGCTCCGGGCGTTACCTGCAAAGCGTTGCCGCGGGCAACAAGCGTCACGACCTGCAGGGCGTTGCGGTTGAAGACGTGTCCCCGGAGCATGTCTACCTGGCCCTGCTTGAATTGTTCCGCCGTCGACAGGCCCGCAGCGCAGAGGACTTGCGGCCGAAGTTGCGCGCCCAGCTGATGGCCGCGTTTGAGGCGTCGGGCCTGACCCGCCAGGACTACCTGGCACGGGTCCAGACCAACGATGTTGACGCCAACACCCTGCTGGAAGAAGCGTTGGCCGCGTGCGAGCAAAAGCGGGCCAAACAGGAGGCACTGGTCAGGGCCTTCGAGAGCAGCGGCAAGACCCTCGAAGAGTTTGCCGATATGTACGGCTTGGACAAACGCGACGTGAGCACAGCGCTGGATCAAAAGCGCCGCCTGCAAACCCCTGCCGTCAACCCCTGAAGCTTGAGCGGCTACTTCATCTTCGAGGGCAGCTTGATGGTCTCGCCGGCCACCATGAAAACGCCCCATCCCCGGTGATGGAGCGTGCGCGGCGCCTTGCAGGCCGGGTCAATCCAGGCCTTCAGCACCTCGAACACGAAGAAGTTGTAGCGGTTCAACAGCCGCGTATCGACTACCCGGCATTCCAGGTTGGCGTAGCACTCGGCAACCAGCGGTGCGTCCACCAGCGCCGCCGGCGCCGGCGTCAGACCGAAGGCTTTGAACTTGTCCACGCGTCGGCCGGAGGTATTGCCGCAGCCCACCACCTGCGCCGCCAGCTCCGCCGTCGGGATGTTGAGCACGCATTGGCGCGTCGCCTTCAACGCAGCAAAGCTGAAGTCGTTGCCGCTGACGATGCAACCCACCAGCGGCGGCACGAACTCCATCATGGTGTGCCACGACATCGTCATCACGTTGGCGCTGCCTTTGTGCGCCGTGGTGAGCAGCAGCACCGGTCCCGGCTCGAGCAGACCGTAGACCTTGGACAGGGGGTAAGAGCGTTTGGCCATTTCGACACCTCCATGAGCTGTGCTGCAAGGCATTGGCTTGTGCCGCCTTGATCAGCCGATCAGTTTATTCCCCAGACATCTGTTAAAACACTTGTTATCTTTTTTTGCGTATTACCAAGCCGATGTCTAATTCAACCCCCATTGTCACCAAAGAACCCCTCAACTGCCCGCCGCCGCTTATCCACTGGACCGAGGCGGGCGCAGAGTGTTCCGCGCTCTGGCGCTCAGAACGCGGCGCGCCACCACCCAAGCGGGTCGTGCTGGCGGACGACACCACCACGGCCGACACCGCCTACCGACTGGCCTGCGAAGGCACCGCCCTGCTCTGGCGCGGAGATTTTCAGAACGCCAAACAATTGCTGCAGGCACTGGCGCGGCGTGCTGACAATGTCCCCGCCCGCAAGCGTAAAAAAGCCGCCGAAGTGGTGGCGGTGGCGGATGCTTTTCACAAGCACCGTCTGGCCCAGTCGCAGCGGGCGCGCATGCTGGGCATGCTGCTTATCCCGTTCAATGCGGACTACAGCATTCCCCTGCGCCGTGCCCCCGATGCCAAAGTGGCCTGCGCCGAAGCCTGGGGCCCGGCGGATGAGGCAGCGGGTGCCTCGGTGGCATCGTTGCGCGAGCTGCTGGGCATCACCAGCGCGCACGAATGGCGCCGCGTCGGCGTTGAAATTCCGGCGCTCGGCGAGCCACCCCACAACCGGATTCACCCCCATTACGGCGTGTTTTCGCCGGTGCGGGGTGAGTACATCCATCTGGTCGCGACGGTCCACTTGCCAAAAAAATTAGCGGGACAGGCGACGCTGGTGGCATTTGATATTGGCACCGGCACCGGTGTGCTATCCGCCGTGCTCGTTCGTCGTGGCGTCGATCAGGTGGTAGCCACCGATCAGGACCCGAGAGCGCTGGCCTGCGCGCGTGAAAACCTCGCGCAACTGGGCATGCTGGACAAAGTGCAGGTGGTGCAGGCCAATCTCTTCCCCGAGGGCCGTGCGTCGCTCGTGGTGTGCAACCCGCCCTGGATCCCCGCGCGGCCCAGCTCGCCGCTTGAACACTCGGTGTACGACGAAGGTGGCCGCATGCTGACGGGTTTTCTCAAGGGTTTGACTGCGCACCTGGCCCCCAAAGGTGAGGGTTGGCTGATCCTGTCTGACCTGGCCGAACGCCTGGGCTTGCGTTCCCGTGAGGAATTGCTGGCCATGTTCGAAAGTAACGGCTTGAAAGTGGTGAGTCGAATCGATGCCAGGCCACAGCACGCCAAAGCGGCCGATACCACCGATCCGCTGCACGATGCACGGTCGCGTGAAGTGACCTCACTCTGGCGTTTGGCCGCCATCTGATACGCCGATGGAACGACTTCGCATCGACAAGTGGCTGTGGGCCGCACGCTTTTACAAGACGCGATCTCTGGCATCCGAGGAGATCGTGAAAGGGCGTGTCGAAGTCAACGCACAGGTCGCCAAGCCGTCCCGTGAAATCAAGGTGGGCGATACGGTGCTGATGCGTCAGGGTCCGGTGATCCGGACGGTCAGCGTGCTGGGCCTCAGCCACCAGCGTGGCCCGGCCACCGTCGCGCAACAGTTGTATGCCGAGACCCAGGACAGCATCCGGGAGCGGGAACATGCCGCCGAGCAACGTCGTCTGGCCAGTGAACCGGCACAGACGATTGAGCACGGACGCCCCACCAAACGTGACCGGCGCGACATCCAGAAAGCCTGGAACGCGTCGATTGACCCATGAGCGCCAAATCAGTGGTTTCGGTCCGGATCAGAAGCATTTGTTGACATTCCTCATGAATCAATATTACATATTCATGACATGAGCACCCTGCTGCGCTTGCACAGAAACTAAAATGCAAGTTATGTCAGAAAAAAAATTCGTCGGCTTTCCTGACCTCCACCACGGCGCAGAGTTTCAGGCCACGCGGCCCATGACGCTGCACGAACTGCCCCGCCAAGCCCGCATTGACCATCAAATGGCGGTTATCCGCGCGCACCATGAACGCATTGCCAAAGCAATCGAAATGTTCTGGGGTCACCGGGACTGCGTTGAGTACCTGCAACAATTGATTCTCAACGGTGGCGACGGCGTTGGCAGGGCGAGGGTCGGCTTCAAGCACGAGGTGCTGGCAGCCCTCATCAGCCTCACGGAACTGCACGAAGTTCAGCAACGTTAAACGAATCCACATAAAAAGCGCCTAAGACCCTTATTCATCGGGCGTGAAGCGCTATTTTTTTGATAGCTTAAACGCTATTTTCAGTCCACTTTTTCCAGCGCCAGCACGCCGGTGGCGGTGTTGGAAATCGGGATGTGGTAGTTGCTGTGCACCTGGCGCACACCCGAACCGCTGCCCGTCGTGAGGGCGGCGCGCATGGCCAGCCACATCAACAGTTCCACGCCCTGGGTGCCAGGTTTTCTCCACCAGTTCATGAATACTGAACTGCGTGGCCCACTCGGGATTGGTCTGCAGGCTTTCCATAAACTGCTGGTCAAACGCCTTGTTGATGAAGCCGGCGCGTTCGCCGAGTTTTATGTAGAGCCTAACTGCTCGAATGCGATCTTCGTATGAGTACATGAACTACCTCCAAGTAGTCCAAGTTTTGCGCCGCACCCCCCGGGGGTCAATTTTCGGTCGGCGGCAACAGGCAAAGGAACAAAGTCGTTTGGGATATCGCCGGGCCAGTAGTACCATTGCCGCATGACGCTCAAAGAATCCAACCCGTACCTGCGCAGCCGCACCGCGGCCACGCGCAAGGCTGCGCTTCGGATTTCTGCCAAAACGTCATCTGCAGTGGAAGGCATTCGCGCTCCATTTGCTGAAGGCACCGGCACCAAGGCGCCTGCCACCCAGGAAATCTTTACGGCGTATTGGCAGCAGCGCGCTGCTTCGAGCGCGCGATAACTTTTTCGAACACGGCCGCCAGAGGCCGATAGTCCCGCCCCATCGCGGCATGAATGCCTCCAATGTAGATGCGCCGCCCACGACCCAGCATGGGGCTAAAGTCCAGCGGCGGCAGGCCCGCCTGCAACGCCATCAACAGGGACAACAAGCGCGCCAGACGACCATTGCCCTCGCGAAACGGGTGAACCAAGATCAGCTCGGCATGCACCTCGGCCAAGGCAAGAGCCAAGGCTGCGTCATCCGCAGACCGGCACGGCGTGTACTGTCGAAGGGCTCCCCGTTCAAGCTCCGCCATTAATCCCTGAATGAGGCGCGCATGCGCAAACTGAAAACCACCCTTGCCAATGTCAACCGACCGGTATTCGCCCGCCCATGGGTAGATGGGGCCGAGCCACAAGGCGTGCAGGTCGCAAATGTCCTGGGCCGTAAACCGGTGGTCAGCGTCAAACCGATCCAGAGCCAGGTCTTGCGCAATTTCCAACGCCTGCGACTCCGCCAGGTTCATATCGCGCACGCGGGTAATGCCCAGCAGATTGCGCAGCACTCGCCCGCGCGAGCCGGGTTCAAACTCCACCTCGACTCCTGTGGCTTGATAACGACTTGTGCTCATGCACCCAATGGTACCCACTTGACTTGCCTGCGCTATGACTGCTGGGTTTCAAGAAACAAATCACCCTCCAGCCCTCGTGGAATATGCGCAAGAAGCTATCACAATAATAGCAACTTGAAGTCGCCTGGGTTCAGCCGGGCAGCTTAGAGGTCCGTGTACTTTTTGCTGGAGCCACGCGCACTGGCAACCGGGTACTTTTCGCCATTGACGATCAGCTTGCTGCGCGCCGCCGCCATCAGATCAATATTCAGTTTGTCACAGAGCTGCAGCAGGTACAGCAAGACATCGGCCGCCTCGGCGGCCACTTCGGCCTGCTTCGGCGCGGAGAGATTTCGGCTTTGCTCTTCGGTCAGCCACTGGAAGTGTTCCAGCAACTCCGCCGCCTCGACACTCAGGGCCGAAGCCAGGTTTTTGGGCGAGTGAAACTGCTCCCAATCACGCGCTGTGGCGAAGTCACGCAGGGATTGGGTCAGGGAGGGGAGATCGCGGTTCATGCGCGGATTTTCGCAGCACCCCGCCCCCATTTACTTAACTGTCCCAGTCGCCGCCGCCACCACCGTCACTGCTGGCGAGGGCGCCACCGTCGTCCCACGAGCCTGAGTCGTTCACGCCAAAGTTCTGTCCACCGAGATCGTTGTTACCGGCAAAGGGCTCGTAGCTGTTGTTGGCTGCGCCGTCCGGCTGGTGTGCGGGCGCGTCATTGCCCATCAGGCTTTTGCCAATGGCTTGCGCCGCCATCACGCCGGCGCCCACCGCCAGGCCGGTGGCCAGGCCGCCCATCACCCTGCCGCCAATGCCGCTGCCTGCGGGTTGACCGTAGCCCGGTTGGCCATAGGCAGGTTGGCCATAGCCTGGTGCCATCGCGCCGCCAGCCATGTTGTTGTTCATGCCAAAGCCCTGCTGGCCGTTCAAGCCGCCTTGCATGGCACCCGGATTGGCATAAGCCGTTTGCGGCATGAATTCAGGCGTCGGCTTTTTGCGCATCAAAAAGATAGCGATGGCGATCGCGCCGCCGCCCAGCGCCAAGGCCAGTCCCAACGGGAAGGACGAAGACGGTGCGGCAGGCGCTGAATATGCAGCGGGTGCGGCCGTGGCAGGCGCCCGGCTGGATGGGCCGTTGTTGGCGGGCGGGCTGCTCTTGGCAGCCAGTTGGGTGCGCAGCGCTTGCACGGCTTCCGGCTTGGCAAACGGCAGACCCGGGGCCAGTTTTTCCGCCGTGGCCAGCGCTTCGCGGGCGTGGCTCATCTTGCCCTGGCGTGCCGACAATTCAGCCTGCACAAAATGCGCTCTGGCACTGCCCGGATGGGCCACCAGTACCTGCTGCATCATCACCTGGGCCTGCTCCAGGCGCCCGGCCTGGGCTTCCGCGTAAACCTGCTTCAGCGTGGGTTCTGACTGCGCCATGGCAAAGCCAAAGCTCAACAATGCCGCAACCGCCAGCCACTTGCCGATGCGCTGCTTGATTGATCCGGTAAACATGCGTTTTGCCCTTAAAAGGTAGTTAACTTACTTCGGCGAGATTGTGTCACTTGTTCGTAAAACAAGTGCAGCCGCGCCGATTTCCAGCAAAAATTTAAGCCAAATCGGCCTCTAGCCCCCGTGTAACCTTCGTAAGCAGCTACTATTTTTATAGCGTTACGAATGGGTGGCGATCCAGCCAAAACCGGCTGTCAGCGCTGCAGCCACGCCGCCAGCGCGTCATTCACCGCCTGTGGCTGCTCCAGCGTGCTCATGTGGCCGCAGCGTTCGATGACGCACAGTTCGGCGTTGGCAATGGCGTCGCGCATGCGTTCGTGCTGGGCGGGTGGGCTCCAGCTGTCTTCACGGCCACACAGCACCAGCGTCGGGCAGCTGATGGTGGGCAGCAGCGCGCTGGCATCGGGCCGTGTCAGCAGCGCGTTGATTTGCGCGGCAAACTGGTCGGCACTGCTGCGCTCCAGCATGTCAAGAACGGCGTCGAACAGCGGGGTGTCGCGCTGGTCGGGGTGGACCATGGCGCGCGCCCACTGGCTGCCCATGACGCGCATGCCCTGCCTGCGCGCCTGGGACAGCAGGGCCAGGCGGCCGACGCGTTCCCGCTCGCCGTCGGCGCCAGCCGGCAGCGGCTGCACGCCGGTGTCCAGCAACGCCAGCCGCGCGACGCGCTGCGGCGCCAGACGCAGCACCTCCAGTGCCACGCGTCCGCCCATGGAGTGGCCGGCCAGACTAAAGCGCTCGCTGGGTGCCTGGCTGAGCACCTGCTGCGCCATGGCGCTGAGCGAGTCGCACAGGCCATAGGCCGGCACGACGCACTGCGCCTGTGCCTGCAGCGCCGCGCACTGAGGAGCCCAGACGGCGGCGTCGCACATCAGGCCGGGCAAGAGAATGAGAGTTGGGTGCATAACAGAGCGTCAATCAAATTAAAACTATTCAACGCGCGTGACCGACGCCGGCTTGAAGCCCAAATCGGCCGCCTTGCCTTTACGCCCGCGTGCGGCTCGGGCGTTATTGAGGCTGCGAATCTCCAGCGTTTCTTCGCGTTGTTTAGCGCCGCGACCGATGCCTTCAATCTTCACGCTGCGGGTGTAGGCGGCGGCACCGGCCAGGGTGTCCTTGGCTTCCAGGTCGATCAGCATCAGCCCGCGGCCGCCATGGCTCATGGCTTTGAGCTCACTGAGCTCGAACGTCAAAATGCGGCCGCCGGTCGAGGCACAGGCCACATGGGTGGCGGGCAGCAAAGGCACGGCAGCCGAGCTACCGGCCACCGGCGAGGGCCGGCACAAGACTTCACCGGGGTTGCAGGTGACGAAGGCTTTGCCGGCCTTGAGCCGGGACGTCATGTTCTCCACCGAGGCAATAAAGCCATAGCCGCCCGAGCTGCTGAGCAGCAGTGTCGCGCTGGCCGGGCCGGCAAAGTAATACGACAGCTGGGTCCCCGCTTCGAGTTCCAGCAAGGAGGTGATCGGCTGGCCGTCACCGCGCGCACCGGGCAACAGCGACACCGCGACCGAATACACCCGGCCGTTATTGCCAAACGCCAGCAGCATATCCACCGTGCGGCACTCAAAGGTGCCATACAGACCGTCCCCAGCCTTGAAGGCGAAGCTCGCCGCCTCGTGCCCGTGCCCTTTCTGCGCCCGCACCCAGCCTTTGTCACTGACCACCACCGTCACCGGCTCATCCACCACCTTGACTTCCAGCACGGCTTTTTTCTCGGCCTGAATCAGGGTGCGGCGCGGGTCGGCAAAGGTTTTGGCATCAAGCTCGATTTCCTTGACCATCAGCCGGCGCAGCGCAACCGGGTTGCCCAGAATTTCATCCAGCTTCTTCTGCTCGTCACGCAGTTCTTTCAACTCCTGCTCAATCTTGATGGCTTCCAGCCGGGCCAACTGGCGCAGCCGGATTTCCAGAATATCTTCGGCCTGCCGCTCTGACAGGTTGAAGCGCGCCATCAGCGCGGCCTTCGGCTCATCCGATTGGCGAATGATGGCGATCACTTCGTCAATATTGAGCAGCACCAGCTGCCGCCCTTCCAGAATGTGCATGCGGGCCAGCACCTTGTCCAGCCGGTGTTGCGAGCGGCGTTCAATCGTGGTTTGACGGAATTCAATCCATTCGGACAGCATCTGCCGCAAGGACTTCTGGGTGGGTCGGCCGTCGAGCCCCACCATGGTGAGGTTGATGGGGGACGAGGTCTCCAGACTGGTGTGAGCCAACAAGGTGGTGATAAGCTCCTGCTGCTGGATTCGACTGGTCTTGGGTTCGCACACCAGCCGCACCGCCGCGTCTTTGCTGGATTCGTCACGCACCACGTCGAGCACCGACAAAATAGTGGCTTTGAGCTGGTTTTGCTCAAGGGACAGCGCCTTCTTGCCCGTCTTGATTTTGGGGTTGCTCAGCTCTTCAATTTCTTCGAGCACGCGCTGGGTACTGACACCCGGCGGCAGCTCGGTCACGACCAGTCGCCATTGCCCGCGCGCCAACTCCTCAATCTTCCAGCGGGCGCGCACCTTGAGCGAGCCACGCCCGGTGCGGTAGGCCTCGGCAATGTCGCCGGCGGTGCTGGTGATCTGGCCACCGCCGGGATAGTCGGGGCCCGGAATGAAGGCAAACAACTCTTCATGACTGAGCTTGGGTGACTTGATGAGCGCCACACAGGCATCCGCCACTTCGCGCAAATTGTGGCTGGGGATTTCGGTGGCCAAACCGACGGCAATGCCACTGGCGCCATTGAGCAAAGCAAACGGCAAGCGGGACGGCAGCTGGCACGGCTCCTCGGTGGAGCCGTCGTAGTTGGGTGTGAAATTAACCGTACCTTCGTCGATTTCATCCATCAGCAAGCTGGTTATTTTGGCCAGCCGGGCCTCGGTGTAACGCATGGCGGCGGCACCATCGCCGTCGCGCGAACCAAAGTTGCCCTGCCCGTCGATCAGCGGATAGCGCTGACTGAAATCCTGGGCCATGCGCACCAGTGCGTCGTAGGCGGCCTGGTCACCATGCGGGTGAAACCGGCCCAGCACATCGCCCACCACACGGGCACATTTGACCGGCTTGGCGCCGGTGTTGCCGGTGCCCCCGCCAAAGCCCAGCCCCATGCGCGACATGGAATACAGAATGCGCCGCTGCACCGGTTTCTGACCATCGCACACATCCGGCAAAGCCCGCCCCTTGACCACGCTGAGAGCGTATTCAAGGTAGGCACGCTGTGCGTAGGAGGCCAGGTTGGGGGAGTCGCTGCCCTCTTCAGGGGCCGGGCTCTGGGGAAAATCGAGTGTCGTTTGGTCGTTCATAAAATCAGTTGGGGACAGCGCTGGCTCAGCTGGCGCGTAGCGGCGGTCTTTCCCGCAAAGTTTCGGTTTAGTCTCGGTCTTGCGCCTGGATTTCGGAGGAAGTCGGGTTCATGGATGAACCCGATGAAATCATGTTGCCACGGTGCGCCGCCCCGCCTTGTATTTGCATGCGCACCCGCGTCGGCAAATGGCGTTTATCCGCCGTCAGGGCGGGCGGTTTCAGCAGGGTGTAGAGCTGCATCACGGTCTTCACGTAATTCTGCGTCTCTTTGAAATTGGGAATTTTGTTGCCGGCCCGCTGCACCGCCCCTTCTCCCGCGTTATAGGCGGCCAAAGCCAGCTCCAGCTGGCCCGGGAAAAGATTGATCAGGTCGCGCAGATAGCGACTACCGGTCTTGATATTGATTCTTGGGTCGGAAAGTTTCTTTTCCACCGACGTTTTTTTGTCGCCGGCCACGCCGTAACGTGCCGCTGTGGCCGGCATCACCTGCATCAGGCCGATGGCACCCTTGGGCGACACCGCCATCGCATCAAAGCCGGACTCGGTCGCGATCAGCGCCTGCAGCAGTTCATAGTCAATATGGAGGGCGCTGGACGCTTCGCGCAAATGGTGTTTCACCACCTTGTAGCTGGGAGAGACTTCAAAAAAAGCGATCACCCTGGACGCCACCGCCGGATTGAGGGAGTCGCCTGCACCCTTCATGCCACGGCTGGTATCGAAACTCTCTCCGTCACGAAAAAAAATCTCGTACTGCTCATCCACGCGCTCCGCCGCAAAATGTGCCACACCCTTCTCGTCCACATAACCCCAAATGTTTGCGTACACTGGTTGCATCAAAAAAGATAGCAACAAACACAGTACCAACAAGGGCCGCATGCCAAAAAAGCATGAAACGTTACGGGTAGAGAACAGCGGCAGGCTCATCAGATATCGATCTCGACCGTATCCCCGTGCAGCTCCATCAACTCACGCCGCGCGGCAGCCTCGCCCTTGCCCATCAGTTTGGTGATCAAGGCCTCGGTTTGCGTAAAGTCGATGGCTCCCAACGCCACCGGCAAAAGGCGGCGCGTGTCGGGGTTGAGCGTGGTGTCCCACAATTGTTCGGCATTCATTTCGCCCAGGCCCTTGAAACGGCTGATGCTCCAGGCGCCTTCACGCACACCTTCTTTGCGCAGCTTGTCAAGAATGGCGGTCAGTTCACCCTCATCCAGCGCGTACGCTTTGGAAGCCGGCTTCTTGCCCCGCGCTGGAGCGTCCACGCGAAACAGGGGGGGACGCGCCACAAATATATGGCCGGTCTCGATCAGCTTGGGAAAATGCCTGAAAAACAGGGTCAGCAGCAGCACCTGAATGTGCGAGCCATCCACATCCGCGTCCGACAGAATGCAAACCTTGCCATAACGCAGACCGCTCAAATCGGGGCTGTCGTTGGGGCCATGCGGATCAACGCCGATGGCCACCGCAATATCGTGAATTTCGGTATTGGCAAACAGGCGGTCGCGCTCGACCTCCCAGGTGTTGAGCACTTTGCCACGCAAGGGCAGGATGGCCTGACTCTCCTTGTCGCGCCCCATCTTGGCGCTGCCGCCGGCCGAGTCGCCCTCCACCAGGAACACTTCGTTGCAGGCCAGATCGCGGCTTTCGCAATCGGTCAGTTTGCCCGGCAGCACGGCGACACCGGAGCCCTTGCGCTTCTCGACTTTCTGGCCGGCTTTTTGGCGGAACTGCGCCGCCTTGATCGCCAGTTCTGCCAGTTTTTTCCCATATTCGACGTGCTGGTTCAACCACAATTCGAGGTTCGGGCGCACAAAACTGGACACCAGCCGCACGGCATCACGCGAGTTCAGGCGCTCCTTGATTTGCCCCTGAAACTGCGGATCCAGCACTTTGGCGGACAGCACATAGCTGGCGCGGGCGAAGACGTCTTCCGGCAACAGTTTGACACCTTTGGGCAGCAGCGAGTGCAGCTCGATAAAGCCTTTAACGGCCGTGAACAAACCGTCACGCAAGCCACTTTCATGGGTACCGCCCGCGCTGGTAGGAATCAGATTGACATAGCTTTCGCGCACCGGCTGGCCGTCTTCGGTGAAGGCCACGCACCACGACGCACCTTCGCCTTCGGCAAAGTTGTCGTGCTGCGCATCGGCAAAACCCTCGCCCTCGAACACGGGAATCACCAGTTCGCCGTTGAGCGTTTGCAGCAGGTAATCACGCAAGCCCCCTTTGTAGGTCCAGGCTTGCGTCTCTTTGGTCTTCTCATGGAAGAGCGTCACCGTGACGCCGGGCATCAACACCGCCTTGCTTCGCAACAGGTGGGTCAGTTGCGCCATCGGCAGTGCCAGTGCTTCAAAGTATTTGGCGTCGGGCCACACCCGAACCGTGGTGCCTGATTTGCGGTCGCCCTCCCCGGCTTTTCGCACTTGCAGGGGTTCAATGACGTCGCCGCCGGAAAAAACCAGACGGGCCACCATGCCCTCGCGGTTGGTCGTGGCCTCCAGCCGTGTGGCCAAAGCGTTGGTCACGCTGACGCCGACACCGTGCAGGCCGCCCGAAAAGCTGTAGGCGCCGCCCTTGCCCTTGTCAAACTTGCCACCGGCATGCAGCCGCGTGAAAACAAGCTCGATCACTGGCGCGTTTTCTTCCGGGTGCAGACCAAACGGAATGCCTCGGCCATCATCCTCGATGCTGACCGAGCCGTCGGCATGCAACAAGACCTTTATTTTCTTGCCATGCCCCGCCAGCGCCTCGTCGGCTGCGTTGTCCAGCACTTCCTGGATAACGTGCATCGGGTTGTCGGTCCGGGTGTACATGCCAGGACGCTGCTTGACCGGCTCCAGCCCCTTGAGCACGCGGATGGAAGCTTCTGAATATTCGGTGGTTGGTTTGACTGCCATAGCGGCGAATTGTAGTCTCTAGTCAATGAATGACTGTATAAAACAACAGTTTTGTTTGCCTGTCAAATAAACCTCCGCCAGCGTTACAGCCTCAGATTGGCTACATTTATCGGATGTCAATTCCCACCCAAAAACTTTCCATGGCCCGGGTGCTCGTGTGCGGCGCAGCCATCGTGACGCTCTCCATGGGCATCCGGCACGGCTTTGGCCTGTGGCTGCAGCCGGTGACCCAAAGCCAGGGCTGGAGCCGGGAAACCTTTGCCTTTGCCATCGCCATCCAGAATTTGGCCTGGGGGGTTTCCGGCATTTTTGCCGGCATGCTGGCCGACCGGTTTGGCGCCTTCCGGGTCATTGTCGGCGGGGCTCTTTTATATGCGCTCGGCTTGATCGGCATGGCGCTTGCCACCACCCCACTTGTATTTACCGCCACGGCGGGGGTGTTGATTGGCATGGCACAAGCCGGCACCACCTATGCTGTCATTTACGGTGTGATTGGCCGCAACATCTCGGCCGACAAACGCTCGTGGGCCATGGGCATCGCCGCGGCGGCAGGTTCATTTGGCCAGTTTTTGATGGTACCGACCGAGGGTTTTTTGATCAGCAGCTTTGGCTGGCAAGATGCCTTGATGATGCTGGGTCTGGCCTCGCTGATGATGGTACCGCTGGCTTGGGGCTTGCGGGAGCCCGGGTTGACAGGTGGTGCCGTCACTCGCCGCGAACAGAGCATTCTTCAGGCCCTGACCGAAGCCTTCAAATACCCAAGCTTCCAGCTGCTGATGGCCGGCTATTTCGTTTGTGGCTTCCAGGTCGTCTTCATTGGCGTGCACATGCCAAGTTACCTGCGGGACAAAGGCCTGTCACCCCAAGTGGCGAGCTACGCCCTGGCGCTGATCGGCCTGTTCAATGTATTTGGGACCTATGCGGCAGGCGTGCTGGGGCAAAGGCTGCCGAAGAAAAATATCCTGGCTTTTATTTACCTGGCAAGAGCTATCGCCATCGCCCTGTTTTTGCTGGCCCCACTGACACCATTTAGCGTCTATGTTTTTTCTGCGGTGATGGGCTTGTTGTGGCTCTCCACCGTGCCGCCGACCAATGCGGCGGTGGCACAGATCTTTGGCGTGGCGCATCTTTCCATGCTGAGCGGCTTTGTGTTTTTCAGCCATCAGATCGGCTCTTTCATGGGCGTCTGGCTGGGTGGCTACCTGTATGACCGTACCGGCAGCTATGACGTAGTCTGGTACATCGCCATTGCGCTGGGCGTGCTGGCGGCTCTGGTGAATCTGCCGATCAAGGAATCGTCGATCATCCGCAACACGACTGTGCAAGGGGCGTGAAGTCATGAAACGTAGCCACAAAATTCTGCTCTACGCGGGTGCCGTTTGCGTGCTTTTGGCGGTGTTTGCGCTCTACACACGTCCCGACTTCCTGGTTACCCTGGCGAATCAGGTCTGGGCCTGTTTCTAGCGCTATGGCCTCCACGCTTGTCACTACGTGGCCAGATTCGCATGGCCCGAGCCCCGTATCAGGCTGGGTCAAACGCTGGTCGCATCTCGTCCCATCCTCTGGGTCGGTACTGGACATCGCCTGCGGGCAGGGCCGCCACATGAAATGGTTTGCAGAGAAGGGCCACGCGGTCACTGGCGTTGATCGCTCACCCGAGGCGATTCATGCGGCGGCCAATTTCGGCGATGCCGTTCTGGCGGATATCGAAAACGGGCCCTGGCCCTTGATGGACGGCGGCCAAACTCGCCAATTTGAGGCCGTCATCGTGACGAACTATCTGTGGCGACCGCTGTTCCCGCTGATCGCCCAAAGCGTTGCGCCCGGCGGCATCCTCATTTATGAGACTTTTGCCCAAGGGAATGAAACGGTGGGGAAACCGTCCCGATCTGATTTTCTTTTGCATCCGGCAGAATTGTTGCAAACTTTCAAAAACATGCACGTCGTCGCTTTTGAAGAAGGTTTTCTTGAAAATCCTCCTCGCTTTGTGCAACGGATCGCGGCTGTGCGACCTGATTCGCGGGCTGCACCCGATGCTTCACCGACGCGTTACACGCTCTAGTTAGAATGCTCTTTTACCGTTAACCAACACTCGGACATGACATCCTCAACCGGCCAAATTACGGGCAGCATCGTGGCGCTAGTCACACCCATGTTTGAAGATGGGAGCGTGGACTACCCCACACTGCGCAAACTGATCGACTGGCACATCGTGGAAGGCACCGACTGCATTGGCGTCGTTGGCACCACCGGTGAGTCGCCTACCGTCAATGTTGAAGAACACTGCGAAATCATCCGCGTCGCCGTGGAGCAAGCCGGGGGGCGCGTCCCCATCATGGCCGGCTGCGGCGCCAACTCCACGGCTGAGGCGATCGAACTGACGAAGTTTGCCAAACAGGTGGGCGCGGATTGCCAGTTGCAGGTTGTGCCTTACTACAACAAGCCGACCCAGGAAGGGCAGTACCTGCACTTCAAGGCCATTGCGGAAGCGGTTGACCTTCCCATGGTTTTGTACAACGTACCCGGTCGTTCTGTGGCAGACATGCTGCATGACACCGTGCTGCGTCTGGCTAAAGTACAGGGCATTGTTGGTATCAAGGAAGCGACCGGCAATATTGAACGGGCACAGTGGCTTATTCGCGAAGCGCCGAAAGGATTTGCCATTTATTCAGGGGATGACCCGACAGCGGTCGCCCTGATGCTGTGCGGTGGACACGGCAACGTCAGCGTATCCGCCAATCTGGCACCACGCCTCATGCACGAGTTGTGCGTTGCAGCGATGGCTGGCGACACAAAACGGGCGATGGAAATTCAATTCAAGTTGCTGCCATTGCATAAAAACCTGTTTGTGGAGGCCAACCCCATTCCCCTGAAATGGGCGATGGCAAGGATGAAACTGTGCGGTGGCACCATGCGTCTGCCCATGACACCTTTGACACAAGCCAACGAAGCCGTGGTTGAAAGCGCTTTGCGCGCAACCGGCCTGCTCTGATCGATTTGATCAGGTCTCACTCATTACCCTAAGGGACACTTTTGTGAATCATTTTTCCAAACTAACGCTGCTGAGCCTTTCACTGACACTTGCCGCGTGCTCGGCGCTCGAAAGCGACAGAATCGACTACAAAAGCGCTGGCAAAGGCCCGTCGCTTGTGGTCCCTCCCGACCTGACCCAACTGTCGCGCGACACCCGTTATGCAGTTCCCGGCAGCGCCGTGACCGCGTCCAGCTTCCAACTTGGCCAAGTCAGCCAATCCGTACCCACCGCAGTCACTTCGTTAGGCGATGTTCGTATTGAACGTGCAGGCAACCAACGATGGCTCGTGATCAATCGGCCTGCAGACAAACTTTGGGAGCCGGTACGCGACTTCTGGCAGGAGAATGGTTTTCTGCTGGCCATGGACCAGGCTAATCTGGGTATCATGGAAACCGACTGGGCCGAAAACCGCGCCAAAGTACCGCAAGACTTTATTCGCAGTTCATTGGGGAAAGTGCTCGACTCGTTCTATTCAACCGGCGAGCGCGACAAGTTTCGCACCCGTCTTGAACGCAATGCAACTGGTGGGACTGACATCTTCATCAGTCATCGGGGCATGGTTGAGGTGTTCAACAGTCCACAAAAAGATTCGACCGTATGGCAACCGCGCGCCGCCGACCCGGAACTCGAAGCAGAGTTCTTGCGTCGGTTGATGGTCAAACTGGGTGTAACCCAGGAACAATCCAAGGCATTGATAGCCGCGGGGGCCGTGAAAAATAGTTCGCGCGTCACGACGGTTGACGGGCAGTCCGTGGTGCAAATTGATGAAGGCTTCGATCGAGCCTGGCGCCGTGTTGGTTTGTCACTGGACCGTACCGGGTTCACGGTCGAAGATCGGGACCGCAGCAAGGGGATTTATTTTGTCCGTTACGTGGAACCTGTGGCCGACAAGTCAGAGCCAGGCTTCCTGGGAAAAATCTTTGGCACCTCGAAAGCAGATACAGCTCCTTTGAAATACCGCATTGCGGTTATCAGTCAAGGAGAATCAACAACAGTATCCGTGCTTAACGCCAGTGGCACGCCAGATACGTCCGGCAATGCTCAGCGCATCGTGAAAGTTATTGCCGACGATCTCAAGTAGTCGAATCGAAGAATACTGCGATTAAATGTTGCAGTTATAGATTCATTCAGGCAAAAAAAAGCCACCGTCAGGTGGCTTTTTCATCAACAAAGTTGAGAAAGCAAAAGCTTACTTCTTCGTAGCGGTAGCAGCGTCAGCGGCCTTTTTAGCAGCATCGCCAGCAGCTTCATTGGCAGCGCCAGCAACAGCAGAAGCTGCACCGGTAGCAGCAGAAGCAGCAGCAGCAGCGCCAGCAGCGCCAGCATCTTTGACAGCCTCAACTACAGCAGCAGGAGTTGCAACAGGTGCGGGAGCTGCAACAGGTGCAGGAGCTTCTTCTTTTTTACCACAAGCAACCAAAGCGGCGGCAGCAATAACTGCGGCCAAAACAAGCGTTTTATTCATTTTAAAAATTACCTAGTGAGTTAACGAAACAACTTCCGGAAATTGTCAGTGCAGAAAAACTGCACGGACTAGGCAAAATGACTCGAGCTCTTTTTGCCTAGCTCAGAATTATAAGACGAAAAATTTGTCATCCCACGCGCATTTGGACAACATCCAATTACAAACCCAATGTGGAAACAGGAAACCCGGGAGAGCTATCACGGATTTTTTCATCCAGGACTTCCCTGAGTTGGATCCAACGTTCCCGGCCATAACCACAGGCGCCGTTACTGCGCTGCGGATCCAGGCGATGCATTGACCAGGCCCGGCTCCAGATTGCGCTGGGAAAGTCGGCCGGGGCCGCCGCACGGCAAACCCTGCAGTCGATGATATGCCCCCAGGTTTTTCGCCACGATACGAAACGGGCATGGTTTCGCATGACCTCGTCATAACGAGTCGCCAGCATGATCATGCGTCGACCAGACGCCGACCAGGCATGCAAGGATTCAACCACCGAGCGCTCGTGCAAAGGCCAATCCTCGAAGGTGGCATCACTCAAAATGATCTCTTGCCACCCCTCGCGGGCCGCATGACTAAACGCGTCACGCACCAGTTGCTGAAATGCTTCGCGACCGGAAAATCGGCCACTGGCCAAAGGTTCGGGTGAGGTATTCGCCAAGGCGGGCTTCTCATTCTCAGAGTCCATGCAACCACCCCGCCTCGCACCAGGATTGCAGCAAAGACCGGGCTTCGGCGCTGGTCCGCCCCAAGTCCTGCCGGCTGAGGCAGCGTTCATCTGACAAACGCCGCATCAGTGTGGCGTCACGGCCGGACGCCCTGAAACTTTCACCGTTAATAAAGATGTGCCGGGCATCGAACATCATTTTTGTACGACGATCAAGGCGCACGGTCTCATCTGATTGCGTGGCTCCCGGCTCGGCTGTCTCAAACCAGACATTGGGTTTAGGCTCGGTCAAATACTCACCCAAAGCCCGCCCAAGGGCGTCGGGGTCTTTAAGCGCCCCTTGCAGGGCATCACGCGCAAACTCGACCATTTGCATCGGAATTTCACCGGGTTGACCTACCGCCGCCTGATATGGATCCCGATACACAGAAACTCCGACGACGTCTTGCGCATCTTCAGCCAGACGCTGCAACAGTTCACGGGCCAGTTCACCCCGGCCGGGCGACCTGAAACCGATGGAATACGTCATGCATTCATCTATCGCAATGCCGTCATGGGCATGAAGAAGCGGCAAGTACAACATATCCCCGGGCTCCAGCACAAACTCCTGTTCCGGCTCAAAGTTGGCGAGGATCTTCAGCGGAACATCCGGCTGCAGGGTCTTGTCTTTTTGACGCCCGATTCGCCAGCGTCTGCGACCCTGTGCCTGCAGCAAAAAAACGTCATAGCTGTCGTAGTGTGGCCCAACGCCACCACCCTCGGTGGCATAGCTGATCATCAAATCATCGAGTCGCCCGTCCGGCACAAAACGAAATTTATTCATCAGCGCATGGACGGCATCATGCTGCAGATCAACCCCTTGCAACAAAATCGTCCAGCCCGGGCGCTTCAGGGCCGGTATTGCACGCCGCTCAAACGGCCCATTTTTTAAGCGCCAGCCCGGCGTCTTTCCAGGCTCCTGAATCACCAGACGCGCCTGAACGTCCTCATGAGACGCCAGTTCAAACAACTCAGCACGGTCCAGCAAAGGCTTGAAGTTGGGAATTGCCTGTCGCACCAGCAAGGGCTTTTTTTGCCAATGCCGCTTCATGAATAATTGGGGACTCAAACCGCCCAACAATTGCAGGGATTGACTCACATCCATACGCTTCTCCCGTTAATTTTCAAACTGCGACAATTCTCCTATGAAAATCAAACAACAATGTGTGGTCGCTCTGACCTGGACGCTGGAAGACACCTTGGGCGAGGAACTTGACGTGCTGGACGACCCGGTCGAGTTTCTGGTTGGCGGCGAAGACCTCTTTCAAGCCATTGAAGAAGCCTTGCAGGGCCATGAAGTAGGCGCAGAGATTGCCCTGCAAATCGAACCTGAACAAGGATTCGGCGACTTCAACGATCAGCTGGTATTTCTGGAATCTCGCAAGCTCTTCCCAGCAGAACTGGAAGAAGGCATGACGTTCGAAGGCGCATCACTGCCCGCAGGCTGTAACCCGGACGCACCCAAAAATGCGTTGTACACCGTCACAGAAATCTATCCGGAGCATGTCGTGCTGGATGGGAATCATCCCCTGGCGGGTATCGCTTTGCGCCTGAGCCTGACGGTCGAGGCGATTCGGGAAGCCACTGAAGAAGAAATTGGCCGTGGCTCGGCCGGAACCGGTTTTTTCAAGATTCAGCCCCTGCATGCAGCAGCCCCCGGCAACGATACCTTGCACTGATAGATCCGGCTGCCACCAGTTGCCCAAAACAGGGAACCCCGTGGAACCGGCTTCGCCGGGCCACTGGGGTTGTCCCCCTGGGGGGAGAGGCGGCTACACGGAGTGAGCCGCAACAGGGGGGTGCTAGGTTTTCCCGGTAGAACCGTAGCCCCCCTCCCCGCGCGCACTGGCGGGGAATTCGGTCACCACATTGAACTGGGCCTGCACCACAGGAACGATGACCAGTTGTGCAATGCGCTCCATCGGCTCGATGGTGAAGGCGACGTCACTGCGATTCCAGGCACTCACCATAAGCTGCCCCTGGTAATCGCTGTCAATCAAACCGACCAGATTGCCCAGCACGATGCCGTGCTTGTGACCCAAGCCTGAACGCGGCAAGATGATCGCTGCAAAATTCGGATCAGCCAGGTAAATGGCGATACCGGTGGGCACCAGTTGCCACGCGTTGGGCTGCAAGGTCAGCGGCTCACTCAGGCAGGCCCGCAAATCGAGCCCGGCGCTGCCGGGCGTCGCATAGGCCGGCAACTGGTCCGCCATGCGTGAGTCCATGATCTTGACATCAATTTTCATCATATTAGCCTCTAGCCCTTATTCTTGTTGATATTTCCGCTATTAATTTGCGAGCAAGCGCAAGCTTGGAATCGCGTGCCAAGTCTTTCGTGCCTAACGCATCCACCAACAGCAGCGCATTGTCATCCTGCCCAAAAGTGGCCGGGCCGATATTACCCACCAGCAGAGGAACCCCTTTGCGCAGGCGCTTGGCCTGTGCGTTGGCCAGCAGATCCTGACTCTCAGCGGCAAAGCCCACGCAATAAAGATCACCGGACCGACCCCGTGGCGACTGGGCCAGGGCGGCCAAAATGTCCGGATTTTCCACGAATGTCACCCTGGGCACCTCGCCCGAGCCGTCCTTCTTGATTTTTTGCTCTGCCGCGTTTGCCGGACGCCAATCTGCCACAGCCGCAGTTGCTATAAAAATACTAGCTGCCTGCGCACGTTCTACGGCGGCTTGAAGCATATTTTGTGCTGAGTTGACATCAATTCTGGTAACGCCACGCGGCGTGGGCAAATGCACTGGCCCCGCCACCAGCGTCACGTCAGCTCCCGCCTCACGGGCGGCCCGCGCAATGGCAAATCCCATTTTTCCGCTCGACAAGTTGGTGATGCCGCGAACCGGGTCAATCGCTTCATAGGTGGGTCCGGCTGTGACCAGCACGTGCTGACCGACGAGCGTTTTGGGCTGGAAAAATGCAATCACGTCGTCCAGCAACTCCTGGGGCTCCAACATGCGGCCGTCGCCCGTTTCGCCACAGGCCTGATCGCCACGGCCAACGTCAAAAATCATGGCCCCGTCTGCTGTCAGCTGGGCCACGTTGCGTCGGGTGGCCGGATGCGCCCACATTTCACGGTTCATGGCGGGCGCGAGCAGCAAGGGCACCTGATCCAGCGGACGCGCCAGGCACATCAAGCTCAACAGATCATCCGCCCGACCATGCAGAAGTTTGGCCATGAAATCAGCGCTACAGGGCGCGATCAGAATCGCGTCGGCCTCGCGACTGAGGTTGATGTGAGGCATGTTATTGGACTCACGCGCATCCCACTGCGAGTCGTAGACAGTGCGCTGACTCAAGGCCTGCATGGTGACCGGCGTAATAAATTGCTCTGCCGCTGCGGTCATTACCACCTGCACCGTTGCGCCCTCTTTGATCAGAGCGCGGCACAGTTCGGCCGCCTTGTAACAGGCGATACCACCGGTGAGCCCGAGAACAATGTGTTTACCAGCAAGGTCATTCATGGGCCGCAATGTAGCAGACAAGACACCTATAATCTCGCTTTACCACCTCCCCGAGCGTGCAGCTCCCTCTGACATGACCAAATTTGTCTTCGTCACCGGCGGTGTGGTGTCTTCCCTTGGCAAGGGAATCGCCTCAGCCTCCTTAGCAGCGATTCTGGAATCGCGAGGCCTCAAAGTCACTTTAATCAAGCTTGACCCGTACCTCAACGTCGATCCCGGCACGATGTCGCCATTTCAGCATGGCGAAGTATTCGTGACCGACGATGGCGCCGAAACCGATCTCGACCTCGGCCACTATGAGCGCTTTGTGGAAACACGGATGCGCAAAGCCAACAACTTCACCACCGGCCAGATCTATAAAAGCGTGCTGGAAAAAGAGCGCCGTGGCGACTACCTGGGCAAAACGGTTCAGGTTATTCCGCACGTTACCAACGAAATCCAGGATTTCGTCAGACGTGGTGCCCGCATTGGCACACCCGAAGCGGTCGATGTCGCCATTGTCGAAATTGGCGGCACCGTGGGTGACATTGAATCGTTGCCGTTTCTGGAAGCGGTCCGCCAGATGAGCCTGAAGTTGGGCCCCAACAACAGCGCCTTTGTGCATTTGAGCTACGTGCCCTGGATCGCCGCAGCTGGCGAACTCAAAACCAAACCCACCCAGCACACCGCCAAGCAGTTGCGGGAAATCGGCATTCAGGCCGATGCACTGATCTGCCGTGCCGACCGGCCCATCCCGGAAGAAGAGCGGCAAAAAATCTCCCTGTTTTCCAACGTGCCCGACTGGGGTGTCATCTCCATGTGGGACGTGGACACCATCTACAAAGTGCCACGCATGCTGCATGAACAGGGCCTGGACGGCCTGATTTGCGACAAACTGCGCCTGAACACGCCACCCGCCAATTTGAAGCGCTGGGACGATCTGGTGTATGAAACAGAACACCCTCAAGGCGAAGTCAACATCGCCATGGTCGGCAAGTATGTGGACTTGAGTGACAGCTATAAGTCGCTCAATGAAGCAATGCGCCATGCCGGCATGAAAAACCATGTGCGAGTGAAGATTGACTACATCGATTCCGAGACCATCACGCCGGACAGCGTGAAGCAACTCGCCAAATTTGACGCGATTCTGGTGCCGGGCGGTTTCGGTATTCGCGGCGTTGAGGGCAAGATTTGTGCAGCTCGTTTTGCCAGGGAAAACAAAGTCCCCTATTTGGGTATCTGCCTCGGGATGCAAGTGGCAACTATCGAGTTTGCCCGGCATGTAGCGGGTCTGACAGACGCCAACAGCACAGAGTTCGCGCCCAACAGCCCCAATCCCGTGATTGCCTTGATCACTGAATGGAAAGACGAAGACGGCTCCATCAAAACCCGTGATCAGAATTCTGATCTGGGTGGCACCATGCGCTTGGGCGCGCAAAGTTCGGACGTGGTCAAAGGCACACTGGCGCACAAAATCTACGGTGACGTTGTCACCGAACGCCACCGCCACCGCTATGAGGCCAACGTGCATTTCCTGGACACACTGCGCAAGGCCGGGCTTGTGATTTCGGCCCTGACGCAACGCGAACAGCTGACCGAGATTGTCGAACTGCCGCAGAACGTCCACCCTTGGTTCATGGGAGTGCAGTTTCACCCTGAATTCAAGTCGACCCCCTGGGATGGACATCCTCTGTTCAATGCTTTTGTCAAGGCGGCACTGGACCACCAAACAGCGGGTAAAAACTTGAAAGCGGTTGCCTGATGAAATTATGTGGGTTTGATATTGGTTTGCAGCAGCGCTTCTTTCTCATCGCAGGTCCCTGCGTCATCGAGTCAGAACAACTACAGATGGACACGGCCGGCACCTTGAAGGAAATCACGGCCAGTCTGGGGATTCCGTTCATCTTCAAGAGCAGTTTTGACAAGGCCAACCGCTCCAGCGGCAGCACGTTTCGCGGCCCCGGCATCGACAAAGGGCTCGAAATACTGGCCAAGGTCAAACGCGAACTCAATCTGCCCATTTTGACTGACGTGCATTCGGAAGATCAGATCGCACAAGTGGCCTCGGTGGTGGATGTCTTGCAAACTCCTGCTTTTTTGTGCCGCCAGACCGACTTCATCCGCGCCGTGGCACAGTCGGGCAAGCCGGTCAATATCAAAAAAGGGCAGTTTCTGGCACCGGGCGACATGAAAAACGTGATCGACAAGGCGCGGGCTGCTGCACGTGAAATGGGTCTGGAAGAAGACAACTTCATGGCCTGCGAACGGGGTGTCAGTTTTGGCTACAACAACCTTGTGTCAGACATGCGTTCACTGGCGATCATGCGCGAGACCGGCGCCCCGGTGGTGTTCGACGCCACGCACTCAGTTCAGTTGCCTGGAGGTCAGGGCACCAGCAGTGGCGGGCAACGCGAGATGGTGCCTGTGCTGGCCCGCGCCGCCGTTGCTGTGGGTGTCGCCGGTCTGTTCATGGAAACCCATCCGGACCCGTCCAAAGCATTCAGCGACGGACCCAATGCCGTGCCACTCAAACACATGAGGGCCTTGCTGGAGACTCTGGTCGCACTCGATGCGGTGACCAAGAAAAACGGCTTCCTCGAAAATAGTTTTTAGTTTTTTATCTTCGTTTTGTTTTTTGTTTTTGAAAGAAATCAATGAGTGCAATTGTTGACATCGTAGGACGTGAAATTCTTGATTCGCGGGGCAACCCGACAGTGGAATGTGACGTATTGCTGGAATCCGGCACCATGGGCCGTGCAGCGGTACCGTCGGGCGCCTCAACCGGTAGCCGTGAAGCCATTGAACTGCGCGACGGCGACAAAAGCCGCTACCTCGGCAAGGGCGTGCTCAAAGCCGTGGAGCACATCAATACTGAAATTTCTGAAGCCGTGCTGGGACTGGATGCGTCCGAACAGGCATTTCTGGACAAGACCCTGATTGATCTGGACGGCACCGAGAACAAGTCACGTCTGGGCGCCAATGCCATGTTGGCAGTCTCGATGGCGGTAGCCCGTGCCGCCGCCGAAGAGTCTGGCCTGCCCCTGTACCGCTATTTTGGTGGCATGGGCTCCATGCAGATGCCCGTTCCCATGATGAATGTTGTGAATGGTGGCGCACACGCCAACAACAGCCTGGACATCCAGGAGTTCATGATCATTCCGGTGGGAGCACCCAGCTTTCGCGAAGCACTGCGTTACGGCGCCGAGGTGTTCCATGCGCTCAAGAAAATCATCAATGACAAGGGCATGAGTACCGCTGTGGGCGACGAAGGCGGCTTCACGCCCAGCGTGGCCAGCCACGAAGCAGCCATCCTGTTGATTCTGGAAGCCATTGACAAAGCTGGTTTCACCGCCGGCGAGCAGATTGCCATCGGTCTCGATTGCGCAGCCAGCGAGTTCTACAAAGACGGTAAATACCATCTTGCGGGCGAAGGATTGTCCTTGTCCTCTGAAGAGTGGACCAACGTCCTGGCGACCTGGGTTGACAAATACCCCATCATCAGCATCGAAGACGGCATGGCCGAAAACGACTGGGATGGCTGGAAGATCCTGACCGACCGTCTGGGCAAGAAGGTGCAAATCGTGGGTGATGACCTGTTCGTCACCAACACCAAAATCTTCAAGGAAGGCATCGACAAGGGTATTGCCAACTCGATCCTGATCAAGATCAACCAGATCGGTACCTTGACCGAGACCTTTGCCTGCATCGAGATGGCCAAGCGTGCGGGTTACACCGCCGTCATCAGCCACCGTTCGGGCGAGACCGAGGACTCCACCATCGCCGACATCGCGGTTGGTACCAACGCGGGCCAGATCAAGACCGGCAGCTTGAGCCGTTCGGACCGCATGGCCAAGTACAACCAGCTGCTGCGCATCGAAGAAGATCTGGGTGACATCGCCACCTACCCCGGACGCGCCGCTTTTTACAACCTGCGCTAAAACCTTCCATGGGCCATCGCGTTGTCCCGGCCGCTCTGATCGCACTGCTCGTGATTCTTCACGCGCAGCTGTGGTTTGGCCGTGGCAGCGTGCCCACGGTTGCGCGCATGACCGAACAGCTCAATGCGCAGAACCAGCAAAACCAGCAGGCACTGCTCGCCAACAATCGACTGGCCGCCGAAGTTCGGGATTTGAAAGAAGGACTCGAAATGGTCGAGGAGAAAGCGAGAATGGAACTTGGTATGGTCAAGTCCAACGAGATTTACGTGCAAATCGCCAAATAAGATCGCACGCTTACTGCACTGCGGCGCTCGATGGCGGCAGGTCGCCAGTCACCCTGAAAATCTGGGTCACATCAATCGGATCGAAACGGTATTGCGCGCCGCAAAACTCACATCCCACTTCAATATCTCCGCGCTCGACGACAATGCTTTGCGCCTCCTCGAGGCCCAGCCCCAGAATCATGTTGCTCACCCGTTCGCGGCTACAGGTGCATGAGAAGCGTGGTGCGGTGTCGCCCGCCAGGGGCTCAAAGCGTGTCAACGACTCTTCCCAAAATAGCCGCCGCAGAATCGTCTCCACATCCAGCGTCAAAAGCTCTTCACGCTTCAAGCTCGACGCGAGGATGGCAATCCGGTTGTAGTGTTCGTTGATGCCAATTTCATCTTCATTGGCCTGGCTCACCAGGCTGCCAGCCAGATTGCCGCTGCCCTCCAGCGGCAAACGCTGGATCAACAAGCCGGCTGCCACTTTATCGTCGGCGGCCAGCACCAGGGTCGTGTCAAGCTGCTCGCTTTGCAGCATGTAGTGCTCCAGTACTTCGCTCAACTTCTCGAGCTTCTCACGCCCATCCCCGAACAAAGGCACCACACCCTGATAAGGCTGCTGCCCCGGGAATCGGGTCTTGGGGTCCAGCGTGATGGCACATTTCCCTTCGTTGTTCACATTGACCAGCATGCTCAGAGAAGCATCTGCTGCAATGTCACCGATGACCGTCGCCGTTGCCCGCAAACCGAAATCAGGTTGCACCTCAACCACGGCCAGCTTGACCGGACCATCGCCAAATATTTGCAATATCAGCGAGCCGTTGAACTTGATGTTCGACTGCATCAAGGCGGCCGCAGCCACCATCTCGCCCAGCATATTTTGCACCGGCAACGGGTAAGCGCTCGCCGCACTGCCCGAGGTACGTCGGCGCAGGATTTCAGTCCACGCATCAGTCAGCCGCACCAGCACGCCGCGCACCGGCAGGCCATCAAATAAAAACTTGTGAATTTCAGACACGTACTTTTCCGTTTAGATTCAAAACTGCAATTCGTGAAAAAACATTGCAGACCACTAAGCAATTTTTCTTAGCCCTAAGCGAAAGCGACGGGCATTGTCCACGTAATGTTGGGCACTCAGTCGCAAGCCTTCCAATTGCTCTGGCGTGAGCTGGCGCACGACCTTGGCCGGACTACCCAGAATCATCGAGCCATCCGGGAATTCCTTGCCTTCTGTCACCAATGAACCCGCCCCCACCAGGCAGCCCTTGCCAATTTTTGCACCATTGAGCACGACAGCACCGATGCCAATCAAGGAACCGTCGCCAATCGTGCATCCATGCAACATCACTTGATGTCCCACCGTCACATCATCGCCCACCGTCAAAGGCATGCCCACATCAGCGTGCAAGACGCTCATATCCTGAATATTGCTGCGTCGGCCAATCCGGATGGATTCGACATCGCCCCGGATCACCGCACCAAACCAAACGCTGGCGTCATCCGCCAGCTCAACATCACCCATCACCTGGGCACTGTCAGCAACCCAGGCCGCGTCTGAAATGAGGGGGGCCGCGCCGTCAAGCTCGTAGATTGCCATGTCGATTCCATTCCTTCAATTTTCATGGAATTGTAAGGAGGTAGACCACGCCTGATCAACTCAACGAACAACTCAACGCCAATCATTGAATGCTCCGTAAAATGAGCCATCACATATTCCTGGCGCCTCATGTCAACTTCACCTGAAACAGAAAGTGCTTCCGAAACGATCCCCCATGACCCTGCCGCCATTGCGCGTCAAGCCATTCTGGGCCCGGATCGCGCTGTTTTCGGTTATGAATTATTTGACCGCTCACTGGCATCGTCTTCACACACTGCGGCAAGCGATGCCGCCATGCTGTTCAATGTCCTGTCGCACGCAGACACCGAGGTACTGTTTGACAGAAAAGTCATCTTCATCAATTGCACCCATGAAACCCTGGCCGGCGGGCATCTGGAACTGATTCAACCTGACCGGGTGGTTCTGGAGATACCTTCGTTGTCTACCGTTACAGACGATGAGATCGAAGTGCATTTACAGACGCTGACCGAGATCGTCAAGCGGGGCTTCAGGCTATCCTTTGATTACACCGTGTTGACCCGGCCCTATGCCAGCTGGCTGCCCTTGGCCTCGTTCATCAAACTCGATATTTCAAGACTCCCACCCGAGGCCGTCAACACGCTCGTCCACCTGGCGCAAAAAAACGCCAACGCCCGGCTCATTGCTGCAAAAGTGGAGACCGCTGCCCAATACGAACTGGTGGCGGGCCTTGGCATCAAACTGTTTCAGGGCTACTGGTTTGCAAAACCAGTACTCTTCACAGCGCAAACCCTCCGGCCAGCGCAGGCCGCCATCATTCAGCTGATCAACCTGGTGCGCAAGCAGGCCAGTACCGTCGAAATTGAAGAGGTTCTCAAAAGGGATCCCACGCTGTCGTTCAACCTTCTGCGTTTTATCAATTCATCGGGGTTTGGGCTGAGTTGCAAGATCACATCCTTTCGCCATGCGATCATGATTCTTGGCCTTAAAAAGCTGTTTCGCTGGGCGGCCCTGCTGATGACAACCTCACGCTCCAATGGCGCGCCGCCAGCGGTCGGCAGCATGGCCGTCGTACGCGGACGGTTGATGGAACTCCTGGCGGCGGAACTGCTGTCGCCCGAAGAATGCGACAACGCCTTTGTCGTTGGCGTATTTTCTTTGCTCGATACCATGCTGGGCATACCGTTGAACAAGGCGCTTGAGTCCATTTCGCTGCCCGAAACAGTGGTCAATGCACTGCTGCATCACACCGGCGTGCTGGCACCATTTCTGGAATTGGCAAAGGCCTGTGAAAGCGCCGACGACGAGGTGTTTGCCAAAACTGCCAAGTCCCTGCATTTGACCAATCAACAGGTGAACTGGGCCCATCTGCAAGCCCTGGCCTGGGCCGAGACGCTCGGGGACTAAACCACCCGCCGGTCGAAGAACGCCTGGCACAGGCGCTAGCCGCGGGGGTGATGCTGGGCGTGCAAAGCCTTCAGCCGTTCGCGTGCCACATGGGTGTAGATGGTCGTGGTTGAAATATCGGCATGACCGAGCAACATCTGCACCGCCCGCAGATCCGCACCATGGTTCAGCAGATGGGTCGCAAACGCATGGCGCAAGGTGTGGGGTGACAAAGGTGCTGTGATACCCGCGCTGCGGGCATGTTTTTTGACAATCATCCAGAACATCACCCGGCTCATGGCGGTGCCCGCCGTAGGTCCGCGATGGGTCACAAACAGGTCTTCGGTCTGCTTGCCCGCCAGCAGGCTGGGGCGTGCCCCGGCCAGGTACTGCGTGATCCAGACACTGGCCACCTCGCCGAAAGGCACCAGCCTTTCCTTGTTGCCTTTGCCAAACACACGCAACACGTTTTCCGACAGGCTCACATTGAACACCTTGAGCGTCACCAACTCACTGACGCGCAGGCCACTGGCATACATCAGCTCCAGCATGGTGCGGTCGCGCACGCCTAAAGCGGTGCTGGTATCAGGCGCCGCCAGCAGCGCCTCGACTTGTGATTCCGTCAAGGTCTTGGGCACCCGCAGTGCCTGCTTGGCGGCCTGCAGTTTGAGCGTCGGATCAGATGTGATGAGGTGCTCGCGCAAAGCCCAGCGGAAGTAGCGCTTGAAAACCGTCAGCCGCCGGTTCGCCGTGGTGGCCTTGGTTGTGCTGTGTTGCGCGGCAAAGTACCCGTTCAGGTCGCTCTCCATCGTATCCGTCAACCCCCGCTCGCGACCCTGCAGCCACGCGGCATACAGCGTCAGATCGCGTCGGTAGGCCGTGAGGGTGTTTTTGGACAAACCCTCTTCCAGCCACAAGGCGTCGATGAAGGCATCAATGGATGCATCACCACGCAGCGCGTCGGTCGTCACTCGAGTTTGAGATTGGCCGTCTCGTTGGTACCAATCACGCCGCCGCCAGCCTTGTTCTCGACCACCACCGTCTGGCCCAAGGCCTTGCCCAGCGCGTCCGAGATCGTGCGGGCAATGATGTCGGTGGTACCGCCCGGCGCAAATGGCACCTGCAGCTTGATGACCTTGTTGGGATAAGCCTGCGCCATGGCGGCACCAGCGGCAGCGAACAGACTTAACGCAAATAAAGTTCGACGATGCATGTGGTGTTGCTCCTCAAGGTCCGGATTGAATGAAAATTCAACACACAGTTTACCGTCGCACCGCTGATCCTGGCGGTGTTTGGCACGTAGGGGCAAACCCGCAAGGCTGCCTCTTTTTTTGGTTAATTTGGCTGGTATTCTTGACGCGTGAATTACGCCCAACTCTTATTTCCCGACTTCTCCCTGATCCTGTGCGGCTACCTGGTGTGCCGCTACACCGCCCTCAACCGCACGGTGTGGGCGCAGGTCGAGACCCTGGTGTATTTCCTGTTCTTCCCGGTTCTGCTCTTTCATTCCATTGTGAAAAGTCCGCTGGACATTGCCTCCGCCTCCAGCCTGATCGGTGCCGGCTGGGCCGTGACGTTCACGGGCATCGCCCTGGCCTATTCACTCCCTCGCTGGCCATGGCTGGGCCGACACATCCCCACCCGGGAGCATGCGGCCAGCGCGCAGATCGCTTTTCGCTTCAATTCATTCATCGCCCTGGCATTGGCAGACCGCCTGGCGGGCCCGCCGGGCTTGCTGTTGATTGCGGTACTGATCGGCGTCTGTGTGCCGATTCTCAACGTGGCTGCCGTATGGCCCATGGCCCGCCATGCCCAGCGTGGCTTTTTGCGCGAGCTGGTGCGCAACCCGCTCATCATTGGCACGGCATCCGGCCTGGCGGCGAATTTACTGGGTTTTACGCTGCCCGTGTGGCTGGAGCCCACGGTCAGCCGCATCGGAGCGGCCTCTCTGGCGCTGGGTCTGATGGCGGCGGGTGCCGGTATGCAGTTCGGGGCACTCAGCAAAGCCAAGACGCTGGCGGTAGCGTTGCTGGCGATCCGGCATTTCCTACTGCCGCTGGTGGCGCTGGGGTTCGCGCGCCTGTTTCACCTCGACCCGGTTCAGACCACCGTGCTGCTGGCATTTTCCGCCTTGCCGACCGCCTCCAGCTGTTACGTGCTGGCGGCACGCATGGGCTATGACGGCGCCTATGTCGCCGGGCTGGTCACGCTGTCCACCCTGCTGGGAATGGTGAGTTTGCCGTTTGCGCTCGGGGTGCTGCGTTCGCTATAAATTTAGTAGCTGCCTGCGCTTATTCAACGGGGGCTAGAGGCCTAAAATACCTTAAATTTCCAGCGCCCAGGCGACGTGTTCACGCACCAACGCGCTGGGGTGGTTCGAGCGCGCTACAAGGGCCTGGAGCAGTTCCGGGTCTGGACCCACACGCAGCGCGTTGCAGCGCTCGGAATCGGCAGCCGCGCGCAGCGCATTGCCGAGGGCCACTGCAATATTGCGCAGCCAGCGTTCGTGCCCGATGCGCCGGATCGGGCTGCCTTCGGTGATGCGCAAAAAATCTTCTTCCGTCCAGCCAAACAGGGTTACCAGCTGGCTGCCCGCCAAGCCCTGGCGCTCATCAAAATCGGGCAAGACGCTGCGCTGGGCAAACTTGTTCCACGGGCAAATCAGCTGACAGTCGTCACAACCGTAGATGCGGTTGCCGATCAAGGGCCGCAGTTCCAGCGGGATCGGCCCCGCATGTTCGATGGTGAGGTACGAGATACAGCGCCGGGCATCGAGCTGGTGCGTCGCCACAATGGCCTGCGTCGGGCAGACGTCGATACAGGCTTGGCAGCGGCCGCAATGCTCCGTCAGCGGCGCGCTCAAGGGCAGCGACAGGTCCACATAAATCTCGCCCAGGAAAAACATGGAACCGGCCTCGCGACTGAGCAGCAGCGTGTGCTTGCCGCGCCAGCCTTGGCCACTGCGCGCCGCCAGCTCGGCCTCCAGCACCGGCGCGGAATCGGTAAACACGCGATGACCAAACGGCCCGACCTCAGCGGCGATGCGGTCGCTCAACTGTTGCAAGCGCTTACGCAATACCTTGTGGTAGTCCCGCCCCCTAGCGTAAATCGACACAATGCCCTCGCCGGGGCGCGTCAACCGGTCAAATTCAAGGGCCTGCCAGCCATCGGGCGTGGCAGTGGGCAGGTAGTCCATGCGGACGGTGATGACGCTCACGGTGCCGGGGACCAGCTCGGCGGGCCGTGCGCGCTTGAGACCGTGCGCCGCCATATAAGCCATATCGCCATGAAAGCCGCGGGCTAGCCAGGCCGATAATCCGATCTCAGATGAAGACAAATCCACACCGGCCACGCCAATTTGGGAGAATCCCAGTTCCCGGGCCCAGGCCTGAATTTTGGAAACCCATTGGCTGCTGTTGATATGCGTTTTGGAGTTGGTCACGCTCCCATTGTAAAAAGCCTGCGCTGGCCCGACGAGATGGCCACGCAATTGTTTGCCGCTGCGCTGGCCGCGCAGCCGGCCCTGCGCCACGCCTTTATTGAGTTGCACGGCGACCTGGGCGCGGGCAAGACCACGCTGGTGCGCCATTTGCTGCGCGCCCTGGGGGTGCCGGGTCGGGTTAAAAGCCCGACCTACGCCGTGGTGGAGCCCTACGAGCTGCCGGGCCTGAATGTCTGGCACTTTGACTTCTACCGCTTCAGCGACCCGCGCGAATGGGAAGACGCCGGCTTTCGCGACATCTTTTCCAGCCCGGGGCTCAAGCTGGCCGAATGGCCGGAACAAGCCGCCGGTTTCCTGCCACGCGCTGATTTGGTCATTCAGCTGGAAGCACTGGATGATGACGCCAGGCAGGTAACCCTGACCGCGCAAACCGAGATTGGCGTTGCGTTGCTGCAAGCCGTCAACGCTGGCCGGTCGTTCGAACGTAAAGATGACGGGGCCCGCCCATGAAGCGCCGCAGCCTGTTGCAGTCCGGCGCGCTGGTGCTTTTGCTGGGCGCACAACACCTGGCACGCGGTGCCACCATCATTGCGGTGCGGGTGTGGCCAGCACCCGACTACTCGCGTGTCACCATCGAATCTGACGCGGCTCTCACGGTCAAACAGTTTTTCATCGCCAACCCGCCGCGCCTGGCGGTTGATATCGAGGGCGTTGACCTCAATCCGGCCTTGAAAGAACTGGTGGCCAAGGTGGGGGCCAACGACCCCAACATTGCCGGTATTCGGGTGGCACAAAATGCGCCCGGCGTGGTGCGTCTGGTGCTGGACCTGAAACAGGCCGTTACACCGCAGGTGTTCACACTGACTCCGGTGGCGGCCTACCGGCACCGGCTGGTGTTTGACTTGTACCCGACGCAGGTGACGGACCCGCTGGAGGCACTGATAGCCGAACGCCTCAAAGACAGCGCACCGGCCAAGCCAGCCGCCGACCCTTTGGGCGAACTCATCGCCCAGCAAAACCAGAAGCTGGGCGCCAAGGACGATGGCCAAGCCCAAGCGGTCAAAGCGACACCGACCAAGCCCCCAGTTGCTACACAATCTATAGCTGCTAGCGAAGTATCGACGGGGGCTAGAGACCGAAATGGCTTAAAGTTTTTTAGTGACCCCAAAAACACAGTAGAAACGCCCACAGCCACCGACCGCCTGATCATCATTGCCCTGGATCCCGGCCACGGTGGCGAGGACCCCGGCGCCATCGGCCCCGGCGGCACCCGCGAAAAAGACGTGGTGCTGCGCCTGGCGCACCGGCTGCGTGACCGCATCAATGCGGCCAGCATCCATGGCAACACCGTGCGCGCCTACCTCACGCGGGATGCCGATTTCTTTGTGCCGCTGGGCGTTCGTGTTCAAAAGGCCAGGCATGTGCAAGCTGACCTGTTTATCAGCATCCATGCCGATGCGTTTTTCACGCCCCACCCGCAGGGCGCCAGCGTCTTTGCGCTGAGCCAGGGCGGCGCCTCCAGCACGGCTGCGCGCTGGATGGCGGCCAAGGAAAACAAGGCGGATCAGGTCGGCGGCTTGAATGTGAAAGCCAAGGACGAACAAGTCAAACGCGCCCTGCTCGACATGAGCACCACCGCCCAGATCAACGACAGCCTGAAGCTGGGCAGCGCCATGCTGGGCGAAATCGGCCGGGTCGGCAAACTGCACAAAGGCAAGGTTGAGCAAGCCAGCTTTGCGGTGCTCAAAGCGCCCGATATCCCCAGTGTGCTGGTAGAAGCCGCTTTCATCAGCAACCCCGAGGAAGAAGCCAAACTCAACAGTGACGACTACCAGGAGCAACTGGCCAGCGCCCTGATGCGCGGCATCGAAGGCTACTTCTCAAAGAATCCGCCGCTGGCCAGGAATCGCACGGTTTAAGGTTTGCGTGCAGCCTTTATTGCGGCGGCCACCAGATCAAGCGGGAGCAAAAGTGTCAACGGTGCATCGAGCAATGGCAGCGCGCCATAGCTGACATACCAAGCGGCAACCTGGTCATTTTTGGCGTCGATCAGCATGACTGTGCCGCCAATCTCTTCAGCCACACGAAGGCAGCGACGCCCAGCGGCCAGAAGCAACTGCCCACCCAAACCCTGACCGTGCAGATCAAGGCGAACGGCAAGCCGCCCCAGGCGGAAGGCGCCAATGTCATATCGGCCAAGGCCGCGGCGAGCGATCACGGGTGTACGTGCATAGTCAACTGACGCAGGGCTGAGGCTGTAATAACCATGGACCGTTTTGCTATTGCCAGCATCAATCGCCACAAAAGTTTTTGCAGCACCACGCTCGTGGCTTTGCCTGGCATGGTTCCGCAAAAACTCATTGAGCTCGGGTTGACCGCAATCGAAGCCCTGACGGTCATGTTTTTTGGAAATCGGCTCTTCGTGCCATGGCGGTAATGTCATGTCTGACCCGGCAAGGCACGCGCAGCCGCCACGAGGCGGGCATTCGGGGTGGGTGGATGTTCCAGCAACTCCAAAACCCGCAGACTGTCACGCTCAGAAAGCACCACCCGCTCAGCCTGCTCAATCACCGCATCGGCGGCGCGCAGGACATTGCGCAAAATGAAATCCGTCAGGTCGGTATGCGCTAAAGCCGAGGCACGCATGAGCCTGGCTTTGTCAGCTGGAAGAATTCGCAACGCGACCCGGCTATTGTTTTCTACAGCGGCTCTCGGCATGACAGTCTCCTTTATGTACACATTGAAAGTGTACATGATTTGACAAATTCATCCTGATTCAGAGATGAAGGTGGCTCAAAAGATGTCGTTTATAGTTACCGCGCTTATGTGTTTTCTTGCGGAATCGCAAATCTGATGTTTTGGCGGCTATTGGAGGACGCCTGAAGGAGGCCGTTGAGGCTGAAAAAACGCCCGCCCCAAGCATGGACATGCTCGTGCTGACCAACAATGGCTGGGTGTCCCAAATGGGTGGAATGCTTCACTCGTTCTAGCCAGCAAAATCGTCGTTTATGCGGGGGTGAATGAGGAAAGCGCCAAGCGCACGGTGTAATTCAAACTGCGTTGGCTCACACCTTGCGGCGCGACTTCCAGGCGCCCAACATGATCACCAGCCCAGGAATCAGAATCATGGCCCAGATGATTTTTTCCAGATGCGCTTTCACAAACGGAAAGTTGCCGAAAAAATAACCGATGGTGATGAGGCCGACCACCCAAAGCGCGCCGCCGGTCACATCAAAAAAGGTGAACCGGGTCCGGCTCATCTTCGCCACACCCGCCACAAAAGGCGCAAACGTGCGCACAAAAGGCATGAAGCGCGCAGCCACGATGGTGATACCGCCGTAGCGCTCGTAAAAATCATGGGCCCGGTTGAAGGCCACTTTGTTGAACAGTCGGGAGTCTTCCCACTTGAAGACCCGGGGCCCAAAGTGGCGGCCCAGGGCGTAATTGGACTGGTTGCCCAGCACGGCCGCCGCCAGCAGCAGCCCCACCGACAGCGGGTAACTCATCAGCCCGACACCGCACATGGCACCCACCACAAACAGCAATGAATCTCCCGGCAGAAACGGCATGATCACCAGGCCGGTCTCCACAAAGATCACCAAAAATAGCAGCGCATAGACCCACAGGCCGTAGTTGCGCACAAAGGCCTCCAGGTATTTGTCCACGTGGAGAATGAAGTCGAAGAGATAGGTAATGATTTCCATGGGGCTGGATTATCCCTGCCAATCCGTTGGGGACAGGGCTTGCCCACTTCGGGTGGCTGCGGTCTGGCCCGCAAGGTCCTAGAATGCCTCCCTGTGAACGCCGTCCTGACTCCCTCCCCCCGCCGCCCCATCCTTGAACTGCCCGACGAGTTGATCAGCCAGATCGCCGCCGGTGAAGTGGTGGAGCGGCCGGCCTCGGTGGTGCGCGAGCTGGTGGACAACGCGCTGGACGCCGGGGCCACGCAGGTCACGGTACGGCTGCTGGCCGGCGGGGTGCGGCTGATTGCGGTGGAAGACGACGGCGCAGGCATCCTGCGGGAAGAACTGCCGATGGCCCTCAAGCGCCACGCCACCAGCAAGATCAGCAGCCTGCCCGAGCTGGAGTCGGTCGCCACCATGGGATTTCGCGGTGAGGCCCTGGCCGCTATTAATTCAATAGCTGACTGCGCAATACTGTCGAGGGCTAGCGGCCAAAACAATGCTTATTTTCTGGATGGACGTACCGGCGAGCTGAAACCGGTGGCGCGCAGCAGCGGCACCACGGTGGAGGTGAAAGAACTGTTTTTCAGCACCCCGGCGCGGCGCAAATTCCTCAAGACCGACGCCACCGAGCTGGCGCACTGCGTCGAGGCGGTGCGCCGGCACGCGCTGGCGCGGCCCGATGTCGGTTTTGCCATCTGGCACGAGGGCAAACTGGTGGAGCAATGGCGCCGCTGTGAAAGCCGTAACCATGGACTCGCCGCGTTGGAGCAACGCCTGGCCGATGTGCTGGGTCCCGACTTTGTGGAGCGCTCGGTGTGGGTGGACTACCAGACCAGCGCCAGCCCCGGCCGCTCGGAGAGCACGCCTCGCATCCGGGTGTGGGGCCGCGCCGGCATTCCCGACGCCGCACGCGCGCGGGCCGACCAGCAGTTTTGCTACGTCAATGGTCGCTTTGTGCGCGACAAGGTGCTGACGCACGCCGCACGCAGCGCCTATGAAGACGTGCTGCACGGCCACCGCCAGCCGGTGTATGCGCTGTACATCGAGATCGACCCGACCCGGGTGGACGTCAACGTGCATCCGACCAAGATCGAAGTGCGCTTTCGCGACAGCCGTGAAGTGCACCAGGCGGTGCGCCACGCGGTGGAGGACGCGCTGGCCGCGCCGCGTGCCGCCACGGCCGCGCAGACGGGCCTCGCCACCGGACAGCCCGGTGGGGCAAGCCAGCCGGAGCTGGCCCCGGACCCCTCATCACAGGCTATTTATGCATCAAATAGACCTCCAGCCCCCATGTACTCTGCGCAACCAGCTATCAATTTTGAAGCAACTGCCGGACACCGGGTCAGCGAGCTGGGTCTGCTCTGGCAGAAGAGCGAGCCGGCGCCGACCGCCCTGGGCGCAAACCCGGCACCGCCAGCTGACGACTGGCCATTGGGCCGGGCGCTGGCGCAACTGCAGGGCATTTACATCCTGGCGGAAAACACCCAGGGCCTCATCATTGTGGACATGCATGCCGCACACGAGCGCATCGTCTACGAGCGGCTCAAGGCCCAGTGGCTGCTCCAAAACCCGGAAGCAGGCGTTAAAGGTTCAACCGATGCCGCTGGCAAAGGCCACGCGTTAGCAGGACTGGCGAGCCAGCCGCTGCTGATTCCTGCCACCTTTGCCGCCACCCCGAGCGAGGTCGCCACCGCCGAAGTCCACAGCGACACCCTGAAAATCCTGGGTCTGGAAATCACCCCTTTTTCACCCAGGACCCTGGCGGTACGGGCAGTGCCGACCACCCTGGCCCAAGGCGACGCCACCGAGTTGGCCAGAGGCGTGCTGGCGGAATTGGCGCAGCACGACGCCAGCACCGTCATTCAGCGCGCGCAAAACGAATTGCTGTCCACCATGGCCTGCCACGGGGCGGTGCGCGCCAACCGCCGCCTGACGCTGGAAGAAATGAATGCGCTGCTGCGCCAGATGGAAGCCACCGACCGCTCTGACCAATGCAACCACGGGCGCCCTACTTGGCGGCAGGTCAGCATCACGGATCTGGACAAGCTGTTTTTGCGGGGCCGCTAACGCAAGGCTGGCACGCCCTACTCAACATCGCCCAGCTGGTATTCATCCACCGGATACGACGCCTGTGGATCGTCTGTGGCAAGCTCCTGCTCCATGGCGAGGTGATGCTTGCGGATGAGGCCGTGAAACTCTGCAAACGGTCCGTTCAGCAGGTAGATCGGCTGCCTCTTGTCGGGCTGAAACCCGGCTGGTCCAGCGGCGGCTCCAGACCCGACGCGCTCTACTTCAGTCAAGCCCAAGCCCATTAAATCCCCCATGATCTGAGTGCGCGTTTTTTCCGGATGCATCTCACAAAGGGCCTCCAGCCTGGACGCCAGCTCGAGCGGCAATCGGCAGGCATACGTTTTGCGGGCGAGGCGCATGCCGCGTTCACGTTCCGCATCCGGCAAATCGGCAGGCTTGTTGATTTTCATGGTGTTCTCGCTAAAGACCGAGTGTGAATTTATCGAATGCTCTTTGACCGCGACCGGAGCGCCTGCGCAATCTGCCAGGCAAGGTCACTCTTCTTCAAACCGAGGCGGCGACTGACCCTCCGCTGGCTCTCCTGTTTCAGGATCGATCCAACCGGCGATGCCGATTTCGTCTTCGGCCTCCTGAAGCGTTTCACCTGGCTCCGGAGCCTGCTCGTCGGCCGCCCCCCTGTCGGCCAAGGCCAGCTCCATACTTTTGAACGGCCCGAAGTCCTGTTTACCGTCAGGCGTCTGCCAGTAATACCCATCCGGTCGCAGCATGATCGACTCGACAAGACTGTCTGCGATCGATTCAGTTTGCTCGACCGCTGGCTCGCTGCCTGCACGTGTCACTTGCACTTTACGCATCATCGTGTCCTTTGGTATTCAAATTAAGTTCAATTTCTCAAGGCTACGCGCCATGAAAAATGCTTGTTTGACAAGGCTCAAGCTTAAGCTTTCCGCCACCCCTATTTCCACCATCAAGCATTTCTGCGCGCCTCGAACCGACAGCAACCGACCACGCAGGAAGTTTGACATGAAAGCCCAGGATGTGATTTTTCGTTTGAAATAAAAATGCTACCTCGCCGGGGCAGGGATTTCGACAAGGCTTTTGGCATGGCCAGAATGGGCTGAGCCAAGTGAAGAACGCAACTTTGACGCTTTGAGAATGGCGTAGCAGAAAATGAAAAAGCCCTTGAAAATCAACGATCTTCAAGGGCTTCCATGTGCTGGCGGAGTGGACGGGAGACCCCGCCACTTTCGCGCAAACCCAGTGTTCATGCGGCTTTGCGGCCGATTCGCACTCCAAGGCCACTCTCAAAGAATGGCTCACTCCAATGGGCAAGTGAGCCATTACTGTAGCGCAGTATCAATGTCGTGTCATCGACGGCTATGTACTGGCTACCGCAGGAGCGGTAGCCAAGCGCGGGGAGGCTTATCCGTTTCAGACGGCATCCTCCAGGACGGTCAAATGTGGTGAGTAATTCAGCGCCCGGCAGATCGGGCGGCAATTTTCATTGCACCGCTCTGATTCAGGCGCATGCGCATCATGGCGGGGCTGATGTTGTAGTGCGCCGCCGCAGTTTCCAGCGCAGTTTTAGCCGTCGCCAATCTGATCGCTGCAGGCCGTGGCACAAGCAGCACACCAGAAAGACAGATGGCCTCCGCTTCCAACACTTCGTTGTAGTGCCGACCACCGGAGGCATCGGTCAGCTCGCTTGGTGGATGGTCAAGTATGGCGTGCGACAACTCGTGGGCGACGTCGCTCTGCTGTCGGGTCGGGGCATTGCTATCGTTGAACACAATAGCTCTACGACGACCGGTGAATAGAGTCACCGCCGAAAGCGGGTTGCCCGACCTGCTGGTCAATAGCGCATAGTTCACCGGTTGAATCTCTCCGCTCAGGGCACTCAGAGGAAGGATCGGGACCTCCAGCAGAACGGCGAGAAGAAACATATCCAGTGGTGCTGTCGGCAGTATGCCGAGCTCCAGTCTGAATTCGATCGCATAGGCCTCCGCCTCAGCCTTAAATCCGCGCCGCAGTGGTACTGGCATCCGTGGGCTCCGTCGTTTTCCGTCCGAACGTCCGGTAAGCTGCATTCAGAAGATCTTGTATTGCGTCTATGCCCTCTGGCGACAGCGTCCTATCTGCGCGCAGCAAGGCCATCACCTTCGGCAGAGATTCTGCATCTTTCGCCTTCAACTCTTCGTCGGTCACGAAATCTGCTGGATTCAGGCCAGACCAAGCCGCAAGCATCGTGAGGCTGTCGGCATCTGGGTGCTTTCCCTGGCCCATTCTCGTCAGGCTGGATGCACTTACCTTGGTCTGATCAGCAAGCTTCTTCCAAGTGAGGCCTTTACGTTTGCGGATTTCATCGAGGGCACCGTAAAAGGCGTCGCAATCGAAATGTCCACGGTTGGCTGCCATCAGGTCTCCTATTGCTAATTGGCAAGATTTTACAGAAAATCCAACACCATAGCATTGCTATATAGCAATTACTTATGCTATATTGCACTCATTAACAACTTTGGAGGTCAACATGGCCAAAAACGCACCCATCGGGGACAACGCACGAGTCGGCGCCGTTCGCGAGCGCTCACAAGTACATAACCCGAAAACCGACACCTGGGTGAAGCGAGACGCCAACACCGGCCGCTTCATGGATCAGAAGCAGGACGGCACTCCCTTCAAAGGTGTGCGCAAGGAAAGCAAGTAACAGTTTTGAAAGGGGAGGCTATGACCTATATTCTCGGAATTCAAGGTGACGGCAATGCAGTGGGCAATAACAACCGCATCACTGTCATTAAGCAGCAAAACCACCATTACGGCGGTGGGAACAAAAGCAAGGGCGGGGGTAAAGACGATGGGATTGGTGCCGCCGCAATCGCCATGACTCTTGCATTGGCGGGGGCGAGCTTCTACTTCGCCCTCTATTCCGAGACTATTTATATAGTGCTGCGGATTTTGGCCGGTCTGGAGGTGATTGGGGCTGTTTGGGCCATCTACCTCTACGGCCAACGGGAGGCGTACGCAATTGCTACCAAGATGGTCGTTGTGGCCGCACTGTCAACCATCGGGTATTTCGCTCTGACTGCGGCCCATGCAAACTATCCGAAGGAAATCGTTGACCTCGCACAGCACTCCGGCGGCGTGCGCACCTTCTGGTGCGGACTTAACGTATATGGCAGGCAGCTTGCGTTGCTTCATACGCTGACAGCAGGCATAGGGTTCTCTATAGGGCTACTTTTTCTGTTGCCAGTTTGCGCAGTGGCGGCCTTCTTCGGATACTTTGAGATCGCAGTCAGCGAGTCCACCTATGGATGGCTTGCGCGGATGTCCTCATGGGTGTTGATCGTATTAGGTGGTTTCTTTATATGCACCGCCAGCTACTTCCATACGCCAGCAGGCTGGAATACCTGGAGCGAATCCATCAAGGAACCTCCCTCCCTTTTGTTCTGTGTCAAGCAGAAATGATTTTTAAGAAAGAACTCATCATGGCTGATTGCGAAATTCGTTGCATCACTAAATCTCACCCTCAGGGAGGGCATGAGCACATTACGCACGTGGGTAACCGTGTCACGGCAAATTGGTATTGGACCGTGGAGCAGGCAATTCAAAGTATTGACTCCAATACCAACACGTTTTATGTCATGGACCACAAGACAGGCAAACGTGCCAATGTTGGCGTCGTGCGCCCGGCACAGGGACGCGCATATATCAGAACCTACGCCGATGGGGTGTGGAACGACAACCTCTTGTCGTTGCCCGCGTGCACGTAATTCAATGCAGGAGTTTTCATGCGCGTCGATGCTGCTCCGAGTCGGTTGCAGTGCCGTCGCATGTGTCCCGTACATTAAAAATTGACAAGATATGCAGTCCTCTATTCCACTGCCGTTCGTTGGTCTTATTACCCGCCCCAAACTCAGCGGAATTGGGCGGCATGCTGGCGTAATGCTGCTCAGCGGTCATGTTGCGCACATGACACCCGACGGGGCTGCCATAGTCACGCTGAGCGAATTCGCCCAGGGGCTGACCATTAAGTACGAAAAGGAAGCGCCACCACAGCGGCATCAGCAGATTCAATGGAATGCCTCACAATCAGTGGGGCAAGTACCGAAATACGATTTGCTAAACAGCAACTGTGAGCATTACGCCACCTGGCTGATGGGTGAAGAGCCCCAAAGCCCGCAAGTGATTGCAGTTGCCGTGCTAACCATTTTTGGACTCGTGGCGACCTTGGCTTCATAATTTCGAGACTTAGTTCTCACAAAGCAATCAGATAATTTTCTATATGCCAGAGTTGTCAAAAGACCTTGTCGCTCTTCTGCAGTACCTTGCGCCTGGACTTGTTGTTGCTTGGGTATTCTTTGGATTAACTTCGCACAACAAACCGTCGCAGTTTGAGCGCGTCGTTCAAGCATTGATCTTTACTGTCGTAGTACAACTTCTCGTCAAAGTTGAAGAGACCGTTTTTAAGGCAATCGGTAAGTCGGTTTCATTTGGAGAGTGGACTGAAACAAGCACATTAGGTGCTGCATTGCTGACAGCTCTACTCTGCGGATTTTTTCTATCCGCCTGTGTAAATGCAGATGCTGTTCATCGGGCAGTCCGCAAACTGGGTATCACGAGTAGAACTTCACATCCATGTGAATGGTTCGGAATATTTAAAGACTATCCCCGTTTTGTCGTCCTGCAGCTCAAAAATGGAAGCCGCATATTTGGGTGGCCCAAAGTTTGGCCGTCCGAACCAAATACCGGTCACTTTTTTATTACGTTCGCACTGAGAACGGTTGACGATATCGAACAAGACCTAGGACATCTAGAAGGCATTCTTATCGATGCAAAAGATGTCGAGTGGGTAGAGTTTGCAAAACAACCTGAGGAAAAATCATGAACACTCCCACACGGCCACCGCGCCCAATACCTACGCCACCTAGCCATCGTCAGGCGAATGTAAATCCACCTGCTCCTGCTGTCCGCCCACCCGTTCCACCAGCGCCGCCACAAAAGAAGGTGTAAGGAAAAAAGTTTCTGCAATATGTCGAAGAAACTTGTTTACTGTGTTGAATCGCGACACGAGGCGATCAATTTCCCCATTGGGTCATGGTCGTCTGCCACTCGCAATGCCCAATCCCGCCACTCCTCATAATGAACCGGTCTGCCGTCCTTTTCGCCGCCCTCGGTGGCAATCCGCGCATCCATGGCCTTTACGAAACTGCGAATGCGCTCGGCTGTGCTCCACCCATCAGCTTGGCGCAGTAGTTCTCCGCGACGTCTTTCTTCCTCGGCCCGCTGTTGCTCTTGAGCTTTGCGTTGCCTTTCGGTCTCCTCCCACTCCAATCGTCGAATCTCAGCTTTCTGCCTTTCAATTTCGCGTGCTCGCGCCTCCTCACGACACTTCACTACTTGACGGTAGGCATACTCAAAAACTCGGTTGAGTTCATCTTCCAACGGGGAATCGCCGGTTTCTCCAATTTGATAGGTTCTGTAACTGGGACCCAGATTGAGCCGCAATCTTCCGGTCGGCACTTTTTTCTTCTCAGACCGTGGTTCGTTATTCCACGAATTACGGACAGTGATGAACGTGTCTTCCAGACGTTCGGTTATGTATAGATCCAGATCCGCCGATTCCAGTGAAAACCGAAGTCGCTCATGCCCTTTCATGAGCTCGACCGTGAAGCCACGATGTTCAGCCGCTTGGGCCAATGCGTTGAAGATTGCGAGTGCGCGCTGATAAGTCCCGATGGAAACTCGCATCGCAATTGAGCGATGTGTACTGCCGAGAATCGGTTCATTGGCATGAATATCCCAGGTGGAGTAGTCCGGAGCGGACGTTCTTCCATATCGGGACTTCGGAGCCTTCTCCGCACGTTCCTTTTCCTTTAAAGCTTTCTGATATTTCGTAACGCACGCCTCAAGCCAATCACGCAATGGAAGTACAGCTGGATGCCATTTGGTCGGCGTCGGATTTACCTCAATTTTTCTTGAGGGTTGCTGCTCTTCATGCAAATGCTTTTTCAGCCATGCCGCATCGTCGTCAACCACTAACCGTGGCGTGTCTGACTTCTGTGGGGGATTGCTTTGGAATGTGGTTCTTTCAGCCTTCGCTGGCAATCTGGGCGGAGGCGGTGCCTTACCAACAGCGGCCTTCGCCCAATGCCCAACACGCGGCAACGGAATATTCATCGCCTTACAAATCTTGCGAATACCGTTGTCCGAAAGACCGTACTTCTTAGCCAAGGTGGTCAATGGACTTGCCCACACCTCAGCAAACAGTTCTTCGCGTTGAAATGTGAGACTCAACGAGTGTCCTCTCGATGCAGCAAGTAAAAGACGCCCCTTCGCCGCATGGGAGTCCATCCCAACGCCACTTCGGCAAGTGGCCCTGAACTGTTTGACCAAGTCATGCGCCGCCCGCCTGAGGAAGACCACCGGTTGAACGCTCTCGTGCACGTCGCGCGTGCGGCATCAGGAATCCCGCAAGGTCCGTAACCACCGCGTCGAGGGGTGGTATTTCTATGGCTAGGTCTCGAACGAAAGCAGCCCATTGCCGTTGCTTCCCTGCGTCGGTCGCAAAAATATGGGTCAATGCCTCGGGCTCGTCGAAGGGAATAGCCGTGCCACGCCGTTCAAACGTCGCCGCGATAGCCCGAGACAGGCGGTCTTCATCGAAGTCATAGCTCCGACTCAGAATCCACACGTCGTAGAAGTCTTTCATGCGGCTGTTGGCCAACCCCAGCATGACCATGGCCTGGAATTTCTCGGCGATCACCGTCTCGCGGGCATAGGCGCGCAATCTCGGCTCCGGCAGATCGAGCAGGACCGGCAGATTGATCTCTTCAATGCCGGGCTCGATAGCGTCGCCGAAGCCGATATCAATGATGACGGTGATCCGCGCTCCGGCGAGCTGTCCGGTGGTGCGAAGCCGCAAACCACCATAGTCAAGCTCTTCGCGGATCAATTCGACGCGCAACGCATCGACGTCAAACGCAATACCATCGTCTACGTCAATGGCGCAGATCTCACGAAACGTGGCGAGCATCGCTTCCGGCGCCGGATCGCCATAGCCCAGGAAATCCACGTCGCGTGTCGGGCGGTGCGGATCGTCGAACCAAGTCGTCATCAGCATTGCACCCTTGAGTACGAACCGATTGCGATGGGGCGACAGGCTGAGCCGATGCAGCAGTCGCTCGTTGGCATAGCGCGTCAGCAAGAGGTCAAATGCCTTCCCTTTCTGGCGTGCCAGCGTCAGCAGGCGGGCGCGCACCGAGGCACCGACGTCTCGTGGTTTCTTGGGCTCAGCCATGGGACGTCAACGCACTCATGTACGGCTCCATGATTTTCCAGACTTTAGCGTCCGCCGCCTCTCTTGCTATTTCGGACGGCGACGCCTTTTTTTGCCTGAGTGCCTCCCGCAGCCCTTCCAGCGCGACGCTCACGCCAACGGTCTGCCGATAACGGAACAAGTCTGCAACGGTTTTGGCAACCCCAAAGATCGGCACCGATACCCCGTCAATGACGTGGTTCTCGACGCCAAGCAGCAGGCGTGGCCCTGAAAAACGCGCGAAACGAACCGGTGGATATTCAAACGTGGGGCGCCAGTCTTTCAGGCCAATGGCCATCCAGACCTTGGGCGGAATCTGGTCTGTCAAACCGTGGAACGCCAGGGACGACGTAAGGCAGATGACTCCCTTGGGAACAAGTTTGGACGCCTCGGCAAGGGTGTGATTCACATCGAGTGATGCGTTTGCCAGCTGATACAGCCCTCGGGCAAGGCGCACGAGAACGCCCTCTCGCTCAAGGCGCGACACTGTAGCTGCAGTAATGCCCTTGGCAGTCAATTCGCTGAGGCGCGACATGCCCGTGGCCCGCAGATGGGCCACCGCACTATCTCGCTGGGAGGGTTGATTTTTGGGATTCACTGATACAAAACATAGGATGCACTCGCATATTACCCTATGATTCATATCATTTCAAGAAAACGAACTTCTCCATTCAGGACGGCACCACCAAGGTGCAGAAAGACTTCCCAGCGCTGTCCGCCCATCCATGTGGAAATGCTGGACTAACCCTCGGAATCTCCGCAATCGGTCACTACGGGCTGAGGTGATCCATTTTGCGTCTTGCATACCTCTTCAAACTCGGGCATGCCGTCAAGTTGTCTTCGCCAATCAACTGAGTGACCCATTCAAGTTGATGTGGTCGAACTTGCATTCTTGCAACGCGCAGCGCCTGAAACGTTGCACTGGCTAGTGCTGTGCGTCCGAGCAACGTCCCTACTGGCTCATGGGCAAGAATGTCTAAGGTTGTGACGAGCTTCATCACTTCAAAACGTTCACCAGCAATCCGCGTCGCCTTTTTTTCGTCAATAGCAGCTGAGAATCCATTGCTATACGCAAACGCAAGAGTTGCAGCCTCACCGTCGCCGAGAGAATCCGACGTATTGCCAGACACCATGCTAAAGAAATGCTCAAGCGACGGACCAGAAATCTCCTTCATTTGCAAGAAGCGCGCATCGATCAATTCGGTCAGAAGCGTGGATTCTTGTCGGCCATTTGTCGCACCCCGTTCGATTTCACGCACGACATGTCCGGTTACGACAAGGGACGCTTTCAACGCGTTCAGAATCTCGGTCGCGTATCCGGTCGCCAGCAGATTGATGATAACGCTGGCGTCCAGAACGATGACTTTATCTTGGTCAGTAAGGCAGCTTAAAAAGGTCATCTGTTTCGTCCTCGTCGGCCTCGTCAAGCAGTTCACGAACCCTTTCGCGATTGAGCTTCAACATTTCCGACATCTGCCCTTCGCTGATCAGTTCCTTCTTCCAGGCTTCAATCGCAAGCAGGAACAGTCTTGATGATTGCGCTCCATCGACCGGAACTGGTCCACGTGCTGCTGAACCAAGAACTTGGTGCACCTGTTCGTCGGTGATACCGCCGTTGTCCGCGAACCAATCCCAAGTTCCTTTCTTCGTCAAACCAAGCTCTTCAAGCCGCAGCACCATTGCTTGTCGGGATACACCAAAGAAGTTGGCAAGCAAAATGATATGCCGTCGCGTCAAATGGGTTGAGCCTAAAGTCAAATCCTTGAACTTCTCCATGACAGCGCGGGCGGGCATAAGAAACGCACTTGCAAATGCATTGGCATAGCGCTCCTCGCGAGAGTTTTCGTACTTCTGGTCTTGATAGATCTCTGGCCGACGTCGCGTTCCAATGAAGTGACCAAGCTCATGAGCGCCAGTCAGGGTCCTGCGGTCTTCTCGATGACTTGCATTGATCAGTATGCAGGCGCCAACCACCTCATCGTAGGCAAACAACCCAGAGACTTTGGCATCCAACTTCCTCGCATAGATCCGCACGCCAAGCTGCAGCTCTAGAAGTGAAAACAGGTTTTGAATAGGGCCTTCCCCAAGTCCAAGCCAATTGCGCAAGCTCTGCGCATCTTGTTCCGCTTGCTTGCGGACATCGCCCGGAAGAATAGTTTTTTCTGCAGGATAGTTGTACGGTTTCTCAATGCCCAGAATGTTCTCTAACTCCACCTCTGCCCTAACTAGGTCATTCAGCATTCGCGCCGCCAGTTCGATACCAGTACCTGCAGTTTCCGGAAGTGATCGAAAGCGAGGGACCAAATCGACATGAATGGCATCCCGACGCAATAGAGAATTTGCAGATATTCCATACAAACGGCTCAGTTCCTGAATCTCTTCAAGCCTTGCAGCACGTTGCCCCTTCTCAATGGAGACCAGCGTAGTACGAGCGATGCCTGCGGCCTTGGCTGCAACATCTTGAGTGATGTTGGCGGTCTCCCGAGCAATCTTCAATCTTTCGCCCAGCTCAATTGGGCTCAACTCATAGTTTGGTTTGTTCATGATGCACCGTCTATCCACTGCCTTACGAACGACCCTGGTCCTAGATTGTCAATGAATGCTGACCATTCAATGGTGTGTTGCTGTAGGAGTCGGTCCAGGTTTTTCGCAACGACTGCCGACGGCTCAGACAGAGCGCGAGCCAGCTCGTTCGTCCCTCGGCGTTTAACTAGCTCATACTGCATGGAATCACGAAGTGAAGCGAAGTGCTGAAAGTGGAGCACCCCCGCGATGGAGTATTCACGCAATGCTGGCGTGAAGTTAGTGAATTCTTTTGCTGCGCCAGATTCCCAGGTGTCAGCCCTCAGTGATTCCCACACATAGTTTTCAGATGGCTCACTTAAGCCAGCCGCATGAACACTGAGACGGCGGAGCATGCAAGCTGCACAAACTCCACATTGCCGTCTTTTGCCCGAGACGGCAACCTGCCGAGATTGCTGCCAACACGATCTGGTCTTCGCCCACGGCACGTCACTGCCACAGACATCGACGAACTCGCGAAGGGTCTCGCCCTTCGTCATCCACAATCGTGGAAATCGATACTGAATCTGATATCCAAGCAATGCATTGAAGAAGCGTTCCATCAATGCAGCGAAGACAGGATGACTTCGATAGTCCTCATAGCCCTGCCCAACGGGGAGAAGAGCTGGTGCCAGGGCACCTTGTCCACTCTCCGGAATAATGACCGACGGCACGTCAATCAAATAAGCCGCCATAGTTGAAACAACGCTGAATTTAAACCCTCGGCTCCGTGCGCTGCTTTCGGCATTCCTGCCATCTTCAAGATTTATGGTGTACGGAACTGCCGTAAAAGGAATCTCGCGACGATCTCTCTTCGAAATGTCGTGCTGCTTGCTGCCCACTCTCACACGCACCAACCGATTACCAAGCCGGTGGCTCTCCAGCCCAGCTACCGCGCGCGAATCCATTCCATCGCTAAAGGCCATTACGGACTCTGCGTTGGATGGGAAACCCATGCGGCCTTGCGCAGGCTGTTCTGCTGGGACCTTGCGAGAACGGAATTCAAAGTGCCAGTCGTCACCGGTAAGTAGGTTCAACGCCTCCACTAGAGCCTGGGTGACCTTCTTGCCTGACCACTTGTCGGGATCATGAACAGGAACATATACAGAGAATTTTCGTCCCCAGTTCATGGCACTACGGGCAAGACTTCGATCACAGAACTCAACTGCGGCAGCCACGACAAGAGCGTCAAACACCGTCGGCTCCCACTTGATGGACGAGAACGATTCAAGAGCTTCAAGGTCGAAAGCGATGTTTCGGTCAAGCCGACAAGCGACCGTACCTTTTCGCCGACGGGCACCAGCTTCGACCACATCCACGACCAGTTCCTTGAGAGGCAATGGGTTCATCACAAGGGCACTCCTTCGTCGAGGTGGGTCTTCTTTTTGGGGCGTTGGGTTTTGGCTAATTCAGGTGCCACGAGCATCGAGCCCAGTCTGCCTTCTGAAAGGCTGGAGATAGCGGCATGGAGTCGCTTGCTTACGTTATCAGACCGCCGTGGATTTGACTCCCGAAGATAGTGCTCTTCAACCGACCGAACGTTTGCGAAGCCACGCATCTTGGCCGCAAGGCCAATCGCATCGTAAAAAGCATCCAAGCCAAATCTACCTTCGGTGATGAGCTCTATGCTCCATGCAACTGCGTTCATTCCAAATACGGAACCAGCAGCCAAAACCTTCGCATTTTCAAGTTCTTGAAGAGAAATTTCGGTGAGCCCCAGGGAGTTGTCGCGCCCGGTAAAGATCGACTTCAAAGCATCAATGAGTGACCACTTAACTTCATTTTTGAAGTCGCTGGCAAGCGCACCCGCAGCGGCCTCCGCTACCTGCTCGGCATCGTAGGTACCCTGATCTCCGCGCTTGGCCAGCTCTCTCCACGGCTTTCGCATCGGCAGACTTCTATGCGGTCCATCACTCATGATTCTGCTCCAGTTGTCAGAATTTAATCACAAAAGTCAGACAATGTCAAAACAACCGATAGAAAAAGGAGACTGAGGCAGCGCAATCGCCAACCTCCCTGCGCCCACAGCAGTAGCACCTGGATCTTCCATTTCCGGCCATTGCCGTACACGCTCGCCACCAGAAATTGGCCTGCTCGATTCATGCGTGATGTCAGAAACTGATATATATTTCTTACATTGAAGACATGGTCATGAACACGCTACCCGAGTCCATCCTGCTACGCGCGCTAGCCCTTCCCGAGGGAGGTGTGGTTTCGCCCAAGGAGTTCCTGCACTTAGGTTCACGGGCTGCGGTCGATCAAGCGTTTTCGCGGTTGGCCAAGGAGGAAAAGTTGCTGAGGGTCGCACGTGGCGCTTATGTCGCCCCCATCTCCAGCCGCTTTGGCACGCGCACCCCCGCCCCGGAAAAAGTGGTTGAGGCTCTTGCAAGCCAAAGCGGCGATGTCGTTGCGCCGCATGGCGCCAATGCGGCAAACGCGCTGGGCCTGACCCAGCAGGTCCCGGTCCGTGAGGTCTACCTGACCTCGGGACGCACCCGCAAACTCACACTCGGTCGCTCCGAAATCATGGTCAAGCACGTGCCCCGATGGATGCTGGCTTTGGGCACGGGTCAGGCCGGTGCCGCAGTTCGTGCCTTGGCTTGGCTGGGGCCTGCACATGCCAGCAAATCACTGGCCGTACTGCACCGTTCTCTTGCACCGATGGAATGGAAAGCCCTGGAATCCACCCGTGCCACCCTGCCATCATGGATGGCGCGCGCCATTGGCGAAGAAGCTGCTCGTCACCCTTGAAGTCCTTAGCGTGGTCGCCAGGATCGCCGAGTTCAAGGGCGCCTAGCGCAGGCTGGACGCCATGGCACCGGATCGGCTCCGGATAGGGCTAGACGCCCCCCATTAACGCGTTGAGGCACGTTTCGACTCACAGGTTGGGCAAACGACCGCCATGTACTCGACATCTTCAATGGCTTTCCAGTTTTCGTCACATGCCGACTCCGTGTACGTCAAATGCCATTCATGCATGTCGACCGCCCCATTACAGATGGCACAGGATTCAACGGGGTCGTACACCGGACGCTCAGTCGGAATCGGAACGCCCTGCGCCGCCATCGCGGCAACGCGGCCCTTATCACGACAGGCTGATGAACAAAAATTCGCGAAGCCCATAGCGCCTCTGATGTCCACCAAAAATGGGTAAGGCTCGTCCGGGGTGTCGATCATCTTTTCGGAAGACCGCGAAATATCGTAGAGCGGCGCGGAAAACATTACGCGGCAGCTTTCACATTCAAAATCGTCCTCTGACATCACTCGACTCCATTTTGGAAAAATTGACAGCCGTCATTGGCCTACCGCACGTGCGGTAGGCAGGATCAAGGATACCCGCAACCCACCAGAACATAAATGGGTGTAAATGGGCGTATCATTGGTTCCATGCTGCGCACTGAGTCCCTGCAAATCACCCCGGAAGTCCTGAGCCTGATCGCCCGGATTGACGAGTTCAAGGGCGCCTGGAGGGCACTGGGCACCCTCGCCCCGGACCGGTTATCCGCCCTGCGCCGGGTTGCCACCATCGAGAGCATCGGCTCATCCACCCGAATCGAGGGCAGCAAACTCTCCGACCGTGAGGTCGAAAAACTGCTCTCCAATCTGGAGATCAAGTCCTTCGAGACCCGCGACGAGCAGGAAGTGGCAGGCTATGCCGAACTGATGGATCTGGTGTTCAGTTCGTGGAAGGACATCCCCTTCAACGAAAACCACATCAAACAGTTGCACCAAACCTTGCTGCGCCATAGCGAAAAGGACGCCCGCCATCGCGGCCAGTACAAGACCAACTCCAACAGCGTGGCTGCCTTCGATGAAAACGGCACTCAGATCGGCATCGTGTTTGAGACGGCCTCACCTTTTGATACGCCGCGTCTGATGGCGGAATTAGTGGCATGGGTCGCCCAGGAACGCGACAAGGCGCACCTGCATCCCCTGCTGATCATCTCGATCTTCGTGGTGGTGTTTCTGGAAATCCATCCGTTTCAAGACGGCAACGGGCGCTTAAGCCGCGCACTCACGACCCTGCTGCTGCTTCAGTCCGGATATGCCTACGTGCCGTACAGCTCGCTCGAGAGTGTCATCGAGGTCAACAAGGAAGCCTACTACCTGGCCCTGCGCCAGACACAGGGAACCATTCGCACCGATGCGCCGAACTGGCAACCGTGGCTGGTGTTCTTCTTGCGATCGCTAGCCGAGCAGGTCAGACGACTGGAGAAAAAGGTCGAGCGCGAAAAGATCGTACTGGCTGCCATGCCGGAACTGTCACTGCAAATTATTGAATTCGCGCGTGGACATGGTCGCATCACGATGGCAGATGCGATCAAGCTGACCGGGGCCAGCCGTAATACGCTCAAACAGCATTTTCGGAATCTCACCGAACGCGGCAATCTGAACCAACATGGCAGCGGGCGTGGGGTCTGGTATGACTTACGATAAGTCACCGGCAAATAAAGAGATCAATGGCACTGAAGGGCCCAAACAGGAGGTTTTATGAATTTCGAAAAGCTTGACCTCGACAGCGACATTGCCAAATTGGTTGTCGAGAATGCCAATCGCTTTAAGCGAAAAACGGCACGAGGAGAGTATGTGGATATATCCCGGAAGCTTTTCGAGTCAAACATCGGAAAATACAGCGGTTATTTGGACTGGGGTGGCGACGATTATCCTCAAACTTATTTCGTCTGGCTAAATTTTCCGGAAACTCTTAAAGTCGATACGGGGGACTGGAAATATGACGGAATGGCAATCTTCTCGCTCCCTCTTTACCAGATTAAATCGTTGCTTGAAGCAAGAGGCATGGATAAAGCTGCGGACATAATTCAGCACCCGGTTGAATCGGCACCATAAAGCAGAAGCCTATTTCACTTCATACTGAGGTGAGCCGTCCATCCTGGCCGCGACCACAGCGACTTCGGCGCTGGAAAGCCGATTGCTCGCCCATCCTTCGGCAAAAGCGACACTTTCTGATCGTGGACGTTGATCCGGCGAAAGATTGTTGATTCGAATCCTCGCAGGCAATGCTGCGCCTTCCCCCACGAATATTGCTTCTTGTTGTCCTAACGCAGGGAGGACACGAGTCATGCCGGAAAGACCATCAGGTAAAAAGCGTGCAACATGCTGTTGATCTGTGGAGTTGGTTAAACGCAATACGAGCCACGTTCCGCATTGAGAGATTACCGTGCTTTCAATGTCTGCCGGGCGTTGACTGACAAGCATTAATCCAATGCCGTATTTTCTACCCTCGCGGGCAATACGCCTGATAGCGCTTTGTGCGGCCGCGTACTCCGCCTCCCCTCTGTCAGGAACATATCGGTGGGCTTCTTCACACACCAGAAGAATCGGATCACGCTTTCGCTCAGCTCTGGTTTGATAGAGTTTGTACTGGAAAAGAAGTCGGGCGAGCATGGCCGCCAGTGGTCCGGCAACCTCATTCGGAAGGCCAGAAATATCAATGATCCGAATATCTTTTTGTGCGCCATCCTCGCCTGGTGCAACGCCAACGAATTGAGAGATGATTTCCTCGAGTGTGGGTCCTTCACCCGTCCAATCATCCATCAGAAATTTGACGCGAGGATCTCGTCGCAACACGGCAGTTTTATCAAGAATCGATTTGAATCCTTTTGCAAAATCAGTCTCCGTGACCTTCTCAAGCTTGTCTCCGGTTTTGTTAAGTCTAGCGGCCTGCAGGTAGGTTATGTGATTAACGAACTCCGTCAGTGAAAACGGTCGCGGCTTGTCGCGATCGAACTCAACAAGTCTCATCGCGTCGACATCTTTGGCTGGGCGCGGCGTATCAGGGCTCAAACCATCGGTCGGGGCCGGGCTCATATAGGCGCTCGGCGCAGGGTCCACCAGCTTTGCAGCAACCATCCTGGCATGCGTCAACGCCTTGTAGACGATATTATTTTGCGACGTTGCTTCCTCTTCCGTCTTGCCAATGGTCAACAAGCGAAATTCGTCCGCCGACATCAACCAATAAGGTAGTTTGATCGGCGCGCCCGCCGTCTCGTCTGTCCCGATTGGATCGTAAGCGCGATACACGACTGACCGGCCTTTGAATGCCTGACCGTACTCACCATGCGGATCGATGATCACAATACGTGGATGGCTAACACTGTCCGCCGTAGGCTTGTGTTGCAGCGTGCCATGAATCAAAGCTGCCACGGCTCCCGATTTTCCGGAGCCCGTCGATCCCAAAACGGCGCAGTGCAATCCAAACATCTTGTCAATATTGGCTCTGCATGGCGCAGCGTCTGCCCCGACATAGGTTGCGAACTGAAAAAGCGGGTCAACGCCGTCAGGCCGCTGCCCTTCAGCAGATCTATAGAGAATCCCGGCTTCTTCACGGGTCAAAAGGTAGACCCCCTGCCTCGGCAGCGGATAGGTGCTGACGCCGCGTGAAAACGACAGCCTTTCGTCACCAGAGTTCCATGCGCCTTCGGCAAAGAGTTCTATTTCCATCACCCGTTGATCGGCGTCTGGAGGGATTGGCGTCGTGCCGTCATGCAGTTCCTCTGAACGCATCCGAAGCAGGGTGACAAACCCAAAAACCAATCGTCGACCGAAGTGCACCTTTACGACGCTACCGATCTGACCAATCGGATAAACACGTCCAGCATAGCTTCGGGTGAGTTCAGAAACATCGCCAGAAATTTCAACCTTCACGGTGGTTCCAGAAACTTCGACGATATGGCCGACCCGAAGATCGGCTACCGGTTGAAAGTTCACCATTACAGGCACCCCTCAGCACCGTCTTTAAGCATTTTTGTCACGCCTGAAAAAGTCCACCAATCGCGGACCTTGCCATCCTCCGCCGCATGAAATGGCCCCGTTGGGCCGACGTAAAGACCTTTTTCCGTTACAACGTATAAACGCTTGGCCCACGAGGACTCACGCCACTTTGTTATGCAATCTGGCCACCCGGATGATTCGTAAAGAAAGACAAGTATCGTCGTTCTGTTATCGGGGGCAGCGAGCGCGAATTCAATCTCTTGGTTTATGTGCTCGTCTCCGAAGCTGTAGCCACACACGGCAAGGACGTTGTCCGCAGCGGTCGCAAGAGCGCGCCGCATAAGGTCGAACTGTGCTGCGAATGGGTCGCGTTGGGTTGCCATGTACTTGGTCGACTGCGGATGAATGAGAACCCTTGCCGCCTTGTCTGGATACTTGTCGCCATCGCGGACGCGCCAGACACGCCCGTCGTCGCCGAGGTGCCAATCGCTTGAGCCATGAAGCTTGATTACATGCGCACGATGAGCGAGCGCAGGCTCTGGCTCGCCAAAGTGAAAATTCCGAAAAGCGACTGCGCCTCCTGAAAAACCATCCCAACAGGAAACTGCGCAAAGCGCCAGAGCGTCTTCGAGTAAGGTGTCATAGTTGGTCGAAAAAAGCCTGACCGGACCCCTTCGATCATGAAGACCAGCCTGGGTCGTTTTAAACAGGGCTTGTATGAAGGCTTTGTGCTCGTCAATGCTGACGACAGATTCCCCTGACTTCCCGATCACCTCCGGCTCACCGTCATTAGCTGCACGATAGCCCCATCTCACTGTTTCTGCGATCCACTTGACCACATCGCTATGGGCTTCCGTCAAAGCAACAGCTTTTATCTTGGTGCCACCCACCGCCACCTCTTCCAATTTAGCCCTTTCAGCAAGGGCTGCATAGTCGCCAAGGTGGCTCAGCAGATGCTCAATATGGGACTTTTCTGGAAGCTCCGCAAACAGAGCGTCAAGCACAGGCTTATGCGCACTGTCTTCAGCTTTCGCTCGAATCCTTGCTGTCAAAGGAACCATCAGCGGAATTCCAGCACCCTTACTGATCCCCGCACCAAATAGCCAAGTTTGGCATGGTGACATCAAATGTCGGTCTAACTGCTCAAGCAGGTCGTTTGATTCATTCACGATCTTCGCTCCCTATATTGATCTTGCTGGTAACGGTCCACAGCACGTCACCGGCTTTCATCATCCACACGGCGTCCAGCCTACCGCACATGCGGCAGCCAAGAAGCTGATTGCGTATTCCAGGTTGCTCAAACCGAGGTGGCTGCTGGCCCGGTCCACACCAAAGAGCACAGCCCATCTCCGCTCAGCCACGTAAGTCATCCAAAAATTCCGAGGCTGGATCAACGCTAGTAACCAGCAACCGATCCCTTGCTCGAGTACAGGCCACATAAAGCAAGTGCCGCTCAGTGTTGTAGACCTCCTCCAAGTCGGCATCATCGGTCACGGCCTCCATACGTTCCTGCAAGGGGATGATTTCGTCGTCGCAGGCCATCACCACCACAGCGCGGAACTCAAGACCTTTTGCAAGATGCATCGTGCAAACGGATGCCTGCCCATTGATGGTCTCCACATGTTCGTCGAGCACTTGATACGGCATACCGGCGCCCGATACGGCGGCAACAGCCCGGCCTACCTCCTGCGTGGACCGCACAAAGACTCCAATCTCATGAGGTGCCAGCCCCTCTTGGATTCTGGCTCGCAGCCATGACGTCACCTCGGCACACTCTGCTTCCTGATCACCCAATACGCGAATCAATGGCGCCGGGCCATTGAACACCGACACCGTGCCGCGTCGAGCTTCTGTGTTGCCATCGACGTCGGAGACCTCTGGCCCCAAAAGCTGATCCGCCTGCGTTCTGATTTGGTGGGAGGTGCGATAGTTGATGTGCAAGGTTCGTGACCGACCGCGAATATCAACACCCAACGACTTCCAAGAAAAAGGCTGCTGAAAAATACGTTGGCCCAGATCTCCCGCAAAAAACAGACTATTGGCACGCATCTGACCTTGGCTTGCGCCGATCGCGGCTAAAAATCGCAGCTGTGCGACGCTCACATCCTGCGCCTCGTCAACCACGACAAATTCAAACGGCGGGTGCTTAAGTACGGCGACCTTATCTGCCAAGCGAGTAAACATCTCGGCATGGGTGATCAATCCGGCTGCTCGCATCGCAACCTGCACCGATTCAAAGACTGTCCACAGTGCTGCACGTTGTGCTTCCGAGAGTCTTGTTTTTCGGCCCAATCGCTTAACGTCGCGGTAGGCGTCCCAAGTGGTGAGCTGCCAAGCATCTACCAAGTCATCCCATTCACCAAGCAAAAACCTCGGACTGAATTTGAGACCTGCCACATTTTTGGCCGCGTCCCTCATCAACGTTCGAATCTGATCACGGGTCGCGATTCGGGGTCGCCCGACATGCAACCCAAACAGCCTCTCCCCAATTGCCGTCATCGAATGGACTTCCACGCGATCACCGAGTCGGGGTTTATTACTGATCAGCCGCCTGAGTTTGGTAGCCAGCGCATGCGCCAGGGTGTCTGAGAACGTCGTCAACAGTACACGGGAATCCGGGGCGCTTTGCGCCAAATGCACTGCACGATGTAGTGCCACGATGGTCTTGCCGGTGCCCGCAGAGCCGGACACCCGGGCCGGACCGTTGTAGTCTCGCTCAACCCATTGGCGTTGGGCTGGATGCAAGAACGTGGTCCATTTTTCCCAGGGATATGAAAGGGCACGCTCCAACTCGTCCACATCGTTCATCACCCTAAAACGTCGCTGTGCATCAGGGTGGCTGAACGGATCGGCCCCCACGGGGGCAGGCAGCGTCACTGACGGCGTGCCGCCTGTGGCCAGCTCCAGCAACGCCTCCGCCGCCTCACTGGGCAGGTGATCAGCCAAGGCCAACAGACCATCCTCATCCACCACACGGACGTCAGCCAGCCATTCGGGTGGCACTCCGTAGCCAAGCAACTCATCGTCAGAGCGTTGCGCGAACAAGGCTGCCCTGGGTGGCGCAGTGGTGGCCCAAGCACTGGCCGCCGGTTCGGCAGCTATAAATACCCTAGTGGGAGCAACTTCTTCGACCCGCTCGCGAATTTCCACCCATTGAGCAGCGCCGGTTTTAGGGTGCGTCTCCAGCTTGCGCCGCTCGGCCCAGCGGTAGGCTTTGTCATGGTGGTCCACGTAGCACAACAACAAACTGGCCACCGTCTTGTGCACGATCAACCGAATGTCGCTGCTCACACGAACCGACCAGAAATTTTTATCTCTGGCTTGATCCAGTTTGTGAAAGCTCATTCCAGGGCTGGCCGGATTTAGCTGCAAATCGAATGCGGTGGTTTTGACGGACTTTTGCTCGTCGCCGGTGAGTTTGGCGAGGCTGTCGGTGAAGGTGTCAGCGATGCGGAAGTCCATCAATCAAATCCCAAACGATCTGGCAACATGGAAGGCCGCCCTAGCATTGTCATTTTCCGAACCCAATCCTGACTCGGAGATCCTGCATCCTAAAACCTGGAGGAGTCGGCTTGAAAGCATCGGATTCCTTCTGGAGACCATAGCCTTTTCTCTGATGATCTCGCAAGGCCTTTAGATTCAGACCCATCGTCAAGAACGTAAGGTTTTCTCCACCTTTGATGCGCAGGGGGCTCATCTTCTCTGATTTTGAAGGACTAACTATTCGCGAGTCCCCAAACTGAGAATCGTTCACTTGGATCACGTAGCAATGCAGATCACGCGCGGCAGACTCAACAATATTCGAGAAATAATGAACATCGCGATTGAATTCAGTGCCGATGATGAAATCAACCTTGCCTTTGAAGAGACCCCGGTCTTCGATGCTTGCCAATTCGTAGCAGTTATAAATCGCAAAACTCGCACCTCGCCATCTGAATAGCTGATACGGGTCTTTGTCTTTGGGAGTCTTCAGGCTCTCATTCGTCAGGATGAACTTCTCTTCTGGGGAGTAGAGGCGCTTGAGGCGGCGGACAGGCATGCAACCCCAGTGATGATTTCCTGCAGGGTATGGCAATGCGGCAAGAACCTCATTGCGAGCATAGCCAGAGCGATCCACGCGGTGTTCAAGGCCACACACAACGCCAATACGGTGCTTACGTGCCCACGCAACAATCATCGACTCCCATGCATGCGGAACGCTGACCTCCGGGAAGACCAACAAGTCGATCTTTTCACCTCGCGCATTCCTATAGCGCGATATCTCATTCAACAAAGTTGCAAATGGCTTCAGTCGCTTCCTACTCAGGTCTGGGCGGTCAAGGTAGCTTGCCTCGACCCGACTTTCCAATACCGGAATATTTGCTAGAGCAATTTGAATCTGCTCATGAAGGTCTGGGCTATCGAGTCCTACTCTAATCTCATCGTACTTAGACATTGGACTCATCCTCATCTTCACTTTCAGGGATAGTTACCCAATCCACACCGGTCACCTCTCGCCGATTGGCTGTCGCATAAACGTCTGCCGCCCACGCATAGGCTGTTTTATTCAGTAAGGACACATCACGGCTCTTGGCTAGCAGCAGACATTCGTCAAAGTTGACATACCTTGGCGACAGTTCAAGTTTGCGATCGTCCATCTTTACTTGACGTTCAACCTTTCGCGCAGTCAAAGCCCCGGCATAGGTGGTGTAGTTAAGAAGCGGCTTCCGTACAAAGTGGTGACGAATCAGGTTTGAGTTCCGAAACGCTTCTATCGGATAGTCAGCTATGAGCTCCGCAATCCCCATGTCTGGCGTGCAGAGCGCATCCGCCATTGCGCGGGACAGCGAGAGGTGCTGCTGCAAGTCTTCCGTCAAACGGCCTGTAATTTCCCCCTCCGACGAATAGCGCACGCGCTTAATTTCGGACTCCAGGTGCTTGCAAAAAACCTTTGCAGCATTCGAGTCGTCAGAAATCCGAAACAACGTAAACACCCTCTCCCACAAGTCGTAAAACTCAATTGCATTCTTGCCCTTGAAGAACTTTCGCAAGCCAAGACTTATTTTTGGATCAGGTGGATCATCGGTCAGTAGGTGCAGGATGGTCTGGCGGGCCAAATGCTTGGCAAGTTCATATCGATTCTCCGCCATGCCCTTGACGCTGCGGAATTTGTTAACAGAGCCTTCATACAGCAGCTCGTAGGCGACATCCTCCATCGAATTGTCCGCTTCGTCCACGGGCATCAGGACGAAATCACTTGCATTCTCCTCAAGCTTTTTTTGGAACTTCTCCAAGCCGGCAATTGAATGCTTTGCATCAAAGTACTGTAGGATGCATTTGCCTTGTTGCAAGTACAGGCCTGGGCAAGTCGAAATTTCATAGCCTTGATCTTCTCGATCGCGCAGGATGCCAGTCTCAACGAGGACATCTCCCATGAACGCGGCAACGGGCTCTTTCGACTGTCCCGGATCCTTGGCCGCAGGGATCACCATAAGGATGTCATCTACGTATCGACCATAGTAGGCTGGCCTGACCGACTTCTTCACCAAATCATCAAACTCTTTGAGATACCAGTTCGCGAGGATCAAAGAGGAGCAAAGGCCGATTGGTATACCAGTATCCTGCGGCGAAAGATTCTTATGCGTTCGACTTAGCGACGGGGAAATGACATTCTGGTAGGCGTCACAGATAGCCTCAAGGCACACCAGAATACCACTTGACTTCTTCATCTCATCCGATTCGTTGCTCTCCGGGCGAGCTTGCGATATGGCTTCGGCAACAGCTTCGAAATCAAGCCTGATACGATAGAAATATTCCCAAACATCAAGTCCGAGAATCGCGACATTTGTCCGATCCTCTGTCAACATCTGTTTCGCCTTACGAATCCCACGATCACGCCACCGCGAATACTGCTCGTGATACTTGCGAAACAGGCCCGGGGAACTGTCCGAATCGTTGTGCAGGTTGGGAAGTAAGCGTGATCCACAACACTCTGGCCCAAGTTGGGCATCAAGGTAACGACCTTCGAGCATGATCCACAAGACAGCGATCAAGTGGAGCTCAATCGGTCCGTCAAAAAAGTAGTTGACCTTTTCTACTTCCACATGTGAAGTTGACGTGACATTCGTGATGAACCTACCTTTTTCACCCGACTCAGGATCGTCTTCGGGACCACCCCATTTAATCTTTTTTGGCACAAGCCTGAAATCAATCTTCTTTAACCATCGTTTGAAATCTCTATGGCGCCAGGGCTCGTCACTGTTCAAGACAGCCTGTACGGCAGCGAGTTTGTCATCGAAATCAGCCGCGCACTCGAATTCGGCAAGTCTCTTCCGAAGTCTTAAGTCGGTCTTGTCGTAGTAGACGTAGTGCTTAAGCTTTCGATAAGCAGTCGTGATTTTTTCGCTATCAACCAGCATGTCATGTCACCTTGAACACCTTCATCACCTCATCCCCTAGATGATTGATGACCTTCACCGCGATGCGTCCCGATTTCGGTTTTACAAATGGCCGTGAGGTGTCGCTGTTGAGCGTCGCCCAGGCTTCTTCGTTGATCTCAGCCTTGAGCGTGGTCTTGAGTGCTTTGTACGGGTCGTTGGCGCCCAGAAAGTAGGCGTGGCGGACAAAGAAGCTTTCTTCGTTGTAGTCGGTGTCGATGAACCAGCAGGCGATGCCGTCAGCACCGTCGCTGCGCACCTCGCCGGTGTTGGGGTGGAACACGTCCACGCCGTTGACTTTCACGCGCACTTGGCCACCATCGACCTCCAAAACGTCAATGTCAGGCTCGCCAAAGATCACAAACAGGTTGCCCTTTCCGGTGTTCTTCAGATCCTCCGCCATGTGCAGATCGGCGTTCATACGAGCCTTGAGAACCGGGATACGGCCCAGTTTGTCAAACTCACTCGAATGCGCATCGTAGTTGAATGCACATGCGATCAGCACGTCGAAACCGGAGTCGCCCGCCTCGCGGGCAGCGGCTACCAAATCGGGCCGCGAGACGGTTCCAAACTCGGGACCAATGAAGACGGCGGCACGTTTCTCGCCAGCGTCGTCGATGTAGCGGCCATCCGCACAGACCAGATCACCTGGCCACGGTGTCAGTGACGTGAAGACGATCTTGTCGTCCTTGTGCGCCTGCTGCACGCCAGCAGTCTTGAGGTTTTCCAGAATGATCTGAACGAAATTTCGTTCTGCGTTGTATTCCGCTTGACGCTCCGAGACCTTCGGGTCGTTCGGATCAATTAGCTCGTCATTTTCATCGACGGCAAGGACCCGGTGTGGCGACAGACTCTCAACCGTAAACGGGCCGGCCACACGCACTTTTTTCTTATCTTCAAAGGGCTTGTCATAGAGGTTCTCAAACTCGGCCTTGGCAGCGATCGACGCGTCGATCTCTCTCAGCCGTGCAATACGTTGCGCCCACCATTTGGCATGCAATTGTTTCGTCGCCTCGGGCCACTTTGCCTCGGCATCCCGGACGATCTCCCACTCTTGCCACTGCTTACCCACCGCAGTATTTAGGTCAGTGCGCAGCGCCTCAAGTGCAGGCTTGTACTTATCCCAAATGACGTCAATCTCGACATTGTTGGCAATAGACTTGAGCGTGACGTGCGGCACCCGCTCATAGACAAAGCCTTGGCGCACATTCCCGAGTGTCCGTGCGTTGGACGGAGCAGTATGTGTAACTTCAGCTTCTTTGATTTGGCCTTCCCGGCTGTCGGCCAGCAGGTAGTAAGGATAACGCGCGCCCATGATGCGGGCGCGGGCCAGCGCAAGTGCAACGCGCGAGGTGTCGATAGTGATCCAACGACGAGCCCACTGTTCAGCGACGTATGCAGTTGTGCCTGAGCCGCAGGTAGGATCGAGGACAAGGTCGCCAGGATCTGAAGTCATCAGGACGCAACGTTGTATAGCTTCCGTTGCCGTCTGAACCACATAAATTTTTGGGTCAGTTCGACTTTGAACTCCACCGATATCCAGCCAAATATTTGATCTTGGCGTAGCCGCAAAATCATCAAGACATCGCACGTAGCGCACAGATGCACCCTCTTGCATGACCCGCTCTGCTTTCCCAGCACGTATCAAACCTTCAACTGTCGTTTTCCAGTGCAACCCCTTCGGGGCAGTCCATTCTCGGCCAGAAAAAGTAAACCGCTGCTCTGAACTGGACTCGCCTTGCGACGTCAGCTGATCTGACGTCGCAAGGCGAGTCCGTTCGTGAGCTGCGTTCTTAAGTGCCTGAATAGACGATATCTCGCGATACTTTGTTGCTCCCGATTCGCCCGCCTGTTTAGCCGTATATAAATCGCGGTACTTAAGCAGGTCCTTCTTCTTGGCATACCAAACCATGTAATCGGCAACATTTGAAAGTGTGTCGCCGGAAAATCCTGTGGTCTTTGCGTAAGCAATTGTTGAAACGAAGTTGTCCTCTCCGAAGACCTCGTCCATCAAAGCTCGGACTCGATGCACATTTTCGTCACCAATCTGGACAAAAATCGACCCTGAGTTAGTGAGTAAATCACGCGCCACCGTCAATCGGTCACGCAAATACGTCATATAAGAATGGATGCCATCGCGCCAAGTATCCCGGAACGCCTTCACCTGCTCTGGCTCCCGCGTGATGTGGTCGGCATTGCCATCCTTCACGTCCCGGCTGGTCGTGCTCCACTGAAAGTTGCTGTTGAATTTGATGCCATACGGTGGGTCGAAGTAAATGCACTGCACTTTGCCACGCAGCCCTTCGCGCTCGGCCAGTGATGCCATCACGGCCAGGCTGTCGCCCAGAATCATGCGGTTGGCCCAATGAGCATCATGCTGATAAAACTCAGTCTTTGCATCGTCGCTTGGCAGGCCGTTGAAGTCGGCAAACATGTCCACTTGCGGCGCGGGCTCTGCGGTCTTTTCACTCTGGCGCTTCAAGTCGTCAATCAGCACCTTGGGATGCACTTTTTCCTGGATGTAAAGCGGCGGAGCATGCACCACCAAGTTCGACCAATCCTGTTCGTCTTTGCCACGCCAGACCAGTTGGGGGTCCAGATCACGATTGCGGCGTGCATATTCCACGCGCACGGGCTTCTGTTCGTCCTTCTTCATCACCGACTGGTATTCAGCAGTGGGGATGTTCTTGCGCGTGGCGTCGTCGTGCTTGAGCGTTTCGACAGTCAGCGGGGTATTTTTCTTGGTTGCCATATCAGTTGCTTTGCTCCGCTGTCTGAGCCGCTGCCGCAGGCGCCGCAGCAACAATCATTTTGTTAAATTCTGCTTCTACCTTTTTTGCAAAATCATGCTGCATCTGGTAGACCTCTGTGAACTCAGCGAACGCCCAGCGTCCGTAGCTGCCAAGGTTGTTGACACCGGGCACCCAGTAGGTGTCCATGGTCGACTTCTTCTCTTTGGCATCCTCCCGACGGTAACCCTTGATCTCAACGACAAGGTTCAGCAAATCATCTTCACCGTGGCCATCATCGACACGGACGATAAAGTCAGGCCGGTACTGCCGCGTCTCGGACCCGTATCGATAGGGCACTTCAAAGCCGAGATTGTGATTTTTCACATAAGCTTTTACGAGTGGATGTGCCTCTGCCACACGGCAGAATTCAGCTTCCCAATCGCTGTCCAGAATCACCCAATTGAGCTGACAGGCTTTCGCGCTGGTTTCCCAGCGCTCGGTTTTCGACGTGTTGAAATTGACGTTCGCTGTGCTGCCCGTTGGGTTGTATGGATCTAGAACCGCTTTGATTGGACGACTACCGACCAGAGCGCGAGTAATGCCGGAGGTAATACGCTCGCAAGCCATGTCAGCCAGCATCTTGTACTTGAGCTGCGCCGGGTAGGTGCCACCCTTGCAGACCAAGTAACCATCGAGCCACTGCCGGGCGATGCGTTTGAGCTGTCCGAACAGGTGCAACTGCGGCTCGCCATCGGCATCCCGCCATTTGCTCAGAACTAAATGCGAGGTGAGCTCGTACACGACTTGCGACGGGCGCACATCACCGGTGTGCACCAGGTTCAAATCCACCGTCTCACCGATGATCCCCGAATTTCGCGTCTCGGTGGCACCCACCAGATCAGGTGTGAGTTCCATAACGGAGTCATCATTGAACTCGGCGGTAAGTCGTTCTTCCGGTAGCTCAGCACGGTAGCCTTGAACGCGTGGGAACTGGATTTCGAGTGCATCACGGTCAGGCCGCACTGCCTTGACCTGAATGGTTTCGCGTGGTTTTTGCGGTGGGGCCACCACCGGTTTGGCGTTGAAGTCGAACGGAATGCCGAGCACATCGGCGTACTCGACGTTAAACAAACCTTCTTCATTCAGCTCGTATGACTGGCGGCGTAGCGCCCGGCCAATGACCTGCTCGCACAGCAACTGTGTGCCGAAGGCACGCACGCCGAGCACGTGGGTGACGGTGTTAGTGTCCCAACCCTCGGTGAGCATGGAAACGGACACCACGCAGCGGATAGAGTCACCCAGGCGGCCGGCCTTGCCAACAGTGTTCATCACCTCGCGCAGCAAGTCTTGGTCAGTGATGTTCTGCCCGGCCTGCGCGTCGCCCGTGCGCTCCACAATCTCGCGACGAAAGCGTTCGATTTCATCGGCAGCCATGCCACGGAAGTTATCGTCCAGCGCCTCGCCGGATTCGAGCTGCTCACTGTCGATCAGAAGCGTTCGTGGGCGACCAATGGGGTTACCGTGTTCGTCGTGATTGCGGAACAATGGCAGTCGGCCAAACTCCAGTTGGGTGGTGCCGTCCTTGTTGGGTCGCTGAAAACCGGAGATGTAATCGTAGACCAGCTTGGATGCAGACGTGTTGTTGCACACGACAATGAAGCACGGTGGGACAGATATTTTCTCCTGAGCCCATAGCTCAAAGGTTTTTTCGTAGTGCCCATATAGCGCTTCGAGCGCGGTCTGCAATTGTGTCGGCAGGTCAAGCGGGTTGAGCCCCTCGGCCTTGCCGCGCCCCTTCTTGGGCATCTTGGCCCGGATGTGTTCCCAAAGATTGCGAAACATCGGCATCTCGCCGCCAGGGATGTTGTCGGCCACGGGCACGCGTGGCAGTTTGACGATGCCGCACTCGATGGCATCCATCAGCGAGAAGTCGCTCATCGTCCAGGGGAACAGCGTCCCCTCGGCATACCCCGAACCGCGCAGAAAGAATGGTGTGGCAGAGAGATCGAACACGCGGGCTACGCCAAGCTTGCGATTGACAGCCTCAAGCCCAGATATCCAGAGGCGGGCGGCTTCATTGTTCTCTTCGGCCTCTTTTCTATCATCGCCCTTGAGGTCGTCTTCCTCAACTGCAAGCGGCTTCTCACGGTAGCAGTGGTGCGCCTCGTCGTTGATCACCAGAATATTACTCAAGCCCATCAGGTCAGGCATCACGCGTTGGAGCATCTGGCCTTCGGTCTCAAGCGTGTTGAGCTCGTCACCACCCCGGCCTTGCAGCAGCAGCCTGCCGCCCTTGGACAACTCCATCCGTTCGCGGGGTTTGAAAGCGTGATAGTTGGTGATGACGATTTTGGCGCGATCAATATCGCCAAGCATGTCGCTGGGCACCAATTCACGGCTGGCGTAATAGCTGTCTGGGTCGTTGGGCTGCAGCACACGCAAGCGATCACGGATCGTTAAGCCTGGAGCCACCAGCAAAAAACCACGCGTAAATTTCTTGCTGTTCGGTCGTCGCACAGCATTGATGGTCTGCCACGCGATGATCATGGCCATGACGGTTGTCTTTCCCGCACCAGTAGCCAGTTTCAATGCCAGACGCATGAGCTCGGGATTGGCGTCATTATTGGCGCTGGCAAGGTGATCGATGAAAGTCTGACCGACCTTACCGATCTGCGGCGCCACCTCTGTTAACCAAATGGCGGTTTCAACGGCCTCCACTTGGCAGAAGAAGGGCCGTACTCCGCTGAACTTGTGGTGCCGCCAATGTTGCAGCAATCGAGCAGTTTCCGGAGTGACGCGCCAGTCATTCGGGCTGGGCAGCGCCCGCCACTTATCGACCTCTTGGCGAACAGAGTTAATGACTGCAGTGTGGTCGTAGGCCTGTTTTTGCGTCGACAGTTCATCTTCGAACAGTAAAGCGTCCTGCTTGCCACCACCTTTTTGCTTCTTGGGCTTGGGAATCGGTGAGATGAACTCAGCGCGGCGGCGCGTGTCGACGATCTGCTGGGTGGGTTGCCCTGTCGCATCGAGCTCCCAATGGTGGACAGGTTGCTCGTATGGCGAGTTGAGAATCGGCTTTTCAAAAAACTGATTTGTCATTCACGTCCCGCTTGTTCGAATTATGTCGCCCCTAAGCCGTTGCCTCCATGACTACGACACGCGAATTTGGTTGTAAAACAGCTCAATTATGTGTGGGAATACTTATTGAAATGACGACCTATGGCCGTGCGTTCAAAAAATAGGCTGTGAAGAGCCCTATCCAGTAAACATGGGTGGCTGCTCACTCTCACACCTTGAGTATCGTCTAAACCTCTCCCCATGGCAGGCGCCCATTGCACGGTTGAAGAAAATTCATGTTCAGGGCACACCTAACGCACCTCGCGGATGGTCCGCGAGATGTCAAAAACCACGACTTAACCACTCCGAAAGTGGGTGGCTTTACCTCCCAAATGCCCTGTTGACCGCTCGGCAGATGCTGCCTCCCAACGTTGGACTTCTGGCCTGCTCAGAGGGATGACTTGTACACCGCCCGTCAAGGCGGCAATAACAACCATCAGGAGGAATACATGACAGCAACAAGAACAACCGCTGTGACCGTTCGCTTGGGTAAAGCCCTTGCCGAACAACTCACGGACCGAGCCCAATCGGAGGGAACGACCTGCGCGGACATCCTGCGCAAGGCCCTCGAAAAATACGTCGAGGGCAACGAGCAGCTTGCCATGTTCGACGATCTGCGCCAAGGGCTGCTCGCCCGCCTGGAATCTCTGGAACGCAGCGTCGTGGCCGAGATCAGCAACTTGGTCGAGATGGACGATGACCAAGGGGGTGCGCGATGAGCAACACCTCCAAATCTCAAACCAACCGCAGCGGTCCGTCACTGACGTCCTTAGTCATGGTTCCGATCATGGTGGGACTGGCGACTGCCGCATTCACCATGAAATTGCTCTGGCACGATGCCCCCGGAATTTTCCTACCGCTTCCAGACGGCCGGTTTTCGGACCACTTCATCCACTGGATCTACGGGTTGCTGGCCATGTTGACTGGCGGCCTTGTAGGCTCGGGACCATGGCACTCCTATGCGACATGGCTTCAGCAGCTCGATCCCACGAGCCTGAAATGGGCTCTCTACGCCAGGTTCGCCCTGGCCAGCATCAGCGGCGGTGGATCGGCAGTCCTCACCTTCCTGTGGATCTACGGCACAAGCCAGAACGACACACCGCTGCGAGGACGTCCGCTCCGTCAGGGAGGGAGGGCGATCTCCATGCTCGCTGCCGAGTCTGCCCGCGAATGGAAAGGTAAGCCCCCAGGCATACGCCTGCATCCGGAGGTGACGATCAGCCAGGAGCGCGAAACCAAACACCTTCTCATCATGGGTGCATCGGGCAGCGGCAAAACCCACATCGTCTGGCACGTGCTGAATGAGGCGATTCAGCGCAGAGACCGAGTCGTAATTTTCGACAGCAAAGGGGACTTCACCTCTGAGCTTAAATCGATCTGCCTGCTAGCCCCTTGGGACCCCCGCTCACGCGCGTGGGATGTGGCGATCGACTGTCCCGGGCCACTGGATGCCCAATCTCTGGCCGCACGCATGATCCCGGACAGCAACAAAGATCCCATCTGGCCCAATGCCAGCAGAGCGGTCCTCGTCGCCATGATCATCCATCTGCAAAGCACCAAGCCAGGCACATGGAACTTTGCGGATCTGCGCGAAATGCTGCACCTGCCAATCGAAGACTTGCGACTGATCGCGCAGCAGCACAACCCTGAAGCGCAACGCAGTCTGGAAGAAGGCAGCAAGACCACCCAATCCATACTGATCAACCTGACAGCATTCATGGCCCCCGTGGTCGACATGGCAAGAGCATGGGGCAGCGCAGATCAGAAACGGTTCTCCATGCGCCGGTGGATCGAAGGGGACCTGACGCTGCCGCGCACGGTCGTCATGCAAGGCTCGCAGCGATTCGAGCAGACCGCCGCAAGCCTAGTCAACAGCCTGCTGTCCGTGATGGCTGCGACCATTGCATCACCCAGCCTGCCAGATGACCCGCAACGGCGGATCTGGCTAATCCTCGATGAGTTCGCCCAATTGGGGCAACTCCGGGATATCGGCCCCCTGATTCGAATGGGACGTAGCAAGGGGCTGCGAATCGTGATCGGCGCGCAAGACATCGCCGAGTTACGCGCCATCTACGGCACCCACAAGACCGATGCATGGACCTCGTCACTCACGACGTCGATCTACACAAGGCTGGAAGGCGGGGGAACCGCCGAGTGGGTGAGTCGGCGCATTGGCGATCAGGAGACCGAAGAAACCAATGAAAGCAAGACGCAGGCGAGCAACGGCAGCTCTGAGACACAACAGACCACCATCCGCAAATCACCCACGGTGCTGCCATCTCAGCTCAAAAGTCTGGTCGGCACGCGCAGCGACGGTGTTGACGCCCTGATCGACGGATTCGACGACGCCATCTACTTGGTGAAATATCCCTATCACCAGCCACAACCCATCCGATCAGGGTCACGACATGCGACCTGGGTTGAGCCAGTGCTCCCAGGGCCAGATCAGCCTGCCGCACAAGCGGCAGCCTCGACGGAAGATGACCCAACCACACCTACGGCATCGAATGACGACGTGTATGAGCAGGGCTTGAATCATGGTCCGGGTCTGCCTGCCGCACAAGCGGCAGGCTCGACACAACGTGTCAAACGGTGGACCAAGCGACCGCCACCAGCAAGCGGCGATACAGGGGCCACTCCATGATGTCCATTGCTGCCATGGGCGTCGGCGCAGCAGCCGCTGACTACTGCATTGGCAGCACCCGAGAGGATTACTACACCAGCGGTGGTGATCCTCTCGGGCTTTGGCGGGGCTGCGGCTCTGCCGCCCTCGGTCTCAGCGGCTCGGTTGATGCCGCCGCTTTCAGGGCTGTACTTCAAGGCCTTCACCCTGACTCCAATATGTCGCTAACCGGAAGCGGCAGCGGCGCCACGGCGCACCGTGCGGGTTGGGACTGCACATTTTCCGCACCAAAATCGGTGAGCGTTCTATGGGCTTTATCGGACATGCCGACACGCCTTTCAATCGAACAAGCCCATGAAGCAGCGATCACCGCTGCACTGGACTATCTCGAAACGCATGCCGCCTTCACACGCCGTGGCCACGGCGGCACCGAACAGGAGGCCGTCAAGGGCCTTGTCAGCGCCACGTTCAAGCATTTCACCAGCCGGGCGGGCGACCCACAACTTCATACCCACTGCATCGTGATGAACCTTGCGCCGCGCGAAGACGGGTCTTTCGGCACGATCGACAGCAAACATCTCTACGACCACAAAATGGCGGCGGGTGCCGTCTATAGGATGGTGCTCGGCACGGCCTTGGTCCAGCAGGGTTACGAGCTGTCAAGCTCTCAGCATGGCTTTGAGGTGGCCGGGGTCAATCAAGACCTGTGTCGCCAGTTTTCCAAGCGACGGGAGCAGATATCACAGGCGCTGGCCGAGCACGGTGGAAAGAGTGCGGCTGCCAGCCAAATCGCCACCCTGGCAACCCGAGAAGCCAAGCAGGACACCCATCTGGGCGAGCGACTGGCGCATTGGCGCACGGAATCGATGATGTTCGACCACGCGCTGCCGACACCGAGTCAAACGCTCGGTCCCCAGAGTCCGATAGACAAGGCGGAGGTACTGAAACGTCTGACGCAGGGCCAAAGCACTTTCGCACAAAAAGATCTCATGCGTGCGGTGGCAGTTGAGGGTGCAGGACGAATCGAATATGCCGAACTGCTCACGACTGTGAAGTCGATGATCGCTTCCGACGCCGTGGTTCGCCTGGGCAAATCGTCCGTCCAGAACCCACGATTCACAACGCTCGAAGTGCTGGCCATGGAGACACGGTGCCTGGAAACCGCCGCAGCGATGGCCGAGCAACGGACCTCCGCCATTCCGATAGACCATGTAGAGCGTATCGGCAGACAAATCCAACAGGCAGACGGTGTCACCTTGTCAGAAGAGCAAAGCCAGGCAGTACGCCACATCGCATCCCTAACTGGCCGTGTCGCGCTGGTTGAGGGCCTTGCTGGCACGGGTAAGACGCAGATGCTCAAAACCGTTCGACATGTCTATGAAGCCTCGGGCTTCAAAGTGCATGGCTGCTCCCTGTCAGGCAAGGCAGCGCAGAATCTGGAGGATGGCTCGGGCATCCAATCACAAACGCTGCATCGCCTGCTGGCCAGCCTCGAAAAGAAACGACTGACCTTGGACGCCAAAGACGTGGTCGTGCTCGATGAAGCTGCCATGGTCGGCAGTCGTCAAATGGAGGCCCTGCTCGGTCATATCGCGCGTGCCGGTGCCAAGGTCGTGATGGTGGGTGACAGCAAGCAGCTCCAGCCCATTGATGCCGGGCAAATGTTTGGCACCCTCGTGCGTGAGCTTGGAAAATCTGACCTGACCGAGATTCGCCGCCAAAATCAGGCGTGGGCACGCGATGCCGTGCGCGCGGTTTTAGCGGGTCAATCCTCGGATGCTCTCGCTGCGTTTGATCAACGCGGACTGATCTCTCGCAGTGCGGATGCCACCGCCAGTGTTGAGGTTCTGACCGAACATTGGTTGGCCGACGCGTTGCCCATGCATAGAAAGCTGGTGCTTACGGGCACGCGCCTGGAAGCCTACCGACTCAACCAATCCATCCGTCAGGCATTGCAGGCCTCCAACACTGTCGCAGGCACCGAGGTTGAGTTCACAACGTCGCAAGGCGGCACACGGCGATTGGCAGCAGGCGACCGTGTCGTATTCCTTCGCAACGACCTAGGCCTTGGCGTCAAGAATGGGACACTGGGCATCGTCACCGCCTGTCACGCAACAGATCCGCAAGGTTCCATCAGCGTGCAAATTGATGGCGGAAAAAAAATCAAAGTGCCCCTGGCCCAGTACAACCACCTTGACCACGGCTATGCGCTCACGGTGCACAAAGCTCAAGGGACCACCGTTGACGGCAACGTCTACGTCATGGCTTCAGAAGCCATGACCGACCGCGAGTGGAGCTACGTGGCACTAAGTCGCGCCAAGGGCACCACCCGGATCTACTCCAGCGGCATCGACGACGCTCAGCTGCAACGCGAAATGCAACGCAGTCATCGCAAGGACACCGCCATTGACCACGAGCTGAGCCCGGGGCTAGAACCCTGACCTATGCATGATCATGATCGGGAGTCGTCCGCTTGGACCCCCAAGGACAGGGAATGCACGACCGCTGCATATTTGCTCGCATTGCGGCGCCAGATGGAATCGATGAGCGACACAAATTCAGCCTCGATTTTCAAAGGCTTTAACACTTCACCAACCACCGATGACTGATTCATGTCCGGCAACTGGTTGATGATTTTTCCTGAGGCATCGCGAGTAAAGCGAATACCGGGTGCCAAAATTAGACCGCGCAACAAATAGTCCATCTCTCTCCAGCCCTCACCGAGAAAGTGTGAGAGGCGCCACAGACTTACGGTCGCTGCCAAGAGGCGCAAATCGAATCTGAGCTCTCCCAACGCCCAGCTTCTCGTTACCGAGTTCTCAAGCTTGACGTCAACCATGGCAGATTTTTGGTCCACCGGCGCACGGTATATCCAGACGGCCGTCTCGAACATCTTCAATTGCTCCGGGGTCAGTCCGCCCTCCGGAACCGTCAGGACACCCATGCCCTCATTGCGAAGGTCCGCGATCACGGGTCCCGATTCAAGCTGGAGCGGGTGTTCGGCGTTCACTATTTGGGACAGCAGGTAATCAATGCGATGCTGCTGATTGAAGCCGAACAGCCTTGATCTCGCGTATACGGGATCAAACCACTCAAGCACCTCCCACACGTCCTCGATGCTGCCGTCCAAGGCATTCCAAAGCGGGACGTGCTTGCCCTTCCATGTTGGACCCGTAACGTAGACGGCGCTTGTGCCGGGGTATTTCTTCTCGATATCACGCAACATGCCTGCGCCTGGAGAGCGAGTGCCTCTTTGATAACTCTCGAAGTACCTGAGGTCTTCCCCCGTTTTGCCGAACACTTTTTGGTTAAGCGCGTAGGCAGTCGCAACTCCCGCTGACCGCTTGGCCTCTTCCATCCAAGCCTTCGCTTTCAACACATCGACTGCGCCCCGCTTCGGTCGTCCCATCACAGCCATTTTTGCTCCTAACTTTGGTAGTGCTTTTTAAGTGCTAACTATATGATTACTAAACTTAATTGTCAAGCTGATTGATACTTCGTTTCGGCAACATCGCCAAGCAACCGAAAGGAAAATTCCATGTCAGCAGCCAAGAAACCCAGCGTCGCCAAGGCATCCAGCACCACGCCGAAATCGGTGCCCAAAACCTACCCACTGCACCGCGTCACCAATCTATTTCCGTCGATCGACCAGCCCGCATTGGCCGAACTAACAGAAAGCATCAAGACCGGTGGCCTGCGTGAACCGATCAAGTTGGTGCAGGGCCACGTGATTGATGGCCGTGCACGTCTGCAGGCCTGTAACGATGCCGGGGTGGAGCCTCGCTTCGAGGAACTCCAAATCGATGAGAAGCAAGTCCTGGGAGTTGTCGTCGACTTCAATCTGCGTCGCCGCCACCTGACGCCCAGCCAGCGTGCCATCGTCGCAGCCAAAATGGTCAACTACAGCGTAGGCGACAACCAGCACAGCTCCAACACAGTATCTCAAGGGAATGCAGCCACGGCGATGAGCGTTTCGGTCGACACACTGCAGCGTGCTCAGAACGTGCAGAAGCATGGCGTGCCGGAGCTGAACGCTGCCATGGAAGCCGGTCAAGTCGATGTGACGAACGCTTCCGCGATCGCGACACTCCCGCCGTCTGCCCAGACGCTTGTGGTCGCCCAAGGGGCCAAGCAAATCATCGCGGTCGCCAAACAACTCAACCGCGAACGCAAGGAAGAAAAACGCTCCGAGAACGTCAAGAAAATCGAGGACCTCCGTAAAAAGAGCGTGCCACTATCTCAAACCGGAAAACGCTACGAGGTGATCGTGGCCGACCCGGCCTGGGACTACCTTGGCAAAGATCAGACGCCCTACCCCACCATGCCGCTCAAAGACATCTGCGGCATGCCGGTTGCGGACCGTGCCGCTGAAAACTCGGTTCTCTTCCTCTGGGCTTCCGCCTCCTTGGTGAAGGAGGCCATGCAGACGATCGCGTCCTGGGGCTTCAACTTCAAGACCACCGCAGTCTGGCGTAAGGGCGAATCGGGACTGGGCAGCTATTTCCGTGTGAACCACGAGCTGCTGTTCATCGCCACACGTGGAGAGCTACCGGCTGTAAAGGAAACCTTCGCCTCCTGCTTCGACGCCCCCCGCCAAGAGCACAGCCGCAAGCCCGCCATCGTCTTCGACATGATCAACAAGATGTATCCAGAACTCACCAAGCTGGAGCTCTTCTGTCGCGGCAAACCACAGCCAGGCTGGGACGGCTGGGGAAATGAATGCGAGGGAAGCATCGATATGCCAGTGGCCGCCGTTCCGGTGGATGCAGCCAACGACTCCAAAGTTGGGGACATCGGCGACGAGCTGCTGACCGCAGTGGGCTTGACCGTTGAAAACCCGGCACCTGTTCGCCTCAAACGGACGGCCTAACCGCCAGCAGGGGCAGCAGCAAAGCTGCCCCGAATCTTGATCTCAATTAAACAGGACCTACTATTATGAAAACGAATACTTCCAAAAAATCCAGCAGCCCAGGCGCCGCATCGGTGCCGTCCATGCAGATCGCCGACGCCCTTGCCTACTTCGACTTCTCCTCTGGCTATCCGCAGTGGACTGTCGCCCAGACAACGATCACCGAACCCTACCTGCAGGAGATTGGACTGACTCTCATCGACGGCGTCGGCCAAGGCGTTATGCGTAATGACGTCGAACTTCTCAAAAAATGCTGCATGGCACTGCGTGAGCGTCTGTGCTTCAACGTCGAAGATATGCGTGTGCCGCTTCAAATGGGCGGCCCAAAAGTTATCTCAATGATGTCGCCGTTCCAGCTAGCGGTGCTTTTCGGACGCCTCCCGATCTGCGAGTTTCTCTTCAACTTCGCACTGACCATGCCGGGGTCGGTATTGCGCACGGGAATTGATGCACCATTGCCGATGATCAGCCAACTGATGTGTAAAGTGCCACAGGCCAGCCCGACCGTGCAGACCCAGATTACGTTGATGGTCCAGGACTTTTCAGACCGCTTTGCGGCGTTGCTGGCACAAACCAACCCCGAGCAGTTGAATCCGGAAAGCGGCATGTTATTCGACCCTTCAGTGGTTCAAAAACTGCAGCTCGCGGGTCCGATGATTACAGCGTCACTCCTAAAGCACGGTGCCCTTCTGGCACAACATGCCCTCCAGAAAGCGACCCCACAGGCGACCCAAGACAACGACCTTGACCCACAGCATCGTCTGTAGATCTTCGATCTCAGGAGAGCCTTAACAATCGACTGTCATGACTTTGGAGCCTGCCAGCGAGCAGGCTCTTTTCCTTGGTGCACCCTGATTCATCTCAAAGCACTGGCGACACTCAAGCCTGCGCCGAATCGTTTTGATCAGGCAGTTGCCCGTCGGCAGCACACTGCGCCGCGTCTACTTTTTCTTGCTTGCGCCTGCGCGCGTCCGCCAAGGCTTTTTCGTATCCCGTTTTGATCGCCTCATCGTACTGGCCGCTCTCATATCGCAGGCCAGACAAATCCAGGCCCGGAAAAACAAACTTGGGTAAGACCATCTCTGCAAGATCTACAACCGAATACTCGCTCGCATAGGACTCGTTGACGTGGTCCAGATCGTGCCCCACCATCTGGCAGCGCACATCAAACGGCACTCTGGCCTTCTTGAGCAAGGTGTTGGCAGTGCGTCGGAACGAGTGGTAGGTCAACGCGTCGTCCGTCAGTTCAACCACCTTGAGATACAGGTCCCACTTCTTGCCTGGCGCATTGCCTTGGCTGCCATCATCTTTGGGCAGCAAGACCGGAAACAGTTGTGGCCCCAAATTGAGCGCCTTGACATCCCGCATGAACTCCGGAAGCCCCAGAGAAACCAACTCTGGATGCATGGGGATGACGCGACGCGCCGCCGCTGACTTCACCTTCTTGTAGTCCTCATCATTGATGTCCAATGCCCATATGCCGTCTTCCATGCGGATGTCATTGCAGGCCAATTGCGAGACCTCTCCCAGACGCATCCCGGTGTACAGCGCGATCAGTGGCGGCCAGAAATGGTGCGACTGTCTGTTTTCTGCGCGATAGGCTTTTGCTTCGAATGCCTGACTCAACTCGCCAATCTTGAACGCCCGGTTAGCCTTGCCAGACAGGGCTCGCGCTTTTTTAACCGCTTTCGTGGTGATGCGCTGATCCGTGGTCGGGATCAGCATTTGTCGCGGGAAAGCGCCATTTTTCTGGGCCCACTTGTAGAGTCCATTGATCACGCCAACGTAGTTGTCGACCGTCACGGTATCGAGCCCAACTTGCCCCCGCTTCTTACCGGCCCTCACCGTGACGTCGTGAAGAAGATGGTCTTTGTATTCCGAAATATCGGACGGCGTGACATCCTCGATGTGCGTGTCGCCATACCACTGGATGAAGGCGTCGAACTTCATCTGGTAGGTGCCCTCCGCCTTTCCGGTAATCCCCTCCTTGGTCTTGGTCTTGAGGAACCGAAGCCAGAGCGTGGTCAATTTGTGTTTGTGATATTCGGCATCTGCTGAGGCGTTGCGCCCCTGTCTGTCTGGACCATCGGCAGGGGTGACCACCCTCTGCTGATGGGTCGCAATAGCCGCAGGGGATGGTGCCGCCGAAGAAATGGCTGTCCCCTGCATTGTGGGAACGGCGCCAACCGCAGCAGAGACAGCCTGAAGGCGGGCATGCTCAACGGCCAATGCAGCCTCTCGCAGCCGAACGGCATCCTCCGATTCCCGCCGAATTTCCGCATCTTCAGCCAGAAAAAACGCCTGTGCCTCTGGTGAATTGGGCTCACGCATCATCCGCTGGCGCAAATAGTGTTTGGCTTGATCTGCCGCTGCCGCCGCGATATCCGCTGGAGAGTTGGGATCGACCTTGTAATGCACGCGATCAACATGTCCGCTTGGGTGGACCGTCTCGATGGTCTTCTCAAACTTGTGGATGTCGTCCTTGGCTGTCGGCCAAGTGCTCTGGTCATTGGGATCGAAGGGTTTTGCGCTCATATCCCGGCAAGCGTACTCGAAATTTTTGTGGGCTGCGATTGCCAGATCGCGGGCGCGAATGAGCGCCTGACGCTGATCCCGAGTTTTGAGCGACATCTTGATCTCTGACCGTCCACTCCACCTGGAGCGCAGGGCCATCGGAATGACGACGCGAAAATAGAAAATACCGTGGCGAGAGCGACGAATGTAGGCTGGAATGCGCATTTTGGTGGTCCATGAATGGCCCACTGCAATGGCTCACCTCGGGAGAGGCCTAAAAGACAAAAGGCCCGATTTCTCGGGCCTTTTGAAGGTTTGGCGGAGCGGACGGGACTCGAACCCGCGACCCCCGGCGTGACAGGCCGGTATTCTAACCAACTGAACTACCACTCCTGGTAGCGGTAACATTCACTCTTTCGAGCCAAGTCGCCTGCCCTTGCGGGCTTGCTGTTACCGACTTGCGCTTCACTCATCAGATGATGAATTTGGCGACCCCACGGGGATTCGAACCCCGGTACCTACCGTGAAAGGGTAGTGTCCTAGGCCTCTAGACGATGGGGTCATAACCTTTGGACTTCCGTCTCAACTCGCAAGTCTTTTCAGACTCACCTCAGAAATTTTGGTGGAGGTAAGCAGGATCGAACTGCTGACCTCTTGCATGCCATGCAAGCGCTCTCCCAGCTGAGCTATACCCCCTAAACCGCAGATTACTTTTTCAAGTATTCTTAATTTCCAAGCCTCAAATTATAGCGTGAAAAATCAGACTGTTCGCAAACGGGCAATTACTTTTTCTCTTTCACTAAGTTCGAGCACCGCATCCAGCGAGGGTGTCTGGGCGGTTCCCATCACCAACACCCGCACCGGCATGGCGAGTTGCGGCATTTTGATGGTGCATGCGGCCAGCACTTCCTTGATGGCCGCCGCAATCGATAGCTTGTCCCAAGTGCAGGTCGTCAGCTTTTCAATCAACAAATTGAGCGCCGGTTTAATGGCGTCAGTGACATGCTTGCCTACTTCATCGGGATTGGGGGTGATGTCAGCATAAAACGCAGCCGCCCAGTCAGCCAGAACCACCGTGGTGTCGCACCGATCCTTGAACAGACCGCAAATGCGGGGCAGGCGCTCGTCCGCCACGATGCCGCGTTTTTGCAGTAGCGTTGCCACCAGCGTTGCCAATGCGTCGTCGGTCATGGCCTTGAGATGTTGTGCATTCACCCAGCGCAATTTGGCTTCATCAAACTGCGCGGCACTGCGGCCCAAATGGTCCAGACTGAACCATTGCAGAAACTGCTCACGGCTGAAAATTTCATCATCACCATGGCTCCAGCCCAGGCGTGCCAGATAGTTGACCATGGCGTCGGGCAGATAGCCTTCATCACGGAATTGCGTCACCGGTTTGGCACCGTTGCGCTTGCTCATCTTCTCGCCCTGCTCATTGAGCACCGTCGGCAGATGGGCATACACCGGCGGCTCTTTGCCCAGCGCATGAAAAATGTTGATCTGGCGCGGCGTGTTGTTGACGTGGTCATCCCCGCGAATCACGTGGGTAATCGCCATGTCAGTGTCGTCCACCACCACGCAGAAGTTGTAGGTGGGGGTGCCGTCGGGTCGGGCAATCACCAGATCATCGAGTTCGTCGTTGCCAATCTCGATGCGACCCTTGACCTTGTCCTCCCACACCACCGAGCCACCCTGCGGGTTTTTGAAGCGCAACACCGGCTTCACGCCCTCGGGAATGGGTGGCAGCGTCTTGCCCGGTGCCGGGCGCCAGGTGCCGTCGTAGCGCGGCTTTTCCTTGGCGGCCATCTGGCTCTCACGCAGTGCGTCGAGCTCTGCCACACTCATGTAGCAGGGGTACACATGACCGGCCGCCTGCAACTCGGCCAGCACGGCCTTGTAGCGGTCCATGCGCTGCATCTGATAGAACGGGCCTTCGTCATAGTCCAGCCCCAGCCATGTCATGCTCTCAATAATCACATCCACCGCCGCCTGGGTGGAGCGCTCCACGTCGGTGTCTTCAATGCGCAGGATGAAGTCGCCGCCGGTGGCGCGAGCAAAAGCCCAGGGATACAAAGCCGAGCGGATGTTGCCGAGGTGAATGAAGCCGGTAGGTGACGGCGCGAATCGGGTGCGAATTTTTTGTGTCATATCAGGGTATCCAGATCACGAAGGCCACGCGCAAGGTCGGCCTTCAGATCTTCAATGTTTTCCAGTCCAACGGCGACGCGGATCAGGCCCTGGCCGATACCGGCGGCCTGGCGCTGCACTTCAGTGATGCGGCCATGCGAGGTGCTGGCCGGGTGGGTGATGGTGGTTTTGGTGTCGCCGAGATTGGACGTAATCGAACACACCAGCGTGCTGTCAATCACATGAAAAGCGTTTTTGCGCGCTTGCACCGGTTCGCCCGCCTTGACATCAAACGACAGCACAGCGCCGCCGAGGCCGGACTGCTGTTGCATCGCTAGCGCGTGCTGCGGATGCGACTTCAAACCCGGGTAATAAACCCGTTCGACCTGGGACTGGGCCTCCAGCCAGGTGGCCAGCGCCAGCGCGTTGTCGCTCTGCGCTTTCATCCGGATCGACAGGGTTTCCATGCCTTTGAGCACGACCCAGGCGTTGAAGGCCGACAGCGTCAGCCCGCAACTGCGCATCACCGGCATGAACTTTTCGTCAATCAGTTTTTTGGTGGTGCACAGCGCGCCGGCAATGACGCGCCCCTGCCCATCCAGGTACTTGGTACCCGAATGGATCACGATATCGGCCCCGAACTTGACGGGTTGCTGCAAGGCCGGTGAACAAAAACAGTTGTCGACGGCCAACAAGGCCCCGGCCGCGTGCGCCACGTCGGCCAGTGCCTGGATGTCACAGACGTCGGTCAGCGGATTGGTGGGCGTCTCGGCAAACAGCAAGCGGGTATTGGGCTGAACCGCCGCCTGCCATTGCGCCACGTCGGTTTGTGACACAAAAGTACTCTGCACACCAAACTTGCCAAACTCGCCGGCAATCAGGCGGATGGTGGCGCCAAACACACTTTGCGAGCAAATCACATGGTCCCCCGCCTTCAACAAGCCCATGCACAGCAGCATGATGGCCGCCATGCCGCTGGACGTGCCAATGCAGGCCTCGGTGCCTTCCAGCGCCGCCAGCCGCAGCTCCATGCTGGTCACAGTGGGGTTGGTGAAACGCGAATAGGTGTAGCCCTCTTCCTCACCGGCAAAGCGGCGCGCAGCGGTCTCGGAATCGGGCTGGACGAAGCTGCTGGTCAAATACAGCGCCTCGGAGTTTTCGCCGTACTGGCTTTTGTCCACGGCCATGCGCACGGCCAGCGTGTCCGGATGCAAATGGTCAGGCAATTGTTTTTTAGTCATGGTCAGTCTGCGTGATTCGGAAGCGCCAGGCGGGAGTTATCCTCGGCACCTTCATCGCCACCCACCCGCTTGGTGTTAAGCCGGACAATGTCGTCCGCCGTGATGTCTCCCGTGACGTAAACGCCGTCAAAACACGAGGCATCGAAGCCCTTGATGTTGGGGTTCAACGAGCCAATCGCCTTCTTCATGCCGTCCACGTCCTGGTAAATCAGCGCATCGCAGCCAATGATCTGCCGGATCTGCTCCACCGTACGGTTGTGGGCCACCAGTTCATCCGGGGTCGGCATGTCGATGCCATACACATTGGGGTAGCGCACGGGCGGCGCGGCACTGGCCATGTAGACCTTGCGGGCACCGGCGTCGCGTGCCATCTGCACGATTTCGCGGCTGGTGGTGCCGCGCACGATCGAATCGTCCACCAGCAGCACATTGCGGCCCTTGAATTCGCTGGCGATCACGTTGAGTTTTTGGCGCACCGATTTCTTGCGCACCGACTGCCCCGGCATGATGAAGGTGCGCCCCACGTAGCGGTTCTTCACGAACCCTTCGCGGTAAGGCAGACCCAACAAATGCGCCAGCTGCGCGGCACTCGGACGGCTGGACTCGGGGATGGGAATGACCACATCAATCTCATTCGGCGGCACGGTGGAGATCACGCGCTTGGCCAGTGACTCACCCAGATTCAGTCGCGCCTGATAGACCGAAATGCCGTCCATCACCGAGTCCGGGCGCGCCAGATAAACGTACTCAAAAATGCAGGGGCTCAATACCGGATGGTCCGCGCACTGCTGCGCATGCACCTTGCCCTGCAGGTCGATGAACACCGCCTCGCCCGGGGCGATGTTGCGATCAAACTTGTGCGACGTGCCTTCCAGCGCCACCGATTCGCTGGCCAGCATCACGGTGCCGTCGTCGCTACGCCCCATACACAGCGGGCGAATGCCAAACGGGTCGCGAAAGGCCAGTACGCCATGACCGGCAATCATCGCAATCACCGCGTAGGAACCCTTGATGCGGCGATGCACCTTGCGCACCGCTTCAAATACGTCACCGGGCTGCAGGGGCATGCCGCGCGTCGTCTCCCCAATTTCATGCGCCAGCACGTTGAGCAACACCTCGGAGTCGCTCTCGGTGTTGATGTGGCGGTGGTCGGCGCTGAACAACTCAGCCTTCAAGGCGTGGGCGTTGGTCAGATTGCCGTTGTGCACCAGCACAATGCCGAACGGCGCATTCACGTAAAACGGCTGCGCCTCTTCCTCGCTGTAGGCATTGCCCGCCGTGGGGTAACGCACCTGGCCCAGCCCGCTGTTGCCCGGCAGCGAGCGCATATTGCGGGTGCGAAACACGTCGCGCACCATGCCCTTGGCCTTTTGCATGAAGAACTTGCGCTCTTGCTCCGTCACGATACCGGCTGCATCCTGCCCCCGGTGCTGCAGCAGCAACAAGGCGTCATAGATAAGTTGATTAACAGGTGCGTTGCTGACAACGCCTACGATTCCACACATATTTTTTCCGATCTCATGAAGGCAAATACCTTCCAAACTCTTCCGGCAACACCGGCTTCAATCCTTTGAGCGCCGCCGTGGTGATGCCAACGCCTCCAGATTCCCGCCACCATTCGCTCGTCCGCAACGGTGACATACCGATCACCACCGTTGCCGCCAATAACAACACCACACCGCGTACCAAGCCAAACGCCGCGCCCAACGCCCGATCCGCCGGCTGCAGGCCGATTGCAGCAAAAAGTTTTTGAACCAGCTTGGCCAGCAAACTGCCTGCCAGCACGGACACCACAAAAACCAGTGCAAAACCAGCCGCGTAACGAACCGACTCGCCCGACCCGGACATGGGCAACTTCTGCGCGACGTCCGACGCAAACCACTGCGCCAAAATGAAGGCAGCAATCCAGCTCAGTACCGAAAACACCTCGTAAATTAGTCCGCGCCAGGCGCCCAGCACCAGCGAGGCAAGCAATACGCCCAAAAAAATCCAGTCCAGCACAGGCATGGGTTCGAGGCCGCTCTTACAAAGTGAGGATGGCGGCAGGCAATTCAAGCTTCTTGATCTTTTGCGCTGCTTTGTCAGCCTCAGCCTTGTCCGCAAAAGGGCCGACCCGCACGCGAATGCGGCGCCCGTCCTTGGTCTCCGCGATCTGGGTATAAGTTTTCAGCCCCGCGTGCTCCAGTTTCAACCGAGCCTCCCGCGCCCGGGTGACGTCCGCAAACGCACCGACCTGCACCACAAACCGGCCTTCGCTGGCATCCACCTTCTTTTCCGGCGCCTTGCCTTCCAGCAGCGCCTGGGCCTTGGCGCCTTCGTCCGCCTTGGCCTCCGGACTCACCGCCGGCAACGGCTTGTCGACGAGCTTCTCAGCGGGCTTGGTCGCCACTTTGAGTTCTGGCTTTGCTATTACTTTAGGAGCTTCCGGCGCAGCAGCGACGGGGGCTGCAATCACTTTTTCTTCAGTTTTTGGTACAACAGCGGCTGCCGGAAGCGGAACTGAGGGGAGCACCGGGGCGGCCATGTCGGGTTTGACCGCTTCCACCGCCGCCGGGGCTGGAATACTGAGCGGTTTGACCTTGTTCTTGTCGGGAATCTCGATCGGCATATCGACCGCAATGGGGCGCGGCTGCTTGTCAAACAGCAGCGGAAAGCCGATCACGCCGATCAGCACCAGCACGGCGGCACCAATCAGGCGAAATTTGGCGCGCTTGCGCATCACCTCAACACTCTCGGGCTGAACAGGCGTGGCCGACTGCTCGTCGCCACTTTTTCGGAACTTGAAAAAGGCCATGGTGTGGGGGACTCAGGAGTTCAAATGTTTGGCATGTGTTTGGAGTGAAGGCGGGGTAGACCGTCCTTCAAAATGCCGCCCACTGTGTAGAACGACCCAAAGACGACGATTCTATCAGTGGGGTCTGCCGCATCAATCGCCGCCTGCAAGGCTTGCTGGGGGTCCGGGTAGGCCGAACCTGTCGCGTCTTTTCGGATGTTTTGAGCCTGCCACTTGCTTGAAAGCCCGGCGGCCGACTCGGCGCGGGGCGTGGGCAAATCAGTGAAATACCACCGGTCAATCAAAGGATTGACCTTGACCAACATGGCTGCCAGGTCTTTGTCGGCCATGGCGCCAAACACCGCGTGCGTGGTCGGAAAGTAGCCCATGGCGTCCAGATTGGCCGCCAGCGCCGCCACGGAATGCGGGTTGTGCGCCACGTCCAGCACCAGCGTCGGCTGGCCCGGAATAATTTGAAAACGTCCCGGCAGTTCCACAAAAGCCAGCCCGTTGCGCACCGCCTGCGCCGTTACCGGCAGGCGTTGGCGCAAAGCCGTCAAGGCCGCCAGCACACCGGCCGCATTCACCAACTGGTTGGCACCGCGCAAGGCCGGGTAGGCCAAACCGCTGTAGCGCCGGCCCCGCCCGGCCCAGCCCCACTGCTGCTTGTCGCCGGAGACATTGAAATCAACGCCAAAGCGCCACAGATCGGCATCGATCTCTTTGGCGTGGTCCAGCACGCTTTGCGGTGGCATCGGGTCGCTCACCACCACCGGGCACCCGGTGCGCATGATGCCCGCCTTCTCGAAGCCAATGGACTCGCGGTCGGAGCCCAGAAGCTCCATGTGATCGAGATCAATGCTGGTGATCACGGCGCAATCGGGGTCGATGATGTTGACGGCGTCGAGCCGCCCGCCCAGGCCCACCTCCAGAATCACAACATCCAGCCCGGCGCGCGCCATCACGTCCAGAATGGCCAGTGTGGAAAATTCGAAATAGGTCAACGATATTTCAGCATCATTTTGGCCTCTAGCGCTTTCCACACCTGCGAAAGCAGCTACCAAATCTGTAGCATCTACCGGTTCGCCATTGAGCCTCAGACGCTCTTCAAAACGCACCAGATGCGGCGAGGTGTAAACCCCGGTGCGGTAGCCGGCCTGCAGCAGGATCGATTCCAGCATGGCGCAGGTCGAACCCTTGCCGTTGGTGCCCGCCACGGTGATGACCGGGCAGCCGAAGCGGATTTGCATGCGCTCGGCCACGGTGCGGACCCGCTCCAGACCCAGGTCGATGCTTTTGGGGTGCAATTGCTCGCAGTGGGCGAGCCAGTCAGTCAATGTGTTGATTGGGGTTTTCATACGGCTGTGGATTGTCGCCCACCTTCGGGCCAGTGGCATGATGCAGGGAATGAAGACCCTTACTACTGCCCCCGCCATGACCGTCTTTGGTATCCCCAATTGCGACACCGTGAAAAAAGCACGCAGCTGGCTGACCGACCAGGGCGTGGACTACGTATTTCATGATTTCAAGAAGCTCGGCGTCCCCGCTGAGCTGCTGCCCGGCTGGATCGCCGCCCTGGGCTGGGAAAAACTGGTCAACCGCAAAGGCAGCACCTGGCGCCAGCTCGACGACGCCACCCGCGCCGCCGTGGTGGACGCTGCCACGGCCAGCGCCTTGATGCTGGCGCACCCCAGCGTGATCAAGCGCCCGGTGGTGCGCTGGTCAGACGGTCAAATCACGGTTGGCTTTGACGCCACTCAGTGGCTGGGCTTGATGCCGTAGTCGTCACGTGTTCTGCGAAGACGCGGCAAGCGACACCCGGACGCTGAAGCCTCATGCGCTTCGCTTTTTGAAATCGGCTTCATCGTCCGGGTATCACTTGCCGCTTAACGCTTACCTGTGACGGTAGTGCGGCGAGTCAGGACTGGATGTCGGGGGCGATTTCAAAAAGCGAAGCGCATGAGACCCCGGCATTCGGGCCTGGCTCGTCGCACGGGTTAATTCACACGGGTTTAGCACCCTTGATTTCGACCCCGATTCGACCCTGATTAAAATGACCCACATGATTACATCCACACTAGACGGCGTGTCCGTCAGCACCCAGGCCAGCGTTTACTTTGATGGCAAATGCGTCAGCCACGGCGTCACGTTCCCCGATGGCACTAAAAAATCGGTCGGCGTGATCCTGCCCGCGACCCTGACCTTCAACACCGGCGCGCCGGAAATCATGGAATGCGTGGCCGGTAGCTGCGAGTACAAGCTGACAGGCTCTGACGTCTGGTTAAAGTCCGTCGCTGGCGAAAAATTCAGCATCCCAGGCAATTCCAAGTTCGATATTCGCGTGACTGAGGCTTACCACTACATCTGCCACTTCGGCTAAATCGCTTCCATTTCGCTCTGTTTTTTATAGCTGCTAACGCATATCCTGCGGGGGCTAGAGGCCAATTTAATGTCAAACACCATTCTCCAAAACACCCCCGTCGGCCAAAAAGTCGGCATCGCCTTCTCCGGCGGCCTGGACACCAGCGCCGCCCTGCACTGGATGAAGCTCAAAGGCGCCATTCCTTACGCCTACACCGCCAACTTGGGCCAGCCCGACGAGACCGATTACGACGAAATCCCGCGCAAGGCGATGGAATACGGCGCTGAAGCCGCCCGCCTGATTGACTGCCGCAGCCAATTGGCGGCAGAGGGTCTGGCGGCGTTGCAAAGCGCTGCCTTTCATATCTCCACCGGTGGCGTGACTTACTTCAACACCACGCCGATCGGCCGCGCCGTGACCGGCACCATGCTGGTGGCGGCGATGAAGGAAGACGACGTCAACATCTGGGGCGACGGCAGCACCTTCAAGGGCAACGACATTGAGCGTTTTTACCGCTACGGCCTGCTCACCAACCCGTCGCTAAAAATCTACAAACCCTGGCTCGATCAAGCCTTCATCGACGAACTCGGTGGCCGCGCCGAGATGTCGGCGTTCATGACGCAGCACGGTTTTGGCTACAAGATGTCGGCCGAAAAAGCCTACTCCACCGACTCCAACATGCTTGGCGCCACCCACGAGGCCAAAGACCTGGAGCTGCTGAGCAGCGGCATGAAGATCGTCAACCCGATCATGGGCGTGGCGTTCTGGAAAGAAGACGTTGTCGTCAAAGCCGAAGAAGTCACCGTGCGCTTTGAAGAAGGCCGTCCGGTGGCCCTGAATGGCGTCGAGTTCCCTGACTTGGTGAGCCTGATTCTGGAAGCCAACCGCATCGGTGGCCGCCACGGGCTGGGCATGAGCGACCAGATTGAGAACCGCATCATCGAGGCCAAGAGTCGCGGCATTTACGAAGCGCCCGGCCTGGCGCTGCTGTTTGCCTGCTACGAGCGCCTGGTCACCGGCATTCACAACGAAGACACCATCGAGCAGTACCGCGACAACGGCCGCAAGCTGGGCCGCCTGCTGTACCAGGGCCGCTGGTTCGACCCGCAAGCCATCATGCTGCGCGAAACCGCACAGCGCTGGGTGGCACGCGCCGTCACCGGCTCCGTGACGCTGGAGCTGCGCCGCGGTAACGACTACTCGATTCTGAACACCGAGTCGGCCAACCTGACCTACGCCCCTGAGCGCCTGAGCATGGAAAAAGTGGACGACGCGCCGTTCTCCCCGCTGGACCGCATCGGCCAGCTGACCATGCGTAACCTGGACATTGTGGACACCCGCGCCAAGCTGGGCATTTACGCCCAAACCGGCCTGCTGTCACTGGGCGAAGGCGGCGACTTTCTCAACCTGAGCAACGACAGCGGCAAGTAACGCCACTACCGGGAGCGCAGGCGAATACCTGGCAGCCCATAAGTGGGCTGATCCTGCGTGAGATAGTCTTGCGCAATGGGCCGTAGCGCCGCGGGTGTGATCCCCAAAGATTGCAGCCCCGGCAGCGTGCCGCTGGCCACGTTGTCGCGCTGCATGGAATCCAGATTGTCGCGGCTCATCAGGGGCACGCCCGGGGCCAGCTCCATCAGCATCGCCTGCAGGCGACCGAGCCAGCGCGGCAGCGGGATCACCGGGCGACCGCGCCCTTCGCACACACCGCTCAACTGTGCAGACAATTGCACCAGTTCCTGCAGCGTAAAGACGTCCGGACCACATACTTCTATGACCTGCGGCGCGTTGGCAGGTGCCGTACCGCCACGCTCGAGGCTGCGCACCACGGCGCTGGCCACATCCTCCACCCACACCGGCTGGAAACGTGCGTGAGCCCCGGCCAGCGGCATGATCCAAAACACCTTTTGCACCCTGGCGAAGAAGTTGAGAAACTTGTCTCCGGCACCAAAAATCACACTGGGCCGCAGAATAGTCAGAGCAAACCCCGCCTGCGCTCCGACACCGGCGCCGGCACCCACCGCAGCCTGCATCAACACCGCCTCGCCCTGCCCTTTGCTACGCAGGTACATCGAGGGCGCTGACTGGGGTTGCAGTGCATCGGCACCGAGGGCGCTGACGTGCACCAGCCGCTTGACGCCCGCTGCAATACAGGCCCGCGCCAGCTTTTGCGGCAAGGCCACATGGACTTTATCGAACGCTTTCTGATTGCCATGCAGGATGGCGACCAGATTCACCACCGCATCATGACCCGCCACGGCGCGGGAGAGCGCCGCCTCGTCGTGCACGTCCAGCTCCAGCACCGTCACCAGCGGCAGGGGCAACAAATGCTGGGCATTGGAGCGCCGCCGGGTCGGCACGGTCACATGCCAGCCCGCGCGCACCAGTTTTTCACACACATGGGCGCCGACAAAACCGGTGCCGCCAAGTACCAAAATGTTTTTCATAGCCCGAATCTAGCGCTTTGCGCCGGCCTCAATGTTGCAAAGGGTCAAAAACTAGACAAAAACCGGCTCCGGCTCCAGCCGGATGCCAAAGCGCTCATAGACGCTGGTTTGAATCGCGCGGGCCAGCGTCATCACCTCACCGCCGGTGGCACCATCGCCGTTGCTGCCACCGCCACGATTGACCAGCACCAGCGCCTGTTTTTCATAGACGCCCGCCTGCCCAACCGACTTGCCGCGCCAGCCGCAGGAGTCAATCAGCCAGCCCGCCGCCAGCTTGACCGAGCCGTCTGCCAGGCGGTAGTGCACCACCTTGGGATCGCGGGCGATGATGTCGGCACACTGCTCCGGCGTGACCGTCGGATTTTTGAAAAAACTGCCGGCGTTGCCGATGACCTGCGGGTCCGGCAGCTTGGCGCGGCGGATCTCGCAGACCCAGTCAAACATCTGCTGCGCCGTCGGGCTGGTGCAACCGTGCTCGGCCATTTTCTTGTCAATGTCGGCATAACCCAGCACCGGCTTCCAGAGTTTGGGCAGGGTAAAGCGCACGCGCAAAATCAGGGCCCGGTCCTTCAGGCCCACCGCCTGATGTCCGCCCGCCTGCGCCGCCCCGGTGCGGCCGCCATGCTTGAACACCGAATCACGGTAGCCAAAGGCGCATTGCGCGGCATTCAGCGTAAAAGCCTGCCCGGTCTGCAGATCCACCGCATCCAGCGAGTCAAAGCGGTCCTGCAATTCCACCCCATAGGCGCCCACGTTTTGCACCGGTGACGCCCCCACGGTGCCCGGAATCAGCGCCATGTTTTCCAGCCCGGGATAGCCCTGCGCCAGCGTCCAAGCTACAAAATCGTGCCAGTTTTCCCCGGCACCCGCCTCCACAATGAAGGCCTTGGCGGTTTCCTGCACCAGCCGCCGGCCCCTGACCTCGACTTTCAGGACCAGCGGCTTGACGTCGCCGGTGAGCACGATGTTGCTGCCGCCGCCCAGCACGAACTTGGGCGCGGCGCCCCACTCGGGGTCGGCCAGCAACGCGTGCAGGTCCGATTCACTGGCAATGCGCACCATCGCATGGGCCTTGGCCACGATGTGGAAGGTATTAAAAGCCTGGAGGGGGACGTTTTTCTCGACTAACATCACGGGATTGTCGACCATTTTGTGAGTACCCTCATGCCCTCTTTTGATACCGTTTGCGACGCCAACATGGTGGATGTCAAACACGCGGTGGAAAACACCGTCAAGGAAATCACCACGCGTTTTGACTTCAAAGGCACGCCCGCCTCGATTGAACTCAAGGACAAGGAAATCACCGTGATTGGCGATGCTGAATTCCAGCTGACCCAGATCGAAGACATCCTGCGCAACAAGCTCACCAAACGCAATGTGGACGTGCGTTTTCTGGACATGGGCGACGTGCAAAAAATCGGCGGCGACAAGGTCAAGCGCGTCATCAAGGTGCGCAGCGGCATCGAGACTGAAGTGTCCAAAAAAATCCAGCGCCTGCTCAAAGACAGCAAACTTAAAGTTCAAGGGGCCATTCAGGAAGAAAAAGTGCGGGTCACCGGCGCCAAGCGCGATGACCTGCAGGCGGCCATGGCCTTGATCAAGAAAGAAATGACCGATATCCCCCTGACCTTTGACAACTTTCGCGACTGATGAAAACTGCTGCCCTGTGGCTCGCGCTCTTGACCGTCGGCCCGCTGGCAATAGCCCAGAGCGTGGCCTTGTCAGGCATGCTGGGCGGCAAGGCACTGCTGATCGTTGATGGCGGCGCGCCCAAGAGTGTGGCGGTGGGCGAGTCTTACCGCGGCGTCAAAATCGTCTCGACCCAGGGCGACCAGGCGGTGATGGAGATTGCCGGCAAACGGCACACGATGCGCGTCGGTGAGGCCCCCGCCAGCGTGGGCGGCGGCGCAAACGAGGGTGCGGGCGGCACCCGGTTGGTCTTGAGCGCCGGCAGCGGCGGCCACTTCTTCACCCAGGGTCAAATCAATGGCCGGGCCGTGCAGCTGGTGGTGGACACGGGTGCCACCATGGTGTCCTTGAGCGTTGCCGACGCCGAGCGCATCGGGCTCACCTACAAGGCGGGCCAGGCCGTGCAACTGAGCACCGCCAATGGCGTCACACCCGGCTGGCGGCTCAAGCTCGCCTCCGTGCGCATTGGCGATGTGGTGGTGTACGACGTGGATGCGATTGTGTCGCCGGGCGTCATGCCCTATGTGTTGTTGGGCAACAGCTTCCTGGCGCGCTTTCAAATGACGCGAAACAACGAGCAAATGGTTCTTGACAAGCGTTATTGAGGCATTGGCGTGACCGTACAGACCGAAAACGAATACGAAGACCTGCTGGGGCTCTGGTCCGATCTGGAGTCGGGCCTGGGCATCATCTTGGGCAGCCCCGGCAGCATCCAGGAGTTTGAGCAGCGCGTGTGGCAGTACGACCGCTGGCTGCAAGCCCTGCTGCAGCGCGACACCGATGTAGGCCTGTATCTGCTTTTTCAACTGGCGACCAACTCGCCGGTGGGCTACAGCGCCTCACACGCACTGGTCAGCGCCGTGTTGTGCCACCTGATCGCCGTGGAACTGAAACTGCCCCAGACCGAGCGCGACAACCTCGTGCATGCGGCCCTGACCATGAATATTGCGATGACCGCCCTGCAAGACCAGCTGGCGGGCCAAATCGAAAAGCCCAGCAACGAGCAAAGGGACGCGATTCTTGCGCACGCCATCAAAAGCGAAATGATGCTCGCCAACATGGGCGTGAGAGAGGCGCTGTGGCTGGACACCATCAGCCTGCACCATGACGAAAGCACCGACAAAGGCGAGCTGCGCGACATCCCCCCGGCAAAACGGCTGGCCCGCATTTTGCGCACGGTGGACCGCTACGCGGCCATGATCAGTCCGCGCAAAACACGGGAAGGTCGCAGTGCCACCGATTCGGTGCGCTCCATCATCACCAACTCAGCCAAGCGCAATGACGAAGTCAGCCATGCGCTGGTACGCGCCGTCGGACTGTGCCCGCCGGGCACCTATGTGCGGCTCGACAACAAAGAAGTGGCCGTGGTGATGCGCCGCAGCAGCACACCCAACCAGCCATTTGTTGCCATCGTGATCAATGAAACCGGTTCGCTGCTGAACCCGCCCCGCCTGCACCGAACCGCCACCGGCAGCCCCGCCATCAAGGCCGCGCTGGCAGCCTCTGAGGTGCGCGAACGCCTCAATCACCCGCTGATTCTGCAGTTGGGCGCCCACGCGGCGCTGCAACCCTAGTTGCTCTGTTTTTTATAGCTGCTTGCGCTTATTGCACGGGGGCTAGAGACTGATTTCTTATAAATTTTTGGTGCTGACACTGGTTAGCTCTTGGAACAAGATGCAGTTGGCACGACATCAATCCCCTCCTGCCAAATTAATTCATTGGATTGAGTTGTTACATCGAAGCAAACCCAAACAAGTACTGTTTTTTCCCCAGGCTAGACTTGCTGCTTCTTTCATATTCCCCAAGGAGTCGACAGGAGCGGTCCGCACCGTGATCTTGCCGAAAGACATCATGGCGACAGGGCTTTGGACAAAAGAACAAATCAAACTGGCTTTCCACTTGTATTGCCAGCTTCCGTATGGACGAATTCACGGACGCAATCCGGAAATAATTTCATTGGCACAAGTTATCGGTCGCACATCTGACGCGGTCGCTATGAAGATGCTCAACATCGCAAGCATTGATCCAGCCATTACGAGCACGGGACGTGTCGGCTTGGGAAATGCATCTGCATTAGATCGCGTGGTATGGGACGAATTCCACTCGGATTGGGAAAGACTTGCCGTGGAATGCCAACTACTGCGACAGCAACTAGACAAAAATACTGTGGAGGACTTGGAGCCCGAAGACGATGCGCTAATGCCAGAGGATTTCACAGGGGAAACCCGGCAAGTTTTAACTACACAGCGAATCAAACAACATTTTTTCCGCCGTGCGGTACTCAGCAGCTACCGAGGCCGCTGCTGTATGTCAGGTCTTTCCGAGTCACGGTTGCTCATTGCCAGCCACATCGTTCCATGGAGCAGAGATAAGGCAAACAGGCTCAACCCAAGCAATGGACTTTGCCTGTCTGCCATACATGACCGAGCCTTCGACAAGGGACTAATTTCCCTAACTAACGATTGGCGGGTTGTTGTGTCGGACGAGTTGCGCACGCGTGACGAGCCTTTTGTGAAGGATATTTTTTTACCACTTGAAGGCCGACAAATTGAAATGCCTGAACGATTCAGGCCCGATCACGCATTCTTGGTGCGCCATCGGGAGGAGATTTTCTTAGGCTCTAGTTCCACGTAGGAGAGGCAATTGGTCGATTTCAGCGTATTTGATTACGGCTATCGCGATGCCTCCAATTACAAGGCATGGGGAAGTCTCTTGCTCCAAGGGCTTACCTCAAACTCTGATATTGAAGACCTATCGAGCCACTTTGATTCTGGCGAATTTTTTATCGCGGAGCAATTGGGAATTCCCCCGCTTTACGCTGACTTGTGGGAGTTAAGTAGCGGCCCTTCGGTCGATGACCACGTATGGCATACGTTTTACGAATTGAGACCTGCGACCGCCGAAGAGATCAACGTCCAAGTATTTGACACAGTTAAAAACTTGATTTCAAAAATCAAGGCGGTCAAAGCTTGGAATCTGTCACTATCTCCTCATTGGGACATCTGAATGCTTGAGACCAAGGTTTTCCATGAGGATGTTTTTTACGAGTATTTCCGACCTTTCAGACACCCGTCATCACACTTCGATATCTGGGGTGGTCTTGGACTCGAAACTTTCGGCGAGGATTTAGAAATCGTCAAAAGTTATGCAGAAAATTTTGTCTGGACGGTCGTTGATGGCTGCGAAGGGTCAGATCAGTGGATTACACCCGGCATCCAATTCGTGAATCGAATTTGCTATTTATTGACCACGGTGCCTCATGATTGGGCTCCTGTGGAATTCCGCATTGAACACCGTCCGCGTTCTTTAACGCCCTTGGGACTTACTCGCCGGATAACCACCCTTCGGCGACTTATGCGGGCAAATAAGGCACTATTCGTACCGGAAACTGCGTAGCCACATGCACCACGGCCCGGACAGTGACGGTGCAATCGCCTTCGTCCTGATCAAAGTACACGATGTAGTTCTCATGCGCCACCAGTTCGTGGGCGCCCGCCACGCGAGTGCTTGCTCGACGCGGGAAGTTGGGGTCGGCGAGCTGATCCACTTGCTCGTCGATCAATAGCCACATATCGGTTGCGGCGGCCTCGTTGTGTTGGGCAATCCAGGCCTCAATGGCGTCGAGGTCTTCGCGGTATTCGGGGCGCCGAATGACGCGCCAAATGGCGCAGCTCATGCGGCTTTGTCGCCTTGTATCGCCTTGCGTTCGGCCAGCTTCGTGGCGCGGATGCGCTGCCATTCGTCATCGGCGATGGCGGGACGCGGGTCGGCGCGGCTAGCCTGCACCTTGGCACGAACCCAGTGCTCGTATTCAGCAGCGCGGCTCAAGGCCTCGGCCCGGTCGGGCCGACTGCGACGCTCCTGCTCCGCTTGCTCGGGGTGCCAACGCTCCAACCGTTCCAGCACGATGCGGCGCACGCCCAGCTTGTGCAGCAGCTTCATGGCGCTGTCCACCGTGCCAAACAGGCGGGGTTCCGGCTTGCGCGCCTGAACCAGCATGGCGTCGCCCTTCAGGGTGAGAAATTTGACGGCAAACCGCGAACCGGTGGGTTCAATCTCCACAGACTGAACCGCGCCGTGTTCAAACGCCGCCTGAAATTGGGACTGGGTTAGGGTTTGCATCTTGCCTAATTAACGTTATTTGTATGCATTCTATATGTTACATAGACATCCGCGCGAGTCGCAATCCCGCGTCCTGCAAGCCAGAAATACAGCCTCCGGGCTGTAAATTGGATTTACAAACGATAGACTGTTCTATGCCCAAACCCACACCTCACGAACCCCGCCTCAGCCGCGACCTGCGCACCCTGCTCAACACCCAGCGCGTGGCGGCTTTGGGCACGCGCGATGAAGACGGCCTGCCGTTTGTGTCGATGGTGCCTTATGCGCTGGAGCCGGGCCGTGCGTGTCTGGTGATCCATGTCAGCGGGCTGGCGGCCCACACGCGCAATCTGCAGGCCGCGCCGCAGGTGTCGCTGTTGGTGATGCAAGCGGAAGTGGCGGGTGCGCCGGTGCACGCCCTGCCCCGCGTCACGCTGATCGGGCAAGCCACGGTGCTGGCGCGCGACAGTGCGGCGTGGCTTGATGGCCGCAGCGCTTATCTGGCGCGCTTTCCGGAGGCTGAGCCGATGACGCAGTTGGGCGACTTCATGTTTGTGGCGGTCCACTTGGCTGGCGCCCGCCAGGTGGCGGGCTTTGGTGCGGCACGTTCGCTGGATGCAGACGAGGTGATGAGCGTTTTGCGCCCGCTACACCCGTTGCCCTGGCGCCCCGTCAGAACCGGCTGTTAAAGCCTCAGTGCTTGTTTTTTTTACCCAGCCGCGACTCGGTGCCCTTGGCCAGACGGCCGAGGTTCTCGGCGTGGCGGTAGATCAGCAGCAATGACATGATGGACAGCGACAACAGGACGCCCTTGTTCAGGTACCAGACCGTGCCGTCACCAAAGATGTAATAGACCGGCGCAAACACCGCCGCCGTCAGCGAAGCCAGCGATGAGTAGCGGAAAAAGTAGGCCATGATCAGCCAGGTGGCACCGGTGGCCAGGCCCAGAATCCAGCTGATGCCGACCAGCACACCCAACGCGGTGGCCACGCCCTTGCCGCCGACAAATTTGAAAAACACTGGGTACAGATGGCCGACAAAGGCGGCCAGCCCGACCATGGCCATGGTGCCTTCTTCCAGTCCATACGGCTTGCCATACCACTTGACCAGCATCACCGGCAGCCAGCCCTTGGCCGCATCGAGCAGCAGCGTGGCGATGGCCGCCCCTTTGCTGCCGGAGCGCAGCACGTTGGTGGCGCCGGGGTTTTTGCTGCCAAACGTGCGCGGGTCATTCAGGCCCATGACGCGGCTGACAATCACCGCAAATGACAGGGACCCGATGAGGTAGCCCACGATGGCGGCCGCCACGGGGAAGAAAAATTGCATTGATTCCAAAAACGTCTCCTGCTATTGCACTGTTGTTTTTACAACGCGGGGTCGCGCACTTGCCAGCGAATGGCATCGATCTTAGCAAGTAGTTCGGGCGCCAGCGCCGTGCCCCAGGCGTTCAGGTCTTCGTCCAACTGCGCCACCGAGGTGACACCGATGATGGTGCTGGCCACTTGCCATTTGGTGTAGCAAAACGCCAGCGCCAGCTGGGTCGGCGTCAGGCCGTGGTCGCGCGCCAGGGCGTTGTATTGCCGCGCCGCCGCCAGTGCCTCGGGGCGGCCCCAGCGCTGCTTGCGGGTGGACTCGAATTTGGTGATGCGGGCCAGCGCCGGCGCGCCCGGACCGGTCAAGCCCGAGGCGTCGTACTTGCCGGTCAGCAGGCCGAAGGCCAGTGGTGAATAGGCCAGCAGCGACACGCCCAGACGGTGCATGGTTTCGTCCAGCCCGTTTTCCACGGTGCGGTTCAGCAGGCAATAGGCGTTTTGCACCGTGGCCACGCGCGGCAGGCCATATTGCTCGGCCAGCCGCACAAACTCATGCACGCCATAGGGTGACTCATTGGACAGCCCGACGGCGCGTACCTTGCCCGCCTGCACCAGGGTTTGCAGCGCTTCCAGTTGCGCGTGAATCGAGGTGCACGGCCCGTCCTTGGCCGGGTCGAAATACACCATGCCGAACGCCGGCACATGGCGCACCGGCCAGTGAATCTGGTAGAGGTCAATCACATCGGTCTGCAGGCGCCGGAGGCTGCCCTCGCAAGCAGCAATGATATCGGCAGCGGTCAAGTCCGCGCTGCCGCCGCGAATCCACGGCATGCCGCGCGCCGGCCCGGCCACCTTGGTCGCCAGCACCAGCTTTTCACGTGCGCCGGAGTTCCTGGCCAGCCAGTTACCGATGATGATTTCGGTGGCGTTGAAGGTTTCGGCCCGTGGCGGCACGGCATACATTTCAGCCGTGTCAATGAAGTTGACGCCGCGCGCCAGCGCGCGGTCCAGAATGGCGTGGGCCGTGGGTTCGTCCACCTGTTCACCAAAGGTCATGGTGCCCAGGCAAATGGGGGTGACGTGCAAATCGCTCTGGCCAAGCTGGATGGTTTTCATGTCGTTAGGTCGTGGTGATTAAAAAAAGGCGCGGCCCGCTGAACGGACCTGCGCATGACTAAAAGGTAAATGAGTTTACGGTTTCCCGGACAAGGCTGCCGGGGCACAGGCTTGGTCTGTACGGGCCTGTTCTGCCCGCGCCTCTTCCTGCAGGCGCAGCACGCGGCGCTGCACCTTGCCGGTGGTGGTCATGGGCAGGGCGTCGACAAACTCGATCTCTTTGGGGTATTCGTAGGGTGCCAGTTTGCCTTTGACGTGGGCTTGCAGCTCCGCCACCAGTTTTATATCAAATTGAGCCCTAGCCCCCGAGCAGTCTGCGCGAGAAGCTATAAAATCAGGAGCAAGAACGACATAGGCCTTGACCAGCGCGCCGCGCTCCTTATCCGGCTTGGGCACCACGGCGGCATTGGCCACGGCCGGGTGCTTGACCAGGCAGTTCTCGATTTCGCCGGGGCCAATGCGGTAGCCCGCCGCCTTGAAAATATCATCGGCACGGCCCTGGTACCAGAGATAGCCGCCGGCGTCGCGCGTGGCCAAGTCGCCGGTGCGACACCAGTCACCGGTGAATTTGTCGCGGGTAGCGGCTTCGTTTTTCCAGTAGCCGAGAAAGAAAATGGGGTCGGGCTGGCCCTGCACGTCAAAACGGTTCAGCGCCACATCGCCCGCCACGCCCACCGGGCATTCATTACCGGCATCGTCGATCACCGCCACGCGGTGACCGGGGTAGCCCTTGCCCATGCTGCCGGGCTTGGCCAGCCACTGGGAGGCGCAGTTGCCAACGATGCAGTTCACTTCAGTCTGGCCAAACATCTCGTTGACGGTGACGCCCAATTGCGATTGGCAATAGTCAAACACGGCATCGCCCACCGCTTCGCCCGCGCTCATGATGGCTTGCAGTTGCAGCTTGAACTGCTGGCGCACCGTGGCGGCGGCAGTACCGGGATAGGCCTTCATCATGGCTTTGAGTGCAGTCGGGAACAGAAAGGTGTGCGTCACACCAAACTGGCCCATCAACTCCAGCGCCGTTTGCGGGCTGAAGCGGCCGTTGTAGGCCACGATCGGGCGGCCAAAGTAGAGCGTGGGCAGCAGTGCATCCATCAGGCCGCCGGTCCAGGCCCAGTCGGCCGGCGACCAGAACACAGCCTCAGTCCTTGCATTGTCCTGACCATCAAACCCAAACCAGTTCTGGCTGCAAACAAAACCGGTGAGGTTGCCGATCAGGGCTCGGTGCGGGATGACCGCCCCCTTGGGGTTGCCGGTGGTGCCGCTGGTGTAGATCAGTATGGCGGCTTCATCGGCAGCGGTCACGACTGGCGCAAACTCGGGCGCCACCCTGGAGAGCGCATCAAAGTAGTCCACATCGGCCTGCGTAGCGGCGGCGCCCACCCCCAGCACGCGGCGCAGCAACGGGCAGTTTTCGCGGATGGCCGCGACACTGGCGATCGAGCTTTCATCGCAGATGGCCAGCACGGCTTCGCTGTCATGCAGCCGGTATTCAAGCGCTTCCGGGCCAAACAGCATGGACAAAGGCATGGCCACCGCGCCCATCTGCAGCACCGCCATGTAGGCCACGGCGGTCTCAAAACGCTGCGGCATCACGATGGCCACGCGGTCGCCCCGCCCGACCCCCAGCTCGGTCAGCACCCGGGACAAACGGTTGGCCTGCTGCTGCAACTCGAAATAGGTATAAAAAGTGGCTGCAGACCCCGCATCCATTGCGTGGATAGCTACTCTTTTCGTAGCATCCGGCAACGCCGCCCAGCGGGCGCAGCAGACCTGGGCGATGTTGAACTGCTCGGGAACCTGCCACTGGAAGCTGCCGTGCAGCCGGGTGTAGTTGTCCAATTTGTCGCTGTGTTGACTGACGCGCATGGGATGCTTCCTTATGATCAGACCAATGTACCAAGTCAAAAGAATTTCCCATAGCGAGTTTGTACCTATACGCAACCTGCAGTACCACGTTCGCGTCTGGGGTGAACCGTCTCCCGACAAAATACCGCTGGTGCTGGTGCACGGCTGGATGGACGTGGCCGCCAGCTACCAGTTTGTGGTGGACGCCCTCAGCCACAGCCATTACGTGATCGCCCCCGACTGGCGCGGCTACGGTCAGACGGCCTCGGGCAGCGTCGACAACTTCTGGTTCCCCGACTACCTGGCCGATCTGGACTTTTTGCTCGACCACTATGCCCCCGGGTCCCAGGTCAATCTGGTGGGCCACAGCATGGGCGGCAATGTGGTGATGCTGTATGCCGGGGTGCGCCCCGAGCGCATCCGCCGCCTGGTCAATCTGGAAGGCTTTGGCATGCCCGCCACCACGCCCAACGAGGCGCCCGGCCACTACGCCAAGTGGATGGACGAGCTCAAACAACTGCACCGTGGCGAACTGGACCTGAAGGCCTACGACGCCATCAGTGGCGTGGCGCGCCGACTGATGAGAACCAACCCTCGTCTGGGCGCAGACAAGGCCAACTGGTTGGCGCAGCATTGGGCACATGAAAACGACCAGGGTAAATGGCGTATTTTGGGCGACCCGGCGCACAAAATCGCAAACGCCCAGCTTTACCGGGTAGACGAGGTGCTGGAAATCTTCCGGCGCATCAGCATGCCGGTGCTGGCCGTGGAGGCCTCGGACAGCAGCCTCGATCTCTGGTGGAAGGGCAAATACACCCTGGCGCAGTACCACGAGCGCCTCAAGGCCGTGCCCCAGGTGGAAATCGCCCGGATCGAGGACGCCGGCCACATGCTGCACCACGACCAGCCGGAGATTCTGGCGGCGCTGATCGAGCGCTTTATTGACTGAGCCTGATCGGCGCGGTCCGGCCGCCAGATACAGCGGCCCCGGCGTGAGAAAATAGCGGGTTATTTGAAACCGACAACGTCAGGACCCGCCTCATGGAAGCAGAACGCATCAACCTCATCGGCACCCAACTCTCCGATTTGAGCGCCCGCACCCTCGATTTACGGGGGTATCTTTGACTACCCTGCCAAAGCAGAACGGCTGAGAACCGTCAACGCCTCCCTCGAAGACCCCACAGTCTGGAATGACCCGAAACGCGCCCAGGAGCTGGGCCGCGAGAAAAAAGCGCTGGATGGCGTGGTGCTGACGCTCGACAACCTGACGGGCGAGCTGGCCGACAACAGCGAGTTGTTCGACATGAGCAAAGAGGAAGGTGACGAAGACGGTCTGCTGACCATCGAAGCCGAGACTGCCAAGCTGAGTGAAATCATCCAGGGCCTGGAGTTCCGCCGCATGTTCAACAACCCGGCCGATCCCTTAAATGCCTTTGTCGACATTCAAGCCGGCGCCGGCGGCACCGAAGCCTGCGACTGGGCCAGCATGCTGCTGCGCCAATACCTGCGCTATGCCGAACGCAAAGGCTTCACCGTCACGATTGAAGACGAGACGGCGGGCGACACCGCCGGAATCAAGGGCGCCACCATCAAGGTGGAAGGCGAGTATGCCTTCGGCCTGCTGCGCACCGAGACCGGTGTGCACCGGCTGGTCCGCAAGTCGCCATTTGACTCATCCGGCGGCCGCCACACCTCGTTTGCCTCGGTGTTTGTTTACCCCGAAATCGATGATTCGATCGTCATCGACATCAACCCCAGCGACGTGCGCACCGACACCTTCCGGGCCAGCGGCGCCGGCGGTCAGCACATTAACAAGACCGACTCGGCGGTGCGTCTGACCCACTTGCCGACCGGCATCGTGGTGCAGTGCCAGGACGGCCGCAGCCAGCACGGCAACCGTGACGTGGCTTGGAAGCGCCTGCGTTCGCGCCTGTACGACTTCGAGATGCGCAAGCAGCAGGAAGAGCAGCAAAAGCTGGAAGACTCCAAGACCGACGTCGGTTGGGGCCACCAGATCCGCTCGTATGTGCTGGACAACAGCCGTATCAAGGATCTGCGCACCAACTACGAAACTTCAGCCACCCAGAAAGTGCTGGACGGCGACCTTGACCAGTTCATTCAAGCGTCGTTGAAGCAGGGCGTCTAGTGAACCCCTTGAACGCTCAGCAAGTGGTCGCCAGCGTGCGCCACTGCCTTGACTTGATGATCCCGAAATTTTTGGAGAACCTGCATGTTGCAACTTCGTGAGGCCGACGGCCCCGCCACGGTGATCCGCCGCGCCGACTACGCCGCACCCGCGTACTGGATTGACACCGTCAACCTGACGTTTGATCTGGACCCGGTCAAGACCCGCGTGCTCAACAAAATGACGCTGCGCCGCAACCCGGAGGTGGCCGTGCAGCCCCTGAAGCTGGACGGCGAAGAGCTCAACCTGGCGCGCGTGCTGGTCAACGGCCAGGGCACCTCGTTCAAGATGGACGGCAGCCAGCTGGTACTGGAAAACCTGCCGGCTGACGGTGCTTTCGAGCTGGAGATTTTCACCACCTGCGCCCCCATCAAAAACACCAAGTTGATGGGCCTATACGTCAGCAACGACTCTTTCTTTACCCAGTGCGAAGCCGAGGGCTTTCGCCGCATCACGTACTTTCTGGACCGCCCCGATGTGATGGCCAGTTTTACCGTGACGCTGCGCGCCGACCAGCAGAAATACCCGGTGCTCCTGAGCAACGGCAACCTGGTTGACTCCGGGCTGCTGACAGGTGCCGGCAATGAGGGCCGCCACTTTGCGACCTGGGTCGACCCGCACAAAAAACCGGCCTACCTGTTCGCACTGGTGGCCGGCCAGCTGGTGTGCCGCGAGCAGCGCATCACCTCGCGCGGCGGCAAAGACCATTTGCTGCAGGTCTATGTGCGCCCCGGCGACATGGACAAAACCGAACACGCCATGAACTCGCTGATGGCGTCTGTGGTGTGGGACGAAGCCCGCTTTGGCCTGCCGCTCGATCTGGAGCGATTCATGATCGTGGCCACCAGCGACTTCAACATGGGCGCCATGGAAAACAAGGGCCTCAACGTCTTCAACACCAAATACGTGTTGGCGAACCAGGCCACCGCCACCGATGCGGACTATTCCAACATCGAGAGCGTGGTCGGCCACGAGTACTTCCACAACTGGACCGGCAACCGCATCACCTGCCGCGACTGGTTCCAGCTCTCCCTGAAAGAAGGCCTGACCGTGTTTCGCGACCAGGAATTCAGCATGGACTTGTGCACCGACGCCTCGGCCCGCGCCGTCAAACGCATCGAAGACGTGCGCGTGCTGCGCACCGCCCAGTTCCCGGAAGACGCCGGCCCGATGGCGCACCCGGTGCGGCCTGACAGCTACATCGAGATCAACAACTTCTACACCGTCACCATTTACGAAAAAGGTGCCGAGGTGGTGCGCATGATGCAAACGCTGGTGGGCCGCGAAGGCTTTGCCAAAGGGATGACGCTGTACTTTGCGCGCCACGACGGTCAGGCCGTGACCTGTGACGATTTCGCCCAGGCCATTGCCGACGCCAACCCTGAGTCGGAGCTGGCGCGCCTGCTGCCGCAGTTCAAGCGCTGGTACAGCCAGGCCGGCACCCCCCGCCTGCAGGCCACCGGCCAGTTTGATGCGGCAGCCCGCAGCTACACCCTGACGCTGGCGCAAAGCTGCGCCGCCACGCCCGGCCAGCCGGCCAAAGAGCCGTTTGTGATTCCGGTCGGTCTGGGACTGGTCGGCAGCAACGGCGCCGCCCTGCCCCTGCAATTGCAAGGCAGCTCTGACCCCGTCGGCAACAGCCACCTGTTTGTCATGACGGGCACGAGCGAGTCCATCACATTCATCAACGTCGACGAGGAGCCGGTGCCCTCGATCCTGCGCGGTTTTACTGCGCCGGTGCTGCTGGACTTTGACTACAGCGACGCCCAGTTGCTGACCCTGCTCGCCTTTGATACCGATGCGTTCAACCGCTGGGAAGCCGGGCAGCGGCTGGCGTTGCGAAGCGCTATTAAATCAATAGCTACTCACGCAGATGATACGGGGGCTAGAGTCCTGAATGATGCCTATATCGAGGCGATGCGCAGCGTGCTGCGCAATCCAGCGCTGGATGCCGCCTTCAAGGAACTGGTGCTGACGCTGCCCTCCGAAACCTACATGGCCGAGCAGCTCGACGTGGTGGACCCGCAGCGCATTCATGCGGTGCGCGAAGCCATGCGCGCCCAGCTGGCCACGGCACTGGCCCCCGACTGGCAGTGGGCGTTTGAGGCCCACAGCGACAACGGCGGCTACCGGCCCGATGCCCTGTCCGCCGGGCGTCGCGCCCTGGCCGGCATGGCGCTGGGGCAGCTGTGTCTGGCCGCGCGGGACAGCGGTGACAGTGTATGGCCGGGCAAGGCCTTCCAGCGCTTCAAGGATGCCGGCAACATGACCGACTGCGCCAATGCGCTGCAGGCCCTGATTGGCAGCGGCCATGAGCTCGCCGTACCGGCGCTGGCGCGTTTTCACAGCCGGTTCAAAAACGAAGAACTGGTGCTCGACAAATGGTTTGCCCTGCAAGCCGGCGCCTGCGACCGCGGCGGCCAGATACTGCCCGCGGTGCGCCAACTGATGAGCCACCCCGACTTCGAGCCGCGCAACCCGAACCGGGCGCGCAGCGTCATCTTCAGCTATTGCAACGCCAACCCCGGCGCCTTCCACCGCGCGGATGCTGCCGGCTATGTGTTCTGGAGCGAACGGGTGATGGAGCTCGACAGCATCAACCCGCAGGTGGCCGCCCGATTGGCACGGGCGCTGGACCGCTGGAAAAAGCTGGCGGAACCCTACCGCAGCGCTGCCCGCGAAGCCATCGCACGCGTCGCCGGCAAAACCGATTTGAGCAACGACGTGCGCGAGGTGGTCAGCCGCGCCCTGGCCGATTGATGTGAACTTATAAGGAACCTGAAATGTCTGCAAAAATTTCCCTTACCCGCTACCTGGTGGAGCAGCAACGCGTGGACGGTCATATCCCGTCGCAGTTGCGCCTGCTGCTTGAAGTGGTGGCCCGCGCCTGCAAAGGCATCAGCCAGGCCGTCAACAAGGGCGCCCTGGGCGGCGTGCTGGGCAGCGCCGAGAGCGAAAACGTGCAGGGCGAGATGCAGAAGAAGCTCGACATCATCGCCAACGAAGTGCTGATCGAGGCCAATGAATGGGGCGGCCACCTGGCCGCCATGGCCAGTGAAGAAATGGACAGCATCTACCTGGTGCCCAACCGCTACCCGCAGGGTGAATACCTGCTGCTGTTCGATCCCCTGGATGGCTCCAGCAACATCGACGTGAACGTGAGCATCGGCACCATCTTCAGCGTGCTGCGCAAGCCCGAAGGCACGGGCGTGTCGGAGCAGGACTTCCTGCAACCCGGCGCCAAGCAGGTGGCCGCCGGTTACTGCGTCTACGGGCCGCAAACCACGCTGGTGCTGACGGTGGGCGACGGCGTTGCCATGTTCACGCTGGACCGCGAGCAGGGCTCCTTCGTGCTGACCGAGGAAAACGTGCGCATTCCCGAAGACACCCATGAATTTGCCATCAACATGAGCAACATGCGGCACTGGGATACACCCGTCAAGCACTACATCGACGAATGCCTGCAAGGCAAAGAAGGCCCCAGAGCCAAGGACTTCAACATGCGCTGGGTCGCCAGCATGGTGGCCGACGTGCACCGCATTCTCTCGCGCGGCGGCGTCTTCCTGTACCCCTGGGACAAGCGCGAGCCCGAGAAGCCCGGCAAGCTGCGCCTGCTGTACGAAGCCAACCCCATGAGCTGGTTGATCGAGCAAGCTGGCGGCGCCGCCACCAATGGCAAACAGCGCATTCTGGACATCCAGCCCGGCAAACTGCATGAGCGCGTCAGCGTGATTCTGGGCTCGAAGAACGAGGTGGAACGCGTCACCCGCTACCACAGCGAGGCATGAAGAGCCGGCTATAATTGAGAGCTTAAGCCGGTGTAGCTCAGTCGGTAGAGCAGCTCATTCGTAATGAGAAGGTCGGGTGTTCGATTCATCTCTCCGGCACCAATAGAATCAAGGAAAGTCCGCTATCTAAACCGTAGCGGATTTTTTTTCGGCTAGCACCGGGCTAGCATGAAGTCCAATACAGAGTGTGTTCGCGCCGCGCGCTATAGCCGAAAATAAAACAAAAGTCTCAGCGATGATCTCTTCAACTTTTTTTATCGTCGCCGCAAAATTTGCTCTTTTTTCCAGAGCATTCGCACATCTACTTGAAAAAGACGGTCGGTCGGCCCTTAAAGCCAAGCTGCTTGCCAAGCTAATAGTCATCGGCAGTCAATCATTTGAACGCCTTGCGGTAGATTCAGTGCGTCTTGCACACCGAGCGTTGAAGTTCATTGGTGGGACGAAACCCTTTTCGGCCGCATACTTTCTCCGCCTTTTTTGCATCGGCGGAGCTCTTGGTCTTTTATTTGCGTGTGGCACACTATTTTTTGTCAGTGACGACATAGCGCAAGTTTTTCGCATCGTTCAAAAAGAATATTGGAATAAATTAGTGGTTATGCCAAGCGTATTTGTTGGCGCGATTCTGCTACCACTTGATTTCGCTATAGCCCACCTGATTGTGTTGATTAGCCGACAGCCCATCACAGGAATACCTCCATTACCGCGACAAAGCCCAATCGGATGTATTTCCTGTCAGTTTGAGTTCCTCGACAACCCCCATAAAACTGGCAATCATTGGGGCAGAAAGGCGCTCGGCCAGGCAGATCACATGTACATGCGTGCTCAAGGCCATATCGCTGATCGGCAACACCACAAGGCGCGAATCTGCTATAAAACTTGTTTGAGCGACAACACCTAGACCCAGTCCATGGGCTACGGCTTCCCGCACCGCTTCCCGGCTGCCTACTTCCAACGAACTGCGTACCCGCACGCCAGCTACTGCCAATCCAGACTCAAAAATGGAACGGGTTTGCGAGCCTTGTTCGCGTAGTACAAATTCCTGGCCTTCCAGATCAGTCAGTGTCATGGTCTTGAGGTCGGCAAGCGGATGGGATATCGATGCAAACACGATCAATGCCTGTCGGCGGTAAGGTACGCAATACACCCGCTTATCATCAACCGCGTGCAGCATGACACCTACGTCGTCGCGATGATCAAGGATGCTTTCGACTATTTGCCTAGAGTCTCCAACGCTGATCGCCAGACGAATTCTGGGAAACATGGCGCGGTAGCGTTTCACCATGGGCAGTACGTTGTAGGGGCCTACTGCAGACACTTTCAAATGCCCCTCGTACTGACTTCGTGCACTCAAGAGCAGCAGCGTAGCCTGTTGTTCAGCGTGATAAATACGATTGCTCACTTCATGCAGGGCTCGACCAAAAGTTGTGAGTTCTACACCACGTCCACTGCGTACAAAAAGCTCGACGCCAAAACGTTTTTCTAACCCGGCAATATGCGCCGAAATGGTCGGTTGCCGAATGCCGAGAAGGCGTGCAGCAGCCGACATACTGCCGCTGCGTGCAGTGGCATCAAAGGCTTTTAATTCAGCGGAAGAGGAGATATCCATAGATTTGATCTATAGGTTAATCGATAGAGATGACAGTTTTATTAATACCGATGTCATGTTCGCCGCTGACACTAAACGTATGAATCACTTTTCAGCACCACTCCCCCAACACAAGTGTGCAAACTGTAATGAACGTACACACTGAAACAGTCGCCTCCATTTCCCACACAACGAATGAAGCGCCAGTTGTCCTCCATACGGTAGCGCTTGAGGTCACCTACAGCAATGGCACACGTGCCCTGAATCCAACATCACTGCAGTTTCTTAAAGGAGAATTTGTTGTGCTACTTGGTGCATCTGGTGCCGGCAAGTCCACACTGCTGCGCTCATTGAATGGACTGGTTCGCCCCAGCAGTGGCCAGGTCGTTGCCAATGGCATCGGCAACCTGTCGGAACCAGCCCACTTGCGCCTCCACCGTAGGCATACGGGGATGGTTTTTCAGCAGCATCACCTCATTGGCCGCCTTTCGGTTTTGGCTAATGTACTCATAGGCCGTTTGGGATATCACAGTGGCATATCAACACTCGCTCCCTGGTCGAGGATCGAAAAAGTAGGGGCTCTTGCCGCGCTCGATCGTGTCGGACTGCTTGACAGGGCTCTGGACCGTGCTGACCAGCTGTCTGGTGGTCAACAACAGCGTGTTGGCATCGCTAGGGCACTGGTGCAGCAGCCGAAGGTGTTACTCGCCGATGAGCCGATAGCCAGCCTAGATCCGGCTACCGCTGAACGCTTGCTGACGCTGTTGCAGGGTATCTGCCGTAGCGATGGCCTGACGCTGGTTGTAAGCCTTCACCAGGTCGAGTTTGCAAGGCAGTTTGCCGACCGCATCATCGGACTACGTAACGGCGCAGTCGTTTTTGACGGCACGCCAGAGGCGCTAACCCCTGATCTGGCAGAAAGTCTGTACAGCGGAGCGCCGACAAGCCAGCGCAACAAGCGCCTTGTTCCCAGCATCATTCCATTTCAACTTAAAGGAGTTCCATCATGAACCGCCGTACCTATTTGCTGGCCACCGTTCTGGCAGCCGCTTTGTCCACCTCAGTTTTTGCACAAGGCAACGACCCCGGCAAGCTTCGCGTCGCATTGCTGCCCGATGAAAATGCAGCCACCCTTATTCAAAATGCCCAGCCACTAAAACTGTATCTTGAGAAAACCCTGAAAAAGGAAATCGAACTCATCGTCACCACGGACTATTCTTCAATGATTGAAGCCATGCGTTTTGGCCGCATTGAGGTGGCGTATTTTGGTCCATTTTCTTATGTGCTGGCCAAATCGCGCGCCCCAGAGATTGAGCCCTTTGCCGTGGGTGTTGAGCGAGGTTCTCCAACTTACAAATCCATTCTGATCGCCACAGCAGGTGGGCCAGTCAAGTCATTGGCCGACATCAAAGGCAAACCATTTGCGTTTGGCGACCAGGCTTCCACTTCCAGCCACCTCGCCCCTAGAGCGCACCTTCTCAAGAAAATGGGACTTGATGGCGACAAGGACTACAAACCCGTGTTTCTGGGTGCCCACGACGCAGTGGCGCGCGCAGTGCAGGCGGGCCAAGTCCCGGCAGGCGCTCTTTCTAAAGTTATTTTTGACAATCTCGTGGCTAAAGGCAGCATCGACGCCAGCAAGGTTGTGCAGCTTGACCTATCTGATCCTATTCCCAACTACCCCATGGTGATGCAAGGCAACCTGGCGCCTAGTTTGAAGCAAGCCATTCGAGCTGCGTTTATAACAATGAAAGACAAAGATGTACTCAAGGCTTTTCGTGTCGACGGTTTTGCCGCAACTGACGACAAAGCTTATGACGTGCTGCGTGAGACCGCCACACTGCTCAAACTCGATCTGGCTAAATCCAAATGACGACAAGCATTGCAACTGCGCGCTACACACAAATTCTCTCGAATGCCGGTCAGCAATCTGCTCGTCAGGCGCGTCTCGCTGCCTGCATTGTGGCCGTTTGTCTGGCCGCGCTGTGGCTTACCGGTTTTTTTGATCTTGCCCGGTTTGCTGAAGGCGCACCCGCCGTCGCGCAGCTGGCGTCAGAAATGGTGCCGCCCAACTTTTCCAGGTGGCAGGACTGGATCAAGCCGCTGCTCGATACGCTGGCGATGTCGATTGCAGGCACTGCGCTGGCGGTGTTGTTCTCGCTGCCGCTGGCGTTGATGGCAGCGCCTAACACCTCGCCCAACGCCGTTGTGTACCGGTTCACACGTGTCATTCTGGCCGCGTTACGCTCGGTGCCGGAGATCATTCTAGGCATTCTATTTGTTGCCGTTGTTGGTTTTGGTGCGCTGCCCGGCGTGCTGGCGCTTGCGCTGCACTCCACAGGCATGGTAGCCAAGTTTTATGCAGAATCGATTGAGCATGTGGATCCCAAGCCGCTGGAAGCAGCGAGCGCTGCAGGCGCCAGCCGCCTGCAGGTCATCACACGCGCGGTTCTGCCCCAAGTATTGCCACAACTGGCGGACATCACCATCTATCGCTGGGAGTACCACTTTCGTGCTTCAGCCGTGTTGGGCATTGTCGGTGCCGGTGGAATCGGGTTCGAACTGATGGCTGCATTGCGGCTGATTAAGTACGACGAGGTGTCAGCCATATTGCTGGCGATTCTGGCATGCGTCCTTGTGGTCGACAGCATAGGCGCAGCCTTGCGCCGAAAACTGAAATAACAACATTCAATAAGCATTTCTATGAGCAAGCATCCGAAAATTCTAGTCACACAGCGCATTCATGAAGAGGTGCAGCAACGCCTGTCAGTCCACTGCGACCTCGATATGAACAGTGGCCCTGATCCCTGGCCTCAATCCGAAGTGATCCGGCGTGCCGCGCAGGCCACAGCCATCATGGGGTTCATGACCGACCAGATCGACACTGAGTTGCTGCATGCAGCGCCACATCTAAAGATCGTGGCCTGCGCGCTCAAGGGGTATGACAATTACAACGTGTCGGCCTGCACGCAAGCAGGCGTATGGGTCAGCATCGTGCCTGACTTGCTCACCGAGCCAACGGCAGAGTTGGCCATCGGTCTGGCAATCGCGTTGGCTCGGCATGTACGACAGGGTGATTCCTATGTCCGTTCAGGTCGCTTCGAGGGTTGGCGCACTCATTTTTACGGAATGGGGTTGCATGGCTCAGTTGCAGCCGTTGTGGGGTTGGGGCAGGTCGGTAGCGCAATTGTGAAAAGACTGAGCGGCTTTGGCTGCTCGCGCATTTTGGGTGTGGACCCAGACGCCAAGCCTTTTGGCGCAGAGATGGTTTCCCTTGAAGCTGCAGCGAGCCAGGCTGATTTCCTTTTTGTAGCGGCGCCCCTTATGCCTGCAACTCATCACCTCATTGGTAAAAATCAGTTGGAGCAGGCCAAGGCAGGCCAGCTCATCATCAACGTTGGTCGTGGCTCTGTGGTGGACGAGACGGCTGTGACTCAGGCATTGCAAAAGTTGCAGATCGGGGGCTATGCAGCGGATGTGTTTGAGTGCGAAGACTGGCAATTGGCCGACCGACCCCGGTGTATTTCACCTGAACTGTTAGCTCAGAGCAACACTGTTTTCACCCCGCACATCGGCTCAGCAGTGAAAAGTGTGAGACTCGCGATCGAGCAAAGTGCCGCTGACAATATCATCGCGGCGCTTCAGGGCCGAGCACCCCCAGATGCCGTTAACCTGCTGCCGCAGATCTCTGTCGGGGTCTGAATCGCTGGGCTGCGGGACCTTCTGCCTGGCGATGGGTCTGGTTGGTCACGTAGTGCACCATTACACCGTCACCACTCTGGTCGATGTCAACTATCCTGACCGCCGTGTTGCCTCACGAGGAAATGTTACTCGATAGCTGGTTGACGTTTTCCTTTTCATTTCTCGCGTTTTCATAGCCCAATGATCGCCAAAGGAGCCTGCCTCTGACGATGGTGAAGTCCTTTATTTATCCGATCTCGACGGGCATTGCAGCTGATTTTTTTTAGACTACCCAAGACCATTTCTTTGGCCCGTTCAGCTCGCCATGTTTTTATTCGGCGTTGTAACGTGCGCAGTTGAGCCTTACTGCCATACAAGGCTGGAATCATCTTGGCCAGGCGATCCATCAAGACGTGCGCCGGCACTGATGGCTCAGCAATCAGCCAACCCTCAATGGTCGACCAAGCGTCGGCAAATGGATCAACCCGGGTCTTCCACCAATGCTTGTACTCGGATGTCAGGGAAAGCTGTTCCGCATCCTTGATGTCCATCGCAAAGACAAACCCTTGGGCGAAGGCCTTCTGTGACTCGGCCGATGCGGGCTTGCGCGTGGCTGCCTGATCCAGAATATCCTTGAGCGACTGGGGAAGCGGTTTGCAGCGACTCGCGCTGGCAGTCTGCTCAACGCAGACGGTCACATGCTTCCAGTGCTCGTAGCCATGCTGCTTGGCGACAGTATCTTGCGCGACGGCAAGCGATGTATGGGTCGTTTTGCGAAGCGTCTTGGCAAGACGTTTGAGTTTCTCGACAGCGGTTCCGTGGTGGGGATAAATTCCATGATGCGTTCTTTCATGTTGCCGCAGATATACACGGTGCTCACTGCCGCGCTCAGCGAAACATGGGAAGCTCAGACAAAGGTTGTCACGTCATCCCGGCGAACCGGGTGGGCCATGGTGAGCAGCTGGCGTTGACGAACGCACCGGTGGATTATATGTTACATAGGGCACTTATCCACAGTTGCTGATTCAAAAACCAGCAACCCGCCCTGGGTCAATATTGGATCGGCAGGGTGGGTCAATATTCAAGCGGCGCCGACAGTCAGGGGTTAAGCGGTGGTGGAACACCGCCTGGCCCCGTCTTTTTTGCCCTGGGAATCGCGCCAGGGCTTCGCGTTTTTTTATGCGTGTGTTTGCACCCAGCTTTTCAATGCGTCATTGATGCGGGTTTGCCAGCCATCCCCGGATGCCCTGAATTTGTCCACCACGTCCACGTCAAGGCGTAGCGTTACTTGGGTCTTGGTGCCACTGCCCAGCGGGCGGCCACGGCGCACCAGTGGTTTGACTTGCACCCATTCGGCATCCGTGAACGGCACGGCGTCCGGGTCGGACATTGCAGCAGCAGTGATTGCGGCATCCTCGGCCGGCGTCGGCCGGATGGTTCCTGCTTTAAGTTTCGGCATATCGTTTCACCTCTCGGCTGTTGGCTTTTCTCAAACTGATAATGCGGCGCTCGGTTGGTTTCTCGGGCGGGCGGTCAACGAACACCACGGCCATGATGCGTAACCCGATGTAGCCCAGCGCCACCATACGGGACTCGTCATAGTCGCGGCGCTTGTCAGGCCACACCACGGCAGCATCCCATTCAAAGCCTGCGGCATCCGCCAATGAAACACCATGCTTTGCCAGATTCACGGCGTCTTTGGCGGGGTCGAACGTCACATTCATGGTTTATTGTAGTTACGATTATTGAGATTGCAAGGATTATTTGTAGTTACGTTATATCAGCCAGCCACTACGCGCAGTGCATTCATTTGGGGCTGTCCGGCGTCACGTACTTCGCGTGAAGGTCTGCCAGGTCTTGCATGGCCCCCAAATAGGCGGGCACCCATGACTGAATCGGGGTATCGCCATTCACCCAGCGCGAAGGCGTGTTTTTGCTCACGCCCGTTTTGCGGCAAAAGTCCGACTGCTTCCAGCCTAGGGCGGCCAGTGCTTGTGTGAATTGCTCAGGTGTCATGGTGGGTAGGCTTCATGTTGTCAAAGTATGCGAGGAAGTGTACTCTGTATTTCCCGTATTGGGGAATTATTTAATATGTTTGTACCCATTGTTAACATAACGCCCGTTGTATGAAGTGGACATTGTGCATAGTTTTCCTCCCCAATAAGGGAATATCCAATGATTTCAAGGGCTTGCAAACCTTGTCCACTGTGCTGATTTATTAGGCGGTAGCAGATAGCGCACTGACAGAAAAGTTATCCACAGCGGCATTTGTCAGACGTTCGCCACCAACACAGCGCGGTTGATTTTTTGTAACGCGGATGACATATTCATAATCGAGAATAGGCTCAGTTGTGATGTGGTCTACCACTTTTCGGCGAGGGGTCGGTGGGCGTGTATGCGCCACCACTCCGTCTAATTTCAGTCAGGCCGTGCCGGTTAGCCGTTCACCACCCGCAAAGCACCGGGTGCGGCCTTGGCATCAAACACTATCCCGGCCTGTTCCAAAATGTGCGCTTCAATCTGTGCCAGATACGGCCTCAAGGCGTCAACACTTCGCGGCCTGTAGCCTTCAGCAGTTGCACTTGGCTTGTGTCCCATCACTTGAGCAATGGCACCGGCAGGCGCACCGGCAGACTCACCCAGCAGCGAAAACGAACGGCGTAGCCCGTGAATGGTCAGGGTCGTGATTCCAGCATCAAGCATGACCTTGGCATGACTGGCGCGGGGCTCTGTAATGCGGCCCCCTTTGGCATTGCTGGCGAACACATACGGGTTAGGCGTCACATCCTTCAACGTCACGCGGGGCAGGGTTGCCAGTTGTTGCGCCAGATAAGGAGTCAACGGAATAACACGGGTTGCGTCCACCTTGTCGGCCAGCGTTAGCCTGCTCCACCTGAAATCCACATCAGCCCAGCGCAGCCCGGCCATTTCCTCGCGTCGTGAGCCCGTTATCAGCAGGGCCTTGAGGTAAGTTGCAATCGTCCGGTTCCCTAGCTTGTCAGCACCAGCGAACCAGCCCGGCAACTGCGCGGCCTCTAGGCAGTCGGTGCGCTTCGTCACTTGAGGCAGTGCTTCCACAATGGCGGCGGCGCGGCCTGCGTCACGGTCAATCAAGGCGCGGTATTCAGGGCGGGCAGAACACCAGCGCATGAAGCCCCGGAACATCATCAGGGCGCGGGCGGCTTGGTGTTTGCCTGTCTTGGCTTCAGCATCAAACCAGCTTTTCAGCGTGTCCTCGTTCACTTGGGACAATGCCAGCGCCAGCAGTGGATAGAGCGGCCCCGGTCGTGTCACGCCCTGCCCTCGCACCTTTTTCATACCACCGGGCGCGGCCATCGCTTCAAGGTCAGCACGATAACGCGGCTTGAACGCGTCTTTGCGCTTGGGCTTGCCTTCCTCAAGGTAACGGGGCCAAACATCGCCCACGGTCACGGCTTGCACGGCGGCGGCGGCTTTGCTGGCAGCTTTGGCGGTTTCTTGCTGGCGCTCCAGTTCGCGGGGGTCTTGTTTGTCGTTTTTGACTGTCCTTGCGAGTTCTCGGGCTTGGTCTTTGGCTTCCTCAATTGCCATCAATGGAAACTTGCCCAGGGTGCGGCTTATGGCTTTGCCGTTCAGCTTGGCCTCATAAACGAACGACTTGGCACCGTTGGCTGTAACTCGCACCCGTAACCCGGTCACGTCCTTGTCGCGTAGAAAAGCCTTGGGCACTCCAGCCGGGCAGGTCAGGCGCTCGATTAGCCCCACGCTCAATTCATGCGTCACCCTCAAATCTGGCGCGTCTGTCTTCTTTGCCCTTGCCATCGTTCACCCCTTGTTGATTCCATACCTGCGCTATGCCGCCACTTGCGGGCTATTTTGGCGAATATCAATCAACACCAAAGCTGTTCACCTATCCAGCATGTCGCCTGTAAGCTGTTGATTTATATTGATTAAAGGGCTTCAATCAACGGGAACGAATATGTTTATGCTCACATTCGTAATGAGAAGGTCGGGTGTTCGATTCATCTCTCCGGCACCAAATGAAGGCCCCCTAGCTGCCAAGGTTAGGGGGCTTTTTCATGTAGCCAGTACGTAACCGCTGGCTGATTATGTTCCCAACTTGTTATTTCCAGCAAACTTTCCAGCAGCGTCTTGCTATCCAGTGTTAGCTGGAATCGTCGCTATAGTTCGATATAGGTTTTGTTGCCAAATTGAATCTGCTCACCAAGAATTTGAACGATGGGGGCCCACGCGAACTTAATTCCATCCGCGTGAAAGCGTTTCCCAACAAAACTTGCGTATTCCATGTCGGGCTCAATCGTAATCAAGTTAAGTAGCTCAGCACCGACTTTGGTCAAAATCCCGACTTGGCTAGCAAGCTTTGGTGTATCTTTTTCTCGTTCAAAAAGCAGAATTAGTGGCCCATAAATCAGGTTAACCATTTCTCCAGCAGTCATTGCGCGAAATGAAAACTCCAAATCCACTTCAAATATCAGACCTGCGTCCTTTAATGCGAGAATTTCCGAGAATGTGAGCCCAGCATCTTTCGTGAAAATAAAGGCAGTTGGGTCTATATAAAAGACCTTTTCACCTGATCGAAGAACGTAGTTACCAAGCTTGACGAAGCTTTCAATTTCTTTTTTTGAAATATTGCGCAGCACATCAAGTGTTCGCAACGAATAAGCGCCAGGTTTCTTAATTTCTCCAGCAAGTATTTTTCCCCATAGGTATTGAAGCTCCTCAGTAGAAATATCTGCGGATATGGCCATGAAACGCGAAACCCATTCCGGCTCTGGTTTCTCTACCGGCACGGAACTCTCCATCTCAAGCTCTTCTGCCGCACTGGCACAAACGGCCTCAACATTTTGTTGTTGGCGCAGATCTTGGTACTGCAGGCGCGCTGTTGCTCGATTTGACAAGGCCGGCATACCCTCCGACTGAGGGTCTGGTGAGATGACTTTGATTTTTCCGTCTTCGTATTCTGAGTGTGTCAGTAGCTGTTGGCTATCGGCCATTGCCTGAGCAATGGCCTTGATCTCATAGGCCTTGGCATCTGCCGTTCTCCTGATGAGATATGGTTTTGAAACAGCACCAATACCTCCCGAAACCACTTCAACCAGTCGCTCCAGTGGCTTGCTTAGTCCTACCAGATCCTTTATTTCGAATGACACTGCAACTCCCCATTTAAGTTATGTATCGGCAGATTGTAGGCAGCACCATTTACTCATCGAATTCAAAACAGCCTGTTATCTGCAGCTGCCATTCATCAGGCTAGCTGCGAACTGCAGACCTTCCGGGGCGACGTGAGCGTATCTCTCGATCATCGACTGCGTTTTCCAGCCACCCAGCAGTTGCAGCTCATACGTCGGTGTGCCTGCCTCCCGATGCCAAGTGGCAAAGGTGTGCCGTAGGTCATGCCAGCGGAAATCTTGAATCCCGGCCCGTCGCAGCGCATTGCGCCAAGCCTTGGTGTTGACCTGGACGATTGGATTGCCCTCGTAAGTGAAAACATGGGTTGGGTGATCGCCCTGCCGCCGCTCCAGCACATCCATTGCGGCCTGATTGAGAGGCACGGAATGCGGCCGCCCGTTTTTGTGATCCGTTGCAGACACCCACAAATGGCGGCGCTCTAAGCTGATCTGCTTCCATTGCAGGCGAGTCACATTGGCTTGTCTAAGGCCCGTTGCGACCGAGAATTGAGCCATGTCCGCAAGATGTTGCGGCAACTCTGAAATGAAGCGCTCATATTCACCGCGAGACAGTGACCGAATGCGTCCCTCAACATCCCGAAACATGCCGACCTTCGGAACCCTATCCAGCCACTCCCACTCGTTGCAGGCTTTGCGAAGGATCGTTCTGACCAATGCCATATAGCGGTTCGCTGTCGCCGTGCTGAAACCCTTTGCCCTTACCGCTCTGACCTGATCGAGCAAGGCCCGGTTAATGTCGATCAAATCTTTCCCCCCTAGAAGGGGTTGAAACCAGCGCAACATTGATTTGTCCCATTCATGCGTGCGCTTGTGGCTGGTTACCTTCTAAAAGAGTATTTCTTAGAGGCGACAACTAGTCAGACACAGGGGGGCGGTAACTGTGTACGCAAGCGCACCGACATAACGGCTGACCGTGGCTAATCTGGGTTTGAGTCTAAATCAGGCTCGTGATTGCATTTATCCACTTCACCAAAAGGAAACCTCATGAACAAAGACCAAGTCAAGGGCCAAGTAAAAAATATCGCTGGCAAAGTACAGGAAGCCACTGGCAAGCTGGTGGACAGCAAACCGCAGGAAGTTAAAGGTATCAAGCTGCAGGCCGAAGGCCACGCCCAAAAGGGTTATGGCGATGCCAAGGAGGTTGCCAAAGATGCACGTCATGCAGTGAAGGATGCCGCGAAATCGCATTCTTGATACCGGCTTACTTTCTCACTCACCTCTCAAAGGAAATTTCCATGAACTATGTAGAAAAAGACAGTTACGGCATGTATGCGGTGTCTCACAGCAACGGCCCCGGCCCCCGGCTGATGGGCGCAGACACCCTAATGGGAAACGACGTGTACAACCGCCAGGATGAAGACTTGGGTGACATCAAAGAGATCATGCTCGATGTGGCCGCTGGCCGCATCAGTTATGCCGTGCTGTCGCACGGAGGACTGCTCGGCATGGGCGAAAAATTGTTTGCTGTGCCCTGGGAAGCGCTGACCCTTGACACCGACAAGAAACGCTTCACTCTGGATGTGTCCAAAGAACGACTGGAGAGTGCCCCCGGTTTTGACAAGGACAGCTGGCCGGATATGGCAAACCCCGTGTGGAAAAATGGCATCCACAGCTACTACGGCACGACACCCAGCGCCTATTGACCCGGCAGCGCCGCTGCAGTTCGTCATCAATGCCGCATCGGGGCAACACGAGCCCGCAATGATCGGCCAGGTCATCGAAGACGCGCTGCGGCTCAGCGGCAGGACCGGTGAGCTGTTGTTTGCCCACCCCGGTCAACTGTCAAACATTGCGCTGCAAGCCGCCGCGACGGCGTTCCGCCAGCGCAGTGCAGTGGTTGCAGTCGGCGGTGACGGCACCATCAATGCCGTGGCCCAGGCCGCCCATGCCCAGGGTTGTGCCTTGGGTGTGCTGCCGCAGGGCACCTTCAACTACTTTGCCCGGACGCACGGCATTCCGATCGATGCCCTGCAGGCTTTGCAGACGCTGCTGACCTGTGAGCCGATGCCGGTGCAGGTGGGGCTGATCAATGACCACGTGTTTCTGGTGAACGCCAGCCTTGGCCTTTACCCCGAGTTGCTGCAGGACCGGGAGGCTTTCAAGGCACGCTTTGGCCGCAGCAGGCTGGTGGCGTTTGGTTCTGCTCTGGTCACCTTGCTGGGGGGAGTGCACCGACCACTTCGGCTGTGCATCGAGCGCGGCGTCGACAGCCGAGACATCAGCACCACCACCCTTTTCATTGGCAACAACCGCCTGCAGCTTGAGCAGGTCGGCTTGGCGCAGGCCAGCGCGCTGGATCAGGGTTTCCTGGCGGCGGTGATGCTGCGGCCCATTGGCGTGCTGGCCATGCTCTGGCTGCTGCTGCGTGGGTCGTTTGGCACGCTCGGCGAGGCCAACACGGTAGAGAGCTTTCAGTTCCATCGTATGGTCGTCCGGCCACGGCTTGGCTGGGATGGGTTAAGAGTCAAGGTGGCGTTTGACGGCGAGGTGAACTGGATGCGCACACCCCTCGAATTCAAGGTCTCGGCCACGCCGCTGTATTTGATCAAGCCTATGACCGAGGACGGCGCAACCGGACATGCGGGAGGCAGCACATGAGCGTGCTGCTGCAGCTCTCCGACTCCCATTTCGGTACCGAGCAGGCACCGGTGATGGAGGCGCTGGCGGCTTTGGCACAGCAGCAGCGGCCTGATCTTCTGGTGCTCTCGGGTGACATCACCCAGCGCGCAAAACGCAGCCAGTTCGCTGCAGCACGGGCGTTCACCGACCGGCTGGGTGCCCCGCTGCTGGCCATTCCCGGCAACCACGATATTCCCCTGTTTGACTTGGGTCAGCGCCTGTTGCACCCCTACGCCCGGTACCGCGAGGCGTATGGCAAGTTGCTGGAACCCACACATGCCTCGCACGACTTGCTGGTGCTGTGCGTCAACACCACACGCTGGTACCGGCACAAGGGCGGCACGGTGTCTTCGGCCCAGATCGAGCGCGTGGCGAGCCGGCTGCGCGCCGCTCAACCCAGTCAACTGCGCGTGGTGGTGGTGCACCAACCCATTGGTGTGCTGCGCGCCACCGAGCGGCACAACCTGTTGCACGGCCACGCGCAGGCGCAGCAAAGCTGGGCTGCGGCTGGCTGCGATGTGGTACTGGGCGGCCACATCCACCTGCCCTACGTGATGGCACTAGCCGGTTTGGGTCGTCCCATGTGGGCCGTGCAGGCCGGCACTTCAGTGTCCAGACGGGTGCGCGCCGGTGCGGCGAACTCGGTCAACGTGTTGCGTTGGGGCGGCGATACCGCACCTGGATGCTGCCTCATCGAGCAATGGGACTACAGCGCCGCAACACAAGCCTTTGTGTGCACCGGCGTGACTGAAATCCACCCGGCACACACGTCAGAATAAGTCCATGCATTCAATCCTCAAGTCTTTAGGCATCGGCAGTGCCGTGATGCTGGCGAGCGCCCTCACTCAGGGGTCACCGCTGATCCGGTTTGACCAAGCCATATCTGACGCCTTGCGCGCCAATCTGGCACCTCGAGCGCTGCAGGTGTTTGCCGCACTGACCCATTTGGCCGATACCGCCACACTGACCGTGTTGTGCGTGGTCGGCACGCTCATGCTGGTGGCCTGGCGCTGGCCTGGGTGCTGGCGATTGCAGGCAACGGCATCCTGAACCAGCGCCTCAAGCAGCTCATTGGCCGGGTTCGCCCCCCCGGCGCGGCAAACGAAGCTAATCGTCGGCCTGAGCAATGCGCACAATTTCCCTGGCAATGTGTTCGGGTGACAACACAAAGTCAATGCAGCCGGTGTCGATGGCACTCTCGGGCATGTCGGGCTGGCTGGCGTACCCGCCTCACGATGCCATGTGGCAAACGTGTGGCGCAGGTCAGCCGCAAGAAAACCCGCATACAGCGGGGTTGCTTAGTCGCAAATGGCAAATGCGGTCATCCATCAGCAAGCAGATTGATAGGTATTACTCACCAGTCCGTAATATAGGAGACAGAAGGCGTCTTGAAAAATGAGCGCACGAGGCGGCGATTTTTCTTCATATCTTGCAGTTGCTGATCGATGCGAATCTCCAACTTCTCGCCCGCACGCAGTGGATTTCGTGCAACTCCTGTGCGTTTGACATAGCTCCAAACCAATTCGTCTGGGTTCAAGTCGGGCGTATAGCCTGGAAGAACGTGCATGGTCAGGCGTCCCTTGGTGCTGGCGATGTAGTCTTTCACAGCGACGGTCTTGTGGGCTGCTAAACCATCCACAACCAAGTGAACCGCGCACTTGCGACCGCGCATCATTCGCTTGAGCAATTTCACAAAAAGTTCTGCCGTCAGTGCCCCCTGGTAGGTCGCAAACCAGAAACCTCCCTTGGCATTGACTGCTGAGGCTGCCGAGATCGACTGGCGCTGGCCAGGACGTTCGATGACGGGAGTCTTCCCCTTGACGCCCCAAGTCTTGCCGTGCACGGTATCGGCCCGAAAGCCTGATTCGTCCCAGAAGTAGATCTCTGCCTCGCTTTGCTGTGCGGCCGCCGCAATACCAGGATAGGTTTCGCGCCGCCAGCGCTCAATAGCTTCAGGATCTCGTTGGTAGGCGCGTTGCAACGGCTTTTGCGGGCTCAAGCCTAAGCGCGCGAGCAGTCTGCCCACTGCCGTAACCCCCAGCGACACACCAAACTTCTGCTCAATGAGGGTGGAGGCGATTTGCCTAGTCCACAGCCCAAAGTCCAAGCCGTACTGGCGGGGGTCTTTGCCGTTGATCCAGCGAAAGACCTGGGCTTGTTGCTTGGGCGTCAATTTGCAAGGGCGCCCAGTGGCTGGGCGCGAGGCGAGTGCACGCTCGCCTTTGCCACGCCCTGCGGCGGCTTTGAGCCACCGGTAGATCGAAGTCCGATTCATGCCCAAGGACTTGATTACAGCAGAGGGCTTTTCTCCCTCACGCACTCGACGCAGTGCAAGCAGTCGAAATTCTTCCAGCGTTGTGTGGGTCAGGGTGCGGCCATCTCGGCTCATGGAACATGAGATTACACATCATCACAAAGGTTCCTTCGTGTCGCTTTAATTACGGACTGGTGAGTAAGCAATGGGCTGTTTACGAAGAAAAATCCGGTTCAAAAACAATTCGGACTGTTTTCAAAATCACATAGCCTGTGTCTTACGCCGGAGGCACCCAGCCAAATCGGCTTAAAAGCTATTCATAACAGCCAACTGAATTTTCAATCTCGTTCCGCCCGCCTGATCTAAAGCAGCGGCATGCACGATGGCTCAGCCATCGATGAAAAGCTGGTGGGCACGCCTGTGTCACGACAACGTCACAGACGCTTCTTACGCTAGCGGCTGTGATTGTCACCAACCCCGCCACACGTCGTCTGCACACCATGAACATTCCATTTCGATTGCCCCTGGACGCCAGCCGCCAGAGTGGCTTCACCACCCCGCTGCGCTCATTTTTCAAGACGCCTTCTGTCTCCTATATTACGGACTGGTGAGTAATACCAATTTCTTGTATCAGCGGCGGCTCCTAGAATTCGCCCTACCGAACGACAGAGTCGGGCAACTTGGAAGACTTCGATATGAATACCGACACAACAATACCTTCGCTTTTGATGCCTACGGACTTCGACCTCAAACCCAAGAAACCATCGAAAAGCCACCCCATCTTGAATATCCTCGCAGGTAGTGTCGCTCTCCTGCTCGTATTCATCCTGTTCAAGCGTTGATTTGCCCCCAGCCCCAGCCGAAAGAAAAGCCGCACGCGGCGGGCTGGGTCACTGCGTGGTCTGCCACTGCATGTTTGAGGGGGCATCAGCGTCACGGCAGGCCAACGGCTTGATGTGGTTCATGACGTAGCCCTTGCTCGATTAGAACCGCCACTTCTCCAATCAAGTTAACATCTGCACCGAACAGATATAGACAGGAATTCACCTTGGACCAAGATGAAAAATTAGTAGCAGCTAAACAAAAACGCAAATTCAATAAAGAGTGGATTTGGTGGACTCTTGTTGGCGCATTTATCGTGGGCTCCATGGGGGTTATGTTCGCTGCCGATTACTTCTACGCACCGGAGTTGAATAATCCATCCACGCTACCAGAGGCTGCTGGCAAGTGAATTTTGGCGGGCATAAAGATGGAAACGATGAACTTGCCCCTGTTGGACGCACCGCTTAGCCGTTCCATTATGCGGCCTTCAATAGCTGTGCCGCGTGCCAGTTTTTCTCATACTGCATCGGACTGACATAGCCCAGCGTCGAGTGCAAGCGTACATAGTTGTAAAACGTCAACCAGTCAATTACCTCGTCCATGACTTGTCGACATGTCTCAAACTTTCTGCCATACAAACGCCCCACCTTTAATCGTCCCCACAGACTTTCAGTCGGTGCGTTGTTTCAGCAGTTGCCTTTACGGCTCATTGAGCTTTTCATCTTGTAGTCCTTGAGCGTGTTCTGAAACTCATGCCCGCAGTATTGGATCCCCCGGTCCGAGTGGAAGATGAGACATTCGTCAGGGCGACGTCTGAACCACGCCATGTACACCCAGCCCTCGTCGGTAGCGATGTAGGTGATGTCAAGGTCACTATTGGAAAACCGGCCTTGACGTTTCTGGTGAACTGGCGAAAAATCTCCTGCTCTCTGCACAGATCAGTGTCAGTTCCAACGAAGCCGGGTTGAGCAGCACCGCTCTCGTTTCCCTGAACTTGATCAACTGACAGGACCTTTCCATGAATAAAAAAGTCTTCGCTTCAGCAAAACGGCTCTGCTGCTTTGATCGAGCGCGACTGCTATCAGTATTCACGCTCGTGTGGCTGCTTGCTGCCTGTGGCGGGTCGTCTGATCCTAATCCTGTCAACCTGCAGGAACAATATGCCAGCGCTGTGACCGATGCTCGCACGGCGTTGCAGTCTGAGATATCACGCGACCTGACGCCAATTACATCTCAGAATCCCAACCTGGTCTGGGAAAACGGCGTGGTGGGATCACGATTGCTGGTGGCGACCTGGCTGGGCGACGCGGGCAAATACTACAAATGCAGTGCCTCTGGCGGCTGTAGCGGCAATACCTCCTGCATAGAAGGGGGCGAATGTCCGACTTACAAATACGACTCTTGGGTGACGGTGGTGCCTGAAATCAAAAACTTTTTCGGTATGACGCAGCCTGAACCGTTACGCATAGCCCAATTGCTGGGACTACCGCCTGAATCGGCCATGGTGGGCAATCCTAAAGAGAGCAAATACATGCTGGAGATGTGGGTCGCCCAGAAGGATCTTTTTCGCCCCTGTCCCGATACAGAAATTTCGGACACCACCTGCGAAATCGACTTTCCTGCCGATTCGTTCCGGACCCCTGACCTGACCAACTTGGTCAAAGCGACGAATGGCCCGGACTATGGAGTTTTCATGACTTATCCGGCTTGGTTTGCCAATCGCACCCGCTACATCTACACACTGGGTTCAGACCCCTATCCCTGGACGCGTCTAGGCTACACCTACGACTGGGGCAGCAACAATCATGTTGGTTTGAGTGAGTTTGTCCTTCACGGCGCAAAAGTGGATGGCTCGACCATTTCGGTCGGCATCAAGTCGGTCAAAACGACGGCTGAATATTTTGCGAAATAATGAATAGTATTTTTAAAATTCTGCGGTAATTTCTGTCAAGTAAAAAATGAAACGATTGCTTCCGGCTGGTCGGGGCCTGAAAAGGGCAAGACGAGTGGCGGCATCGGTTGCAGAGGAAATCAAAGTCGGCGACCTTTGGGTTCCGATCTCTACTTCTTCTTGCTTCAGAAAACCGCGGGGACAACACACGGAGTACCAATGACGACCCGACGCCACTTGATCAAGCAGTTCTGCGCGCTGCCTCTTGCCGCCAGCTTGCCAATACTTGGCAGCGCACAGGCCATCGACAATTTTGCGCAGCTGAAAAAAGGGTACGCACAGCGTCTGAAGAAAATTCTGTCGGCTGGCGAATTGCCTTATGTCGACGTGGAGAGTTCATGCAATTCTTCAAAGTTGGACATTGATTTTGTTGCAAAGAACATGGATCGGCTCAACATCGGACTGATGGCGCTTTCTGCGGATATCGGCAAGGGCCAGTTCAACAAAGGCGTCCGCTTCGACAATCTGTCAGAGCGCTTGCTTGCCAGTTATCCGGACCGATTCATCCCGGTGGGTAACGGGGGACAACCACCCACCTTGACCGAGGCGCCCAACGAATTCCTCGACGCGCAGGAAGCCGCGATCAAGGCGGGGCAAATCATGCTTCTGGGTGAATTTGAATTTCGCCATTACCCATCGCCCAGACAGGTCAAACGCAATGAGGGGGAGGAGCGTGACGTTCATGTGCCGATTGATGGCCCAACCGGGCACCGTGTATTCAGCCTGAGCGAGAAAACCGGCGTGGCTTTCCAGATTCATTACGAAATAGAAGATGCACTGCTGGCGCCGCTTGAGAACATGCTGGCGCAGTATCCCAAGGCCAAGGTCATCTGGTGCCACCTGGCCCAAATACGCTATATCGAACGTGCCACCCGCTACACGCCCGCCTACGTCGATGGCCTGATCCAGCGGTTTCCCGGCTTGTACTTTGACACCGCTTTTGGCGACGCAACATCGATCTATCCGCTCAGCAACCAGCGACACGCACGCGTGTGGGCCAACGACGGCAGCCTTAAAACAGAATGGCGCGACCTGATCGCGGCCCATCCGACGCGATTTGTTTCCGCGCTGGATCTGGGCGGTGACCGCATCGAAAAAATCGTCAGCTACGATGCAAATCATCGGAATTTTCTGAAGCGCCTGCCGGCCGAAATCCAACAGCAGGTGGCTTTTCGCAATGCGTGGGCGCTGCTGTTCGGCGAAGAGTTCGCCTGAGTGCTTGATCAGGGCGCTATAGTTTCCACACCATGTTCCTCGCTTCCAAATTACTCTCGTTTGCCACCCAGCCATTGGCATGGGTTGTGGTGTTGTTGCTGGCAGGACTGCTGTGCATGCCCGTTCGGCGCAAATGGGGCATGGGTCTGGGCTGGGCCGCCCTGAGCGTGCTGCTGTTGCAAGGGTGGGAGCCGCTGCCGGACGCGCTGCTGCGCCAGCTCGAAGCTCAGCACCAAGGACTCGCGCCGGGAGCATCCCTGCAGCAGTACGCGGGTGTGGTGGTATTGGGCGGCGCACTGGAGCCGGCCTACGTGTGGCAGGGGCACGGTCAGGTCGCGTTGAACGACGCGGCTGAACGCATGACGGTGCCGATTGCCCTGCTGCAACAGTACCCGCAGCTGCGTTTGCTGTTCACGGGCGGCGAAGGCGAATTGTTTGGCGGGGGCCTGACTGAAGCTGACCGCGCCAAAATATTCTTCGACAGCATGGGGGTGGCCCCGCAACGGGTGGTGTATGAGGCGGCTTCGCACACCACCTATGAAAACGCTATTTTCAGCGCCCGTGTTCCGGGCGTGGACCCGGCCCAGCCCTGGCTCCTGCTAACCTCGGCATCGCATATGCCACGCGCCCTGGCCACGTTTCGCAAAGCGGGTTGGAACATCACGCCGTATCCGGTAGACTTTCGCACTGGCACTCACACACCGTGGACACAATATTCACTGGCGGGTGGTGCCAAAAAGTGGCACCTGACCTTGCATGAGCTGTTCGGTTTGCTGACGTACCGGCTTGCCGGGTGGGCCTAGCCATGGCGCTTCCATATTTCCAGGCTTCACGTTCGGATTAAAAAACGATGTTATTTCCCCCTGCTGAGCTTAAGAAAAAAAGCGACAAGCTTCACCTCAAATGGGGAACCTATATCGCATCACCCAGCTTTGAGCTATTCGTCGAGTTCGCTGTTTCGCTGTCAAGCTTTTCCGAATTTCTGCAAGGCAAAGGCTTGTCGGGTCTGCACCAGCTGTCACACCGCCTGGAGCACCAAGTGCTGGCCCTGTTTGATGCTGCCGACCGGCACCCGATACCGCCAGAAAAACTGGACAATTTGCGCAACCAGATTGAAGAGCTGGCCGAGCGGGTCAACCGATTCATTGACAGCAACAGTCGCCCCATTGAACTTCGTCGTGCATCCAATGAAACCGGAATTTCATCTGATCTGACGCCGACCCACCGGGTCTGGTTTGTCGGCAACACGGCCAGCCAATGGCGCGCCCTGATGACGCAGCTTGAATACTTCAGTATCCAGACCGAGGTTTATCCTTGGCAAAGTGTCCCGACCAAGGCCGAGGAACCGAGCATTGTGCTGCTTGACACGCAGAGCATGCCACTGGAGGAAGCGTGCGAGCAGATCAAGGCCATGCGTACCCGCTTCGCTGCCAGCAAGCTGATTGCCCATAGGTTCCCGGCTGATTTCAACAGCATCAAGGCCGCCCTGAAAGCGGGTTGCGACTACTGCTTTGCTGACGCCACGCCCCAAACGGTCATTCTGGCCAAGATCATCGAGTTGTGCAGTAATGAGGAAGAGGCGCCTTACCGCGTGCTGGTGGTGGAGGACTCATTAACGGCCAGCAAGTCGATCCAGCGCACGCTCAGCCAGAGTGGCATCGAATCTCTCGCCGTGATGAATCCGGCCGAGGTACTCACCGGACTGCGGAGTTTTCAGCCTGACCTGATCTTGATGGACATGTACATGCCGGACTGTACCGGCGTGGAAGCTACGCGCGTCATTCGCCAGCATGCCGAGTTCCTGTCGACGCCTGTCATCTATCTGTCCGGCGACGGCGATATGGCATTGCAGGTCGACGCACTGCGCCTGGGCGGGGATCACTTTCTTACCAAGCCGTTCAACCCGGTCTTTCTGAATGCGGTCGTCAAGAGCAAGATAGAACGCTACCGAACGCTACGCCGTTCCATGCTGCACGACGGTCTTACCGGACTGCTCAACCATCGTACGGTAAAAGAGAGACTGGCCACGGCAGTCAACGTGGCCAACATCAAAAACGGACTGCTGGCGGTGGCCATGATCGACATCGATTATTTCAAAACGGTCAATGACAAATACGGTCACCCCATGGGCGATCAGGTGCTCAGGAGCCTGGCCTGGCTCCTGAAGCAGCGACTGCGCAAGACCGATCTGGTGGGCCGTTATGGCGGCGAGGAGTTTCTGGTGATTTTGCCGGGGTCCACCGCCGATCAAGCCTACGAAATTCTTGACCGCATTCGTCGCGATTTCAGTCACATCAAGTATTCGTTCGCGGACACCTGGTTTGACACCACTTTTTCCGCCGGCGTGTCCCAATTTCCCGCTACAACCAGCGCAGAAGCGCTGATCAAGGATGCCGACGAAGCACTCTACGACGCCAAACAGGGCGGACGAAACTGCGTAATCACGCGCGGCTGAATCAGACCACGCTCTCGTCTGCAAGCCGGGATGCCAGCACTTTGTCGATGCGTTTACCGTCCAGGTCAAGCACCTCAAACAACCAGTCCGCACACTCGATGCGCTCGCCGACAGCCGGCAGGTGGCCTGAAACCGACATGAGCAAACCCGCCACCGTGTTGTAACGGCCACGGTCTTCCTCAGGCAGATCGTCAAGCCCCAGACGAACCTTGAGCTCGCCCACCGGCATCACACCGTCCAGCAGCCACGTACCATCGTCGCGCTGCGTAGCCCAGGCATCGATCTGCGCTCCCGGCTGCAATTCACCGGTGATGGCCTCCAGCAGGTCGCGCGGCGTCAGCAAGCCCTGCACCACGCCATACTCATCCACCACCAACACAAAGCGGCCCGCCTTGGTGCGAAACTGCTCCAGCAACTCCATGCCACTCAGGGTCTCAGGCACAAAAGAGGCGGGCGTGACGTAAGCCTCAATCGTGCCCGGCGTGTCGGCGCCCAGTTCCAACAGACGGGCAATGCTGATCAGGCCCACCACGTCGTCGAGCGAGCCACGGCACACCGGGTACCAGGAATGGGCACCTTTTCGGCTACCTGTCCCCGCCATCGTTAAGCTTTGCGCTACGGTATTTGTAGCATCCAACCATTCCACATCAGTCCGCGGCACCATCAGCGAGGTCAGTGGCCGGTCATCGAGTTGAAACACGTTTTGCACCATCTGGTGCTCATGCTGCTCGATCACGCCGGCATCAACCCCTTCTTCCAGACTGGCGGTGATTTCTTCCTCGGTCACCGCACGCGACGCATTGGTGTCAATGCGCAGCAACTTGAGAACTGCGGCCGTGGTGCTTGAGAGCAATTTCACAAACGGCCCAGCAGCGGTAGCCAACCACAACATGGGGCGCGACACCCAGCGGGCCACAGGCTCGGGGTGCAACTGGCCGATGCGCTTGGGCACCAGCTCGCCAAAAATAATGGTGGTAAAGGTGATCAGTGTGACCACGATCGCGGTGGCGGAAATGGCGGCGGCCTTCTCGGCAACGCCAAACCCGTGCAGCCAGACAGCCACGCCTGCGCTGAACGCGGCTTCACCCACAATGCCGTTGAGCACCCCGATGGAGGTGATGCCGACCTGCACCGTCGACAAAAACTTGTTGGGATTGCCCAGCAACGTGAGCGCCGCCTGCGCCCCTTTGTCACCGGCTTCGGCCATGGCGTTCAGCCGCGCTTTGCGGCTGAACGCCAATGCCAACTCGGACATGGCAAACACACCGTTGAGCAGGGTCAGAAAAACAATCAGCAAAAATTCCATGAATCAGGAGCGAGAATGAACACCATGGCACTTTACTTGATTGGCGACGTGCAGGGTTGCGATAGCGCCTTGCAGCGGCTGCTGGATGAAATTTCTTTTTCTGCGAGCCGCGACACGCTCTATCTATTGGGCGATCTGGTCAACCGGGGACCGGACTCGGCAGGCGTGCTGCGGCGTCTGATGGGCTATGGCGCGTCGGTGCAATGTGTGCTGGGCAACCATGACCTGCATCTGCTGGCCGTTGCGTATGGTGCGCGCAAGCCGCACCGCAAAGACACTTTGAGCGGCATTCTGGACGCGCCCGACCGACAGGCCATGCTGGACTGGCTAAGAGGGCAACGCATGGCGATTCTGGAAAATATCGACGACCATGAGGTATTAATGGTGCATGCGGGCGTCCTGCCTGCGTGGACAGCTACTAAAACAATAGCATTGGCAAGCGAAGTAGAGACCGTTTTACGCGGACCGGACCTGAGCAACTTCCTGCACCAGATGTATGGCAACGAGCCCGGCCGCTGGGATAACTCGCTCACCGGAGCCGCTCGGCTGCGTGTGGTAGTGAACGCGCTCACCCGGCTACGCTTTTGCACCCCGGATGGACAGATGGAGTTCAACACTACGGAAGGTGCTGGCTCTGCGCCTGCGGGCTACCTGCCATGGTTTGATGTGCCGGGTCGCCAAACGGCAGGCATCCCGGTGGCTTTTGGCCACTGGTCCACACTGGGTTGGTTGAATCGGCCCGATGTCCTGTCGCTGGACACGGGTTGCGTTTGGGGTGGCTGCCTGAGCGCACTGCGCTTGGGCGGCTCCAGGAACAGCGCCACACTCACGCAAAAACTTATTCAGGTGAAGTGTGCGCAGGCGCAAAAACCCGGCTAAAAACCCGGCACAACAGCCGGGCCAAAACACTACTCGGACTTGAACAGCGCCGCGACTCTGCGCTTGGGCTTGATGTTGGCCGAGATGCTGCGTGCACCTTGTCGGCTGGCCGTAGCCTCCCAGGAAGGCGTTACCTCTGCTGCAGGTGCCGGTTCGTAGGGCTTGTCAAAGAAGGGGTCGCGCGGGGCAGGCGCCGGACGCGTGTAATCACGGCGGGGGGAGCGCTCCGGCCGGGCATATTGCCCTTCATGCGCTACGTCCCGAATGGAGTCGGACCTGCGGCTGCCATGACGCGAGTCGTCCTGCGCACCTTCGGCGTACATGCGACGGCCATCGTTGATACGACCCTGCTTGTGGATGTCAGGCACATCTTCGTCAAACTCGACGGCTTCAAGTTCAATTTTGGTCTTGATGAGCTTCTCGATATCCCCCACCAGACGGGCATCACTCTTGGAAACAAAAGTGACCGCCAGGCCCGCGGCCCCGGCACGCCCGGTGCGCCCAATGCGGTGCACATAATCTTCGGCATTGAAGGGAACATCAAAGTTAAACACGGCAGGCACATCCTTGATGTCCAGCCCGCGGGCGGCCACGTCGGTGCACACCAGCAAATCAACTTCGCCTTTTTTGAAGGAGTCGAGTGCCTTCAAACGTTCATCCTGGCTCTTGTCGCCATGCAGCGCGGTAGTCTTGAGGCCTTCCCGCTCCAGCGAACGGGCCAGCCGCGCACAACCCAGCTTGCTGTTCACAAACACAAAGGCCTGTTTCATGCCGCGTTGTTTCAGGATCTGGTGCAAAGCGTGGCGTTTGTCGTCGTCGCCCACGCTGTAGAAATGCTGCTCCACCGTGGATGCAGTGGCGTTGGAGCGCGCCACTTCAATCGTCACCGGATCTTGCAGGTAGCTGCTGGCCAGTCGTTTGATCTCGGGCGAGAACGTGGCTGAGAACAGCAGTGTGATGCGCTGCTTGGGCAGGTAGCTCAGGATGCGCTGCAAATCGGGCAGAAAACCGATGTCCAGCATGCGGTCTGCCTCGTCCAGCACCACGTACTCGACCTGGTTGAGTACGGCGTTTTTGGCCTCAATGTGGTCCAGCAAGCGGCCCGGTGTGGCCACCAGAATTTCAACGCCCTTTTTCAGCTCGATGGTCTGGGGCTTCATGTCCATGCCACCGAACACCACGGCACTGCGCAACTGGGTGTATTTGGCGTAGTCCTTGATGGCCTGCGCCACCTGGTCGGCCAGTTCGCGTGTGGGCAGCAGCACCAGCGCGCGCACGGGATGGCGGGCGGGTGAGGTCGAACTGCTCTCATGCCGGAGCATACGTTGTAGCAAGGGCAGCGCAAAAGCCGCCGTTTTGCCGGTGCCGGTTTGGGCGGCACCCATCACATCGCGACCCTGCAACACCATCGGAATGGCTTGCGCCTGGATCGGTGTCATGGACTCGTAACCCATGTCGGCCACGGCGCGGGCCAAGGGTGCGGCCAGTTGCAGCTGGGCAAAGGCCATGGGTAAGGTGTCGGGGGTCAAATCAGAAGTCAAATCGGTCATTCACAGCCAGTTTCAGGTGCTATCAATCCGATAGCTGATTGCGCCCCAAGGACTGGGGCAAACCCGTATTATCCTCTATAGTCAAAAGCTGCGCCGCACCAGCCGCAGCGCTGGTCCTCAGGCCTTGGGCAGTGTCACCCCGCGCTGCCCCTGGTATTTGCCGCCACGGTCCTTGTAGCTGGTCTCGCAAACCTCATCGCTCTCGAAGAACAGCACTTGCGCGCAGCCTTCCCCCGCATAAATTTTGGCAGGCAGTGGCGTGGTGTTGCTGAACTCCAGCGTAACGTAGCCTTCCCATTCAGGCTCAAAGGGCGTGACGTTGACGATAATGCCGCAGCGGGCGTAGGTGCTTTTGCCCAGGCAGATGGTCAGCACGTTGCGCGGAATGCGGAAGTACTCCAGGGTGCGCGCCAGGGCAAAGCTGTTGGGCGGAATGACGCAGACATCGTCATAGAAATCGACAAAGCTTTTTTCGTCAAAGTTCTTCGGATCCACCACCGTGCTGTGAATGTTGGTGAAGACCTTGAACTCGGGTGCGCATCGGATGTCATAGCCGTAGCTGCTGGTGCCGTAACTAATGATCTTGTTGCCGTCACGCTCGCGGATCTGGCCAGGCTCGAAAGGCTCGATCATGCCGGTGGTCTCGGCCATCCGGCGAATCCATTTGTCACTTTTGATAGTCATGGGAACGGAACTCCTGCGTTGGCCTGATTGTAGATGGCGCCGTTCACGCAGCAGGCAGAAATCGGCGTGGGTGGTCAGGTAGCTGCTTGCCCTGCATGGAGGTACAGCCTCGGTTGAATGTGGGGGTTCTGCATTGGGAAATGGGGATACATGATCGATTTACCCCGTTTTTTCTACTTCTCCCCCCGTTTGTGCCCCCACAACGGCCTAGCTGTCAATGTCATCCCTTGTGCGCCATTGCACTGTAAGTTGTTGATTTACCAAAGAAAAAGGCCTCCGAGTATCGCTACTTGGAGGCCTTTGTCATGCGGTATGGTGGAGCTGGCGGGATTTGAACCCGCGTCCGCAAGCCTTGTTCGGGCAGATCTACATGTTTAGTGGTCTGATTTAAGTCTCGCCACCTGTGTCGCGCAGCCACACGCTACACAGGACGCCAGCACCCTATTTTCTTGCCCAAGGTTAAGGTACCCAGCCCTGAGCCAGCCGATGAAATTATCTTTACAGCCTGGAACTCTTAACTTGCGTTAAAAACCCCTTGCCCAGCCCATCGGCCTGCTGTTGTAAAGCTCACTGGCAATTAAGCAGCGAGTGCGAAACGTTCGTCGTTTGCAGTTAGTTTTTTTGAATCAGATTAACGAGCACATTCAGCTCGACATGCACCACACCGCGTCCGAACCCACGTCGAAACCAGTGCAGCCCCAAGTTCGCTATTTTAGGCCTTTGCAAGCAATTGCAATAGGGCTCCCGGAGAATTAATAGTGGCTTGCGCTCCCCACCGGGCTGGATCGGCTGTTTGGCCGAGGTAGCCGTAGGTGGCAGCCACCGTGCCCATGCCTGCGGCAAGGCCTGCCACGATATCCCGTTCGTCATCGCCTACATACAGGCAGCGTGCCGGTTCAATGCCAAGCCGCCTGGCAGCCTCAAGCAAGGGCGCGGGATGCGGCTTGGCATGGGGCATGGTGTCACCGCTGACCACCGCCCTGGCAGATGAAAAAAGCGGCATGGCGCGAGTCAACGGATCGGTAAAGCGGGCAGCTTTGTTGGTCACAACGCCCCAGGGAAGATCAAGTGCCACCAAATGAGCGATCAATTCATGCACCCCCTCAAAGGCATAGGTGCTTTGCGTCATGCACTGTTCGTAATTCGTGAAAAACTCTTCACGCAAAGCGGCGAAATCCGCATGCTCGGGCGTCAGGCCAAACGCCACGTCAATCATTCCGCGCGCCCCTGCACCAGCCAAGGTGCGATAGCGCGCCAGTGGCAATGACGGCAGACCCCGGTCCACACGCATTTTGTCGGCGGCAGCGCCCAAGTCAGGCGCACTGTCAATCAGGGTGCCGTCCAGATCGAAGAGCACGGCCTGCACGTCCGCAAACATGCCAGAACGCCCCTTCACTGGGTCGTGCCCCCAGGTTTTTGGGTGGCAAAGAGATAGTTCACGCTCGTGTCCGCGCTCAACCCGTAGCGCTGGGTGAGCGGGTTGTACGCCATGCCACGCGTGTACCGCAGATCAAGGTCGGCGAATCGGCAGTAACTTGCCAACTCGCTGGGCCGGATCATCTTGGCATATTCATGAGTGCCGCGTGGCAGCAAATTGAGCACGTACTCAGCGCCCACTATGGCAAATAAAAATGATTTGGGGCTGCGGTTCAGGGTGGAAAAAAACACCCAACCACCCGGTTTGACCAGCGCGGCGCAGGCCCGCACGACCGAGGCCGGGTCTGGCACATGTTCCAGCATTTCCATGCAGGTGACCGCGTCAAAGCTGCCAGGCTGCTGCTCGGCCAATGCTTCGACGCTGACTTCACGATACTGCACATTGGGGGTTTGCGCTTCAAGGGCATGTAGTTGTGCCACCCTGAGCGCCTTGGTGGCCAGGTCAATACCCGTCACCCTTGCGCCTGAACGCGCCATGGCGTCCGCCAAAATGCCACCGCCACAACCGACGTCAAGAACCTGCTGCCCCTTCACCGGGCAAAGACTGTTGATCCATTCCAGTCGCAAGGGATTAATTTGATGCAATGGACGAAACTCGCCATCCATATCCCACCAGCGATGGGCCAGGTCAGAAAACTTGGCCAGTTCGGCCGGATCCGCGTTCAAAGTTGAAGTCATGGGGAGATTATCGACAAAATACAAAGTCCATTACACCGAGTGGCAAAACAAGGTCAGCAGAAACAAAAAACCCCGCAAAAGCGGGGTTTTTTGTTGGAGCAGCCTTTACAGACTGCTTCCTGGCGGAGGTGCCAATTACTTGCTGGCAGCGCGGGTACCGACCACTTCGATTTCCACGCGACGGTTTTTGCCGCGACCTTCTTTGGTCTTGTTGTCAGCCACAGGCTGCTTCTCGCCCTTGCCTTCGGTGTAAACGCGGTTTTTCTCGATGCCCTTGGACACCAGATAAGCCTTCACGGCTTCAGAGCGCCGAACCGACAGCTTCTGGTTGTATGCATCGGTACCGATGGAGTCAGTATGACCCACAGCGATGACAACTTCCAGGTTGATACCCTTGACCTTGCCAACCAGATCGTCCAGTTTGGCCTTGCCTTCAGGCTTGAGCACAGACTTGTCGAAGTCAAAGAATGCATCAGCTGCGTAGGTCACCTTGGTGGCTGCGATTGGCGCGGGGGTAGCAACTGGTGCTGCAGGAGCAGCCTTGGAAACCACGGGGGCCGGTGCAGCTTGCGCCACGATGGCGCCATCGCAACCAACGGCTGCCGTAGCAGGCGTCCAGTTGGAATCGCGCCAGCACAGTTCATTGGTGCCGTTTTTCCATGTAGTGCCATCGGTACTGAGCCAGTTGTCAATCGTTTGTGCGCCAGCCACAGTTGCGAGTGCTGCGGTAGCAATCAGCATTGCCACTTTATTTAATTTCTTCATGGTTCTCCTTTTGGGAAAAAAGCCGCAGCAGCGCTGCGAATATTTGTATCACGCTCTAAATGCCCATCACTTAAAACGTCAATTACATTGTGCCACAGCCGGATTCGACCTTGAACCCGAAACTTGACGCCGAGCATTTGTCCTACAAAAGTAACGAAAAATGCGACTCGCCGTTGCGGAGAAGCCACAAGGCTCGCCCCTTAGAATGAGGGGTTGCCTTTGACATAGCCCTAGCCACGACCGCCCCATGACCCAGTTCGCCAAAGAAACCCTGCCCATCAGTCTTGAAGAGGAAATGCGGCGCAGCTACCTCGATTACGCCATGAGCGTGATTGTTGGCCGTGCCCTGCCCGATGCGCGGGATGGCCTGAAACCGGTCCACCGACGCGTGCTGTTTGCCATGCACGAGCTCAATAACGACTGGAATAAGCCGTATAAAAAATCGGCCCGTATTGTGGGTGACGTCATTGGCAAGTACCACCCGCATGGCGACAGCGCGGTGTATGAAACCATCGTGCGTATGGCACAGGACTTCTCTCTGCGCCACATGCTGGTGGACGGCCAGGGCAATTTCGGCTCAGTGGACGGCGACAACGCTGCAGCCATGCGGTACACCGAAATCCGTATGTCCAAGATCGCGCATGAATTGCTGGCCGATCTGGATAAAGAAACGGTAGATTTCGGCCCCAACTACGACGGCAGCGAGCAAGAGCCACTGGTCATGCCAGCCCGCTTCCCCAATTTGTTGGTGAATGGCTCCTCCGGCATTGCGGTGGGCATGGCCACCAACATCCCTCCGCACAACCTGAACGAAGTGGTGGATGGCTGCCTGCATTTGCTGCGTAACCCGAAAGCCACCATCGACGAGCTGATGGAGATCATCCCGGCGCCGGACTTCCCGACGGCGGGCATCATTTACGGCATCAACGGCGTCAAAGACGGCTACCGCACTGGGCGGGGCCGCGTCGTCATGCGTGCCAAATGCCATTTTGAAGACATTGACAAGGGCCAGCGTCAAGCCATCATCGTGGATGAGCTGCCCTACCAGTGCAACAAAAAGACCTTGCAAGAACGCATGGCCGAGTTGGTGCATGAGAAGAAGATTGAGGGCATCAGCCACATCCAGGACGAGTCGGACAAGTCCGGCATGCGGCTGGTGATTGAACTCAAGCGTGGCGAAGTGCCCGAGGTGGTGCTTAACAACCTCTACAAGCAGACGCAGCTGCAGGACACGTTTGGCATGAACATGGTGGCGCTGATCAACGGCCAACCCAAACTGTGCAACCTCAAAGACCTGATTGAAGTCTTCCTGGAACACCGCCGTGAAGTGATCACGCGGCGCACCATTTTCAACCTGCGCAAGGCACGCGAGCGCGGCCATGTGCTGGAAGGCCTGGCGGTTGCTCTGGCGAACATCGACGAATTCATCCGCATCATCCGCGAATCACCGACGCCGCCCGTGGCCAAGGTGGAACTGATGAACAAACCGTGGGACAGCAAGCTGGTGCGCGAAATGCTCACCCGCATCCGGCTTGACGGCGGCCTGATCAACGCTGACGACTACCGCCCCGACGGACTGGAGAAGATGTACGGCATGGGCAGCGACGGCCTGTACCGCCTGTCCGACACGCAGGCGCAAGAAATCCTGCAAATGCGCCTGCAACGCCTGACCGGGCTGGAGCAGGACAAGATCGTGGCGGAATACAAAGAGGTGATGGCCGAGATCGACGACCTGCTCGACATTCTCGCCAAACCCGAACGTGTTTCCACCATCATCAGCGAAGAGCTCACAGCCATCAAAACCGAATTCGGCCAGACCAAGCTGGGCGCGCGTCGCAGCCAGGTGGAATACAGCTCGTTTGACCTGAGCACCGAAGACCTGATCACACCCACCGACATGGTGGTCACGCTGTCTCACAGCGGCTACATCAAGAGCCAGCCGCTGAGTGAATACCGGGCGCAAAAACGCGGCGGCCGCGGCAAGCAGGCCACCGCCACCAAGGAAGACGACTGGGTTGACCAGCTCTTCATTGCCAACACGCACGATTACATCCTGTGTTTCAGCAACCGCGGCCGACTCTACTGGCTCAAAGTGTGGGAAGTGCCGCAGGGTTCGCGCGGTTCGCGCGGTCGCCCGATTGTCAACATGTTCCCGCTGGCCGAGGGCGAGAAGATCACCGTGGTGCTGCCACTCACCGGCGAGAAGCGTACCTTCCCGGCTGACCAGTACGTGTTCATGGGCACGAGCATGGGCACGGTCAAGAAAACGGCGCTGGATGAATTCAGCAACCCGCGCAAGGCCGGCATCATTGCCGTGGACCTGGACGAAGGCGACTTCCTGATTGGCGCAGCACTCACCGATGGCAAGCACGACGTCATGCTGTTCAGCGACGGCGGAAAAGCCGTGCGCTTTGACGAAAACGATGTGCGCCCGATGGGCCGCCAGGCGCGCGGTGTGCGCGGCATGATGCTCGATGACGGCCAGGGCGTGATCGCCATGCTGGTGGCCGAGGACGAACTGCAAAGTGTGTTGACCGCCACCATGAACGGCTTTGGCAAACGCACCAGCATCACCGAGTACACGCGTCACGGGCGGGGAACCAAGGGCATGATTGCCATCACCCAGTCGGAGCGCAACGGCAAAGTGGTGGCCGCAACGCTGGTGCATGCCGATGACGAGATCATGCTGATCACCGACAAGGGCGTTTTGGTGCGCACCCGGGTCAGTGAGATTCGCGAACTCGGTCGTGCCACGCAAGGCGTCACCCTGATCGGTCTGGACGAAGGCTCCAAACTGAGCGGACTGCAACGCATCGTTGAGAATGACGCAAACCCGATCGTCGATGACGCCACGGATGAGGCTGAAGGCGAAGACGACGCAGACAGCGCCACTTAATCGCTCCTGTTTTTATAGCTGCTTATGCATACCAGACGGGGGCTAGAGCCCTATTTGATACATAAAACACGATGAATCGACCGTATAACTTTTCCGCCGGACCAGCGGCCATGCCGCAGGAAGTTCTGACCGAGGCCGCCGCCGAAATGCTGGACTGGCACGGCAGCGGCATGAGCGTCATGGAAATGAGCCACCGGGGCAAAGAGTTCATCTCGATCTACGAGCAGGCGCAGCTGGATCTGCGCGAACTGCTCGCCGTGCCCGATAACTTCAAAATCCTGTTCATGCAGGGTGGTGGTTTGGCTGAAAACGCCATCGTACCGCTCAATATCTCGCGTGGCGGATCGGCAGATTTTGTGGTCACCGGCAGCTGGAGCCAGAAGTCGCAACAGGAAGCGCGCAAGTACTGCACGGTCCATATCGCGGCCTCAAACGAGGCGAACGGCCACACCGCCCTGCCTGATCCGGCCACCTGGCAGCTCAGCCAGGGCGCCAGCTACGTCCATGTCTGCACCAATGAGACCATCAACGGCGTGGAATATCACGAGTTGCCGGACCTGACGGCGTTGGGCTGTGACGCCCCGCTGGTCATTGATTTTTCTTCCCATGTCGCGTCGCGGCCGGTGGACTGGTCACGGGTCGGGCTGGCCTTTGGCGGCGCCCAGAAAAACCTCGGCCCGGCGGGCCTGACGCTGGTGGTGGTTCGGGACGACTTGCTGGGTCACGCCCTGCCCGCCTGCCCCAGCGCGTTCAATTACAAGACGGTGGCAGACAACCACTCGATGTACAACACCCCGCCCACCTATGCCATCTATGTGGCCGGGCTGGTGTTCCAGTGGCTCAAACGCCAAGGCGGCATGGCCGCCATGGAGGCACGCAATAAGGCCAAAGCAGCCCTGCTGTACGGCGCCATTGACCACTCGCAGCTGTACCAGAACACAGTGGCTAGCCACTGCCGCTCCCGCATGAACGTGCCGTTTTTTCTGCGTGATGAGTCACTCAACGACCTGTTTTTGGCGGGCGCCAAGACCCATGGCTTGCTGCAACTCAAGGGGCATAAATCGGTCGGTGGCATGCGTGCCAGCATCTACAACGCCATGCCGATCGAAGGCGTCCAGGCACTGGTGGACTACCTGCACGAATTTGAAAAAACCAGAAGCTGAAGATGCAAGTCTCCCCCATGGCGAAAACACTCCCCGAATTACGTACCCAAATCGATGCCCTCGATCTGCAGTTACTGACGCTTTTGAACCAGCGGGCCACGCTTGCCCATGAGGTCGGCGAAATCAAGCGGGTGGACGACTCCCCGGTGTTCCGCCCTGAGCGCGAGGCCCAGGTCATCAGCAGCCTGCAGGCGGGCAATCCCGGCCCGCTAAAGAGCAACAGTGTGGCCGTCATCTGGCGCGAGATCATGTCGGCCTGCCGCGCGCTGGAAGCGGCGCAGCGAGTCGCCTATTTGGGGCCGGCCGGCACCTTCAGTGAACAGGCGGCGCTGCAGTTCTTTGGCTCCAGCATCGAGCGGGTGCTGTGCGTCAGCATCGATGAGGTCTTTCGGGCCACCGCCGCCGGTAGTGCCGAATTTGGTGTGGTGCCGATTGAAAACTCCAGCGAAGGCGTGATCTCTCGCTCACTGGATTTGCTGCTGAACTCACCCCTGCATATCGTCGGTGAAACCAGCTTTCTGGTGCGCCACAACCTGCTGCGGCTAACGCCTTCGCTTGACGGCATCGAGGTGGTTTACGCCCACCCCCAAGCCTTGGCCCAGTGTCAGGACTGGCTCACGACGCATCTGCCCCATGCCGAGCGCCGGGCGGCGTCCAGCAACGCCGAGGGCGCCCGACTGGCGGCGACCAACCCGGCTTGGGCTGGCATAGCCAGTGAACGCGCCGGCAGCGAATTTGGTCTGCACGTGGCCTCCCACGCGATCCAGGACGACGCTTTCAATCGCACGCGGTTTGCCGTGGTCTGCCTGCCGCAAACCCTGCCCGCACCAGAGGCCACAGGCAATGACTGTGTCAGCCTGATCGTCTCAGTGCCCAACAAGCCCGGCGCCGTGCATGACCTGCTGATGCCGCTCAAGACACACGGCGTGTCCATGACCCGGTTTGAGTCGCGTCCGGCGCGCTCGGGTCAGTGGGAGTACTACTTTTATATCGACCTCCAGGGTCACCCATCGCAGCCGCATGTCGCGGCGGCACTCAAGGACCTGCAGGGACTTTGTGCGTTCTACAAAGTGCTTGGCACCTATCCGGTGGGCGAATGATGTTTGAACAACTGGGCATCATTGGCTGTGGTTTGATGGGCGGCTCGTTTGCGCTTGCACTCAAGCGCGCCGGGCTGGTCAAACGGGTGGTCGGCTACAGCAAGTCGCCCTCCACCACGGAGCGTGCCCGCCAGATGGGTGTGATTGACGTGGAAGCCCCTTCTGCCTTGCTGGCGGTGTCAGGCGCCGACATTGTCCTGATCGCAGTACCTGTGGCCGCTACCGAAGCCACCTTCAAAGCCATCAAACACCTGGTGACGCCCCAGATGCTGGTGATGGATGTAGGCTCGACCAAACGCGACGTGATTGATGCCGGTCGCCGGGCTCTGCGCGAGCAAATCGGATCATTCGTACCGGCCCACCCGATTGCGGGCAAGGAAGTCTCGGGCGTGGAGCACGCGGATGCCGACCTGTACACCGGCAAGCAGGTGATTCTCACGCCGATTGAACGCACCCTGACGGTCCAGCTGCAAAAGGCCATTGATGTCTGGACGGCGCTGGGTTGCCGCGTGGTCCAAATGTCGCCTGAGTCACATGACGCGGCGTTTGCTGCCGTCAGTCACCTGCCGCATCTGATTTCATTTGCCCTCATGAACGCCATCTCGGGCCAGCCACAGGGTAAAGACTACCTGTCACTGGCCGGCCCCGGCTTTCGCGACTTCACCCGCATTGCCGCCAGCGATCCCAAAATGTGGCGTGACATCCTGCTTTCCAACCGCGAAGAGCTGTTGGCCCAATCCAAAATTTTCCAGCGCAATCTCCAGGCGCTGGAGGTCATGATCTCCAGTGGCAACAGCGAAGCCCTTGAAGGCTTGCTTGAGCAGGCCAGTCTCACTCGGGCCCACTGGCGCATGGCCCATCACCAAAAATAATGTTTGCCACCGCCTTTCTTGATATCCCGCACCTCACAGCAGCGGGCGGAACCCTCGTTCTTCCGGGCTCCAAAAGCATTTCCAACCGCGTGCTGCTGTTGTCGGCCCTGAGCCAGGGCACGACCACCCTGCACGATCTGCTGGACTCTGATGACACCCGCGTCATGCTCGACGCCTTGCGCCAACTCGGCTGTGGCGTGCGGCAAAGCGGCAGCACGGTTGTGATCGACGGTCTGGGCGGACAACCGGGCAAGCGAAAAGCCGATCTGTTCATGGGCAATGCTGGCACGGCCATTCGCCCGCTCACCGCCGCACTGGCGGTGATGGGGGGCGACTATGAACTACGCGGCATCCCCCGCATGCACGAACGTCCGATTGGCGACCTGGTCGATGCGCTGCGCCAGTTGGGCTGCCACATCGATTACCTGGGACAGGAAGGCTTCCCGCCCCTGCGCATTGGTGAACCGACCCTGTCACTGACCGCACCGATTCGGGTCCGTGGCGATGTGTCGAGCCAGTTTCTCACCGCATTGTTGATGGCGCTGCCCCTGGTGGCCCGGCAGGACATCGTCATTGAAGTGGTGGGCGAGCTGATCTCCCGCCCTTACATTGAAATCACGCTGAACCTGTTAGCCCGTTTTGGCATCCAGGTGGTGCGCCCAACAGGTAAAGATCACTGGCAGCGCTTCACCATTCCGGCCGGCAGCCAATTCAAGTCCCCCGGCACCCTGCACGTTGAAGCCGACGCCTCTTCTGCTAGCTATTTTATAGCGCTTGGCGCTATAGCAACGGGGGCTAGCGGCCAAAATGGCATAAGAATTGAGGGCGTGGGCGCCGATTCCATCCAGGGCGACATCCGCTTCATCGAAGCGGCGAAAATGATGGGCGCCCAAGTGGTAAGTGGCCCGAACTGGCTGGAAGTGTCCCGCGGCAGCTGGCCGCTCAAAGCGATCGAGCTGGACTGCAACCACATCCCCGATGCGGCGATGACGCTGGCGGTGATGGCCTTGTATGCCGAAGGCAGCACCACGCTGTGCAACATTGCCAGTTGGCGTGTCAAGGAAACCGACCGCATTGCCGCCATGACCACCGAGTTGCGCAAACTGGGCGCCAGCGTGGAAGAAGGTGCGGATTTCATTCGCGTGACGCCACCGGCCACCCCCGCCGACTGGAAAGCGGCCAGCATCCACACCTACGACGATCACCGAATGGCCATGTGTTTTTCGCTGGCCGCCTTCAACCCGGCCGGTGTTCCGGTGCGCATTGAAGACCCAAAGTGCGTGGCCAAGACCTTCCCCGACTATTTCGAAGCGCTGTTTTCCCTGGTGCAGACGCCGCGCCAGGCCATTCCCGTCATTTGCATCGATGGCCCGACCGCCTCCGGCAAGGGCACGCTGGCGGCGGTCTTGGCGAAACAGCTGGGCTACCATTTCCTGGATTCCGGCTCACTCTACCGCATCACCGCCCTGGCCGCCTTGCAGGCTGGTCTGGCACTGGATGCCGCACATGAGCAAGCGATCGCGGATTTGGTTCAAGGTCTGTCCATCCAGTTTGTCCTGGACCAGGTGTTTTTGGACGGCACCGATGTGAGTGACACCATCCGCACCGAAGAGGCGGGCATGAACGCGTCCAGGGTCTCGGTGCTGCCCAAAGTACGCCTGGCACTGGTTGACTTGCAACACGGTTTTCGCCAACTGCCCGGTCTGGTCGCCGACGGGCGCGACATGGGAACGGTCATCTTCCCCCAGGCTTCTCTCAAGGTGTTTTTGACCGCCAGCGCCGAACGACGGGCGGAAAGACGCTATAAACAATTGATTTCAAAGGGAATTTCGACTACACTCCCATCTCTTCGCGCCGATCTGGAAGCACGCGATGCGCGGGATTCGTCCCGCAGCGTCGCGCCTCTCAAGCCAGCCGAAGATGCCCGGTTGCTGGACAACTCGGATTTGACGGTTGAAAAATCAGTCGATCTGGTGTTGGACTGGTGGCAGGGCAAGCAGCCGTTCAGCGCAATCTGAACGGCAAAAAACGCAAAAGCTCGTCGCTTTTGCAACCGGTCCACACCAGCCTTCTCGCGCGCTCAGCGCACTGTTGGTGTGGTTCAACAAACTAACCCGCGGAATCATCCGCATCAAAAATGTCAGAATCTTTTGCCGCCCTATTTGAAGAGTCGTTGACACGCACCGAAATGCGTCCAGGCGAAGTTATCACTGCTGAAGTGGTTCGTATCGAGCACAGCTTTGTCGTTGTCAACGCTGGCCTCAAGTCTGAAGCCTACGTGCCGCTCGAAGAATTCAAGAGTGACAAGGGCGAAATCGAAGTCCAGGTTGGCGACTTCGTGTCGGTGGCCATCGGTTCCATCGAAAACGGCTACGGCGACACCATTCTGTCCCGCGACACCGCCAAGCGTCTCGCTTCGTGGATGAGCCTGGAAAAAGCCCTGGAAACCGGCGAATTCGTCACCGGCACCACCAGCGGCAAAGTCAAGGGTGGCCTGACCGTGCTGGTCAACGGCATCCGCGCCTTCCTGCCCGGTTCGCTGGTTGACACCCGTCCTACCAAAGACCTGTCACCGTACGAAAACAAGACCCTGGAATTCAAGGTCATCAAGCTCGACCGCAAGCGCAACAACGTCGTGTTGTCACGTCGTGCCGTGGTTGAAGCCAGCATGGGCGAAGAACGCGCCAAGCTGATGCAAACCCTCAAAGAAGGTTCCGTGGTTCAAGGTGTTGTCAAGAACATCACCGAATACGGCGCATTTGTGGATCTGGGCGGTATCGACGGCCTGTTGCACATCACCGACATGGCATGGCGCCGTGTCCGTCACCCTTCAGAAGTCGTGACGGCTGGTCAAGAAATCACCGCCAAGATCCTGAAATTCGACACCGAGAAAAACCGCGTGTCCCTGGGTCTGAAACAAATGGGCGACGATCCCTGGATGGGCGTGAACCGCCGTTACCCCCAAGGTACGCGCATGTTCGGCAAGATCACCAACATCGCCGACTACGGCGCATTTGTGGAACTGGAACCCGGAATCGAAGGCTTGGTGCACGTGTCCGAAATGGACTGGACCAACAAGAATGTGGCGCCTTCGAAGATCGTTGCCTTGGGCGACGAAGTCGAAGTCATGGTTTTGGAAATCGACGAAGACAAACGCCGCATCTCCTTGGGTATGAAGCAGTGCAAGGCCAACCCTTGGCAAGAGTTTGCTCAGAACACCAAGCGCGGTGATCGCGTCAAGGGTCCGATCAAATCGATCACCGACTTCGGCGTGTTTGTGGGTCTGGCTGCCGGTATCGACGGTCTGGTTCACCTCTCCGACCTGTCCTGGAACGAGCCCGGCGAAACCGCTGTGCGCGAATACAAAAAGGGCCAGGAAGTCGAAGCCTTGGTTTTGGCTGTGGACGTGGACCGCGAACGCATCTCCCTGGGTATCAAGCAGCTGGATTCCGATCCGTTCACCACCTTTGCCACGATCAACGACAAGGGGCAAATCGTGACCGGCAAGGTCAAGACCGTGGATGCCAAAGGCGCTGAAATCGATCTGGGCGACGACATCATCGGCTACCTGCGCGCCAGCGAAATCTCCCGCGACCGCGTGGAAGATGCCCGCAACGTGCTCAAGGAAGGCGACGAAGTTACCGCTGTGGTGGTCAACGTGGATCGCAAGACCCGCAACATCCAGTTGTCGATCAAGGCCAAAGATGCGGCTGATCAAAACGAAGCCATGTCCACTTTGAGCCAGCAATCGGCTCGTGAAAACGCTGGCACCACCAGCCTGGGCGCTTTGCTGCGCGCCAAGCTCGATAACAACAATTAATTGTTGATTCGCCACTAAAAGGACGACCGGTCGCGCAATGCACCGGTCGTTTTTTTTCAGAATTTATTTATTTCATGACCCGCTCTGATCTTGTCGAAGAACTGGCTGCCCGGTTTGGCCAACTCACCCGCCGCGATGCCGAATTTGCCGTCAAGGCCATTCTTGACGCGATGAACGACGCGCTGGTGCGCGGACACCGAATTGAGATTCGGGGGTTCGGCAGTTTTTCCATCAACCACAGACCGCCCCGCATTGGACGCAATCCGCGCAGTGGCGAAAGCGTGGCCATTCCCGAGAAACGTGTGCCCCACTTCAAACCCGGCAAAGCCCTGCGCGAAGCAGTGGACCTGCGCACGGCCGAATTGGAAGCCAAGACCAAGGTCTGACGTGCTGCGACAAGCGTGGAGGCAACGCTCTACGACGTTAGAATCAACCCGTCACTGGGGAGATCAATGAAACACCTCATGTGGCTGCTTAAGTGGGTACTTAAAGCAGCCATTTTTTTTACCCTGTTTGCCTTCGCACTGAACAATCAGCAGGACACCACTGTGCATTTTTTCTTTGGTACTCAGTGGCGTGCGCCGCAGGTCCTGGTTGTGCTCACCGCTTTTACGGCCGGGGTAACCGTGGGCGTGTTGGGTATGGTGCCGCGCTGGTGGAAACATCGTCGCGCCGCTACCCTGACGACATTGGCCACGGCAAACGCCCACAAATTGCAAGCCACATCACCGCCCGCCCCACATGGACTTTGACCTGAGCTGGATACTGCTGGGCCTGCCCCTGGCGTTTGTGCTGGGCTGGGTTGCCTCGCGTTTTGATCTTCGCCAGCTGCGCATTGAAAACCGTCAAGCCCCGAAAGCTTATTTCAAGGGCTTGAACTTTTTGCTCAATGAACAGCAAGACCAGGCCATCGACGCCTTTATTGAAGCCGTCCAGAATGACCCGGATACGTCGGAGTTGCACTTCGCACTGGGCAACCTGTTTCGCCGGCGTGGCGAGTATGAGCGCGCCGTGCGCGTCCATGAGCACCTGCTGTCGCGTGGCGACTTGAGCCTGGCCGACCGCCAGCGCGCGCAACATGCGCTGGCGCTGGACTATCTCAAAGCCGGCCTGCTCGACCGTGCGGAAGCGGCTTTACTCAAGCTGGAAGGGACGCCTTTTGAGGCGCAGGCGCGGCTGGCTCTGCTGGCCAACTATGAGCGCAGCCGTGACTGGCCCCAGGCCGCGCAGATCGCCCAAAAACTGGAGCAGGCCGATCAAGGCAGCTTCCATGGCCGTCTGGCGCATTACCTGTGTGAGCAGGCTGCTGCGTGCATCGTCAATCAGGAGCCCGAACAAGCCCGGTCACTGCTGCAAGAGGCGATAGCGACAGCGCCTGCGGCGCCGCGACCCCGCATCGATCTCGCCCGCTTGCTGAGTAGCCAGGGCAAAGCGGAAGCAGCCTACACCGCACTTGAAACAGCGCTTGCATCTGCGCCCGCTGCCATCCCCCTGATCGCCGGACCGCTGGCCGAGTACGCGCTTGCATCGGGACGCTCGCTCGAAGCCCTGGAACTGCTCAAAACCAATTACGAACTTTCTCCCTCGCTGGATGTTCTGGACGCCATCGTGGCGCTGGAAGCCACCGTGGCAGGCCCCTCGCCCACGGCGCGCGACTGGTACGTTCGGCACCTCGAACGCGAGCCATCGCTGGTCGCCGCCGCCAAATGGATTGCCGGCGAAAAGCTCGAACATGAGCAATTTCATCCGCAAGTACAACGGGCGCTGGACCATGCGGTCAAGCCGCTGACCCGTTACCGCTGTGCCGCATGCGGCTTTGAGGCCAAGCAACACTTCTGGCAATGCCCAGGCTGCCAGGCGTGGGACAGTTACCCGCCCAAACGGGTCGAAGAGCTATGACGGACAAATTTAATTCCATGACCATTTCCAGAGAACAACTATCAAAGGCAAGCGTACTGGTGGTTGGCGACGTCATGCTGGACCGCTACTGGTACGGCGCCGTGGACCGTATCTCGCCCGAAGCGCCGGTACCGATTGTGCGCATCACACGCGAAGAAGAGCGCAATGGCGGCGCGGCCAATGTGGCCTACAACGTGGTGACGCTGGGTGCGCAATCCTCGCTGCTCACCGTGGTGGGCGACGATGAAGCCAGCCATAAACTGGAGGCGCTGGTCGCCGGAACCGGCATCCGCACGTACTTTGGCCGGGATGCTGATCTAAAGACAACCGTCAAATTGCGGGTGATTGGCCGCCAGCAACAATTGCTGCGCCTCGATTTCGAAAACACGCCCAAGACGGAAGTGCTGGCCTCGCAAAGCGCCACCTTTGCCAAGCTGCTGCCGGAACACGATGCGGTCCTGTTTTCAGACTACGGCAAGGGTGGTCTGGCTCATGTGAGCGACATGATTGCGCGCGCCCGAGCGGCGGGCAAGCCGATCCTGATCGACCCTAAAGGAGTCGACTATTCACGCTACAAAAACGCCAGCGTCATCACACCCAACCGCGTCGAGTTGCAGCAGGTCATCGGCCCCTGGCTGGACGAATCTGAGCTGCAGACCAAATGCCAGAACCTGCGCCAGCAGCTTGGCCTGGATGCCGTGCTGCTGACCCGCAGCGAAGAAGGCATGACGCTGTTTGATGCCCAGGGCCAATTGCACGTCAGTGCCCAAGCCCGTGAAGTGTTTGACGTGACCGGCGCGGGCGATACGGTGATTGCCACCATGGCGGCGCTGGTAGCAGCCGGCATGGACATGCGGGAGGCCCTGCCCCTGGCAAACCGGGCCGGCGGGCTGGTGGTGGGTAAATTTGGCACAGCCACGGTTTCTTATGAGGAGTTGTTTGCATGACCCGAATCGTCGTCACCGGTGCCGCCGGCTTTATTGGCAGCAACATCATCAAAGGACTGAATGCGCGCGGCTTCGATGACATCATCGCCGTGGATGACCTGACGCAAGGCGACAAGTTTCGCAACCTCGCCGATCGGCAAATTGCGGACTACGTGGATGCGGGCGTGTTCTACGACATGTTCGCCCACGGCTCCTTCGGCCAGATCGAGGCCGTGTTTCACGAAGGTGCCTGCAGCGACACCATGGAAACCAACGGCAAGTACATGATGGACAACAACTACGCCACCTCGGTCAGCTTGTTCCACGCTTGTCAAAAACGCGGGGCACGCCTTTTGTACGCGTCCAGCGCCGCCACCTACGGCGGCTCTGACACGTTCCGGGAAGACCCAGCCTTCGAGCGGCCGCTGAACGTCTATGGCTACTCCAAACTGCTGTTTGACCAGCGCATGCGCCGCGAGTGTGGCGTCGACTTTCAGCGTTCGGTCGTCGGCAAGACCGGCCAGGTGGTGGGCTTTCGTTACTTCAATGTGTATGGCCCGCACGAGCAGCACAAAGGCCGCATGGCCAGCGTCGCCTTTCACCAGTTCAACCAGTTTCAGACCGAGGGCAAAGTCAAACTGTTTGCTGACTACGGCGGTTATGGGCCGGGGGCGCAAATGCGCGATTTCATTTCTATTGACGACGTGGTGGCGGTCAACCTCTGGTTCTTTGACCATCCCGCACACTCCGGCATTTTCAATCTGGGCACCGGCCGGGCGCAGCCTTTCAACGACGTCGCCAGCTCGGTGGTGAACGCGATGCGGGCCATCCAGGACGAGGCCGCACTGCCGCTTGAGGCCATTGCCGCAGCGGGCCTGATTGAGTACGTGCCCTTCCCGGATGCCCTGCGCGGCAAGTACCAGTGTTACACCCAGGCCGACTTGACCGCCTTGCGTGCCACGGGCTGCGACCACAGCTTTGCCGATGTGCAGACCGGGGTGGCGAAATACGTGCAATGGATGGCCAGCCAGGCCTGAACGCAACTATTTTTAGCAGGGTATTCCCAGAAATGCACTCACTGCACGTCAACGCCTGGTGTCTTGCTCTCGTTGTGTTGCGGGCCTCGCCGAAGACCTGATCCCGTTTTTTTGTGTTCGTATTTTTAACCTTCAGGAGTTGATTCATGTTGAAGAAAATTCTGGCCCTTGTGGCCATGTTGTACGCCGCCGCCTGCTTTGCCGCCGTGGACGTGAACAAGGCCACTGCGGCCGAACTGGACAGCATCAAAGGCATCGGCCCGGCCATCTCCACCAAGATTCTTGACGAACGAAAGAAAGGCAACTTCAAGGACTGGAACGACTTCATCACCCGCGTCAAGGGTGTGGGCGCAGGCAATGCCGCCAAGTTTTCCACCCAGGGTCTGACCGTGAACGACGCTGCTTACAAGGGTGCGGCAGCTGCACCAGCGGCCAAGAAAGATGAGAAACCCGCCGCCAAGGCCGACAAAGCTGAAGCGCCCAAACCAGCTGCCAGCGCTGCCAGGAAGTAATTTATTGCCTGTCTGACTGCAGGGGCATCAGCCCGGTTGACTTGAACTTGTACATGGCCAAATCGGCGACATGCAGCAAGTCATTCATATCGGCACCATCATCCGGGTACAAAGCCACACCGATACTCGCACCGATGTTCACAAGCGCACCGGTGTCCAGTGTGATCGTGTCAGATAGCGTATCAAAGAGTTTTTCGCTGATATGTGCAAGCTCTTGCGGGTTTTCGATGGCTTCAGTAATCAAAACGAACTCGTCTCCGCCCAGCCGGGCAACTGTATCGGAAGCCCTTACCGCACCAACCAGACGCTTGGCCACGGTAACCAGAACCGCATCGCCCGCAACATGGCCATAGGTATCGTTGATGGACTTGAAATCATTCAAATCAATCATCAAAAGCGCAAAAGACTTTCCGCTGCGTTTGGCCCGCTCCACCGCAAAATGAAAGTGGGCCGCCAGCAATAGTCGATTGGCCAGACCTGTCAGGCTATCGTGATGGGCCTGAATCTGCAGCAATTGTTTTCTTATGTGAAGGTCTGCAATCTCACTTTGCAAGGCTTGTACGCGCCGCGCCGCACACTCGGTCATGCAAGGATCCTGGTTTCGCAGCCCCACGCACATCTGCCATTCCGTCGCGCTGACCTGGGCCAGGGCTTGGTCTCGTTGCGTCCGCATCAGCTGCAATCGGCGACTCAACACGAGAGGAGGCCCGATCAGCACCATCGCACAGACCGTCAGCACGGCAGCCATCGGTGGGTCGACCAGCACCTGATTGAGCCAGGCAAACGCTCCCAAGCCCAACACCAGCGCAACACTGAGCACCAGCCAGAACCGCTGAAGTCGATTGGTATAGCTTAGGTAATTTCCAAGGCCCGGCGTGGTTTTTTTCAACATTCGGCAAGAGTGATGACTTAACTTTTGCATTTTGACGTGCGATCCTGTCAGCGTCAATCACCCAAATGGGGGATACGCATCGCCCGCGTCAGCCTGCCGTTTTTCTTTATGATCGTGGCATCATGATTTCTGTCCTCGCAATTTGTATCGGCGCCTGCATCGGCGCACTGGCCCGCTGGGGCCTCGGCCTGTGGCTTAACCCCGGCGCTGTCATCCCCCTTGGCACACTCGCCGCCAACCTCATCGGCGGCTACCTGGTGGGCGTGTGCGTGGCCACGTTTCAGGCCCTGCCCAATCTGGACCCGGTCTGGCGCCTGGCCCTGGTGACGGGTTTTCTGGGCGCACTCACGACGTTTTCGAGCTTCTCGGCGGAAGTGGTCGGCATGCTCGGGCAACAGCGCTACGCCCTGGCGCTGGGTACCGCCGCCGTGCACCTGTTCGGCTCACTGCTGCTGACAGTGGCGGGAATAAAAAGCGCTATGTTTTTTATAGCTACTCACGCTTGATTGACGGGGGCTAGAGGCCAAATTAATATATAAACCTCTCGCCCCCCGAACAGCAGTAGCAAGCGTCAGCTGAACACGCCGCCGTATTGCTTGCGCAGATCGCCCTTTTGCACCTTGCCGGTTCCACCCACCGGCAGGGCGTCCAGAAAAATGACGTCGTCCGGCACCCACCAAATTTGACGACTCGCTCGGTGAGGAATGCCAGAATGTCTTCCCGCTCCACGCTTTGCCCGGATTTGCGCACAATGAACAGCAAGGGACGTTCATCCCACTTGGGGTGCTTGACACCGATGACCGCAGCCATGGTCACAGCCGGATGGCCGACGGCGGCGTTTTCCAGATCGATCGAGCTGATCCATTCGCCGCCGGTCTTGATGACGTCTTTGGCCCGGTCCCGAATCTGCATGACACCCTGGGCATCGATGGTGGCAATGTCCCCGGTGGGGAACCAGCCGTCCACCAGCGGCGAGGTCTCGATGCCAAACACCGATTTACCCTGCCGCGCAATGACCGCATGCTGCTCCGCTGCGGGTAAATCCAGGTGCTGCGGCGCCAGGCAACTCATGGTGACGACCGCCGTGGTTTCGGTCATGCCCCAGCCGTGGCGGACTTCCACGCCGTAGTCGTCGGCGAACTTGGCAATCAGTGAAGCGGGCATGGCCGAGCCGCCGACGGCGGTACGCCGCATGCTCGAAAAACGCAGACCGTTTTGCTCGACATGCTGCATCAGCGCCAGCCAGATGGTGGGCACGCCCGCACTGACGGTAACTTTTTCCGTCTCCATCAATTCATACAGGCTGGCGCCATCCAGGCGCGGGCCGGGCAACACCAGCCGGGCGCCGCCAATCGGTGCCGCGTAAAGCACATGCGCGTCAGCCACCGCCCCGCTGCATATACAAATCAAAACGCTTCATGAACGCGTAGCGCTGGGCCTCATCCAGCCCGGCAAAGCGGAAGTTCACCCGCAGGCGGGGGATGCGCATGAGCGCAATCACACGCGGCTCACAGGTAGCCCAGGTCAGCCCGAGCGCGCCATCGCCAATGCGCACACCGGCAGCATTGGCCTGCAACTTCCAGAAGTGATCGCCAATCGCATCGGGCAGCCACCGCAGCCACTCGGCCTCAGTGCAGCCCATCTCGCGCTCGAAGCGCTCGGCGTAGAAAGATTGCATTCACCCGTCCGCCTCAGCCACCCGCAATCGGGGGCCAGATGGCCAGCACATCGCCTTCCAGCAGGCACTGGGTCAACCGCTTCTCGGGCTCAATGTATTTGCCGTTGATCAGCACCAGATGCACCAGCTTGGGCGGCAGACCGTAGGGTTCGATGATCTGGCTGATGGTGGCATCCGGCGCAATGTCGAGTTCCAGCACGTTGCTGTAGCGGGCTTCCGCCGGCAAGTAATCCGTGAGCGAGGCAAAGAGCTTGAAGGTGATCTTCATGGGCAGAAAATTCTAGCGCCGCCGCGCGTCCTGTGCGCCAGACCAGGCGCTTTGGGCCTGGGCGCTGGCGAGGTAGGCCTCCATCAGCTTGGTGGGGTCATTTTTGAGGATCTCTTTCCAGGCACCGAGCTTCACTTGGCCTTCCACCAGCCCGCGCATCACGCCGACGTGTTCGGTCCAGCCCACCGAGTTGCAGCCCACCAGCACGTCGTCCTTGAACTGCAGGCTGAGGTGACGGCCCGCGGCCAGGTCGGTCAACTCCACATGCTCACCCCCAGGCACACCCTGCCAGTCGCCAAAACTGCTGGAGATCAGCCCCAGCGTATCGAGCACGTTGATTTGCGTCACCCCCTTGAGCTCGGCAGCCGGCGCCGCACCGCGGGCAAAGGCCACCATGTTCAAGCCGGCCACGCGGGCCTGCTCGGCGGCGTTGGGCTGGATGGCACTGACGATGGTTTTACCGCTGACCTTGTCAAAGGCCTCGGCGCAGTCGCCGGCAGCGTAAATACCGGGCACATTGGTTTGCAGATGCTCGTCGGTCAGCACACCGAGCAGGCAGGTGATGCCGGATTTTTCCAAATAATCAATGGCGGGCCGGACGCCAGCCGCGCTGATGACCAGATCAGCGGCCACAGTTTTGCCATTGGACAGGCGCACGGTCAAAGGCGCGCCCGGCTCGATGGCCTCCACCCGGGTGCCGGTGAAAACCTCGACGCCCTTGGCCTCGCACCAGTCGCGAATCATGCCGCCGGCGGTGGGGCCCATCATGCGCGGCACCATGCGGTCGCCCATCTCGACCACGCTCAACTGCACGCCGCGCGCCGCCAGCGCTTCCATGATGATGCAGCCGATGAAACCGGCGCCCAGCTGCAGCACGCGGGCTCCTTTTGTCGCCAGCGCCATGATGGCCCTGGCGTCTTCCAGCGTCCAGCAGGTATGAACGCCGACTGAATCAATGCCTGGAATCGGCGGGTGCACCGGATGGGAGCCGGTGGCGATCAACAGCGTGTCGAAGGTGATCGATTCGCCCCTGTCAAGCGCTACTATTTTTGTAGCTGCATTCACCCGTTTGACGTGGGCCTGCACCAGATTTACCTTTAAGTCTGAGAAGTGCGACGGGCTCTTGCGCAGGTAGGTGCCGCGTTCATCCACGTTGCCCATCAGCAGGTAGGGAATGGCCATGCGCGAGTACGGTGGCCCGGGCTCATCGCCAACGATGGTGATGACATCATGGGGCGCGTGTTTGCGAATGGTTTCTGCGGCGATGACACCGGCAGGGCCGGCACCGAGGATGACGTGATGGGTCATGTTGATCCTTAAAAGAAAAGCGGCCACTGGGGACCGCTACTTCGTTACACCGGTTTATTGGGGTCTGGTCAATTGGGGTCAGAGCACACGCCCTGCGCTACGCTCCGGTCGGTGATCCGACCCCAAATGACCTCGGGCGGTGATCCGACCCCAAAAAACCTGCGTGGCTTCGGTTACAAACCCAACCGCGCCTTGGTAGCCGCCGTGGGCCGCCCTTCTGGGTCCCAGCCGCGCACGGCGTAATACTTGGGCATCATCTCGGCCAGCCTATTGACCTTGCCGGTGGCCGGGCCGGTTTTGCAGGCTTCCGTGAGCAGACGCTTGGGCAGGCTGTCGTCCTTGGCGGTGAAGCCGGCGCGGTTGTTGAACTCGCGTTCCATGTTCCAGATGCGCTCACCGATTTTCTCCAGCTCTTCGGTGGTGTACTGATCGCCGCAAGCCGCCGCCATTTGCGGCGCCAGATCGGCCAGGCCCCAGGCGAAAGTGGTGAAGATGCACAGACCGGACGAATCAAAGGCGGCGGTCGCATCCTGAAAGGCCTTGACCAGTTCCGGCTTGCCCGCGTGTTCCAGTGGATCAGTCTTGACCGGAATGCCCAGCACTTCCGAGGCAATGGTATAGCCGCGCAAATGGCAGCCGCCCCGGTTGCTTGTGGCGTAAGCCAGGCCAATGCCCTGAATGGCACGGCCGTCGTAGGCCGGGAACTCCTGGCCCTTGCTGGTCATGCTCAGGTCGGGCTGGCCGTACTTGGCGGTGAGGCGTTTGGAGCCCTGGCCGATTTCCTTGCCAAAGCCCCGGCCATAAATGGTTTCTTCGGTCAAAAACGCCAGCGCCTGGGCCGAGCCAAACGGCGCTTCGATCCCAATCTGCTCTTTGGTCAACACACCCATTTCATACATTTCCATCACCGCACCCACGGTAGCGCCAAAGCTGATGGGGTCAATGCCTTCTTCGTTGCACAGCATGGTGGCGTATTGCAGCGCCTCCAGGTCTTTCACGCCATTGGCCGCGCCCAGCGCCCAGGCCGCTTCGTATTCCAGACCGCCCGATGCGCCCCAGTACTGCGGCTTGTTGGCGACCGTGAAATGGCTCTCGTCCATCTTGCTGATGCGGCCACAGGCAATGGTGCAGCCGAAGCAGGCCTGGTTCGTCACCAGCTGCTTTTTTCCGTCGGTTTTGCGCGGCGTGGCCATGGCTTCGGCCGAGATGTCTTTGGCGCCTTCAAACTGGTTGTCGCGGTGATTGCGGGTGGGCAGCGCGCCCATTTCATTGATGACGTTCATCAGCACCTGCGTGCCATAGGCGGGCAGGCCCTGGCCGGTGACGGCGTTGTCAGCCAGGATTTTTTTCTTCTCGGCAATGACCTTCATGAAGGCTTTGGGGTTGTGAATGTTGCCCACGCCTTTGGTGCCGCGCACCGCAATCGCCTTGAGGTTTTTGCTGCCCATGACCGTGCCGACACCGGAGCGGCCGGCGGCCCGGTGCAGGTCGTTCACCACGCTGGCATACAGCACGCCGTTTTCACCCGCCTTGCCGATGCTGGAGACGCGCGTCAGCGGATCCTGCAGACTCTTCTTGAGCATCTCTTCGGTCTGCCACACGCTCTTGCCCCACAGGTGGGCGGCATCGCGCAACTCCGCCACATCGTCGTTGACGTAGAGATACACCGGTGTGGCGCTCTTGCCTTCAAAAATCACCATGTCCCAGCCCGCCATCTTGAACTCGGCACCCCAGTAGCCACCCGAGTTGGAGCAGGCAATGGTGCCGGTCAACGGGCTTTTGGTAATCACCGTGTAGCGGCCACCGGTAGAGGCCATGGTGCCGGTCAGCGGGCCGGTAGCCCAGATGATCTTGTTGGCCGGTGACAGTGGATCGACTTTGGCATCGACCTCTTCCACCAGATACTTGGAGCCCAGGCCACGCGAACCCAGATAAGCGTGCGCCCAATCCATATTGAGCGGCTCGGATTTGACGGTGCCTGCGGTCAAATCAACGCGAAGAATTTTTCCTGCCCATGACATGATGCTATCTCCTAAAGTGTTGGGGACAGAGCTTGTTCACTACGTGTAGCTGCGGACTGTCCCACAAGGTTTCTTAACTGGCGGAAGGTTGGTTGCCAAGCTTGTCGGCCCATTGAGCCATCTTGCCCAGGCCGGTCCAGTTGGCATCGATGAAGGTGATGGCGCCGGTAGGGCAGGCATCGGCACAGGCCGGCTCGCCACCACAGAGGTCGCACTTTTGCACCTTGCCAGTCTCCTGCACGTAATTGATGGTGCCAAACGGGCAGGCAATGGTGCAGACCTTGCAGCCGACGCAGGTGGCTTCGTTCACCACTTTGGCGCCAGTGAGCTTGTCCACCGTAATGGCCTCGACCGGACAGGCATGCAGGCACCAGGCCTCATCGCACTGGGTGCAGGTGTAGGGTACTTTTTTGCCGGTATGGTGGAAGTCAAACACCTTGATCCGGGATTTGGCGGTAGCGAAGGTGCCGTAGTTCTCGAAAGAACACGCCATTTCGCACTGCAAACAACCGGTGCACTTGTCTGCGTTGATGTGCAACACCTTTTGCATCTGTCTCTCCTTGGGGTAGCGGCACGCGAGATATGCAATGCCTTGCCTATGAAATGAAATACATAGCCATTGTTGGACATCCGGGAGACAGATTTCCTAGGGATAACCCTAGTTTACTATCGTGGATAGCGTGAAATTCTCAAATTGAAACAGTGCATGAAACAGTCCGCTTCAACAGTCCGTTGTGTACGAGAATCGCCATGATCGTGAACAACGACAGCGCGCGAACCATGAGACCCATCACGCCACACATTCCTATGGTCAGTCCCACCATTGCCAGCCCCTCCCTGCGACTAGCAGGCATTGAGCATGCCCGTCGCACCGTGCTGCTGGACCACGCCGCGCTACCTGCGGGCTGGATGGCACCCTGGGTTGAGCGCTCTTGGCAGCGCTGCATAAATATGGGCTTGCAGCCCCACGCACCGATTACCTTTGACGTGGTGACCGATCACCACATGCGCCGCACAGCGGAGGCCAACCAGTGGCTGGTGCAAACGGCGAAACCCATTCTTGAAAAACTCGGGCGCGCCATTGTGAACACGCGTTACTTCGCCATTCTCACCAACACCGAGGGCCTGGTGGTGGATGTCAGCGGCCCGATCGACCGCGCCGACCCGCGCGCCAACGCCATCACCCGCATCGGCACCGACTTGTCCGAGCGCAGCGTGGGCACCACGGCCATTGGCGCAGCGCTGACCGAATTGCAGCCGGTATGGCTGCACCGGGGTGAACACTTTTTCTCCAGCACTGCTCATTACAGCTGCGCAGGTGCGCCCCTGTTTGGCCCGGACGGCGCCTGCGTCGGCATGCTGGATTTGACCGGCATCGACGCGGTGGAGCGCCCCGAGCTCAAGCATCTGGTGACCCAGTCCGCCTGCAAAATTGAAAATGCGTTGCTGCTGGGGCAAGCACACAATCTGATGCTGCGCCTGAACTGGCCGGGCAACGCGCTGGGCAGCGAAGCCGATGGCATGGTCTGCCTCGATGCCGACGGCTGGATCACCGGGGCCAACCAGATTGCGCGTCAGATGGTGCCGAACCTGGCCACTCCCGGACAGCCGATCGTGCATGTCAGCGAGGTGTTCGGCGTGCCTTACCAACTGCTGTTTGATGCCGTGCACCGCACTGACGCCACGCTTGAAATTCCCCTGTGGACCGGCCTGCGGCTGCAAGCCCTGCCGATTGAGCGTTCACGTGAAGCGTTGCCTATTCACGCCGGGCAGCGCCCTCGTCCCAGCGACAGCTTGCCGCTAAAGGACATTGAAACCGCGCTGATTCGCAAGGCGGTTGACCAGACCCGGGGCAATGTGGCCGAAGCCGCCCGCGCCTTGGGCATCAGCCGCGCCACGGTGTACCGCAAGCTGGGGCACAAAAAACTGGCTTGATGGCCGTCTGGTAGCGCGATCAGGCCGACACACCCAGCACCACATGGCTGGCCTTGATCAAGGCCGTAGCCGCCACACCTGGCTTGAGCCCCAGCTCAAGAACCGCCTCGTTGGTAATCACGGCATAAATCACCGTGCCACCGGGCAGCTTGATGGCGACCTCGGAATTGACGGCGCCTTTGCTCACGCTCGTTACCTTGCCGACGAATTGGTTGCGGGCGGAAAAACGGACATTGCTGTCACCCGTCAGCACCATGACCCAGGGGGCCTTGACATAAGCGACGGCATCCTTGCCGACCGCCAGACCCAAAGACTTGACGCTGCCTTCTGTGACGATGGCAACGACCTTGTCGCCGCCGTCCACGGTGAGTTCGACTTCCGCACTCACCGCACCAGCGACGAGGCGGGTGATCTTGCCCTTGAAGACATTGCGCGCACTGACATTCATCTTGATCCCTTTGCAACAAAAACCAAGTTGGCCCGATTTTCGCTATATCTATTTCAATACAGAGCTTTTTTAGAACCAATTCATTCTAGATTGCCCCGATGTACGATTACAACCCTAGCGAAACCAAGTTTCTTACGATTACCTGGTACAAATTGATATTTTTGTACGTATCGTTATATACATGACAAGATTGCGTTAGATATGGAACAAAACCTACATCGCCTGCGCGGCAAACCTCAAGTCGATACCGAATTTGGCACCTTTCTCGGTGACACCCGCATCCGCCTGCTCGAAGCCATTGAGATCCACGGCTCCATCACCCAAGCCGCCAAGGCCGTCCCCCTGTCGTACAAGGCGGCCTGGGACGCCATCGACGTCATGAACAATCTGGCCGACCATCCATTGGTGATCCGCTCGACCGGCGGGCGCCATGGCGGCGGCACTTTGCTGACCGACTACGGGCGCAAGGTGGTGGTGCTCTACCGGGCCCTGGAAGCCGAATACCAGGCAGCGCTGGACCGCATGGCGGCGAGCATGAGCAGCGACCAGAGCGGCGATTTCCAGCAGTTTCGCCAGCTCCTGAAACGCATGTCGATGAAGACCAGCGCCCGCAACCAGTTCGCCGGAACCATCATCGGCCTGCGCGAAGGCGATGTGGATTTTGAAGTGCGGCTGCGCATTGATGGCAAGAACGAACTGGTCGCAATCATCACGCAGGAATCGGCCGAAAACCTGGGTCTGCAGATGGGCATGGAGGTGATTGCGTTGGTCAAATCCTCGTCTGTGCTGCTGCTCACCGACCCCAATGTGCGAACTTCCGCCCGCAACCACTTATGGGGCGAGGTGACGCGCATCTTCAACGGCCCCGTCAACGCCGAAATCAACCTGGTCATGCCCGGCGGCAAGACCGTCTGCGCCGTGGTCACCCACGACAGCGTGGAAAAGCTGGGCCTCGCCGTTGGCGGTCAGGCCTGCGCCGTGTTCAAGGCGTCGGCCGTCATTCTTTGTCTTTACGCCTGATCCCCAAGTACCCCAAGGAGAAATCTCATGCATCGCCTCACCACCCTGCTATGTACCCTGCTGCTCGCGGTTGCTGCCCACGCCGACGAAGTGCAGGTTGCCGTTGCCGCCAATTTCACTGCGCCCATGAAGCAGATCGCCGCCGAATTCGAGAAAGACACCGGCCACAAAGCGGTGCTCGCCTTTGGCGCGACCGGCAAGTTCTACGCCCAGATCAGCAACGGTGCGCCGTTCGAGGTCTTACTCACGGCCGATGACGAAACTCCGGTGAAACTCGAGAAAGAGTTACTGGCGGCTCCCAACACCCGCTTCACCTATGCCATCGGCAAGCTGGTGCTGTGGTCAGCGAAAACCGGCTACGTCGACGGCCAGGGCGATATTCTGAAAAAGGGCGACTTCAAACACCTGGCGCTGGCCAATCCGAAGGCCGCGCCCTACGGCGCCGCAGCCATGGAAGCCATGAAGAATCTCGGCGTGCTGGAGAGCATCCAGCCCAGGATTGTTCAGGGCGAGAACATTTCCCAAACGCATCAGTTTGTTGCCACCGGCAATGCCGAACTCGGCTTCGTCGCGCTCTCGCAGGTGTTCAAGGACGGCAAGATCACCTCCGGCTCGGCCTGGATCGTGCCCGCCAAGCTCTACGCGCCGATCCGCCAGGATGCGGTGGTGCTCGCCAAAGGCCGCAACAAGCCGGCCGCCAGCGCGCTGGTGAACTACCTGAAGACAGACAAGGCCCGTAGCATCATCAAGTCGTATGGCTACGAACTGTGAACCGCACTCTCAACAAGCACTGCCGCCAAATGCCCCACGCTTTGAAGCCTGACTGATATGGAAAATGCCGACCTGGGCGCCATCTGGCTAACCCTCAAGCTTGCCAGCCTAGTGACCGTGCTGCTGCTGCTGATCGGCACGCCCATCGCCTGGTGGCTGGCGCGCACGCGCTCGCGCCTGAAGGGCGTCATCGGCGCCGTCGTCGCGCTGCCGCTGGTGCTGCCGCCGACCGTGCTCGGCTTTTACCTGCTGATCGCACTCGGGCCAAATGGGCCGGGCGGGCGCTTCACTGAAGCACTGGGGCTCGGCCTGCTGCCATTTACCTTCCCCGGTCTGGTGATCGCCTCGGTGTTTTATTCGCTACCCTTCATGGTGCAACCGGTGCAGAACGCGTTCGAGGCCATTGGCGAGCGCCCACTCGAAGTGGCAGCCACGCTGCGCGCCAGCCCCTGGGATACCTTCTGGTCGGTGGCGGTGCCGCTGGCGCGACCGGGATTCATATCCGGTGCCATTCTCGGCTTTGCCCACACGGTCGGCGAGTTCGGCGTGGTGCTGATGATCGGCGGTAACATCCCGGACAAAACCCGGGTCGTTTCGGTGCAGATTTACGACCACGTTGAAGCGCTCGAATACACCCAGGCGCACTGGCTGGCCGGTGGCATGCTGGTTTTCAGCTTTCTGGTCCTATTGACGCTGTACACCCAGAAACCACGCCTCGGGAGGGCTGGGCTATGAGCGACGACATCCACGCCCGCTTTCGCCTCGACCGCGGCGACTTCAGTCTCGATATCGATCTGGTGCTGCCCGGTCGCGGCGTCACAGCGCTCTTCGGCCATTCCGGCTCCGGCAAAACCACCTGTCTGCGCGCCATGGCCGGCCTGGAACACGCGCCGGGCGGCCTGCTCACCCTCGGTGACGAAGTCTGGCAGGACGATTCGCACGGTATTTTTGTGCCGACCCATCGCCGGGCGCTGGGCTATGTTTTTCAGGAGGCCAGCCTGTTCCCGCACTTGTCGGTGCGGCGCAATATGGAGTTCGGTCAAAAACGCGTCGCCGCCACTGAACAGCGTTTCAAGCTCGCCGCTGTCGCCGAGCTGCTGGGCATCGCCGGCCTGCTGGAACGCATGCCCCGCAGCCTGTCCGGCGGTGAGCGCCAGCGCGTGGCCATCGCCCGCGCCCTGCTGGCGGCGCCGCGTCTCTTGCTGCTGGACGAGCCGCTGGCGGCGCTCGACCTCAAGCGCAAGCAGGAAATCCTGCCCTACCTGGAGCGCCTGCACGACGAGTTGTCGATCCCGGTCATTTACGTCAGCCACGCGCCGGACGAAGTCGCGCGCTTGGCCGATCACCTGGTGCTGCTCGACGGCGGCCGGGTGGTCGCCAGCGGGCCGTTGAGCGAAACCCTGGCCCGCGCCGACCTGCCACCGGCCTTTGCCGATGACGCCGGCGTGGTGCTCGATACCACGCTCTGCGGGCCCGAGGCCGACAACCTCTCGCAACTCGATTTCGCCGACGGCTGCATCCATGTCGGCCGCCGCCCGGAGGCCACGGGCAGCCACCTGCGCTGCCGCATCCACGCCCGCGACGTCAGCCTCGCGCTGGAGCGACCGCATGCGTCGAGCATCCTCAACATCCTGCCCGCCACCGTCACCGCCGTCGTGGCCACCGACACGCCCGGCCATGTGCTGGTGCAGATGCGCGTCGGCACCACCCCCCTGCTCGCCCGCATCACCGAGCGCTCGCGGCGCGAGCTGGGCATCACGCCCGGCCTGCCGGTCTGGGCGCAGATCAAAGCCGTCGCCCTGCTCGCCTGAAAGGAAAGAATATGCATCTCCAATGTCCTATCGCGGGATCGCACCGCCACGAAAACATGGACTCCGACTGGCAGCAAGCCCTGCCCGCCAAGTGGCGCGCCGAGGCCATCGCGCCGCTGCGCTTCACCATCCACCGCGACTACGAAATGCCGGCCTCGCGCACCCTCGGCTACGACCAGAATGGCCTGACCTGTTACTACCAGCACGCTTTCGCCTTGGGCGAACCGCGCTCGGACGATGACGAGGAGTTCTATGAAGCCATCGTCCACGGCGAAGAGGTGCATGCCTGGCGCCTGCGCGACCAGCGCTGGTTGGTCTGGAGCGTCATCAGCAAAGAGGGGGACTGCCAGGGCAACCGCGGCCGCTATAGCTTTGCACAGAGCATGCCGCGATGAGCCCGTTCGCCTTCCCCGACTCCCTGCTGAAAAGTCTGCTGATGTTCGCCGAGCACCGCGCCTTTCTGAGTAGCGAATCAGCGGCCGACATCGTCGCCCGCCTGCACCGCAGCTGGCCGGAACGACAGGTGGTGGTAGAGGTTGCTAGTGCAGAAGAAGCTGCAACGTGGATCGACGCGGGCGCCGATGTCATCCAGCTCGAAAAATGCGCACCCGACACTGTGGCAGCGGTCGTTCGACAGGCCGCTGGCCGCGCGGTAAAGATTGCCGCCGCCGGTGGCGTCAACGCCGCCAATGCCGAAGCCTACGCCCGCGCCGGCGCCCACATTCTGGTCAGCAGCGCACCCTACAGTGCCGCGCCGCGCGATGTGGCGGTCACGCTCGCGCCGGCCTGAGTCCTGCGTCGCTGACGTCTACCCGCCATTACTGGAACAGCTGCCTAAACGCCGCTGCCTTCCATATTGAAACCACGGCCTCGCCTCACTTATTCGCGTTAGGGAAGAACAACTGCTCACCGCCAATTTTGTAACTGGCAATCACCGCTTGCCCCGGGGCGGACACCACCCAGTCCACAAACTTCTGGCCGTCCACCGCCTTGACATGCGGATGCTTGGCCGGGTTGACCAGCATCACGCCATATTGGTTGAAAAGCTTCGTGTCACCTTCGACCAGCACCGTCAAATCGCCCCGGTTCTTGAAGCTCAACCAGGTGCCACGATCCGCCAGCACGTAGGCACCGCTGCTGGACGCGATATTGAGCGCCGGGCCCATGCCGCAGCCGCACTCTTTGTAGCCCGTGCCTTTGCTGTCCGACATGCCCGCCATTTTCCAGAAGCGCAACTCGGCCGCATGCGTACCGCTTTTGTCGCCACGCGAGATGAAACTGGCGTTCGCGGCCGACAACTTTTTCAGAGCTTGCACAATGTCTTTGCCTTTTGCCTTGGCCGGATCAGCGGCTGGACCGATCAGCACGAAGTCGTTGTACATCACGGGAAAACGCTTGACGGCAAAACCATCGGCCACGATTTTTTCTTCCGCCGCCTGGTCATGCACAAACAGCACGTCGGCGTCACCCCGGCGCCCCATGTCCAGCGCTTGGCCGGTCCCCAGGGCCACCACCTTCACTTCAATGCCGCTGGCCTTTTTGAACTCGGGCAGCAGATAAGAAAACAGGCCCGACTGCTCGGTCGAGGTGGTGGACGCCACCACGATGGATTGTGCCTGCGCACTCACAGACGCTACAAAAATAGTAGCTACTAACGCACGCTGCATGAGGGCTAGAGGCCTAAAAGACATAAAATTATTCACACAAGTTCTCCTTTTACAAACAAATGGGCCGCCGGGTACTGGCTTTGCAGCACAGCCCCATTGAAGAATTCCTTCACCGGCAAATCGGCCAGCACCCGTCCGTGCTCCAGATAAATCACCCGACTGGCCAGGCGCTTGACCTGGCCCAGGTTGTGGCTGGCAAAAACCAGCGTCATGTTCGAGTGCGGGGCGGCACCGGCGCTGTCGGTACCCTCACGCCGGTTGGCAAACTCGTCAATCAGCGTTTCCACTTCGCGTTTGGCATGTGGGTCCAGGCTGGCGGTAGGCTCGTCCAGCAGCAGCACTTGGGGTGCCATGGCCCAGGCCCGCGCCAGTGCCACACGCTGCTGCTGCCCGCCTGACAGCTTGCGGGCGTTGCGCTGGAAGAGTTCCGCCAGGCCGACCCGCCCCAGCGCCGCCAGGGCCAACACCTTCGCCTCGCCCCAGCGTGTGCCGCGCAGCCAAAGCCCCAGTGCGATATTGTTTTGCACCGACAGGCGCAACAGGTGCGGATGCTGAAACAGCATGGCCTGACGCGCCTCCGGATCAAGCGCCACCTGACCCGCAGTGGGCGCCGCCAGGCCGTGCAGCAAGCGCAACAAAGTGCTCTTGCCGCAACCATTGGCGCCCACCACTGCCACCCGTTCGCCGGGATGGATCGTCAGCGTCACCTCCGACAAGGCGCGTACAGCAGTGGCCGGACGTCCAAAATGCACGCTTGCTGCCAAGAGCCGAAACACCGGCTTCATGGGGCGATCGCCACGGTGCGTCGCGAACCTTCAAGGACCCCGTTGCGGCTCGCTTCGTCATGCCATTCGCGGCCTCCTTCGCTCAACTCAGCGCGCTCGCGCCAGCGCCGCACCCCGGCAATCAGCACATTCATCAGCAGCACCACACCGAGCAAGATCAGCCCCAGCCCCAACGCCAGCGGCAAATCGCCCTTGCTGGTCTCGAGCGCAATGGCGGTCGTCATGACACGGGTAAAGCCATCGATATTGCCACCGACGATCATCACCGCGCCCACTTCCGAGACCGCCCGGCCAAACGACGCAATCATGACGGTCAGCAGCGCGTAACGCTCGTCCCAAGCCAGCAGCAGGCTGCGCATGAAGGGCCGCGCGCCCAGCGAGCGTAACTGTTCGCCGTGGATGCCTTCGGCATCCTCCACGGCCTGGCGGGTCAAGGCCGTGACCACCGGCAGCACCAGCAGCGCCTGCGCCAGCACCATCGCCTTGAAGGTAAAAAGCCAGCCCAGAAAACCCAGTGGCCCCGAGCGCGACAGCAGCAGGTACACCACCAGCCCGACCACCACCGAGGGCACGGCCAGAAAGGTATTGAGCAAGGTCAGCACCGCGCCGCGACCGGTAAAACGGGCCACCCCCAGCCAGGCACCCAGCAGCAGCCCCAGCCCGCAGGCCAGCACACAGGCCATGGCACTGACCGACAGGGAACGGCCCACAATGGCCAGCAGGCCGGGATCAAGGGAGACGATGAGTTGCAGCGCGGTGGCCGCACTATCGGTGAATGAAGTCATAAGTTGCGGTATCGTAGCCACCGACTCAATTACCTGCGATATGAAACGCTGTGCATAGGCTCCAATTCCACTACACCCTCTCGCGTGACAGCAGCCCGGCGCTGGTACGCAACCCCCTGATTGATTTGCTGCAGGCCGTCAGCACGCAGGGCTCCATCTCGGCCGGAGCGCGTGCGCTGGGTTTGTCTTACCGCCATGTCTGGGGTGAACTCAAGCGCTGGGAAAAAGAGTTGGGCAATGAGCTGGTGGTGTGGGAAAAAGGCCAATCGGCACGCCTGACCGAATTTGGCGCCAAGCTGATGTGGGCCGAGCGCCAGGCGCAGGCGCGACTGGCACCGCAGATTGAAGCGCTGCGCAGTGATCTGGAACGCGCCTTCGCCGTGGCGTTTGATGACAACGCCCACATCGTCACGCTGTACGCCAGCCATGACGACGCGCTGGCGGCGCTGCGCGAACACGCGCTGGCCACCGACCCCGATCACCAACATGACCCGGATCAGCCGCAACTGCATCTGGACATCCGGTTTTGCGGCAGCGTGGACGCCATCCGCGGGCTCAACGAAGGCCGCTGCGTGATGGCGGGCTTTCACACGCTGCAACACCCGGCACCGGGGTCGCTCGCCGAGCGCGTTTACAAACCGCTGCTGCAACCCGGCTTGCACAAGATCATTGGTTTTGCCAAGCGAACGCAAGGCCTCATGGTCGCCCCAGGCAACCCGCTCGGCTTTCAATCATTGCAGGACTTGAAACGTACCGGCGCCCGCTTCGTCAACCGCGCGCTGGGCACCGGCACCCGGGTGGTGCTGGATGAACTGCTGGCCCAAAGCGGCCTGCAAGCAGCCGACATCCATGGCTACGAGCACACCGAGCCATCGCACACGGCAGCCGCCCATGCGGTCGCGTCAGGCATCGCGGACGTTGGCTTGGGGATCGAACTGGCCGCGCGTGCGCAGGGCCTTGATTTTGTGCCGCTGGTTCAAGAGAGCTACCACCTGGTGTGCCTGAAGTCAGCGCTCATTGAACCTGCCATTGCGGCCTTGCTGGCACTGCTGCAAAGCCCGCGCTGGCAGCAGCTGCTGGCCGCCACCGCCGGCTACGAGCCATCGCACAGCGGCGAGATCCTGTCACTGCGCCAAGTGCTGCCGTGGTGGGATTACCGGCAGAAGAAAAACAGAAATATTGATGAAATAGGCCTCTAGCCCCCGTGCAATATGCGCAAGCAGCTATGCATTTCGTAGCAATCAAGAAATTTCAAGACGCCGCAGGCTGAAAAACCCGGATGCGCGGTGCGATCCTGTCGCGGCTCTCGCGCGTCACTATCCGCATGTCGTACTCGGTTTGCAGGTTCAACCAGTAACGCGGCTCCATGCTGAAAAACAAACCCAAGCGCAAAGCCGTGTCCGCCGTGATGGGACGTGCCCCGTTCACGATATCACTGATGCGGCTGGGCGGCACATCCATGTCGCTTGAGAGTTGTCGGGCCGTGATGCCCATCGGCTTCATGAACTCTTCAAGCAGGATTTCGCCGGGGTGAATTTCGTCAAGCAATTTTTGTGTCATGTTGGGCCTTTCTTCAGCACTGTCTCAGTGGTAATCCACAATTTCCACACGGTAAGCGCCATCGTCATGCCAGACAAAGCACACGCGCCATTGGTCATTGATGCGAATGCTGTGTTGGCCCTTGCGGTTGCCCTTTAGCGCTTCCAGCAGGTTGCCTGGCGGAATGCGCAAACTGTTCAATTCGGTGGCTGCATGCAGTTGCAACAGCTTGCGCCGTGCCACCCGCTCAATGTTCCTGAACCGGCCAACCGCCTGGCTATGGAACAAGGCCTCGGTATCGGCACAGGTGAAAGAACGGATCATGGTTTTATTTTAATCTGAATTTGAGATTCTGTATTGCAGAATTAAAGCTACTCTGGCGCCGGTGCTGCAGCCCCGGCATGCACTTTGGCAAAAGTCAGAATGACTTCACGGATGAGTTTGCGCTGGGGGGCTGGCAGCTTGAGGAAGGCGTCGAAAGTTTCGCGCTCCAGGTAGCCGACGCCTTCGTCCCAGCGCTGTTTGTGTTGCTGGATGGAGGTGCGCACGGCCTCACCGAAGCGCAGCACCTGTGGCTCGACCTTGAGCCACTCCGCCAACACCTGCAGTTTTTCCTGCGATGGAATCGCCTCGCCTCGCAACCAGCGACGCACGGCTTGCAAGGTAACCGAACGGCCCCAGTAGCGCGTGTTGAACTCTCGCTCCAGCACAACTGGGCGTAGCGCGTAGCCCGCTTGGGTCATGGCATCGCACAAACGCTTGGCAAATTCCGCTTTTTCATTCATGAACCAAAAGTTAAGTTTTAAGCTCACTTAAATAAAACTTCTTGTTCATTTACAACTAAACTCTTTGTTCACTTTTATTGAACAGGAAGTCATGGCCAAGTCCCTGCTGGAGCAGTTGCCCGAAATCGTGGCCAATGGCCGCAAAGAAGCTGAAAAAATCCTGGAGGGCATCGAGAGTCGCCACCGCGTGTCGCTGCAAACCCGTGAAGTGGTGCTACCCGCCAAAGACAGCGCGGTGCAGGACTGGGTCACGGCTCAAAAGCGCACGGCGCAGCGCGAAGTGTTCGCCCCCGGCCAGACCAGCCTGATTGAAAACCCGCAGCCGATGCTGGGGGATGCTGCCACCTCCGTCCGCCCTGAGCTTGTCGAAGGGCAGCCCTGGACCAACCGCCTGATTTACGGCGACAACCTGCTGGCGATGGCGGCGCTTCTGGCGGGCGATGAGAACACGCCCTCACTGCGAGGCAAGGTCGATTTGATCTATATCGACCCGCCGTTTGACAGCAAGGCCGACTACCGCACCAAGGTGACGCTGCCCGGCATGGAACTGGAGCAAAAACCCACCGTCATCGAACAGTTCGCCTACTCCGACACTTGGAGCGACGGCACCGCCTCGTACCTCGCCATGATCACGCCCCGGCTGATCCTGATGCGCGAGCTGCTGGCAGACACCGGCTCGATTTATGTGCACCTGGACTGGCATGTGGGGCATTACGTGAAGCTGGTTTTGGATGAAGTTTTTGGAAAAGGTTGTTTTCGCAACGAACTGATCTGGCACTACAGCGGCTGGAACAAAACTTTACTAAATTCGTTTGAAAAAAGACATGACACGATCTTCTTTTACGGAAAGTCGGATTCACAGTTTTTCCAGTCATTCGCAGAACCTTATGGATCAAAAGAAGAGTATCTCGCCAACCGAAAGCAAAAGCTGTACACCGACGAATCTGGGCGGGAATACACACTTGACACTCGGGATGGTGGGCAAAGACAGACCATCATTTACCTTGAAGAGTCCCTAACCAGAGGCAAGGTTGTCGATGATATTTGGAAGATCGACAAAATAAATAACTCCGCAAAAGAATCTCGAAACTACACGACACAAAAGCCTGAAAGACTCATTGAGCGAATTATTGCGGCATCCTGCCCCGAAGGAGGCCTTGTCGCCGACTTCAACGGCGGCTCCGGCACCACCGCCGCCGTCGCCGAAAAACTCGGTCGCCGCTGGATCACCACCGACCTCGGCAAACCGGCCTGCATGATCATGCGCAAGCGGCTGATCGACCAGGACGCCAAGCCGTTTCTGTACCAGGCCATCGGCGACTATCAGGTGGAGGCGGCCAAGGCCATGCTGGGGCGCGACTTTCGCATTGGCGACCTGTCGCAAATCGTGCTGTCACTGTACGGCGCGCTGCCGCTGCCGCCGGACGTGAACCCGCAGCGCAACCTGGGGCAGATCGCGGGCATGGCCTTTGGCGCGGGCAAGAGCAGCAAGACGCTGGTGCTGGCCGATTCGCCCAACAAGCTAACCGGCGCGGCCACGCTCAAAAAAGCGATTGCGCAGCGCGACAACCTGATGGGCGGCTGGGACCGCGTGGTGGTGCTGGGCTGGAACTTTGAGCCCTCGATTGGCGAAACCATCACCGCACTGAACGACAGTCGGCTTGAAGTGCTGGTGATTCCGCCCGACCTGATGGACCGGCTAAAGAAAAAGGGCGGCATCGACAAGCTGCGTGGGCAGGTGCGGTTTTCGAGTCTGCAGTACCTGACGATTCACCCGATTGAACGCAAGGCGGTGGGTGAACAGGAAACACTCACCGTCAAACTCAAGAACTATGTGCTGCTGTCACCCGAAGCGATCAACCTCGACGACGCCAACCGCGTGAAGTTGCAGGCCGTGATCAATCAGGAACCGCTGGCGCTGATCGAATACTGGGCGGTGGACCCGGACTACGACGGCCGGGTGTTCCGCTCGGTCTGGCAGGACTACCGGGGCAACACGGCCAACGACGGCGATGCGCTACGCGTGGTGACGCAGGCGGTCGTCATAACTGCCGCCAAACCCGGCCCGCGCAAAGTGTGCGTGCGCGTGGTCGATGTGTTTGGATTTGAGGCGGAAGTGGTCAGCAGCGTGGGGGTGGCGTGAGTTGTCGCGGGGCGAAAAACTGCCAAGAGAACCGGCGGGAAGCCTCAGGCCAGCGCCAGTTCCCGCACATGACGCAGGCTGTCCTTGAACGCGGCCTTGGCTATTTTCAAATCGTAGTCCGCTTGCAAATTCAACCAATATTGCGGGCTTTGCCCAAAGGCTTGCCCCAAACGCAGCGCAAGCTCGGCAGTCACAGGCCGCTCCTCTCGCACCAGATGCGAAATGCGCATCGGCGAAACTCCCAGGGCTTTTGCCAACGCCGCCTGCGTTATGCCCATATCTTCCAGCGCTTCGCGGATGTATTCACCAGGGTGGATAGGCGGCAAGCCGTTGATTGTGCGTTTCATATTGCAGACTCCTCAGTGATAGTCAGTGATTGCTACTTCAAAAACATCGCCGTCGATAAAGCGAAAGCACACACGCCACTGGCTGTTGACGCGGATGCTCCATTGCCCATCTCTGTCTCCGTGCAATGCCTCCAATCGGTTGGCTGGAGGAAACCGCAATTCATCGACAGAAATGGTGTGTTCGAGCTGATTCAAACGCAGTATCGCGCGGCGCAGGATGTCGGGCGGCAGTCGGCGGGATTTCCCCGTGCGAAACAAGCTTTCGGTCTCTTTGTCGGAAAAGCTGCGAATCATGCGCCAAATTATAAACAATTTGTTTACAAGTCAACAGGTTCAGGGATAAGCCATGCTTGAAAAAGACAACCAACTCGCCCTCTCCACCGGCCTGACAGCCAAAACCAATCAACTCTGCCTGGGCCTCGAATCCGGTGCCGCCGACATCCTGGAACTGGTGACGCCCACCACCGCCGAGCTGCTGCTGTGGTGGTTTGGCGAAGACATGGTGCTGGCACGCAGTGGGCTGAACTTTCATGCCGGGCAGAAGCAGGCGATTCTGAACGCCATCGTCGCGCACGAGGTGCTGGGCCAGGGGCATGCGCGCTGGACGCTGCTGGATCTGTATCGAAACTGCGCGCCCGATGCGCTGCTGTCCGGCACGCGGCTGAACGAGGTGGCGCAGGCCAAACACGCGCATCCCAAATACTGTTTCAAGATGGCCACCGGCACCGGCAAAACCTGGGTGCTGCAGGCGCTGCTGATCTGGCAACTGCTCAACAAAACGGCGGCGCTGGCTGAGGGTATCGACGACGCCCGCTTTACGCGCCAGTTCATGGTCGTGGCGCCGGGGCTGATTGTTTACGAGCGCTTGCTGGATGCATTCTGCGGCAAGCTGATCGAGGCCGGCAATGGGTCGCGTGACTTCGCCAAATCGGATATCGCGCAGTTTGCCGACCTGTTCATGCCCGATGCACACCGCGATGCGGTCTTTGCCTTTGTGCGCGGCAACGTCTGCAACAAGACTGAAATCGGTCTGAAGGCCACTGGCAACGGCATGATTGCCATCACCAACTGGCATCTGTTGAACGAAGGCGATGGAGTCGAAGACATAGAAGAAATCGAAGCCTTGGGCGCGCCGCAGGACCCACAACGAGTGATCAACGCCGTGCTGCCCCTGACACCCGGCCGCGCCACCGGCAACAGCCTGGACGTGCTGGACCGGCGTTACGCACGCGGCAATGTGCTGGAGTTTCTGGCAGGGCTGCCTGAGCTGATGGTGTTTAACGACGAGGCGCACCACATCCACGAGTTCAAGCGCGAGGGTGAAAGCACCGAGGTGGAGTGGCAGAAGAGCCTTTCCAAAATTGCCGAAACCAAGGGCCAACGCTTTGTGCAGATGGATTTTTCAGCCACGCCTTACAACGACGTGGGCGCCGGAAAAACCAAGCGCAAGGTGTACTTCCCGCACATCATCACGGACTTTGACCTGAAAAGCGCCATGCGCGCCGGGCTGGTCAAGTCGCTGGTGCTGGACCGGCGCAAGGAGATTGGCGCGTTGCCGCTGGAGTTCAAGGCCGAGCGCGACGAGCAGGGCAACCCGGCCTTGAGCGAAGGTCAGCGGGTGATGCTGCGGGCCGGGTTGAAAAAGCTGCGCAAGCTGGAAGCGGACTTTGCCCGGATCGACCCAACGCGCCACCCGAAGATGCTGGTGGTGTGCGAGGACACCACGGTGTCGCCGCTGGTCGCCGCCTTTTTGCAGGAGCAGGAAGGTCTGCTTGAGGCCGAGGTGATGCTGATCGACTCCGGCAAAAAGGCCGAACTGGGCGAGAAGGACTGGGCGCCGGTGCGCCAGCGCCTGTTCAGTGTGGACCACCATGCCACGCCGCGTGTGATCGTCAGCGTGCTGATGCTGCGCGAAGGTTTTGACGTGAACAACATTTGCGTGATCGTGCCGCTGCGCAGCTCGCAAGCGCAGATTCTGCTGGAGCAGACCATTGGCCGCGGCCTGCGGCTGATGTGGCGCGATGACGAATACACCGACCTGAAACGCGAAAACCGCGAGCGCATCAACGCGGGCCAAGAACCGGGCAGCTTGCTGGATGTGCTGTCCATCGTGGAGCACCCGGCTTTTCAGTCGTTTTATGACGAGCTGATCAAGGAAGGCCTGGCGGGCACCACGGGTGACGGCATGGACGACACCAGTGCGACCGGCGACGTGATCGCAGCCGAACTGCGCGAGGGTTACGAGGCGTTTGACTTCGGCATTCCGTTCATCCTGCAAGAGGCGGACGAAGTGCGTGACCACCATGCGCTGGACCTCACTGCCCTGCCCGCTTTCACCGCGATGTCTGTCGAGCAACTCATCGAACTGCTCGGCAAGGGCGACACCTTTATCTCGCAAGACCTGCAAAGCGCCACCCTGTTTGGCGACTATCGGGTGGATGGCGCGGTGATGAACGTGGGCGGCTACAACGAGTACCTGTCGCGCCTGACGCGGCGCATCAGCCAGGCGCTGAGCGAGCCTGTCCCCAAGGGCAACAGAGTGGCAACGCATATGGCCAAGCCCTATTTGCAGGTCAACACGGCGGAGCTGACCGGCTGGCTGGACGACTACATCTGGACCCAGTTGTTTGACGCTGCCTTCAATCCGATGGATGGCGAAAACTGGCGCGTGTTGCTGCTGCAGCCGGTGGTGGACCACATCACCAAAGTGTTTGCCGTGGCATTGCTGGAGTCCGAGCAAAAGCACGTGACGGGCCAGACCGAGGTGCACTTGCGACACCTGTCCGAAGTGCCGCGCCTGATGATGCGCGAGAGCCATTCGGTTGAAGTGAGTAAATGCATCTACACCCGGCTGGCCTGGCCGGCGCGCAACGGCGGGCTGGAACGCGCCTTCATCCACTGGGCGCAGGCTGATACGCAGATTGAGGCGTTTTGCAAGATCAGCGAAAACCGCCACACTTTTGCCCGGCTGCGCTACGTGAAAGACGACGGCCTGCCCGCGTTTTATTCACCCGACTTTCTGGTGCGCACGGTGGACGCGGTGTATCTGGTGGAGACCAAGGCGCAGCAGCAAACGATTCACCCCAACGTGCAACGCAAGCTCAAAGCCGCGCTGGCCTGGTGCGAGCGCATCAACGGCCTGAGCGCCGAGCAGCGCGGCGGTGCCCCGTGGCATTACGTGCTGCTGGCGGAAAACGTGGTTTACGAGTGGCAAGCCAAAGGGGCTCGCCTGGCAGAGCTGCTGGACTACGCCAGACTGAGACCACTGGCAAACGCCTCGCTGCAACAGCAACTGATCTGAGCGACAAAAAGACCGGGATAAATTTAAGACAAATAAGCCTCTAGCCCCCGTTCAATATGCGTAAGCAGCTATTATTTCAGTAGCAAGTTACAGAACCATCTTCAAACCCGACTCAAAGCGCACAGGACCGGAACCCGGCAAAAATATCGTCGCGTCCGGGCAAATAGAAGTTGCGGTATTTCGGATGTTTCATGCGGGCGCGGGTGGCAAACGAGGCGCCGCGCAGCACCTTGTGCGTACCGAACCAGGGCTCCGAGTAGTCACGGTACGGGTCTGCCGTAAACCCGGGATAGGCGCGGAAAGTGGTGCCGGTCCATTCCCAGACCTCGCCCCAGCGGAAGCCGCGCCGCGCGGCATTAACGGCCGCCGCTTCCCATTCCACCTCGGCCGGCAGGCGCCGTCCGGCCCAGCGACACCAGGCGTCCGCCTCCCACCAGCTCACGTGCATGACGGGCTGGCCACCCAGCATGCGCCGGGGCGTGCCAAAACGGGTCTGCATCACCGCGCCACTGGCGACGCCGATCTGCTCCACGTAACGGGGGCCGCGGCGGCCTTTGGCTGCTGCCTTTTTCTGCATCCATTGCCAGCCCTGTGGCTGCCAGAGCTCGGGGCGATCGTAGCCGCCATCATCCACAAACTCGACGAACTGCGCCCAGGTCACCACCTGCGCGTCAATCTCGAACTCGGGCACCGGCACCTCATACGCTGGCCGCTCGTTGTCAAAGCTAAAGCCGCCCGGCCCGGCGCCCATGCCTAACTGCCAGCGCGTGGCGGGAACCAGCAAAGGTTCACGCACCGGCCCCGGACCAGGCATGCTCAAGCCCAGCGGCACGCCCAGGGTCTGGGCCATGTAAATCAGGGCCTCGCCATGCATGTCCTCATGAAACAGGGCCAGGCGGTAAAAATACAGCGCGTCGTCATCCTGCGGCGCCTTTTCCAGCAACTCCAGGGTGGACTCCAGCGTATCGAGCAGGTAGCGCTTGATGCCGGCCAGGTCGGGCAGGTCCAGCGCCCAACGACGGTCGTGCGCCACCTGGCCCGAATCCCACCAGCGGTCTGCCTGCGGCTCGATCGACGCCAGCCGGGTCGCCGACGGATCGCAAGCGGTGCCGCGCTGGCGTTGCAGGTTGCGCCCCAGCCACCACTCCTGGAACCAGCCAATATGACCCAGTTCCCACAAGGGCGGGTTGAGCTCGGGCACGCACGGCACTTCAAAATGAGAGGCGGCCAACGCGGTTTCGTACTGCCCCAGCAAATGCAGCGTATGGTTGCGCGCATCCATCAGGGCCAGCGACAAAAGGTCAGGTCCGGCCCGGCGCATATCGGGCGAATCGATGGAAGGGGACGAGGTATGAAGCATAATTTTCAGCTTTGATTATTGTCTCAGTCCAGCACCGCCACGACCCTGACTTCGGGGCACTCATCAGTGTTTACCCTCGGTCAACAACCTAAGGTCGTCAGGTTTTTCTCAGTCGTAACCCGTTACGCTCAAGCCTATTACACAGTTCACCGGCAGCGCGTTCCTTTGGATCGCGGCAGGCCGCTGTTTTGCAATTTTCTATCGATGGAGACACCATGCACGCGCTTCTAAAATTTTCGAAGGCTGTCGACTGGCTGAATAGCCAGCTTGGCAAATATGTGATCTGGCTGATTCTGGCCTCCGCCGTCATCAGCGCCGTGAACGCCGTCGTCCGCAAAGCGTTCAACGTGAGTTCCAATGCCTATCTGGAAGTGCAGTGGTACCTGTTTGCGGCGTCATTTCTGCTGGCCGCAGCCTACACGCTGCTCAACGGTGAACACGTCAAGATCGACGTCATTTACAGCCGCTGGTCCAAACGCGCACAAACTTGGATTGACGTCATCGGCTTCGCTTTTTTCCTGACGCCTTTTTGTATGGCCATCCTGTGGTTCAGCATTCCGTTCTTCCTCAAAGGATTCTCTTCCGGCGAAATGTCCTCCAACGCCGGTGGCCTGATTCGCTGGCCGGTGTACGCCATGATTCCGCTCGGTTTTGGCCTGCTGCTGTTGCAGGGCTGGTCCGAGCTGATCAAGCGCCTGGCGTTCCTTCAGGGTCTGATCGAAGATCCAACGCAGAAAAAATCCGAGAAGACCGCCGAAGAAGAACTGGCAGAAGCCATTCTCGAACTGGCTGAAGCCAAAGCCGCCAAAAATCACGCGATCTGATCCGGGAGACACAGATGGAATTTCTAACCAACAACTTTGCCCCCATCATGTTCGGGGGACTCATTGTTTTCCTACTGATGGGTTTTCCGGTGGCATTCAGCCTGGGCGCCTGCGGCCTGTTCTTTGGCTTTATTGGCATCGAGCTGGGCCTCTTGCCAGAAGCCCTGATGCAGGCCCTGCCGCTGCGCATCTTCGGCATCATGCAAAACGACACGCTGCTGGCCATTCCCTTCTTCACGCTGATGGGGCTGATCCTGGAGCGCAGTGGCATGGCCGAGGATTTACTCGACACCATCGGCCAGCTGTTTGGCCCGCTGCGCGGTGGCCTGGCCTTTGCCGTTATTTTTGTCGGCGCCTTGCTGGCCGCAACCACCGGTGTGGTGGCCGCTTCCGTGATTTCGATGGGCCTGATTTCACTGCCGATCATGTTGCGTTATGGCTATGACCGCCGGGTCGCCTCGGGCGTGATTGCCGCCTCAGGCACGCTGGCGCAGATCATTCCGCCCTCGCTGGTGCTGATCATTCTGGCGGACCAGCTCGGCCGTAGCGTGGGTGAAATGTACAAAGGCGCGTTCATCCCCGGCTTTGCCCTGACTGCCTTCTATATTGGCTATGTCGTTCTGCTGACCTTCATTCGCCCCACCTGGGTTCCCGCCTTGCCGCCCGAAGCCCGCACCATCCGTGAAGACAATGGCAAAAGTGGTCTGCGCTCCCTGCTGATGCTGACCATCGCGTCAACGGCGGTGGCGGTGTACCTTGGTCAACACTACGCCCAGGTCACGAGCTGGTTCATGGGCGAAACCGTACTGACGGTGGCCACCGATGAAACCATTGTGGTGTCGCTGTGCGCCGGGGTGATGCTGGCGTTTGTGATGGCGCTGATCAACAAGGTCACGCGCCTGGGCCTGTTGTCGCGCATGGCAGAGCGCGTCACCTTTGTGCTGATTCCCCCGCTGCTACTGATCTTCCTGGTGCTGGGCACGATTTTCCTGGGTGTCGCCACGCCCACCGAGGGCGGCGCCATGGGTGCGATCGGCGCTTTGATCATGGCCATGAGCCGGGGGCGTCTGAGCATGGCCCTGCTCAAGCAGGCCCTGACCTCCACCACCAAACTGTCCAGCTTTGTGGTGTTCATCCTGGTCGGCTCCACCGTCTTCAGCCTGGTGTTTCAAGGGGTCGATGGCGCAAAATGGGTGGAGCACCTTCTGACCTCGCTCCCCGGCGGGCAGATCGGTTTCCTGATTGTGGTCAATCTTCTGATTTTCTTCCTGGCGTTTTTCCTGGACTTCTTTGAACTCTCGTTCATCATCGTTCCCCTGATCGGGCCAGTGGCCGAGAAGATGGGCATTGACCTGATCTGGTTCGGCGTGTTGCTGGGCGTAAACATGCAGACCTCGTTCATGCATCCGCCCTTTGGCTTCGCCCTGTTCTACCTGCGCAGCGTGGCGCCAAGCAAGGAATACACCGACAAGCTCACCAGGAAGCTGATCCAGCCTGTCACCACCATGCAAATCTACTGGGGCGCCGTGCCCTTCGTGATCATCCAGATCATCATGGTCGGCCTGATCATTGCCTTCCCCGGCATCGTGTCAAGCGGGCTGGACAAGACCGAGAAGATCGATCTGGACAAGGTGGTGCTGGAAGTGCAGGCAGAAGCGCCAGCCGAGGCTGCTTCGGCACCTGCCGGCAGCTTGCCCGCAGCAGCGGGTGAAGAAAAACAAGTCGACGATGACCCGATGAAAGCCATGCAGCAGTCCATGGAGAAAGACAAGAAGTAACAGACAACAAAAAAGGCCCCGCAAAGCGGGGCCTTTTTGAATACGGGTTAAAAACTGCTTACAGCTTTTGTGCCTGCATGAAGCTGTCGAAACGCGCTTCAGCGAAGCGGAACCACTGGTTCTGTTCCTTGCGGAAAGAGGCAAGGTCTTCGTAGATCTTCTTCCAGCGGGGGTTCTTGGCGCTCAACTCGGCGTACAGCTCCATCGACTCCTTGTAGGCGCGGTCCATGATCTCCTTGGAGAACGGCAACACCTTGGTTTTGGTCGCCACGAGCTGCTTGAGCGCCGTGGGATTCTTCACGTCGTACTTGGCCTGCACCTCCTGGTGCGCGTAGGCGGCAGCGGCTTCCACGATGGCCTTGTTCTCGGACGACAGCGCCTGGTAGGCCTTGGTGTTGATGAAGAACTCGAGCTGCGGACCGCCTTCCCACCAGGCCGGGTAGTAGTAGTACGGCGCCACCTTGTTGAAACCGAGCTTCTGGTCGTCGTAGGGTCCGATCCACTCGGCAGCGTCCAGCGTGCCTTTTTCCAGCGCCTGGTAGATTTCACCGGCCGGAATGTTCTGCGGCACCACGCCCATGCGCTCAAGTACCTTGCCGGCAAAGCCGCCGACGCGGAACTTCAGGCCCTTCATGTCGGCCACAGTCTTGATTTCCTTGCGGTACCAGCCGCCCATCTGGGCGCCGGTGTTGCCACCCGGAAAATTCATGATGTTGTAGTTGGCGTAGAACTCGCGCGTGAGCTTGAGGCCGTTACCCTGGTACATCCAGGCGGACATCTGGCGGCTGTTCAAGCCGAACGGGATGGAGCAGCTCAACGTGAACGCGTCGTCCTTGCCGAAGAAGTAATAGGCCGCCGTATGGGCCATCTCAACCGTGCCGTTCTGTACACCATCCACCACGCCGAAAGCGGGCATCAGTTCACCCGCCGCATGGGTCGAAATCACGAACTTGCCGCCGCTCATCTCGGACACCTTCTTGGCGAAGGTTTCCTCGGCGCCAAAGAGAGTGTCGAGCGACTTCGGAAAGCTGGAGGCCAGACGCCAGCGAATGTTTGCACTTTGCGCATGCACGGCAGGTGCAGCGCCAGCCGCCAGCACGCCCGCAATACCTGCATGCTTGATTAGGGAACGACGATCCATTTGGTTCACTCCTGGTGTTGTTGACTGAACTTCCCGCCATGCAGGCACGCACAACGATGAGAAATAACTGTCATCCAGGATTGTAGGAACGCCCGCCACCAGCGATGCGGGGGTTTTCCCTGCCGGGGCAGACCGCCAAGCGGTTCAGAACCCTGGCCAGGCGTGTGCCGATGTCAGGCGACTACTTTAAGCGCCGGGCGCCCCGGCTCCAGCAGCGCCGCAAACCGCTTGACAACTGAGGCCTGAATACCAGGGGCATCCAGACCCTGCAGGGCCAGCAATTTGGCGGGATCGCCATGCTCGATGAATTCATCGCGCAGTCCCAGTTGCAGCAGTGGCTTGACCACCCCGGCCGCGTGCAGCGATTCGCTGACGGCGCTGCCGGCACCTCCCATGATGGCGCCCTCTTCCACGCTGACCAGACCCTCGTGCTCGGCGGCCACTTTGAGCAGCAGCGCCACATCCAGCGGCTTGGCCCAACGCATATTGACGACCGTGGCATTGAGCGCCTCGGCCGCTTCCAGCGCCGGGTAAAGCAGCGTGCCAAACGCCAGAATGGCCACGCCTTTGCCCGAGCGCCTCACTTCAGCCTTGCCAAAGGGCAGTGCGTCCAGGCCCGCCTGCACCGGCACGCCGGCACCGGCGCCACGCGGGTAACGCACGGCCACCGGGTGATCCTGCTCAAAAGCGCAAGACAGGAGCTGGCGGCATTCATTTTCATCCGACGGGCAGGCCACACTGACGTTGGGGATGCAGCGCAAAAAAGGGATGTCGTAGGCACCCGCATGAGTGGCGCCATCAGCACCGACCAGCCCGGCCCGGTCCAGCGCAAACACAACCGGCAGGTTTTGAATGGCGACGTCGTGAATCAGCTGGTCATAGGCGCGCTGCAGGAAGGTGGAGTAAATCGCCACCACCGGTTTCAGGCCTTCGCAGGCTAATCCCGCGGCAAAGGTCACCGCGTGCTGCTCGGCAATGCCCACATCGAAATAGCGCGCCGGAAAGAGTTTTTCAAACTCCACCATGCCGGAGCCCTCGCGCATGGCGGGGGTGATGCCCACCAGTCGCGGGTCATGGGCTGCCATGTCGCACAGCCACTGACCAAACACCTGGGTGAAAGTCAGTTGGGGTGGCGTCGTGGGCTTTTGCAGGCCAATGGCCGGATCAAACTTGCCGGGGCCATGGTAGGCCACCGGGTCGGCTTCGGCCAGTTTATAGCCCTGCCCTTTTTTGGTGACCACGTGCAAAAACTGCGGGCCTTTGAGGTGCTTGATGTTTTCCAGCGTGGGAATCAGCGAATCAAGGTCATGCCCGTCGATCGGGCCGATGTAGTTGAAGCCAAACTTCTCGAACAGCGTGGCGGGCACTACCATGCCTTTGGCGGTTTCTTCAATCCGTTTGGCCAGCTCAAACAGGGGCGGCGCGCCTTTGAGCACGGTCTTGCCTGCGTTCTTGGCCGCTGCGTAAAACTGCCCGCTCATGAGCTTGGCCAGATAACGATTGAGCGCGCCTACCGGCGGGCTGATGCTCATGTCGTTGTCGTTCAGGATGACCAGCAGATTGCAGTCGGCCACACCGGCGTTGTTGAGCGCCTCAAAGGCCATGCCTGCGGTGAGCGCACCGTCGCCGATGATCGCAATGGCGCGGCGTTCTTCGCCCTTGATTTTGGCCGCCAGCGCCATGCCCAAAGCCGCTGAAATGGAGGTGCTGGAATGCGCCGTGCCGAAATCGTCGTATTCACTTTCCGCACGTTGCGGAAAACCACTCAAGCCCCCATGCTGGCGCAGCGAGGCCATGCGCTCACGCCGTCCGGTCAGGATTTTGTGCGGATAGGTCTGGTGACCCACATCCCACACCAGCCGGTCTTCCGGGGTGTTGAACACATAGTGCAAGGCGACGGTGAGTTCCACCGTGCCGAGGTTGGAGCTCAGGTGCCCCCCGGTTTTCGAGACGCTGTCGAGCACATAGGCCCGCAGTTCGGCGGCCAGCGCGTCCAGCTGCGCACGCGGCAAGCGTCGCAGATCGGCGGGGTCATTGATGGTTTGCAGCAGCGGGTACAACTTGTTCGACATATGCTATGTTTTTTATAGCTATCAGCGCTTATTCAATAAGGGCTGTAGGTCTATTTCACTAATATTATTGATGGCCGGGCCAGTTCCGTTTCAGCACGAACGGTTCACCACCATGTTGGCCAGGCCCTGCAGCGCCCGGGTATTGCGCAAACCACTCTGCGCCAGCGCCGCCAGCGCCTGCCCCAGCAACTCCTGGGCATGCGCGGCCGAGCGCTCCAGCCCCAACACCGAGACATAGGTGGGCTTGTCCTGATCTGCGTCCTTGCCCGCCGTCTTGCCCAGCGTGGCCGAGTCGGCGGTCACGTCCAGAATGTCGTCCACCACCTGAAACGCCAGACCGATGGCGGCACCATAACAGTTAAGCGCCGCCTGCGCCACGGCGGAGGCATCGCCGCAGGCAGCTCCCATCATGACGCTGGCCTGCAACAGGGCACCGGTCTTGAGACGGTGCATGTCACGCAACTGGCGCTCGGTGAGGGTCACCCCCACACTGGCCAGGTCAATCGCCTGGCCGCCGGCCATGCCGGCGCTGCCGGCGGCCCGGGCCAGCAGACGACACAGACGGGCCTGTCGCCCGGCCGGCATATTTTCGTCGTCCGGCGTCAACAACTCAAAAGCCAGTGCCTGCAAGGCGTCACCGGCCAGCAAGGCGCTGGCCTCGCCAAATTTCACATGCACCGTCGGCTTGCCGCGACGCAGCACGTCGTTGTCCATGCACGGCATGTCGTCATGCACCAGCGAATAGGCGTGAATCAATTCGACGGCGCAAGCAGCGCGCAGCGCCGCTTCGGCCGCTTCGTGATGCGTTGCAGGCAGAGCCGCTTCATGGCGTTCTGCCATCGTTTCCCCGTCACGCACCGCTTCCCAGGCCGCCATCACCAGCAGCGGGCGCAGCCGCTTACCGCCGTCCAGTACGGCATAACGCATGGCTTCGACCAGTTCGGCGGGTGCGCCATGGTCCACACCGGTGGGCGCGTCGGCGGTCACCCAGCGTTCGAGTGCGTGTTCAACGCTGTCAAGATGCCCGGCGCTCCAGGCGGCCAAGTCAAATGCGGGTTCGGTTTTCACTCGGGTGTCCACGTTTTGAGCGCCCCCTGATCCAGCACCTTGATCTGGCCTTCGACCGCTTCCAGCCGGTCTCGGCAAAATTTGAGCAATTCAGCGCCGCGCTGGTAGCCGGTGAGCAGTTGCTCCAGAGGCATATCGCCCGACTCCAGCCGGGCAACCAGCTGTTCAAGCTCTTCCAGAGCGGCTTCATAACTGACCGGGGCAGCTAAACCGGGGCGGGGGGCAGAGGCCATAGGGCAGGGAATTCCGTGGGTCTAAAAAGTACGATTTTAGGCGCTGGGGTGCGGCGAGTGACAAGAGTGCGGCTAATACATCCGCTCAATCACCCTGGAAATAGGGGCCGACAGGTACAATCTGGCCTCTTTGTACCGGCCCAGGCCGGATCCCTTTTTACCGCGCATTGGCGCATCTCCCTGTGGGGAGTCTTTAGGTCAGGGCCTCCATGTCTGATTTAAGTCTTCAACTGCAGCAGGCCACCGGCCAACTACCAGTTTCAAGCTATTTTGACGAAGCGCTTTATCAGCGTGAACTAAAAAATATTTTCCAGCGCGGGCCCCGCTATGTGGGGCATGCCTTGAGTGTGCCCAATGTGGGCGACTATGCCACCTTGGCGCAAGAGGCCGAGGGACGTGCCCTGGTGCGCACACCCACTGGCATTGAGCTCATCTCCAACGTGTGTCGGCACCGCCAGGCCATCATGTTGAAAGGGCGCGGCTCGGTCAACACCCCGCGCCAGGGCGTGGCCGCTGGCAACATCGTGTGTCCGTTGCACCGCTGGACTTACAGCGGCAGCGGGCCAGAGCCCGCCGGTACCCTGTTGGGAGCCCCCCATTTTGCGCACGACCCCTGCCTGGACCTGAACAACTACAAGCTGCGCGAGTGGAACGGCCTGCTGTTTGAAGACAATGGCCGCGATATCCACGCCGACCTGGCCGGCATGGGCCCGCGTGCTGATCTGGACTTCACCGGTTTTGTGCTCGACAAGGTCGAAATGCACGAGTGCAACTACAACTGGAAGACCTTCATCGAGGTCTACCTGGAGGACTACCACGTCGGCCCCTTCCACCCCGGCTTGGGCAGCACCGTCACCTGTGACGATTTGCGCTGGGAGTTCAAGGAAAACTACTCGGTGCAAACCGTGGGCACCGCCAAACCGGGCCCGGCCGGCAGCCCGGTGTACCAGCGCTGGCAAGACGCGCTGCGCAATTACCGCAAGGGCGAGCCGACCAAATATGGCGCGATCTGGCTCACCTATTACCCGCACATCATGGTGGAGTGGTATCCGCACGTGCTGACCGTCTCCACGGTGCACCCGATGGGCCTGAACAAGACCATGAACATGGTTGAGTTCTATTACCCGGAAGAGATCGTTGCCTTCGAGCGTGAGTTTGTCGAAGCGCAGCAAGCCGCCTACATGGAAACCTGCATCGAGGACGACGAGATCGGCGAGCGCATGGACGCTGGTCGCCGGGCCTTGCTTGAGCGCGGTGACAACGAAGTCGGGCCTTACCAAAGCCCGATGGAAGACGGCATGCAGCACTTCCACGACTGGTATCGCCGCCAAATCCAGCTCTGACGCCTTATGCAAGCGCTCTGGATGGTGCTGGGCGCGTTCTTTTTTGCCACCATGGCGGTGGGCATCAAGGTCGCCTCCGGCAGTTTCAGTACTTTTGAGCTGGTGTTTTACCGTGGCGTGGTGAGCGTGATCTTCATGGGTCTGGTCTTGCGCACGCGCGGCACGTCCCTCAAAACCACGATTCCCATGATGCACGCTTGGCGTAGCGTAATTGGCGTGCTGTCACTGAGTACCTGGTTTTACGCCATTGCGCATTTGCCACTGGCCACCGCCATGACGCTGAACTACATGAGTGGCGTCTGGGTGGCAGCCTTTATTGTGGGCGGTGCGGTGCTGTACGGCCAGGCACAACGCCAAGGTCCCCTGATGGCCACCGTGCTGGCCAGTTTTGCCGGGGTGGTGTTGATGCTGCGCCCCACGCTCGACCAGAACCAGCTGTTTGCCGGACTGGTTGGACTGCTGTCGGGCATGGGGGCGGCGCTGGCTTACTTGCAGGTCACGGCACTGGGCAAGGCGGGTGAGCCCGAGGGTCGCACCGTGTTTTATTTCTCGCTGGGCACTGCGGCGGTCGGGTTGGCAGGCATTGCATTCACCGGCTTGACGCCCTGGTCTGCTGCGAGTTGGCAGGCTACGGCCTGGCTGGTGCCGATTGGCGTGCTGGCTTCTCTGGGCCAGTGGTGCATGACGCGCGCCTACAGCCGGGGCTCAACCCTGCTGGTGGCCAATTTGCAATACTCCGGCATTGTGTTTGCCGCCATCTACAGCCTGCTGCTGTTTGGCGACCAGATTGCGTTGCTCGGCTGGACCGGGATGGGCCTGATTGTGGCCAGCGGCCTGGCCGCCACCGTGCTGCGCTCGCGCGCCATTCCCAACACCCCGGCCGAAGAACACTGAACTGGCGCCCTGAACCTGACACCTTTGAAGGAATCCCATTCGATGTACACCACCCTGATTTCCGCACCGCAGCTCCAGGCCCTGCAGCTAAGCGGCCAGCCCTGCATGGTGTTTGACTGCAGTTTTGAGTTGATGGAGCCCGGTGCCGGTGATCGGCAGTATGCGCAGGCACACATCGCTGGTGCGGTGCGGGCCGACCTGGAGCGGGACTTAAGCGCCGCCAAAACAGCAACTGACACCGCATCCGGTGGCCGTCACCCCCTGCCCTCGCGCGAGACCTTCGCGGCCTGGCTCAGCAGCATCGGCTTTGGCAACGCCATGCAGGCCGTGGTGTACGACCGCCAGGGCGCCAACTACTGCGGCCGCCTGTGGTGGATGCTCAAATGGGCCGGTCATGAAGCCGTAGCCGTGCTGGATGGCGGTTTGCAGGCATGGCAGGCCAGCGGTGGCGCCACGCTCAGTGGCCCGGCTGACACAGGCACGCCCGCTTCTACATCAAATTACGCTCTAGCCCCCGCCAAGACTGCGCTGATAGCTACTGAAACAATAGCAAAACAACTGGGGCGACCGACGCAAACCCTGATCGACGCCCGTGGCACGCCGCGCTTCAAGGGCGAAGTGGAGCCGCTGGACCCGGTGGCCGGGCATATCCCCGGTGCCCTGAACCGCCCCTTCAACCTGAACCTGGGCGCTGACGGCAAGTTCAAACCAGCCGCTGAACTGCGGGCCGAGTTTGAAACCCTGCTGGCCGGGCGCGACCCCGCCACCGTGGTACACCACTGCGGCAGCGGTGTCAGTGCCGTGCCCAACCTCATCGCCATGGAAGTGGCGGGCCTGGGTCGCACGGCGCTGTACGCCGGTAGCTGGAGCGAGTGGTGCAGCGACCCGACGCGGCCTGCAGCGCAGGGCTGAATAGAATTTGGGGCGTTCAGTGCGCGTGCGCCAGGCCGCTCACCCAGGTCACCAGCGCGATACCGATCAGCAGCCAGGCAATCTGCGCGGCGGTCTCCCGGGCGGTCAGACGTTTTTGCAACTGGGGAATCAAATCGGCCAGTGCCACATAAACAAAGCTGCTGCTCGCCACCACCAGAAAATACGGCAGATAGTCCTGCAGCCGCTCGACCAGCCAGTAGCCCACCAGACCACCGAGCGCAGTCACGGCCCCGGCCAGCGTCACTTTGACCAGCGCTGTACGCCTGGTTCTGACACCGGTTCGCAACACCATCAGGTCTCCCATGTGGTGCGGTACCTCGTGCGCCAGCACCGCCAGCGACGCAATCACACCTAAACGCAGGTCGGCCATGAAGGCCGAGGCGATCAGCATGCCGTCGCCAAAGCAATGCACGCTGTCGCCCGTCAGAATCGCCCAGGTACCGGATTTGGAGAGATGACTGTGGGCCTCGGCGTGATCGTGGACCTCGTGGACCTCCTCGGCGTGTGAGTGCGCGTGGTCAGGCGGCGACTCATGGTGCTGGTGATGTTCATGCCCGTGGTGCCACAGCTCGGCTTTATCGAGCAGGAAGAAAAAAACCAGGCCTGCCAACAGGGTCATGAACAAATCATGCGCGCTGACCTGACTCTCGAACGCCTCCGGCAGCAAATGCATGAAGGCCGTGGCTAAGAGCGCACCGGCCGCCAGGCTGAGCATATGTTGCGTGTAGCGTGACAGCACGCCAAAGCTCAAAAGCGCCGCCAACCACACGCTGCCAATGCCGGCAGCCAGGGTACCCATCACAATTGCTATTAAAATCATAGCTATCTACGCTTATTCTACGGGGGCTAGAGCCCAATAACATTAATAAAAAAGCCGCCTCATGGCGGCTTGGACCTTGTCATTCCATTTCTAATTCAATGCGAGATTAGGCGCACAGCCGCAGACAGCACTGTAGTGCGGCAAGGCGGGGCAACGACATATCGCAATGAAGTAGATATGGAATCAGGCAACACCATGCGCCTTGAACCATGCCAGACAACGCTGCCAGCCGTCTTCTGCCGGCCCCTGGCGAAAGCTGGGGCGGTAGTCGGCATGGAACGCATGCGGTGCGTCAGGGTACACCACAAATTGCGCTGCCTTGGAAGCCGCCGTGCCGGTGGCCAACACAGCTTTCATCTTATCCAGCGTGTCAAGCGGGATGCCGCCGTCTTTTCCGCCATACAAGCCCAGGACCGGGGCGCGCATGACGGCGGCCACATCAATCGGGTTTTGGGGCATCAGTTCACTGGGCGTGCCCACCAGCCGGCCGTACCAGGCCACTGCCGCCTTGACCGGACCTTGCGCTGCATACAACCAGGCGATGCGCCCGCCCCAGCAGAAGCCGGTGATTGCCACTTTGGCCAGGTCGCCACCATGGGCGCCCGCCCATTTGACGGCGCCGTCCAGATCCGCCATGACCTGGGCGTCCGGCACCTTGGACACCAGTTCCGCCATCAGTTTGGCCATGTCGGCGTATTGACTGGGGTCGCCCTGGCGGGCGTACAGCTCGGGCGCAATCGCCAGGTAACCGGCTTGGGCAAAGCGGCGGCAGATGTCGGCAATGTATTCGTGCACACCAAATATCTCCTGCACCACCAGCACCACCGGCAGCTGAGTCTTGCCCGCCGGCGCGGCAAAGTAGGCCGGTACTTTGAAGCCGGCCACCTCGTAGCTGAACTGACCGGTCGTCAGACCGTCAGAAGAAGTTTTGATCGCGGTCTGCGCCATGATGGGCACGGCAGCGGCTGCATAACCAACCCCCAGCGCCACTTTCAGGGCGGTGCGACGGGTGGCGCCCTGCTCGGTGCTCTGGCCGGGTAACAGGGAATTGAATTCAGTCTTGAGGTCTTCGCGCAGCATGAAAGTCTCCCGTGGTTTGAAATTGAATCTATCAGAGTTCAGGCAAAGCGGAAAGTTCTGGCCCATGCCGGTCAGTGCGCCTTGTCCCAGTTCGGTCCCACGCCCACCTCGGCCAGCAAGGGCACCCTGAGATGCGCCACCCCTGCCATCAGGCGCGGGATCTCATGCTTGACCCATTCCACCTCGGCTTGCGGCACTTCAAACACCAGTTCATCGTGCACCTGCATGATCATTCTGGTGCCACGTTTTTCCTCGTCCAGCACCTGCTGCACCTTGACCATGCTGAGCTTGATCAGATCCGCCGCCGTGCCCTGCATTGGCGCGTTGATGGCGGCGCGTTCGGAGCCGCTACGGCGCGGGCCGTTGGGGGAGTTGATCTCGGGCAGGTACAGGCGACGGCCGAACACGGTTTCCACATAGCCGTTCGCCTTGGCACTTTGGCGGGTGTGGTCCATGTACAGCTTGACGCCGGGATAGCGGTCAAAGTAGCGCTCGATGTAGTTTTTGGCAGCCGTGTTGTCGATGCTCAAGGCGCGCGCCAGACCATAGGCGCTCATGCCGTAAATCAGCCCGAAGTTGATGACCTTGGCGTAACGACGCTGTTCGTGGGTGACTTGGGCCGTACTGACGCCAAACACCTCGGCGGCGGTGGCGCGGTGCACGTCCATACCATCGTGAAAAGCGAGCAAGAGCGCCGCGTCACCGCTGATGTGCGCCATGATGCGCAACTCGATCTGGCTGTAGTCGGCGCTGGCAATCACACACCCCGGCGGCGCGACAAAAGCCTCACGCACGCGGCGGCCCTCGGCGGTGCGGATCGGAATGTTCTGCAGATTGGGGTCGTTGCTGGAGAGGCGCCCGGTCACGGCCACCGCCTGCGCGTAATGGGTATGCACGCGGCCGGTGCGCGGATTGGCCAGCTGGGCCAGCTTGTCGGTGTAAGTGCCCTTGAGTTTGGCCAGACCGCGGTGCTCCAGAATCTTGGCCGGTAGCGGATAGTCTTCGGCCAGTTTTTCCAGCACTTCTTCGTCGGTACTCGGTGCGCCGGTGGCAGTCTTCTTGACCACCGGCAGGCCGAGCTTGGTAAAAAATATCTCGCCGATCTGCTTCGGGCTGCTCAAATTGAATATCTGACCCGCCAGCTCATGAGCTTCTGTTTCCAGCTGCAGGATGCGCTGGCCCAGTTCATGGCTTTGCGCCGCCAGGGTCGGTGCGTCAATCAGCACGCCGTTGCGCTCGATGCGGTACAGCGCCTCGCTGCTGGCGATTTCCAGTTCGTAAATGCCCAACAAGCTGGGTAGATGTTGCGGGTCTGAAATACATGGATTCCGGACTTCGCCGGAATGACCGACACTGATCGGCACTGGCGGCATATGGAACAAACTGGCCGGTGACTGCGGCGTATGCGGGAAACTGGCCTGCAGTTGCGGCCACAGGGCCAGATGCACGTCCAGCGTCATGTCCGAGTCCTCGCACGAGTACTCAGCCGCCTTGGCGATATCGACTTGGTCAAAGCAGATCTGATGCGCGCCCTTGCCACACAAGTCCGTAAAACTGATGCCGCTGCGGCCCAGATGGCGCTCGGCCAGGCTGGCCAGGCTGTGTGGTCGATGTACTTCAAGCACATAGCTCTGCAGCATGGTGTCGTGGGCATAGCCCTGCACCTCGATGCCGTGGTTGGCAAACACGTGGCGGTCGTACTTGATGTGCTGGCCCAGCTTCTTGTGCGCCGGGTTCTCCAGCCAGGGCTTGAGTCGCGCCAGCACCTCGTCACGCGGCAACTGGGCCGGGGCATCGGGGTAGCTGTGCGCCAGCGGAATGTAGGCCGCTTCGCCCGGCGTCACGCTGAAGCTGATGCCGACGATTTCGGCGCGCATTTCGTCCAGTGACGTGGTTTCCGTGTCCAGCGCCACCAGCTCGGCGGCTTGCACCGTGGCGAGCCAGCGCTCGAAGGCGTCCCAAGTCAGGATGGTGTCGTAGGCCCGTGTGGTCACGCTGGATGCAGCCGCCGTGGCAAGTTCATCTGGCTCATCAAACAAGCCGGGCTCGCGGTTTAACGTGTTTACTGAACCGGCGCCAGCTCCGCTGCGCTTCGTCGCGCCAGCCTTCGAGTCAATCGTCACAATTCCGGATGCAGCGCCCCCTTGGGCATTGGCAGCGTCCATCGCCCGGGCCAGGCCCTTGAATCCATATTTATCATAGAAAATAGCCAAAGCTACCGTATCCATTGCGCCAGTAGCGATTGAATCCATGGCAGGCAGATCGGGCACCCAGCCATTCAGGTCGCAATCGGTCTTGATGGTGAGCAGCTGACGGCCCATGGGCAGCCAGTCCAGCGTCTTTTTCAGGTTCTCGCCGACGACGCCCTTGATGGCATCGGCGTTGGCCACCACGCCTTCGAGCGAGCCATATTGCTGCAGCCACTTGGCAGCCGTTTTGGGGCCGACCTTGGGTACACCGGGGACGTTGTCGATGACATCGCCCACCAGGGTCTGGAAATCGACCATCAGGTGCGGCGGCACGCCAAATTCGGCTTCCACCCCAGACAGATCGCGGCGTTTGCCGTTCATGGTGTCGATGATGGTGATGTGGGCATTGACCAGTTGCGCCAGATCCTTGTCGCCGCTGCTCACAATCACCTCGATGCCTTGTTTGGCTGCGATGACGGCCAGCGTGCCAATCACGTCGTCGGCCTCGACACCGGGCACGTCCAGCACCTTCCAGCCCATCAGTCGCACCACCTCATGAATCGGCTCGATCTGGGCGCGCAAGTCATCCGGCATGGGGGAGCGGTGCGCCTTGTATTCGGGGTACAGGTCATCGCGGAAGGTCGGGCCTTTGGCATCAAACACACAGGCTGCAAAATCGGCGGGAACCTCCTTGCGCAGACTTTGCAGCATGTTGATCATGCCGCGAATGGCGCCGGTGGGCGCGCTGGCGGGGTCGCCGGGCACCGCCCGCAAATCAGGCATGGCGTGGAAGGCACGGTACAGGTAGCTGGAACCGTCCACCAGCAACAAGGTTTTTTTCATTGTTTTCGAGTCATTCATGCACCCATTTTGCCTGTGACAGGCACGGCACCAGTGGTTCTACTTACAATCAGACCATGCGCTCTGCCCTATTCATTACCCTCTCCCTGTTTTGTGCCAGCATTTGCCTGGCGCAGTCGCCGGCCCCGGCCCAAGCCGCTTCCGAACCACAAAAACCGGCGGCATCCAGCGCGCCCGGCGCGGTGGAAAAGCGCACCGAGCACATTCACGTTGAAGACGCTGGCGCCAAAATTGACGAGCTGCGCGTAGGCGGCGAAACCAAGACCATTGACGTTCAACCCAAGAACGGCATGCCGGCGTATCAAGTTCAACCCGCCAGCGGCGAACGCAGCTGGAAAATTCTGGGTTTCTGATTCATGGCGGTTTATACAGAAGTCTCTACTAAAGAGGCTAGATCCCTGCTGCGACAACTCAAGCTGGGTGAGCTCAAGGCCATGCAGGGCTGCTCCGGCGGCATCGAAAACACCAACTACTTCGTGACCACCCAGGTCGATGCAGAAACGCGCGAGTACGTGCTCACCCTGTTCGAGCGGCTGACCCTCACCCAACTGCCGTTCTACCTGCGTTTGATGAAGCACCTGGCCGAGCGCGGCATCCCGGTGCCCGACCCCACCGCCAATGCCCGCGGTGATCTGGTGTTTGAGGTCAAGGGCAAACCAGCGGCCGTGGTCAACAAGCTGCGCGGCAAAAGCGAGCTGGCTCCCACACCGGCGCACTGCGCGGCAGTGGGCGCCACGCTGGCCAAAATGCACCTGGCCGGGCGCGACTTCTCCATGTCGCAACCCAATCTGCGGGGCCTGGCCTGGTGGAACGAAACGGTGCCCGTTGTGCTGCCGCATTTGACCGCCGCCCAGACCACTTTGATCCAGAGCGAACTGGCCTACCAGAACCACATTGCGGCCTCATCGGCCTACGCGGCCTTGCCACGCGGCCCGATTCACGCCGACCTGTTTCGGGACAACGTGATGTTTGACACCGTGGCGGGCGAACCCCATCTCAGCGGCTTCTTTGATTTCTATTTTGCCGGCGTGGACAGCTGGCTTTTCGATATAGCAGTCACCCTGAACGACTGGTGCGTCAACCTTGACACTGGCGCCCACAACTTTGAGCGCGCCCAAAGCTTCATGACCGCCTACAACGCGGTGCGACCGCTTGAGCCCGCCGAGCGTGAGTTGCTGCCGGCCATGCTGCGTGCCGGGGCCTTGCGGTTCTGGATTTCCCGGCTGTGGGATTACCACCTGCCTCGCGAGGCCAGCATGCTCCAGGCCCACGATCCGGGCCATTTCGAGCGGGTACTGCGCGAGCGCGCCAGCCACCCGGACCTTATGAGCGCGACGGCGAGCTGACCATGAAGCTGAACATTGTTCCCGCCCGCACCGGCTTGGTGTGGGTCAAGCTCGGCATAAAGACGTTTTTCAAACAACCGTTGGCACTCGCCGGTCTGTTTTTCATGTTCATGGCCGTGATGACCATTGCCAGCCTGGTGCCCGTCATTGGTTTCGTGCTGGCCATGACGCTGCTGCCAGCCGCCACGCTGGGACTGATGTCGGCCACCCGGGAAGCGACCGATGGCCGCTTCCCCATGCCCTTGGTCTTGCTGGCGGCGTTTCGCGCGGGCAGGCAACAGGCGCGCGCCATGCTGGTGCTGGGTGGCCTGTATGCCCTGGGTTTCCTCATCGCGATGGGAGCGTCTTACCTGGTGGATGGCGGTGACTTCGCCCGTGTTTATTTAGGAGGCGAAACGCCCACCCGCGAGATGATGCTGGCGTCCGAGTTTCAGGGTGCCATGTGGGTTTTCATAGGACTGCATCTGCCACTGTCGCTGCTGTTCTGGCACGCACCGGCACTGGTGCACTGGCATGGCTTGCCGCCCGTGAAAAGCCTGTTCTTCAGCCTCGTGGCCTGTTTGCGCAATTTCTGGGCCTTTGTAGTTTTTGGACTGATGTGGCTGTCGATGCTGGTGCTGGTGGTCGTCAGCGTCACCACGGTGGGCGCCCTGCTGGGCAACCCCGGCTTGGCCGGCGACATTTTGTTTCCGGTCCTGCTGCTGCTGACTGCCATGTTTTTCACGTCACTTTATTTCACGTTTCGTGACAGCTTTGAGCCGCCGCCGGAAGCGACGCCATAAGCTAGTATCAATAAGCCAGCATCATTCAACGCCTCCCGAATCGCCCCCTGCCAGTAAGACGACTACCTTCGTTGGCTTTCTACTCCGTCCAGATCCCGTCAGTTCATGCCCTGACCATCACCCTAAACTGATGGTCAACAATTGAGAGCAAAAAATGCCAGCAACCGAACTCGTCGTCACATCTGTTGGCATAGTGGGTGACAAAGAATTACTGGTTCCAACCGGCAAGCAAGGAAGCACCTATCCGCACGTTCAGGACTGGGTCACTGCAAAGCTAAGGGCCAAAACTGCTGTGAAAGACATAAGCACATTAGTCCTTGTAAAAGGAATCAAGCAATGGACTGTCTACGAAGAAAAATCCGGTTCAAAAACAATTCGGACTGTTTTCAAAATCACATAGCCGGTGTCTTACGCCGGAGGCACCCAGCCAAATCGGCATAAAAGCTATTCATAACAGCCAATTGAATTTTCAATCTCGTTCCGCCCGCCTGATCTAAAGCAGCGGCATGCACGATGTCTCAACCATCGATGAAAAGCTGGTGGGCACGCCTGTGTCACGACAGCGTCACAGACGCTTCTTACGCTAGCGGCTGTGATTATCACCAACCCCGCCGCACGTCGTCTGCACACCATGAACATTCCATTTCGATTGCCCCTGGACGCCAGCCGCCAGAGCGGCTTCACCACCCCGCTGCGCCTGCTGCTGGCCACTACGGCGGCTTTCTGGATGGGCACGGCCCAGCCGCAGGTGCTGACACCGGTCGCGTCGCGCAACGTGACCGAGCTGCGTTTTCGTGACTTTTTTCGCACCCCGGTGGGGTCAACCGGGCTCGATATCAGCGACACCCTGAGCCAGGCCGACGGACAGTCCGTGCGGCTGGTGGGCTATATGGTGCAACAGGAAAACGCCGCACCGGGCCGCTTTCTTTTGACACCCCGCCCGGTGCAGATGAGCGAGCACGCCGATGGCGATGCCGACGATCTGCCCCCTGCCACCGTGGTGGTCTACCTCGACCCCGCTCAGCAGGACTGGGCCGTGCCCCATGTGCGCGGGCTGGTGACGGTGAGCGGCAAGCTGAGCGTCAGCCGCCATGAAGAGAGTGACGGCCGGGTGTCGTGGGTGCGCCTGCAGCTCGACCCCGATGCCGCGCGCAGCATGAATGCCTCCGAGTTGACCGGCTACCTGCACAGCCTGCAGCACCAGCACTGAACCGGCCACAACCCCGAGTGAAATCATGACCACTTCCCACCCACATCGCCCCCACGCACGCCTGTCACTCAGCGCCTGCGCGTTCGCCAGCCTGGCCGCCACTGCTTTGCAGGCGGCGCCTTCGGTGAGCCGTCTCACGCCGCCGAGCGAACTCTTCACCAGTGGCCAGGCCGCGCCGGTGATCGCGCGTTTTCTGCCCGGTCAGCGCTTCGACCTGCAGGCCACGCTGCGCCCCGACGAGGCCGGCAAGACCATCAGCAGTGCCCGTTTCGTGATCGACGGCAAGGCCGTGGATGCGCCGGTGGCGCTGCGCGATTGCGCCAGCGCTTGTCTGGCGTCCGTCCCAAAAAACGCCAGCATTGCCACCGTGCGCGCCATCAGCGTGACCCGGCCCGGATTACATACCTTCACTGTGAGCGCCATCCAAAGCGATGGCCAGACCGTCAGCGCCCAGGGCAACTTCGAAGTGGTGCCGCTGGTGACCGGCGGCCGGAAGGTCAGGAACATCGTCATCCTGCTCGGCGACGGCATGGGCGCGGCCCAGCGCACGGCGGCGCGCATTGTGGCGGGTGGCTACGCCCAGGGCAAGGTCATCACGCCGCTGGCGATGGACACCTTTCCGGTGACCGGCATGGTCAAGACGGCATCGCTCAATTCGGTGGTGACCGATTCTTCGCCCGGCATGACGGCCTACGTCTCGGGCAACAAGAACAACAACAATGAAGAGGGCGTGTTCCCGGACGACACCATCGATCCGTTCGACAACCCGCGCATCGAGTACCTGAGCGAGTACCTGCACCGCACACAGGGCAAGGCGCTGGGTCTGGTGACCACAGCCGACGTGTTCGACGCCACCCCCGCCGGCAATGCGGTGCACGCCAGCAACCGCGGCGCGGGCACCGGCATCGTGGACCAGTTCTTTGATGATCGCGGCCTCACTGGTTTGACCGTGCTGATGGGCGGCGGGCGCAAGTGGTTCCTGCCGGCCAGCGTGCCGGGCTCGGCGCGCGGCGACCGCACCGACTACGCGTTCTCCAGCACCGACGCGCACACCCTGGATATCGTCAAGCGCTGGGGCGCGTCGCCGGGAAAACTGGACAAGGATCGTGATCTGCTGGCCGATTTCCAGGCCTCCGGTTTTCGCTATGCGGCCGACAAAACCGCGCTCGACGCCATCGATCCCGTCAAAACCGAGCGCCTGCTCGGCCTGTTTTCCTATTCAAACATGAACGTGGCCCTCGACAAGATCGATGGCCGGCGCAGCAAGCAACACGGCATCACTGGCCGCGTGGTAGACGACTACGGCTTCCCCGACCAGCCCATGCTCGACGAGATGACAACCAAGGCGCTGGCCGTGCTGGAGCATCAGAAAAATGGCTTCGTTCTGATGGTGGAAGGCGCCTCGATCGACAAGCAGGCACACAACATGGACACCGAGCGCTGGATGCTCGACACCATCGAATTTGACCGCGCCACCAAGGTGGTGCAAGAGTTTGCGCGCCGCCACGGCGACACGCTGGTGATCGTCACCGCCGACCATGAGTGCTCGGGCGCCTCCCTCATCGGCGGCTCGCTGGTGAGCGATGCCCGACTGCAAGAGCTGGTGCGCGAGGGTGGCACTGCCAACGTGCGCGACAAGGTGGTGGGCATTTACGAGAAGGCCGGTTTTCCGAAGTACCGCATCGCCAGCGACGGCTACCCGGAAACCACCGACATCGACCACCGGCTGCTGGTGGGTTATGGCGCCAACGCCGACCGTTATGAAGACTGGCGCAGCAACGAGCGGCCGCTGCAGGACAGCCAACAGCCGTTCGTGAAAAAGGAACCCCTGTCGGCCTACCCGGCCGGACCGATGGCGCGCGATGCAGAAGGCCGTTATCTGGTCACCGGCCAGGTACCGGGCGACAGCGCAGTGCACACCGCCACCGATATTCCACTCTCGGCCTACGGCCCCGGTGCCTGGGCTTTCACCGGCGTGATGGACAACACCGACGTGTTCTTCCGGCTCGCGCAGGCTTCGCTCAAAGGTGTGGTGCTGCCCGAAGGCCTGACGAGCGCACCAAGCCGCAGCAAACCCAAGCCGTGAGCCTTGCCTGGCGCGCCACCAGCGTCGGGGCGCCAGCGCCGAGGCTCAGGCATCAAGGCAGCGGCGTCAGCTTGGCCACACTCAGCGCCAGCCACTTGATGCCATGGCGCGGGAAGTTGATCTGCGCCCGCGCATCGTCAGCCACGCCTTCCAGTGCCAGCACCGTGCCTTCGCCGAACTTGGCGTGAAACACCTTCATACCGGCGCGCAGGCCGTGCGATGGCGCCGCTTTTTGAGTCGGCACCGGCGCCGCCGTGTACTTGGAATAATCAGTGCCAAATGAGCCTCTAGCCCCCGTGTAGTCTGCGCGAGCAGCTCCTGAATGTGTAGCAAATCCGGAATCAAAGCCCTTGTTTTTCGGTGTGATCCACTTCAGTGCCGACTCGGGCAATTCATCAAAAAACCGGCTCTTGAGGTTGTAGCGCGTTTGCCCGTGCAGCATGCGGGTTTGCGAATGGCTCAGATACAGCCGGGCTCTAGCGCGGGTGATGGCCACATACAGCAGGCGGCGCTCCTCCTCTAAACCATCACGGTCGCTCATCGAATTTTCGTGCGGGAACAGACCCTCTTCCATGCCGGTGATGAAGACGCAGTCAAACTCCAGGCCTTTGCTGGCATGCACCGTCATCAGCTGGATGGCGTCTTGCCCGGCCTGGGCCTGGTTGTCGCCCGCCTCCAGCGCGGCGTGCGACAGGAAGGCTGCCAGCGGCGACAGGGTTTCGCCGGTGTCGGCATCGGGCGCCAGTTCCTCCAGCAGTGCCTGATTGAGATCCAGCCCCTGCGACGCGGGCGACTGCGTCAAGGCGCGGCCCTGCTCATCCACCGGCAGCGCCGCTGCATCACGCCCAAAGTTTTCGAGCGAGACAAAGCTCTGCGCCGCATTCACCAGCTCCTCCAGATTCTCCACCCGGTCAGCGCCTTCCCGGTCCGCCTTGTAATGCGCGATCAAACCGCTGTGGTCCAGCATTCGTTCGACAATTTCACTCAGCTTCATGCCCTGTGTCTGTTCACGCAGCACGTCAATGCCAGCCAGAAAAGCGCCGATGTTGGTGCCCGCTTTGCCGCTGACGCCGCTCACCGCATCACTCAGTGAACAGCCCGCGGCATGCGCCACATCTTGCAGCTGCTCCAGGCTGCGCAGGCCAATGCCACGCGGCGGAAAATTCACGGCCCGCAAGAAACTGGTGTCATCGCGCGGGTTCTCCAGCAGGCGCAAATACGCCAGCGCATTTTTGATTTCAGCCCGCTCAAAAAAGCGCAGTCCGCCATACACCTTGTACGGCATGCCAGCGTTGAACAAGGCGGTCTCGATGACCCGGCTTTGGGCATTGCTGCGGTACAGCACCGCGATTTCTTTGCGCTCGATGTCGTCACGCACCAGCTGACGCATTTCGTCCACCATCCACTGCGCCTCGGCAAAGTCGCTGGTGGCTTCAAACACCCGCACCGGCTCGCCGGGGCCTTGCGCCGTGCGCAGGTTCTTGCCCAGCCGTTTGCTGTTGTGGCCGATGAGCTCGTTGGCCGTGTCCAGAATATTGCTGCCGCTACGGTAGTTTTCTTCCAGCTTGATCTGGTGCTTCACTTTGAACTCGCGCACAAAGTCGGTCATGTTGCCGACACGTGCGCCGCGAAAGGCGTAAATACTCTGGTCATCGTCACCCACCGCCAGCACACTGCCGCTCGGGTTGAAGCGGGATTCATCGTCGACCGAGCCAGCGGCACCGGTGCCAGCCAGCATCTTGATCCACGCATATTGCAGCTTGTTGGTGTCCTGAAACTCGTCGATCAGGATGTGGCGAAAGCGGCGCTGGTAGTGTTCGCGAATCGGATCGTTGTCGCGCAGCACTTCAAAGCTGCGCAGCATCAGCTCGCCAAAATCGACCACGCCTTCGCGCTGGCACTGGTCTTCATACAGCTGGTAGATCTCGATTTTCTTGCGGGTTTCTTCGTCGCGCACTTCGACCATGTTGGGGCGTAAACCGTCTTCCTTGCAGCCGCCAATAAACCACTGCATTTGCTTGGGCGGAAAACGTTCATCATCCAGCTTGAATTGTTTGTACAGACGCTTGATGGCGGAGAGCTGATCCTGCGTGTCCAGAATCTGAAAGCTCTGCGGCAAATTCGCCAGTTTGAAATGGGCACGCAAAAAACGGTTGCACAGACCATGGAAGGTGCCAATCCACATGCCGTGCACATTGACCGGCAACATGCTGGTCAGGCGTGTCATCAATTCCTTGGCGGCCTTGTTGGTGAAGGTCACCGCCAGCACGCCGCCAGGCGACACCTGACCGGTCTGCAGCAGCCAGGCAATGCGGGTGGTAAGCACGCGGGTTTTGCCCGAACCAGCCCCCGCCAGAATCAGCGCATGCTCAGCCGGTAAGGTCACGGCGGCACGCTGCTCCGGGTTGAGATTTTTCAGGAGCGGGGAATCCTGGGCGCCCGGTTGTGTAATTGCTGAGAACATCCAGGCATTGTAGAAAGACCCGGATCCATGGTTTCATGGAATAACTCCGTAGAATCAATTACCGGGCCCAAGCAATTGCGGCCCGTTTTTTTTGTTTCTGCGCTGGAGCTTGGACCATGGAAATTTTTGACTACGACAACATCCTGCTGCTGCCACGCAAATGCCGCGTAGAGAGCCGTTCTGAATGCGACGCCAGCGTCGAGCTGGGAGATAGGCGCTTTCGCATCCCGGTGGTGCCCGCCAACATGAAGACAGTGGTCAGTGAATCGACCTGCATCTGGCTGGCGCAAAACGGCTACTTCTATGTGATGCACCGCTTCGATCTGGACAACGTGCAGTTCGTCAAAGACATGAAAGCCCAAGACTTGTACGCGTCGATCTCACTGGGCGTCAAGAAGCCGGACTACGACACCGTTGACCAGCTAGTGTCTCTCGGCCTGACCCCCGAATACGTCACGATCGACATTGCCCATGGCCACGCTGACAGCGTGAAAAACATGATTGGCTATCTGAAAGAAAAAATGCCTGCAAGCTTCGTCATCGCCGGCAATGTAGCGACGCCCGAAGCCGTGATTGATCTTGAGAACTGGGGCGCCGACGCCACCAAGGTCGGCATTGGCCCAGGCAAGGTCTGCATCACCAAACTCAAGACCGGCTTTGGCACCGGCGGCTGGCAACTGAGCGCGGTGAAGTGGTGTGCACGCGTGGCGACCAAGCCCATCATTGCCGATGGCGGCATCCGCGAACACGGTGACATTGCCAAATCAATTCGCTTTGGCGCCACCATGGTGATGGTCGGATCCATGCTGGCAGGCCATGAGACAAGTCCTGGCCAGACCGTGGAGGTAGACGGTAAGCTGTACAAGGAATATTACGGCTCCGCCAGCGACTTCAACAAAGGTGAATACAAACACGTCGAGGGCAAGCGGATTCTGGAACCCATCAAAGGTCGGCTGGCCGACACCCTGCTGGAGATGGAACAGGACGTGCAAAGCGCCATCAGTTACTCGGGCGGCAAAAAACTGATGGACATCCGCAAGGTGAACTACGTCACGCTCGGTGGCGACAATGCCGGTGAACACCTGCTTATGTGAAGCAGGCGATATCACACAGACCTCGATCACGCCGGTCTTTTTGTTGAATTGGCCAGCCGAAATGACATGAACTGAGTGGAAGACCTGATAAGATACAGCCCTGTTCGGGAAGACCGGGGCTACCAGAAGTTAGTGTTGCATTGACAACGCGAAGTTCACCAGGTTTTAGTCTCTTTTCCTGAATCACATCACAGTTTTTAAAAGTGGGTTCTTAGCTCAGTTGGTAGAGCAGCGGACTCTTAATCCGTAGGTCGACAGTTCGAATCTGTCAGGACCCACCACTTACAAGCCTTATAGGCACTAGCCCCGAAGCTACTTAATTGATAGCACGGGGCTTTTTAATTTGCGGCTCTCCCTTCCGATGTAAGGGCAGATGTAAGACGATTTCCCAAATACGGTCCGGCACCAAACGAAAGAAAACCTGCACGCAGCGGGTTCGTTGGATGGGGCGATGGGTATGGAGTACGTTTTTCGGGGGCAAGGTCAGGTTTTATGGAGACCCTGCTGAAAAAGTGAGGGTTACGCTAAATCGGCAAAGTTGCTCGCACTAACCGTTGTCGGGCAGACCGTAAGAAGAAGCGACGTAAACGCGTCCTGGACGATTTCCAGGACTTTGAGATGACTTAATTCTGAATCTACGGAAATGAAGTAGTGACCCATTACGCGTTTGTCGATGGGTAGCTTCACTCCAGGAATTCCGGCAAGTGCCGCTTTGTTGACCTCGGCAAGCATGTCTTCATTACAGCCCTGTAACACAAAACGATAGATGGACATGTGAACTTTTTCTTTCAGGTGCAATGACACCAAGGCAGTTTGAACAGTAGGCCAGTCTGCGTCCATCCCCCAAATGGGGGAGCATGTCGCCTGCCAACAACAGACAAATGAAAACCCGCGCGCAACGGGCCAAGTACGCACTGGAATCCGACATGAAAAAAGCCCGCAAGTTTTACAACTTGCGGGCTTTTTATATGTTTAGCTTAATCAGCGGTCTGTCTTGGCTGGCCATTTTTTTGCGTCACGTGGCACGAAAACTTTGCCACCATTGCCAGGCTTGGCAAATGAAGGTTTGCCAAACGCTGGTTTGCGCGCACCGAAGTCGCCACGAGGAGCGCCAAAATCACCACGGGGCGCACCACCGTCATTACGGGCACCAAAATCACCGCGTGGTGCTGGGCCGTCATTGCGGGAGCCAGCAAAACGGTCGTTGAAACCGCCTTTACGTTCATAGCTGCGACCTTCGGGTTGACCGAAACCACCGCCATTATTGTTTTGATAGCCACCTGCGCCCGCATCACGGGGAGCGCCGGCGTTACGGTCTGCAAAACCGCCACGGCTGGCACCGAAACCACCGGAACGGCCACCACCACCACCGCCGCCAAAATTGCCACCGCGGGAATGGTTGTCGTTGCCGCCACGACCGCCACCACCACCGCCAAAACTGTTGGGACGTGAGTCAGGGAAACGTTGCTGCGGTTCCATTCCTGGAATGGTCTCACCCTTGAACTGGTGATGGCTGTGGAATTCAATGTCCATGATCTTGCGACGATCGCGGAACTCGGCAAAGGTCACGGCAATACCGTCGCGCCCGGCGCGACCGGTACGGCCAATACGGTGGGTGTAATCCTCGGCCTTCATCGGCAAACCAAAATTGAACACGTGGGTCACGGTGGGCACGTCGATACCACGAGCAGCCACATCGGTCGCCACCAGAATTTGCACCTGGCCTTGACGCAGCGCCATCAGACGGCGGTTACGCAAGCCTTGGCTCAAAGCACCGTGCAATGCCACGGCGGAGAAGCCTTCTTGCTGCAGGTCGTTGGCCAAACCATCGCACTCGATTTGGGTGCTGGCAAAGACAATCGCCTGGTTGATGGTGGTGTCGCGCAACCAGTGGTCCAGCAATTTGCGTTTGTGCTGCGCGTTGTCAGCCCAGAACAGCTTCTGGCTGATGTTGGCGTGCTTTTCTTGTGGCGAATCGATTTGCAGTTTTTGTGGATCGCGCATGACGCGTGAGGCCAACTGCTGAATGCGCGGTGCAAACGTAGCACTGAACATCATGGTTTGCTTGCGTTGGATGGTCAACTGATTGATGTCAGCGAGGTCATCGGAGAAGCCCAGATCCAGCATGCGGTCAGCTTCGTCAACCACCAGGAATTGAACCTGGTCAAGCTTGATTTGCATGGAGCGTTGCAGATCCAGCAAACGGCCGGGTGTGGCGACCACGAGGTTGGCATTTTGTAGCTTGGCAATTTGCAACTGGTAAGGCATGCCACCCACGATGTTGGCAACGCGCAGACCACGGCAATGTTGCACCAGATCGATGGCGTCGTGTGCAACTTGCTGGGCCAACTCACGTGTCGGGCAAACGATCAGAGCGCCGGGGGCAGCAGGTGCGAAATGACGCGGATTGGTCGGATCTTTACGCTTGGCACGCTTGGGAGGTGCTTCGCCTTTGGCAGCAGCTTCGGCGACAGCTTGTTCGAAATCAGCCTTCTCTTTTGCTTCTGCTTGCGCCATTTGTGTCAGCAGGGTGTGCAACACGGGCAACAGGAAAGCGGCGGTCTTGCCACTGCCGGTCTGACTGGAGACCATCAGGTCGATAAAACGTGCCGACTCATCGGCTGCACCATGACCTTGCATGGCAAGAGGAATGGTTTTCAGCTGAACTGTGGTGGGCTGGGTGAAGCCCAGGTCTTTCACGGCCTGGATCAATTCGGGGGCCAAGCCCAGAGCCAGGAAGCCGTTAGGAGCCTCTTCAACAGCTTCAACCACCTCAACAGTTTGAGTGGTCTCGGTTGCCTGGATAACGTTTTGCGTCATCTCGGCGGTGTCATTGGAAAAATTTTCGACAAGCGATGATTCGCCCGTCGCTTGGATAGCGTCAGTCATGAATTTACTCACACGCGAGCGCCGCAGGGTATGCGACTGCTCCGTCAATGGTTAAAAAACATCAACCATCAAACGGAACCTGCTCTGACTCACGAAGAGTTCAATCAGCGCTGGGGGCCCTTTTGTGTAATGCCGCTTATGCGAAATTACTTTGGACCCAGTGAATGAAGGGAGATGTACAAATATGCACTGCTGATTGCAGCGCAGCCTTAGATTATGGCATGAATTCGGGTTTCTACCTAATTTACTCAAGCTTGATGAAATGTTGACGGTAGTGTTCAAGCTCGTCGATGGACTCATGCACATCGGCCAGGGCCGTATGGCGCTGCTGCTTTTTGAATGAGTTGTAGACCTCGGGCCGCCAGCGTTTGGACAACTCCTTGAGCGTGCTCACGTCCAGATTGCGGTAGTGAAAAAAAGCTTCCAGCTTGGGCATGTACTTTGCCAGAAAGCGCCGGTCCTGCCCGATGCTGTTGCCGCACATGGGCGAGCCCTTCTTGGGCACATATTGGCTCAGAAACTCGATCAACTGCGTCTCAGCTTCCGCCTCAAAAACAATCGAGGCCTTGACCTTGTCAATCAGGCCGCTTTTGCCATGGGTGCCTTTGTTCCAGTTGTCCATCTTGTCGAGCAGTTCATTGGATTGGTGGATGACCAGCACCGGGCCTTCAATGCGGGATTCGAGCTTGGGCCCGGTGACGACGACCGCGATTTCAATGATCCGCTCAATCTCCGGGTCAAGGCCCGTCATCTCACAGTCAAGCCAGACGAGATTTTGGTCGGATTTGGCAAGCAATATGCCTGCAGGGGGGGTGTTCGTAGCGTCCATAGCCGGAATTGTCGCTGATGGCCTAAACTCGGGCGCCATGGCTGACTCGATTTCCTCTTTTCCCCTTTCATTGGTACTGACCTTTGCTTTTGCGCTGACACTGCTCGCAGGTCTGATGTTGAAATTCTGGCTCAGCTCGCGGCAGATCCGCCATGTGGCGCAACACCGCGCCGAGGTGCCGCCGGCCTTCGCGCACACCATCCTACTTTCGGCCCATCAGAAAGCGGCCGACTACACCATTACCAAAGCACGTTTTGGCATGCTGGAACTGGCGCTGGGCACTGTCGTTTTGATGGCGTGGACGCTATTGGGCGGGCTCTCGGCGCTCAACCAGGTGCTGCTCGGGTGGCTGGGTGGTGGCATGAAGCAACAAGTGGCCCTGCTCGCAGCATTTGTGTTGATCAGTGGCCTGATTGATTTGCCGGTAACCCTGTACCAGACCTTCGTGATTGAGGAGCGCTTCGGCTTCAACAAGATGACGCTCAAGCTCTGGCTGCTCGATTTACTCAAGTCCAGCCTGATCGGTGCAGTCATCGGCCTGCCGATTGCCGCGCTGATTTTGTGGATGATGGGCGCGGCTGGCAGCTGGTGGTGGCTGTGGGCCTGGGGTGTCTGGATGGGTTTCAATCTACTGCTGCTGCTGATCTACCCCACGTTTATCGCGCCGCTGTTCAACAAGTTTGCGCCACTGGAAGATGAAACACTCAAGGCCCGCGTGACGGCGCTGATGAAGCGTTGCGGCTTTGCCGCCAAGGGGCTGTTCGTGATGGACGGCAGCAAACGCAGCGCCCACGCCAATGCGTACTTCACCGGCTTTGGCGCCGCCAAGCGCGTGGTGTTTTATGACACGCTATTGGCCAAGCTGTCAGCGGGCGAAGTGGACGCTGTACTGGCGCACGAGCTCGGGCACTTCAAGCACAAGCACATCATCAAACGCATCGTGTCCATGTTTGCTTTGAGCCTGGTGGGCTTTGCCCTGCTGGGCTGGCTGGCAACGCAGCCCTGGTTTTATGCCGGGCTGGGAGTGCAGCCCAATCTGAGCGCTCCCAATGACGCACTGGCGCTGTTGTTGTTCATGCTCGCCATCCCTGTTTTCAGCTTCTTCATCGCGCCGGTATTTGCCTATTTTTCACGCAAACACGAGTTTGAAGCGGATGCCTACGCCGTGCTTCATACCAGCGGCCCGGACCTCGCCACCGCGCTGCTCAAGCTGTATGAAGACAACGCATCAACACTCACACCGGACCCGGTGTATGTGAAGTTTTATTACTCGCATCCACCGGCGTCCGAGCGTCTGGCACGGATGACCGCCTGAACACAGCGAACTACTCATGCCATGAACACTATTCTCAAGACAAAAGAGGCTCTAGCCCCTGCCAGACGTGCGATGACAGCTACAGAAGTAGTAGCAAATCTGGCTAACCTGGAAGGCTGGACGCTGACGGGCGATGGTGCCGCCGTGGCCATTGAAAAGACCTATGCCTTTGCCAACTATGACGAGACCATTTCTTTCGTGAACGCAGTGGCCTTCATCGCGCATCGGCAAGATCACAACCCGGATTTATCGGTGCATTTCAAGCGCTGCGTGGTGCGCTTCAACACCCATGATGTGGGCGGTATTTCAAGGACTGATTTTGACTGTGCGGCGCGGGTTGACGCGCTCCTGGCATGACAGCTCACCACAAGGCGAACAATTAATGGAACGCGCCAAGCTCGACCGCGGCCTGATCGTCGCCAACTATGGCCGCCACTTTCTGGTGGAGACGCCTGAGGGCAAGCGCCTGATCTGCCACTCACGCGGCAAGAAAAGCCAGGGACTGGTGGGCGATCGGGTCTTGTGGCAGGCCTCACGCGACGAAGGCACCATCGAGAAAATCGAAGAACGCCGCAACGTGTTTTACCGCCAGGATGAAATTCGCACCAAGTCGTTTGCGACCAATCTGGACCAGATCCTGATCCTGATTGCGGCCGAGCCCGAGTTCTCCAGCAGCCAGCTCTCGCGCGCCCTGATCGCGGCGGAGGCCGAGCACATCACGCCCATCATCGCGCTCAATAAAAGTGATCTGGTCGAGCCCTTCGCCCGCGCTTGGGAATGGCTGCGGCCTTACCGGCAAATGCATTACGGGGTATTGCCGCTCTCCCTCAAGCAATCGGGCGACGTCGATCACGCGGAACTGCTCAAGCTGCTGCACGGCAAAACGACGCTGGTGCTGGGGCCATCAGGGGCCGGCAAGAGCACCTTGATCAACCTGCTGGCGCCCGGCGCGCTGGCCCAGACCGGTGAAATTTCGCAAGCGCTCAACTCCGGCAAACACACCACCACCAGCACCACTTGGTACTGGGTAGATGGTGACAAAACCACGGCTTTGATTGATTCACCCGGTTTCCAGGAATTTGGCCTGAACCACATCGACCCGGCGCAGCTGGCAGCCTACATGCCGGACCTCAAACCGCATGTCGCCAACTGCAAGTTCTACAACTGCAGCCACCTGCATGAACCGGGTTGCGGCGTGATGGCAGCCGTCAAACCAGACGGAAGCCCGGATGGCATAAGCGCGAACCGCTATAAAATCTATAGCGATTTATATGCCGAACTAAACCAGGCCAGAAAGTACTGAACCCAGCGCCTGGACCAGTTCATCGCATTGCGCTGGCGTGCCGATGCTGATCCTCAGGTACTGCTCGATGCGGGGTAATTTGAAATGCCGCACCAGCACACCGCGCGCACGCAGGGCGGCGGCGACAGCGGCCGCGTCATGCTGCGGATGCCGTGCAAAAACAAAATTGGCTTGCGACGGCAGAACCTTGAAACCCAAATCCTCCAGCGCCAGTACCAGCCCTTCCCGGCTGCTCATCACCGCCCGGCGCGTCTGCTCGAAGTAGGCCTGATCCTCAAAAGCAGCGACACCGCCGGCAATCGCCAAGCGGTCCAGCGGATAGGAGTTGAAGCTGTTTTTAACCCGCTCCAGTGCGTCGATCAGATGGGCCTGGCCACAGGCAAAACCCACGCGCAAGCCCGCCAGCGACCGCGACTTGGACAGGGTATGGACCACCAACAAATTGGGATATTGCGCAATCAGGGGAATGGCGCTGTCGCCGCCAAAATCCACATAAGCCTCATCCACCAGCACAACACGCTGCGGATGCAGGCGCAGCAGTAGCTCCACCTGTTGCAGTGGCAAGCTAACACCGGTGGGGGCATTGGGGTTGGCAATCACCACGCCCGCCACAGTCGCACTGCCGGCACGGGCGTAGGCAGCGACGTCAAGACACATGGTTTCGGTCAAAGGCACCGTCTCAACCGGGATGTCGTAGAGACCGCAATACACCTTGTAAAAGCTGTAGCTGATGTCGGGCATCAGCAGCGGGCAGCCGTGCTGGAAAAAAGCAAAAAAGGCATGCGCCAGCACCTCATCCGAGCCGTTACCCACGAAAACATGCTGCACCGCCAAGCCGTGCTGCGCCGCAATGGCTTGACGCAGCGCCGTCGCTTCAGGATCCGGATAAAGTTGCAAGCCCTGCTGCGCCGCCGCCTGAATCGCCGCAATGACGCGCGGTGACGGTGGGTACGGGTTCTCGTTGGTATTGAGCTTGACTAATCTGTCGATCTTGGGCTGCTCACCCGGCACATAAGGCACGAGCCGACCCACCACGGGACTGCAAAACGAGGATTGCAAAAGAGAGTTAACTTCCATTTTTATAGCAGCTTACGCTTGCCCTGCTTGGGCTAGCAGTGTATTTAGCTTAAAAGCTAACCCAGCAAACGAGCCAGCGTCAAGAGCGCGAGCAGGACCATCCACATCACCACGGTGCGCCAAACCAGGCCAACGATGACCGCCAGATGCGCCAGTTCCGGTGTCTGCCCCGGCGCCGATTCGCTTGGCATGTCCACCGGCCCCGGAGGCATGGTTGGTGCGCCATCGGCTGAATAAGCCGCCGTGCTGGCCGCGTCTCCCAATCGGATGTTCACGGCGCCAGAAGTCGCGGCCAAAATAATGCCATCGTTGTCCCCGGCGGAACGCGGCTCGTAGTTGCGCCAGCCATCAATCGCCTCCTCAAAGCTGCCAACCACCGCAAAACTGATCGCGGTGATGCGGGCGGGCACCCAGTCAATGGCGGCCCACGCGTCAGCCGCCGTCTGCTGCAGAGCTTCACTGACAGGCTGATGCTGCGTTTTGCTCTTGTGCTGCCAGTAGCGGACGACAAATTCACTCAATCGGTACAGCACCGCACCCGCCGGGCCAAAACCAAAAGCCGCCAGCACCGAGAACCAGGCCAACACACCAAAGACATGGCGATGGGCCGCCAGCACCGAATGCTCAATCACGTGACGCACAATTTCGCTGCGCGGCAACTCGCTGGCGTCAATCAGCTGCCAGCTTGCCAGCAATTCGCGGGCGCGATTTTCGTCACCATCAGCCAAGGCATCCCGAATCTGGGTGAAATGGAAACTGAACTGCCTGAAACCCAGCGTGACGTAGAGCACCGCCACGCTCCATATCACAGCCACCGGCCAGCCCAGAAAAGCATCGAGCAGCCAGTAAATGACCAAGGCCGCCAAAGACGGGCCGCCCACCGCAAACCCCCAGGCCAGCCAGCCATGGAACGGCTTGCCTGCGTCAAAATTTTGGGTACTCCAGCGCACCCAGGCACGCAGACTCGCGTGAACCGGGTTGCCTCGGCCCAAAGGACGTGCCTGCTCCAGCAGCAAGGCAAAAAGCACAGAGATAAAGCTCATGCAGCAATCATAGCGGCACAGCGCTTCAGGCCGCCGACAGCAGACGGTAAAAGTTGCGCAAGATGCCCGCTGTGGCCCCCCAGATGAAGCGCTGCATCACATCATCCTGGTAAGGCATGGCGAACCATTCGCGCCGAACCCCTTCCCATTCAAAAGCATGACGCTGATGATGAGCGGGATTCATCAAAAATTCCAGTGGCACTTCAAAAACATCGGCCACTTCATGGGCGTTGGGGGTCAGTGTCAAACCCGGCTGCACCAGGGCAATGACCGGCGTGATGATGAAGGCCGATCCCGTGACGTAGTGTGGCAGCACGCCCAGCACCTGCACAAAAGCGGGGTCCAGTCCAATCTCTTCTTGCGCCTCGCGCAAGGCGGTGGCTGAGGCATCAGCATCGCCTTCGTCTGCTTTGCCGCCCGGGAAAGCTATTTGCCCGGAATGGGTTGACAGATGCATCGTGCGCTCGGTCAGCAAGACGGTCGGTTGTTCGCGCATCACGATCGGCACCAGCACCGAGGCATGCATCAGTGGCCGATCCAAAAATTGTTTCTCCGCCAGCAACTCGGGCGCCCACACCGGGGGCGAAGCGAAGCGTTGCCGCAAGGCCGCAGGCTGCAACGATGCCAATGGAACCGCTGGCAAATGTGAATCCACACTCTCAACCGGGATCTGACGCGGGTCGAAATGCGGCAACCTGGACAAAGAGGTATCAGGCGAATTAGACGACACGGTAAAGAATATGGAAAAGGATAGGTAAAAAAAAGCCGCCACAAGCATTAGCTGGGGCGGCTTTTTTACAAAACAGCTCGTTATACGGTTGCTGTCTTGATTTTCTTGGCTGGCAGTTTTTCTTTGATACGAGCCGACTTGCCGCTGCGATCACGCAAATAGTACAGTTTGGCACGACGCACATCGCCACGACGTTTGACTTCGATGCCAGCGATCAGCGGGCTGTAGGTCTGGAACGTACGCTCAACACCTTCGCCGCTGGAAATTTTGCGAACAATGAAGCCACTGTTGAGGCCGCGATTGCGCTTGGCAATCACAACGCCTTCATAGGCCTGCACGCGCTTGCGCGTACCTTCAACCACGTTGACACTCACAATGACCGTGTCACCGGGGGAAAATTCGGGAATGACTTTCCCAAGACGAGCAATTTCTTCTTGCTCAAGGATTTGAATCAGATTCATGATGGCCTCAAATGATCTTGGTCGCGCCAGTGTCGGAATGACACAAAAGTTTCGTTGTAAACACAATAAAACGGCCGGCTAGAGGATCGGTAAGCCTCAGATTATAACCCGACCACGAGTCAGACCTTAAACCTGGCAGTCAGGCCTGTCGGGAGAGAAAGGCTTCGTCCGCAGGACTCAGGCGCCCGGCCTGTCGCGCCTGGGCAATCAACTCCGGCCGCAGGCGGGCGGTGATCGCCAGCCGCTGCTCGCGCCGCCAGCGCTCAATCTGGGCGTGGTGCCCCGACAGCAGCACTTCCGGCACCGCCCGGCCCGACCAGTTCTCCGGACGGGTGTAGTGCGGGCAATCCAGCAAACCATCCAGGGTAGGATTAAAACTGTCCTGCTGGTGGCTGTCGGCCGTATTCAACACACCCGGTTGCAGGCGGGCTACAGCATCCAGCAAGGCCATGGCGGCAATTTCGCCGCCCGACAGCACAAAGTCCCCAAGGCTGATCTGCTCCGTAACATGTTCATCGATAAAACGCTGGTCAAGCCCCTCGTAGCGGCCACAAATCAGGACGGCACCCTGGCTGTCGGCCCACCGCGCCACCATGGTATGGTTGAGCGGCTTGCCTGCAGGCGAAAACAGCACCACCGGTACGGCGTCAGCTCGCTGCGCCTGGATATTTTTCAGACATTGGGTGAGGGGTTCGGCCATCATGACCATACCAGGACCGCCGCCAAAAGGGCGATCATCCACACGCTTGTAATTGCCTGCGGCAAAATCGCGCGGGTTGGCTAGTCTGACATCGACCTGCCCTGACTCAAACGCGCGGCGCGTGATGCCGCTGGTCAACAGCGGTGCAAATAATTCGGGGAAAAGCGTGACGATGTCGAACCGCATACGGTCACACTCAAAAATCGGGTTGCCAGTCCACCAGGATACGCCGACCGGGCAAATCAACGTTGTCGACATAGACCGACACAAAAGGGATCATTCGCTCGTGCGTCTTGCCATCCTGCTCATAGTCCATCACCAGCACGGTTTGCGCACCGGTCGAGAGCAATTCCTTGACCATCCCCAGCGTCACACCCTCGCGATTGACAACATTCAATCCAATCAAGTCGACCCAGTAGTACTCGTCTTTTTCAGCCGTTGGAAAACTGGAGCGGGACACGAAAATGCGGGCCCCACGCAAGGCTTCGGCAGCCGTACGATCATCGACGCCGCGCGCTGAAGCGACGACCGTATTGGAGTGAACCTTGGCTTCTGTGATGGCCAGTTTTGCAACGCCGGAAAAGGTTTTGGCCCCCCTCTCGGACGGCATTAGAAACCAGCGCTTGGAAGAAAAAAGCGCCTCGGGATCGGCGCTGTGCGGCAGGACTTTGAACCAGCCTTTGATGCCCCAGGCATCGGCGATGCGCCCGACTTCAATGGCATCCGACGGCAGGTCGGCGGCTTCAAGGCCAGGCAGCATCACAATACAATCAAGCCGCTTTTTTGGCAGCTTGAGCAATCAGACGTTCCACGGTGGGAGATGCCTGAGCGCCAACGCTTTTCCAATGGGTCAAGCGGTCCTGTGCAATGCGGATGCTCTCTTCATTGGCAGTCGCAATCGGGTTGTAAAAACCGATGCGCTCAATGAAGCGGCCGTCACGACGGGTGCGCTTGTCAGCAACGACGATATTGAAAAATGGGCGTGCTTTTGCACCGCCACGGGCGAGTCGAATGACAACCATGATTTATCCTTTGGGTGGCGGAGTTTTAATTCCACTATTTAATTCAGCATTTAATCCAGCGTTTGAGACACGCGACATGGCCACCCGGCCAGCGACACACTGGGTAGCCTTCTATTATAACGTTTCCTATTTTTATGCCCATTATTCGCCCCAGCCGTCCCGAAGACATCCCGGCGATTACCGCCATTTATACCGACCATGTGCTTAACGGCACCGGCACTTTCGAGCTTGAGCCCCCCTCAGAGGCTGACATGGCCAACCGCCGTGCGGATGTGCTGTCCAAAGATCTGCCTTACCTGGTGGCGACCGACGGCAACAAGGTGCTGGGCTTTGCTTACTGCAACTGGTTCAAGCCACGCCCGGCCTATCGCTTCTCGGCTGAAGACTCGATCTACCTGGCACCTGACGCCCAAGGCCTTGGCCTCGGGCGGGCTCTGCTGACGGAGCTCGCCGTGCAAGCGGAAAAAGCTGGCATCCGAAAATTGATCGCAGTCATTGGCGACTCGGCCAATGCTGGATCCATCGGTGTCCACCGGTCGGTCGGATTTTCCCACGCCGGTGTACTCAAATCCTGCGGCTGGAAATTTAATCAATGGCGCGACGTGGTCTTGATGGACAAGGCCCTGGGCCTGGGCGACACCAGCGCCCCGCAACCATAATTGGCATTCATGAAAAACAAAACTATCGCCGCGTGGCTGGTCTTCATCGGGGGTCCATTCGGACTGCATCGTTTTTATTTGCAAGGAATGGGGACCCGCTGGGGTGGCTGCTGCCATTACCCACCGCCCTGGGCCTGTACGGCATTGAGCGGGTGCAACAGAATGGATTGGACGATCTGTGGGGCTGGCTGTTGATCCCGCTGCTGGGTTTTACCATCGCCGGCTGCGCCCTGACCGCCATCGTCTACGGTTTGATGTCGCCCGAAAAATGGAACGCCCGGTTCAACCCGTCGTCACCGCCGGATGCGGCACCCGGCAACACCAACTGGCTCACCATTGGCGCGATTGCATTGGCGCTGCTGGTTGGCACCACGGTGCTGCTGAGCAGCATTGTGTTCAGCTTTCAACGTTACTTCGAGTCCCAGGCCGAGGAAGCGCGCATCATATCCCAATGAAATATGCTTGTAGCCTGCATTCAGCAGGCGTAGCTTGCTATATTTTTTATAGTATTAAAAAATCAGCAAACTGACCCAGTAGGCCATCGCAGCGACCAGCGCACTGGCCGGAATCGTGAGAATCCAGGCCCAGATGATGCTGCCGGCGATACCCCAGCGCACGGCGCTGGCGCGCTGGGTCGCCCCGACACCCACGATAGCCCCCGTGATGGTGTGCGTGGTCGAGACCGGAATACCAAGAATTGCGGCCGTGAAGAGCGTGATGGCGCCCCCCGTTTCGGCACAAAAACCGTGCACTGGCTTGAGCTTGGTGAGCCTTTGTCCCATGGTCTTGACAATGCGCCAGCCGCCAAACAAGGTGCCCATGGCGATGGCCGTATAGCAGCTCAACACCACCCAGGTCGGAGGTGATTTATCTCCGACGGCGGCGTAGCCGGTGGCGATGAGCAGCATCCAGACAATGCCGATTGTTTTCTGTGCATCATTGCCGCCATGGCCCAGACTGTAAGCGCCGGCCGACACCAGTTGGAGACGGCGAAACCACCGGTCAACGCGGCTGGGGGTGCTGCGGCGAAAAAGCCAGGAAACAGCAATCAGCATGAGGGATCCCAGCAGGAATCCCATCAGGGGCGACACAAAGATGAAAACCACGGTCTTCATCAAGCTGGCGAACACCAGCGCCGAAGCGCCTGCCTTGGAAATGACGGCCCCAACGATGCCGCCGATCAGCGCATGCGACGAACTGCTGGGAATGCCGTAATACCAGGTAATGAAATTCCAGCTGATGGCGCCCACCAGCGCGCCAAAAACGACGTGCACGTCCACCACGCCAGGCTGGGCCAGGCCTTTGCCGATCGTTGCCGCCACGCCAAATTGGAAAATAAAAATCGCAACGAAGTTAAAGATCGCCGCAAAAAGTACCGCCTGCCCCGGCTTGAGAACGCCGGTGGACACTACGGTGGCAATCGAGTTGGCCGCATCATGAAACCCGTTCATGAAATCGAACAGGACGGCGAGCACCACCAGCAAAATCACCACCCACAACCCCAACTGAACCGATGTCATGACGATGAAGCCTCAGGAATTCTCGAGGACGATGCCCTCGATGACATTAGCGACGTCTTCGCACTTGTCGGTAATGGTCTCGAGCAATTCGTAGATCGCCTTGAGTTTGATGAGTTCCCGCACATCGGGTTCTTCGCGAAAGAGCCGGCTCATGGCACTGCGCAGGATACGGTCAGCATCAGACTCGAGCTTATCGATCTCCTCACAGGTTTTCAGGGCCGCTTCGGCCGTCGCCGGATCGGCAATCTTGGCCAACAGTTTCACGGCATCACGCACCCGCTCGCAGCATTTCACGCTGACGTCGGTCAGGCGCACGATCTCGTCCGTCATGTGGTGCACGTCATACAGCGCCATGGTCTCGGCCGAGTCCTGAATCAGGTCGGCGATATCGTCCATGGTGTTGATCAGCGAATGAATCTGCTCCCGGTCGATCGGCGTGATGAAGGTCTTGTGGATGGCTTTATTGACTTCATGCGTCACCCGGTCGGCCGCGCGCTCGGCATTGTCGACGTCCTGATTGAATTTTTGGCGCAGGACCGGATCACTGTAATTGGCTACCAGTTTGGAGAACGCCTGGGCTGCCTCCACAATCCGGTCAGCATGCTGGTTGAACATTTCAAAAAAATTGCCTTCACGCGGCAGCAACTTGGCAAACAGCATCGTTCACTCCAGGGAAAATTTATCAGTCAGATGACGGTTCGGGAATACCCTAAAGTGTAACCGCCGCCCTCACGCATGCAGGCCGCTTGGGGAGAAATTACTCAGGCACTGCGAAAGATGAAATAGACCGCGCCCACCATGCACAACGCGGCCCACAGGTAGTCCAGCTTGAACGGCTCCTTGAGGTACAACATGGCAAACGGCACAAACACGGCGAGAGTGATGACCTCCTGCACGATCTTGAGTTGCCCGACACTGAAACCGGCTTGCTGAAAACCAATGCGGTTGGCCGGCACCTGCAGCGCGTACTCAAACAGCGCAATGCCCCAACTCACGAGTGCCGCGATATACCACGGCGCAGTGGCCAGGTTTTTCAGGTGCCCGTACCAGGCAAAGGTCATGAAGACGTTGCTGCCGACCAGCAACAAAACCGTCTGCAGGGACAGGGGGATGGATTGGAACGCGTTCATGGCGTGAATTATCCCGTACCACTCATCCCTGCCTGATACGAAAAAGCGCCCCGCAACCTTGTCATTGCGGGGATCATTTTTTGTTTGAACGCCCAGTGGCGCCGCCAAAAAAAGGGGGTGAACTCGTCACCCCCTTTTTCGTAGCAACCATTCGCTGAATGGTCGATGGTCACACACTAGCGTGCAACACCACACTAACGATCACGTTCAAGGATCAAATCCAGCGACGGTTCACTTTCTGTTGCAATCCCCGGTTGGATGACGGGCAGATACTGGCGAAGGAGCTGCACGCGCCAGACAAGCTTGTTTTCCATAGGGATGCTCCCGCTTTTGGCGGGAACTTCCCCGACCGATGGCAAGGCATGGCGCTTGCCATCGGGTGCGTCAACCACCCAAGCACCGCCAGGTAGCCTCAGCAGGCGAGCCTTGCCAACCAGCCAGGTGCCAGATCGCGCCCGCTCCAACTCTATTTGGAAGGGCTCCGTTTCATTGCCCTTGGAGCGCTCTGTTCTGGTGGTGGGCCCAGCCGGGTGGAGGTCACGTGTGACGACCACCCGCTCTTCTGGCGCAGCAGCCTGCCCCTGCAAATAGGCTTGTGAGGGCTGCATGCAGCCCATCACCAGCACAGGCAGGCACAAGGCCACGGGCTTCAATTTAGTGAACATGGCGCAATTCTTGGAAAAAACTGGCCGGTGGTGAAAACTCTTGGGCTGCGGGTTGCCTGTCATTGCTCATCGGGTCAATGGCAGGTTTAACCTGGGTTGCAACCAGTGAATTGCCTGAATTGGATCCGGCGTAACGAGTAAATGGCAAGACAAGATTTCCCCAGTCGTTGTAATCGGTCAACGTTGTAATGTAGCCATCCCCATTCAAATCACTTGATTGTGATGTGGCGGTGAATGTTCCATCCTGGTTCCAGTCTGCGTAGGCAGATGCTGAACCACCACGGCCAATATTGTTGCTTTCAAGAAGGTTGGTTTCATCCAAAGAGGTACCGCTGCCATCGGAATAATCCATGATGAACTGTGATGGCAGGCCGCATGGAGAATTGGCAAGGCTGCAAAGTGTTGGTGTCCCATCGCCTTTTTGATTTCTCCAGCGTTGGTAGGCCGTGCTACCTGCAGGGTTGGCATCCAAACCATTCAGTTGGTACATGTAGTTCATGATGCTCCAATAATTTGGCTTGTAGTTGGTGCTTTCATTGCCGCCATGCTGCAGATTTAAATTGTGTCCCAATTCATGCATGATGGTAGAGGCCTGCTGATTGGTCAGTTGGTTCAATGCTGAACCCGCAGTTGTGGTAAATCCCATCTCGTTATACACAAGTGCCCTGAGTCTGAAGTTCCCTTGAGAACCTAATTCCAGCGGCGAAGTCAAGAATACGCTGCATGCCCAGCCAGATGGTCTTGACTCCGGGCTCAGCATCACCTTTTCGAGCCAGAAATCCCCCCAGCCTGGCAACCAAGCGCACCACCTCATTGAGTGTGGGCGCGTTGTCCGGCAGTTTCTTCTGATTCAAGATGTAGGCGGCCTTCCACTCATCAGGCTCGAACATCAGTTGGGCATCCAGATCGGGGCAATTTCGCCCCAAACGCATCAATCGGGCGAGGCGCCAGGCAACCACCATGTACAACACCAATGCACGTTCAATCCGGTCAATGCAGCCCAACTGCAGAGCCTCAACCAGACAGCCATTTTTGAGCACGTGAAAGAACATCTCAATCTCCCAACGCGAGCGATACCAGTCGATCATTTTTGCAGCCTGATTCAGCGTTGCAACTGGCAAATTCGTCAGTAGTCGCCACTCCACTGCCTTGTCACCATCGGGCGGCTCGGTTTGTGGCCTGTACAAAGCCTCTTTTGCCATCGGGTAGCGATAGCGTTTGCGCCCACACCTCTTGCACCACTTCACGCGCACGTTGGCCTTGACGCTGGGGTAGGGTAAAACGGATTTCACCCAACGATTCGCCCTCTGTCACTCGGCTCCACAGTTTGTCGCCACCGCTTAAGGTGCGGTTGTGTTTGGAGCGCAGCAACCAGTCCACCGGGGTATCCAAATCACGTGCGCGAACCATCAAGGCCATGATGTCAGCCTCCCGGTCCGCCAGGTACACCAGTCGGGTCGTAGGCAGTTGCTCTGCCATCTCGGCCAAGCGTTCGTAGCCTTCGATCCAGCGCACACCCTCCTTGATGCCAGCACGGTGGCCGTCTTTATCCTTGAGTTCGCGGGCCCACATCCAGGCGTCGATGACGCCCAGTGGCTCACGCGAGGTGGACACGGCATAGGTGGGGTGCGCGTACATGCCACGTTGGGCCTCGTAGCTCAAGGGGCCCAAGCCGCTCGCCACCTGCCCGTTGAAGTCGAGCTCGGTGGTGTCTTGAATGCACAAGACGACGTCATGGGCGGCCATACGGGTCACCGAGTTTTGGATGTGGGGCGCCAATATGGCGGGCCACTCGACTTCTTCGTTGTTAAAGAAATGGTAGGCGCCAATGGTGTCAGCCCAGTCACCACAGGCACCGGGGATGCTGGCTGTGGGTTTGGCACTCAACTTCTCCATCAGGCGAATGGCTCTCCGATTGCATCTGGGGTCTCCCAGATCAAGACTTTCAAATTCCGTGGCAGCCCAACTCATTTTTGTTCTTTGCTATGAAATATGTAGCTTAACGTATGGGCGCACTTGTGTATAACGAGATGCCTCTGACCCCGTGCAGTTGCAACACATTTTTAGCCAGATCGATGCCAACTTTTGTAACCTTCATATCGGACGCTCCTGTCTGTTCAAGTGGTTGATTCGCATCTCCACTTTGGCACATTACGATGCCGTTTAGGTGGGAGCGTCCATCCCATTGCTTACCATGGTTTCGTGACCCGTTTCGCCGAGCTGTTTCCCTTGCTCAGCGGAAGGCTCGAGCCGCCGGCACCTTCCACCTGAATCACAACGCCCTTGACGTTGCCCGGCTTCACATTGAGGCGGTCCCTTGCAATCGCGAGGCCCAGCAGCGTGATGCTCCGGTCATCCATGGCCGCCTTCACCACAGGAGACACCTTGACTACCAGCACATCCTCCTGCGACACGCCGACCGTGATCGTGCTCGCACCACTGGGGAGACGATAGTCCACCGTCACGTAGCGCATGGTCGCCGGATTCAGGCTTGGCATCGTCGTCACTTCTGCGGAAGCTGCAGAGACCTTCAGCGACTGGCCCTGCTCGACGAGCGTCAAGGCGCCCCCCGGGACCACCGTATCGCCGCTCTGGCTAAACAACAGGATGACGGAACTACGCGCCACGTTGTCGTTTACACCGCCGGCTAGGTCTGAACCTTCGCTGCCGTTGCCTTTGTCTCCGCTTTTGCTACCACCGGCCGCGCCGAACTTCAGCGTTGTACTATCGCCATCGCTCACGAATTGCACTGCCTGCACACCGCGTCCACCGCCGATGTCAAGAAGACCGCTGTTGCGAGCGGCGCCCTCGCTGCTATCGCGATCCGCACTGGAGCCCGTGCCCTTGTCGCCTGTTCCTGCATTGACCGCGTCGTTATTGTCGGCCCGATTGCCGGAGGTACCCGATACCTTGTTGTTTGTGCCCGAACCGCCGGCGCCGGTCTTCGGTGACTGCTGATCGTTCTTCTTCATGCCTTCGCCGCCAGACTTGCCATCGTACCGGTTGCCGAGCGTGTCCGAGACTTTGTTGCTGTCGCTATTGGAAGCGCCGGTGCCGTCCACCTCTCCACCAGCATTGCCTGTATTTTCGCCTTTTCCTTGACTGCCCGAGGCCTTGCTGCTGTCGCCGACCCCGGACTTGTCACCCTCGCCAGACTTGTTGTCGATCTTGCCTTCGCTGTCAATAGTCTTCGAGTTGTCGTCCGGTTTCTCGCCGCCGGCGTTGCCGACGCCCTTGTCGTTGCCCTGGTTGCCCAGCGTGCCCGAGACCGTGTTGCTGTTGCAGTCGGAGTTGCCGGCATCGGCTGAATTATCGCTGCCAGCGTTCATTGCGCCCCCGGTACCGGTCGACGTACCACCGGAATTGGGCGTGATAACCGGTGGCGGATTGAGCGCCGAGTTACTATCGCCCGTCAAAATCGACGGACCCGACGAGGTCGTCGAAGTTGCCGCTGCCGGAGGTATATAGTCGGGAAGCGGCGTGATATCGGCCGTAACGCTGCCTGTGGCTACCGCGACAGTGTAGTTGCCGGCGTCGCCGCCGCTCAGGCCGACGCTGGCAACAGCGACCGGCTTGGCAATACCGACAGCCGGATCGCCGAAGGCCGCCGTGCGATTGATCGTCAGCACATCGTTCGCAATCCTGTCATCGTTGCTGGTGACCGTCGCCGCTGTGGTGCCGTCATACACCTTGTTTTGCCCGGTGAAAGAAACGTGCAGGGTGCGAGGCGTGATCACGCCTGTGGTATCGGCCACGTAGGTGATATCGTAGTTGCCCGTCACATCCGCATTGGCGCTGTCCTTGATGGTCAGGCCGCTGGCATTGACGGTCTTGCCGCTGCCCGCGTTCTTGTCGGCGAATGACGGAGTGGCGGCGGTATTCACCACTTCGCCCGCGGAGGCGCCGGCCAGTGCGCCGACCGTGGCGTTGCCACTTGCGGCAGTGGTGCCGTCGTAGGTCTTGCTCGCCGATGATGCGGTCACTGTCAGCGCAGCCTTGTTGATGGTACTGCTCGTGTTGTCGGCCAGCGTCACCGTGTAGTTGCCGCCGCCGTTACCGTCGCTGATCACGGTGCTACCGCCGATGATGACCCGCTTGTTGCCGATGCCGGCATTCTTGTCGGCAAAGGCGTAGGTCAGGCCGCTGGCGTCGAGGGCGTCGCTGCCGAACAACTGGCCGCTGACAACAGTTCCGCTGCCAGTGGCCGCCGTCGTGCCGTCGTAGGTCTTGACCACGTTCGAGGTCGATACCGTTACAGCCGCCTGGTTGATGGTGCTGGTGCTGTTGCCGGCGAGCGTGATCGCGTAGTTGCCGCCACCGTTGCCGTCGGCGACGGTGAGCGAGTCCAGCGTTACAGTCTTGTTGCCGGTGCCGGCATGACGGTCGTCGTAGCTGATCGTGGCCGCGCTGAACGAGTCACCGGCCACGCCGAGTTGGCTGGAGAGTGCTGCGACGTCGCCCGTGTTAGTGATGTAAGCGGACGTGCCGTCGTAGGTCTTGGTGACATTGCCCGCGGTAATCGTCACCGCCTTGGGCGTGATATCGCCCCTGCCGACGTAGTTACCCACGCCCAGGGTGTAGTTGCCGGCGTCGGCGCCGGTAAGCGTGAGAGCGGCGAGATCGGCCGTCAGCGTTTTTCCGGTACCTGCATGGCGCGTGTCGAAGGTCGCGGCGCCGCTGGCGCCTGTAACGACGTCAATGCCGACCACATTGACGGTATCGACCGCGAGCGTCGCCGACGCTAGATCGGTACTGCCATCGTATACCTTGCTGCCGGTCAGGCTGGACAAGGTGAGGCCGCGCTTGGCAATGTTCGCCGTGGTGGCAGCCGTCGTGCTGACGAGCGTGTAATTGCCGGCATCGACGCCGTCCAGGGCGATGCCGTTCACCGTGACCGCCTTGTTGTCGCCAGCGTTCTTGCCGGAGTCAAATACAGCATTGGTATAGGTGTAGCCCAGATGATCGCCGAGGATGTAACCGCTACCGGCCGTGCCGGCAGCGGCAGAACTGCTCGCACCCAAGGCAGCGGTCGCTACATCGGTTGCGTCGTAAGTTTTGTTTACGCCGGTGGCCGCAACGGTAATACTGCGCGGCGTAATGCTGGCGGTGTAAGTCGGGAGGCTGGAGGGCAATACATAATCCGTGTTGTCCACGCCCAAGCCACTCAGGGTCACCAACTTGTTGGTGCCGACGTTCTTGTCGTCGAATTGCGCGCCGGACGAGCCGGTGAGGTTGACCGTGTCGCCGTTTACGACGTTGCCGACATTGAAGCTCGGTGCCGTCGTGAATGTGGCCGCGCTGGTTCCATCGTAGGTTTTATCCGCCACGGTACCGCCGCCGACAGCCAAGCTCAGGGTACGCGGCGCGACGATGATCTGACTGCTGTCGCTGAGGTTAACGTAGTGGGTACCGTCGTTGTAACTCCAACTCGAAGTGCCGCTACGGCTCATGGTCGGCAACCCCTGGAAGACGCTGTTAACACCGAGACTGCCGGTGGCGGTCATGTCATAGGTGCCGACATGCCCGGTCCCGGCAGCACCGGCGGAACTCAAGGTCAACGAGGAAACGTCCAGCCAGGTGGGCTTGGGATCGGAGAACTCCGCGAAGGGCATGGTGCCCGAGGCATAGACAATGGAGGTGTTGTCGGCCGTGGTCAGCGTAACGGCATCGCCGTAGGTCTTATGCACGTCGATGACGCTGATCGTCACCTTGTTCGGGTCATAGCCTGGGATGGCTGAGGCTTGCACCTTCAACACGTAGCGGTTACCGGTTTGCGTGATAGTGGCCGGTATGGCAGTTGAGATGCTGCCCCCGCGGTTTCCCTGCCAGAAGTATCCGGTGCCGTATATCGCCTCGTTGTAGCTTTTCAGACCACCGAGCACATCGCCGTTGTTGTAGGGATCATTGGTGAAGACCAGCCAGCGGGACGTACTGTCGCCGGTGAGTTTGATGGCGCTCACCCCCGCGTTGTTAACGAACTTGCTGGAATTGTCGCCGACAATAAGTGAAACCGAATTCCCCGAACCACTGGCCGTGATTGTCGTACCCGCATCGAGAAACAGGTTGCCAGAAACGCCTGCGCTGCGACCGCCGGCGACCGCTATCAGGCTGCGTAAATTGGCGCTGCCAAAGTGAAGATCATTCTTGGCTGTAATCTGCACGTCGCGACCACTGGTCACGCTCACCGCGCCGGTAAAGTCGTTGTTGATGTTCGACCCACCCAGGGTAATGTCGCTACCGGCGGAAAGCGTTGTCGTCCCAGCTACGGTGAGAATGTCGCTGGAATTCTGCTGGGAGATGGCCCCCACAGCGGTCAGGTTCAGATTGCCGGAGAGCGCAAGGTTGTACAGCACCAGATCGTTGGCGTCGCGCAGCGTCAGGCTGTGGGCGCTGCCTGTTACCCGACCTGTGAAATCTGTGCCCGAGTAATCGAGATTGACGTCGTGGCCTGCGGCATTAAGCGTGGTCGCGCCGCCCACCGTCAATGCCCCGACGGCGGTCACGTTGCCGCCCACAGTGAGATTGAGATTGCCGGAGAGCGCCAGTGCTCCCACATTGATGCCCTGCACATCGGTCAGCGTCAGATTGGCGGCCGTGCCATTCACGGCGCCGAAGCTGTTGCCGGCATCGCTAAGGGTTACATTCTGTCCACTCGCCGCTAACTTGAGTGAGGCAGCCGTGGCGGCTCCGCTTTGAGTGATGGCGCCGCCCGCTCCAAGCGACAGGGTGCCGCTGACGACGTTGGTCGCCCCCAGTACATAGCCGCCCGTACTGCTCAGGTAGACAGAACCATTGTCTGTGATGTTGGCCGAAACCGTGGATGCCACGAAATCGATGGCGTTGCCGCCGGTGCCGCCAATGTTTCCATTGGCCTGCAAGTTGAGCGTACTGGCTGTGATTATGTTGTTGGTGGTATTGCCATCGGTAATTGCACCCGCCTTGAGGTTGAGCGTGTTTCCAGCCAGACCAATCGCGCCACCGATAGTCATTATTCCTGTGCTGTCCGCCCGGCCGATGGTGATATTGCTCGGCGTATTGCTGGCGAAGGCCGATATCTCGCTGTCCTGCAGTGTCAATTGCCCTGCGATTTCCGTGGTGCCGCCAAGGGTGATGCCGCGCGTCGCCGTGGATGTCTTCAAGGTCAGCGCACCCGTGGTGCCGAAGGCATTATTGCCGGCATTGGCGTTGATCACCATGTTGTCCGCCGTCACCGTGATGGCGCCGCTGCCGCTGGCGATGTCGATGTTGGCGTTCTGGGTGTAGGTGCCGGTGCCCGTATCGATGCTCACCGCGCCGTTACCGGCGCTGGTGGTGATGTTGGCGCTGACGGTGGTGGCGGTGTTGCCGTTGCTGAAACTGAAGCCGCCGCCGGCCGTGATGCCGGCCAGGTTGCTGATGACGTTGGTCTGGGTGCCGAGGTTTAGCTGCGAGTTCGTGCCGGCCAGGATGGCCGTCAGTGTGCCGGCGGTGACGGCGCCGCTTTGCGTCACGCTGCCGCCCGTGCCGGTGGTCGCCAGCGACAGGGTACCGCTGCCGACATTGGAAGCTCCCAGGGCATAGCCTGCCGTCGAGGTCAGGTAGGCGCTGGCATTGCCCGTGGTATTGGCCGACACGTTGCTGGCAACGAAGTCGATGGCGTTGTTACCCGTGCCGCCGATAGCGCCGTTGGCCAGCAGATTGAGCGTGCTGGCGGTGACGATGCGGATGGTGGTGTTGCTATCGGTGATGCTGCCGGCGTCAAGGTTAACGATCTTCCCCGTCAGATCGACGGCGGCGGCGAGGGTCATGGCGCCGGTGCCGTCGCTGCGACCGAGGGTGACGGTCGATGCGCCGCTGTTCTTGAGGTAGCCGATCTCGGTTGCGCTGAGATCAAGGCCCGTGCCTCCGTTGTAGGTGTTGGCGGAAGCCAGCGTCATTGCGGTGGATAGGGTCTTTGGCCGCAGGGTCAGAGCCCCCGTGGTCTGCAAGGGATTGCTGCCGGTATTGGTATTGAACGCCACACTGTCGGCGGTGATGCTGATATCGCCGCTGCCGGCGACGATGTCGAAATCGTTTTGCGTATAACTGGCGCCGGTGATACTCACGCCCTGGTTGTGGGTGGTGATGTTGCCGCCGACGGTGACCGCTCCGGCGGCGTTCAGGGTCAGTGCGCCGGAGAGACTCCCGCTGCCGGCATCCGTAACGGCGCCGGCTACGGTGACGGTGCCGCCGGCACCGCCCGCAATGAGTGTCAGCGCATCGGAGTAGGTCAGCCCGCTGACGGCGATGGCACCGGTCTGGCTTGCCGAGCCGATGGTGATACCACTGAAACCATCCTTGAAGTTGCCGGCTGTGCCATTCCAGAAGGCACCCTGGCCGAGTTGCAGGTGGGTGGCGTTGGCCGTGTAGGTGCCGAGGTCGATCAGCGTGCTCGCCGTCTTGGTCTGGAGGCTCAGCGCGCCGGTGGATTGGATCGCCAACGAACCGAGCGACATGCTGTCGTTGCTGAAGCTGAGGTTGGCGCTGGAGCTGCCGCCGTTGGCCGCGCCGAGGAAGCCTGCGCCGAGCGCGCTGAAAGCGACCGCGCTGGAGCCGCTGCCCCCGCTGCTACCACCGCCCCCATTGCTCGCATAACATTTTTGGAAGCCAAAAGTGCCGCAACCACCATTGGTAGAGCCACCGTTGCCGCCGCCACCTCCGAATCCCCCCGTACCGGCGGCACCGCCTGCGCTGACGAGACCAATCGTTCCGGAATTGGCTGCTACGGTTGCACCACTGCCAAGGACAAATCCGCTGCCGCTGGTACCGCCGTTTCCTCCAGCGCCGCCGCTACCGCCGCCTCCGGCACCATTATTGGAATAGGTGTTGTTACTCCCGTTTCCCCCGTTACCGCCATTACCACCCGTTCCGCCCTTGCCGCCAGTCCCGGTTGTCGCGATCGTGCCCGATGTGGCTGTTACGGTGGACGCGCCGACAGCGATCCCGCTGCCGCCTGTGCCGCCCACGCCACCAGCGCCACCGGTGCCTCCGTTATACCCCCATGAACTGGTGGCACTCCCACCTGTACCACCCGTGCCGCCGCTACCGCCATCACCGCCGGTTCCGGTCAGCGCAACACTGGCGCCCGTGATCGCCGCCGTGTTGGCCAGGTTGATACCGTCGCCGCCAACGGCGCCGGCCGCACCCGTACCGCCGGCCATACCGGTGCCACTTCCGTCCACGCCGCCACCCGCACCGTTCGCTCCGTTGCCGCCCTTGCCGCCGATACCCGTCACGACGATGGCTCCCGTGGCGGACGTCAGGCTTGCCGCGCTGGCGAGCTTGACGCCAGCACCATCGGCGGCACCCGTAGCGCCCAATACGCCCTGCCCGTACAGCGTCATGCTGGCGGCGGTCAACGCGGTGTTGTTGCCGACGTAAATGCCATCAGCGTAGGTGCTATTGCCCGTCGCGGAGGTGGCGCCGCCAGCCTTGCCCCTCATGTACAGCGCACCGTGAATGTTCACGCTGCCGGCCGCCGATGCGTTGTCGGCGAAGCGAATCGGGCCGGTGGCTTGCAGGTTCAGGGACAGCGCATTACTCGACGTGTCCGTGACGGTAACGCCCGAGTTAACGAGAAGCAAGCCGTCGGCGATCAGCGTCAACGAGGCGGCACCGCCTGCCGTCTTGGCGATGCTGCTGGCGAGCGTCAGGTTGCCGGTGCTGCCCGAGCAGGTGCCGTAGGTGGCGCTGCAGGCGCTGGTGGTGGCGGTGACGTTGGTGCCGCTGTTGAGCGCGGTCTGGATGTTGCCGGCGCCGGTGGCGTTGATGGTGAGGTCTTGCGGGTCGATCAGCCAGGTGCCACCCAGGCCGCTCGCTGCGCCGGCATCGATGCGTGCGTCATTCATGGTCAGCACATGGCCGGAAGTTTCGATGAAACCGCCGTTGCCGCCGTTCGGCGCGGAAGCGTCGAGCGTGCCGCCGACGCGCATCTCGCCGTTGTCCATGTCGGCGAGCAGCAGGATACGGCCGGAACGGTCGTCGAGGGTGCGGGCGCGCACCAGGCCACTGTTGTTTACGACGGCCTGGCTGACGGCATCGGCCGCCTTGGCGGTAAGCACCGCCACGCCGCCGTCGGCGGTGATGCTGCCGCTGTTCTCCACCAGCGCATTGGCCGCGCCGGCATCGAGGCTGTAGGTGATGAGGCCGTCGCCGGTGAAGTCGACGGTGACCTTGTCGGCGGCGGCGAGCAGGGTGCTTCCCTTGGGCGTTTCGATGCTGCCTTCGTTTTTCACCACTGGTGCGATCAGGGCGACGATACCGCCGCTGGGGGTGACGATGCGGCCCTGATTGACGACACTGCCGGCGATGCCGGAACTGGCGAAGCTGTAATTGCCGGCGAGAAAATTGGCGTCGGAGATGGCGAGGGAGGACGCCACCAGCGCGCCGACGTTAACCTGGCTACCCTGGCCGAAAACGACGCCGGCGGGGTTCATGAGCATCACCAGGCCATTCGCGGAGAGCCTGCCGAGAATCTGCGTCGGGTCCTGCGAGAGCACGCGATTCAGCGCGATGGCAGAGCTTGACGGCTGCACGAACTGCACGCCGGCTTTGGCGCCGATGTTGAACGTATCCCAGTTGGCGATCATGCGCTGGACGTTCTGCGTGATCGTCATGTTGCTGCCGTTAGTGGATATGGTGCCAGAGGCGGCCCCGCCGACGATGTTGCCGCCGCCAGGAAGCTGGTTGGGGGCGGGGGGCGCGGCCAAGGCCAGGCCCGAGGCCACCAGCAGCAAGGCCCCCGAGGCGCACTTGCCGTGAGCCTTGGCAACTTCAGAGACGGCAAGCCAGGCTTGGGTCAGCTCGTTCCAGATCAGGCGGTATGTTTTGTTCATGGCGGACTCTTCAGGTGTTCTCGGCGCTGACAGACTTCCGTCCGGAATGCCGGGTTGCGCTTGCAGGTTGTTCGTGGTTGGTTAATTCGAGCACCGTGGCGTCATTCAGCGCGGCGGCGATGCTTTTCGTATCCATTGATCTCAGTACCAAAGCGTGGCTTGCAACCAGACGCGGGATTTGTCGGCACGGCTGTCGGCATCAAGGCCGGTGGCAGAGCGACCGGGGTTGTCGCCGATCTTCTGTGCCCAGGCGAGACGTAGCGCGTGGCTGCCGGTCTTGGTGAGGTTCACGCCCAAACCCCAGCCGGAAATGCCGTAGCCGTTCTCCCCGGTTGCCGTGGGGATGGCGATGTTCTTGGCATCGTTGTGCAAGCTAATGCGGCCGATGTCGTAGAAACCGACCAACTGGAGGAGCCCGAGCAGCGTGCCGCCAGGCAGGTCGTAGCGCACTTCGAGGTTGGAAAACCAGCCGGAATCGCCACTGGCTTCAGCACCAGGATAAGCGCGTACGCCGTTGGGGCCTCCGAGGAGGAATTTTTCGGAGGAGTCGAGGTTCTTGCCTGCCATCTGGCCTGAAAAATTGGCGAAGAAGGCGAAGGTTTTGGGGAGTTTTTGCAGGCGCGAGGCGCCGTAGTTGAGCTTGCTGTAGCGGCCCTGGGCGTTGTAGCCGGCGGCGTCGGCAGTGGCGTCGCCGGGCACGCCGCCGAGGTCGAGCTTGCCCGTGGTGAAGCCGGCGTTCCACGATGTCAGGCCGCCGCCGCCGACGGTGTCTATCCTGTCGCCGGAGAGCGCGGCATTCCAGACGTCGACGCGCTTGTCGTGCAATACGCCGGCGCTGGAGTCGTCGGTAAGCGCTTTGTGGTTGTAGCCGATGATGACGTAGAGGTTGTTGACACGGCTGCGCAGGATGGGGTAAGAGAGGGTGAGGCCGGCGGTCTCCGATTCGCCATTGAGTCCGATAGCCAGTCCGGCACCGCGCTGGATCGTGTACCGCATGCTGCTCCACGCGGCGCCGATCTTCGCGCCGCTGCTGCCGATGGGCAGGAGGTAGGAGAGCCGGGTGAGATCGAGGCCGTTAGCTTGGATGGCGGAAATGCCGGCTTGGTCGCCTTGCCCGGTGGGATCGTTGATTTGGGCCGCGACATTGAGCTGGTTGACGCCGGTATCGCCGTTGCCGTAGTTGTCCAAGGCGACGCTGCCGGTGAGCAGCGGGCCTTCTTCGACGCCGACCATGACGCGGGTGCTGCCTTCCTCATTGCCCGGCTCCAGGCGGGCGCGGGCGGTGATGCCGGGCAGGTCATTCATGAGAAGCATGGCGCGTTCCAGGTCGCCTTCGTGCGCGGAGGCGCCGGCGGGCAGCAGATTGGCGGCGATGGCCTTGAGGCGATCTTCGTCGATGCGCATCGACGCCTTGCCGGCGGGGACGATGGCATAGGGTTCGCCCTTGCCGTCGAGGCGGCCGGCGCGGATGGTGATTTCGATGTTGCCGTCGGTGACATCCTGTTTGGGCAGGTAGGCTTCGGCGAGGAACCAGCCTTTGCGGCGGAGGAATTCGGTGATGCTGCGGGCGAGTTGTTCGAGGCCGGCGAAGTCGAGTTCCCGACCGATGGAATTGGCGACGACGGCTTGCAGTTCGGCTTCGCTGGCAAGGCCGGTGACGCCGGTGAGACGCACGGACTTGATGACGACGCGGGCGCCGCCGGTTTCCTTGAGGGAAGGGCGTACTGGCTGACGCTCGGCGTCCGGCAGGCGGTCGGGCAGACGCTGCTGGTTGCGCTGTTGCTGGTTCAGCAGCGTGCCGGCATCGGGTTGGGCGGCGACGGCAGCAACACTGCACAGCAGCAGCGCCAGCGCCGTGCCTTCAAATTGTGTTTTCATGAGCATGTTTCTGGAGACATTCAGGCGATGCCCGTATTGTGCTCAGGGCGTCCGAAACGCATATTTGCCAAACCGGACAAAGTCTTTGCTAATCTGGAAAAGAGTCGCACGACTGCGAAAAAAATGGCAAAATTCCGTTCCACCTCGGACCCCCACGAACATGCTTTCCAGCGCCTCTACCATTCACGAACCGCCGCACGTCATGCTAATCGACGACTCGCTGGACGAATTGCGACTGCTGTCCGCGACATTGCGTACCGAGCATTTCCGTCTTACGGTGGCCAACGACGGCCGCGAGGGCTATCAGCGCGCGGTCGTCGGCCAGCCAGACATGATTCTGCTGGACGTCTCGATGCCTAATCTGGACGGCTTCGGCGCCTGCCGTCTGCTGAAGGCGGACCCTGCGACGCGGCATATTCCGATCATTTTTCTCACCGCCAAGAACGAACCGGAAGAACGTCTGCGCGGCCTCCAGTTGGGCGGTGTCGACTACGTTTCCAAGCCCGTGCTGGCGGCCGAGGTGGTCGCCCGCATCCGCATTCATCTCAACCGGGTGGGCAGCGGCGGCGCGCTCCAGGCACACGCTGAACAGCACACGTCGCGCGACCCGGATGACGTCATCTTCAACGCGGCATCGGCCAAAATCAGGAACCGCCTCGAAGCGCTACCTTCCGTGCCGGAGATCGCCCGCCTGGTGGGTACCCACGAAAAGCGGCTGGGGAAGATATTCCGCGAGCGGGTCGGCATGACGGTATCCGCCTTCGCTGCGGAGGAACGCATCCGCATGGCGCGCAGCCTGCTTACCGAAACCGACATGAGCGTCCAGCAAATTGCCGAGCAGGTGGGTTTCGGCTCCGGTGCGAATTTTACGACGGCATTCCGCAAGCGCATGGGCATGGCACCGACTGTCTATCGGCGCGCCTTGCAGCAAGTGGACGAGAAAGCCGATTGAGCCTGCGCGCGCTCTACCTGCTGATCGCGCTGTTCTCCGGACTGGCTGGTGCCGCGGAGATCCGGATTGCCGGCGACGAGGCCGCGACGGCGCTGGCGCCGTTCGTCTCGACCTTCGAGGATAAAAGCGCCGAGATGGGCATCGACCAGGTCATTGCCGTCGACGCCTTCGCGCCGAATGCCGAACTGCTGCGCCCCGGCTTCACCCGTTCCGCAATCTGGCTGAAGATCGAGGTGACGAATGTCTCCGCGCTGCCGCTGACGCGTTGGCTGGAAGTGCAGCCGGCACGCCTGCTGGATGCGACTCTGTTCCTGCCCGATGGCAAACACTGGCGACGCCTGGAAGCCGGCACCGCACATCCGTTCGCGCAGCGTCCGGTGGCGGCGACGAACGCGGTGTTCCCCATCGCATTGAAGCCCCGAGAGGTGATGATGGCGTATCTGCGCATCGCCGGGCCGATGCCGATCGCGATCGTTCCTGTGCTGTGGGACCCGCTGGCGTTCCGTACGCAGGAGAGCCGTACGCGCCTCGCCGACGGCCTTCTGCTCGGCGGACTCGCCATCATGCCCTTGCTGGGCCTGCTGCTGCTGTCGATATTCCGCGACCCCGCCTTCCTCTTTAATGTTTTAGCGACCACGACTTATTTTTTTGGGGAGTTCGCCGACAAGGGATACAGCTTCATGCACCTGTGGCCGGAAGCCAACGACTGGCTGACGCGCGGCATGCCCTTGTACGCGTTGCTCGGTGTCGGGTTCAACCTACTCTTCCTGCGCAGCCTTCTCCATACCCGGCGCAACTTCCCTCGTATCAACCGCCTGCTACTGGCACTGCTGGGCGCAGAGTGGCTGCCAGCCTTCGGCATTCTGTTCGGAGATCCGGGATTTTGGGCGGCGCTGTCGTTCCCGCAGCATTTCCCGATAACGTTAGTCATGGTGCTGGTGGGCCTCTACGCGGCGGTTCAAGACGTCCATGCCGCGCGCTACTACACGGTCGCTTATGCGATTCTTGCTGTCGGCAGCCTGTTCCATGGCATGACGATGGCGGGCCTGCCGCTTCCTCCCGTGCTGGAGCACTACGCGCTGCCAGTGGGCATGCTGCTCAACAACCTGTTTCTGCTGGCTTCGGTGGTTGATCGCGTCATGGCGGTACGCCGGGAAAAAGAAGCCGCCCAGAACACCTTGCTGGCCTCCCGTGCAGCTCAGAAGGCCGAACTGGAACGTACTGTGGAAGACCGCACCGCCGAACTGAACGACGCGCTGGCGGAAACCCGCAAGGCCAGCCAGACGCAGGCATTGCTGCTCGCCTATATCAGCCACGATTTGCGGGTGCCGCTGGCGACCATCATGAATTGCGTGCATCGACTCGAACGGCATGAGGATCCCGAGGTAAGGCACCATCAGGCCACCATCGAGCGCAGCGCCACCCACCAGTTGGAACTGATCGACGACCTCGTCGAGTACGCGCGCGGCGAATTCGATCGTCTCGAGTTGACGCCCGAGCCGACCTTCCTCTACGACTGGCTGGACACCGTCGCCGGCCAGGCCGAACTCCTGGCATCTCAGCGCGGCAACCGCTTTATTCTCCGGGCAAGCCAGAATCTGCCGCCGGTAGTGGTTCTCGACGCCAAGCGCCTGCGCCAAGTCGTTATCAACCTGCTTGCCAACGCCGCGAAGTTCACCGATAACGGTGAGGTTAGGCTTTCCCTACAGGCCGGGCCTCGTAGCGACGGCAAGGTGGCGCTCGAGTTCACCGTCGAGGATACTGGCAAGGGCATACCATCCGACGACATGGAGCGCATATTCCAGCCCTTCGAGCGACGCCAATCGAAACGCGAAGGATCGGGGCTGGGACTCAGCATCGCCCGCCAGATCGTGCGTGCCATGGGTAGCGATTTGAATGCGGCCAGTACGCTGGGCGTCGGCAGCCGCTTCACCTTTCGGCTCACTCTGGATACCGCTGAAGAGTTAGCCGTAACGCTACCGGCGCAAGCGTTTACCTTCCCAGAGTCCTTCGGTGCCGGCAAATCAATGTTGATCGCCGATGACAACGCTACCAGCCGGGAGTACATGCGGGAAGTGCTGGGCACAGCGGGTTTCGACATCGTGTGCGCGCACAACGGCGCTGAGTCTTTGCAGATGGCGGCGGATGGTCGTTTCGACATCATCCTGGTCGACCAGATCATGCCGGGCATGGGCGGATGGGAGGTGCTGTGCAGGTTGCACGCGTTGCATACAGTCGCGGTTCCGCCAATCTTCCTGTGTTCGGCCATGCGCGCGGAGCGGCCGGAAGGATTTCCCGACGGCATCGATTTCACTGGTACGCTGCTCAAGCCTGTCTTGCCGGGGAAGCTGCTGGTGACGGTTTGGGAAGCGCTGCGCGCGCATGCATCACCTCTCCCTCTGCTGCAGATCCCGCCGGAAGCCATGCTGACACCGCTGCGCGCGCTGATCGACGGCGGCAATATCAGCGAAATAGAGCAATGGTCAGCGAAGCTCGCCAATGAACATCCCGAATACACGACATTCGCCGCCGCTATCGAACACGCAGCTGTTCAAATTAACTTCGCCGCACTCAACACCCTGGTTTCCGGCTCGGCTTAGCGAGCGCTTGCCCCGGAAATTTCGTCCTCAGAGAAGGTTGGCAGGCTGACGGAAATCGAGGATACGTTTCCCGCGGTATTTCGCCTTCCTCAGAAGCGCCATGTCACCGTGCACCATGCTTGCGCGTCCAAAGTCATTGCCAATGTTTTGACGGCAACAGGTTCATAACCGAGCTCCCGGCGTAGCCGTGTAGCCTTTGCGCCGTGCCCCGACCAAGCTTTAGGCGGGAGCGGCTCAGTCCCCGGTGCCCACACTGTGGTGGCTGGACGAATGCCCACTGCGTAGAGTAGTCACTACAGTAGGCATCAATCTGGCTAAAAATGTGTTTCAACTGCACGGGGTCAATGAGTTTGGCAAGCCCGTCATCAAGAAGCAGATCCGACGCGACCAGATGGCTGAGTTCTTCCTAAATCTGCCTGCTTGCCTTATTGGCATGGAGGCCTGCGGTAGCGCACATCACTGGGCTCGCAAGCTGCAAGGCTTTGGCTTTTCAACTTCCTTGTCGCACGTAGCGCTTGAGGGTGTGGTGATCGCCCTGCCCGTCGAACTGACCGCAGCTTGCCAGATCAAGCCGCATGCAAACTGCAATCAAAGGCCTGACATTTACTCCTTAATTGATAGCTGTTCGCGCACATTCCACGGGGGCTACAAGCTGATTTGACCTATAAAAAAGCCCCGCAACACAAGCTGCGGGGCTTCGTGGACGCCCTGCGTCACCAGGCCATCAGACCGACATCAAGCCTTGACCGTCGCAGCCGCGTCGGTATAGTCCTGCACCTTGTCGAAATTCAGATACTGATAGACCTTGTCGCTGGCTGCTGTCAACACGCCCATGTCAGCCATGTACTCGGCTTTGGTGGGGATGCGCCCCAGCTTGGAACAAATGGCCGCCAGCTCGGCGCTACCCAGGTACACGTAGCTGTTTTTGCCCAAGCGGTTCGGGAAGTTACGAGTGGAGGTCGAGAACACGGTCGCGCCCTCTCTCACCTGCGCCTGGTTGCCCATGCACAGGCTGCAGCCCGGCATTTCCATGCGGGCACCGGCAGCGCCCAGCACACCGTAATGGCCTTCTTCGCTCAGCTGTTTGGCGTCCATCTTGGTCGGTGGTGCCATCCACAATTTGACCGGAATATCGCGCTTGTTTTCCAGCAGCTTGGAGGCGGCGCGGAAGTGGCCGATGTTGGTCATGCACGAGCCGATGAAGACTTCCTCGATCTTGGCACCAGCGACGTCGGACAGTGTTTTCACATCGTCCGGATCGTTCGGGCAGGCCACGATCGGTTCGTGAATGTCCGCCAGATCGATTTCGATCACGGCTGCGTATTCCGCATCAGCGTCGCGCTTGAGCAACTGTGGATCGGCCAGCCAGGCTTCCATCGCCTTGATGCGGCGGTTGATGGTGCGCACGTCAGAGTAACCGCTGGCAATCATCCATTTCAGCATCGTGATGTTGCTGGTGATGTACTCGATGATCGGTTCTTTGTTCAGGTGCACGGTGCAGCCACCGGCGCTACGCTCGGCCGATGCGTCGCTCAGCTCGAACGCCTGCTCCACCTTGAGGTCAGGCAAACCTTCAATTTCCAGGATACGACCGGAGAAGATGTTTTTCTTACCCTGCTTAGCGACGGTCAACAGACCAGCCTTGATCGCATACAGCGGAATGGCGTTAACCAGATCGCGCAAGGTGATGCCGGTCTGCAGCTTGCCTTTGAAACGCACCAACACGCTCTCAGGCATGTCAAGCGGCATCACGCCGGTGGCGGCACCAAAGGCCACCAAACCGGAACCGGCGGGGAAGCTGATGCCGATCGGGAAACGGGTGTGGCTGTCGCCGCCGGTGCCCACGGTATCGGGCAACAACATGCGGTTCAACCAGCTGTGGATGATGCCGTCACCCGGGCGCAACGGCACACCGCCGCGGGTGCTCATGAATTCAGGCAACTCGTGGTGCATCTTCACATCCACTGGCTTCGGATAAGCGGCCGTGTGGCAGAAGGATTGCATCACCAGGTCAGCACTGAAGCCCAGGCAGGCCAGGTCTTTGAGCTCGTCGCGGGTCATCGGACCGGTGGTGTCTTGCGAACCCACGCTGGTCATCTTGGGCTCACAGTAGGTGCCGGGGCGAACGCCCTGGCCTTCCGGCAAACCGCAAGCACGGCCCACCATTTTTTGCGCCAGCGTGAAACCCTTGTGGGTGTCAATTGGGTTTTGTGGCAGACGAAACAGCGTGCTGACCGGCAAGCCCAGCGCCTCACGCGCCTTGGCGGTCAGGCCACGGCCGATGATCAGCGGAATGCGGCCACCGGCGCGCACTTCGTCAAACAGCACATCACTCTTGACCTTGAATTCGGCAATCACCTTGCCGTCTTTGAGCGCTTTACCGTCATAGGGGCGCAGTTCCACCACGTCACCCATGTTCATCTGGCCCACGTCCAGCTCAATCGGCAAGGCACCCGAGTCTTCCATGGTGTTGTAGAAGATCGGGGCAATCTTGCCACCCAGGCACACACCGCCAAAGCGCTTGTTCGGCACGAACGGGATGTCTTCGCCCGTGAACCACAACACCGAGTTGGTGGCTGATTTGCGGGATGAACCGGTGCCGACCACGTCGCCCACGTAGGCGACCAAATGGCCCTTGGCTTTGAGTTCGTCAAAAAACTTGACCGGGCCGCGTTTGCCGTCTTCTTCCGGAACAATGCCGGGGCGGGCGTTTTTGTGCATCGCCAGAGCGTGCATCGGGATGTCGGGGCGGCTGAAGGCGTCCGGCGCTGGCGACAGATCATCGGTGTTGATTTCGCCTTCGACTTTGAACACGGTGAGCGTGATCGATTGCGGCACCTCGGGACGCGAGGTAAACCACTCGGCATCAGCCCAGCTTTGCAGCACGGCTTTGGCCTGTGCATTGCCTTTGTCGGCTTTTTCCTTGACGTCATGGAACTGGTCGAACATCAGCAGGGTCTTCTTCAGACCATTCGCCGCCACGTCAGCCACGACGGCGTCGTCGAGCAAATCCACCAGCGGGCTGATGTTGTAGCCACCGAGCATGGTGCCCAGCAGTTCCGTCGCTTTTTCGCGCGAAATCAAGGAGCATTTTTCGGTGCCATGCGCCACAGCGGCCAGATAGCTGGCCTTGACTTTGGCCGCGTCATCCACACCCGCAGGCACGCGGTGCGTGATCAAATCCAGCAACGTGGCTTCTTCACCTTGAGGCGGGTTTTTAAGCAGCTCGATGAGTTCGGCCGTCTGCTTGGCAGACAGAGGTAGCGGGGGTATGCCGAGAGCGGCGCGTTCGGCGACGTGGGCACGGTAGGTCTGCAACATAGTCAATTCCTTTTCAATCACTAAAAATGGTTCCAGCCCCTATAGAAAGGGCTTAATATGCTATTTATTTGGTAGCAACTGCGGCAGGTGCATCGAGCACACTGGGGAGCGGATTCTTGATCAGCATCTCGGCCATCACGGCCTGATCCGGACTCTTGCATTCATCGGCCAGCCGCTTGCCCAATTTCTGATCCATCAGCATGGATTTGTTGGCCAACTGCAACCAGACAGCCCCGGCCCGATGGTCTTCCAGCCGGATGGCACCGGTACTGGTTTCAACCGGGAACATGCGGTATTTCTGTTTTTTGATCTGCACATCGAAGTAGCCCGGCGATTTGGCGTCTGCCGTCAAGGAGACGAAAGCACCCAGCTCGCACGGCAACTTGCCCTGGTAGACCCGCTGCGCAATCGCCAGTTCGGCCGGGGTCAAGGCGGCTTCCGCCGCCTGAATGCCGGACGCCATTTGACTGGCCGTAGTTTTGACTTCAACCCGACTGGCGGATAAACGCTTGGCCTTGCTGCCCACGTTGGCAGACGTCTGCGCCAACAGTGCAACGGGCACCACGATCAGGAACACAGATGCAAGAAGTTTTTTCATCATTGGTAACCTCAGTCAGTGGCATTTAGCCGAAATCAAGCCTGGAAATAGGCCCGGGCTTCATCAGGGAGATGGCGTCCAGTCTGGTGTGCCCGCTCCAGCACTTGCCAAAAATAGCGGTAACTCGCACGGTCGTGTAATTTTCCGCCAAAAGAGATGGGCGCCCAGTCTGCCTGCGCAGCGGCCACCATGATATGCGTCGCCAGCTCAATCTCGTGCATCGAGGGTGCGAAGGCCTCCAGAATGGGCCTGATCTGACTCGGGTGAATACTCCACATTCGGGTGTAGCCCAAGGCACGCGAAGCCCGGCTAGCAGCGACCCGCACCGCAGCCATGTCGCTGAATTCAGTGACCACACAATGGGCGGGTACTTTGCCATGCGCATGGCAGGCCGACGCAATTTCCAGCTTGGCACGAAGCACCAGCGGATGGGAAAACTGGTCCAGTTCATCGGTGTCCTGGCCGGCATGGATACCCATCGCGCTGGCGGGAATCGCGCCACCGTGGCTTGATACAAAGTCCATCAAACCAAAGCTGATGGACTGCACCCGCGGATGCGCCGCAATCTCGAAGGCACGATGAACCGCAGCCGGGGACTCAATCAATACATGCAGGGGCAAAATGTGCGCGTGCCCGGACTTGGACGCCGCCTGATCGACCAGTTGCGCCGCCCGATCGACGTCGGCCAGCGTTTCGACTTTGGGAATCATTACATGGCACAAGGCCGATGCCGCGCCGCCGACGATGATGTCCACGTCCTGTTCAAACGCCGGATGATGCACCGCATGCACCCGCACCGCAACCCGGGGAGCGATGCCGGTTGCTACATTTTTCGTAGCTCCACGCGCTTGATTGACGAGGGCTACAACCATATTGGCGTGATCTTTTTCACCACCAACAGAAGCGCCATCTTCGCAGTCCAGCGTCACGTCAAACACGCAGGCGCCGAACTCTTCAGACATTTCAGCCTGCAGAGCCAGGCTCTTGCGCATCCGCGCCTCCACGCCGCTGTAGTGGTCGCACACCGGCAAAAAAACCGTTGCCGCCTGAGCGTCGAGGAGAACTTCGCGCGGATGCCTCACAAGCCTGACTCGCTTTGACCAGTCAATTACAGCAGGTGGGCGACGCCGGCTTGCTCTTCCTGCAGCTCTTTCAGCGTCTTGTTGATGCATTCCTGGCTGAAGGCGTCAATCGGCAGATCTTGAACCACCTTGTATTCGCCACCTTCGCAGGTCACAGCAAAGCCGAACACGGTGTCTTTAGGAATGCCGTATTGGCCGTCCGATGGAATACCCATGGTGACCCACTTGCCGTTGGTGCCCAGCGCCCAATCGTGCATGTGGTCAATGGCGGCATTGGCAGCGGAAGCCGCCGACGACACGCCACGGGCTGCAATGATGGCCGCGCCGCGCTTGCCGACGGTCGGCAGGAACACGTTGGCATTCCAGTCCTGGTCGTTGATCATGTCCTTGACACTGGCGCCATTGATGGTGGCGAAGCGGTAGTCAGCGTACATGGTGGGCGAGTGATTGCCCCACACGGTCATTTTTTCGATGTCAGCGACGGCCTTGCCGGTCTTGTCAGCCAATTGACTCAAGGCGCGGTTGTGGTCCAGACGCAGCATGGCGGTGAAGTTCTTGCGTGGCAGATCAGGCGCGCTCTTCATGGCGATGTAGGCATTGGTGTTGGCGGGGTTACCAACCACCAGCACCTTGACGTTGCGGCTGGCAACTGCATTCAACGCTTTACCTTGAGCAGTGAAAATTTCTGCATTGACGGCGAGCAATTCTGCGCGTTCCATGCCAGGACCGCGAGGACGCGAACCGATCAACAAGGCGTAGTCCACATCCTTGAATGCGGTCAAAGGGTCGCTGTGGGCTTCAATACCGACCAACAAGGGGAAGGCGCAGTCTTGCAATTCCATGATCACGCCTTGCAGCGCTTGCTGGGGTTTCTCAAAGGGAACTTCGAGCAATTGCAGAATCACAGGTTGATCTTTGCCCAGCATTTCGCCAGAGGCGATGCGGAACAGGATTGCGTAACCAATTTGACCAGCTGCACCGGTAACGGCGACGCGGACGGGCTTTTTGCTCATGGTGAGAACTCCAGAAATGTTGTGAAACGGGTGCTGGTGGCGGCTCTTCACAGTTGCCTGAGCCCCACGGAATGCGCGCCGAGTTTACTCTGGAAAACCCTGATTCGTCAACTTGTCTTATGTCTTATATAAGATATGATTCGACTAGTTCCCAACACTTGCCCGGGATCACACATTCATGTCCTCAACACCCGCTCCTTCAGCTGCAAACATCTCCGCCAGCACCGACTCCGGCGCGCAGGTGACACCGGCATTCAGCCCCCTGTACCAGCAAATCAAGGGCCTGATCCTGAACAGCCTGCGGCTTGGCGAATGGAAACCGGGCGAGGCGATTCCCAGCGAAATGGAGCTGGCAGCACGCTTTCGCGTCAGTCAGGGCACGGTACGCAAAGCCATTGACGAACTCGCTGCCGAACATCTCCTCGTGCGTCGGCAAGGCAAAGGCACTTTTGTGGCCACCCATGCCGAGCAGCGTGTGCAGTTTCGCTTCTTGAAACTCGTCCCCGACAGTGGCGCCCGAGGCAGCGAAGGCCCCGCCCAGCGCGACATTATTGAGTGTCGCCGCGCCCGCGCCAGCGCGGACGTGGCACGCGCGCTGACACTGCGCACCGGCGATGCGGTGCTGCAAGTACGCCGGGTGCTGAGTTTTGCCGGCATGCCGACGATTCTGGAAGACATCTGGCTGCCCGCCGCCCCTTTTAAAGGCTTGACCGCTGAACGGCTGGCCAACTACCAAGGTGCGATGTACGCCTTGTTTGAGACCGAATTCAATATGCGCATGGTTCGTGCTGAGGAAAAAATACGCGCAGAACCCGCTACCGACGGACGTGAACAACTACTAAAAGTAGAGCATGGCACACCCTTGCTGAGCGTAGAGCGCATCGCCTACACCTACAAAGACGAGCCAATGGAACTGCGGCGCGGCTACTACCGCACCGACACGCACCATTACCACAATACCTTGAGCTAAAACCATGCGATTCAAACATGCCATGCATGACACCGGATGAGCAGCAGCGGGGGCGTGTGCGGGCTGGCGAAATGCTGGCTGATTTGGATAGTTTGCAACCCTCGCGCAAACTACGGCAGCCTTTGCACCGCAATGGGGCATATACAGAGATGAAATATCACTTTTATGACAAAAAAATTTCAGCCTTTACCAACCCAAACCGAGATTGCTGTTGCATTGCAATAGAATTTAAGGGTAATCAGCTATTGCTAGTTACCAAGCAGTTACTCAAAACATAGAAAGCCAAGTATGTCCGAATTAGCGACCCGCTCCGCGAAAAAGCGACCCGAGTTCCGCAACATCAACGCCTTCACAGACCTCCCCACTTATCGCTTGCCCCTCGCAGGCTTTGTGTCGATCTTGCACCGCGTCAGCGGGGCCATCATGTTTCTCCTGATGCCCTTCATCATCTGGATGTTTGACAACTCGATTTCCTCCGAAATCTCGTTCGCAAAATTCAAGTCTGCATTCAATGTGGGCATGCTGGGCCTGCCAGGCGTCATTTGGAAGCTGGTCGCGCTGGCGCTGATCTGGGCTTATCTGCACCACTTCATCGCCGGAATTCGCCACCTGTGGATGGATACCCATCACGACGCTTCCAGCAAGGAGTTCGGCAAATCATCAGCCACATTCACGCTAACCGTGAGCATTGGCCTTGCAATCGTGCTCGGCGCCAAGCTGTTCGGCATTTATTAAAACTAAAGGTTTGCGGGACAACCCTTAGCCGCAAAGCGGCAAACTTTGTCCTCAACTGATTAAAGGAACACACCATGTCTGTCAATTACGGCTCCAAACGTATCGTTGTCGGTGCTCATTACGGTCTGCGTGACTGGCTCGGCCAGCGGGTGACTGCGGCTCTGATGGCCCTCTTCACCCTGCTGGTTCTGGCACAGGTCATTTTCAGCAAAGGCCCGATCGGCTACGACCAGTGGGCGGGCATCTTTTCATCGCAGTGGATGAAGGCGTTGACCTTCACCGTCATCATCGCCCTGCTGTACCACGTCTGGCTCGGCATGCGCGACATCTGGATGGACTACATCAAGCCGGTCGGGCTGCGCCTGTCCCTGCAGGTATTCACCATCGTCTGGCTGTTTGCATGCGCTGGCTGGGGCATTCAGGTCCTGTGGCGCCTGTAACACGTCTGACCGTCGAAACAAGGCATTCGCAAGCCACCTCTGGCCGCTTCTGACAACCAAGATTCAATTTAAATCATGACCGCTACCTCCAAACTCCCCAAGCGTAAATTTGACGTCGTTATTGTCGGTGCCGGTGGCTCCGGCATGCGCGCTTCGCTGCAACTGGCCCGCGCCGGCCTGAACGTGGCGGTGCTCTCCAAAGTGTTCCCGACGCGCTCACACACGGTGGCGGCACAGGGCGGCATTGGCGCCTCATTGGGCAACATGAATGAGGACAACTGGCACTATCACTTTTACGACACTGTCAAGGGTGGCGACTGGCTCGGTGACCAGGACGCGATTGAATACATGTGCCGTGAAGCACCCAAGGTCGTGTACGACCTGGAGCACATGGGCATGCCATTTGACCGCAACCCCGATGGCACGATTTACCAGCGTCCATTCGGTGGCCACACCGCCAACTACGGCGAAAAACCTGTGCAACGCGCCTGCGCTGCCGCCGACCGCACCGGCCACGCCATGCTGCACACGCTGTACCAGCAAAACGTCAAGGAAAAAACCAGTTTCTTTGTCGAGTGGCTGGCCATGGATTTGATTCGCGACGCTGATGGCGACGTGGTGGGCGTGACGGCACTGGAAATGGAAACCGGTGACGTGCATATCTTTGAGGCCAAGACCACCCTGCTCGCCACTGGCGGCGCCGGCCGCATTTTCGCCGCATCGACCAATGCCTTCATCAACACTGGCGACGGTTTGGGCATGGCCGCGCGGGCCGGCATTCCGTTGCAAGACATGGAGTTCTGGCAGTTCCACCCGACGGGCGTGTATGGCGCCGGCGTGTTGCTGACTGAGGGCTGCCGTGGCGAAGGCGCCATTTTGCGCAACAGCAATGGCGAGCGCTTCATGGAACGCTACGCGCCCGCCTACAAAGACCTGGCCCCGCGTGACTATGTGTCGCGCTGCATGGACCAGGAAATCAAGGAAGGCCGCGGCTGCGGGCCCAACAAGGACTACATCAATCTCGATATGACCCATCTGGGTGCCGAGACCATCATGAAGCGCCTGCCGTCGGTATTCGAGATTGGCCACAACTTTGCCAACGTCGACATCACCAAAGAGCCGATTCCCGTCGTGCCCACCAACCATTACCAAATGGGCGGCATCCCGACCAATATCCATGGCCAGGTGGTGACGCAGAATGCCGACAACAAGAGCGAAATCGTCAACGGCCTGTACGCGGTGGGCGAATGCGCCTGTGTCAGTGTGCACGGTGCTAACCGCCTGGGCACCAATTCGCTGCTGGATTTGCTGGTGTTTGGTCGCGCGGCTGGTAACCATATTGTCGAATTCAATAAAACCAATACCGAGCACAAGCCGCTGCCAGCCGATGCCGCCGACGCGGCGCTCGCCCGCATCGCACGCCTGGACAACGCAGCCAGCGGCGAATATGCGCAAGATGTGGCCGACGACATCCGCAATGCCATGCAGCTGCACGCGGGCGTGTTCCGCACCCAAGCCAGCATGGACGAGGGCGTGGCCAAGATCGCCGCTCTGCGCGAGCGTGTCAAAACCATCAACCTGAAAGATAAATCAAAAATCTTCAACACGGCACGCATCGAGGCGCTGGAAGTTGAAAACCTGATTGAAGTTGCACAGGCCACGATCGTCTCTGCCGCCGCCCGTCATGAAAGCCGCGGCGCTCATTCCGTCAACGACTATGGCGATAGCGCCGCGCATCCCAATGGCCGCAACGACAGCGATTGGCACAAGCACACCCTGTGGTACAGCGAGGGAAGTCTCCTGGCCTACAAGCCAGTGCAGATGACACCGCTGACGGTCGAATCCGTGCCCCTCACCGTGCGCAGCTTCTAAGTCAAAGCCAAGCTAACAAGACCAGCGAGAACACCCCATGTCAAAACGCACATTCCAGATTTACCGTTACGACCCTGACACCGACGCCAAACCCTACATGCAGACCATCGAGGTGGAACTCGACGGCAGCGAGCGCATGTTGCTGGACGCGTTGATGAAGCTCAAGGCGCAAGATCCGAGCATTAGCTTTCGCCGTTCATGCCGCGAAGGCGTTTGCGGTTCGGATGCGATGAACATCAATGGCAAGAACGGTCTGGCGTGTCTGACCAACATGCTGACGCTGAAGGGCACCATTGTTTTGAAGCCGCTGCCGGGCCTGCCTGTGGTGCGCGATCTGATCGTCGACATGACGCAGTTCTTCAAGCAGTACAACTCGATCAAACCTTATTTGATCAACGACAACGTGCCGCCCGAGAAAGAGCGCCTGCAAAGCCCTGAAGAGCGCGATGAGCTCAACGGCTTGTACGAGTGCATTTTGTGCGCCAGCTGCTCCACTTCTTGCCCCAGTTTCTGGTGGAATCCCGACAAGTTCGTGGGCCCGGCCGGCCTGCTGCAGGCCTACCGCTTCATCGCCGACAGTCGCGACGAAGCCACAGGTGAGCGGCTGGACAACCTGGAAGACCCTTACCGCCTGTTCCGCTGCCACAGCATCATGAATTGCGTCGATGTTTGCCCGAAAGGCCTCAACCCGACCAAGGCGATTGGCAAGATCAAGGAAATGATGGTTCTGCGCACGGTTTGACCCGGCATGGAGACCCACGCTATGGCACACACCGAAGATCTGATCGATGAGCGGGGCTTGAGCCGGCTGAAATGGCGTTGCCGCCGCGGCCTGCTTGAAAACGATATTTTTATCGAACGGTTCTTCCGGCGTTTTGAATCAGGCCTGACCGTCAAGCAGTCGCAAGGTCTGAGCGCTTTAATGGAGCTTAGCGACCACGATCTTCTGGACCTGCACCTGGCACGCAAAACACTTGCGCAAGTCGATGCCGATCTGGATCGAGACGATGTACGTGAAGTTTTAAGTATGTTGAGAGAAACCCGCTGAAAGGTAGCGAATGAAATTAGCTGACAATAAAGCCACCCTGTCGTTCAGTAACGGCAGCCCCAGTGTTGACCTGCCGGTGTACCAGGGCAGTGTTGGACCGGATGTGATCGACATTCGCAAACTGTACGCACAAACCGGCATGTTCACGTACGATCCGGGCTTTCTGTCCACGGCATCGTGCCAGTCCGCCATCACTTACATTGATGGCGACAAGGGCGAATTGCTGTACCGTGGTTACCCAATTGAGCAGCTGGCGACCAACTGCGACTTCATGGAAACCTGTCACCTGTTGTTGTACGGAAACCTGCCGGATGTGGCCGCCAAAGCGGCATTCGTCAAACGCGTGAGCAACCACACCATGGTCAACGAGCAGATGCAGTTTTTCCTGCGTGGCTTTCGTCGTGATGCCCATCCGATGGCCATCATGACCGGCTTGGTGGGTGCCCTGTCCGCCTTTTATCATGACAGCACCGACATCAACAACCCGGAACACCGTGAAATATCGGCCATCCGGCTGATTGCCAAGATGCCCACACTGGTGGCCATGGCGTACAAATACAGTGCGGGCCAGCCTTACATGTACCCCAAGAACAACTTGAGCTACGCGGGCAACTTCCTGCACATGATGTTCGCCACGCCATGCGAAGAATATGTGGTCAACCCCGTGATCGAACGAGCCTTGGACCGCATCTTCGTGCTGCATGCTGACCACGAACAAAACGCCTCCACGTCCACCGTTCGCCTGTGCGGCAGCTCCGGCACCAACCCGTTTGCAGCCATTGCAGCGGGCGTGGCCTGCCTGTGGGGTCCGGCGCATGGCGGCGCCAATGAGGCCTGCCTGAACATGCTCGAAGATATCCAGAAAATGGGTGGCATTGCCAAGGTCGGCCAGTTCATGGAACAGGTCAAGGACAAGAATTCCGGTGTCAAGCTGATGGGCTTCGGGCACCGGGTTTACAAAAACTACGACCCGCGCGCCAAGCTCATGCAGGAAACCTGCAAGGAAGTTCTCGCCGCGCTCGGACTGGAAAATGACCCCCTGTTCAAACTCGCGATGGCGCTGGAAAAAATTGCGCTGGAAGACGAATATTTTGTGTCGCGCAAGCTCTACCCCAACGTCGACTTTTATTCCGGCATTGTGCAGCGCGCCATCGGCATTCCGGTCGGCCTGTTCACCGCGGTCTTCGCGCTGGCGCGCACCGTGGGCTGGATTGCGCAGCTCAATGAAATGATTGGCGACCCCGAGTACAAGATTGGCCGTCCACGCCAGCTGTTCACCGGTTCTGTACGTCGCGACGTGCTGCCGATTACCCAACGCTAAAAAACCTGTCATTCGAGAAGCCCGCCGGATGGCAACACCGGCGGGCTTTTTCTCGTTCAGAACGAACGGGGTTCACAGCGCCGCATAAAATCACGGATTGCCAAGGAAAAACCACATGGGACGCACTCTCTACGACAAACTCTGGGACGAACACGTTGTCCACACCGAAGAAGACGGTACGGCCATCCTGTACATCGATCGCCATCTGGTGCACGAAGTCACCAGCCCGCAAGCCTTTGAAGGGCTACGCCAGGCTGGACGCAAGCTGTGGCGTGTCAGCTCAATCGTTGCCACAGCCGACCACAACACACCCACCACCGGCTGGGAGTTGGGCTATGACGGCATTACCGACCCCACCAGCAAAGAGCAGGTCATGACGCTGGACACCAATATGCGGGAGTTCGGGGCGGCCGCCTACTTCCCCTTCCTGTCCAGGCGCCAGGGCATTGTCCATGTCATCGGGCCGGAGAACGGTGCCACCCTGCCCGGCATGACGGTGGTGTGCGGCGACTCGCACACCTCCACCCACGGCGCCTTTGGTGCCCTCGCTCATGGTATCGGCACCAGTGAAGTAGAGCATGTGATGGCCACGCAAACCCTGCTGGCCAAAAAGGCAAAAAACATGCTGGTGCGGGTCGACGGCACCCTGCAGCGTGGCTGTAGCGGCAAAGATATCGTGCTGGCCATCATCGGCAGGATCGGTACCGCAGGCGGCACCGGCTACACCATCGAGTTTGGCGGTTCTGCCATTCGTGCCTTGAGCATGGAAGGCCGCATGACCGTGTGCAACATGGCGATTGAAGCCGGTGCCCGTGCCGGGCTGGTCGCCGTGGACGAAAAAACCATCGACTACGTCAAAGGACGGCCGCTGGCGCCAGGTCACAACGCCGCCAACGACACGGCAGCCGCCGTCGAGTGGGACCAGGCCGTGGCCTACTGGAAGACCCTGCACTCTGACGCCGACGCCCACTTCGACACCGTCGTTGAACTCGATGCCAGCCAGATCATTCCGCAAGTCACCTGGGGAACCTCACCCGAGATGGTGCTGGGCATTGACAGCCGCGTGCCCGATCCCGACAAAGAGAAAGATGCCAACAAGCGCAGCGCCATAGAACGCGCACTGGTCTACATGGGGCTGGAGCCCGGCAAGGCGCTCGACGATCTGTATGTGGACAAGGTTTTCATCGGCTCCTGCACCAACAGCCGGATTGAAGACATGCGTGAAGCCGCCGCACTGGTCAAAAAACTGGGGCAAAAAGTCGCCAAAAACATCAAGCTGGCGATGGTGGTACCGGGCTCGGGCTTGGTCAAGGAACAGGCCGAACGCGAAGGCTTGCATGAGATTTTCAAGGCTGCCGGCTTCGAGTGGCGCGAGCCGGGCTGCTCGATGTGCCTGGCCATGAACGCCGACCGGCTGGAGCCGGGTGAGCGTTGCGCGTCCACCAGCAACCGTAATTTTGAAGGGCGTCAGGGTGCCGGTGGACGCACCCATCTGGTCAGCCCCGCCATGGCCGCCGCTGCCGCTATTTACGGCCACTTTGTGGACGTCAGGAAATTTGTCTGAGCTGATAGGCCAAGGAAATCATCATGCAAAAATTCACCCTGCTCAAGGGGCTGGTAGCCCCGATGGACCGAGAGAACGTCGACACCGACGCCATCATCCCCAAGCAATTTCTAAAATCCATCCGCAAGACCGGCTTTGGTCAAAATCTGTTTGACGAATGGCGCTACCTCGACGCGGGCTTTCCCGGCCAAGACCCCAACAGTCGCAAGCCCAACCCGGACTTTGTGCTCAATCAGCCCCGCTATCAAGGGGCCTCCATCCTGTTGGCGCGCAAAAACTTTGGCTGCGGCTCGTCGCGCGAACACGCCCCCTGGGCCCTCGATCAATACGGCTTTCGCGCCATCATTGCGCCCAGCTACGCTGACATCTTTTTTAATAACAGCTTCAAAAACGGTTTGTTGCCGATTGCACTGAGCGAAGCCCAGGTCAACCAGCTATTTGACGAGGCTGCGGCCTTTCCGGGTTATGCGCTGACCATCGACCTGGAACGACAGGTCATCGTCAAGCCGGGTGGCGAAGAACTGCCCTTCGAGGTGCAGGCGTTTCGCAAGTACTGTCTGCTCAATGGCTTTGACGACATTGCCCTGACCTTGCGCCAGGCGGACAAGATCAAGGCCTTTGAATCCCGGCGTTTAGTGCAAAAACCGTGGCTAGCCCGCACGCTGCTTTCGTAGGCAGCTATACATTTTGATTCTTTGCGGGACAGACCGCAGCTCGCGCGTTGTGAGCAAGCTCTGTCATCCACACTTTAGAAGAGAGTTAGGTTCATCATGAAGATTGCAGTGTTGCCAGGCGATGGCATTGGTACCGAAATTGTGGCGGAGGCCGTCAAGGTTTTAAACGCGCTCGACCTCAAATTTGAGATGGAATCCGCGTTGGTCGGTGGTGCCGCCTATGAAGCGTATGGCCACCCCCTGCCGGATGCAACCCTCAAACTGGCCCAAGAAGCAGATGCCATTCTGTTTGGTGCCGTCGGCGACTGGAAATACGACAAGCTTGATCGCCCGCTGCGACCCGAGCAGGCGATTCTGGGCTTGCGCAAGAGCCTGGGCCTGTTTGCCAATTTCCGTCCTGCCATCTGCTACGAGCAACTGGTGGACGCCTCCAGCCTGAAGCCCGAGCTGATCGCCGGCCTCGACATCCTGATCATTCGCGAATTGACGGGTGACATCTATTTCGGACAGCCACGCGGCCGCCGCATCGCCACGGACGGGCACTTCCCCGGTGCCGAAGAAGCCTTCGACACCATGCGCTATTCACGTCCCGAAATCGAGCGCATAGCGCACGTCGCCTTCCAGGCCGCCCGCAAACGCAGCAAACGCGTCACCAGCATAGACAAGGCCAACGTGCTGGAAACCTTCCAGTTCTGGCGCGACGTGGTGACGGAAGTCGGTCAGCAGTACCCTGACGTGGAACTCGACCACATGTACGTGGACAACGCCGCCATGCAGCTGGTGCGCGCGCCGAAGAAATTTGACGTGGTGGTCACCGGCAATTTGTTCGGTGACATTCTGAGCGACGAGGCCGCCATGCTGACTGGCTCCATCGGCATGCTGCCCTCGGCGTCGCTGAATGCCAGCAACCAGGGCCTGTACGAGCCCAGCCACGGCAGCGCGCCTGACATCGCGGGCAAAGGCATCGCCAACCCATTGGCGACCATTCTGAGTGCCGCCATGATGCTGCGCTTCAGCCTGAACCAGGAAGCGGCCGCCCAGCGCATTGAAGCCGCCGTGAAGTCGGTGCTGGCGCAAGGCTTGCGCACGGCAGACATCTTCAGCGCAGGTACGACCCGGGTCAGTACCGTGGAAATGGGCGCCGCAGTGGTCAAGGCGCTGTAATAGCGATTTACCTGTATTTCAAATTGAACCAAAAAGGCAATGTGATGAAAATTGGCAATCTGGTTGGCCTGGTCGGCTGGCGCGGCATGGTGGGTTCGGTGTTGATGGACCGCATGCAGTCCGAAGGTGATTTCGGACTGATCGAACCGGTCTTCTTTTCTACCTCCAACGCTGGCGGCAAAGCCCCGGCGCAGGCGAAGAACGAAACCACCCTCAAAGATGCCTTTGATATTGCCGCGCTCAAAAAGTGCGACATCATCATCAGCACGCAAGGTGGCGACTACACCTCCGAGGTATTCCCCAAACTGCGCGCTGCGGGCTGGACGGGTCACTGGATTGACGCCGCCTCCACCCTGCGCATGGAAGACGATGCCGTCATCATCCTGGACCCCGTCAACCTGCCGGTGATCCAAAATGCGCTGACCAAAGGTGGCAACACCTGGGTCGGCGGCAACTGCACGGTGAGTTGCATGCTGATGGGCGTGGGAGCACTGTACAAGGCCGGGCTGGTCGAGTGGATGACCAGCATGACTTACCAGGCGGCGTCGGGCGGCGGGGCGCAGCACATGCGTGAATTGCTGACCCAGTTCGGCACCCTGAACGCCGAGGTCAAAGGCCTGCTGGACGACCCCAAATCCGCCATCCTGGAGATTGATCGCAAGGTGCTGCACAAACAGCAAACCTTGACGAGCGCTGAGACGGCCAATTTCGGCGCGCCGCTGGGCGGCAGCCTGATCCCCTGGATCGACAAGGATCTCGGCAATGGCATGAGCCGCGAGGAATGGAAGGGCGGCGCCGAAACCAACAAGATTCTGGGCCAGGGCGCCGCTTTTGGCACGGCTGAAACTCCGGTGGACGGCTTTTGCGTGCGCATTGGCGCCATGCGCTGCCATAGCCAGGCATTGACATTCAAACTGAAAAAGGATGTCCCCACCGCCGACATTGAAGCTATGATCGCCGCCGACAACGCCTGGGTCAAAGTGGTTCCCAATACGCGTGAGGCCAGTGTGCAAGACCTGACGCCGGTGGCCGTGACGGGCACGCTGGGCATTCCGGTGGGGCGCATCCGCAAGCTCGCCATGGGCCCGGAATATGTCGGCGCCTTCACCATCGGCGACCAGCTTTTATGGGGTGCCGCAGAACCGCTACGCCGCATGTTGCGCATTTTGCTGGCCGCCTGAACCTGACGTCGCGCAAATTCCAACGGCCTTTCATGACTCGTGGCAGGGCATGAAAGGCCGTTGTCGCTTGACAACATAGAATCGACCAGATTGAAACATGCTGCCAGACGATTCAAAGTTACAAGCTTTCTCAGCTTGTCAGGCCAAGACATTGCTGTTAAGGTCCTTTTCAAGTTTTGAATACCGAGGCATCTGTTCGCAAAATGAGACTTATTTTTCAGCCGCCCGAACACCGGAGTCCACAAATTGATTGCTAAGTCACATCGCTGGCAAAAAACCGCCATGGCCGTTGCGGTCGCAGCGCTTTTCGGGATATGGGGATCGAATGCGACGGCACTTTCGCTGGGTCGCATCACGGTCCAATCCGCCCTTGGCGAGCCTTTGCGTGCGGAAATAGACGTTCCGGACATCAACGCTGAAGAGGCAAACTCACTGAAGACGGTCGCTGCTTCACCCGAAGCATTCCGGGCCGCCGGACTGGAATACAACCCCGTCATGACAGGCCTGCAAGCCACACTGCAAAGGCGCGCAAACGGGCGTGCCTATATCCGCTTGAGCAGCGACCGGGCCATCAACGATCCGTTTGTGGACATGATTCTCGAGGCCAGCTGGGCGTCAGGCCGCATTGTTCGCGACTACACCATGTTGTTTGACCCGCCGAGTCTGCGGCAAGCGGCACCCGCCGCACCAACCCCGGCGCAAATCCCGGCCCAGTCGTCCGTCAGCCGGACAGCTACGCCCGGTTCGGTCTCGTTAGCGGCGCCAGCGTTGACCGCGGCACGACCTGCAGAGACCACCAGGAGCGCAGTTAAAACTCCCGCCCGTCCTGCCGTAGCCAAGGCGCCGAGTTCGGGAACCGGGAAAGTGACCGTCAAGTCCGGCGACACTGCCAGCAAAATAGCCACCGCAACAAAACCAGCCAATGTGTCCCTCGACCAGATGCTGGTGGCCTTGCTGCGTGCCAACCCGACTGCGTTCATTGGCGACAACGTCAACCGCATCAAAGCCGGCTCCATCATGAATGTCCCCACGGCGGAACAGGCCGAAGCAACTTCAGCGGGTGAGGCAACTCAAATCATTGTTGCGCAGAGCAAGGATTTCAACGATTTCCGCAGAAAACTGGCAAGCAACGCGCCAAGCACCCAGGTTGCAGCAGCCGACCGCAAAGCCAGCGGCAGCGTGCAAGCCACGGTTGAAGAAAAGAAACCCGTCACGACGGCTCCCGACAAGCTCACCCTGTCCAAAGGCGCTATCCAGGGGCAGCTGGCTGAAGACCAGTTAGCAAAAGAACGCAGCGCCAAAGAGGCGGCCAGCCGGGCCGCTGAAATCGCCAAGAACATCAGTGATCTCAGCAAGCTGGGGGCAGCGTCAAGCGCCGTTGCAGCTGGCCCGGCGGCATCCGCAGCAACTTCCGCCAAATCGGGCCCGACGTCAATCACTGCTGCCGTTACAACCCCGGTGCAAACGGCCTCCGCACCGGTTGCAGCCAGTTCAGCGCCATCACAACCGGCCAGTGCGGCCGCATCGGCGCCCGTCACCCCGGCCGCCCAGACCGCCTCCGCACCCAACCCCGCCGCATCAACAGTGGCAAAACATCCAGCAGCTGCTCCGGTGCCGGAACCCGAACCCGGTTTGGTGGATGGATTGATTGAAAACCCGTTGGTCCCGGCGGGCGCTATCGGATTGATCGCCCTGTTAGCTGGTTTTGGTTTGTACCGGGTCAGGCAGCGCAAAAATGCCTCCCAGGTCGACAGCTCCTTTATGGAAAGCCGGTTGCAATCCGATTCCTTCTTTGGTGCCAGTGGCGGACAGAGTGTCGATACCAGTGACAGTACCGCAACCGGCGCCTCCATGGTGTACTCGCCCAGCCAGCTTGATGCCGTAGACGACGTCGACCCCGTTGCCGAAGCCGATGTCTACCTGGCCTATGGCCGTGATTTGCAGGCGGAGGAAATCTTGAAGGATGCCCTGCGTACCAACCCTGGACGTGTCGCCATCCATCAAAAGTTGCTTGAGATTTTTGCCAAGCGGCGTGATACCAAAGGCTTTGAGAATATTGCCACGCAGGCCTTTAAAGTGACTAACGGCGGTGGATCAGACTGGGAACGTATTTGCGAACTTGGCCTGAGCATTGACCCCGCCAACGCCTTGTACCAGCTAGGCGGGCAACCCAACAATCCGGATGGCACGCCATCACGCCCGGCCCCCCTCGACTACACCAGCGATCTGGCGGACAGCGCGGACACCCGTATAACCCAACCCACTGCGCTTCCCGCCGATGGGTCAGTGGATCTGGATCTGGACCTCGACTTTTCGCTCGACGAAGAACCTGCCAGCGCCATCAGTGAGACAACTGCCAGCCACGCAGAAACAGCGCTCCCGGCACTCGACCTGGACTTTGACTTGGCCACCGACGCGACGGTGCCTTTTGAGACACCGCAAGCTGCGGAAACAACAGATACCATCGAATTCTCCCTGCCCGACCTGGAGGTCGAAGATGACGACCTAACCAGGCCTTCTGCCATCAACGAAGATTTCAAGCTGCAGGCGGCCACCAGTTTTGGTGCCACCAGCCCGATACCTTTGACCAGTTCGGCGCCTGACGCGCCAACCGTGCCAGATTTGGGCATGCTGGAGTTTGACCTTGGGTCCCTGTCGCTTGATTTGGGGGACGCAACAGATACTGTATCCACCGCGGCACCAGGCGCACACGAAGACCCGCTGGCAACCAAGCTGGCGCTGGCTGAAGAGTTCAGGGCCATTGGTGACGACGACGGGGCGCGGGCACTGATAGAAGAAGTCATCTCGGAAGCGTCGGGCGACATGAAAATCAAGGCACAGCGTGCCCTGAGCAATCTTTGATGTCAGCGGTATGAACCCACCGTGAGGCTGGCACTCGGCATCAGCTACAACGGGCAGGCCTACCAAGGCTGGCAAAGCCAGTTATCCGGCCAGACCGTGCAGGACCAACTCGAAAAGGCGTTGGGCAAGTTCACTGTGCAAAAGGTTTCAACCCTGTGCGCGGGCCGAACCGATGCCGGAGTGCACGGCCTGATGCAGGTCGTTCATTTCGACACCCCGCTGGAGCGCATCCCTGCTTCCTGGGTGCGTGGCACCAATGCTTTTTTGCCGCGCGACATTGCGGTGGAATGGGCGCAGGTAGTACCGGATGAGTTTCATTGCCGTGCCAGCGCGCTGTCACGCCGCTATGCCTATATTTTGCTGGAATCACCGGTGCGCCCCAGTGTCGATACTGGCCGGGTCGGTTGGGCTTTCCGTCCGCTGGACCTGGGCGCGATGCAGCAGGCCGCTGCGCATCTACTGGGCGAAAACGACTTCACCTCGTTTCGGGCCTCCGCCTGCCAGGCCTTGTCACCCATCAAGACACTCCAGCGCATCGATATTTCAAAGCGCGGCGCTTACTGGCGGTTCGAGTTTGAGGCCAACGCGTTCTTGCACCACATGATTCGCAACATCATGGGTTGCCTGATTACAGTCGGCCAGCTTAAGCAGCCCCCTGACTGGGTGAAGAAAGTGCTGCTTGCCCGCGACCGGGACGCGGCAGCGCCGACGTTTTCGCCCGACGGGCTGTATTTTCTGGGTCCCCGCTATGCCCCGCATTGGGGTTTGCCGGATCGCACGCCTGCGTATGATGGATTGCCATGACACCTGCCCAATTATTTGCCCAACGTACGCGCATCAAGATTTGCGGCCTGACCCGTGAACAGGATGTGGATGCCGCAGTGGCCGCCGGCGCCGACGCCGTGGGTTTTGTGTTGTACGACAAAAGCCCGCGTTATGTCTCGTTTGAGCGCGCCACGGAACTGGCCCGACGGCTGCCGCCCTTTGTCACACCGGTGCTGCTGTTCGTCAATGAAAGCGCTACCAAAATAATAGCTGCCTGCGCAGGTATCGCGGGGGCTACCGTCCAGTTTCATGGTGAAGAAACACCGGAACAGTGCTTGGATGCCACCCAGCAGGGGGGCCGCTCGTTTTTGCGGGCGGCACGCATCCCGCTGGGCGAAGACGGTCGCCACTTTGATCTCGTAAAATACGCACTCGATTATTCAAAAGCCCAGGCCATTTTGCTCGACGCCCATGTCGATGGGTATGGTGGTGGCGGGCTAGCATTCAATTGGTCACTTCTGCCTCCAAACGTCAACGCTCACCTCGTCTTGAGTGGTGGGCTGAACGCTGCCAACGTGATCGATGGCATCTTGCAGGTACGGCCCCGGTGTAAAACCCTGGCCGTCGATGTGAGCTCGGGGGTGGAGATGTCCGGCCCCGGCAACAAGGGCCTCAAGGACCCCGAAAAAATAAACCAGTTTGTCGCCGCCGTGCGCGCCGCTGACCAACAACTTGCAGAGATGTCAAAAAATGTTCTCCTATCAACAACCTGACCCAAGCGGTCACTTCGGGATTTATGGCGGCAGCTTCGTCTCCGAGACGCTGACGCATGCGATCAACGAGCTCAAGGCTGCGTACGCCAAGTACCAGCATGATCCCGCGTTTGTCGCCGAATTCAACTACGAGCTGGCCCACTTCGTCGGCCGTCCTTCTCCCGTTTACCATGCCGATCGCATGAGCCGCGAACAGGGTGGCGCGCAGATTTTTTTAAAACGAGAAGACCTGAACCACACCGGCGCCCACAAAATCAACAACACCATCGGCCAGGCGATGCTGGCCAAACGCATGGGCAAGCCGCGCGTGATCGCCGAAACCGGTGCCGGCCAGCATGGCGTAGCCACTGCCACCATTTGCGCCCGCTATGGCCTGGAATGCGTGGTGTACATGGGCAGCGAAGACGTCAAGCGCCAAAGCCCCAACGTTTACCGCATGAAGCTGCTGGGCGCCACCGTGGTGCCGGTCGAGAGCGGCAGCAAGACGCTGAAAGACGCGCTGAACGAAGCCATGCGCGACTGGGTCGCCAACGTGGACAACACCTTCTACATCATCGGTACCGTGGCCGGGCCACATCCCTACCCGATGATGGTGCGCGACTTCCAGAGCGTGATTGGCACCGAGTGCTTGATGCAAATGCCCGAGATGCTGGCGCAACAGGGCTGCAAAACCACGCAACCCGACGCCGTCGTGGCCTGTGTCGGCGGCGGCAGCAACGCCATGGGTATTTTCTACCCCTACATCCAGCATGAGAACACGCGCCTGATCGGCGTGGAGGCCGCCGGCGAAGGCATGGACTCTGGCCGCCACTCGGCCTCGTTGCAGCGCGGCAGCCCCGGCGTGCTGCACGGCAACCGCACCTATGTGCTGCAGGATGACAACGGCCAGGTGACGGAGACGCACAGCATCAGCGCCGGGCTGGACTACCCCGGTGTCGGCCCCGAACATGCCTTCCTCAAAGACATCGGCCGCGCTGAATACGTCGGCATCACGGACCAGGAAGCGCTGGCGGCTTTTCACTATCTGTGCCGCACCGAGGGCATCATCCCGGCGCTCGAATCGAGCCACGCCGTGGCCTACGCCATGAAGCTGGCCAAAACCATGCGACCTGACCAGTCCATCCTGGTCAATCTGTCGGGCCGGGGCGATAAGGACATTGGCACCGTAGCGGATCTGAGCCACGCCGACTTTTTTTGCCGCCCCAGTTGCACAGGCCAATCGGTGAAAGGGGCCGAGTCCTCCTCCTTAGGTGCAACACAGCAGATCTTGAAGGTCGTCAAATGAGCCGCATCGCCACTACTTTTGCAAAGCTGAAAGCAAACGGCCGCAAGGCGCTGATTCCCTACGTCACCGCTGGTTTCCCATTTGCCGACATCACGCCTGAGTTGATGCACGCCATGGTGGCGGGTGGCGCTGATGTGATCGAACTGGGCGTGCCCTTTTCCGACCCCAGTGCGGACGGCCCCGTCATCCAAAAAGCCGGTGACAAGGCGCTGGCCCAAGGTATTGGCATGGTCCAGGTGCTGGCCATGGTGCGCGCCTTTCGCATCCAGGATGCGAGCACACCGGTGGTGCTGATGGGCTATGCCAACCCGGTGGAGCGCTACAACCAGAAGCATGACCGCCACGATGGCAAAAGCGCCTTTGTGGTGGATGCGGCGAACGCTGGCGTGGACGGCGTGCTGATCGTCGATTACCCGCCCGAAGAATGCGAAGGCTTTGCCGCTGAACTCAAAAGCCACGGGCTGGACCTGATCTTTTTGCTGGCCCCCACCAGCACCGACGAGCGCATGCAGCAGGTCGCAGCCGTGGCCAGCGGCTATGTGTATTACGTCTCGCTCAAGGGCGTGACCGGCTCAGGCGCGTTGGACACGGGTGCGGTGGAGGCCATGCTGCCGCGTATTCGCCGACACGTCAGCGTGCCGGTGGGCGTTGGTTTTGGCATCCGTGACGCTGCTACCGCTCGCACCATCGGCAAAGTGGCTGATGCAGTAGTGATCGGCAGCAAAATCATCCAGCTGATTGACGAACAACCGCGCGACCAGGTCGCCCTGGTCGCCCAGAATTTCCTGCGTGAAATCCGGACCGCATTGGATTCATAATCCACCCCCTGAACTGAAACTTTGCGGGACAGACCGCCGCTACGCGATAGCCAAGCCATCTCTGTCCTCAATAAATTAAGGTGAACCCATGAGCTGGCTCGAAAAACTGCTACCCCCAAAAATTCTGCACACCGACCCGGCCGACCGGCGCAGCGTGCCGGAAGGTCTGTGGATCAAATGCCCCAACTGTGACACCGTGCTCTACAAGACGGATCTGGAGCAGAACCAGAACGTCTGCCCGACCTGCAGCCACCACCATCGCATTGGTGCACGGGCCCGGCTTGATGTGTTTCTGGACAACGAGGGGCGATTCGAGCTTGGGCAGGAAGTGCTGCCAGTGGATGCGCTCAAGTTCAAGGACAGCCGCAAGTACCCCGAGCGTTTGAAAGAAGCACTGGAAAACACCGGCGAGACGGACGCGCTGGTGGTCATGGGTGGCACCGTGCTCGGCATTGGCGTGGTGGCAGCCTGCTTTGAATTTGAGTTCATGGGGGGCAGCATGGGCTCGGTGGTAGGGGAACGTTTTGTGCGCGGGGTGCATACCGCCATCGAACAAAAAGTCCCTTTTGTCTGCTTCACCTCCACCGGCGGCGCACGCATGCAGGAAGGCCTGCTCAGCCTGATGCAAATGGCCAAAACCAATGCATCGCTCACCCGTCTGGCCAAAAAGGGCTTGCCCTTTATCAGCGTGTTGACCGACCCGACCATGGGCGGGGTCAGCGCCGGCTTTGCGTTTTTGGGCGACGTGGTGATTGCCGAACCCAAAGCGCTGATTGGTTTTGCCGGTCCCCGGGTGATTGAGTCAACGGTACGGGTGAAACTGCCTGAAGGCTTTCAACGTGCCGAGTTCTTGCAAACCAAAGGCGCCATCGACTTTATCTGCGACCGCCGGGAACTGCGCAAAACTATTGCGAACACCCTGGCCATGCTGCAGCGCCAGCCCGCTGACGCTGTGATCTGAGCGAAACAAGCGTCAAGTTGCAAGCAGTGCCAGACCCTGCAGGTAGCCCAGCACAATCGAGGCGATCTGCAGCAGCACCAGCAACACCAGCGGCGACAGATCGATACCACCCACCAGGGGCAGCACACGGCGGATCGGCGTAAGAGGCGGCGCGCACAGCCGCTCAATCACATCTGACATGACCGAATGGGTCTGTACCCAGGACAAGACCGCGTAAACAATCACCAGGCCGGTCATCCCGGAAATGGCCAGTCGCAGCAGACCAAAAGCGGCCAGAATCGGGACGGCAAACAAGCCGCCATCGGCCCCCGCCAGCAGCCACAGCAGAAAAAACTGCGTCAGTTCCAGTAGATAGGCAGCCACCAGGCTAGCAGTATCCAATCGTCCCAACGCGGGCACCACCCGCCGCAGCGGCAGCACCAGCCAGTCGGTCAGGGCAAAGACAAAGCGCCCGAGCGGATTGCCCGAGCGGGTTGACATGGGAATGCGCTGGTACTGCATGTACAGACGCAGCAGACAGGCGCCGCCTATGACACCGGCGGCGACCTCAAGCAACAATGAAATGATTTGGTAAAGCATGAGAATTTGCGAATGTAAATCTCACCGCATCATAGCGACAGGACGCGGTCAACTTAAAATCTACCCTTTCGGCTAAAAATTGCCGTTCACCGCCCTTCCCTGCACCGCCAACGCTGCCCCTACGATTGCGCCTCTCATGTCTGACCACAACACCTCCCCAGCCCCCCAGGACGAAAACCAGCTGATCGCCGAACGGCGCGAAAAGCTCAAGGCCATCCGCCAGCAGCAAGCCGAAGGCAAAGGCGTTGCCTTCCCCAATGACTTCAAACCGACCGACCACGCCGCCGACCTGTTTGCCGCCCACGCCGGCCAAACCCCGGAAGGGCTGATCGAGCAAGGCGCCGTCGCCAAGGTCGCCGGGCGCATGATGCTCAAGCGCGTCATGGGCAAGGCCAGCTTTGCCACCCTGCAAGACAGCACCGGGCGCATCCAGATTTACATCAAGGGCGAGGATATCGGCGCCGACCTTTACGCCAGCTTCAAGCACTGGGATCTGGGCGACATCGTGGCCGCCGAAGGCAAGATCTTCAAGACCAAAACCGGCGAGCTCTCCATCCACGCCAGCAGCGTGCGCCTGCTGACCAAAAGCCTGCGCCCCATGCCCGACAAGTTTCACGGCATGAACGACCAGGAAGTGAAATACCGCCAACGTTATGTCGACCTGATGACCGACGAGACCGCCCGCAAGCGCTTTGTGGCGCGCTCTAAAGCGGTCAGCGGCATTCGCGAGTTCATGGTGGCGCACAATTTCCTGGAGGTGGAGACGCCCATGCTGCACCCGATTCCGGGCGGTGCCAATGCCAAACCCTTCACCACCCATCACAACGCGCTGGACCAGCAGATGTTCTTGCGCATTGCGCCCGAGCTGTACCTGAAGCGCCTGATTGTGGGTGGCTTTGATCGCGTGTTCGAGATCAACCGCAGCTTCCGCAACGAAGGCATCTCGGTGCGCCACAACCCCGAGTTCACCATGATGGAGTTCTACGCGGCCTACTGGGACTACCAGGACCTGATGACCTTCACCGAAGCCCTGATTCGTGACGCCGCGCAGAAGGCCGTCGGCACCCTGCAGCTGAGCTACGGCGGCAAGGCGGTGGATCTGGCCCCGCCGTTTGAGCGCCTGACGATTCATGAGGCCATCTGCAAGCACACTGAAGCGGGCCAAGCTCTGGAAGGCGGCACCGGCCTGAAAGTGGACAACGAAGCCTGGCTCATCAGTGCCCTGCGCAAACTGGGCCTGACGGAGGGCAAACACAAACTGTCCACCCGCTCGCTGGCCAGCCTGCAGGTGCTGTACTTTGAAGAAACGGTGGAAGAACAACTGTGGCAACCCACCTTCATCTGCGAGCACCCGGTGGAGATTTCACCGCTGGCCCGTGCCAGCGATCACAAGCCCGGCGTGACCGAACGCTTTGAGCTCTACATCACCGGCCGCGAATTCGGCAACGGCTTCAGCGAACTGAACGACGCCGAAGAACAGGCCGCCCGCTTTCACGCCCAGGTGGCCGCCAAAGACGAAGGCGACGACGAGGCCATGTACTACGACCACGACTTCATTCGCGCCCTGGAATACGGCATGCCCCCTACCGGCGGCTGCGGCGTCGGCCTCGACCGCCTGATGATGCTGCTGACCGACAGCAGCAGCATCCGCGATGTGATTCTGTTCCCGGCCCTGCGTCGGGAGGTTTAAGCAAAATAGGCCTCTAGCCCCCGTCCACATTGTGCAAGCAGCTATGAGTTTAATAGCACCCAAGCCGCTGAAGTTCCTGCAAGGCTATGCCGCCGACACGCTGGCGCAAGTCGAGCAGCTCGTCGCGGATAAGCGGCTGGGCGAATGGCTGTTGAAAAAATACCCCAGCGGCCACGGCGTGCGCACCGACAAAGCCCTGTTTGAGTACGTGCAGGCGCTCAAACAAACCTACCTGCGCGGTGCCGAGCCGCTCAACAAGGTCGCCTTTGACAGCAAACTGCAGGTGGTGCAGCACGCGCTGGGCACCCACACCACGGTCTCACGCGTGCAGGGCAGCAAACTCAAGTCAAAGCGCGAAATCCGCATCGCGGCGATGTTCAAGGATGCGCCGTCGGAGTTTCTGAAAATGATCACGGTGCACGAACTGGCCCACCTCAAGGAACGCGCGCACGACAAGGCGTTCTACCAACTCTGCACCTACATGGAGCCCAGCTACCACCAACTGGAGTTTGAGGTGCGAATGTACCTGACCCACCTGGAAGTGTCGGGGACACGGTTGTGGGGGCTGGCGGGAGTGGAAGCCGTCTGACCAGACGTTACAGATATTAACGAGCGTCTGCCGGGTGACTCTCCACCATGGCTTATGCCGCACGTCACTGGGGGGCGCGCAACGCCCTGTTGGCCACGTCCTGTGCCCAACGCGCCCTGGATTCGGGGTAGACCCGTGTTTCTTCCAGCGCGATGTGGCCCCGGCACAGCGCCAGAAACACTTCCACGTCGTGTTGAAACTCGGCCGCGTCGAGCCAGTTGTTGCCCGAGGCAATGGCGCGCAACTGCGGCGCCAGTTCGATCCAGTTTTCTTCAATCCAGCCGTGGTCCTGCTGCAAGGTACGCACTGCCGCAACCAGTTCGGGGTTGCCGCTGGCCAGCAGCGGCGGGAACACGTTTTTCTCTTCCTCCGCGTGATGCTGGCGAAAAGTGACGGAGAAAAAAGATTCGATGGCGCCAGCCTGCTGCTGCTCGGCTTTGGCGTCCACACCCGCAGTCTCCATGTGCTGCGCCAGCGCGGCCAACTCAGTCAAATTCACGTGAATCTGCTGGTGGCACGCATCCAGCGTTTCAAAAATGATGGGTTCGGGGGCGACGCGCATAGGGTCTCCTGGACATAGTTTGTCCACCATTATCAGTAGCACCTTCCGGCCACACTTATGCAAAATCAAATGCGTGCGAGATTTCCATGGCGACGCAACAGCGGCTTCGGGTTGAGAAAAAGTTTACGTCGGACATGTACAGCACCGGGTTTTTGATAAAAGTCATGAAACCTGTGAATTGCGGGATAGCTCTGATGCCCGCTTGGTCCCATGAGCTTAGACTCGCCCTATCCTGCTCCAGCGCGGACCCCACGCACGCAGGCCAAGGAGGCTGTTTTGCAACCCACCAACACCGCCAATCCGGCCTATTTTCACAAGGTCGTCGATTGTCAATGGGCCTGTCCGGCTCACACCCCCGTGCCCGAATACATCCGCTTGATCGGTCAGGGTCGCTACAGCGACGCCTACATGATCAACTGGGTCTCCAACGTCTTCCCCGGTGTGCTCGGCCGCACCTGCGACCGGCCCTGTGAACCGGCCTGTCGGCGTGGCCGCGTCGAGGAAAACAACGGCAACAAACCCGAACCGGTGGCGATTTGCCGCCTCAAGCGGGTCGCCGCCGACCTCAAGGACGACGTCAGGGCACGCATGCCCACCGTGGCCCCCCGTAATGGCAAGCGGGTGGCCTGCATCGGTGCCGGGCCGTCGTCACTGACGGTGGCGCGCGACCTGACGCCCCTGGGTTACGAAGTCACGGTATTTGATGGCGAAGCCAAGGCGGGCGGCTTCATCCGTTCGCAAATCCCGCGTTTTCGTCTGCCTGAGTCAGTGATCGACGAAGAAACCGGTTACATCCTGGACCTCGGCGTGCAGTTCAACAGCGGTCAGCGGGTCGACTCCATGCAGGCGCTGCTGGCGCAGGGTTATGACGCCGTGTTCGTCGGTTGTGGCGCACCGCGCGGCCGTGATCTGGACGTGCCTGGCCGCCAGAAGGCGGCAGCGCACATCCACATTGGCATCGACTGGCTGGCCTCGGTGTCGTTCGGGCACATCACCAGCGTGGGCAAGCGCGTCATCGTGCTGGGTGGCGGCAACACGGCGATGGACTGCTGCCGCTCGGCCAGGCGTCTGGGCGGCAGCGACGTCAAGGTGATCGTGCGCAGTGGCTTTGAGGAAATGAAAGCCTCGCCCTGGGAGAAAGAAGACGCCCTGCACGAAGGCATCCCGATCCTCAATTTCCATGTGCCCAAGAGTTTCGAGCATGAAGGCGACAAGCTCACCGGCATGACCTTCGAAGTGGTCACTGCGGTGTACGACGACAAGGGACGGCGTAGCCTGGTACCCACCGGTGCGCCCGACGTATTGGTGGCGTGTGACACCGTGCTGGTCGCGGTGGGCCAGGAAAACGCCTTCCCCTGGATCGAGCGCACGTGTGGCATCGAATTTGACCGCTGGGGTTTGCCGGTGCTGGGCGAGGGTACTTTCCAGTCCACGCTGTCCAAGGTGTTTTTCGGTGGCGACGCCGCTTACGGTCCGAAAAACATCATCACCGCTGTGGCCCACGGGCACGAGGCGGCGGTGTCGATCGACCGTTTCGTGAACGGCGAAGACGTGAGCCGACGCCCTGCGCCGTTGACCAATCTGATGTCGCAGAAGATGGGCATCCACGAGTGGAGCTACCACAACGATGTATCGAATGATGTGCGCTTCAAGGTGCCTTGGGTGGCGGCCGAGCAGGCGCTGGCCAGCATCAAGATTGAGGTGGAGCTGGGCTTTGATGCCGCCACCGCCTTCAAGGAAGCGAGCCGCTGTCTGAACTGCGACGTGCAGACCGTGTTCAACCGCGACACCTGCATCGAATGCGATGCCTGCGTCGACATCTGCCCGATGGACTGCATCACCTTCACCGCCAATGGCATTGAAGCCGACCTGCGCACGCGCCTGAAGGCACCGGCGATAAATCTGGCACAAGGCCTCTACGTCTCGACCGAACTAAAAACCGGCCGCGTCATGGTCAAAGACGAAGACGTCTGCCTGCACTGCGGCCTGTGTGCCGAGCGCTGCCCAACCGGCGCCTGGGACATGCAAAAGTTCCTGCTCAACACCACGCAGGCGGGGCCGCGCTGCCGTGTCGCCGGCATCGCCCCAACGGAGGTTGCATGAAACGCATCGAAGCCATCAACGATTTCGTCATCAAGTTCGCCAATGTCAATGGCTCGGGTTCGGCCTCGGCAAACGAATTGTTCGCCAAAGCCGTGATGCGCATGGGCGTGCCGGTCAGCCCGCGCAACATCTTCCCCAGCAACATCCAGGGCATGCCCACCTGGTACGAGGCACGGGTTTGCGAAAAAGGCTACCACGGCCGCCGCGGCGGTGTCGACATGATGGTGGCCATGAACCCGCAGACCTGGGACACCGATGTGGCCGAGATCGAACCCGGCGGCTACCTGTTCTACGACAGCACGCGGCCGATGCCGCCGTCCAGGTTCCGCGACGACATCCACGTCATCGGCGTGCCGCTGACTGAAATCGCCAATGCGGCCTACGCCGACCCGCGCCAGCGCCAGTTGTTCAAAAACATCATCTACGTCGGTGCCCTGTCGGTGCTGCTGGATGTGGAGGCGGAAGTCTTCGAGAAGCTGTTTGCCGAGCAGTACAAAGGCAAGGAGCGTCTGCTGGACTCGAACATCAAAGCCCTGCACCTGGGGCGTGATTACGTGAAGCAACACCTGCAGGCGCCGCTGGGGATTCGCGTGCGCCGCTCCGACAGCGTGGGCGACCAGATCTTCACCGACGGCAACAGTGCCGCCGCACTGGGCTGCATCTACGGTGGCGCCACGGTCGCGGCCTGGTACCCGATCACGCCGTCGTCATCCATCCCGGAGGCGTTCCAGAAATATTGCGAGAAGTTCCGGGTTGACCCCGCAACCGGTCAACACCGCTTTGCCATCGTGCAGGCCGAAGATGAGCTGGCCTCGATCGGCATGGTGGTCGGCGCCGGCTGGAACGGCGCGCGGGCGTTCACCGCCACCTCCGGCCCGGGCATCTCCTTGATGACCGAGTTCATCGGTCTGGCCTACTTTGCCGAGATTCCGGTCACCATCATCAACGTACAGCGCGGTGGCCCCTCCACCGGCATGCCCACGCGCACCCAGCAGTCTGATTTGATCGCCTGCGCCTATGCCTCGCACGGCGACACCAAACACGTGTTGCTGCTGCCGCAAGACCCGTACGAATGCTTCGAGCAATCGGCCGCCGCGCTGGACCTGGCGGACCGCCTGCAAACCCCCATCTTCGTCATGACCGACCTGGATATCGGCATGAACCAGCGCCTGTGCAAACCCTTCGTCTGGGACGACAAGCGCGCCTATGACCGGGGCAAGGTGATGACGGCCGAGGAACTCGAAGCCGGCAAGGATTTTGGCCGTTACAAGGACGTCGATGGCGACGGCATCCCCTGGCGCACACTGCCCGGCACGCACCCCAGCAAAGGTGCCTTCTTTACCCGTGGCACCACGCGCGACCCCTACGCCCGCTATTCCGAGCGCGGACAGGACTACATCTACAACATGGAGCGTCTGCTCAAGAAGTTCAAAACCGCCGCCACGCTGGTGCCACAGCCGGTGCTGCGCAACGCACCACAACCGACCCGCTTCGGGGTGATCTACTTCGGATCAACCAGTCCGGCCATGCGCGAGGCACTCGACGTGCTGGAGGCCGAAGACATCCATGTTGACGCGCTACGCCTGCGCGCCTTCCCCTTTCCGCAGTCGGTGCCCGATTTCATTGCCGCGCATGACAAGGTGTTTGTGGTCGAGCAAAACCGCGACGCCCAGATGCACTCGATGCTGGTCAACGAACTCGACATCGACCCGGCCAGACTAGTGCGCGTGCTGCACTACGACGGCACGCCGATCACTGCGCGTTTTATTGCCGACGCAATCCGCAAAAGCCTGGCCCAGCACAAGGAGCTCGCATGACTTTTATTGCCAAACCCCGACTGCACCACCCATCGCTGCACACCAACAAGGTCGGCTACACCCGGCGCGATTACGAAGGCCGCATTTCCACCTTATGCGCCGGTTGCGGGCACGACTCGATTTCGGCCGCCATCATCCAGGCTTGCTGGGAGCTCGACATCGAGCCGCACCGCGTGGCCAAGCTCTCAGGTATCGGCTGCAGCTCCAAGACGCCGGACTATTTTTTGGGCGCCTCGCACGGCTTCAACACCGTACATGGGCGCATGCCGTCGGTGCTCACCGGCGCCAATCTGGCCAACCGCGACTTGCTCTACCTCGGCGTATCGGGCGACGGCGACTCGGCCTCCATTGGCCTGGGCCAGTTTGCCAACGCCATGCGCCGGGGCGTGTGCATGGCCTATATCGTCGAAAACAACGGTGTCTACGGCCTGACCAAGGGCCAGTTTTCAGCCACCGCCGACCGGGGTTCCAAGAGCAAAAAAGGCGTCATCAACAGCGACAACCCGGTGGACCTGGTAGGCATCGCCCTGCAACTCGGCGCCACCTACGTGGCACGCAGTTTTTCGGGTGACAAGGCGCAACTGGTGCCGCTGATCAAGGGTGCCATCGAACATGGCGGTGCGGCCTTCATTGACGTCATCAGCCCGTGCGTCACCTTCAACAACCACAGCGGCAGCACCAAGAGTTACGACTACGTACGCCAGCACAACGAGGCCGTCAGCCGCATCGACTTCATCACGCCGGGCAGCGAGATCACCACCGACTACGCCCCCGGCGAAATGGTGGAGGTGGCGCAGCACGACGGCTCGGTACTGCGCCTGCGCAAACTACACGCCGACTACGACCCGACCGACCGCTACGCCGCCATGAGCTACATGCAGCAGCACGCGGCGCGTGGCGAGGTAGTCACCGGCCTGCTCTACCTGGACGCTTTGGCAACCGACCTGCACACCTCGCTCAATACCTGTGCCGCGCCGCTCAATACGCTGAATGCCAGGCAACTCAGCCCCGGCGCTGCAGCACTGGACAAAATCAACGCTGCGCTGCGCTGACTGCGGCGCCCAACCTGTCAACTTGTTGCCTGAAGAGGAGTCCGCCATGTCCGAACGCACGGTTTTTCAATCAATGTCGCAGCGCCACGTCATCAGCCTGGGGCCGGGCGCGACGGTTCACGAGGCGGCCTGCGTGATGACGCGCGCGAATTGCGGCAGCGTGCTCATCATCGACACCGCCAGCACGCTGCTGGGTATCCTGACCGAACGCGACCTGATGACGCGCGTGCTGGCCAAGGCACTCAACCCGGCCAAAACAGTGGTGTCCGACGTGATGACGCGCAATCCCCGCTGCGTGGCACCTGAAATGAAGGTGGCGGATGCGGTGCTGATCATGATCGAGCGCGGCTTCAGACACCTGCCCATTGTTGCTGACAGCGGCAAGATTTTGGGCGTGTTTTCGGTGCGCGATGCGTTACCGCGCGAGGTCAACGTCGCCGTCGGATTGGCCGAATTCCACGAGCAGGTCAACGACGCGCTGGGGTGAGGCTACCCCAGCGGTTGTGGGGCAGTCTTAAAAGCTTTCCCAATCGCCCCCGTCCGCTTTAGCGGTCTGGACTGGCGCCGTCAGCGCAAGCTTCCTGGTGCTGACGATGGTCGGCTTGGTGTGGGGCGCGTTGCCGAATTTTCTGGGGGCTTGGGCCATCTTGACAGGCGTGTGCTGACGCTGCACGGGCATACTGTGCGCGGCAAAGCTCCCCTGACCCTGCGCGAGCTTGAACACCGCCACCGCCTGCACCAGTTGCTGGGCCTGGGTTTTCAGACTGTCAGCCGCAGCGGCACTTTCCTCCACCAGTGCCGCATTCTGCTGCGTGGCCTGGTCCATCTGGGTGATGGCTTCGCCCACCTGTGCCACCCCTTGGGCTTGCTCATTGCTGGCCGCGCTGATCTCGCCCATGATGTCGGTGACACGACGGATGCTGCTCACCACCTCGGCCATGGTGGTGCCGGCCTGATCGACCAGCGCCGTGCCCTGCTCGACGCGTTCCACGCTGTCATTAATCAGGGTCTTGATTTCCTTGGCCGCATCGGCCGAGCGCCCGGCCAGGCTGCGCACCTCGGAGGCCACCACGGCAAAGCCGCGACCCTGCTCGCCGGCACGCGCCGCTTCCACGGCGGCATTGAGCGCCAGGATGTTGGTCTGGAAGGCAATGCCGTCGATCACACTGATGATGTCGGATATCTTCCTGGAAGAGTCGTTGATACCTTTCATGGTGCCGACTACCTGGGCCACGACTTCGCCGCCTTTGATGGCCACGGTAGAGGCACTTTGCGCGAGCTGATTGGCTTGGCGCGCATTGTCGGCGTTCTGGCGCACGGTGGAGCTGAGTTCCTCCATCGAGGCGGCGGTTTCTTCCAGTGCGCTGGCCTGCTCTTCGGTACGGCCGGATAAATCGTTGTTGCCTTGGGCGATTTGCATTGAAGCCGTAGCCACGCTTTCGGAACCCTGGCGCACGGTGCTGACCACGCGGCTCAACGACGTTTGCATACGTTCCACGGCTGCCAGCACACTGGCGATGTCGCCGCCGCGCAGTTGCAACTGGACGCTCAGATCGCCATCGGCAACGCGGCTGACGGCATCGCACAGCTCGGCGGGCTCGGCGCCCAGTGAGCGTGACAGGTCGCGGGTGATCACCCAGGCCACGCCCGCGCCCACCAAAAACATCAACAGCGCCAGTCCACTCATGAGCGTCCCCGCGGTGCTCGCTGTCTGTGCCGCCTCCTGTGCCAGCTTGTCGGTGAGTTCTTTCTGTAGGTTCCGCGAATCATCGCTGGCTTTGAAAACGACGTTCTGCAAGTTGCGTACTTCGCCAGTCAGCAGACGGACGGCTTCTGCCTTCTCGCCTTTTTCGGCCAGGGCGATGACGCGATCGAGACCGATGTTGTAGGGACCCCGGTTATCGTTGAGTATTTTCAGAAGTTCAACCACTTTGGGCACAGTCACGGTTTTTTCAAGTTGGGCCAAGACCTCTTTGTTGGCGGCCCGGAGTGCGGCAATCTTCTTCTTCTCGTCATCGCGAACGGCCGGGTCGTCGCTGATGACAATGTTGCGCGCTGCGCGGGCGCCGGCGTTGAGGTTGTCCTTGATCTCGGTGAACTGGGCCACCTTGACCATGCGGTTGCCAGCCACATCTTCCAGGCTGGTGGCCAGTGTGCGCATTTTCAGCGCCCCGATGATCGCAATCGCAATTCCGATCAGGACAATCGAGCCAAAGCCAAGTGTCAGGCGGGTCGAAACTTTCATATTATTCATGGAGACGATTTCTTTTTGTTTTGTACGACACGGGATGCAATTGGGGTACTCGTGTTCATGGTGTCGGAGCGGTTGGCGGTTGGCGGTTGGCGGTTGGCGGTTGGCGGGTGGCGGTTGGCCGGTGGCGGCTGGGGGTTGGCGGCTGGCCGGTGGCCGCGGGGCCCGGGCCGCTGGG